>Ga0209930_1000108_pt1 | contig 383720 bp, 328 predicted proteins | sample ThiBiot_500_biof_2_FD_183948 | JGI IMG/M metagenome (GOLD analysis project Ga0209930, IMG submission 183948) | Wastewater bioreactor microbial communities from Cape Town, South Africa - Thiocy_cont_500_biof (SPAdes) | ecosystem: Engineered > Bioreactor > Thiocyanate-remediating >...
CCACCGCCATGCTGGGCTCCCTGCTGCTGCCGCAGATGCTGCAACGCAACTACGAGCCGAAAACGGCGATGGGGCCGATCCTCGCCATCGGCGGCGTCGATATCCTGATTCCGCCCTCCGGCCTCGCCGTTCTGCTCGGCAGCCTCGCCGGCATTTCGATTACCGGTCTGTTGGTCGGCGGCATCGTGCCCGGCCTCATCCTGGCGGCGCTGTTCATCGGCTATGTCATCCTGCGCTGCTGGCTCAACCCGGAACTGGCGCCGACCTATGAAGACACCAGTGCGCCAGTGGCCCATCCCTGGCTCAATCTCGCCGTCACCGTGCTGCCGCTGATCGGCATTTTCGCCCTCGTCGTGGTCTCGATGATCGGCGGCTGGGCAACGCCGACGGAAGCCAGCGCGCTTGGCGCTTTGGCCACCGTGCTCGTTGCGCTGCTCTATCGCCAATTGACGTGGGAGAGCCTGCAAAAGTCACTAATGGGCACGGCCTCGATCTCCGGCGCGCTGCTCTTCATCATCGTCGGCGCCACGACTTTCGCGCAGCTTCTGAGCTTCTCCGGCGCCACCGCCGGTCTGGTGGCTTTGATCGAAAGCTCCAACCTGCCGCAGACCGTCATTCTCATCGGCATGCTAGCCATTCTCCTGGTGCTCGGCTTCTTCATCGATCAGACCAGCATCATGATGATCACTTTGCCGTTCTACATGCCGATCCTGCGCGCCATGGGCGTCGATCTGGTCTGGTTCGGCATTCTCTACCTGCTGTGCATGCAGATCGGCCTGCTGACGCCACCCTTCGGCCTGCTGCTCTTCGTGCTCAAAGGCGTGTCGCCGCCCGGCATCACGGTCGGGCTGATCTATCGCGCCGCCATTCCCTATGTCTGGCTGACGATCTTGATGATGGTGCTGATCTTCGTCTTCCCGGCCATCGTCACGGCTTTCGTGGCGAGCCCATGAAAGCGCCGGCTTTTGCCTATCGAAGACCGGACGAGCTTGCAGAGGCGCTGTCGCTTTTGGCTGACGATGGCGCGCAAGTGCTGGCCGGCGGGCAAAGCCTGATCGCCTCGTTGAACATGCGCCTGTCGGCGCCGGCCCTGCTGGTCGACATCAACCGGATCGGCGCCCTGCGCGGCATCGAGGACCGTGCAGACGGTATTCGCATCGGCGCCCTGGTGCGGCACGTCGATGTCCTCCATTCGCCGGTCATCGCCCGGCAGGTACCTCTGCTCGCCATGGCTTTGCCCCACGTGGCGCATATGGCGGTGCGCAATCGCGGCACCACCTGCGGCAGCCTGGCGCTTGCCGATCCTTCGGCGGAAATGCCGGCACTGGCGGTGACGCTCAATGCCAAAATCGTTCTTGAAAAGCAGGGGGCCCGGCGCACGGTGGCGGCCCGCGATTTCTTTCAAGGGCTTTATCAGACCGACCGGCAAGACGATGAAATGATCACCGAAGTGATCTTTCCGCGCGCTGCCGATGACGAGGTGTTCGGCTTTGCCGAACTGGCCCGGCGGCATGGCGATTTCGCCACCGTCGGCATTGCGGTGCGGGCGCGCCGTTCTGGCGATACGCTGGAAAACCTCGATGTCGTCATCTTCGGCTCCGAGGCAACGCCGTTGCTCAGTCCGGCGACGTCCGCTTTGCGCATCGCCGCCGACGCGACAGCGCCGATGCTGGCCGACATGGCCGAGGCCATCACCGCCACTATGGAACCGATGGAAAACCACCAGGGTCGCGCCGATACCAAGCGCAAGCAGGCGGCCGTGCTGCTGCGGCGCACGTTCAGGGATATGCAATCGCGGGCTTTTGCGGGGAAAGGCAACGGGCATGACTGATCTGCACAGCATCGCCTTCATGCTCAACGGCAAATCCGTCACGGCGGACGTCGATGCGCGGCTGCACCTCGCCGACTTTCTGCGTCACACGCTGCACCTGACCGGTACGCACATCGGCTGCGAACATGGCGTCTGCGGTGCCTGCAATGTTTTGGTCGATGGCCGCTCGACGCGAAGCTGTCTGATGCTCGCCGTTCAGGTCGATGGCGCCCATGTCGAAACCATCGAGGGCCTGACAGCGAGCGGCCAGATCGCCGATCTGCAAGCGGCCTTCACCGCCCGCAATGCTCTGCAATGCGGCTATTGCACGCCTGGCGTTTTGGCGACAGCCGCCGAACTGCTGACCGGCAACAAGCCGACGCGGGATGAAATCCGCGACGCCTTGTCGGGAAACTATTGCCGCTGCACCGGCTATCACGCCATCGTCGATGCCATCGAGACAGTCGCCGGCAAGCGGCACGGTGGTGCGCCATGACCGCGAACCTGAAAACCGGCGCCTCCCTCCCCCGCCGCACCGCAGCGCGGCTCGTTGCGGGCAAAGGCCGCTATACCGACGACATTCAGGTCGCCGGCCTGTTGCATGTCGCTTTCGTGCGCAGCTCCTATCCGCATGCGCGGCTGAAGCGAATCGAGACGCGCGCGGCTGCGGATATGCCCGGCGTCGTCGCCGTGCTGACCGGCAACGATCTCGCCAAGGTCTGCGCGCCCTGGCAGACGCAGCTCGCGCTGTTACCGAGCCATTTGTCGCCACCACAAATGCCGATGGCGCAGGGTGAAGCCTGCTGGCAGGGCGAGGCGATCGTGGCCGTCGTCGCGACCTCGCGCGCGCTGGCCGAGGATGCCACCGAAAGCGTCGAGATTGAATGGGAGGAGTTGCCCGTCGTCGCCGACGTGCAGGCGGCGGCTCTGGCCGATGCGCCCGTGGTGCATAGCGCCATGACCAGCAATCTCGGGCTCGATCACACGGTTTCGACCGGCGATGCCGAGGCGGCTTTCCGCCAGGCGGCCGTCACGGTGGAGCACACGTTCAGTTTCGACCGCCAGACTGGTGTGACGCTTGAACCGCGCACCATTCTCGCCGAATTCGATCCGCGCCTGCAGCAACTGACCATCCACCATTCGCATCAGGTGCCGCACCAGATGCGCGATATTTTCGCCGCACAGCTCAAACTGCCGCTGTCCAACGTGCGCGTCGTCGCGCCTGACGTCGGCGGCGCCTTCGGCCTCAAGCTCGCCGCCTATCCCGACGAAATGGCGGTGGCCACCATCGCCGTTCTGCTGGAACGGCCGGTAAAATTCTGCGCCGACCGGCTGGAAGCCTTCGTCAGCGACAATCATGCGCGCGAAGCGAAGGTGCATGGCCGCATGGCGGTCGATGCCGACGGTCGGCTGACCGCCATGGATGTTTCCGTCGTCTCGGGCTTCGGCGCCTATTCGGCCTACCCGCGCGGCAGCGTCGGCGAAGCGCTGCAAGCCGTCCATATGGTGGCGGCCCCCTACAAGATGGCGCATCTGCGCGGACGGGTGCGCGGCTATTTCCAGAACAAGCCGCCAAGCGGCGTGCTGCGCGCGGTGGGACAGCCGATCGCCACCACCGTCACTGAACAACTGCTCGATCTCGCGGCGCGCCGGCTCAGTCTCGATCCCGCTGAATTGCGCCGTCGCAACTATGTCGACACCGCCACGGCCACCGCTCGGTCGGCCGGCGGCATCGTACTCGCCGAACTGTCGCTTGAGCGCTGCCACGATCGGCTGCTGCAGCTCATGGACTACGCCACGCTGCGCCAGCAGCAGCGAATGCATCGCGACAAAGGCATCTATCGCGGCATCGGCCTGGCCGCCTTCATCGAACAGACCGCCGTCGGTCCCACCCTTTATGGCGCGCAGAATGTGCGCGCGTCGGCGCAGGAAACCTGCCGGCTGACCTTGGAGGCCGATGGCGCCATCCGTTGCGCAACCAGCATCACCGACCAAGGCCAGGGCACCAGCACCGCCTTGGCGCAGATCGTGGCCGATGCGCTTGGCGTCGACATCGAAACGGTCGAGATCGCCACCGGCGACACGCAGTTGACGCCCTTTGGCGGCGGCGCCTGGGCCTCGCGCGGTACGGCGCTGGGTGGCGAAGCGGCGTTGCGCGCCGCGCGAAAGTTGAAAGAGAGCGTGCTGGGGATCGCCGGCGCTTTGCTGCAGACCGAGCCCGATCTCCTCAAGATCGAAGACGGTCGCATCTACAATACAGCCAGCCCCCTGCCGCAGATGAGCCTCGCCGACATAGCGACGACCGCTTATTTCAAGGCGCATCTCGTGGCGCTTACGGAACTGCCTGCGCTCGAAATCACCGAGAGCTTCGCGCCGCGCGATCTGCCTTATGTCGCCGCCAATGGTATTCAGGCCGCGCATGTGGAGGTGGATGTCGAACTCGGCACCATTCGCGTGCTCGACTTCTGGGTGGTCGACGACTGCGGGCGGGTGATCAACCCGCTTCTGGTCGATGAGCAGATCCGTGGCGGCGTGGTGCAGGGCATAGGCGCGGCGCTTTACGAGCAGTGCATCTATGGCGCCGACGGCCAGTTGGAGAACGGCAGCCTGGTCGATTACCTCGTGCCGATGGCGAGCGAAATGCCTGACATCCATGTCGCCCATGTGCAGACACCGACCAGCGCGACGACGCTGGGCGCGCGCGGGGTCGGCGAAGCCGGCACGGTGGGCGCGGCGGCGGCCATCTGGACCGCCGTCAACGATGCGCTGACACCTTTCGGCGTCGTTCTCTCGGAACAGCCCTTCACGCCGGAGCGCGTTTTGGACGCACTCGCGGCGCGGAAGGATTGATCGCGCGTCAGGCGCCGATGGCGACACGAATGTCGTTGCGCTGACCGACTTCGACGTAACGGGCGCCAAAATTGCTGAAGCGGCCGCTGGTCACCGTCACGATATCGGTGAGCGGCATGGCTTCGGCATCGCTCTTCGGCCGGGTGACGAACAGTTCGGCCTGGAACAGGCCATCCGCTTCGAAGCCCGACGTGTCGATGCCGCGGCATCTCAGCGTATGCAGGCTGCGCTCGAATTCCTGTTCGTCGCGGAAACGACGCTGCACGAAGGTCGATCCAGCGAGTTTCTCCGTCACCATGCCCCGCTCGTCGAACGCATCGACGAAATCATCATAGGGGAACATGCGCAAAACGAAGGAGATGATCCACGGCGTGGTTTCAACCGCATCGAGAAGCTGCTGATAGGTGCGGTCGGTGACATAGCCGATCGCGCCCGTCGACAGCAGCACATTGGCGGGCTTCACAATCGCGGCGTTGCGGGCCGAGAGCTTTTCGTTTTCCAAATCGACCGCGATGCCGTTCGCATGTAATCCAACCGCATTGGCATAGCGAATGGCGGTTTCGGAAATGTCGACGCCGATGAATTGGCCAAGGCCGATGTCGGGCCAGCTCGCATAGAAATTGCGATCGAGGCGGATCATCTCGTCGTCATCGAGTTCCATGATCTCGCGACGCGCATAGCGCTGACGCAAATTGGCGAAGTTCACCGGAAAACGGTGAATGGCAGCATTGATTCCATAGGAACAACCGATATCGAGCACGGTGTTGGAATGGCCGTAATGGCGGGCTCTTGCATCGAGCAATTGCCTGATCACCGGTTCAGCGACATCGGGGATCATGTAATCGAGAGCGCCCAGCACCGAAAAGTAAGATCTCGGATCGCTCTGTGTGTAGATGTCGTCAAAGACGGCCTTGTTTTGATTAATTCTGGCGAGTGTTCCAGACAAATGCGTGCTCTCCTCTGCTGACGCCTCTGCGACAGTGACGGCCTCCAAGAATTTAGTCGTATGACGATTAGACCTAGCCGATGCCCCCACCGGTTTCAACCGGCCATCGGATAAGATCAAATTATCAATAGGTTGCGACCACCGAAATCCATATGATCAAGAGGATTGTCGCCCGCGCGAGCCCCTTTTCGTGACGCACCAAGGACTCAACGAACGGCGAAGCTTTTCGATCCAAAAAAATCCGACAAATCGCGAGAGCGCCGTGAACTTTGTCCGCCTGTCGACGTTGCGGATACAAAACCGACTTTGCAGAACCGAAATTGCCACATGCCATCGCACGCTCATCTTCAGAGCACGACTGCCAGCGATGGATTCAAACAAAATCGAGAGCCATGTCCGATCGGACGATCTGTTACCTCGCGATCGCCTTGCTTGTGATGATCGTCTGCATTGCGATGCTCATATCAGAAACGACTGAAAGCCCTGTCGTTCCGAGCAAAGTTCCGGTTCAACCGATAGGCTCGCCGCCATGAGTGAAGCCCGTGCAACTCTGTGGAAGATCGGCGCGCGAACGCTTGCGACGACGTGTTTCGTCTTTTGTGTCATCTCTTATTTCATCTCTTGCGCGATCGTTCCCGCTTTCGCCGACACGCTGCTGACGAAGCGGCAGGCGCAGGCCAAAGCCGTCGCCATTCTCAAGGGCGATCCTTACGGCAAGACCACGGCGGACGTTTCCAAACACATTCGCAAGGCCGAACTGCTGCGCGCCGGCAAGTCCATCTGCGGACCGGTCGCCAAGCCGCTCTGGTCCTTCCACGTGGTCGTGCCCGCCGCCGAGAATCCGGCCGGCCCGGCGACGATCGCCGGCACGCTGGTTCTCGATGCCGCTTCCGGGCAGCTGGAATGCGCCGGATTGCCGTTTCTGGATTAGGTCTTAGCCGCAACGGCGAGGCAGCCGTCGGCCGGCTGTTGCCAGCTTCGAACTACCTTACTGATTTTCCGAAAGAATTGGTGCCCAGGAAAGGACTCGAACCTTCACGCCTTGCAGCACAGGTACCTGAAACCTGCGTGTCTACCAATTCCACCACCTGGGCGACGGGGGGTCTCTTACGGGGCGGGATGGCGCCTTGTCAATCGCATGACAGCACGAAAGCGGCCAATCCCCATAATCTCTCCCGCAACCGGCCCGCGGCGCGTAGAGCCAGAGCGCATTCCAAGCCTTCCCAATCATATACAGGCCGTTTTCGGCGATCACATTAACCGGCGGGCAAGCGGGGCGGCGCGATAGTCCGGCCGCCGGCCTTATGCCGCGACGGATCGCTCATGACGGGTCCCGCAGACCATTTTTCCACCATACCTGCCGCCGTCAGCCTGCGCGGCCTGACGAAGCGATTCGGCGACCGCATCGCCGTCGGCGGGCTCGATCTCACCGTGCGCGCCGGCGAGCTTTACGCCCTGCTCGGTCCCAATGGCGCCGGCAAGACGACGACCTTGCGCATGGTCGCCGGCCTGTTGCCGGCCGATGAAGGGACGATCGAGGTTTTTGGCATCGATGCGCGGCGCGATCCCATCGCCGCCAAACGGATCACGGCCTGGCTGCCCGACGAGCCGATGCTCTACGACAAGCTCGATCCGCTCGAATATCTCGAATTCGTCGCCGGCCTGTGGAGTGTCGCGCCTGAGATCGCGGAAGAGCGCGCCGTCGCTTTGCTGCACACGCTTGGTCTGTGGGAGCATCGTTTCGAGCGCTGCGAAAGCTTTTCGCGCGGCATGAAGCAAAAGGTGGCGCTGGCCGGCGCGCTGATCCACGATCCCAATCTGCTGATGCTCGATGAGCCGCTGACCGGACTTGATGCCGCCATCGCCCGGCAGGTGAAGGATCTCTTGATGGAGCGCGTGCGCGCCGGCGCCGCCATCGTGCTGACGACGCATATTCTCGATGTCGCCGAACGGCTCGCCGACCGCATCGGCATCATTCACGACGGGCGGCTGATCGCCGAAGGCACGCTCGCAGAGCTACGCCAGCTCGCAGGACAAAACCATTCGACACTCGAAGACGTGTTCCTCGAATTGACGGGCCAGGGCCCAGCGGGACAAGGCCCAGCGGCGCAGCCGACTGCCATCGACGCATGAGGCGAGACTTCACCCGTTTCTTCACGCCAGGCTCTTTCGGCTGGCTGATCGCCCAGGATCTGCGGCTGTCGCTGCGCCGTTTGCAGGGCATGTTCGGCGCCTTGAAGCCACGCACGGCGAGCCTGATCCTGCTCGCCGCGCTCATTGCCTTTCATGGCCTCGCCTGGCCCGTCGCGCATTGGCTGGGCGAGGACGGCGATCAGCGCCTGTTCTATCCAAGCCTGGCAGCGGGCGTGCTCTTCGTCCTGTTCTGGCTCGTCTCACAATCGCTGACAGGCGCGACGCGGGCGCTTTATACGCGCGGCGATCTCGATCTGCTGCTCGCCTCGCCCTTGCCGCCGACGCATATTCTCGGCGCCCGCGCCATCGCCATCGCCGCCGAGGCGATGGGCGCGGTGGCCATTCTCGTGCTGCCCATCGCCAATATGAACGTCCTCGTCAATGGCTGGCGATGGCTGACGATCTATCCAACTCTTTTGGCCGGCGGCCTGTTCGCAACGGCCATCGGCATCGCGCTGGCGCTCGCTCTCATCCGTTTGTTTGGACCACGCCGCACCCGTGTCGTCTCGCAGGTGGTGGCGACCTGCGTGGGCGCGGCCTTCGTTCTCAGCCTGCAAGTGCTCAATCTGTTTCCGGAAGAGACGCGGGAAAACATCATCGCCGCGATCGAGCGATCGGAGCCTGGTCTGTTCAATCGCCATGGTCTGTTGTGGCTGCCTGTGCGGGCAGCCGCCGGCGATCTGCAAGCGTTGATCTTCTGGTTTGCGCTTGCCGTCGGTCTCTTTGCCCTCACCTGTCTGATCATGGGGCGAGCTTTTACGACGAGCGCCGTGCAATCGGCCGGTCTTGGCGCGGCGCGCACCAAGCCACGGGCCATCCGCTTTCGCGCACAGCGCGGTCGTATTCTTCGCCACAAGGAATGGCGGCTGATCGCGCGCGATCCTTGGCTGCTCAGCCAATTGCTGCTGCAAGTGATCTATACGCTGCCGGTGGCGCTCATCATCTGGCGCAGTCTCGGCACGCAAAGCGCCGCCGCCGTTTCCGTGGCGCCGGCCATCGTCGTCATCGCGTCGCAGCTCTCGGCCTCTCTCGCCTGGATCACCATATCGAGCGAGGACGCGCCGGAATTTCTCGCCAGCGCGCCGGTGACACGCGCTGAAATCGAATGGCGCAAGCTGGAAGCGGTCGCATTGCCACTTGGTCTGTTCCTGGCACTGCCGCTCATCGGCCTCGCTTTCGTTTCGCCCAGTGCTGCGTTGTGGGCTGTCGTCTTCGCCATCTGCGCCGCATCGTCAACGGCGCTGCTCAATCTGTGGCATCCGATGCCGGGACGACGGGCGATGGTGATGCGGCGACATTCGCAATCGAAGCTCATCGGCATGATGGAACATCTGTTGTCGCTGCTCTGGGCGGTGGCGATGGTGCTGACAGGGCTCGGCAGCGTGTTCGCATGCCTACCGATCGGCCTGGCGCTCGCCGTGTTGTGGTTCAACCGGCCCTCGCGCGCAACCGCCTGATTAACCTTACCGGACAGCGACATCCGCACCGGCCGCGCGACGGACCGGGGCTTGCAGCCGTGCCTGTGTCACGCGGGGCTTTGTCCCGCAACGAAACACAGCGCACGGAAACAGGACAGATGTCGTTGCAAGGCAATGCACAGATCGGCCCAAAGCCGGGATCAAATCCCGTGATCTTCGGCTCTGCCGCGGCTGCGCCCGCACCGGTCCAGAACTTTGCTCTGAACGGCCATTTGCTGGCACTCGTCCTCTGCCTGCTCATGTCCCTATTGGCCCATGCCGGCGCGCTGCCATCGGGTTTCGGCTGGCTCGCACGGCTGGCGGCTTTTTTCGAACCTTTCGCCTGGCCCGCCTATTTCGCCTTCGCCGGTTTCGCCTGTCATGGGCTGCTGCACGCGAAATGGCAGGACATGTCGCGCGATTATATCGAACCGGCGATCATCTACAGCGCGCTGTGGGTGGCGTTGAACGCGGCAGCGATCTATGGCGCCAACTTTCTCACACTGCCGGCCATGGCCGCATCGCTGCGCGCCACCATCGGCATCTGGGAAGTGCCGGCCTTGTTGGCGCTGCCCGCGCTTATGCTGACGGTGCAACGGTTCATCGGCCCGCGCCCGCTCTTGCTGTTGCTCCTGGCCATCGCCCTGCACGTGATGGAGCCGCGCACCGGCTTTGCCTTCATCGATGCAGCCTTGAGTGGCTTCATCTATTTCGTGATCGGCACGCTCTACGCGCGGCAATTGCGCATGCTCGCCGCCTGGGCCTCGAAACATCCGACATTGGCCATTCTGTTTCTGTGCGTCTGGTGCCTCTACAACGCACTCACCGCCTTCTATCCCACCGCCGTGGCGATCCCGGCGCTCGTCAGTTTGCCGCTCGCCGGCGCGCCGCTCACCAGCCTGCCCTTCGCGAAACTCGGCCTGGCGCTGGCCGGCATCGGGGCCGTCACTTTGCTGTCGGGGCTGATCGGCCATGTGCAATCCGTTCGCGCCCTCGCCACTGAACCGCGGATCGCCCATCTGTGGCGACCGGTGATCCTGCTGACGCCTTTCGTCTTCGGCCTTCTAAGCGGCCTTCTCGTCACGACGCGGCTGGCGCCGAGCCATGCCGGTGCCCTGGCGGTGCTGGCCGTCATGGGTTTCACCGCCGTTGTCACCGTCGCCGTCGTGCGCCTCTTCGGGCTGACCCAGACGCCGGCCCCGCAAGAGCTTGCCACGACGGTGAAATTGCAGGCCGTGCGGCAGTTGAATGGCAGCAGCACGCCGCAATCTTGAGGTTTTGCCGAAGATTTTACCCCGCGTTTTTCGGTCTGAGACGGGGATAGCGGCATTCCACGCATAGCATCGCTGCGGCGGAGCGGCTAAACTGCGGGCCCGCATTTGCCGCAACATTCCCGCAGCGAGACCATGGCTCCGACGCACAAGCCCCTGTCCAAGGGCGACCACATTTTCCTCGTCGATGGATCGTCCTTCGTCTTCCGCGCCTATTTCCAATCGATGCGCCAGGACGCGAAATACAATTATCGCTCCGACCGGCTGCCCAATGGCGCCGTGCGCCTGTTCTGCACGAAACTATTCCAGTTCATCGAAAAAGGCGCGATGGGCATCATGCCGACCCATCTCGCCATCATTTTCGACAAGTCGGAAAACTCGTTCCGCAAGGAAATCTATCCGCCCTACAAGGGCAACCGCTCCGAACCGCCGGAAGATCTCATTCCGCAATTCCCGCTGATGCGCGAAGCGGTGCGCGCCTTCGGTCTGTTGCCGGTCGAGCAGGATGTCTATGAGGCCGACGATCTGATCGCCACCTATGCGCGCCAGGCGCGCGAGCGCGGCGCCGACGTGCTGATCGTCTCCGCCGACAAGGATCTGATGCAGCTCATCCAGCCGGGCGTTTCCATGTACGATCCCGCCTCCGGCATCGCCGGCAATGCGGGGGCGCGCGAAGAGCGGCGCATCGGCGAAGCGGAAGTGCAGGATTATTTCGGCGTGCCGGCCAACAAGGTGATCGATGTGCAGGCGCTCGCCGGCGATTCCACCGACGACGTGCCGGGCGCGCCGGGCATCGGCATCAAGACCGCCGCGCAGCTCATCACCGAATATGGCGACCTCGATGCGCTCCTGGCGCGGGCCGGCGAAATCAAGCAGCCGAAACGCCGCGAGACCCTGACCAATCCGGAAAACATCGAGAAGATCCGCATCTCGAAAAAGCTGGTGACCCTGGTCGACGACGTGAAGGTGCTGACGCCGATCGACGATCTCACGCTCAATCCACCCGACGGCAAGACCCTCGTGTCCTTCCTCAAGGCAATGGAATTTTCCGTCATCACCCGGCGCGCGGCGGAAATCTTCTCCGTCGATGCCAACGAGATCGAGGCCGATCCGCGCCTCGTCGGCCCTGGCGGCTGGCGAGGCCGCAACGGCGAGGCCGCCGCCGAACCGGAACCGGCAGCGCCCGTCGCGGCCGAAGCTTCGAATGGCAAGAGCGAAAGCAACGGCCCACGCAAGAACGCCCGCTATGGCGAGCAGGCGCCATCAGCCGTCATCGCCACCGGCCCCGGCGCGCTCGCCAGCGCGCGCGCCGAAGCCTTCCGTTCGATGGCCTTCGATCTGAAAAAATACCAGACCATCACTTCGCTCGATGCGCTCGATGCGGTGATCGCTTCCGCCTATGACATCGGCCGCGTCGCCATCGACACGGAAACCTCCTCGCTCGATCCGCAGCAGACGCAGCTCGTCGGCCTCTCCTTCTGCGCCAAGCCGGGCGAAGCTTTCTATGTGCCGATTGGCCATCGCGGCGAAGGTGGCGGCGATCTCTTCGGCGGCGGCGAACTGGTGCCGGGGCAATTGACCCTCGATGCGGTGCTCGCCCGCGTCAAACCGATTCTCGAAGATCCGAGTGTGTTGAAGATCGCCCATAACGCCAAATTCGATTGGATCGTGTTGCGCCAGCACGGCATCACCATGGCGCCGGTCGAAGACACACTGCTCATGTCCTATGTGCTCGATGCCGGCCGCAGCGATCACGGCATGGACGTGCTGTCGGAAAAGATTCTCGGCCACAAGCCCATTCCCTTCGGCGAAGTGGCTGGCACCGGCCGCAATTTCATTGGCTTTGCCCGCGTCAACATCGAGAAGGCGACCGAATATTCGGCTGAGGATACCGACGTCACCTTGCGGCTGTGGAACGTGCTGAAGCCGCGCCTTGTCGCCGAGCGCATGAACAGCATCTACGAGACGCTGGAACGGCCGATGATCGACACTTTGGCGCGCATGGAACGGCGCGGCATTTCGATCGACCGCCAAATCCTGTCGCGGCTGTCGGGCGAATTCGCGCAAGGCATGGCGCGGCTCGAAGCGGAAATCCAGGCACTGGCGGGCGAGAGCTTCAATCTAGGCTCGCCGAAACAGCTGGGTGACATTCTGTTCGGCAAGATGGGCCTGCCCGGCGGCAAGAAGACCGCCACCGGCGCCTGGTCCACCGCCGCCGGCGTGCTCGAAGACCTCGCCGAGGAAGGCCACGAGCTGCCGGCGCGCATTCTCGACTGGCGGCAATTGCAGAAGCTGAAATCGACCTACACGGACGCTCTGCCCGAATATGTGAACCCGCAAACCCATCGCGTTCACACCTCCTACGCGCTGGCGGCGACGACGACCGGCCGCCTGTCGTCGTCGGAACCGAACCTGCAGAATATTCCGGTGCGCAACGAGGCGGGCCGCAAGATCCGCACGGCTTTCATCGCAGCGCCGGGCAACAAGCTCATCTCCGCCGACTATTCGCAGATCGAGCTGCGACTGCTCGCTCATATCGCCGATATTCCGCAATTGAAGACGGCTTTCGACAACGGCCTCGACATTCACGCGATGACGGCCTCTGAAATGTTCAACGTGCCGATCGAGGGCATGCCGAGCGAAGTGCGCCGCCGCGCCAAGGCGATCAATTTCGGCATCATCTACGGCATGTCGGCTTTCGGCCTTGCCAACCAGCTCGGCATTCCGCGTGAAGAAGCCGGCGCCTATATCCGCAAATATTTCGAACGCTTCCCCGGCATCCGTGATTATATGGACGCGACGAAGAAGATTTGCCGCGAACAGGGTTATGTGACGACGATCTTCGGCCGGCGCTGCCACTATCCGCGCATCACCGCCTCTAACCCTTCAGAGCGTGCCTTCAACGAACGCGCCGCGATCAACGCGCCGATCCAGGGCTCGGCCGCCGACATCATCCGCCGCGCCATGGTGCGCATGGATGATGCCCTGGCGGCGGCGAAGCTGAATGCGCAGATGCTGCTGCAGGTGCATGACGAACTGGTGTTCGAAGTGCCCGAGACCGAGGTGGATGCGACCATCAAGGTCGTGCGGCAGATCATGGTCGAGGCGCCACATCCGGCCGTGCAGCTCTCCGTGCCGCTGCAGGTTGACGCCAAGGCCGCGCATAACTGGGACGAGGCGCACTGAGGCTGCCACTTCCCCTAACAACATGACGCAGCGCGCTTTGTGCGCTTCAGTGTCATCCCGGACGCACCGCAGGTGCGATCCGGGAACCAGGGGTGTGTGGTAGAGTGTTTGCGCTTTAAAGGCACGTTGAAGCGTTTGCCCCTGGATCCCGGATCACGCTGCGCGTGTCCGGGATGACACCTAGGCTTCGGCCACGTGCTCCAAAGCAGCGCTACGCGTGCTACGCCAATCCCGCCTTCAGCCGATCCGGCGTGAACGGCGCCTGCCGCAGGCGCAGGCCCGTGGCGTCGTAGATGGCATTGGCCACGGCGGCGGCGAGCGGGCGCATGGAGCTTTCCCCGGCGCCCGAGGGCGCAAGCTCCGGCCTGTTGATCAACACCACGTCGATCGTCTCCGGCGCCTCGGTCATGTCGAGGATCGGATAGGTCTGCCAATCGATGCTGGTGACGTTCTTGTCGTCGAACTTCACCTCTTCCCAGATCGCCCGCGACATGCCCTGCACCACATTGCCTTCGATGGTCGCGGTGAGCTGGCGCGGATTGATGATGACGCCGCAATCATGCGCCACGGTGAATTTGCGCCCCCAGACCTTGCCGGTCTTCAGGTTCACCTCCACTTCAGCGACGATGGCGGAGCGGGTGCCGCTGCGCTGCGCATAGGCAATGCCCTGGCCGCGCGCGATCTCGCCGCTCACCTGTTTGCGCGCCGACGTGCGCGGCTGCCAGTCGGCTTTCTCGGCGGCAGCTTTCACCACGGCGATGTCGCGCGGCTCGGCCAGATGTTTCAGGCGGAAGGCCACCGGGTCCTGATTGGTGGCGAAAGCAATCTCGTCGATGAAGCTTTCGCTGGCAAAGTGTAGTTGCGGCCCGAGCGGGTCACGCAAATGCGCACCGCGCAGCGGCGAGCCGCGATCGAGCAGTGGCGGCACCGTCTCCCAGGTCTTGCGCTTGGCGGTGAAGCGATAGCTTTCCTCCGGCGTGTTGAACACATTGGTCGGCTTCAGTGGCACGCCGATCGCCTGGCCGGCCAAGGTGTCGGCGGCGGCGCTCTCATTGCTGCTGACATCGAGACGCGAAAAGCCCTTCGAAGAAAAATCCCAGGCGATGATATTGCCGTCCTTGTCGACGGCGGCGCGCGCCTTGTGCACGGAGGCCGGGCCTTTCGGATCCCAGCCGGTGCCATCCTGGCGCGTGCCGATGACGCGCACCGACTTGCCGGTGAGCCGTGCGATCAAAGCGGCATCGGCCACCGCGTCGCCGGCATCGTTGCGGCCATAGGAGCCGGGGCCCGGCACCCAGATGCCGCGCACTTTGTCCTTCGGCAGATTGAGCATGACGGCCGCGCCTTCGCCGGCGAAATGCGGCTTCTGCGAACCGGTGTAGAGGGTGGCTTCGCCCTGCCCCATTTCAATCACGGCGCAGGCTGGCCCCATGCTGGCATGGGACTGGAACGGCCATTCGTAGGTCGCCTCGATCACCCGCGCGGCGCCGGCGAACGTCGCGTCGACATCGCCGACATCCTTGTCGCCGCCCTTGGCAACGACGGGCGCATTGCGAATATGGTCGTAGAGCTTGTTCTGGTCCGGGAAAGGCGGCTTAACGTCGGACCAGGTCACTTTCAGATCGCGCGCCGCCTTCACCGCATCATATTCGCGCGGCGCCAGTACGGCGAGAAAGGCCTTCTCGCGCACGATCTGAACGCCGGGAATATTTTTCACCGAGGCTTCATCGACAGTCACCGGCTCGGCGCCGGCCACCGGCGGGCGGATGACGCGCGCATGCACCATGCCAGGTACTTTGATGTCGACCACATAATCGATGGTGCCCATCACCTTCGGCCCGACGTCGCGACGCGCCGGCGAGGTGCCGATCACCTTATAATCGGCGGGTTTCTTGCGTTGGCCCTGGCCTTTGACGAACAAAGCATTGCCGATCTGCTTGTTCCATTCGAGCTGCGTGTCGAAGAAACGGCCGCCGATCAGTTCGCCATAGGAGACCTTCTTGTTCGCATCGGCGCGGGAATGGACGACACCGTCGGTGACTGTCAGCTCTTCGGCCGGCACGCCGAGATGTTTAGACGCCATGGCGACGAGCTGGAAGCGCGCTTCAGCGGCAGCGCTGGCCAGTGCCACACCGCCCATCTGAATGCCGGTCGAGCCCGAGGCACCGCCCTGATTGACGCTGGTACCGCTGTCGCCCTGGTCGATGGAGACTTTCGCCACCGGCAGATCGAGTTCCTCGGCGACCATCTGGGCGCAGCCGAGATCGGTGCCCTGGCCCATGTCCATCTTGCCCCAATAGGCGATGACGGAGCCATCGGCATTGACGGTGATATAGGAGGAGAGATTTCTCGGATCGAGCGGCGGACGTTTGTCGGCGCCGAAGACGGCGGCACGGGCCGCAGCGCCCGGCAGAACGACGGCGACGGTGAGAGCGCCGGTGGAAGCAAGGAAATTGCGGCGATTGAGTTGCAGGGTCATGTGCGCCTCCTCAAGCCTGAGCGGCGCGCTTGATGGCGCGCAGGATGGCAACATGGGTGCCGCAGCGACATTTCAATCCGCTCATCGCATCGCGAATTTGCGCATCGCTCGGCTTCGGCGTCTTTTCGAGGAAGGCGGCAGCAGTCATTAGCCAGCCGTTGAGACAGTAGCCGCATTGCGGCACCTCTTCGGCGATGAAGGCCTCCTGGATTTTATGCGCCTTGCCATTGCCGAGGCCGGCCAGGGTCGTCACCTTCGACGCGCCCAGAGACTCCACGGGCGTGATGCAGGAGCGCACCGGCTCGCCATCGACCAGAACCGTGCAGGCGCCGCATTGCGCCAGGCCGCAGCCGAAGCGGGGATTTTTCAAACCGAGATCATCGCGCAGCGCATAGAGCAGCGGCATGTCGCCGTCTGCATCGATCGCATGGACGCGGCCGTCCACGTTGAGTGACATTTTGGCCATTGGCGCCTCCCAGATGTTTTGGCTTGGATATTTTCTATTTCGTATTTTCCAATTCTTGCGCCGTTTTTCAGCGTTCGTCCACGGCCAAGCCGACGGCACGCACGGTCATTTGAGGAAGCGTGCGCGGAGCAAGGGAACGAGCGATTTAACCAATTGTTAACGTTAACAAAAGGTTAACCATCCGTCTCCCGACAAAATCCCGATTTTGTTCACCATCCGGCTGAGAATTCATTTTTCCGCGAGCCGGCATGCTATTGTGCGGCCATACAAATTCACGAGCTGACGCAGATGTTACAGGGACTGCAGGGCGGCGGCCAAACGATCGCGGTCAATCTCGACCGTGACCTTTTGCGCTCCAACGCGCCCGTCGAAACATGGGCGATTTCGCTCAAAGCGAAGCCGATGGCCCTGCTGCGGGCGCTCGGCCGCGTCTTCCGCCGCAAACAAAGCCTCACCGCCGCCCTGGCGGATGAATTGCCGATCGATCCCTCTGCCTTTGTCTATAACGCCGCCGAAATTCAACGTGTGAACGAAGCGCAGGCCAACGGCGCCAAGGTCGTCGTGGAAAGCACACTGCCCGCCGCCTGGTCGGATCCGATCGCGCGACATCTGGGCCTCGGCAACTCCGATCTCGGCATGAGCGACGCCGCGCCGCCGACCTCATCTCAGATTCAACTGACGAGCGGGCCGGCACGATCGCTGCGGGCGAAACTACGCGCCTATGCCAAAGCGATGCGTCTGGAGCAGTGGTCGAAGAACATTCTCGTCTTCGCGCCCGCCGTGCTGGCGCATAGGCTCGAAGAAATTCCGGTTTTCATCGCTACCCTGCTCGCCTTCCTTTGCCTCGGCCTGGTGGCCTCGTCGATCTATCTGCTCAACGACATCATGGATCTGAAGCAGGATCGCCGCCATCCGACCAAGCGCAACCGCCCCTTCGCCAGCGGTGCCTTGCCGGTTTCGCACGGTCTCGTGCTGATCCCCGTGCTGTTGATCGGCGCGACCTTGATCGCCTCGCAACTGCCACCGCTGTTCTCGGCGACGATCGGTGCCTATGTGGTGCTGAATTTCGCCTATACGTTTTATCTCAAACGGCGGCTGATGGTCGACGTGCTGTCGCTGTCGGCCTCCTACACGCTGCGCATTCTCGCCGGCAATGCCGCCACTGGCATCGAACTGTCGTTCTGGCTGCTCGCCCTGTCGATGTTCCTGTTTCTCAGCCTGGCGCTGGTGAAACGCTATGTGGAGCTCGATACGGTCACGGTCGATGACATCAACGAAAAGCGAGTGATGGGGCGTGGCTATCGCTATGGCGACATCGACATGGTGTCACAACTTGGCGTTGCCAGTGCTTTCTCGGCGGTTCTGGTGTTGGCGCTCTATGTCGATCGCGCCGGCCGCAACGGGTTGTATAAAACGCCGGAGCTGATCTGGCTGATCTGCCCGATGCTGCTCTATCTGATGGCGCGCATGTGGTTTCTCGCCAAACGACGCGAATTGATCGACGATCCCGTGCATTTCCTGCTCCGCGACTGGCGCAGCCATCTGATCGGCGCGGCGGCGATCGTCGTGATGCTCGCGGCGACGTGGTTCTGACATGAGCGTCAAGCTGCACGCCTGGGGACGGATCGCCACGGCCGATGTCGTGGCCCTGATCCCACGCGACAGCGCCTCGGCCAGCCTGCCAACGCATGCCTATCTGCCCGTCGGCAACAACCGCAGCTATGGCGACAGCGCCATGCCGGCCGGCACCGCCATCCTCACCCGCGATCTCAGTCGCATTCTCGATTTCAATGCGGACAGCGGCCTCCTGCGCGCCGAGGCCGGCGTTCTCCTTAGCGACGTGATCGCGCATGTGACGCCACGCGGCTGGTTTCTGCCGGTGACGCCGGGCACGCAATTCGTCACGCTCGGCGGCGCGTTGGCCAATGACGTACACGGCAAGAACCATCATCGCGCCGGCAGTTTCGGTTGCCATGTGCGGGCCTTCGAACTCATCCGTTCCGACGGCGCGCGCCTGCTCTGTTCGCCGCAGAGCAACGCCGGGCTTTACGCCGCCACCATCGGCGGCATGGGCCTGACCGGCCTCGTCACTTGGATCGAACTGGCGCTGAAGCCGACACCGACGCCCGACGTCATCGAGGAGACCATCCGCTTTCCAACACTCGGCCGGTTCTTCACGCTGAGTGCGGAGAGCGACGCGACCCACGAATATTCCGTCGCCTGGATCGACAGTTCGGCGCGCGGCGCGGCGCTGGGGCGCGGCCTGTTCATGCGCGCCAATCATGCCGATGCGCCGGCCGCGCAGCGCCAGGGTCTGCGCCTCGCTTTGCCCTTCACGCCGCCTCTCTCGCTGATGAACGGCGCCAGCATCGGCCTGTTCAACGCCGCGCAGTTTGCCTTGGCGAAAGAAGGCGAACGGCGGCGCGGCTACGCGCAGTTCTTCTATCCGCTCGACGGCATCGGCGGGTGGAACAAAGCCTACGGCCCGCGTGGCTTTCATCAGCATCAGAGCGTTCTGCCCCTGCCCGCGGCCGAACAGGCCATCGCCGAGATGCTGAACGCGCTGCACGAGGCCGGCATCCATTCCTTCATCAGCGTGCTGAAAATCTTCGGCCGGCAGGCTTCGCCCGGCCTTCTCTCGTTCCCGCGCGAGGGCGCGACCTTGGCGCTCGACCTACCCAATCACGGGGAAGCGACGCTGCGGCTGCTCAGCCGGCTCGACCAGATCACCCTGCGCGCCGGGGGCGCCGTGAACCCCTATAAGGACAGTCGCCTGCCCCGCGAGGTGTTCGAAGCATCCTTCCCGGCCCTGGCGCAGATGCAGCCCTGGCTCGATCCGCTGGCAGCCTCGCAATTCAGCCGACGCGTCGGCTTTACCCATCATCCCAATTCAACCATCCTGGCCGCCGAGTGAAACCCGTGCTAACCGCCAACGACATGCCCTTGTCGGAGACCAAGCCCGCCGCGATCCTGAAGGTTTCGCCGCTGACCCTGTTGGCGGTGTGCCTTCTCGTCGCGATGGTTCTGCTGGCCCTGCCGATCCGCCTGCCGGTCGGCGGCAATTACTGGGACATCATCGTCTATTTCGATGCGGCGCATCGGCTGAACAACGGCCAGACCCCGCATACGGATTTCTTCACCCCGGTGGGTGGCCTTGGCTACTATCTGTTCGTCGCGGTGAAGAAGCTTTGGCCGCAGGCCAATCCGATCCTGGCGGTGCAGTGGAGCACGCTCATCATCGCCGCGCCGTTGATGGCCTTGATCGTCGCCCAGGTCGATCGTCTGTCGCGGCCGCAGGCGCTGGGCTTGATCCTGCCGTTCATCCTGTTCGGCTTCCTGCCGATCAACGGCATCGAGGCCTATCCGTCTTCCACCTTCGATGCCTTCGGCAACTACAACCGGCAATCGGTGCTGCTGCTCTACGTGCTGGTTTCGGCTTTGATGTTCGTGCAGACGCGCGTGTTGCGCAACGTCGTCATCGCCATCCTGCTCTCGGCTCTCTTGTTCATCAAGGTGACCGGCTTCGTCGTCGGCTTCGCGCTCGTCGCCTATGCGCTCGTTTGCGGGCGTATCAACTGGCGCGATTTTCTCTTCGCCCTCTTCGGCTTTCTAGCGATCAACTATGCCATCGAGCTGATCAACGGCATGTACAGCGAGTATCTCGCCGATATCCTGCAACTGGTGACGATGAATCGCGGCACGTTCCTGCCGCGCCTGGCCGGCGTCATGACGCTGAAGTTCGACATGATCGCCTGTATCGCAGCCCTGCTCGCCATCACCGCCTGGGAAGCCTTGCCGCGCCATGCGGCGGCGGTGACGAGCGGCAGTTTTCAGACGCTCTTTGGCGCGGCGCGCAAACTCCTCAATTCCAGCGCTGCCTGGCTCGCCGTTACCGCTGCCGGCGCGATCATTTTCGAAACCCAGAACACGGGCAGCCAGGAGTTCATCTTCATCTGGCCGGTGCTGCTCGGCATCCTGTGCAAGTGGAAGTCCAGCGTTGACAAGCGCCGGCCGGTGGTGTTGCTGCTCATCGCGGCGATCACCTTGCCGGTGGCCCTGCATACGCTTTATCGCGCCACCCGCGCCACCGCTGCCGCCATCGCCTATCAGCCGCTGCCGGCCGAATATCTCGACCGTCTCGGCCGCGCCAGCGCCGGCAAGGCACTCATCGCCCGGGCGCAGATCCTCAACGATCATTATGCCCGCTTCCAGGACAGCTATCGGTCTTTAGCCAAACAGGACCAGTTGCCGTCCCTCGCCTTGCATGCCGAGCCCGACTATCAGGTCGCCTGGCTGTTGAATGTCGACGCTGCGGCGAAAGCGCTGGTCGATTATGAAACGCGCAACAGCGTGCATTTCGACAGCGTGTTCTCGCTCGACTTCGTCGATCCGTTCTCCTACCTGCTCAACCGCAAGCCGATCCGCAATGTTTCGATCGGCATCGATCCGACCCGCACGTTCCCTGCGTTGACGCCGGAGACGGTCACGGAGATCGCCAATATGGGGGCCATTCTGATCCCCAAATGTCCGATCACCAGTTTCCGCGATCAGATTCGCGACGGCTTCGAACCGGCCTTGCGCAACCGGCGCACGGTGGAATTGACGCCGTGCTGGGACCTGTCCTTGAAAAATTAAAACAGGCGCTGGCGCGCCCTGGACAATTCAAAGCCGGCGCCACGCCCATTGCGGCAGAGCATGCCGCTTTCGGCCGAATGGCAGGTGAAACCGCCGCGCGACCAAACGGCCCCATAGGGCAGCACCGGCAGGTTCGGATCGGCGACCGTATCGCCGTGGCAGATGCGGGCCCCGCGCGTCGATCGCAGCGAGATTTCGAAAGCATTGCCCCAATCGAGATCGCACTCGCGCGGGCGCGGCGGCGGCCGGTTGGTCGTCTGCATGATGTCACAACGCAAGGACGCGCTGTCTTCATCATAGCTGCAATGGATATTGCCCGACGGGGCGCGGAAACTGTCACCCTCTGCGGCCTGGGCGGCCGGGATCCATGCCAGGCCGAGAACGGCCGCCTGCATCAGTTTCATCCACGCCATGACATCCCCCGATCCGCTGAAACGTCGCCCATAGCTTAGAACGAGATCAAGGACTTGTGCCATTTCGCACAGCCACGCCGAAACCCACTTGAGTTGGCGCTTGCAGTTCTCGCCATCGGGCTTAACTAGGGTCCATGACCATGAACGCTGAGACCGACACCGCCACTCAGGCGACCCTGTTGACCGGACGGGCGGTTTTGCGCGTAACCGGCCGCGACAACCGCGATTTCCTCAACAATCTCGTCACCAGCGATATCGAGAAGCTGCAACCCGGCGAAGGTCGTTTCGCCGCCTTGCTGACGCCCCAGGGTAAAATCCTGTTCGATTTCTTCGTCGTTCCCGACGGCGACGGACTTTTGATCGACTGCAATGCCGCGCAGGCGGCCGATCTCGCCAAAAGGCTCGGTTTCTACAAGCTGCGTGCCGACGTGCGCATCGCCGACGAAAGCGCCACGCTGGCTGTTGCCGCCTGGGCGCAGGAACCGCCGCCGGGCCAGGCGCTGGCCTTCCGCGATCCGCGCCACGAAGGGCTTGGCTGGCGCGTCATCGGACCGCCTGACGAACTCGACCAGATGGGCGTCGAAGCCGGCGGCGAGGCGGCTTATGCCGCCAGACGCATCGCGCTCGGTGTGCCGGAAGGCGGCGCCGATTTCGCTTATGGCGATGCGTTTCCGCATGAAGCCAATATGGACCGGCTGCACGGCGTCGATTTCCGCAAGGGCTGCTATATCGGCCAGGAAGTGGTGTCGCGGGTCGAGCATCGCGGCACGGCGCGCAAGCGGATCGTCCGCGTCGGTTTTACCGGCGCCGCCCCGAAGCCCGGCAGCGAGGTGCGGATCGGCGACATCGTGATCGGCCAGATGGGCTCGTCCTCCGGCGCGCAAGGACTGGCGCTGCTGCGGCTCGACCGGCTGGACGATGCCGCCGCGCCCGTGGCCGCTGACGGCGTGACATTGAGCGTGTCCCGTGACCCAAGCTGAAGGCCGGCGCCCGCACCGGCGCAAACCCGCTCCCCGTCCCGCTTTGCCCGCCACCTTGCTGGAAGGGCCGCTCTGCGCCCATTGCGGCAAGCCGGAGGCGCTGTGCGTCTGCGATGCCATCGAGCCGATCAACAATCGCGTCGAACTCCTGGTACTGCAACATCCGCAGGAACAGGACAAAACCCTGGGCACGGCGCGCGTCGCCGTCACCCATCTCGCCAAAGCCACCTTCCGCATCGGCCTGTCCTGGCCGAGCCTGTCGGCGGCGCTCGACCGCGATGTCGATCCGAAACGCTGGGCGGTGCTGCACATGGGCGCTTCCCCTGAAGAGGACGCGCCGCAGGATCGCGATATCGCCTTGCTCGACCGCCACGGCGCCCCAGCCGGCAACCAGGCGGCCGCCATGCGCGCCATCGACGGCATCATCCTGTTCGACGGTTCATGGAGCCAGGCCAAGACGCTGTGGTGGCGCAATGCCTGGGTGCTGAAATGCCCCCGGCTGGTGCTACGCCCGACGCAGCCCTCGCTTTATGGCAAGCTGCGCAAGGAACCGCGCCGCGAGGGCCTCTCGACCCTGGAAGCGGCCGCCTTCACCCTGAGCCGGCTGGAGAATCGGCCGGAGATCGAAAAGACCATGCTGTCGACCTTCCGGCGCATGCTGCAGCGCTACCGCTCGGCGCTGGAGCCGCAGGGGGCCAAATCGGCCGGCTGATTTGTGGATGGACGTCGCCTGTTGACGCGATCTGACATCCGCTTCGTGTGAAAATGCTGTAAGCTTTTCACCATGCCGCCGATGAAGAAAACCGCGAAGACCGCTCCGAAACCCGCCGCCAAGCCCGCGCCGAAGGCCAAGGCCAAAGCAACGGCCAAACCCGCAGCGAAAGCCGCCGCCAAATCGGCAGCGAAACCTGCCCCTGGCCCAAAGCCGCTGCGGCCGCCCGTCACCCATGCCGATGGCATCGCCCGCTGCCCCTGGCCTGGCGAAGACCCGCTTTACGTTGCCTATCACGACGAGGAATGGGGCGTGCCCGAGTGGGACAGCCGGGCGCTGTTCGAGAAGCTCATTCTCGACGGTTTCCAGGCCGGCCTGTCGTGGATCACCATTCTGCGCAAACGCGATGCCTTCCGCAAAGGCTTCGACGGTTTCGATCCGGCGAAGATCGCCCGCTATACGCCAGCGAAAGTCGAACGGCTGATGCAGGACGAAGGCATCGTCCGTAACCGCTCCAAGATCGAGAGCACGGTGAAATCGGCGCGGGTGTGGCTCGACATCGAGAGCAAGCAGGGCTTCTCGAACTATCTGTGGGATTTCTTCGACGGCAAGCCGCTGCAAGGCGGGCGCCGGCATATGGGCGAGATCCCGACCGAGTCGGACATCTCGCAGAAAATCTCGAAGGACCTGAAAGGGCGCGGATTCAACTTCTGTGGCCCGACCATCATTTATGCCTTCGCCCAGGCGGTCGGCATGGTCAACGACCATCTCGTCGGCTGCCATTGCTATGAGCGTTGCGCCCAACTCGCCTACAGGCCGAGCCGCGGGACAAAATGATGGCGCGACGCCCTGCTGTTGCGCCGCGCGCCTTTCAACGCATGTTGTCTGGCCGGCGCCTTGATCTGCTCGACCCTTCGCCGCTCGATGTCGAAATCGAAGACATCGCCCATGGCCTAGCGCGCGTGGCGCGCTGGAACGGTCAGACGACGGGTCCGCATATCTTTTCCGTCGCCCAGCATTCGGTGCTGGTGGAGCGCATCGCCGCCGATCTCGATCCCGGCCTGCCGGCGCGCTGGCGCCTGATGATCCTGCTGCACGATGCACCGGAATATGTGATCGGCGACATGATCTCGCCGTTCAAGGCTGTGATCGGCGAGGATTACAAGAGCGTCGAGAACCGCATCCTGGCGGCGATCCACCTGCGCTATGGCCTGCCCGCCACGCCGCCGGTGGCGCTCGTCAAAATGACCAAACAGGCCGACCGCGCTGCCGCCTTCATTGAGGCGACGCGGCTCGCCGGTTTCTCGGTCGACGAGGCGGAGCAATTTTTTGGCCGCCCAAAGATCAGCGCCCGCAATATCGACGCACTGGTGTCATCTATGGACGCGACCACCGCCAAGACTGTGTTCCTCGAACGATTCGTGGAACTGGAAAGCGAAATGCACAGCACGACGAAAGGCTGAATAAGCAAAGGCTGATCCATGTCCCGCATTCACGTCTGCTCGCTGGCGAAGATCGAAGACACGGTGCGCGAAACCGGCGCGCGCAGTCTGATCACGCTGATCAACGCCGATACGCCGGTGACGCGCCCGGCGATCATCGCCGCCGAGCGGCATCTCCTATTGTCGATGTCGGATATCGTCGAGCCAATCGAAGGCCATCTGCCGCCGCACTCGGCCCATGTCGATACCCTGCTCAGCTTCGTGCGCCATTGGGACCGGCGCGAACCACTGCTGATCCATTGCTTCGCCGGAGTGAGCCGGTCGACGGCGGCCGCCTTCATCACCGCCTGCGCACTGCGGCCGGAGCGCGATGAGAGCGAACTGGCGCAATTGATCCGTACCCGTTCGCCGACGGCCACTCCCAATGCGCTGCTCGTCTCCCTCGCCGACCAGGCGCTCAGCCGGGGCGGACGGATGAGCCAGGCGGTCTCCGCCATCGGCATGGGCGAAATGTGCTACGAAGGCGTGCCCTTCATGCTCGAGATCGATTGATCGTGACGAAAGCCCCCTCTCCCCGCAGTCTGCCCGTCGAAATCACGCTTACCGCGGCGATCGCGACGGTCGTCGGGGACGATCCGGCCATTCTGGTTGCCAATGCCGGGCGCAATCGCGGCGAAGCAGCTTTACCCTCCGGCCCGTTCGATCCGCTGGCGCACCGCACCTTCGACATCGGCCTGCGCACCTGGGTCGGCGAACAGACCGGCGTGCCGCTTGGCTATGTCGAACAGCTCTACACCTTCGGCGATCGCGGCCGGCATGCGCAGGAAGGCGACCGCAAACATGTGGTGTCGGTCGGCTATCTGGCGCTGACGCGCCAGGGGCCGGCGAAGGAGAGCGCCATCCCCCTGGCGTCGGGTGCCAGTTTCCGGCCCTGGTATGGTTTCTTTCCCTGGGAAGACTGGCGCAGCCGCAAGCCTCACATCATCGACGCCCATATCGTGCCGGCGCTGCGCAAATGGGCGGCGCGCGATCCCAATCGACCGAATGCCTATGGGCTGACGCGGACGGAACGGGTGCGCATGCTGTTCGAGGACGACGGCGGCCGCTTCAACGACGAGAACGTGCTCGATCGCTACCAGCTTCTCTATGAAGCGGGCCTCGTCGAGGAGGCGCGTCGCGACGGCCGCGCCAGCCCGTTGATCGAGGAAACCGGCCCGCTCGGCGAGCCGATGCGCGACGACCATCGCCGCATCCTCGCCACCGCCATGGGACGGCTTCGCGCCAAGATGAAATACCGGCCGGTGATTTTCGAACTGATGCCGGAAAGTTTCACGCTGACGGCGCTGCAACGCACAGCGGAAGCATTGGAAGGACGACGGCTGCACAAACAGAACTTCCGCCGCTTCGTCGAAAACGCCGCCGTGGTGGAACCGACCGGCGGCACCTCGACCCGCACCGGCGGGCGACCAGCGGCGCTGTTCCGCTTCCGTCGCGAGGTCATTCAGGAGCGACCAGCGGCAGGCCTGCGGGTGGGCGTGCGGGGGTAGGCGATCAGCTCGGCTTGATACCGGCGTTTTCAACCAACTGCTTCCAGCGCGGCGCATCTTCCTGAACCCGTTTCTTCAACTCCGCAGGACCAGAAAACACCGGCACTTGGCCGACTTCGACGAGACGACGGAGCAATCCGGGCTGCCGGCCCGCCACGGCAAAAGCATCGACGTAGGTTTCAAGCAGCGGTGTCGGGACTTTCGCGGTGGTCCAGCATGCGATGAAACCATTGAGATCATAGCCAACCAAGCCTTGCTCGGTGAATGTTGGCAGATCGGGCATGGTCTCAAACCTTTGCGCGCCCAGCATGCCCAGCGCCGTTAAAGCGCCGGACTGCACATGGGGCTCAATGGCCATCGGACTGCCGAATGTTGCATCCACCCGTCCCGCCAGCACCTCCGGTATCGTTTCATGTTCGCCACGAAATGCGACGGGGATCAGCGGCAGACCGTACTGCTTGGCCAAAAGCACGCCATACAAATGCGGCGAGCCGCCAACGCCCCAGGTTCCGAAGGTGACGTCGCGCTTTTGCGAACGTACCCAATTGATGAACTCCGGTACGGTCTTGACGCCAATGCTGCTGGAAACCGCGAATAGAATGCTGGCAAAACTGACGATCGTGATGGGCGTGAAGTCCTTAGCCGGATCGTAAGGCAGCTTCGCATAGATGAACGGATTGACGGTATGGGTATTGTGGCCTGTCATCAGAAACGTGTGGCCGTCGGGTTCGGCATTGGCGACCGCCTGCGCGGCGATGAGCGTGCCCGCGCCCGGCCGGTTTTCGACGAGGAAGGGCTGTCCCAACTGACGCTCCAAATCAGCCCCGATCACGCGGATCACAGCATCGGCCCCGCCGCCAGCGCCATAAGGCGTGATCATCTTGACGGGCTTGATCGGTCGGGATTGTTGCGCGCGGACTTGGCCGCCCACGGAAACCGCCAAAGCCATCGCGACACCGCGCGTGAATGTCCTTCTGCTGATCGCCACCGTCCTCTCCTCCCTCTGCTTTGTTTTCTCAAGACCTCACGGAGATCGGCTGCCCCTGTTACGCGGCAGTTGAATGAACTCGAATGGACTGGGAAACTCGCCCACGGGCACTTCGATGACGGCGGGGCGGCGTTGCTTGAACGCCTCTTGCAGCGCTAATCGCAAATCCTGCGGACTGTGCGCGCGCAAAGCCAGCGCCCCGAAGCTCTCGGCGAAGCGAATGAAATCCGGGTTGGACAGATCGACGGCGATATGGCGACCGTCGAAATTTTCCTTCTGGTAGCGTTTGACGTTTCCGTATTGGCCGTCGTTGAACAAGACCACGACCAGCGGAATGTCGAAATGCATCGCCGTGGACAGTTCCTGCGCGCCAAAGAGAAAGCCACCATCGCCAGAAAGCGATACGACGCGCCGTCCCGGATGCGCATGCGCGACGCCCAAGGCCGTCGGATAACCCCATCCGAGCGTGCCCTGATAGCCGTTGCTGATATAGCTCCTGGGCTGATGGACCGGATAAGCAAAGCGCGCGACATAGGCGACCTGCGTGAACTCGTCGACCAGGATTCCATCCTCGCCCAGTTCTTCGCGGATGACCGACAGAAACGCGACCTGCGGCGGCAATTTCTCGGCGATGTCCGCATCGATCCTATCGCGTAGAAGCTGAATGGCGGGCGGCTTCCGGTCAATCGGTTCGAGCCGCTCCAGCGCCGCGATCAGCCGGGGCAGGGTTTCCGCCGCATCGCCAACAAGACCGATGGTCGGCGGCCCGAAGCGATTCATCTCGTCTTCGTCAACCTCCAGGCGGATGACGGATAAGGCCTCGTCGCGGCCCCAGACCGACATCGGCGTTTGCAGGCGTGTGCCGATGCCAATGACGACATCGACCTGCGGCCAAAGGCGATGGCCGACCGGCGGTGTTACGGCGAGGGGATGGCGGGAATCGATCACGCCACGTCCCATCCGAAATGACAGGACTGGAGCCGCCAGCTTTTCGGCCAGGATGCGCACCTGATCGGAGACATGCATCGCGCCGCCGCCGACCACGATCATGGGCGCACGCGCGGCGTGCAGCAGTTGCGCGGCGCGCGATAGATCGCCCTCGCCCGCTATGGCAAAGCGAGGCGAAGCGGCGGGCGTTGCGGGCGCCCTACTCTCTTTCAGCCAGAGGTCCGTCGGGATTTCGAGACCCACCGGCCTTGGCCGGCCGGTGCGAAGCTGGCGAAAGCATTCGCCCATCAGCGCGCCCGCGTCCTGCGGCCGCTCAAGACGCGCGGACCATTTGGTCAGCGTGCCCAGTATGCCCGACTGATCGACGATCTCATGCAAAGTGCCGCGCCGCTTACCGATCTCGTGCGAGGGAATCTGCCCAACCAGGCACAGCACTGGCGCGTTTGTCGAATAAGCCGTCGCCAGCGCCGTGGCGGCGTTCAAAAAGCCTGGCCCCGGCACGAGGCAACAACATTGCGGCTTTCCCGTCGCGAGCGCCGCCCCGAGCGCCATATAGGCCGCGCTCTGTTCATGCCGCACATGCAGCGAACCGATGCGGTCCCGCGCCTTGAACAGAGCATCGTAGAAGGGATCGTTTTGCAGGCCCGGCAATCCGTAGACGGTTGCGATCCCGCCCTCGATCAACCCCTCCACGACGCATTCGGCGATGTTCACAGGCGCCTCCTTGTTTCGTATTGTTATACGGCGTATATTTATAGTTGACAATATCCACGACGTAGCGACAATCAAGACACGGGCATGCGAGGCTGTTTTGGCCTCGCATTCCTTGGCACGGAGGATCGATCGGAGCATGCCGAAGAAGCGCAACGCGCGGCGCGTCACGGCGTGCAATTGGGCTGCGCCCTCACACCGTTCGAGTTCGTCGTGAGGGCAAAGCGTGATGTTTTGAATGTGGTTTGTAAGCGCCTGATGGCGCGACGAGACCGTCTACGCCCGGTGCGACGTCAAGGCCTGCGAAATCTCGCGCGCGCAGGCCAGCAGTTCTTCCAGCAATTTGCCACGCGGCGGCATGGGCATCTGCAACTCAGTGCCGACCACGGAGATCGCGGCGGCTATATTGCCGGCACCGTCAAAAATTCCCGCTGCTATGGAGCAGACGCCGAACTGAGATTCGTTGACCGCATAATCATAATGCCGCTCGCGAATTTCAGCGACCCGTCCGGCGATCTCTGTTTTGCTCGTCATCATATGCGGCGACAGTTTCACCAATGGCTTGGCAAGGATTCGCTTGCGATCTTCATCCGGCATGAAGGCGAGTATGACGCGACCCGCGGCCGACCCATGCGCCGGCACGCGCAGGCCGCTGCGCACCGTGACCGCAATCATATTCTCACTGTCGAACGTATGCGTGATGATGATCTCGTCGCCAGCCCGTTGGCTAAGCACGACTGTCAAGCCAGTCGTCGAGCGCAAGGCGCGCAACGCCGGCGCCGCGACCTCCGCGACGTCAAATTGCGCGGCGGCGGCCTGCCCCAATTCGAACAGCACCCAGCCCAGCCGATAGCGATCGCCGACGGCCTCTTGCGCCAGCAACCCCTCGTCTCGAAGCGTGACCAGATGGCGGTGAATGCGCGCTTTCGATTCGCCGACGCGCCGCGCCAATTCGCTCACTCCCACCGGCTCGCGCGAAGCGGCGAGTTCACGCAGCAGGCGAATGGTCATGGAAACGGACTTGATGTGTCCGGCATCGAAATCGTCGTCAACAGTCACGTGCTGTCTTCTTTCGCCCAATGATCCGGTTCAAGATCTTCCGCATGAAACCTAGACTATCCCGTGCATTCGGTGAAGATGCTCACTAAACCTCCCACATGGAATACCTGATAGGCCGGCAAAGATTTGGATCACTCTGCACCGCAAGAAGACACTCATGGATTTCGCGCTCACCGAACAGCAAGAACACATCCGGGATGCGATCACGCGCATCTGCGCCGATTTCGACGATGCCTATTGGCTGAAGCAGGATCGCGACGGCGGCTTTCCGCACGACTTCTATCAAGCCCTGGCGGCGGGTGGATGGCTCGGCATCTGCGTGCCGGAGGCCTATGGCGGATCGGGGCTTGGCATCGCGGAAGCGGCCGTCATGATGCGCGCCATCGCGGAATCAGGCGCCGGCATGTCGGGGGCATCCGCCGTGCATATCAATGTCTTCGGCCTCAACCCCGTCGTCGAATTCGGCACGGAGGAACAGCGCCAACGCATGCTGCCACCGATGATCGCCGGCCGCGAGAAAGCCTGTTTCGCCGTGACGGAACCCAACACCGGCCTCAACACGACGCAACTCAAGACACGTGCGATCGCCAAGAACGATCGCTATGTCGTCAACGGCCAAAAAGTCTGGATATCGACCGCGCAGGTGGCGCATAAAATTCTGCTTCTGGCGCGCACCACGCCCCTGGAGGACGTCAAACGACCAACCGAGGGCCTGAGTCTGTTTTATACCGACTTCAATCGCCAGCAGATCAAGGTGCATGAAATCGAGAAGATGGGTCGCAAGAGCGTCGACTCGAACGAATTGTTCTTCGAGGATTTCGAGATTCCGATGGAGGATCGTATCGGCGAGGAAGGGCGTGGCTTCAAATATATTCTCGAGGGGATGAATCCCGAACGGATCTTGATCGCGGCCGAGGCCGTGGGCCTGGGCAAGCTCGCTCTCGCGCGCGCCGCCGACTATGCCAAGAGCCGTGTCGTCTTCAATCGGCCCATCGGCCAGAACCAAGCCATCCAGCATCCCCTGGCGAAAAACTGGATCGAGCTGGAAGCGGCATGGCTGATGGTGATGTCGGCCGCCTGGCAGTATGATCAGCGCCTGCCCTGCGGCGCGGCGGCGAACGCCGCGAAATATTTCGCCGGCGAAGCGGGATTCCAGGCCTGCGAACAGGCGGTGATGACCCATGGCGGCTTCGGTTACGCCAAGGAATTTCATGTCGAACGCTATCTGCGCGAAGTGATGATCCCCCGCATCGCGCCCGTCAGCCCGCAGTTGGCACTGAGTTTCATCGCCGAAAAAGTATTGGGGTTGCCCAAGTCCTATTAGTCGGCGTTAGATCGGTCGATTGACCGGTGATATAGACAAAACCTCACCTGCTGACCCTTCTGGAGACCCATGACCGCTCCGCTTGCCTCCGTCCGTGTGCTTGAACTTGCGCGCATTCTCGCCGGCCCCTGGTGTGGCCAATTGCTTGCCGATCTCGGCGCCGACGTGGTGAAAGTGGAGCGCAGCGGTGCCGGCGACGACACGCGCCAATGGGGCCCGCCCTTCATCGAGGACGTGAACGGCGATCCGCTGGCCGCCGCCTATTTCTACGGCTGCAACCGTGGCAAACGCAGCATCGAAGCAGATTTCGAAACGCCGGAGGGACAAGCCCTGGTGCGCCGGCTGGCGCAACATGCCGATGTCGTCATCGAGAATTTCAAATTCGGCGGCCTGAAGAAATATGGTCTCGATTACGAGAGCCTGAAGGCGATCAATCCGCGCCTCATCTATTGTTCGATCACCGGCTTCGGCCAGACCGGCCCCTATGCGCCGCGCGCCGGCTATGACTTTCTGATCCAGGGCATGGGTGGCGTGATGCATATGACGGGCGAGCCCGATGGCCCGCCGCTGAAGTCCGCCGTCGCCATCGCTGACGTCTTCACCGGTCTCTATGCCGCCAATGCGGTGCAGGCGGCGCTGATCCGGCGCCATGAAACCGGCGAAGGCGCTTATATCGATTGCGCTCTGCTCGATTCACAAGTGGCCGTGCTCGGCTATCAGGCGCTGAATTATTTCGCCTCCGGCAAGGTCGGCGGACGCATGGGCAACGGCCATCCCAATCTCGTGCCTTACGACGTCTATCCGGTCGCCGACGGCAACGTCATTATCGCGACAGGCAATGACGGCCAGTATCGCAAATTGTGCGACATCCTCGGCGCGCCGGAGCTTGCCACCGATCCGCGCTTTCTCGTCAACAAGGGTCGCGTCACACGGCGCGCCGAACTGACGGCTCTTCTCAACGATCTGACGCGCAAATTTCAGCGCAGCGACTTGCTGGCGAAGCTGGAAGTCGCGCATGTGCCGGCCGGGCCGATCAACACGGTCGTCGACGTGTTCGACGATCCGCAGGTGATCGCGCGCGGCATGCGCATCGATCAGCCCAATCCGCGCGCCAAGGGCGGCACGACGCCGGGCGTGCGCTCGGCCATCGTCATCGACGGCCAGCCGGCCGCCGCCGAACGGCCCGTGCCGGCGCTGGGCGAACATACGCAAGACGTGCTGAGCGACAAGGCCTGGGGAGGTTAGCCGATGACCGCCGCGCCGACCAATGCCCGCACGGGCGCGCAGATCCTCGTCGATCAACTGACCATCCAAGGTGTCGAGCATGTCTTCTGCGTGCCGGGCGAATCCTATCTCGCCGTGCTCGATGCCTTCCACGATGCCAAGATCAACATCACCGTCTGCCGCCAGGAAGCCGGTGCCGGCATGATGGCGGACGCGACGGCGCGGCTGACCGGTCGGCCCGGCATCGTCTTCGTGACGCGCGGTCCCGGCGCCACCAACGGCGCCCATGCGATCCATATCGCCGAACACGATTCCGTGCCGCTGATCATGTTCATCGGCCAAGTGGAGCGCGGCATGCGGGGGCGCGGCGCGTTCCAGGAAATGGACTATGAGCGCTATTTCGCTTCTACCGCGAAATGGGTGACGGAGATCGACGACCCGCAGCGTATTCCCGAAGTGGTGGCACGTGCCTTCCACGTCGCCATGCAGGGCCGCCCCGGCCCGGTGGTGATCTCGCTGCCGGAAGACATGCTGGTGGAGACGGCCAGTGTCACTGACGCGTTGCGCGTTGAAGCGGCGCAGGCCGCGCCGGGTGCGACGGAACTGGCGCGGCTCGGCGAATTGCTCGCACAGGCCAAACGTCCAATCGCCATTCTTGGTGGCAGCGGATGGACGAAAGAGGCTTGCGCGCAATTCCGCGCTTTCGCCGAGGCCTTCGATCTGCCGGTCGCGGCCTCGTTCCGCCGCACCATGCTGTTTGACGCCGAACACGCCAACTATGCCGGCGAATTGAGCCTCGGTGCCAATCCAGCCTTGGTGAAGCGGGTGCAGACTGCCGATCTTGTTCTATTGATCGGCGGACGGCTCGCGGAGGTGCCGTCGCAAGCTTACACATTGCTCGACGTGCCGGTGCCGCGCCAGCGGCTCGTGCATGTCCATGCCGACCCAGCCGAACTCGGGCGCGTCTATCAGGCGACACTTGCCATCAATGCGACGCCACAGGGCTTCTGCGATACGTTGAGCACGCTCGCATCGCCGAAGACGATTCCCTGGAGTGCGGAAACAAAAGCGGCGCGCGCCGATTATCTCGCCTTCTCGGGGCTCGATGCGCCGGTGCCGGGCGATGTGCAGCTCAACACGATCATGCTGTGGCTGCGCCAGCGCCTGCCCGCCGATGCCATCGTTACCAACGGCGCCGGCAATTACACCACCTGGCTCGGCCGCTATCTGCGCATCCGCCAGTTCGACGGCCTGTTGGCGCCCGTGTCGGGTTCGATGGGCTATGGCCTGCCGGCGGCGGTCGGCGCCAAACGGCTGCATCCCGAGCGGATGGTCGTCAGCTTCGCCGGCGACGGCTGCTTCCTGATGAACGGCCAGGAATTCGCCACCGCCGTGCAATATGACCTGCCTATTGTCGTCGTGGTCATCGACAACGGCATGTATGGCACGATCCGCATGCACCAGGAGCGGGAATATCCTGGCCGCGTCTCGGCGACCCTGCTCAATTCACCCGACTTCGCAGCGCTCGCGCGCGCCTATGGCGGCCATGGCGAGAGCGTGGTGAAGACGGATGAATTCGCGCCGGCCTTCGAACGTGCGGTTGCTGCGCATAAGCCGGCGATCGTGCATGTGAAGATCGACCGCGACGCGATCACGCCCGCAACGACCTTGACGAAGATTCGCGAAGCGGCGTTGAAAGGCCGTTAGAATACCGTCATTGCGAGCGAAGCGAAGCAATCCAGGAGTCAAGGTGTAGCGCCATAGACGCAAATAAGCCTGTTTCACAGGCTTATCTTAAAGCCCTGTCGCGCGCCCTGGATTGCTTCGTCGCTACGCTCCTCGCAATGACGGTGTGGCGTTTTCTATTCGCTCTTTTCCGTCTTCTCGCTCTTGTCAGCCTTCGGCCGCCCCATCGCCTTGACGCGCGTCGACATGCGAATGGCGCGGCGCTGGCGCGCGCCTTCGGTTTTGGGTTGCAGCAGGGAGCGATATTCGTCGCGCTTGTCGTGGATCGAGGCGATGACATAGCCCATCGGCACGCCCATATCGACGAGCACGGCTTCCGCCAGTTGCAGGCTCGCTTCAATGGTCTCCGGCACTGCGTCGGTCGCGCCGATTTCATAAAGATGGGTGGCGTGGTTGGCATCGCGGGCACGCGCCACGATGGTCAATTCCGGATGTTCGCGATGCGCCGCTTCGACGACCAGTTCGACGGCCTTGGGTGAATCCATCGTCACGACGATGCCGCGGGCGCTGCCGACGCCGCATTTCTTCAACAATTCGGCGCGGGTCGCATCGCCCCAATAGATCTGCATGTTGGGATTGCGCTCGCGCTCGCGCTTCACGAGGCGAATATCGTCATCGATGGCGATGAAGGGAATTTTGTGGCGCACCAGCATATCGCCCACCAGCGTGCCGACACGGCCATAGCCGACGATGATCACCTGGCCCGCCACCACATCGACCGGCGCGGAGAATTCATCGGGCAACTTCACTTCCGACCGCGCCGGCGCCAATTTGAACGTCAGCGAGGCGATGAACGGTATGGCGATCATCGACAAGGTGACGGCCACCATCACCTGCGCGCCCGTCACCGCCGCCACGGCGCCCTCGGCCACGGCGGCGGTCAACATGACGAAGGCGAATTCGCCGCCCGGACCGATCAACAAAGCCGTTTCCTTGGCCACCGGGCTTGCGAGCCCGACGAGACGAGCGATGCCATAGAGCAGCACCGCTTTGCCGGCGAAAAGCGCGACGGCGAGACCGAGCGTTTCAGCCGGCTGGCGCACCACATAAGACAGATCGAGGCCGGCGCCGACCGAGACGAAGAACAGGCCGAGCAACAGGCCCTTGAACGGCTCGATCGTCACTTCCACTTCGCGGCGGAATTCGGTTTCCGCCAGCAGCAAGCCGGCGATGAAAGCGCCCAGCGACATGGACAAGCCGCCCATGGCGGTGGCAACGCCGGTGCCCAGAACGACGAGCAGACAGGCGGCCATGAAGAATTCGGTCGAGCGCGTCGCCGCCACCAGATGAAAGAGTGGACGCAAGATCAGGCGGCCGACGCCGACGATGACCGCGAGTGCCGCCATGGCCGGCAACAGCGCCGTCAGCAGGCCCATGCCAAAGCCGATGTTGGTGCGCGGATCGAGCATCGCCACCAGGAACAGGAGCGGCGCGACCATCAAATCCTGGAACAGCAGGATCGAGAACGTAGCGCGGCCGCTCGCCGTGTTCAGCCGCTTTCGTTCGGCGATGACCGGCACGATGATGGCGGTGGACGAGAGCGCCAGCGCGCCGCCGATGATGATGGCGGCCGGCGCCGGCTGGCCAAGCCAGATCGCGACGAGCGCGATTGCCACGGCTGAAATGAACACCTGCAAGGCGCCCAGGCCGAACACCAGTTTGCGCATGCGGTTGAGGCGCTCGAACGACAGTTCGAGGCCGATCATGAACAGGAGGAAGGTGACGCCGAGTTCGGAAACCTTGGCCAGCCCTTCGATGTCGGACAGGCTGATCGCCGCGATCCACGGATGCAGGGAGGCGAGACGGCCAAGACCATAGGGACCGAGCAAGAGGCCGGCGCAGATGAAGCCCAAGACCGGCGAGATACGCAAGCGACGGAACAATGGGACGACGACGCCCGCCGTCACCAGAAACAGCAAAATCTCGCGATAGTCCCCGAGCTCGTTGTGGGTCGCCAATGGTCCGTCCGTTTATTTGATCAGATCATCCCTACATGATTCTGATGCGAATGGAATCGCGACGGACGTCAGAAAACCGCAATAAACGCGCGGGATTTGTTAAATGCGCGGAATATATTTGGCGACCTGCCCGCTCACCGTGCCACCCAGCGACCAGACGCCATCGAACATCTGACGCGGCGAGGGCACATATTCGGCGACGCGCGCGACGACGCCGCGTTGCGGCATGCCGGCGGCTTCGTTCACCGTCATCGGCGCCGCCGAAGCGACATGCGGCCGGATCAGTGTCGGGCGCGGCGGCGGCAGAACGCTCGCCACCTTGGTGTGCTTATCAAGCTTGTTATCAAGCTTCCTTGCCTTCAGCTCGGCGCGGGGCACCGGCGTCGCATTGGCAAGCTTCAGCGGCGGCAGGGCCGGCCCGTCGAAGACCTCGCGGGTCGCTTCACTGACCAGCCGCTCCGGCGCCACCTTGGTCAAGGCGAAGGCCGACATGTCGGCGGCCAGCTTCTCTTCCTGGCGCTTAGACATGGTGCTCGACATCTGCGTCGGCTCGACGGCCGGCGCCGGATGCAATTTGCCATAGAGATTGGCGCCCCAGCCGAGGACGGCGATCGCCACCGCCGTGAAGACGAGCGGCAAGGTCGCCTCGAAGGCGGACAAGGATTGCGCTTCGGCTTGCGCTTGCGACTGTATCTGGGACCGCGCCGCACCCATGATCAACACCCCGATGATCGTAAAGACCCGTGCAAATTCGATGGGGTTCCGGGCAAAAATGCGGCGCGCTGCTGACGGCTTGACGACTTCGGCAGGGTTTTGCTGCGATTTGCTTTACGCCATCATCTTGCCGGCCTGCTGCACCACCTGACCCGCCATGATCTGGATCTGGCCGGCGATCGCCGGTTCGGAGCACTGGCCGTCCTTGAACTTGACCACCGCCGAATTGATCGAGACGCCAAGCGGCACATTCCAACCGCGCAGCGCGTGGCCGATCTGGCGCAGTTGCGACAGCACCGCCGTCGGACCCTGATAGCCGAAGCCGACACCAATGGAACCGATCGCCCGGCCGTCGAAATAGACGCGCGCGTCCTTGTTCATTTCTTCCGTGTAATCAATGGCGTTCTTGACGAGACCGGAGACGCCGCCGTGATAGCAAGGCGAGCACAGGATGATGCCGTCGGCCTTGCGCAAATCCTCGATCAGGCGACGGCCGGCATCGGTCATCGTGCCGGGATCGGGATCGTACATCGGCAAAAGCAGGTCGTTACCGCCATACATCTTGGTTTCGGCGCCCTTCTCGCGGGCATAAGACAAGGCCAGCGCCAGCGCTTGCTCCGAAGACGAGCCCGTGCGGGTCGTGCCGCCGATGCCGACGATATAAGGCTTACGTTGGGTCATTTCCTATCCTTTGGATATGCACGGGCCGGATATGTGCTCTTGCACGGATTTTTTCCGCGCTGTTCTCATATTACGGCTCATAGCCATTAGGAAGCCTCCAGATTCTCTGGTCAACCAAGATCCTGCCGTCCCCACCGGGAAGCTGTTTTTCCAGGCGCTGAACCGCATGGCGGGCCACTCGGGGCGCGCGTGGTTAAGAATTTCCTGCTTCCGGGCATGGAATTTGCTGCCAATTCGGCTCGGACTTCCACCGTCCTAGGGCGGCACGACTGCGTGCCCTTCCCTGTCCCGAAGCGGCACAGCCTGTCCTGAAAATTTCGGACGATTTGAGCGAATCCGCCGACATTCCCGTAAGATTGCTTCAAATTAAGAAAAATCAGCCGATTTTTCGTGGAATGGCCTGTGCAACGGTGATCGCAAGCTCCGCCATCGAAGGCGGACGAACACCGAGGCCGTCATGAATTTTCCGAAGCAGGCGATTCGCGATTTCGTTCCTTTCACTTACGCCACAAATTCTTGGTTTCAGAACGTTTGCATCATCGGACTCGGCTATATCGGCCTGCCGACGGCAACCCTCGTCGCTTCGCGCGGTTTCAACGTGCGCGGCGTCGACATCAATCGCAGCACCGTGGCCACCATCAACGACGGCCGCTGCCATTTCCACGAGCTTGGCCTTGACGCTTTGGTGAACACCGCCGTCGAGAACGGCAACCTCTCCGCCTCGGTCAATGTCGCCCCGGCCGACATTTTCATGATCTGCGTGCCGACCCCGTCGGTTCCCGATGGCCACGGCAACAAGGTGTGCGACCTCTCCTACGTGCTGGAAGCAGCCGAGAGCATCGCCCCGCATCTCAAGTCCGGCGATCTCGTCATCGTCGAATCGACCTCGCCGATCGGCACCTGCGACCGTGTCTCCGAAACGCTGGCGCGGCTGCGCAACGATCTGAGCTTCCCGCACCAGGCCGGCGATACGTCCGATGTCGCCATCGCCTATTGCCCGGAGCGCGTCATCCCCGGCCGCATGATCACCGAACTCGTCGAGAACGACCGGGTGATCGGCGGCATGACGCCGCGCTGCGCCGACAAGGCGGCCGCGCTCTATCGTTCCTTCGTCAACGGCAAGGTGCATCTCACCTCGGCCAAGGTCGCCGAAGCGGTGAAGCTCACCGAAAACTCGTTCCGTGACGTCAACATCGCCTTCGCCAACGAATTGTCGATGCTGTTCGCGGGCCTCGGCGTCGACACCAAGCAGGTGATCGAACTGGCGAACTGCCATCCGCGCGTCAACATCCTCACCCCCGGCCCCGGCGTCGGCGGTCACTGCATTCCGGTCGATCCGTGGTTCCTGTGGGAGAGCATGCCGGAACGCGCGCCGCTCATCCGCACGGCTCGCCAGGTCAACGACAACAAAGCGCATTATGTGCTCGAGCAAATCCTCAAGGCACATGCTGAGAACGGCGGCGGCACCGTGGCCTGCCTCGGCTTGAGCTATAAGGCCGACGTGGACGATTTCCGCGAAAGCCCGGCCTTCGAAATCACCGAAGCGCTGCATGCCAAGCTCGGCGACCAGGTGATCGCGATCGATCCGTTCGCCTCGGCTCTGCTCGCGGGCAAGAAGCGGCCGGCGTTCAAGGTGACCAACGATCTCGCCGAGGCGGCCAAGGCCGATCTCGTCGTCGCGCTGGTCTCGCACAAGGCGTTCCGCGTCTTCCGGCCGCGCGATGGCCAGACGGTGGTCGACACCTGCGGCCTGTTCGCCACCGCCTAACGAGATTTCATATATTTGCATCAAGCCCGGCTGTTATCGCAGCCGGGCTTTTTCATGTGCCGCGCGGTTTGGCGCGCGTGGTGGCCGTCGCATTGGCCGGATCGTCCGGCCAGACATGACGGGGATAGCGACCCTTCATTTCCGATTTCACCGCCGTCCATGAACCCTTCCAGAAGCCCGGCAGATCGCGGGTGATCTGGATCGGCCGATGCGCCGGCGACAAGAGATGCAAGGTCAGCGGCACACGCCCGCCGGCCAATGAGGGATGTTGCGACAGGCCGAACAGCTCCTGCACGCGCACGGCCAGGACAGGCCCACCCTCGGCTTCATAATCGACGCCGATATGCGAGCCGGTCGGCGCTTCGAAATGGGTCGGCGCTTCGATGTCGAGACGGCGGCGCATGTCCCACGGCAGAAGCGCTTGCAAAGCGGAATCGAGATCATCCGCCGTGATAGACGATAGAGACGCGCGGCCTTCGATGAACGGTGCCAGCCATGTTTCGGCGGAGGTCGCCAGAGCCGTATCGGAAAGGTCCGGCCAAGCCTCGCCCTCGGCGCGACGCAGGAACAGCACGCGATCGCGCAATTGCTTCTGCGCCTTGCTCCACGGCAGGCGCTCGATACCGAGCGCGGCCAGACCGTTCGCCAGAACCACGGCGCTTTCAGCGCCCTCAATGCTGCGCGGCTGTTCGTTCAAGGCGACGGCGCCGAGACGGCGCATGCGGCGCGCCCGCACGCTGGCGGAAGCGCGATCGAAACTGATTTCGTCGCGCGTCTCGATGCGATCGCCCATCAGGCTCTCGATGTCTTCAAGGGTAATGAGCGCAGCGGCGAGAATACGAGAGGCACCGGCGCGGCCGGAAATTTCGGCGATGGCGAGATAGGGTTCTCGCGCCAAGGCATCATGCGCCTCACAAGCGGCGGCGCGGCCGTTGACCATGACGAATTCGCCGAGCTTGCCACGCGCCCGCGCGACACGATCGGGAAAGGCCACCGCCACCCAGCGGCCGACATGGCTGACATCATCGATCGTTTCCACGACGGGAAAGAAAGCCTGCGCCTGATCCGCCCAGCCGCGCGCCAGGCGGCGCGCATCCTGTGCGCGGCCCGCACGGTCACGACGCAACCGTTCGACACGCTCGGTCAGATCGACACCATCGCCGCCCACGCCCCGTTCGACGATCACGGCGGCAATGTCGGCCGCCAGCCGCGCCGCGCCGGCGCGTGCTGCTTCCAGCACCATGCGCGCCAATCGCGGCGGCAAGGGGAGGCCGCGAATGCGCCGGCCTTCCGGTGTGATCGCACCATCCTCATCGAGTGCGCCGAGCGCCCGCAGCAAGGTTCGCGCTTCTGTGAGTGCGGCGACAGGCGGCGGATCGAGCCAACGCAATTGCATGGGATCGCGCGCGCCCCATTGCGCGAGATCGAGCACCAGAGATGACAGATCGGCGCTGAGAATTTCCGGCGGCGCGAACGGCTGCAAGGCGCCGGTGGCCGCTTCTTCCCACAGCCGATAGCAGATGCCCGGTTCCGTGCGGCCGGCGCGGCCGCGCCGCTGATCGGCGGCGGCACGCGACACGCGCACGGTTTCCAGACGGGTCAGGCCGAGATCGGGTTCGAAGCGCGGCACGCGCGCCAGACCGCTGTCGATGACGACGCGCACGCCATCGATGGTCAGCGAGGTTTCGGCGATGGAGGTGGCAAGCACGATCTTGCGGCGGCCCGACACCGAAGGCGAGACGGCAAGATCTTGCGCCTTGCGATCCATGGCGCCGAACAAGGGCGCGATGTCGATCGTCGCGTCGCGGATGCGCTCCTTCAAACGCTCGGCCGTTCGGGTGATCTCGCCCTGGCCCGGCAGGAACACCAGCAGCGAGCCGCTATCCGCACGCAGCGCCTGTTCGATCACCCGCACCACTTCATCTTCGATGCGCGCTCTGGGATCGCGACCGACATATCGGGTGACGATGGGAAACGCGCGGCCTTCGCTGGTGATGACAGGCGCATCGTCGAGCAAGGACGCGACGCGTGCGCCATCGAGCGTTGCCGACATGACGAGAATGCGGAGATCTTCGCGCAGGCCTGCTTGCGCATCGAGCGCCAGGGCCAATCCCAGATCGGCATCGAGCGAGCGCTCGTGAAATTCGTCGAAAACCACCGCCGCGATCCCGTCCAACGACGGATCGTCGAGAATCATGCGGGCGAACACGCCTTCCGTCACGATCTCAATGCGCGTCACCGTGCTGACGCGCGATTCCATGCGCACGCGCAGGCCGACCGTGGCGCCGACGGCTTCGCCCAGAGTTTGTGCCATGCGCGCTGCCGCGGCACGCGCCGCCAGCCGGCGTGGCTCCAACACGACAATGCGGCCACCCGCCGCCCAGGATTGTTCGGCGAGCAGCAAGGGAACGCGCGTGGTCTTGCCCGCGCCGGGCGGTGCCACCAGCACGGCGCGCACATGCGTCATCAATGCGTCGCAAAGCGCGCCGGACACCTCGTCGATCGGCAACGCGAAATCCATTCCAGCCAATTCAATCGAACCTTGTCAACGGAACCCGATAGACCCACGGTCGCTGTGTGCCAGCCCGCCCGCCACCGAGCAAGATTAATCCTAAAAGGATGTTCCTACGGCGGTTTTCGGAATGTTCCGGGCGGGATTTGTTTCCGTCTGCGGAAAAGAGTATATCGCGGGCTTCTATGGGGACTGCGCCAGACCTGCGCGTTTCGTTTGTTTGACAAGGCTACCGAATGACGCCGGGCCAAGATGCGTTACAGCCGACCGCCCCCGGCGGCCACCAGGACGCGCAGTCGCATGGTTCCAACAGCCTGTTGGCAATGGCCTTCGGCTCGGTGGGTGTCGTCTATGGCGACATCGGCACCAGTCCGCTTTACGCGCTGCGTGAATCGCTGGTGCATGCGAGCAGCCATGGCGCCGTCAGCGAACGGGACGTCATCGGCGTCGTCTCGCTGCTGATCTGGGCGCTCTTCCTGATCGTCACGATCAAATACGTCATCTTCATCATGCGCGCCGACAACAAGGGCGAAGGCGGCACGCTCGCCCTCATGGCCTTGGCGCAGAAGGTCACCGGCCGACGATCCGGCGCCATTTTCGTCCTCGGCATCGTCGGAGCGGCGCTGTTCACCGGCGATGCCATCATCACGCCGGCCATCTCCGTGCTTTCGGCGGTCGAAGGCGTCAAACTGGTAACGCCGCATCTCGAACATTACGTCACGCTGATCGCGCTGGTCATTCTGATCACGCTCTTCCTCGTGCAGAGCAAAGGCACGGCCGGCATCGCGCGCTGGTTCAGCCCGATCATGATGGTCTGGTTCGTCTGCATCGCCATCCTCGGCATCATGCATGTCGGCGATGCGCCGCGCATTCTCAATGCCTTCAATCCTCTTAACGCACTCGCCTTCCTGTTGAGCCACGGCATCATCAGCTTCGTGGTGATGGGCAGCGTCTTCCTCGCCGTCACCGGTGCCGAGGCGCTTTACGCCGACATGGGCCATTTCGGCCGTAAGCCGATTCAACTGGCCTGGATTTGCTTCGTGCTGCCAGCGCTCGTGCTGAACTATCTCGGCCAAGGCGCCTTGATCCTCGACAATCCCAAGGCGATCGAGAACCCCTTCTTCCTGCTGGCGCCGGAGTGGGCACTGCTGCCGCTGGTGGTTCTGGCGACGGCCGCGACCGTTATCGCCAGCCAGGCGACCATCACCGGCGCCTATTCACTGGCCCGCCAGGCGATCCAACTCGGCCTGTTGCCGCGTCTGGAAATCCAGCACACGTCGGACACCCAGGAAGGCCAGATCTACATCCCGCGCGTCAATCGCATCCTGCTCATCGGCGTCGTGCTGTTGGTGCTGATCTTCCGCACGTCGAGCGCCCTGGCCTCGGCCTATGGCATCGCCGTCACCGCTTCGATGATCGTCGATTCCTGTCTGATCTTCTTCGTCGCCTGGCATTTGTGGCGCTGGCCGCTCGCCGGCTCGATCCTGTTCGCCTCGGTGTTCCTGATCGTGGAATTCGCTTTCTTCGCCTCCAACATCCTGAAGCTGATGGACGGCGGCTATGTGCCGGTGCTGATCGGCGGCGTGATGGTGCTGACCATGTGGACATGGTTGCGCGGCACTCACTTCCTTGAGAGCAAAACGCGACGCGACGCCATTCCAACGCGCGACCTGATCCGCATGCTGGAGAAGTCGAAACCGATCCGCGTGCCGGGAACGGCGATCTTCCTGACCCAGGACGTCGACAGCGCGCCTTCGGCGCTGATGCACAATCTCAAACACAACAAGGTTCTGCACGAACGTGTCTTCCTGGTCTCGGTGCAGACCGAGAATATTCCGCGCGTGCCGCGCGAATATCGCTACGAGATCGAGAAGCTCTCCGAAGATTTCACCAAGATCCGCCTGCACTATGGCTTCATGGAAAGCCCGCGCGTGCCGGCGGCCATGGCCCTGATGCGCAAGAGCGGCTTGAAATTCGACATCATGACCACGTCGTTTTTCCTGGGCCGCAGAACCCTGAAGGAATCGCCGACATCGGGCATGCCGATCTGGCAGGATCGCCTGTATATCGCTCTGTCGAAACAGGCGGCCAATGCGACGGACTTCTTCTCGATCCCGTCCGATCGCGTCGTCGAACTCGGCGCGCAGGTGAAGATCTGAGCCGAAGCCTCGGTGTCATCCCGGACGCACCGAAGGTGCGATCCAGGAACCAGGGGCAAACGGTACAATGCCGTGGTTGGTTCTTCACGTGCCTGGCAGGATCATGACTTGCACGGTACAAGGCGTGTCATTGCAACGCTTCACTCTACCGCACGCCCCTGGTTCCCGGATCACGCTACGCGTGTCCGGGATGACACTGAGGCTTCGATTTTGTCGTAGCGCTCCTTGCAATGACGGCGATTCTAAAAACTGATTTTTCCGATGCCGTTCAGCGCCGACACGGTGCCTTTTGGCGTGCCTGTGCTCGCCAGGGCCTGCAAGGCGACAAGGTAGTCGCGACCGGGTGCGAGGTGGAAATAATTGTCCTCCGGCAGAAAGCCGGCGACGTCGATCACCACCGTCTGCGCCAGACGCTCCGCCGCCAGTTTGAGATAGAAGCTCTCGCCCTCTCGAATGACGCCCGCCCGCAGGCCGAGGTCGTGACGCGCGTCGCCAGGCCCCAGGGGAAAGTGAACCGCTTCCTGCAAGAGCGTACCGCTGCCATTGTCGATCAATCGGACCACATTGGCATCATGCGCCGGCGGCCCGAAACGATAGGCATAGGTCGCGTCGAAAAAGGCACCGAGCAAAGTGGTCGCCGCGACGGAATAGTGGCCACGGGCCGGCACGGTGACGGCGTGCTCGCCGGACGCGGCGGGACGCCGGCCATCGGCCAGACAATCAAGCGTCAAGAGAACGTCGAGAGGTTGATCGGTTTCGTTGACCACATGCAAGCGCAGGCCATTGACGCCTTCGTCGCTGACGATCAATTGCACGGGCGCAAAGGCGCGCTTCAAACCGTAATAGCCGGATTTCGGTTCGCCCGAATGATCGACGATGCCCCAGCCGAAGGACGGCGCGAGATCCTTCCACATCAACACCAGCCCGCCCGCCGTGCGCGAACCCGGCCGACGCCATTCGGCGAACACCGCCTGCATCACTTCGGCAACCGCCGCCTGCCCCATAGCGACATAACGATCGAAATCTTCCGCCTTCAGGCGTTGCGGATCGGCGCCATAGAACAAAGCCATATAGTGATGGCGAATGTCCTCGAAATCCCAGTCGGCGCCGCGATCACGGGGCACCAAGGCCTTCCATTGCTCCAAAGGCGTTGCCGCATCGAGCCGCCGCTTCGCCAGCCGCGCCCGCGACGGCAGATTGGCGAAGGCGAGGCATTCGCCGGCAAAGGCCACATCGGCACGACGCGCATCTTCGAGCGGGCGGCGATAGGCGCCGACACCGTAATAATGGCCGACACCTTGATCGACGACGAAGGGCAGTTCGCCGCCTGACGGCGAGTTGACGACATAAGCGACATCGGGACGTTGCGCGGCAACGATCTTAGCCAATTCGCCGTCGATAAAATCATTGCTCCAGCGCTCGGTCGGCAGGCCGAGCATGGCCGCCTGCTGCAAAACTTCGCTGCCGCCGCCATAGACGACAAGCGAGGGCGAGCCTTGGCGGGCGCTAAGAAAGGCTTCGATTTCCTGGCGCAGTTCGGCACGGAAAGTCGCATCACCGACCGGATAATCGAAATTGGCGAGCATGGCGTCCTGCCAGATCATGATGCCGAGCTCATCGGCCAGATCGTGGAACACGCGCGGTTCATAGACCGTGGTGCCGCAGATGCGAATGAGATTGATGCCGGCATCGCGCGCCAAAGTGAGTTCGCGCAGATAAACATCGCGTGCGACGGGAAAGCCGACGACATCCGGCGGCGACCAGCAGACGCCACGCGCGAAAATCGGCGCGCCATTGACGATGAAGCGGAAATCGCGGCTATCGGAGCCAGGATCGATTTCGAAACTGCGGAAGCCGATCCGCATGACCGCGTGGCCCGTGCCATCGATCTTGATATCGAGCGGATAAAGCTGCGGCGTGCCGTGGCTGTGCGGCCACCAGGGCGCGATGCCGCCGATCGCCATCTCCAGCATCCAGCGCCCGTCGCGCAATTCGGCTTGCGCCGTCTGGCCGGCACAGGTCCAGGCGATCGTCTGCGCCGTCACGCTCGTCGCATCGAAACTGACGCTGAGGCGCCCGACGTCATCGGCGAGCGATGTCTGGATGGAGAGACCGCGCAGATGCGGAATGCGGGCGGGCAGAATATGTACGGGCCGCCAGGCGCCGCTGATCGCCACCGCTGGGCACCAGCCGGGCATATGGCCAAGCAGGCTCGTGCGCACGAAACGCAGTTTCTGTTCCGGAATCATCGCGACGCGCCAGCGCGCCCGCTTACCCTCGACCTGACTCAACCGATGCGACAGGCTGCGGCAGACAAAGGCAAGGCGATGGTGCCCGTTCAAGGTGACAGCGCATTCGACCGGCCGGAACATATTGGCCGACGACGCCAGTTTCACATCGTCGAGCCAGATTTCGGCAAAGGTGGCGAGCCCTTCGAACACAAGACGAACCTCGCCATTGCCGACCAGGGTCGCCGCATACCAGGCGTCGCAGTCGTGCAGCGAGGCCGCGCCCTCGGGCAAGGGCAGATTGAGATCGCGCACCACGGCTTGCGCCGGCGCCAGGGCCGGCAGCGGCGTCCAGTCCTTCTGCCGCAGGGCCGAGGCCGCATCCGCACAGGCATCGGGCGAGGTCAGCCTGAAGGACCAGGCGGGATCGATGCGCTCGGCATCGCCCGTGCCTATGCCAATGCCGAAAGCCGGATTCACGCGGCCGCCGATCGACGGACCATGGCCCGGTCGATCATTTCCATCAGTCGATCGTAATGTTCGGCCAGCGCGGCGACGGGCTGGGCGAGGCCGCCGGGCCTGCGGCGGGCGACGGCGCGCGCCACCTGGAACTGCAACGCCTTCATGCCGCTCGAAATGGCGCGCCCATGCACGGCCGCTTCAGCGAAATCGATCTGCGCTTCGCGGCCTAGCCAATCGAGATGGCCGGCGAGCAGTTCGAAATTGGCACCACATTGGCGCAACGTGTTGAAGGCATAGAGGTGGAAATAATCCTGCGGCCGATCGAACAGATCGGCGACCTGCGCCTCGAAGTGGGCTTCGTATTGGCGCAGCGGATTGCTCGTCGGCCGGCGTGCCAGATAGCGCCGCAGCCAGTCGAGCACCACGGCGATATCCAAAGGCTGTCGGCTCGTCGGCAGTTTGACGAATTCGGTATAGGGCATCAGCACAGCATGGCCATCGAGCGTGCGGCCGCCCGATTGCATGATGCCGTCATAGTCCTCGCCGGACAGAGCGCCGTAAGTGGCATTGTGAAAATAGGTGAGACGGCGCGCCGCCGGATCGATCTCGTTGATGCCGATCGTCGTTTTGCTGTGACCCGTGCGATAGGTGACGCCGCGCGTGTCAGGCAGGAAGAAACCGTCGACCTCCATCATCACCAGACGGCCACGGCCGTTCTGCTCGACGATATGTTTTTCACAGGTGTCGAACATGGAGAGTTCAAAGGTCGAAAGGCCATAGAGCGCTTCGACGGCTTCGAGCGGCGGCTTGAAGAAGGTGAACTGATCGCCTTCGAAATCCTGCGTCAAGGTGAAACCCATCAGGGCTTCCGGCGCATGGCCGAGCGCCGCCAGAACCTCGATCCACAGATCGGCGTAGCAATTGGTTTCCGGCCAATCGCGCTCGCCGCGATGCATCGCATGCGGCACATAGTTGTCGGCGTTGAGACCGGGAATGACGGCGGCCATCTTATACCTCTAGCCGAGAAGGCCGCTTTCGTTGCGGCTGATCGGCATCAGTTTTTCGACATTGCTCAGAATGCGATCGTTGTTGACCATGACGGCGGCCGACAAGGCATCGCGCATGTGACGACCGACACTATGGGCGCCATCGTTGCGATAGCCGGCAATGCCGGCGACCAGCATGGCCTGCCGCACGATATCGGCGACCGCCGTCGAGGTCGTCACCTTGAGATTGTTCATGGCGACGGCGAAAGCCACCGACGACAATTCCGCTTCGTCGGCCTTGGCGATTTCGAACCGGCGCAAGCCATCGAGCACATCGGCTTTCATCTGCTGCAAAGCGCCCACGGTCTGCGTCAGGCGCCGCGCCGCCGTCGGCGTCGCACCGGGATGTTTGCGCGCATCGGCGCGCACGCAGGCGCGCGCCCGCGCCACCGCATCGGATGCAATGCCGTACCAGACGCCACTCCACAGAATATGCGCCATGGCGAGCATGGATTGCGCGGCGATTTCGCCAAAGGGCTTGTCGAGAATCTGTTCGCGCGGCGCGCGGGCGGAAAAGCGAAAGCCTTCCGAACAGGTGCCGCGCATGCCCAGAGTGTCCCAGGCTAGGGTTGGCTCGAGCACATATTGATGTTTCTGCACGACGGCCATCAACTGATCGGAACTTGGCGCCTCGGCATTGCGACGCGCGGTGATCAGAATGGCATCGGCTGTCTTGCCATAGGAAATGACGTTGGCTTCCTTGTGCAGACGGAAGGACGCGGCATCGGTATCATCTTCGAAAGCGCAGATGCTGCTGCGCATGTCGCCGCCGACGCCGCCTTCGGTGGTGGCGGACGCGAGCAGCAATTGCTTTTCGGATATCTGCTGCATGAAGCCGCGATGCCAGGCAGAGCCCTGCCCGTGCGTGACGAGGCTCGACGTCTTGATCTGATGCATGGCGAAGACCATCGCCGTCGACGAACAGGCTTGGCCGAGAATGCTGCACACATTGGCGATTTCGGCGGTCGATGCGCCTTCACCGCCAAGCTCGACCGGGATCATCAGGCTGAGCAGCCGGCCTTCCTTGATCACCTCAAGGGCTTCGCTCGGGAAGCGGCTGTTGCGATCGACGTCGTCGGCAAATTCCCGCGCGACGGTGGCGGCGGCTTCGGCCCGTTGCCGCACCAAGCTCCGCGGGAGCAGTTCCTCAACCTTTGGTTTGACCGCCACACTCATTTCGCCGTCCCGTTATTTTAATTGGTATTGAGATGTTAAGTGGGGACACTGTAGAATCCCTTAAGTCGACTTGCGGGCGATCCGGCGTCCGTGTCTTATCGTTAGCAAGTTACCTCTTAAGGTTTTGATGTTGTTCCGACGCCGGCAGCATTAACTGCCCGTTAAGTCTCCGCCGAGGCCCAAGCGCGTATTTACCGCCAATTGCGGTTAGATGCATCACTTCTGAGGCCTCAGCGGATCTGAGTGGAGTTGTCTGGTCCCGTGCATGCCGTTGCCTTCGATACCTGCTTCGGCATGTTCCACGACGCCAGTGGCGATACGGCCATTGTCTTGCTTGCGCCTTTCGGCGTCGAGGGACTGGCGGCCCATAAAAGTCTGCGGCTGTTGGGCGAGGACTGTGCCCGGCGCGGCTTTCCCACCTTAAGGTTCGATTGTCCCGGCACGGCCAATGCGCTGGGCGATGAAGCCGATGTCGACCTGATCGCCAGCCGCAGCGCGGCGGCTGAGCAGGCCGTGGCCTGGATCCGCCAACAGACCGGCCTCAGCAAAGTCGTGCTGGTCGGCCTGCGGCTGGGGGCTTCCATCGCCGCCTTGGTCGGCCCGGCCGTCCAGGCGGAACGGGTGGTGCTGATGGCGCCGGTGGTCTCAGGCAAGCGCTATCTGCGGGAACTGAAATCCCTGGTGCAACTGACCAAGGGCGCCGAGGCGCTGGTGGCTGGCGACGGCGCGGACCAGGAATTCGACGGCTTTCGCTTCAGCGAAAATTCGCTGGCCTCGCTGAAGGCCCTGAATCTGGCCACCCTGCCGGCGCCGGCCTCCGACGTCCTGATCCTGGCACCCGAAGGCCAGCCGGCGATGGCGAACCTGGGCGACACCTGGAGAGCCGGTGGTACGCGCGTCACCTTGAACCCATTCGAGGGTTTCGCAGCCCTGATCGCCGATCCGACAGTGGCCGAACCGCCGCGCACCGACCTGACCCAGGTCGCCGGCTGGCTCGGCGTCGCCGCCCCACTGCCCAGGCCGGCCGCCGCCGTCACGCCCGCCCGGCTCGAAACCGAGAGTTTCATTGAAACGGCAGCCGCTTTTGGGCCGGAGAACCAGGTTTTCGGCCTGTTCTGCCAGGCGCGCCGGCCGCAGCCGAACGTGCCGGCCGTCATTCTCCTCAATACCGGCGCCAATCCGCACTATGGCTGGGCCCGCCAGAGCGTGGAGGTGGCGCGGCAGCTGGCGGCCAGCGGCATTTCCAGCCTGCGCATCGACACCAGCGGCATCGGCGAAACGCCCGATCTGCCGGGGCGCCCGAACCGGGTCGTCTATGTGCCGACATCGAGCGCCGACGTGGTCGCCGCCGTCGACTGGCTCGAAGGCCAAGGCCATCACCATCCAATGGTGGCCGGCACATGCAGCGGCGCCTATCTCGCCTTTCAGACCGCGCTCATCGAACCGCGCCTGTCGGCCCTGGCGATGATCAACCTGCAAAAATTCTTCTGGGACGACAGCCAGCGCCTGACCATCTATTCCTCGACGGAACATTATCTTTCGCAGCTCTGGCAGCCGGCGCTCTGGTCGAGGCTTTTGCGCGGAGAGGTGGATACGAGCGGCATTCTGCGCACCATCGGCCAGCGCCTGTCGCGCACGTTGCGCTTTCGCCTGCAGCGTGTCGTCGGCTCGGTCGGCGAAGACAGCGAACATGCGCGGATCTTGCGCGGCTTCGCCGATTTTCGTCAGCGCAACCTGAAGATCCTGATCGGCTATACGATCGGCGATGGCGGCATCGATGAGATGACATTGCATCTCGGCCGTAACGCCAGCCATGTCGCCGGCCCCAACCTGCGCTTCACGCAGATCGAGGCCTTCGACCACAATTTCACCTCGCCGCGCGACCGCGCCGCCTTGATCCCGGTGTTGCGCGATTTCGCTCTTGAATGTGCGCCGCCTAAGGCGTTTGCGGCAACAGCCGCCGAATAGCAGCTCATCATGCGGTCCGCGTAGCAAGCGCTCGCATCGCATGTTAGCGTCCTTTCGCAATCCGCCGGAAAAATCCGGTCGTCGGGAGGACGCTTATGCAGGCCATCGATATCTATACCCATATCTTTCCCGACCAATTCTTTGCCGAACTGAGCAAGGCCTCGCCGAAACTGGGCAACATCGGCCAGCGTCTGCGCGGCATTCCGCCCTTGTTCGATCTCGATGTGCGCTTCAAAGCGATGGACAAGGCGGGCGCTGGCTATCAGCAGGTGATCTCGCTGCCCAATCCGCCGCTGGAAGACATTGCCACGCCCGATGTGGCGCGGCATCTGGCGCGTGTCGGCAATGATGCGATGGCCGAACTGGTGAACCAGCATAAAGACCGTTTTCCCGCATTCGTCGCGGCCATTTCCATGCTCGATATCGATAGCGCCTTGCAGGAGATCGACCGCGCCGTGACGCAGCTGGGCGCCAAGGGCATTCAGATCTTCACCAATGTCGCGGGCCAGCCGCTCGACAAGCCCGAATATGATCCGGTGTTCGCGGCGATGGCGCGGCACGGCCTGCCGATCTGGCTGCATCCGGCGCGTACATCCGACATGACCGATTATGCCGGTGAAAAGAAATCACGTTATGAAATGTGGTGGTGTTTCGGCTGGCCTTATGAAACTTCGGTGGCGATGGCGCGTCTCGTCTTCAGTGGCGTCTACGATCGCTATCCCGATCTCAACATCATCACGCATCACTGCGGCGGCATGATCCCGACTTACGATGGTCGCATCGGGCCTGGGCTTGAAGTGCTCGGCAGCCGCACGGCGGACGAGGATTATTCGAAGGTCCTGTCCTCGCTGAAGCGGCCGCACCTGGAGTATTTTCATAATTTCTATGGCGACACGGCAATGTTTGGCGCGCAGACCGGCCTGCACAGCGGGCTCAAATTCTTCGGCGCCGACCACGTGGTGTTTTCGACCGATGCGCCGCTGGGGCCGATCAACGAGACGATCAAGGCCGTCGAAGGCCTCGGTCTTTCCAAGGACGATCTCGCGAAAGTGATGTCGGGCAATGCCAAACGTTTGCTGAAATTGCAAACGACTTAAGTAGCCACGGCATCGTCACGTGGTTAGAAGAAAACCAACAGGGACACCGGAAACGTCCGCGAGACATTGGGCAGGACATTGATATGAAAGTTTGCATTTACGGCGCCGGTGTCATCGGCGGATTGCTGGCGGGTTCGCTGATCAAGGCCGGACACGAGGTCTGTGCCATCGCGCGTGGCCCGCAGCTCGAAGCGCTGCGCGACAAGGGCCTCACGCTCGTCAATCCGTCGGGGAGTGCTACCTATCAACTGCCGGTTTCCGACAAGCCCGCCGATTTCGGCCCGCAGGATCTGGTCATCATCACCACCAAGACACCGGCCCTCGACGACGTGGCCGAGCACATTGCGCCGCTGCTTGGGCCGCAGACCATGGTCGGCTTTTCGGTCAATGGCGTGTTCTGGTTCTACGGCGACGGCTTCCAGCCCCATGGCGCCAAGATCGATGTCAGCCGTCTCGATCCCAACGGCGTGCTGCACAAGAAAATCGGTGCCGAGCGGGCGCTGGGCGTCGTCGTCTGGTCGGGCGGCGAAATCCGCGAGCCCGGCGTGATCCGCGCCAGCCGCGCCGGCGGCCGCGTCGCCATAGGCCCGGCCCTGCCGCAGAATGCCGCGCGCTCGCGGGCGCTGGTCGAAGCGATGAACATCACCGACCTGACGGTGGAGATCGCCGACGACGTACGCGTGCCCATGTGGGAGAAATTCATCAGCGTCAGCGGCGTCTTTGGGCTGTGCGCGCTGACGGGCGCGACGATCGGCCAAATCCATGGCAACCCGGAAACCCAGGCCGTGATGCTCGCCGTTCAATCGGAAGCCGACCGGATCGCCCGCGCCCATGGCATCACCGACACCAAATTCAACGCCGAACAGGTGCGGGCCAATCCAGTCGCTTCACCGCACAAGCCCTCCATGCTACAGGATCTTGAACGTGGCAGACGGATGGAGATCGAGAGTACGTATCTCGTCCTCCAGGACCTCGCCCGCCAGGCCGGTATTGCCACGCCGGCGCTTGACGTTGTCACGCCGCTCCTGGCCATGCGTGCCCGGGTCGCCGGCTGTTACTAGACAATATCAGGGTTGTTGACATTCAAGGTATGAACTTCCTATCTTGCGCCATTCGCAGAGGGTGATGCGAAGGGAGGTTTTCATGCGCATTTTGGGAGGGGCCGTTTCCATAGCGGCATTGATGCTGGCGACCGTTTGCGCGCAGGCGCAGATCGCCAATAAAACTGTCAAGATCGGCGTCCTAACGGACCTGTCCGGCGGTTACGAACAAAACTCCGGCCACGGCTCGGTCGAAGCGGCACGCATGGCCGTCGAGGAATTCGGCGGCAAGATCGGCGACGCGACTATTTCGGTTCTCGCCGGCGACCATCAGAACAAGCCTGATGTCGGCGTGTCGATCGCCAATCGCTGGTTCGATGTCGACAAGGTCGACATGGTCACCGATCTGGTGAACTCCGCCGTCGGCTTCGCCGTGCTCGACGCCGCCAAGGCGAAGAACAAAATGGTGATGCTGACGAGCGCCGGCTCGGCCGACTTCACCGGCAAGGCCTGCGCGCCCGACAATTCGGTGCATTGGGTCTATGACACCTATCAAATTGGCCGGACGATCGGCCAAGCAGTGCCGCAGCTCGGCAACAAATGGTTCTTCATCACCGCCGATTACGCCTTCGGCATCGCGCTGGAACAAGGCGTCACCGCCGCCATCAAGCCGGCTGGCGCCACGGTCGTCGGCTCGGTGCGCGCGCCGCTCGGCACCACCGACTTCTCCTCCTTCGTGCTGCAGGCGCAGGCTTCGAAAGCCGACGTGGTGGCGCTCAACAATGGCGGCGACGACGGCATCAATTCGATGAAGGCGGTGCGCGAGTTCGGCCTTCTCGCCGGCGGCATGAAGGTCGCCGCGCTCGGCCTCGATGCGCTGCCGGCGCTGAAGAGCGCCAGCCTGGAAGTGGCGCAGGGCAGCATGTTCGCCACCACCTGGTATCCGGAAATAAACCCTGAGGCGCAGGCGTTCATGAAGAAATTCATCGAGCGCCGCAAGACCGCGCCCGGCCCCTTCCAGGTCGGTACCTATTCGGCGGTTCTCAACTATCTGAAAGCGGTTCAGGCGACCAATTCGACCGATCCGAAGACGGTCATCGCCAAGATGCGGGCAACGCCGGTGAAGGACGCCTTCACCAACAATGGCGTGCTGCGTGCCGATGGCCGCATGGTCCACGACGTCTATCTCGTGCAGGTGAAATCGCCGCAGGAGTCGAAGAGCGAGTGGGACATGCTGAAGGTGATCAAGGAGATGAAGGGCGAGGACGTGTTCCGCCCGCTCTCCGACAACGCCTGCCCGGCCCTCGCCAAGAACTAAGGCTGGAGCGCGGCCCGCGATGCCACGAAGCATCGCGGGCCGCTGCCCATTCATCAGATCGAATCCATGTCAGCACCCAGTGACGAACCGATTTTGCGGTTGGAAAACGTGTCGAAATCGTTCTTCGGCTTCTATGCCGTGCGTGATTTCTCTCTCGACGTTCGCCGTGGCTCCATCCATGCGCTGATCGGCCCCAATGGCGCCGGTAAGACGACGATCTTCAACCTCGTGACCAAGACGCTGCCGCCGACCAGCGGACGCATTTCCTTCAAGGGCATCGATATTACCAAGCGCAGCCCGAGCGAAGTGGCGCGCTTAGGGATGGTGCGCTCGTTCCAGATCTCGGCGGTCTTCGCCAGCCTGACGGCGCTGGAAAACGTGCGCGTTGCCCTGCAGCGCTTCCGCTCCGACGGTTTTGCCTTCTGGAAATCGGCCGACGTGCTGCATGATCTCGACGAGCGGGCGCTGGCGCTGCTGCATGACGTCGGCATCGAAAGCTATGCCCATGTGCGGGCGTCCGAACTGCCCTATGGCCGTCGCCGCGCCCTGGAAATCGCCACCACACTGGCGCTGGAGCCGGAACTGTTGATGCTCGACGAACCGACGGCCGGCATGGGCCACGAGGATGTCGATCGCATCGCCGCTTTGATCAAGAACGTGGCGCGCGAGCGCACCGTTCTGATGGTCGAGCACAATCTTTCCATCGTCGCCGATCTCTCCGACCGCATCACGGTACTGGCGCGCGGCGAACGGCTAGCCGAAGGCTCCTATGACGTCGTGTCGAAGGATCCCGCCGTCATTGAAGCCTATGTGGGCAGCGAGCATGAGTGATCAACGCGTTCTGACGGTCGACAACGTTACCGGCCACTATGGCGATTCGCACATTCTGCATGGCGTCTCCATGCATGTGAACGAGGGCGAAGTCGTCACCATCATCGGCCGCAACGGCGCCGGCAAGACCACTTTGCTGCGTGCCATCATGGGCATTCTCACCAAGCGCGGCGGCTCGATCGTCGTGCGCGGACAGGAGACCATCGCTCTACCGCCCGAGCGCATCGCCCGGCTCGGCATCGGCTACGTGCCGGAAGAGCGCGGCATCTATGCGACGCTCGATGTCACCGAAAACCTCATGTTGCCGCCGCGTGTCGCGGCCGGTGGCATGAGCCTCGACGACATCTACAAACTGTTCCCCAATCTTTACGAGCGGCGGCGCAGCCCCGGCACGCGCCTGTCGGGCGGCGAACAGCAGATGCTGGCCATCGCCCGCGTGTTGCGCACGGGCGCGAAATTCCTACTACTCGACGAGCCGACCGAGGGTCTCGCGCCTGTCATCGTGCAGCAGATCGGCGCCACAATCGAACTGATGAAACGGCAGGGCATGACGCTCATTCTGGTGGAGCAGAATTTCCGCTTCGCCTCGCGCCTCGCCGACCGTCATTATGTGATGGAACACGGTCAAATCGTCGATGTGATCGATCGCGCGCAGGTGCAGGCGCGCATGGATTCCATCAAATCCTATCTCGGCATCTAGGAGCAGACGCCCGTGTCGATGCAGGCACTTTTCGGACAACTACTGGTCGGGCTGATCAACGGCTCGTTCTACGCGATGCTGAGTTTGGGGCTGGCGATCATTTTCGGCCTCCTCGGCATCGTCAACATCGCCCAGGGCGCCTTCTATATGCTCGGCGGTTTCGTCACTTGGATGCTCCTGAACTATGCCGGGATCGGCTATTTCTGGTCGCTGCTCCTGGTGCCCATCATCGTCGGCCTGATCGGCGCGGCGATCGAGAAAACGCTGCTCAAGAAGATCTACAATCTCGATCACATGTACGGATTGCTGCTGACCTTCGGCATCATGATGTTCATCCAGGGCATGTTCGTTCATTTCTTCGCCACCGCCGGCCGGCCCTATACGGTGCCCTCTGCTTTGACGGGCGGCTATAATCTCGGCTTCATGTTCCTGCCGAAATATCGCGGCTGGGTAGTGCTGGCCTCCCTCGTCCTGTGTCTGGTCACCTGGTATGCGATCGAAAAGACCTCGATCGGCCGTACCCTGCGCGCCGCCACGGAGAATCCGACACTCACCCGCGCCTTCGGCGTCAACGTGCCGGCGCTGATGACCATCGGCTTTGGCATCGGCGTGGCGCTGGCTGGCGCGGCCGGCGTGCTCGCCGCACCCATCTATCCGGTCAGTCCCTTGATGGGGGCTGAACTGATCATCACGGTCTTTGCCGTGGTCGTCGTCGGCGGCATGGGTTCGATCATGGGCGCAATCGTCACCAGCCTGATGCTCGGCCTGCTCGAAGGACTGACCAAAGTGGTCTATCCACAAGGTTCCAATATGGTCATTTTCGTTATCATGCTCATCGTGCTGCTGGTGCGGCCGGCGGGCCTTTTCGGCCGGGAGCGCTGATCATGACGCACCTGCCTGATACCGTTACCAAGCCGACAACGTCGAACCACACGCTGATCTGGTATGGCCTCGGCCTCATCGCCCTGCTGGCGGCGCCGTTTCTATTCTACCCGGTGTTCCTGGTGAAGCTGTTGTGCTTCGCCTTGTTCGCCTGTGCCTTCAATCTGCTGCTCGGCTCGTGCGGGCTCCTGTCCTTCGGCCACGCGGCTTTCTTCGGTGCTGCCGGCTATGTTGCCGGTCATGCGGCGAAGGAATGGGGCCTGCCGTTCGAACTGGCCATTCTGTGCGGCACGGCGTCCGCCGCCGTCCTCGGCTTCCTCTTCGGCTATGTGTCGGTGCGCCGCTCCGGCCTGCAGTTCGCCATGATCACCTTGGCGCTGGCGCAGCTCATCTACTTCCTGGCCTGGCAATTGCCGTTCACCCATGCGGAAGACGGTTTGAGCGCCATTCCGCGCGGCAAGGTGTTGGGGCTCTTCGACCTCGATAACATCATGGTGCTTTATTATACGACGGCGGCGATCTTCCTGTTCGGCTTCATCGCCATGCACCGCATGACCAATTCGACCTTCGGGCAGTTGCTGCGCGCCATTCGCGATAACGAGCCCCGCGCCATTTCGCTGGGCTATGAGGTCAACCGCTACAAACTGATGGCCTTCGTCCTGTCGGCGACCTTCGCCGGTCTCGCCGGCTCGACCAAGGCGATCGCGCTCAAGATCGCGGCACTCACCGACGTGCATTGGGCGACGTCGGGCAGCGTCATCCTGATGACTTTGCTCGGTGGCCTCGGCACCCTGCTCGGCCCGGTGGTTGGTGCCGGCGTCGTGCAAGCGATCGAGGACCATCTGTCCAGCCTGCCAGCCGATTTCGCCGTCTTCGGCCTGTTCCGGCTGCCGCCGATCACCGCTATTATCGGCGCCATTTTCATCATTTGCATTCTCCTGTTCCGGCGCGGCATTGTGGGAGAAATCCAGCACTGGCTCGACCGGCGTTCAGGAAAATGACCATGGAGACGACCTTGCAGAAGACCGCCCCGGTGCGCGATCCGCAACTCGGCGCCGTCGATGCGGTGATGGAGAAGCGCGCCGACGGCAGCTTCATCGTGCGCAACATCCATCCGCTGGGCGCCTATCCGCGCAAGCTGACGGAGCGGCTCGAACATTGGGCGCGTGTCGCGCCCGATCGCATCTATCTCGCCGAACGCGATCCCACGACCGGCGACTGGCGTAGCGTCACTTACGGCGAGACGCTGGCCAAGGTGCGCGCGCTGGCGAGTGCCCTACTGCAACGCCCGGTGTCACCGGAGCGGCCGCTGCTCATTCTGTCAGGCAATGAGATCGAACACGCCTTGTTCGGGCTTGCCGCACTTTATGCCGGCATTCCCTATTCGCCGGTCTCGACGGCCTATTCGCTGATCTCGCGCGACTACAAGAAGCTGCGCCATATTTACAATCTGCTGACGCCGGGCCTCGTCTACGCCAGCGATGGAAACGCCTTCGCCGATGCCATCGCCGCTGTCGTCACGCCCGATGTCGAATTGATCGTACGTACCGGCAAGATCGAGGGCCGACCCTGCACGCTGTTTGACGATCTGCTGGCGACGCCGGTTTCCCCGGCGGTGGACGCGGCCCATGCCGCCGTCGAGCCGCAGACCATCGCCAAAATCCTGTTCACCTCCGGCTCGACCGGCGTGCCCAAGGGCGTCATCAATACGCAGCTGATGCTGTGCTCGAACATCGAGATGGCGACCTGGCATTATGCGTTCATGCGCGACGAGCCGCCGATCGTGCTCGACTGGTCGCCGTGGAACCACACCGCCGGCGGCAACAACAATTTCAACGTCATCCTCAACAACGGCGGCACGCTCTATATCGACGACGGCCGCCCGACCCCGGGCGGCATCGCCGCCACCGTGCGCAATCTCAAGGATGTCGCGCCGACCTGGTATTTCAACGTTCCGAAAGGGTTCGACGCTCTGGTGCCGTTCTTCAAGGCGGATGCGCAGTTGCGCGAGAATTTCTACAGCCGCCTGCGCATGCTCTGGTACGCCGGCGCCGGCATGGCCCACCATTTGTGGGAAACGCTCGACGAGATCGCCGTCGAAACCTGCGGCGAGCGCATTGCCATTCTCTCGGGCCTCGGTTCGACGGAAACCGCGCCTTTCGCCATGGGTGCCGATCTGACGATGGCCGGCGCCGGTAAGATCGGCCTGCCGGCCCGTGGCGTCGAACTCAAGCTCGCCCCCGTGGGCGGCAAACTGGAAGCGCGCTTTCGCGGGCCCTCGATGACGCCAGGCTATTGGCGCCAGCCCGAACTGACCGCCAAGGCCTATGACGAGGAAGGCTTCTACAAGATCGGCGACGCGCTAAAATTCGTCAGCGAAGGCGATGTGACGAAGGGCTTTCTCTTCGACGGCCGCATCGCCGAGGATTTCAAACTGTCGACCGGCACCTGGGTCAGTGTCGGCAATATGCGCGGCGCCGTGATCGACAATTTCGCGCCCTATGTGCAGGACGCGGTGATCGCCGGCCTCAACGAGGATTACATCGGCGTTCTCGCCTTCCCCGACATCGCGGCGCTGAAGACCCTGTGCGCGCCGGACTGCGCCGATGCCGCGCCGGCGGACGTGGTGAAACATCCGGCAGTGCGGGCCCGCATGCAGGACATTCTCGATGCGATGCGCAAGCGCAGCACCGGCAGCTCCACCTGCATCGAACGGCTGATCTTGCTCGATACGCCGCCATCAATGGACAAGGGTGAGATGACCGACAAGGGCTCGATCAACCAGCGCTCGGTACTTGATATGCGCCGCGCCTTGGTCGACGATCTCTACAGCGCCACACCCTCGGATGCGGTGCTGATCGCCAAGCGCTGAGCGATCACGGAAAGTCCTGATAGGGACAATCCACCTGCGGGCGCCAGACAAGCCCGCGGCCCGGCACGTAAACCTGCACGCGGCTGCCATAGCAGCCGCTGTAGCCAAACGGCGCACCATTGACGGGCCGCCGCGCGGCACGGGCGCATAGCCGCCAGGGGCCGCTCGATAGGGCGGCGCTGCCCAGCGCTGGCGCGGTACATGATGCCGGCGTGCTGAGGGCTTACGCGGTGCCGCGTGACGCTGGGCACGTTGATGTTTCTGGATTTGGGCTTCGGCTGGTGCCGTGCCAACCGGCACGGTGATCGTGGCCAGCGCAAAGGCACTCAGGACGCTCAGGACAATTCGATCCGCACGCATCGGCGCCTCCCATAGGGTTCGCACGTGAACTAAAATGCGTCATCTGCGACGTTAGAATATTAACATAAACCTCCCTAATGTTCGCCCATTCCAACGGTGATCTTGGGGGTCGCGATGTTTGAATGTTCCGACGTGAATTCGACAGAGACTGATCCGTTCGGCCGCTGCATCTGCCACAGCCCGGCCTTCGCACGGCTGAACGCCCAGCTCGACGCCAAATTCTCCCGCCGCGCCTTTCTCGGCGGAGCCGCCGCCATTGGCGCTGCCGCTTTCTGGCCGAAAGGCGCCGCCGCGGCGATCCCCGATGCTCCGGCCACGCCGATCGCGATCACCAACGTTCGAATCTTCGACGGCAAGTCGAACAAACTCATCACTGGTTCGCGCATTCTCATCGAAGGCAACAAGATCAAGGCGATCGAACCCGGCAATACACCGTTGGCCCAAGGCATTCAGGCCATCGATGGCGGCGGCCGCACGTTGATGCCGGGGCTGATCGATGCCCATTGGCATTCGATGATGGCCCCTGTTCCGATGATGGATCTGCTGACCGCGGATGTCGGCTACATCACGCTGGTCGCATCGGAAGAAGCGCGCAAAACCTTGTTGCGTGGCTTCACCAGCATCCGCGATCTGGCGGGCCCGTCCTTCAGCCTTAAACGCGCCATCGATAGCGGAGTAACGTCCGGCCCGCGTATATGGCCGTCCGGCGCGATGATTTCGCAGACGAGCGGCCATGGCGATTTCCGCTTTCCTTATGAAGTACCGGCGCAGCCCAACGGGCCACTCAGCCGGGGCGAAGCGGTCGGCGGCGGCATGATCGCCGATGGCGTCGATGCCGTCTTGAAGCGCGTGCGCGAACAATTGATGCTGGGCGCCAGCCAGATCAAACTCGCCGCCGGCGGTGGCGTGGCCTCAAGCTTCGACCCGATCGATGTCAGCCAATATACGGAGGCCGAATTCCGCGCGGCTGTCGATGCGGCCGAGAACTGGGGCACCTATGTCACGGTGCATGCCTATACGCCGCGTGCCATCCAGACCGCCATCAGAGGCGGTGTCCGCTGTATCGACCATGGTCAGCTCATGGATGAAGAGACGGCGAAGATCATGGCCGACAAGGATATCTGGTTTTCGTCCCAGGCCTTCATCAATAATGAATATGCCAATCCCTATCCGGAAGGCTCGGCCAATCGCGCCAAGCAGATGACCATGTTCGCGGGCACCGACACGGCTTACGGCTTGGCGAAGAAGTATAAGCTCAAGACCGCGTGGGGTACCGACATTCTCTTCGACCCAAGGATGACCCAGAACCAGGGCGCGATCCTAACCACGATGTCACGCTGGTACTCCAACGACGAAATCCTGCTGATGGCGACGGGCGGCAACGCCAATCTTCTGGCTATGTCGGGACCTCGCAATCCCTATCCGAGCAAGATCGGTGTCATCGAAGCCGGCGCTTATGCTGACGTTCTGCTCGTCGACGGCGATCCCATGGCCGATATCAAGCTCCTCGCCGATCCGGAAAAGAACCTGAAACTGATCATGAAGGACGGGCGCATCTACAAGAACACGCTGGCCTGACCATATCGGCCTGGCGTCGCCCCGCTTCCTCATATGGCAGCGGGGCATTACTTTGCATTAGGCGCTTAAAAGCTTGTGCGCTGACGAATGGCGGCCGAAAGCGTGCCTTCGTCGAGGTAATCGAGCTCACCGCCAACGGGCACGCCATGGGCGAGGCGGGTCAGCTTGACGTTGGTGTGGGAAAGCACATCGGTGATGTAATGGGCCGTCGTCTGGCCATCGACCGTGGCATTGACCGCCAGGATCACCTCGCTGACGCCGCCAGTGGCGACGCGCTCGACCAGCATGCCGATGTTGAGATCGTCGGGCCCGACGCCATCGAGCGGCGACAGGGTGCCACCCAACACGTGATAGCGCGAACGCACGGCGCCCGAGCGCTCCAGCGCCCACAGATCGGCAACGGTTTCGACGACGACGATGGTCGTTTGATCGCGACGCGGATCGGCGCATATGGTGCAGGGATCGATCGTGTCGACATTGCCGCAGGACGAACAGGTCCGCACGCGCTGCTGGGCGACCTGCATGGCATCGGCCAGCGGCCCCAGTAATTCCTCGCGCTTGCGGATGAGATGCAGCGCGGCGCGGCGCGCCGAACGCGGACCGAGGCCCGGCAGACGCGCCAGCAACTGAATCAGCCGCTCGATCTCCGGCCCTGCGACCCGTTCGGCCATGGTCAGAACGGCAGTTTCATACCGGGCGGCAGCGGCAGTCCGGCCGTGATCGACTTCATCTTTTCTTCCATGGTGCGCTCGGCTTTCTTGCGCGCATCCTCATGGGCGGCGAGGATCAAATCCTCGACGATTTCCTTCTCGTCGGCCTTCAGCAAAGAGGCATCGACGGAAATGCCCTTCATGGCGCCCTTGGCGGTGAGAGTGACCTTCACCAGGCCGCCGCCCGACTGGCCCTCGACTTCGGTGCGCTCGAGTTCGGCCTGCATGTCCTGCATGCGGGTCTGCATCTCCTGCGCCTGTTTCATCAGTCCCATGATGTCTTTCATGGCTTGGCCTATCCTTTAAAGATCGTCTTCGGTGTAGCTGTCGTCGGCATAGCCTATTTCGTCATCGCTCGGCCCGGCCGGCAGCATCGGCTCGGGCGCCGGCAGCGCATCGTCGACCGACTTCACCCCGACAATCTCGGCGCCGGGGAAACGTTCCAAAACGCTGCGCACCAACGGATCGGCGCGCACGCCCACCAGAATATCCTGCCGCCGCGCTTCGCGCTGCTCGACGATGCTCGGCGCGCCTTCGTCCTTGACCACCACCGCCATCCAGCGCTGGCCGGTCCAGTCCTGCAGCTTGCGCGACAAGGTGACGGCGAGCTGCGCCGAGGCGCCCGGCGCCAAGGCGAATTCGATCGAGCCCTGTTCGAAACGCACCAGGCGCACGTCGCGCTCCAGAGCGATCTTGAGCTGAATGTCGCGATTGACCTGCGCCAAGGCCACCACGTCCTCGAAGCGCGCCAGTTGTACGCGCGGCGCGGTACTGGCCTGAACCTGCGCCCGCGGGGCCGGCGCCGATGTGGCCAGCACGGGGCGCGCGCCGCCAGCGACCGCGACGGCACCACCGCCATTGCCGTTGCCGGCCATGACGCGCGCCGGCGCCGGACCGTCACCCGGACTCTCGGTCAATCGCCGCAGCACGTCTTCCGGGCTCGGCAGGTCGGTCGCATAGGCGAGGCGCACCAAAACCATGTCGGCGGCCGCCAAAGGCCTGGGCGACGACTTCACGTCGAGAATGCCCTTGGAAATGATCTGCCAGGCGCGGGTGAGCACGCCGATGCTGAGCGTATCGGCGAAGTCGCGGCCACGCGTGCGCTCGTCCTGGCTGATCGAGGCATCGAGCCGTGAATCGGGCGCGAGCTTCAGCCGCGTGACGAAATGGATGAATTCGGCCAGATCCGTCAGTACCAGGGCCGGGTCGGCGCCCTGGTCGTAGAGTTCCTTCAGCCCTTCGAGAGCAATGGCGATATCGCCCTTCATCACCGCCTGGAACAGGTCGAGGATGCGGCTGCGATCGCCAGTGCCGAGCATGGCGCGGATGCTCTCGGCGGTGACGGCCTGGCCGTCGGCGGCGTGCGCAATCGCCTGATCGAGCAGCGACAGGGAATCGCGCACCGAGCCCTCGGCGGCGCGCGCGATGAGCGACAGCGCCCGCTCGTCGATGTCGACCTTCTCGCTGGAACAGAGCTTGCCGAGATGGCCGATCAGCACGTCGGATTCGACGCGGCGCAGATCGAAGCGCTGGCAGCGCGAGCGCACCGTCACCGGCACTTTCTCGCTTTCGGTCGTGGCGAACAGGAATTTCACATGCTCCGGCGGCTCTTCGAGCGTCTTCAACAGGGCGTTGAAGGCGGACTTCGACAGCATGTGCACTTCGTCGATGATATAGACCTTGTAGCGCGCCATCACCGGGCGATAGCGGGCGCCTTCGATGATCTCGCGCACGTCGTCGACGCCGGTGTGGGAGGCGGCGTCCATTTCGATCACGTCGACGTGGCGCGATTCGATGATCGCCTGGCAGTGGACGCCCAGCTCCGGCATGTCGATCGACGGGCGATCGATGGCGGGATGGCCGTCCTTGGCCGGCAGTTCGTAATTGAAGGCCCGCGCCAGAATGCGCGCCGTGGTCGTCTTGCCGACACCGCGCACGCCGGTCAGCAGATAGGCCTGATGAATGCGGTTGAGCTTGAAGGCATTGGTCAGGGTGCGGACCATCGCCTCCTGGCCGATCAGATCGTCAAAGCTCGAGGGCCGGTATTTGCGGGCCAGGACGCGATAGGCGCCCGTGGAACCCGCGGTCTGAGGTGGCGTGCCGAGATCAAGGCCAAGATCAAGCCCGAGCCCCGGTTCGTCCGTGGACGCTCCCGATGTCTGTTCGTCGCGCCCGTCGTTCATGAGCCTCGCTACCCGGCCCGCCATCTGGCGGGCGGAACAGGCCGAATTTCGGAGCCTTGCCCCGCCAAAACGGCCGGATTTTATTGCTAGTGGGAGGCTGGACAGAGACCCGCCCGATCTCGTTAGGGCTGCTTCCTTCCGGACCTGACCCGGTTGGCGAGTGGAACGTCCACCGCCAACCTCCCGGCCCTTATTTGGCAGGGCGGACCGGGTTTCGCAAGCCGCCAGGCTCAGGAATCCAAGGTTGCGTCGTCACGCCGCCGATTCAGCCAAAACCGACCGGCCAAGTTTCGATTGCCGCCGCCAGAGCGGCGGGCGAAACTGCCGTGAAAGAATCGTGAGCCTTTTTCGAATGCTAAAGCACGCACCCGCCGGGGAACTGTCCGCCGCCACCGGCTTTGCCTTCAATCCCATCGACAGGATGTCCGAACGCCGCGACGAACCGGGCCTGTTCGACCGGTTTTTCGACGATCCCAACAGCCGTTTCGTCGTCATCGGCCGCGATCGGCCGGTGCTGAAAATCGCCGACGGCCAGCTCGATCCGCTGCACACCCGGGCGGAGGCGCTGGCGATCGGCCAGGCGCGGGAAACCGTCCTGCTCGGGAAGGACGACGAACGGGCGATTTTCGCCTTGATGATCGACGACAGCGCCATCGCCGTCGAGGAGACGGTGAGCCCGAGCGGGTTGATCGACACCCGCCGGCAGATCATCCCCGGTCGGCCCGATCTGATGGTGCGCGACCTGCGTTCGGTCACCACCGAAGGCCTGCTGCCCATCGTCCAGATCGGCTTTCTCGGCCAGGCCAAGAGCGTGCTGTTCTGGCATGCGCGGCATCGCTTCTGCAGCAATTGCGGCGCGCCCTCGAATGTCGTCGGTGCCGGCTGGCGGCGCGAATGCCCGAAATGCGGCGCGCAGCATTTTCCCCGCACCGACCCGGTGGTGATCATGCTCGCCGTTGACGGCGACGACTGCCTGCTCGGCCGCTCAGGCCGCTTCGGCAAGGGCATGTATTCGGCGCTCGCCGGCTTTCTCGAGCCGGGCGAGACGATCGAGGATGCGGTGCGCCGGGAGATCCTGGAGGAATCGGGCATCCGAATCGGCAGCGTCGCCTATGTCGCCTCGCAGCCCTGGCCTTTCCCTTCCTCGCTGATGATCGGCTGCGTGGCGCAGGCGCTGAACCGCGACATCGTGGTGGACCAGACCGAGCTGGAGGATTGCCGCTGGTTCACCCGGCAGGACGTCGATTTAATGCTGAAGCACAGCCATCCCGACGGTTTCGAGGCGCCCAATCCGATCGCCATCGCCCACCATCTGCTGCGTGCCTGGTACGACGGCGAAACGCCCTCTTTCCGATAGGCACTGTCACATAACCGCAGTGCGAATATGTTCTTGGGACCGCAGTGATCCTCGGAAAGTCCGGGCGGAGAACTGCGGATGGCGCTTTCTTTCGTCGATGCCGGCCGGCCGGCGGCGCGCAAGCGACAGGCACGGCCCCAGGTGCGGGCCGCCGATCAACCCGATCCGCTCCGCCTGCTTTTGGTGACCGACGCCTGGACGCCGCAGATCAACGGCGTTTCGCGCACCTATGAATGGCTGTCGCGGGCGCTGCCGGACCTGGGTGTCGACCTGCATCTGCTGACACCCCAGGGCTATCGCACGATACCGATGCCCTCCTATCCGGCCATCCGGCTGGCTCTGCCGCCGCCGCGCAGCGTGCCCCATCGCATCGCCGCCATCGCCCCCCATATCGTCCATATCGCCACCGAGGGGCCGATCGGCCTGTTGGCGCGGCTCTATTGCCACCGCCGCCGCATTCCCTTCACCACCTGTTTCCACACGCGCTATCCCGAATATATCGCGGCGCGCTGGCCGATCCCCGAGCGTTGGAGCTATGCGGCGCTGCGCTGGTTTCACAATGGCGCGGCCGCGACCATGGCGGCGACGCAGGCACTCGCTGGCGAATTGCGCGGCCACGGCTTCGCCCGCATGGTGCATTGGAAACGCGGCGTCGATACCAAAGTCTTCGCCGAAGGCCCGATGGCGCAGCTCGATCTGCCGCGGCCGTGGTTTCTCTTCGCCGGCCGGCTGGCGGTGGAGAAGAATATCGAAGCCTTTCTCGAACTCGATCTGCCCGGCACCAAGATCGTCGCCGGCGACGGCCCCGCGCGCGCGATGCTGCAACAGAAATATCCGCAGGTGCGTTTTCTCGGTGCGCTGTCGAGCGCCGATCTTGGCGCCGTCTATCGCGCCGCCGATGTCTTCGTCTTTCCCAGCCGCACCGACACGTTCGGTCTCGTCATGGCGGAAGCCTTAGCGGCCGGGCTGCCGGTCGCTTGCTATCCTTCAGATGGCGCACGCGCCATTTTCGATGGCGAGGCCTGCGGCGTGATCGGCACGGATCTACGCCAGGCTGCGCTTTCAGCACTGCGCATCGACAAGGTATTGTGTCGCAAGGTCGGCGCATCGCACAGTTTGGAGCGCAGCGCGCGCAGCTTTCTCTCGATCGTGGAAAACGCCAAGGCGGCGACCAGCCTGCCTTGGGGTTAAAGCGCTGTCATTGCGAGCGCAGCGAAGCAATCCAGGGCCGAGATGTACAATTTGAGGCACGTAAATGCCTGCACCACAGGCATTTCTTAACATTTTACCACGCGCCCTGGATGGGCTTCGTCGCTGCGCTTCTCGCAATGACGGGTGTTAGGCGACCAATTCACCGCTCAGCTCTTTCACCGAAACCGGCGCGAAGGCATCTGCCACCTGATGCCAGTGGATCAGCTCCAGGCGACCATCCGCGTTCTCGACGACGGCCGAGCAGGATTCCACCCAATCGCCGGTGTTGATATAGAGCACGCCGTCGATGGTGCGCATCGTCGGCTTATGGATGTGGCCGCACAGAACCATGTCGACGCCATGCCGGCGCGCGTCCGTCACCACGGCCTGTTCGAAGGCGCTGATGAAGCTGACAGCGCGTTTGACCTTGTCCTTGCTCCATTGCGAGAAGGACCAGTAAGGCAGTCCGAAGTGGCGCCGCACGCGGGCGATATGGCCGTTGAGCCAGATGGCGAAGTCGTAAGCCCAGTCGCCCAGCAGCGCGAGCCAGCGCACGTTGCGTACCACCGTGTCGAACTTGTCGCCGTGCAGGATGAACATCGAGCGGCCATCGGCGCAGCGGTGAATGGCTTCCTCCTCCACTTCTATGCCGCCGAAATTGGAGCCAACATAGTCGCGGAAGAACTCGTCGTGATTGCCCGGAATGTAGATGACGCGGGTGCCCTTGCGGACCTTGCGCAGCAACTTCTGCACCACGTCGTTGTGGCTCTGCGGCCAGTACCAGCTCTGGCGCAGGCGCCAGCCGTCGACGATGTCGCCGACCAGATAGATCGTATCGGCCTCGTAGACCTTGAGGAAATCGAGGAGGACCGCCGCCTGGCAGCCACGTGTTCCCAGATGAACATCCGAGAGGAAGAGGGTTCGGACATGTCTGGTTTCGGACATCGCTTCGGTCTCGCCCATTCGATAGTCAGACGATTCATGCATGGCTGACGAAAGCGGCATGCGTGATTTGTATCTCACTTTCGTGACAGGCCGCGTCATACTTCCGTCAATCGGACGGGTTACCCAGCAGTTGCAATGTCGATTCTCGCGCAATCCGCCGCAGCACTCGCCGCCTCGCTTCTCACCATCCAGGTCGCCAGCGCGGCGATCGCCATGGTCCGGTGCCGGAAAGGCGCGCCCGTAGGCACGACAAGCAAGTCCAAAAACAATTTGAAGGGCATTACCATCGTCCGCCCGCTCTGCGGCCTTGAGCCCTATTCGCAGGAAACGATCGAAGCGTCCTTCCAGATCGACTGGCCCGACTACGAGCTGATTTTCTGCGTCGCCGATGCGCAAGATCCCATCGTGCCGCTGGCGCAAACCGCCATCGACCGGCATCCGCATGTCCCCGCCCGCCTGCTCTTCGGCATGGAGCGCCTCGGCCCCAATCCGAAGCTCAACAACATGGCGAAGGGCTTCCGCAATGCCCGCTTCGACATCATCGTTTTCGTCGACAGCAATCTGCTCGTCGCGCCCGATTATCTGCACCGCCTGACCGGCGCCTGGCGCGCGGATGCCGGCATGGTGACGGCGCCGGCTTTCGGCGATCGGCCGGAGGGGTTCTGGTCGCTGCTCGAATGCGCCATGCTCAACAGCTATCAGGCGCGCATCCAATATGCGGTCGACACGCTCGGCTCCGGTTTCGCCCAGGGCAAATCACTGATGTTCCGACGCGCCGATCTCGAACGCGGCGGCCTCGAATCCCTCGCCAGCGAACCGGCGGAAGATGCCGCCGCCACCAAGATGATGCGCGGCAAGGCACGGGGCATCGCCGTCGCCGGACCGCCCTATCCGCAATTGCTCGGCCGCCGCTCCCTGGCGCAGGTGTGGGGCCGCCATCTGCGCTGGGCGCGGCTGCGGCGTGCCAGCTTCCCCGTGCTCTTCGCGCCGGAAATCTTCAGCGGCGTGCTGCCGCCGCTGGCGGCGGCTCTGGTCGCGGCCCATGGCGCCGGGATCAATCTCCTGGCTGCCACGGTCGTGTTTCTGGCGGTCTGGTACATTCCCGAATGGCTCCTCACGCGCATTGCCGGCTGGCCGCGATCGGCGGCCCTGCTGCCGGCCATGCTGCTGCGCGATATCCTGTTGCCGGCGCTCTATTTCTGCGCCTTCTTCGGCCGCTCGGTGACCTGGAACGGCAACAAGGTCGATCTGGCGGCTGCGCCAAAGCGCCGCGTGCTGCAACGCCCGCAGATCATCGCTACCGTGCTTTCGGCCGGTAGCGCACGGCTCGCGCGCGTCTCCCTGAAGAGCTTCCGGCGCTCCTGACTGCCTTATTTATAAGGCGAGATGCACTGATTTATCCCTTCCCCTTAACAATTCCTCCGCGCTAGAAGACGGCCAGCGGAAGGAAAACCATCATGCGCGAACTGACACATTTCATCGGTGGCCAACACGTCAAGGGGACGTCCGGGCGGTTCACCGAAGCCTTTGAGCCGATGACCGGCGAGACCATTTCCAAAGTGCCCCTGGCCTCGAAAGCGGAAGTCCGCGCCGCCATCGAAAACGCCCTCGCCGCGCAACCGAAATGGGCCGCGACCAATCCGCAGCGCCGCGCCCGCGTGATGATGAAATTCGTCGATCTTCTCAATCGCGACATGGACTCTCTCGCCGAACTCTTGGCGCGCGAACACGGCAAGACCATTCCCGATGCCAAGGGCGACATTCAGCGCGGCCTCGAAGTGGCCGAATTCGCCATCGGCGTGCCGCATCTGATGAAGGGTGAATTCACCGAAGGCGCCGGCCCCAACATCGACATCTATTCGATCCGCCAGCCGCTCGGCGTGGTCGCCGGCATCACGCCGTTCAACTTCCCGGCGATGATCCCGATGTGGAAATTCGCACCGGCCATCGCCTGCGGCAATGCCTTCGTGCTCAAGCCGTCGGAACGCGACATCGGTGTGCCGCTGCGCCTTGCCGAACTGATGATCGAAGCCGGTCTGCCGCCGGGCATTCTCAATGTCATCAACGGCGACAAGGAAGCCGTCGACTGCCTGCTCGACGATCCCGACATCAAGGCCGTCGGCTTCGTCGGCTCCACCGCCATCGCCGAATATGTCTATGCGCGCGCCGCAGCCTCGGGCAAGCGCGTGCAATGCTTCGGCGGCGCCAAGAACCACATGGTCATCATGCCCGATGCCGACATGGACCAGGCGGTCGATGCACTGATCGGCGCGGGCTATGGCTCGGCCGGCGAGCGCTGCATGGCGGTTTCGGTTGCCGTGCCGGTCGGCAAGGGCACGGCCGACGAATTGGTGAAACGTCTCATCCCGCGCGTCGAATCCTTGAAGGTCGGCCCCTCCACCGACGTCGCCGCCGACTACGGCCCGCTCGTCAGCCGCGCCCATCTCGACAAGGTGAAATCCTATGTCGATATCGGCGTGAAGGAAGGCGCCAAGCTCCTGGTCGACGGCCGCGGCTTCAAGATGCAGGGCTATGAAAACGGCTTCTATCTCGGCGGCTGTCTGTTCGACGAGGTGACGCCGGACATGCGCATCTACAAGGAAGAGATTTTCGGGCCGGTGCTGTCGGTGGTCCGCGCCAATGCCTATGAGGATGCGCTGCGCCTGTGCAACGATCACGAATATGGCAACGGCGTCGCCATCTTCACCCGCGACGGCGACGCGGCGCGCGATTTCGCTTCGCGCGTGCAGGTCGGCATGATCGGCGTCAACGTGCCGATCCCGGTGCCGATCGCCTACTATACGTTCGGCGGCTGGAAGCGTTCGGGCTTCGGCGACCTCAACCAGCATGGTCCGGATTCGATCCGCTTCTACACCAAGACCAAGACGGTGACCTCGCGCTGGCCGAGCGGCGTCAAGGACGGCGCCAGCTTCGTCATCCCGACGATGAACTGAGTTCCAACAGCTTATTGCAAAAGCCGGCGGTTCCCCCGCCGGCTTTTTTGTTTCTCGCGCCGTGACCTGCTAACCTGCTTCAAATCAGCTTCGCAACGGAACCGCGGGCGCATGTCATGCCCTATTCGACCAGAAACGGCCTGAAAATCCATTACGAGGTTCATGGCGAGGGCGCGCCTCTCGTGCTCATTCATGCCAATCCCTTCGATCGGCGCCTGTGGCTCTATCAGATCGCCCGCTTCTCGCCGTTCTTCCGCGTCATCGCCATTGACCTGCGTGGCTATGGGCTCTCCGACAAACCGGAAACGCCGTTCAATTTGCGCGACATGATGGACGACGTGCTCGGCGTCTGCCACGACCAGGGTATCGGGGAAGCGATTTTCGCCGGCGTCAGCGTCGGTTCCGGTATCGCGCTCTTGACCGCGCTCGATCATCCCGAGCGCACCAAAGCGATCGTGCTCGTCGGCGGCTCCAGCAGCGGCCCCAGAGATCCCGAAGCTATTGTCGCCGGTTTCGATCCGCAAGATCCCGGCGCCCATATGATGACCTTGATGCGCGGCTATGTGGCGCCCGGCTTTGCCGACACACCGCACGGCAAATGGCTGCTCGATCTTTTCGTCGAGAACTCGGCTCATCTGTCGTCAAAATGCATCGCGCAGATTTTTCGCACGCGCGGCAATTTCGACATGACCTCGCGCCTCGGCGATGTGAAAGCGCCGACGCTGGTCATCAATGGCGAACACGATGAATCGCTCGAAGCCGGCCGGCTCACCGCGTCTCGCATCGCCAATGCCCGGCATGTGGTGCTGGCCAATACCGGACATGCCTGCTGTATCGAGGACCCGCCGGCGTTCGATGCGGCGATGATAAGCTTTCTGGCCGATCATCACCTGATCCCCGCCGGCGCCCTGAAACACGGCTAGTTTGGCGGCAACGTCATTTCCTTCAAAAGATCGACAATGTCCTGTGGCTGCGTCGCAACGTCGGCGACGAGGCCTTGCAAGGTCTTGCCATCGAGCGGATCGACGCCGAGCTTGCGCTTGTCCGCATCGGCCTGGAAGGTCGCATCCTTCATCATCGCCGCATAGGCCTGGCGCAGCGCCGCCGTGCGCGTCGGCTCGTTCTGCGGCGGCGCGACGATGGCGCGGCCGACCGAGGAGGTCGAGGCGATCAGTTTGAGCGCATTCTTGTTGCGCTGATCGTTGGTCAGTTCCAACACGGTCGGCACGTCGGGCAGTTTGGCAAAACGCTCCAGCGCGATGACATACAAGATCTTCATCTTGTTGCCTTCGAACCAGTCCGGCTTGGTGAGCAGGTAATCCCAGCTCGTGCTGCCATTGCCGAAGGCTTCGCCGCGCTCGACCGCCAGGCCCATGGCGGCGCTGGAATTGTAACCCAGGATGACCTTGAACTTGGTGCCGATCATCCGGTTGAGCGCCCAGGGAATGGTCGCCGACGTGCCCGCCGCCGCATTGGCCGAGAGAATGACCTCGGTCTTCTTGGCCTCTTCGATCGTCTGTGCCGGCGACGTATGCCAGACGAGGCCGACCAGGGTCGCTGAATCCATGCGGCCGATATAGGTGAAATCCTGCGACACATATTTGCGGTTGGGATCGTTCAGCTTTTCCAGGATGAACGTCGGCTGGAACATCGCCAATGTGGTGCCGTCCTTCGGCGCGACCGAATAGACATATTCGGCGGCCGCAATACTGCCGGCGCCCGGCATGTTGCGCGGAATGACCGTCGGATTGCCGGGCAGGAACTTGCCGAGATATTGCGCGGCGAGGCGCGACGAGAAGTCGTAACCGCCCCCCTCGCCCGTGCCGATGATGAAGGAGATCGGCTTGCTGCGATAGAAATCCTCGACGCTCTGCTGCGCCGAAGCGGCCGAGGTCGCCAGGATGGCGGTGAAGGCCAGTGCCAGTGTTCTCATGCTTGCTTTTCCCCCATGGTTGCGCGGAGCTTCTGCGTCTCCGCCAGATCGACCCTTCCCTCGGCATCGAGGACGACGCCGTAGACCTCGCGTGCCTCCTCCGCACTCACATATTCCTCGGCAACATCGTACGCGACGCGATTGGGATCACGCGCCAGCGGCGAGCCGAAGCCACCGCCGCCGCCAGAGCGAGAATAGAAGCCCTCGCCGGGCTGTAAACGGCGCAGAAACACCTTGGCATTCGCCACATCGCGTTTTTCGCCATCGGCGTCATAGACCGTCACTTCATTGCCGAAGCCGTCGTGGCCGCCTTCAAGCCCCCAGGGCGCGCAATGCATGCGTTCCACCTGAGCATTGAGGGTGAGAGGCACGCGGGCCGAGACCTTGCGGGCAATGCCGAGGCCGCCGCGGAACTTGCCGGCGCCACCCGAGCCGCTGCGCAGCGACAATTCCTCGATCAGGAAGGGGAATTTAGCTTCCACGGACTCAACAGGACTGTTGTGCGTATCGCCATCGTTGAGACAGACCGTGGCGCTCATGCCGTCTTCCGTCATCTTGGCGCCCCAGCCGCCGCCAAGCGGACCGAAGCCGCCCATGAAGAAGCCGCCCGTGCGCGGATGAATGCCGTGCAGGTTGGTGCTGAGCAGGTCGGCGTGATGGCCGGCGATAACCCGATCGGGCACGGCCGGCGCCAGCGCCTTGAAGATCGTGTCGACGATGGTCATCGGGAAGGTCATCCACCAGCGCATCGGCGCCGGTTTCACCGCGCTGATGATCGTGCCCTTGGTCAGCGCGACATTGAGCGTGCGGAAACTGCCTTCGTTGATGGGATAGTCAGTCGGCGAGGTCAGGCATTTATAGGCAACCTGGGCGCAGGCGACGCCCGTCGTCTCGCCGGAATTGTAGAAGCCGCGCACCTGCGCGCTGACTTCCGTGAGATCGATGGTCATCGCATCGCCCTTGACGGTGACCTTGACCTTGATCGGCACGCGCTTGCCGATATCGACGCCGTCATCGTCCATGTAGGACGTGGCTTCGTAGACGCCATCAGGAATCTCGCGCGTGCGGGCACGGGCGGAGCGTTCCGACTGGGCCATGATGTTGCTGATAGCGGCGAGGGTTTCCGCGCGGCCATAGCGCGCCAGCAATTCCTTGAAACGGCGTTCGCCGGTCTTCACGGCGGTGATCTGCGCTCGGAGATCACCCATCGCGCGATCGGGCAGACGCACGTTCATGCGAATGATATCGACGAGATCCTGATTGACCACACCGGCACGTTGATATTTGACGATCGGAATCTGAATGCCTTCGGAATAGATATCCGTGGTAACACCGCCCAGCGTGCCGCCGACATCGGGCCAATGGGCCATGCAGCAGGCAAAGCCACACAATTCACCCTCGAAGAAGATCGGCAGGCTGAAGGTGAAATGGTTGAGATGGCTGCCGGTGAGATAGGCATCGTTGGTGACGAGGATATCGCCTTCCTGCAACCCATCCTTGCCGAAATGGCGCAGTTTGGCGCGCACGGTTTCAGCCATGCCGCGAATGAACATCGGCAGGCCGAGGCCGATCGAGATCGTATCGCCTTCGGGCGTGTAGAGGCCGACGGTGAAATCCAGCGCCTCGTAGATGATCATATTATAGGCGGTGCGCATGAGATTGGATTTCATCTCTTCGGTCACCGCCAGCACGCCATTGCGAATGATCTCGGTCAAAATCGGATCACTCTTGGCGAAGCGCCGTTTCGGCTGGCTCTTGGCTTGTTTCTTGGCCTGTTTCTCGGCCTGTTTTGCGGCGCCCGCGACTTTCCGCGCGACGCGCTTCTTCGCTGCCGCCTTCTTGATTACTGCCTTCTTGATTGCCGTCTTCTTGGCTGGCCGGCGTTGGGCCTTTTTCACTTGCTTGGCCATCACGCCCTCCCGATTTCAACAACCAGATTACCGAACTGATCGACTTCCAATTTGTCAGAGGGAAAGACGACCGTGGTCGAGGCATGTTCCTCGATGAGCGCCGGGCCAGCGATGCGATTGCCGGCCTTCAGCGCGTCGCGCGCATAGACCGTGGTTTTCTTCGCCGCGCCATGACCAGACGCACTTGGGCCGAAGGTGACGGAGCGCGTGCCGCGCAGCGCCGCCGCCGGCGGTTTGGCCGTTCCGCGCGCGATCTTCTCCATCTTCGGCTTGCGCATGACGCCGCTGATTGTCGCCCGCAGGCTGACGAGTTCCGCCGCCTCAGTCGGCGCATTGGTGCCGTAGCGCAGCAGATGTTCGGCATCGAAGAGCTGTTTGATGGCGGCACGGTCCTGCTTGCGCAGCACCTTTTCCGGCAACTCGATCGTCACCGCATGTTCCTGGCCGACGTAACGCATGTCGACGGCACGCACGACTTTCATCTTGGCATTGCTGGCGCCGCTGCGCGCCAGGGCTTCTTCGCCCTCGGTGATCAATTCGCCGTAGATGCGTTCGAGATCGGCGAAGGACAATTGCGCCAGCCGCGCCGGCCATGTGCGCACATAATCGTAGCGCAGATCGGAATGCAGCATGCCGAAGGCGCAGAAATGGCCCGGCGCGCGCGGTACGATCACCCGCTCCATGCCGATCTCACGGGCGATTGCCACCGCATGCAAAGGACCGGCGCCGCCGTATGCGACGAGCGGGAAAGAGGCTGCATCGAGGCCGCGCTCGGTCGTCACCGTCTTCACCGCAAGCGACATGGTGGTGGCAGCGATGCGCAGAATGCCGGCGGCCGCTTCGATCACAGTGAGGCCGAGGGGGCCGGCGATCTTGTCCTGAATGGCCTGGCGGGCGGCGGCGACATCAAGCTTCATCTCGCCGCCGAGGAAACGGTCGGCGCCGAGGCGGCCAAGGATCAGATTGGCGTCGGTGACAGTCGGCTGTTCGCCGCCACGGCCGTAACAGGCCGGGCCCGGCTCGGCGCCGGCGCTGCGCGGGCCGACATGCAAAGCGCCGCCCTCGTCGAGCCAGGCGATGCTGCCGCCGCCCGTACCGACCTCGAAAATATCGATCATCGCCATCTGCACCGGCAGGGCGCGCTCATAACCGCCGACCAGAGCAAGGCTCGTCGTCAGCGCATGGCCGTCATAGATGACGCCGGCCTTGGCGGTGGTGCCGCCCATGTCGAAGGCGATGGCCTCGCCAAGCCCCATGGCGTGGCAGAGCGCTTGGGTGCCGACGACACCGGCGGCGGGGCCTGATTCCAGCATGCGGATGCACTGCTGCTGCGCCTGCGCCGATTCATAAAGACCGCCCGTCGACTGCACGAGCAGGAAGGAACCGTCGAAATCGGCCTGTTTCAGATGGCCGTCGATTTCCTGAATGTAATCGCGCACGCGCGGGCCGACATAGGCATTGGCCAGCACGGTCGAGCAGCGTTCGAACTCGCGATATTCCTGCGACAGTTCATGGGAGGCGGAGACGAAAGCCTGCGGCAGACGCTCGCGCACGATCTCGCGGACGCGGATTTCATGCGTCGGATTGCGGTAGGAGTGCAAAAGCATGATGCCGACCGCATCGACGCCGATCTCGATCAGGCGATCGCAGACGGCGTGAACGCTCGCTTCATCGAGCGGCTGATGGACATCGCCCTCGGCGGTGAGACGTTCGTTCACCTCGAACCGGCGCGAACGCGGCACCAAAGGGTCATGTTTGCGGAAGTAGAGATTATAGGCGTCGGGCCGGTTGATGCGGCCGATCTCATAGACATCGCGGAAGCCCGCCGTCGTGATCAAAGCCGCCTTGGCGCCATTGCGCTCCAGCATGGTGTTGATGGCGACGGTCGAACCGTGCAGGAAGATCGAGGCATCGGCGAAGCGAGCACCGGATTTGCCAGCCCCTTCCGATATGCCCTCGACCAGATGGCGGGGGGTCGACAAGGTCTTGCCGAGCAACAGACGGGATGTGCGTTCATCGAAAGCGGCCACATCGGTGAAGGTGCCGCCAATGTCGGCGGCGAGCCGCAAGCGGCGGTTGGGCAGTTTCTCGGGTTTGTTCATTGCAACGCCGGCAGCAGCGGGCTGTGCCGTTTCCTCCATTTTTTGCCCCTGCCCTGGCAATGGCAGCGGATTTAGGTCACGACTGCCCGGCGACGCGGCGAAATGCAAGCCCAGAATAAGAGCTTTGCCACGAACACCGGCGTCGAGACTGGCCCTGGGCTTGCGACACCGGGCAAAAGAGCCGATTTAGAGGTCGATCGGGAGACACAGGTGCAAGAGCCAACCATCGGCCGGGCGTTAGCGGAATTGTGGAAGGGCGCGATGATTTTCGCCCCGCATATCGCCGGCTGCACCTGCGCCGGCGGGTTCCATGTGCCCCTCGACCCAGCGGCGGTGGAACAGGACATTCTGGAATTTTTGCAGCACCGCTACCGGCAGGATGGCCGAGACGCCCTGGTATCCTTCATCGCCGGCCGGCTGGCGGACCCGCATCCCAACGATTTCGGCACCTGGCTGAGCCAGATCGACGCCGCACCGCTCGAGCCTAAGGACCTGCGACGTCTGGTCACCGATATCCGGACCACCCTTGAATCCATGAATAATGCGGCTCCGGCGGCTGGCGGCGGCTTCGTCTGCTATTGACCCGTCGAATTCCCGAGAGCCGCTTAACCAGCTATAAACCGCGATCCGTAAAGGCCCCGGCGCATTCACCCTTTAAGAGCGGAGGCTCCGGTAAACCCTGTCCTAACTAGGGGACTGGACACATGAACGATAAAATTCGCGACATTCTCGACCAAACCGCCAAACTGCCGGTGAAGGCCGCGACCTTGTCCGACGATGCCGACCTGCATGAAGCAGGCCTGACCTCCTTTGCCTCGGTGCAATTGATGCTGGCGTTGGAAGACGCCTTCGACATCGAATTTCCCGAGCAGATGCTCAACCGCCGCACCTTCGCGAGCATCAAGGCGATCCAAAGCGCCATCGCCGAACTGACACAGACCGCCGCCTGAACGAACAACTGGAGCCGTAGTGATGAGCGTTGCCGCGTCTGCCCCCGCGTCCACTTCGCCGGTTTCGGCGCAGGAAGCCTATCTCGACGAATTGTTCGACAAGGGCATTCTCCTCGACACCGGCGTCGACGGTCTCTACGGCCGTTCCGACGTCTTCGAAGATGTCATTCAGGCTTTCGACCGGCTGATCACGCGCTATGGCGCGCAAGATCGCGCCACGCCGATCCATTTCCCGCCGGGCATCTCCAGGCCGCTGTTCGAGAAGAGCGGCTATATGAAGAGCTTCCCGCAGCTTGCCGGCACGGTGCACAGTTTCATGGGCGGTGAAGCCGACCACTGCACCTTGCTCGCCGAACTTGAAGCCGGCCAGGATTGGACCGGCCAGCAGACCGCGACCGACATCGTGCTGACGCCAGCCGCCTGCTATCCACTTTATCCGACGGTCGCCAAGCGCGGCCCGTTGCCGGTCGACGGCCGGCTCTACGATCTACAGTCCTACTGCTTCCGGCACGAACCCTCGAAAGACCCGGCGCGGATGCAGATGTTCCGGATGCGCGAATATGTCCGCATCGGGTCGCCCGAACAGGTTCAAGCCTTCCGCGAAACCTGGCTCGAACGCGGCCAGGCGATGATGGGCTCGCTCGGCGTGCCGCTGAAAGTCGATCTGGCCAATGATCCGTTCTTCGGCCGCGCCGGCCGTATGCTCGCCAACAACCAGCGCGACACCGGCCTCAAGTTCGAATTGCTCATCCCGGTGACGAGCGAGGAAAAGCCGACGGCCTGCCTGTCGTTCAACTATCACCAGGATCATTTCGGCTCGCTGTGGAACATTCCCACCAGCAACGGCGACGTGGCGCATACGGCCTGCGTCGGTTTCGGCATGGAGCGGGTGGCACTGGCGCTGTTCAAGCATCACGGCACCGATACGGCGCAGTGGCCACAGGCGGTGCGTCAGGTGCTGTGGCCCAAGTGAGAGACAGCCTTGTCCGCCGGCTGAGTTGACGATCTCATCCGGTCGTGATGTCCTTTGTCCTTCACCGCTTCCTTGAAACGGTGAAGGGCTTAAGGCTCTTGTTTTGACGCGTTTTATTCATGCGAACCGGTGCCCGCTTCGCTTGAAAGCGCTCTAGGGACCAAAGGTGCTGGTCTGAGAGACATCATAGAAGCCGCGTTGCGTGACAATTGGAAAAGTCTTTTTTCCTACGCGCTCCGCCTGACCGACAATCCCGACGCAGCCGCGGACCTGCTTCAGTCCTGCGCCCTCAAAGCTCTCGGGAAGTTGAGCGCACAGCCACGTCCGGAGACGGTGCGCGCGTGGTTGTTTAAAATCGTTCGCAACGCCTGGATCGATAACTATCGGCGAAACCATCACCTCGATGAGGAAGAGGAAGGAGGTTTGGCTTTGGAGGGTATCGGCTTCGATCATCGCTATGCCGACGGTATCATCGCAGAGATCACTGTCCGACAAGCGTTGAAGCAGATCGCACCCGCCCATCGCGAGATCATTGAATTGGTCGATCTGGCCGGCTTCCGCTATGGAGAGGTCGCCTCCATCCTGGGTGTGCCGCAGGGAACGATCATGAGCCGCATCAGTCGGGCAAGGCAGGCGCTGCTGGCCGTCATCGAACACGAGAACCTGCGGCCCCTCGAAACGAGGCGCCGACATGCGCGATAACAATTCAGTTTCGAACGGCGAAATTTCCTGGGACACGTTGAACGCCTATTTCGACGGCGAGCTTGCCCCGAGCGAAGCGGCCGAGGTGGCTGCGGCGATCGCGCGTGATCCCCGGCTGGCCGAACGCTTGGCAACGCTGTCGCATCTCCATGCCACGACGCAGCTCCAACACCCCGAGGTGCCGCCCCCCGCATTGATATTGCCGCGCCAGCGCCGTCCGAAATGGGTCTTGTCCATGGCAGCCGCTCTGGTTCTTGTGTCCTGCATCGGCTTCATTGCCGTGCGTTTCTTCAATCCGGCGCCAACGACGGGCGGCGAACTCGCCGCGGCGATCGCAGCCCATCGTCATTGGATAGCAGGGCAGCCAGCGGGAGCGCCCGGCCAACGCATCCAGGTCGATCTCCCCTCAGCGCAAATCGGACGTCTTCCCGATCTGCGCGCCTCGGCGTTGGAACTCAGCTATCTGTCGCTCGACCCGACGTCGCGCGAGGGCGGGTTGCTCGCCGGCTATCGCGGACAGCACGGCTGTCGGCTCGGGCTGTGGGTGGCGCCCCATTCGCGGCACTGGGGCGAGACGCCATCGCCGGCCGACCGCGATGGATTGCGCATACGCGCCTGGAGCACGCCGGACGCCGATTATGCGCTGCTCAGCCGGGGCATGGACCCGGCCCGCCTCGACCGCTTCGCCGACCTCATTGCCAAGTTGACGCATCAAAAGCAGATGCCGACCGAGGAGCAGCTCGCAGCCCTCAGGGACGTTCCGAATATCGGACAGGCTTGCGACGCCTGAGCCGCATTTTCCTCGGCGATGCCGCCGAGCTTTGAAACGCCATGATGGAATAAATCTAGGCTCTCGTGCGTCTCACTACCGAGGAATATGTCCTCGGGAGAAAGACCATGTTGAACAGACGACAGATGCTGACATCTGCCGGCAGCGCTGCATTGGGCCTGGGAGCGATGGCGATCGGTGGTTCGCGGCTCTCGGCCTTAGCCGCCGAATCCATCAAATTGCCCTTCGACAACGGTGAACGCCAACTCGTCAAAGTGCCAGGTAAGCGTCTTCTCATCCAACAGACAGCCCGCCCGCCGCAGTTGGAGACGCCGTTTTCGGTCTTCGACGAGAGCGTCATCACCCCCAACGATGCTTTCTTCGTTCGCTATCATCTCGCCGATATTCCGCTGAAAATCGATCCAGACCTGTTCCGCCTCGAGGTGAAGGGCAAGGTGTCCAAGCCGCTTTCGCTCTCGCTACGCGAATTGCGAAACACATTCCCGGCGATCGAGGTCGTTGCGGTCAATCAATGTTCCGGCAATAGCCGAGGCTTCGTCGAGCCGCGCGTCGCCGGCGGCCAACTCGGCAACGGCGCCATGGGCAATGCGCGCTGGCGCGGCGTGCCCCTGAAGGCCGTGCTCGAACGGGCCGGGGTCGAAGCGGGCGCGGTGCAAGTCGCATTCGCGGGGCTCGACGGGCCGGCCTCTCCCGATACGCCTGATTTCACCAAGGCGCTCACGCTCGATCATGCCCGCGACGGCGAAGTCATGCTCGCCTATTCCATGAACGGGACGGATCTGCCCTGGCTCAACGGCTATCCGCTGCGCCTGATCGTGCCAGGCTATTACGGCACCTATTGGGTCAAGCATCTGAACGAGATCACGGTGCTCGACAAGGAACTCGACAGTTTCTGGATGAAGACCGCTTATCGAATCCCCGACAATGAGTGTGCCTGCGTCGAGCCCGGAAAAGCGCCCATCGCGACGATTCCGATCAACCGCTTCAATGTGCGTTCGTTCATCACCAACGTGCCGGATGGAGCGAAGGTCAAGACCGGTAAACTCGCGCTGCGCGGCATCGCTTTCGACGGTGGCGACGGTATTGCCGAAGTTCAGGTTTCCGGCAACGGCGGCCAATCATGGGTCAAGGCCCGCCTCGGCAAGAATCTCGGCAAATATTCTTTCCGCGAATGGAAAGCGGATGTCGCCGTCGCTGCCGGCGAGCAGAAGCTGATGGTCAAGGCCACCAATACCAAAGGCAAGTCGCAACCGATGCAGCCGCTCTGGAATCCATCCGGCTACATGCGCAACGTCGTCGAGACGACGCGCGTCACGGCCGCGTGAGGAGGGATATCATCATGATCACTCGCCATTCCCGCAGGCTCGGTGTCGCGCTTGTTCTCGCGCTTGCAAATGTCGGACTTGCAAGTTTCGGAACCGCATCCGCCGCTCCCAAGACCTATCAACTGCCGGACGAAACGGCTGTTCTCAAGCCGGGCCCCGAACCTGGCTTCGAGGCTGCCAAAAACAACTGTGTGGCTTGCCATTCCCTCGACTACATCAACTCGCAGCCCTCCAAGAAGGGGCATGCCTTCTGGGACGCCGAGGTGCAGAAGATGATCAAAGTCTATAAGGCGCCGATCGACGAGAAGGACGCGAAAGCCATTGCCGACTATCTCGGCCAGACATACTGACATGAGAAAACCCGCGCTTTCAGCACGAAGGCGCGGGTTTCAACCAGACTGAACGATTCCTGCGGCTCAGCGACCAAACCGAGGCCCGGCTCCTCGAAGCCGGGCTTTGCGTTTTAGCCCTGCGGCACGCGTTGCGTGGCCGCGAACTGGCGCATGACTTCGGCGAGCTCTTCCTCGCGCACGAGTTCAGCTGCCTGTTCTACGGTGAACCACTTGGTGGTACGGTCGTGCTTCTCCGGCCATTTCTTGCGCTGCTGGGTGACTTCCATCGGGAAGACCTCGACGCGGCAAAGCCAGACGGCGCCATTCTTGCGGCGTTTCTGATAATGAAATTGACCGATCGACTTGGCCGCGATGTTGCCGATGAGGCCGGCTTCCTCGAAAGCCTCGCGCGCCGCCGTCTCGTAGCCGGTCAGGCCGTCCATCGGCCAGCCTTTGGGAATGATCCAGCGACCGGAGTCGAGCGAGGAGACGAGCATGACCTCGAGGCCGTTATCGAGACGATACGGCAGCGCGGCGAACTGCAGATGCGGTTCGCTGTTCTTCTGTGTGCTTCTGACTGCCGTGCTCGTTGCCATTTCAGCCGAAAACTCCTGACATCCAGTAGAAGGCCGCTCCGATCAAAGCCGCGGCCGGCATCGTCACAATCCACGCCACCAAAATGCCGCGTGCGATATTCCATCTGACGGCGGACACCCGCCTCGCGGCACCAACACCTACAATGGCCCCCGTTATCGTATGAGTTGTCGATACCGGAATGCCCAAACCCGTTGCCATGAAGAGCGTCATCGCGCCGCCCGTTTCGGCGCAAAATCCCTGCATTGGCGACAGGCGTGTAATCTTTGAACCCATGGTATGCACGATTCGCCAGCCACCAAAAAGGGTTCCGAGCGCCATCGCGGCCTGACAGGAGAGGACAACCCAGAACGGAACGTGGAAGCCGCCTTCAAGCTGGCCATGCGAATAGAGCAGAACGGCAATAATTCCCATTGTTTTTTGTGCATCATTGCCGCCGTGGCCCAGGGAATAGAGCGAAGCGGAGACAAACTGCAAGCCTCTAAAGGCGCCATCGACAGCAAATGGGCTCAATCGATAACAAATCCATGACACCAGAAGCACAAGCAAAAGGGCAAGAATGAAGCCAACCAGGGGCGATAAAAAGATCGCCAAGGTGGTTTTGGTGACGCCGCTGAAGACGACAGAGCTCAATCCGGCCTTGGCGACACCCGCCCCCAGAAGGCCACCAATCAGCGCATGGGAACTGCTGGAAGGAATGCCGCCGAGCCAGGTGACGACATTCCAGACAATGGCACCCATCAGCGCCCCGAAGATCACGCGATCATCGACGATCTCGGGCGTGATAATGCCAGTGCCGACCGTGGTGGCGACATGCAGGCCGAAGAAGATGAAGGCGATGAAATTGAAGAAAGCCGCCCAGAACACCGCATATTGCGGGCGCAGCACGCGCGTCGAGACGATGGTAGCGATGGAATTTGCGGCATCGTGCAGGCCGTTCAGGAAATCGAACAGCAAGGCCACGGCGATGAGCGCGACGAGCAGGTAGAGAGTGAGGCTGGCGTCCACGTTGCCTCACAAATGTTCGATGACGATGCCGTTGATGCGGTCGGCCACATCCTCGAATCGATCCACCACTTTCTCGAGATGGCTGTAGATCTCGCTGCCGACGATATAGGCCATGGGGCTGGCGTTGCCGTAGGTCTTGAACAGGCCCTTGAGGCCGATGTCGTGCAACTCGTCGGATTGTTCTTCGAGCTGGGTCATGCGCGAGGCGATGGCGGCAAGCTTGGCGGCGTCGTGGCGCATGGTGCGCAAGCGGTTGACCGCATCGATGGTCAATTTCGCCGAATCAACGATCAGATCGCCGAGCTGGCGCATCTCCGGCTCGAAGGTGGTCACTTCGAACAGTGAAATGGCTTTGACGGTCTGGCGCATCTGGTCGATGGCATCGTCCATCGAGGTGATCAATTCGCGAATATCGCCCCGGTCGAAGGGCGTGATGAAGGAGCGGCGCACGGCCAGCAGCACCTCGCGCGAAACCTCGTCGGCCTGATCCTCGAGATCGTTGACGCGCGCGCTGTTGGCCGCGACGGCCTCGCCGCCTTCCAGCAGGGCGCGCAGCGCCTCGGCGGCGCTGGCAGAGATCCGCGCATGCCGATCGAAAAAGTCGAAGAAGCGTTCCTCCTTCGGCATGAGAGCTTGAAACCAGCCGAGCATGCGTGCCCCCGAAAACAACGTTGAACCAAGGCCGAATCGACATTTATGACGATTTTGTATCAGCCACTGGGGCGGGCTTTTACCAAGGGCCGGCGCATCAGGAAACCGGCAGCGGTGGACATCTTGGTCGCCTTACGTCAGGACAGCGGCGAAAACGCAAACGGAGGATCACGGCGCCCCATGAGCAAGCCCTCGGATAAACTGCAGCAAGCCCGGAGCGGCGATGGCGAGACCCTCGCCTACAATGTGACCGGCAATCCCAGCGCGCTGCTTCGGTTCGCCCTCACCCATTCCCTGGCCCTCGACCACGATTTCTGGGCGCCGGTCGTCGCGCAGCTCAGCGCCGCGCTGGGCCAAGAGGCCGCCATCCTGACCTGGGATTGTCGCGGCCACGGCCAGTCCTCGAAGCCCCGGCAGGCCTATACGGTCGAGCAGTTCGCCGGTGACCTCGCCGACCTTCTCGATCATCTCAAATGGCCCGATGCCATTCTCGCTGGCGCCTCCATGGGCGGCTGTATCAGCCTGGCCTTCGCCGGCCTTTATCCACAGCGCACAAAGGGGCTCGGCCTCTTCGACACGACCGCCTGGTACGGTGCCGATGCGCCGAAACAATGGGCGGAACGCGCCGACAAGGCTTTGTCCGATGGCCTGACCGCGCTGGTCGGCTTCCAGAAAATCCGCTGGTTCGGCGATGACTTCCGCGACAATCACGCGGATGTGGTCGATCAGTGCCTCGACGTGTTCCTGCGCAACGATCTCGAGGCTTATGCGGCAAGCTGCCGGATGCTCGGCGCAGCCGATCTGCGCGCCCATCTGCCTAAAATCCGTGTGCCGACCCGCGTGCTGGTCGGCGCCGAGGATCTGGCAACACCGGTTGCCATGGCGCAGGTGCTGCACCAGGGCATCGCCGGCTCGACGCTGACGATCGTGCCGGATGCGCGCCATCTCAGCCCGCTGGAAGTTCCCGATGTGATCGTGGGTGAGCTACGGGCCTTGGCGGATGCCAATTTGGTTCAGGGCTGAACGATCCAGCCGGAATCGATCAAGAAGCGCTGGTAGGCGAGGACGGCACCCCGGTCCTCGCAACTGACATAGAGGCCGTTGCAGCGGTCGATCAGCCACAGACGCCGCTGCAACACCTGATCGAGGGGCAGGCCCGCGGCCGCCACGGTCAAAGCGGCGAGATGCGGGATTTCGAGAACCGGCACGTTCGGCAGCGCCGTCTTGGGCGAGAAATTCAAGCCGTCGATGGCGTAATAGGTCTCGAAAGCCTTGGAGGTCGGATCGAGCTGCCAGGCCACGCCCTTGTCCGCGATCTCGACCGCATTGGAGAGCGGCAGGCGCGCCAAAGCTGGCTGGTGATCACCGTAATTCACGAACAGGAAGGGCTGTCCCGGAAAACGGGCCGCGAGCTTGGCGCGGAAGGCATCGCGATCACGCTTGGCGAGCACCAGGCGCCAAAGATATTCGTCGAATTCGACATCGCCGGTCCAACGCGTCGTTTCGCCGGGCTTCAGCATTTCCGGCGCGTAGCGGAAATTCCACGGCGAATGCGCGGCCATGCTCGACGCGACGATGAACTGCGGGCGCCGCGCCTTGCCACCGGTGGCGTCGTCACGTGCCCCCTGCAGCACCTTGATCACCTGGTCGAGATAGAATTCGTCGCGCTGACGATCGCTCGGCGCGTGATGCACCTGCCGATCGATGACCTGATCGAATCCAATAGCCTTGTAGAAGCGGCCCGAACCGGCGAAGCCCGCGAGCGAGGGATAAATGATCGACGTGTCGTAGCCGCAGGCCTTCAGATATTGCGGCAAGGCATGGCGCAGCCGGCCGGTCATCAATTGCGTGGCGAAATTGCGCAGATTGCCGAACGTATTGGTCGGCAGGCCGGTGAGCACCGAGAAATCCGACAGCCAGGTGCCGCCACCAAAGGTTTCGACGCGCAGGCGATGGGTCTTGCCGTCGCTGGAGCGGAAGAACGAGGCCAGTTCGGCCGGATAGCGCAATTGCGGATAGACGCCTTCGGGCATCGCCGATTCATTGAGGAACAGCACGATGTCGGGCGCATTGGCGCCCGCCGCGCAGGTGATCGCCGAAGATTTCGTCGGCGACAGCGTGGCATGCGCGCTGATCTCGAAAAAGCCCTTGGCCTGCAGCAACACCGGCATATCGGCGAGCGAGCCGATGAAAGCGGAGAAGATGTAGCGCCCTTCATCGAAGAACGTCGGCTTGCGCGCCGCCAGCGACCAGCCGCTGGCAAACAGCATCGCACAGGCGACGAGGCCGGCGAGCGGGCGCGTCAACAGGGGAAAGCGGCGCGGCGTTTCCAGCCGATAGCTGGCATAGAGCAGCACCAGCGCGAGCGCGAGCGCGATAGCGCACAACAGCGACGGCACTGGAAAGGTCTGGGCGAAGAAGGCGATCTGCGCGGTTGAGAACAGATAGAACACCACGTCATAGACATGCAGGTTCATCGCCGTGATATCGAACTTGAAGATCGACGCCGCATAGACCGGCACGAAGAGAAAGATCGCGACGACGAGCGCGAAGCCCGGGCGACGCGTCAGCACCGCGACGAGCGTAGCGAAGGCGATAAAGAAAGCCGCGACGAGCGCGAACAGCGTGCGGTCAGGTTCGGTCGCCGCGATGAAGGCACACCAGCCGAGCGCGAGGGCGATGATGAAAGTCCAGCCGAGTGGCGCCGATGCCCCGTTGCTGCGGGTATCAGAGCTGGTGACGCGCTCGGTACTGGGAACTGGCACCATGGCGGACGGACGCGTGTCTTTTGTCCGTCACATGACGGATTTGTGAAAACTTATCTAGGATGTGTGCACAATTTCGTAAAGTGCCGCGCGCGCCGCCAGAATGCTGCTTTGCAACATCTTCGACCTTCACCAGATTGACGCAATGTTTGGGCAGAACCCGCGCGGCTGATTTGGCTGGTGGTCAGCCCAACACTATCTGTGCTGACATTGCATTTGCCGCGCTTCCCCAGCGCGCACGCTAAGGAAACGTCCGGAGCTCTCCATGATCATTCTGCTGATCGTCGTCGCCTGCCTCGTCTTGGGCGTTTTCATTCATGACATCAGACAGACCAATCACGCCATCCTGCGCAATTTCCCGGTCATCGGCCATTTCCGCTATTTCGCCGAAACCTGGGGCGAATATATGCGGCAGTATCAATATCTGCCGGATTGGAGCGAGCGGCCGTTCAACCGGCTCGAACGCTCCTGGATCTACCGTTCCGCCAAGGGCGTGCCCAATCTGATCAGTTTCGGCAGTTCGGCGACGCCAAGCTTTGCCTTTCGCAACGCCGCTTTCCCGGTGCTGGAAGAAGACCGCCGCTCCTATCCCGGCAAGATGATCGGCATCGCCGAAGGTCCGGGTTCCTGCGCCAAACCCTATTTCGCCAAAAGCTTTTTCAACGTCAGCGGCATGAGTTTCGGCGCCTTGAGCCCGGCGGCGGTGACGGCGCTTTCGAAAGGCACGCAAATGGCCGGCGTCTGGCTTGCCACCGGCGAAGGTGGGCTGTCGCCCTATCACCTGATCGGTGGCGGCGACGTGATCATGCAGATCGGCACGGCCAAATACGGCGTGCGCGATGCCGCCGGCAATCTGTCCGACGATCGGCTGCGCGCCATCGCAGCACACGACACCGTGCGCATGTTCGAGGTGAAACTGGCGCAGGGTGCCAAGCCCGGCAAAGGCGGCATCCTGCCCGGCATCAAGGTGACCAAGGAGATTTCCGAAATCCGCGGCATTCCGATCGGCGAGGATTCGATCAGCCCCAACCGCCATCGCGACATCGCCAATGTGCGCGAACTCGGCCTGTTCGTGCAGCGCGTGCGCGAGGTGACGGGCAAGCCGGTCGGCGTGAAATTCGTCGTCGGCGATACGATGGCGCTCGACGAATGGTTCGAGGATTGCCTGCGCCATCCTGAAGGCTGCCCCGACTATATCCACGTCGATGGCGGCGAAGGCGGCACGGGTGCGGCGCCCGCCGCGCTGATCGAACATGTCGGCATGCCGATCACGCTGGCTTTGCCGGCGGTAGTGGAATCACGCGACCGGCACGGTCTGCGCGACCGCATCCGCATTTTCGCCGCCGGCAAGCTGGTGACGCCCGACAAGGTCGCCTGGGCGCTGTGCATCGGCGCCGATTTCGTCGTCAGCGCCCGCGGCTTCATGTTCTCGATCGGCTGCATCCAGGCGATGAAATGCGGCTCCGGCCGCTGCCCGACCGGCGTGACGTCGTCCGAACCCCGGCTGATCTCCGGCCTCGACCCAGCCGACAAGGCAGTGCGCGCTGCCAATTACGCCAAGCGGATGATCGAGGAGGTGGAGATCATCGCCCATAGCTGCGGCCTGGCCGGGCCGCAGGATTTCGCGCCCCATCACGTCACCGAGGTCGAACGCGGCGTCGCCGGCTTCCGCAATACCGGCGCCGAGTGAGGGCGGACCCTCATCGTTAACGCCCAAGTTGACGCCGGGCGTATCCGGACGCCATAAGCGGCGACCGGCCGGCCCGACGTCAACTCGACTTGAACCCCTGGGCCGGCGTGACATGAGCCCAAGCGATGACCATCCGCCTGCACAAGGGTGACCTGCCCGCCAATACCAGCTTCGGCGACGCCGTCGCGATCGATACCGAGACGCTCGGCCTGCACCCCCACCGCGACCGGCTGTGTGTGGTGCAATTGTCGCGCGGCGACGGCACGGCCGACGTGGTGCAGATCGAAAAGGGCCAGACCCGGGCGCCCAATCTCGAAAAGCTCTTCGCCGACCCGAACGTGACGAAGATCTTCCACTTCGCCCGTTTCGATATTGCCGTGCTTTACAATGCCTTCGGGGTCATGCCGGCGCCGGTCTATTGCACCAAGATCGCCTCCAAACTGGCGCGCACCTATACTGATCGGCACGGCCTGAAGGACCTGGTGCGGGAGCTGACCGGCGTCGATCTGTCGAAACAGCAGCAATCCTCCGACTGGGGCGCCGACAAATTGACCGAGGCGCAGCTCGCCTATGCCGCCTCCGATGTGCTGCATCTGCATGAATTGCGCCGCAAACTCGACGCCATGCTGGCGCGCGAAGGCCGCCGCGAGATCGCCGCCGATTGTTTCGGCTTCCTCCCCTCCCGGGCCAAGCTCGACCTGATGGGCTGGCCGGACAGCGACATCTTTTCGCACGAATAGGGCAGTTTAGAGCGGCGGGCGGCGAAAGGAGCCGTCATTCAGCCTCAACTTTGCCATTGGCGGCCGCCAAAGGTAATGTTGGGGCGAGGAGCCGAATGGGGCGCGCATACCAGTATGACCGACACATTGATCCCGGTGAACGACAGCACGCTGCTTCGCCCGCAGGTCGACCGCGCGCAAGCCTTCGTCAAGGCCGACCGCCATTCGCGGCGGGTGCGGCGGCTGCGGCGGCTGATCATCGTCGGCTCCAGCATCGCCATCGTCGCCTTCCTCGGCGCCCTGATCTTCAATCCGTTCCGCGATCTGCCCGGTAACGTCTCGATCGGCCAGGCGACGCTCAACGGCACCAAGGTGACGATGGAACTGCCCAAGCTCAGCGGCTTTCGTCCGGATGGACGGCCCTATGAAGTCAGAGCCAAATCCGGCGTGCAGGACGTACGCACGCCTAAGGTCATCGAGCTGAACGAAATCGAAGCGCGCATTCGCACCGCCGACGATACCAACGTCAACATCAGCGCGCCGCGCGGCGTCTATGACAGCGCCGCCGATACGATGGCGCTCGCCTCCGATGCCGCCGAAGGGCGCATCCGCATCACCAGTTCGTCGGGATATGATATCGTTCTGCGCAGCGCTGACGTGCGCTTCAAGGACAGCACGATGACCTCGGACGAGCCTGTCACCGTGCGCATGAAGAACAATACGGTTTCCGCCGACAAACTCGAGATCGCGGATAAAGGTTCGGTGGTGATCTTTTCCGGCAATGTGAAATCAACGATCGTGCCCGACCTCGGTCTGCAAGCCGATCAAGTGAAAGGCGAACGATGAAGCGCGTAGCAATTGGATTCGGGCTTGGGTTCGGGCTTGCCGTACTGATCGCGAATGCGGCTCTCGCCCAGCGCGCGGGCCCTGTGCTGCCCGGCGGCAATTCCAAATCGCCGGTGAATGTCGATGCCGCCAAGCTCGAATATTTCGACAAGGAACAGAAGGCGGTCTATTCGGGCGGCGTCGTCGCGCGCCAGGGCGAAGCGACCATGCGCGCGTCCACGCTCACCGTCATCTTCGAGCGTGATCCGGCGAGCGGAGAAGGCAGCACCGCGAGCAGCGGTGGTGGTGCTGGTGCCGGCGCGACCGGCAACCAGGTCAAGCGCATCGAAGCCACAGGCCCCGTCACCGTCGTCGAGAAGGAGCGGGTCGGCACCGGCGATCGCGGCATTTATGAACGCGCCGAAAACAAGGTCTATCTGATCGGCAATCCGACGCTCAGCGAATGCGGCAACGTGGTGAAGGGCGACAAGGATTCCCGCCTCATCTACGATCTGACCAACAATCGCGCGCAGATCACCGGCCGCGTCTCCAGCACCTTCGTGCCCGGCGGCGGCAATTGCAGCACCAACAAGCCGGCGCGCTAGCGCCTCCCCGGATTCGCTTTTTTCGCGGAATCATTTAAAGCCCTGCGGCCCATCACTGATCGCGCTTCCCCATGACGTTTTTCTCTCACCTTTTCCGACCGGCCGCTCGCCTTGGGCGCGGGCTGAGCGATCGCATGCGTGAACAGGCCGAACAGGCTGGCCTGATCGAAAAGGTCGACACCGACGATGAGCCGGCCCCGGCCCTCGATGCGCTGGCCAGTCGGGACCTGCCGCAGCGCGAGGTCGCCCATCTCGGCGACGGCTCGCTGGGCGCCTATAATTTAGGCAAAAGCTATAAAGGCCGTCAGGTCGTCGCCAATGTCAGCTTGAACGTACGGCGCGGCGAATCCGTCGGCCTGCTTGGCCCCAACGGCGCCGGTAAGACCACGGTGTTCTACATGATCACCGGCCTGGTAAAGGCCGACAAAGGTTCGATCGAACTCGACGGCCATGACGTCACCGGCTTGCCGATGTATCAGCGCGCCCGCCTCGGCATTGGCTATCTGCCTCAGGAAGCATCGATTTTCCGGGGTTTATCGGTCGAGGACAATATCCGCGCCGTGCTCCAGGTAACGATCAAGGACCGCGACGAGCAGGAGGCGGAACTCGACGCCCTGCTTGAGGAATTCGACATCAAGCGGCTGCGTAAATCGCCCTCCATCGCTCTGTCGGGCGGCGAGCGGCGGCGCTGCGAAATCGCCCGCGCCCTGGCCGGCCAGCCGACCTTCATGCTGCTCGACGAGCCTTTCGCCGGTATCGATCCGATCGCCGTCGGCGATATTCAGGCCTTGGTGCGCCATTTGACCCAGCGCGGCATCGGCGTCTTGATCACCGATCACAATGTCCGCGAGACCCTGGGGCTGATCGACCGTGCCTATATTATCCACAGCGGCCATGTGCTGACGGAGGGGTCGCCCGAGGCCATCGTCGCCGACCCGGACGTGCGCCGCTATTATCTGGGCCAGGATTTCCGCATGTAAGGGCCGGCGCCCGGCTTTCCTCTTGTCATGAATATGACAACTAAATCAGCGATGTAGGCTGGACCATCGCTGCTTCTGGCCGATCCAGGGCGATCGGTTTCACCAGCCCTTAACCGCCGGCCGGTTTCGCTCGATAAAATCCGCGCGAGTTCCCCCTGACAGGATTCCTTATGCTATAAGGAAGCAAGAAACGGGCCGAACTGGTGTGCGGCCATGATCAAGCGTGGATCGAGTAATGGCGCTTTCAACTCGCCTCGTCATGCGTCAGGGGCAGTCCCTGGTGATGACGCCGCAGCTTCTGCAGGCGATCAAGTTGCTGCAATTGTCGAGTTTTGAACTGTCGGCCTTCGTCGAACAGGAACTCGAACGCAATCCCCTGCTGGAGCGGGCCGATGAAGCTCCAGAGGCGCCGAATAGCGGCGAAGCGGCTTCCGACAGCGGCTCGTCCAGCGACGATTTCGACGGCGCATCGGATGAGGGCGGCGATTACGGCTCCGACTATTCCTCTGGCGATGACGATCATGCGCCCGATTGGGCCAGTGAAAATCTTGCCACGTCGGCCGATACGCTCGAACACGATCTCGGCACTGAAATCTCCAACACCTACGACGCCGACATGGCCGCACCGCAGGTTTCCGCCGCGAGCGAAGATCCGTCGCTCTCAGCAACATCCTGGACAGGCACGCAAGGCTCGGCCTCAGGCGACGGCGAAAGCCCCAATCTCGAAGCCTATGTCGCCAGCCAGCTCTCCCTTTCCGAACATCTCGAACAGCAGTTGGCGCTCGCCGTCACCGATCCGATGGATCGGCTCATCGGCCATGCCTTGATCGATGCGATCGATGAAGCGGGTTATCTCAGGGAACCCGTCGCCGATGTCGCCGACCGCCTCGGCACCGCGATCGAGCGAGTCGAAAAGGTTTTGCGCGTCATTCATACTTTCGAGCCCAGCGGCATCGGCGCGCGTGATCTTTCCGAATGCCTGGCGATCCAGTTGCGCGAGAAGGATCGCTTCGATCCCGCCATGCAGACGCTCCTTGCGCATCTGCCGCTTTTGGCGCGGCGCGATTTTGCGCAGTTGCGCAAATTGTGCGGGGTCGATGATGAAGATTTGACCGATATGCTCAATGAAATTCGCCGGCTCGATCCGAAACCCGGTCGCGCTTTCGGCGGTGCGCCGATGCAGCCGGTCATTCCAGACGTCACCGTACGCCCGGCATCGGACGGCAGTTGGCTTGTGGAACTCAATGCGGAAGGCTTGCCGCGCGTTCTCGTCAACCAGACCTATGCGGCGCGCGTCGGCGGCAATGGTGCCGCCAAGCCCGCCGACAAAACCTACATTGCTGAATGTTTGCAGAGCGCCAATTGGCTGACGCGCAGCCTGGAGCAGCGTGCGCGGACCATTTTGAAAGTGGCCAGCGAAATCGTCCGCCAGCAGGACGCCTTCTTCGCCAAGGGCGTCGAACATCTGCGACCGCTGAACTTGAAGATGGTCGCCGACGTCATCGGCATGCACGAATCCACGGTGTCGCGTGTCACATCCAACAAATATATGTCGACACCACGTGGTTTATTTGAATTCAAATATTTCTTCACGGCAGCTATCGCATCGCACTCGGGCGGCGAAGCGCATTCGGCGGAAGCCGTGCGGCACCGCATCAAACAGATGATCGATCAAGAGGATGCCAATTCCGTTCTGTCCGACGACGCCATCGTTTTGCGCTTAAAACAGCAAAATGTGGAGATCGCGCGACGCACGGTGGCCAAATACAGGGAAAGCCTGCGGATCGCTTCCTCCGTCGAAAGACGTAGGGAAAAACTCGCCGCCGCCCGCAAAAATTCTTAAAAGTCCCCGCAGCCATTCCGTTGAATTTCATGCTATAATCAGGGTGTCGTGGGGGTTCCTTCAAACCTTCCCGGCAAGAGGGTCCCGCCAGCCCAACCGGCGGCACTTGCATCTGCGCTCCCGGTCGCCTATGCAGCGCCGCTTCGGAAAGGGTGTTCGGACGCAACGGGGTGTTGCGCAATGAGGCCAAGCATTTTTGGCCAAGCTGATGCAACAGCCAATGCATCGACATTATGTTGATGCAATGAGGAGTGGGCGACGAATGGATCTACGTGTTTCCGGCAAGAACTTCGACATCGGCGAAGCCCTGCGTCAGCACGTGCTTGAGCGCGTCAACGCAGCCGTAGATAAGTACTTCAACGGTTCCGTCGCGGGCCACGTGATCCTCGATCACGAAGGCACAGGCTTTAAGGCGGATTGCACGCTGCATCTTTCCTCCGGCACGACCCTGCATTCGGAAGGTCGCGCGCACGAAGCTTATTTATGTTTCGATCAAGCGGCGGAGCGGCTTGAAAAGCGGTTGCGGCGCTACAAGCGTCGCCTCAAGGACCGCCACGGCCCCAATGGGGTGGACGGCAACGGCGACTTCGAAACGATGGCACGCTACATCCTCGAAGCGCCAGCAGACGATAATGATGACGATGCGGAGTTCCATCCGATCATCGTTGCGGAAAAGACCGAAGCCTTGCAGACGATTTCGGTTTCCGAGGCGGTGATGGATCTCGATATTACCGGCGCACCAGTGATGGTGTTCCGCAATGCTGGCAGTGATCGCGTCAACATCGTGTACAGGCGTCGCGACGGAAACATCGGCTGGATCGATCCTGCCGGTGCGGCCAAGAGCAACTGAAGCGCAACAACATCGCACGTCGAGCCAGTTCGGACATTCCATCATGCGCATAAGCGATCTAATCAGCGCGGCCTCGATTCTGCCCGCGCTGAAAGCGTCGAGCAAAAAGCAGGTCCTGCAGGAAATGTGCGCGACGGCAGCCCTCAATAGCGGGCTGCCGGAGCGCGAAATTCTCTACACGATCACGCAGCGCGAGCGCGTCGGCTCCACCGGCGCGGGCAATGGCGTCGCCATTCCCCACGGCAAGTTCGCCAAGCTCAATCGTATCGTGGGTGTTTTCGCGCGTTTGGAGAAGCCGGTGGATTATGATTCACCGGATGGCGTGCCCGTCGATCTGCTCTTCATGCTGCTCGCGCCGGAAGGCGCGGGCGCCGATCATCTGAAGGCCCTGTCGCGCGTTGCGCGCCTGCTGCGCGATCCCGAGATCACCGGGAAACTGCGCGCCACCAAGGACATCGACGGGCTCTATCTGTTGATGACCCAGGATGCCAAGCCATTCGCGGCTTGATCAGAACATTCGTGATATAAAAACGCGCACGGGATTGTCGGCGGCGGAAAATAGCTTCGCGGCCATGATCAGCGCGATGATCACCACAAGCGGCTTGATGATCTTCTTGCCGAAGGTGACAGCCAGCGCCGAACCGATCTGCGCGCCAATCAACGCACCAGCGGCCATGCACAATCCAATCGGCAGGTGAACGGCGCCCATCGCCAGAAAGACGATGAGGCCGCCGACATTGCTGGCGCCATTCGCCACTTTGGTCAGCGCCGTGGCGCGCACCGCGCCAAAGCCAAGCAGACCGACGATCGCCGCCATATAGAGCGAGCCCGCCCCCGGCCCAAAGATGCCGTCGTAAAAGCCGATGAGCGGAATGATCGTCAGATTGAAGAGCAGCGGCGACAAGCGATGATGCGCGCCGTGATCGGTGAGCTGCGGCGACAAAATGAAATAGGCGGCCACGGCGACGAGCACAAAGGGGATGACCGCCGATAGAACATGCGGCGGAATGAGATTGACCGATTGCGCCCCGAGCAGCGAGGCACACAATGCCGCGGCGCCGATCGGCAGGGCGCGCCGCCATTCGATCAGGCCGCGCTTGGCGAAGGCCGCGACCGCCGACAGCGTGCCGACCGAACCCTGCAGCTTGTTGGTGGCGATCGCCGTGACCGGATCGAGCCCGGCGAGAAGCAAAGCGGGCAGCGTGATCAGCCCGCCACCGCCGGCAATGGCATCGAGACAGGCCGCGACCATGGCCGTCAACGTCAAGACGACGAGCGTAGAGATCTCGACCTCAAACATGAGGGATCACGGAAGGCGAGCGAAATGGGCGGGGTTGCATGGGAGGCCGGCGGAACGAAGGGCCGACACGGGTATCACTCCGCCACCGGCCAGCCAAGACGTGTTGTTTTGACGTGTTGTTTTGATGCGCCGGATCAAACCCAGCAGCGCGCCGGATAATCGATCACATAATCCTGAGGTGCAGCGGCCACGCGCGCCATGCCACGCACGACGATCGTCTCCTCGGTCAACAGTCGCACGGGAATGGCGCGCATGACATGTTGCAGTGGCGCCTTGGCCTCGAAAGCGGCGCGGAAAGCCGCTTCGTCGAGAAAATCGACCAATTTCGGCAGAACGCCGCCGGCCAGCGTCACGCCGCCGCGCGCCATCAACACCAGAGCAAGGTCGCCTGCATAGCGCGCCACCAATTGCCAGAAATGCCGCAAGGTCGCTGCTTCCGGCCCTTGCGGCGCGGCGCGAGCCGCCGCCCCAAGCACCGCCGCTGTCAAAGGCTCGGGGGCTAGGCCCGCCGCTGCCAGACGGGCCGTGTGCAGGCGCTCGAGGCCCGGGCCAGACAGCAGCCATTCAGCCGATATGCGACCCAGCGCCCTGTCGAGATGGCTCCAGATCCGTGCTTCTTCCTCGGAAGCCGGGCCGAAATCGATATGCCCGGCCTCGCTGGGCAACACGAGCAGACCTGTGGGCGTCTGCGCCAGGGCCGCCATGCCCATGCCGGTGCCGGGTCCGAGCACGATACGCGTGCCGGTCCCCGTCTCCGGACCGCCGATGCGCCGGGCATCGGCGGGGCCGACGATCGGCAGGGACAGCGCCTGCGCTTCGAAATCGTTGAGCAGTAGCCCTTGATCGAGCCCGAGGCGGGTGGCGATCGCCGGACCATCGATCGCCCAGGCCGCGTTGGTGAGTTGCAGCCGCCGACCGGCCATCGGCCCGGCGGCGCAGACGATCAGCGACCGGGCGACAAGCCCGGCCTCGCCCAACACATGCGCGGCGGCTTCGCTGAGATCGTCCCACTCGTGCGTCGGTAAAGTCGCCAGGCGCCGCAGCACGCCGCCTGGAACGTCGACATGCGAGAAACGCATGTTTGTGCCTCCAACATCGCAGAGCAGCAGCGGAAATGGGAAAATCTTCATCAATATCAATTATCTCCCCTCACATATGGTTGCGCCACCTGGAAATTGGCGCATGGCACTGCAGCCATTTACCAGCTATACGATAACGCGAGTTATTATCTCGCCTGTTACGAACGGCGTCATGAGTCCCGAGAAAAACCCCGAAAACGAGCCGCTTTTCCTTTTATACGACGTTGGCCGGCTGATGCGCACGCGTGCCGATCAAGCCGCGCGTTCGATGGGCATGACCCGCGCCCAGTGGGTCATCCTGCTCTGGGTGGAGATGCGGCCCGGCCTGTCGCAGAACGAACTCGCCAGCCTGGTGGAAGTCGAGCCGATCACGGTCGGTCGGCTGGTCGATCGGCTGGAAGCCCGTGGTATGATCGAGCGGCGCAACGATCCCAAGGATCGGCGCATTCATCGCCTGCATCTCGCCGACGAGGCCAAGCCGACTCTCGACAAGATCCAGGCCTATCGCGCCAACCTCAACGCGCAATGCGCGCAGATTCTTGGGCCCGAAGCGTGGACGCAGTTGCGCCAATCGCTCACCAAGCTCAAAGCGCAGATCGTCGATGACTCCGCCCTCTTTCATAAATTCGGATAGCCTACATGACGTCCACCCGTGACAATTCCAATGCTTCCGCCGTGGTCGTCGAACTGCGCGAAGCACGCGAGGACAGCGACGCACCACGCGCCGATGCGTCCGGCCGCAATGCGCCCGACGAGCGCGCGGCGGATGCGGTGCGCGACAGCCTCGCGGCCAACACCGCGCGTCCCGGCCGCAAGCGCCTGCGCGGCATCCTGATGCTCGGCGGCATCGCCGCCGTCCTTATCGTCTCGGGTGTCATGTGGCTGCGCGGCGGCCGTTACGTCTCCACCGATGACGCTTACGTGCGCGGCGCGAAGCTGATGGTGTCGACCGACGTATCGGGCATCGTTGCTTCGATCGACGTGAAGCAGGGCCAGCGCGTCAAGGCCGGAGACGTTTTGTTCCGCCTCGACGATCGGCAGTTCCGCAACGCCTTGGAACAGGCGCGCGCGCAACTGGCGCAGACCAAGCTCAATGTCGAAGCGTTGCGGCAAGACTACAAGCGCATCCAGGAAGACATCGCCACAGAGGCGGCGCTGGTCGATCTCGCCCGCTCCGCCTTCGAGCGCGCGCAGACCTTGGCGCGCAGCAATTTCGGCACGCGCGCCCAGCTCGATCAGACGCGCTACACGCTGGCGGCCGAGGAGAGCAAGCTTGCTTCCTTGAAACAGCAAGCGGCGGTGGCCCTCGTGCGCCTCGGCGGCAATCTCGACACGCCGATCGCCAACAATCCGCAGGTCATGCAGGCGCAGGCGCAGACCGACGAAGCGCAGCGCATGTTCGATCGCGCCGTGGTGCGCGCGCCGTTCAACGGCATCGTCACCGCCGTCGAGCAATTGCAGGTGGGCACCTATCTCGTGTCGCAGACGGCGGCTTTGACCAATACGGGCGCTGTCGGCCTCGTCTCGGAAGAGCGCGTGTGGATCGACGCCAATATCAAGGAAACCGATCTGACCTATGTCAGGCCCGGCAACCATGTTTCCTTCACCGTCGATGCCTATCCGCGCCATGAATGGAGCGGCCATGTCGACACGATCTATCCGGCAACGGGTGCGGAATTCTCGATCCTGCCGGCGCAGAATGCCGGCGGCAACTGGGTCAAGATCGTGCAGCGCTTGCCGGTGCGTATCGCCATCGACCGCTCGCCGGATGATCCGCCGCTGCGCTCGGGCATGAGCGTCGTGGTCGACATCGATACCGAGCACACGCGCAGCATTTCCGATATGTGGCACTTGGTCGGCCTCGGCAGCCGCACGGCAAGCCCCGAGACTCGCGCCGAGAAACGCTGATCCATGGCCGGCGCGTCGCCCGTCCCTCATCGCGGCATCGTCGTCATGTCGACGATCGCCGCGACCTTGATGCAGACGCTGGATTCGACCATCGCCAATGTGGCGCTGCCCCATATGCAGGGCTCGCTCTCGGCGACCGCCGATCAGATCACCTGGGTTCTCACCTCTTATATTGTCGCCACCGCCGTCATGACCGCGCCGGTCGGCTGGCTGTCGACCCGCTTCGGCCGCAAGAATTTCTTCGTCTTCTGCCTTGCCGGCTTCACCGTCGCTTCGGCGCTCTGCGGATTGGCGCAGTCGCTTGAGCAGATCGTGCTCTATCGTGTCATTCAGGGCATGACGGGCGCGGCGATCGTGCCGCTGTCCCAGTCGATCATGATGGATCTCTATCCGCCCGAAGAGCGCGGATCGGCCATGGCCATGTGGGGCATGGGCGTCATGGTCGGGCCGATCATCGGCCCCACCCTCGGTGGCTGGCTCACCGACATGTACGACTGGCGTTATGTGTTCTTCATCAACGTGCCGGTCGGCATTGCCGCGGTCTTCGGCATCTGGACCTTCCTGAAGGCCCCCGCCGCCAATCGCTCGCTGCGCTTCGACTGGACCGGCTTCGTCGTGCTGGCGGCGGGCCTCGGCGCGCTGCAACTGATGCTCGACCGTGGCGCGCAGAACGAATGGTTCGCCTCGCTGGAGATCGTCGCCGAGACAGTGATCGCCGGCCTCGGGCTCTATCTCTTCGTCGTGCATATTTGTTTGGCTGAGAAGCCGCTCATTCCGCTTGGCCTGTTCGCCAACACGAATTTCTCCGTCGGCCTGGTGATGATGCTGTGCATCGGCGCCATTCTGGTCGCCAGCGTGGTGCTGCTGGGCACCTATTTGCAGACCTTAGGCGGCTATTCGGTGTGGGAAGCGGGCCTGCTGCTCGCGCCTCGCGGCCTAGGCACCATGGCGGCGATGATGCTCGCCGGGCGCCTCGCCGACCGGTTCGACCCGCGCCTGGTGATGCTGTTCGGCTTTACCACGCTCGGCTTCGGCCTGATGCAGATGGCGACCTGGACCCCCGACATCGACCGTTTCACCATCGTCTGGGTGACCATGGTGCAGGGCTTCGCGCTGGGCATGATCTTCGTGCCGCTGCAGGTTCTGGCCTTCGCGACCATGCCGCCGCAGTATCGCACGGACGGCACGGCCTTTTTCAGCCTGGTGCGCAATGTCGGCAGCGCGGTGGGCATTTCCGTCACCACATTCGTGCTGTCGAACGCCACCCAGATCGCCCATGCCCGCATCGCCGAGACCCTGACGCCGTTCAACCGGATGATCCAGACCGGCGGGGCTTACCTCTTGTGGAACAGTGCCACCGGGCGCGGCCGGGCGGCTCTCAACGGCGAAGTGACCCGCCAGGCCATGCAGATCGCCTATGCCCAGGACTTTCTGTTGCTCGCCCTGGTTGTAATTCCCCCGGCATTGATGCTGATCCTGATGCGCCGGCCCGCACGCCTTGGCGGCCCCGGCATGGTCCATGCCATGGCCGATTGAGCCGATTTTGATGGGTTAACAGGCATTTTTTTCGGATTCAGGCCTAGCCTTACCGGTTCGGATGTTCTTTATATGCGCCCCGTCTTCCCACTTTTTTGGTGGCGGCACGCCTTCAGCGGGGGCGACGCGGCGCATCGTTTTCAGTCACTCACTAACAAGAGGATACTATGGGAGAACGTGTCACGCTGACCTGTAAGGACGGGCAGAAAATCGGCGCTTACGTCGCCAAGCCGGCCGGCACCGCCAAGGGCGCCGTGATCGTGCTGCAGGAAATTTTTGGGGCCAACCAGCATATCCGCAAGACGGCGGACCTCTATGCGGAGCAAGGCTATCTGGCGATCGCGCCAGCGCTTTATGACCGCGTCGAGCCCGATGTCGAACTCGGCTATACGGGCGATGATCCCAAGACCGGCATGGCCATCCGCGCCAAGACCGAACTGCCCAAGACCCTGCTCGACATCGAAGCGGCGATTGATCACGTCAAGAGCGCCGGCAAGGTTGGGATCGTGGGCTATTGCTGGGGTGGCACGCTGGTGTTCGCCGCGGTTTGCAAGCTGCCAGGCGTCGCCGCCGGTTCGGCCTATTATGGCGGTGGCATCGCCCAGATGCTCGACATGAAGCCGACTGCGCCGATCATCATGCACTTCGGCGAAAACGACCACGGTATTCCATTGACCGACGTGGATAAGGTTAAGGCTGCGCTCCCCGATGTTCCGGTTTACGTCTATCCGGGCGCCGGTCACGGTTTCAACTGTGACGAACGGGCCAGCTATCAGAAGGAAGGGGCGGATCTCGCTCGTTCTCGTACGCTGGAGTTCTTCGCGAAGAACCTAGCTTAGCGGCCAACGCGACGACATCGCAAAACGTGCAGCCCTTACAGGCTGCACATTTTTTACATTTGCGTGACGTTTAACGTTGGCCTAGGTAACCGCAGTCCGTATGATTGCGGAGGCGTCTCCCGTCTGGCTGAGGGGGTCCGGCGGGCGCTCAGGGGAAACAACAATGTCTGATACAGGTAATACAACGAACGCGCCGGGAGGCACGTCCGGCAATACGTATAACGTCCCGCAAGACTTATGCGGCGGCATCTTTCTCTTTCTCATAGCCGTATTTTTCGCGTGGAAGGCATGGCCGCTTCCGCTCGGATCGCTGCGCGCCATGGGCCCCGGCATGTTGCCGATGACGATTGCCGCGATGGTCGGCGTCGGTGGTCTGATCCTGGCCCTGAACGGGCTGCGCAAGGGCAGCCTGCTGCAAGAGAAGTGGCATCTGCGCGGGCCTTTCTTCGTGCTTGGCGGCATCGTGTTGTTCGGCCTGCTGATCCGCACCGCGGGTCTCGCTGTCGCTGGACCTGTATCGATGGTCTTTGCATCGCTGGCGACCAGTGAATTCCGCCTCAAGGAAGCAGTGATCTTCGCGGTGTGCATGACGGCCGCTTGCATCCTTCTGTTCAAATATCTTCTGGGACTTCCGATCCCGATCTTTCAATTTATGTGAGCGGGGGGAATATGGATCTCTTTAGCCACCTCGCACTGGGCTTTGGTGTTGCGTTTACGCTGAAGAACATCGGCCTGTGCTTCATCGGCTGTATGGTGGGTACGCTGGTGGGCGTGTTGCCGGGCGTTGGCCCCGTCGCCACGATCGCCATGCTGCTGCCGATCACCTTCGGCCTCGAGCCCGTCGGCGCGCTCATCATGCTCGCAGGCATTTACTACGGCGCGCAGTATGGCGGTTCGACCACGGCCATTCTCGTCAACATCCCCGGTGAAGCCACCGCCGTCGTGACAACACTCGACGGCCACCAGATGGCCAAGCAAGGCCGCGCCGGTATCGCGCTCGGCATCGCCGCCATCGGCTCGTTCTTCGCCGGTTGCGTCGCGACCATCTTCATCGCGGCGCTCGGCCAACCGCTGACCCGTCTGGCGCAATTGTTCGGTCCCGCCGAATATTTCTCGCTGATGGTGATGGGCCTGGTGTTCTCCACGGTTCTCGCCCGCGGTTCGATCTTCAAGGCGATCTTGATGGTGTTGCTCGGCCTGCTGCTGGCTACCGTCGGCACCGACCTTGAGACGGGCCAAGAGCGCATGACGATGGGCATCCAGTCGCTGTCTGACGGCATCGACTTCACCCCGCTCGCCATGGGTATCTTCGGTTTCGCCGAAATCGTCAGAAACCTCGAAAATCCGGAAGCGCGCGACGTCGTGCGCGGCAAGATCGGCCGTCTGTTGCCCGGTTGGGATGACATCAAGCAGTCGATCGCGCCCGTGCTGCGCGGAACCTTCATCGGCGGCATTCTCGGCATTCTGCCGGGCAATGGCGCGGTGCTTGGCCCGTTCGCGTCCTATACGGTCGAGAAGAAGCTCGCCAAGGATCCGAGCCGCTTCGGCAAGGGTGCCATCGAAGGCGTCGCTGGTCCGGAATCGGCTAACAACGCCGGTGCGCAGACCGCCTTCATTCCGCTGCTGACGCTCGGCATTCCGCCGAACGCGGTGATGGCGCTGATGGTGGGCGCGATGACCATCCACGGCATCATCCCCGGCCCGCAGGTCATGACCAAGAACCCCGACCTGTTCTGGGGCATGATCGCCTCGATGTGGATCGGCAACCTGATGCTCGTCATCATCAACCTGCCGATGGTCGGCATGTGGGTGAAGCTGTTGAAAGTGCCTTATCGCCTGATGTTCCCGGCGATCGGCATCTTCTGCTGCATCGGCATCTATTCCATCAACAACTCGGCGGAAGACGTGATGTTCGCGGCCTTCTTCGGCATGTGCGGGTACATCCTGCTCAAGTTCGGCTTCGAGCCGGCGCCGATGCTGCTGGGCTTCGTGCTCGGCAAGCTGATGGAAGAAAAGCTGCGCCAGGCGCTCATCCTGTCGCGCGGCAGCTTCACGACCTTCATTGAGCGCCCCGTGTCGGCGGGCCTGCTCATCGTGGCCGTGGCCATGCTGTGCTTGGCGTTGTTGCCATCGTTCAGTAAGCGACGCGAAGAAGTCTTTACGGAATAATCCGTTCAACTTTGGACGTATCGCGATATTTTGCCCCTTCCGGTCCTGCCGGAAGGGGCTTAGTTTTTAACCCGTGTTTAGAGCCCGCAAGCACTTTGCCGGGCGAAGGGAGACACCATGAAACGCTATCTCATCGGACTTGCCGCCCTGCTGGGCGTCGCCGCGTCGCCGGCGCTGGCACAGGACTATCCGACCAAGCCGATTACGATGATCGTGCCGTTCGCCGCCGGCGGCCCCACCGACATCATCGCCCGCATCGTCAGCGAACACATGTCGCGCGTGCTCGGCCAACAGATCATCGTTGAAAACGTCGCCGGCGCCGGCGGTACGACGGGTGTCACCCGCGCCGCCGCTGCGGCACCGGACGGCTATACGATCGTCATGGGCCATATGGGCACTCATGGGGCGGCGCCCGCGCTCTACCCCAATCTGAAATACAATCCGGCCACCGATTTCGCGCCGGTCGGCCTGGCCGCCGGCACGCCGATCCTGATCGTCGCGCGCAAGACCCATCCCTCGAAGGATCTCAAGGAATTCATCGATTGGGCGAAGAAGGCGGGCGACAAGGCCAACAATGCCTTCGCCGGCGTCGGCTCGGTGTCGCACTCCACCGGCATTCTGTTCAACTCGACCATCGGCACGAAGCCGACGATGATCCCGTATACGGGCACGGGTCCGGCGCTCAACGACATGGTCTCCGGCCAGGTCGATTACATGACCGACCAGATCGTCAACGTCGTCTCGCAGATCCAGGGCGGCAACATCAAGGCTTTCGCGATCGCGCTGCCGGAACGCTCGCCCGCTTTGCCTGACGTGCCGACCACCAAGGAGCTCGGCCTCGACTATCAGGTCAGCGCCTGGAATGCGATCTTCGCGCCGAAGGGCACGCCGCCGGCGGTCGTCGCCAAGCTCTCCGACGCTTTGGACAAGGCGCTCGACGACGCCAACACCAAGAAGCGCCTGGCCGAACTCGGTGGTGTGATCCCCGACAAGGCGGGCCGCACGCCGGCAGCGCTGCAAAAGCTAGTCGAGGACGAAGTGGCGCGCTGGACGCCGATTCTGAAGGCCGCCATGGCCAACGAGAAGAAGTAACCCTTAAAAATAACGTGCGCCAATTTGACTGGCGTCATAAACGGCGGGCTTGCCCGCCGTTTTTTATCGACTTGGCGCGAACGGCGCGCTTAAAACCGTTCCAATCTCTGATTTCGACGCGTCTTCATTGCATTTGATGAAAGCTCTATAGCGTTTCACAGCTCGACTTAGTCGAGCGCCATGAAGACGCGTCCAAATAAGAGAATCTAGGCAAAATCACGTTTCTATCGAAACGTGATTTGCTCGAGCGGGAGGAACGGCATGATTATCCGCGATCATCAACATCTGACGGAAACCGCTCTGGCGGTGATGGAAAAGACGCCCGACCCGCGTCTGCGCGAGATCATGGTCTCGCTGGTCAAGCATCTGCATGGTTTCGTTCGCGACGTGAAACTCACAGAGCCGGAATTCCAGGCCGCGCTCGCGATCATCAATTCCATTGGCCAGCAATCAAGCGACACGCACAACGAAGCGTCCGTGATGGCTGGATCGCTTGGCGTCTCGCCGCTCGTCTGCCTGCTCAACAATGGCAACAACGGCACGACCGAAACCACGGCCAATCTGCTCGGCCCGTTCTGGCGCCTGAACGCGCCGCGGGTTGACAATGGCGGCACGCTGCTGCGCAGCGAAACGCCCGGCCCGACCATGTTCGTCAACGGCTATGTCAAAGACCCGCAGGGCAATCCGATCGCCGATGCCGATGCCGACATCTGGCACTCCTCGCCTGTCGGCCTCTATGAGCAGCAAGATCCCGAACAGGCCGAGTGGAATCTGCGCGGCATGTTCAAGACCGACAAGAACGGCCATTTCTGGTTCCGCTCGGTCAAGCCCGCCGGCTATCCGCTACCCGTCGAAGGCGTCGTCGGCGATCTTCTGCGGGCGCAAAAACGCCAGCATTATCGGCCGGCGCATCTGCATGTGATGATCGTCAAGCCGGGATTCAAAACGCTGATCTCGCAAGTCTACGTCCACGACGATCCGCTACTCGACAAGGATCCGCAGTTCGGCGTGACGCGGGCGCTCGTCGGCGATTACGTGCGCCATGACGGGCCGCCGCCGGCCAATGATGTGCCGACGCCCTGGTATTCGCTCGATTTCAATTTCACGATTGAGCCGGGTGAATCGAAACTGCCGAGACCACCCATCAAGTAGAGACCGCCGATCAAATAAATAAGCGCGCATCACGCGCGCGCTTCGAGCGCCTGCGCTCACAGAGCGGCAAGCCGAACGATCAACCGATCAAAAGGCCGATGGCCAAGATAGCCAGGCCGGCAAAAATTGCAGTGGCCTTGAGGCCCACATCCGCTGCATGGGGCATGGCCGGATCCTCCGTCCCATGGAATCATGCGTCCGTTTGGACTGGATTGGTTTAGCCCAGGCTGCGGCCATGCGCCACACCCAACAATACAGTGCAGATATGCGCTTACGTATGAGCTGAGTGCATAACTAAAAGTGGAGGAAAATTAATCTCGTCTTACGAAGGCGCCGCACCACAACGCGTGGGCCACGATCGCATTTTCATCGAAACGCGATCGACTCTCAGGAATCACCGGCCAAGGCCTGATTTTTCAATCGCATCGTCTGCCAGAGGCCGAAGAGTCTCGGGCCGGCCAGAGCCAAAAGCGCCAGGACCAGGATCGTCGCCGAGATCGGCCGGGTGAAGAACACCGTCCAGTCGCCAGCCGAAATAGTCATAGCCTGACGGAAATTTTGCTCAGCCAAGGGCCCCAGGATCATGCCGATGATGACCGGCGCGGTGGGGAAATCGTAGCGCCGCATCAGATAGCCGAGACCACCAATCACATAGAGTAGGATGAGATCGACCGGCGACTGGGTGATGCCATAGGTGCCGATGGTGGCGAAGACGAGAATGCCGGCATAGAGCTGCGGCGCGGGGATGCGCAGCATCTTCACCCAGATGGCGATCATCGGCAGGTTCAGCACCAGCAGCATGACGTTGCCGATGAACAGCGAGGCGATGAGCCCCCACACCAAGGTCGCCTGGGATTCAAACAGCAGCGGCCCCGGATTGATGCCGTAGCTTTGAAAGGCCGACAGCATGATCGCTGCCGTGGCCGACGTCGGCAGGCCTAGCGTCAGCATCGGCACGAGAACGCCGGCGGCCGAGGCATTGTTGGCAGCCTCAGGGCCCGCTACGCCCTCGATCGCGCCATGGCCGAATTCCTCCGGCTTCCGGGAAAGTTTCTTTTCGACGTAATAGCTGAGGAAGGTCGGAATTTCGGCACCGCCCGCCGGCATGGCACCTATGGGAAAACCGAGCGCCGTGCCGCGCAGCCACGGCTTCCAGGAGCGGCCCCATTCCTCGCGGGTCATCCAGAGCGAGCCCTTGAGCGGGATGATTTCGTCGACACCGCTGCGATAGCGCGAGGCGACATAGAGCGTCTCGCCGACGGCGAAGAGACCGACCGCGACGATGATAACATTGATGCCATCGAGCAGTTCGGGAACGCCGAAGGTGAAGCGTGCTTGGCCCGTCTGCAGGTCAACGCCGATCAGCCCCAAGAAAATGCCGAGGAACAAGGTCGCCAGACCGCGCGTCGCCGACGAGCCCAGAACCGCCGAGACGGTGACGAACGCAAGGATCATCAGCGCGAAATAATCGGCCGGGCCGAAGCGCAACGCCCAATCGACGACGACAGGCGCCAGGAAGGTGATGCCCAACGTGCCGATGGTGCCGGCCACGAAAGAGCCGATGGCCGAGGTCGCCAGCGCCGCGCCAGCACGGCCATTGCGCGCCATCTTGTTGCCTTCGAGGGCAGTGACGATCGTGGCGCTTTCGCCCGGCGTGTTGAGCAGGATTGACGTGGTCGAACCGCCATACATGGCGCCGTAATAAATGCCGGCGAAGAGAATGAAGGCGGCCGCCGGATCGACCTTGAAGGTGATCGGCAGCAAGAGCGCTATCGTCAGCGCCGGACCAAGACCCGGCAGAACGCCGATGGCGGTGCCGAGCGTCGTGCCGACGAGGCACCACATCAGATTGACCGGCGTCAGCGCGACGGCGAAGCCGTGCAGCAATTGATCGAAGGCGTTCATGACGGCACCACGCCGAAGACTATGCTTTCCAGCCAGTTCTCGAGCAGACCGGCCCCGATGTTGATGCCAAGCGTCTTGGCGAAACCGAAATAGGCGATCAGCGCAAAGGCGAGGCCAATACCGGCATCGCGCAACGGATTGCGCGAACCAAAGCCTCTGGCCACGCAGACATAGAGAATGACGGATGCAATGGTGAAGCCGAGCGGGCCGATCAACGCCACGTTGAGCACGAGGCCAGCGATGATCCAGGCCAGCGCCTGCCAATCGGGCCGGGCTTCGCGCTCTTCCTCCGGCTGCCAGCCGCCGCGCACGGCGGAGAGCAGCAGCAGAACACCGAGCGCGCCCAGACCGAGCGCCGCGAAGAACGGCATGACGGTGGGACCAACCTGGGCATAGAGCGGCGAGACCGGAATCTCAAACACCTGCCACACCATGACCGCGGCCAGGATGATGGCGCCCAGCGCAATGCACAATTCACCGACGGCGAAGCCGCCGCGCGGCGCCACCACGGGATCGCCGGTCGGATCAGGCAAGGCCGAGTTCCTTGAGAATGCCGCCGATGCGGGCGGTCTCTTCGGTGATGAACTTGCCGTAATCGGCGCCGGTCAAGGTGATCTGCGTCCAGTCCTGCCGCTTGCAGGTCTCGGCCCATTCCTTCGACGCGGCGAGCTTTTCGATGACGGCGATCATCGCGGTGCGCTGCGCGTCGTTGACGCCGGGAGGGGCGAAAACGCCGCGCCAATTGAACAGTTCGACGTCGATGCCCTGTTCCTTCAAGGTCGGTGCATCGATCCCGTCGACCCGCTTGTCGGCCGAAATCGCCAGAACGCGCAGCTTGCCCGCCTTGATCTGCTCGCCGAATTCGCCATAGCCGGAAATGCCAGCGGCCACCTGGCTGCCGAGCAAGGCGGCTGTCGCCGGACCGCCGCCCGAAAAGGCCACATAAGAGACCTTGGCCGGCTGGGCCCCCACCGCCTTGGCGATCATGCCAAGCAGAATGTGATCGGAACCACCGGCCGAGCCGCCAGCGACCGGAACCTTGGTCGGGTCGGCCTTCAAGGCATCGGCAAAATCCTTGGCCGACTTGAAGGCGGAACCGGCCGGCACGCAGAGCGCCAGGAACTCGCCGGTCAGGCGGGCGATCGGCGTCACCTGGGTCAGGCTGAACGGGCTCTTGTTGGCGATCAGCGCGCCGACCATGACCATGCCGGCGACCATCAGGGCATTGCCCTGGCCCTTCCACTGATTGAGGAATTGCGGCATGCCGACCGCGCCACCGGCGCCCGGCACATTGGTGATCTGGACACCATTAACCGCCTTGGTTGCCCGAAGCGCCGCTTCGAGGGACCGCGCCGTCTGGTCCCAGCCCCCGCCTGGCGCCGCCGGCACGAACATTTTAAGCATGTCGAGCGTCTGCGCCTGGGCAAACGAAAGCCCGAGGCCTTGCACCGCTCCAGCAACAACCGTGGTCGCCAAAAGTTCGCGTCTGGTCAGCATGGAACGGCATCCTCCCCTATTCGTCAGTGGCCTCATCCCACGGCAATGTGGCCCAAGGCAACCGCAGGGGCAAGCCAAGAGAGCGTAGTACGAACGTCTTGCGATCGTCATGTTCGTAAAGCGATCGTTTCGCGAGCGTGTAAGAAGACGATAAAAGATTCAATCTCTTGTCGTGCTTTAACGATTATTGATGCCGTGGCCGCTCGCCATCCGGCCCAGTGAGGAAGACATGCGCATTATCCCCTTGATCAGTGTCGTCGCTCTTGCGGCTTTGCTCGCAACCGCCAGTTCAGCGCAGATGATTTCGCCGCCGATGCCGGTCAATCCACGCGCCTTGGGAACGCGGGTGAGCGTCACCATTCAGATCACGACACCGATCCCGGCCAATACGGCCACCGATGCGCAAATGCTGCTGATCGAGAACGCACGCAAGCGCCTCTATCAGAGCACGGCCGCCGAATGCGCCATCCTGAGCGAAGTCTACAAAAGCGAATGCCGGCTCGTCTCCGTCAATGCCAACAGTTCCATACAGATGCGCGGCGGCACGGTCGGCGACGTGGTCAACGCCACCGGCAGCGCTGTCTACGAACTCTTGGCGCGCTAGCAGGCTGCGGCCTCTTCACCTGACTTGATAACACCGAAGGTTTTTCGACTAGACCGGCTGCGGCGCCGCGAAACCGGCGATTTTCTTATAATTGTCGGAGAGCGCACGCAGCTCGTCCTGGGTGATGTATTTGTCGAGATTGTCGAACGGCTTGTCGCCGACCAATTCCTCGACCTTGATGTTGATGAAATCGGGCGGATTGGAGCGGTTGGTCAGCACCACTTTATTGGCGACCGCGACGCGGGCCGTATCATAGGCGATCAACGCCGAGGGCACGTCGCTCTCGCGCTGCAAGCAATCGGCTAGCGTGCGCGCATCGATCGCCGCCTGGGCCGAGCCATTCGAACCACGCGGATACATCGGATGGGCCGCGTCGCCCACCAGGGTGACACGACCGAACGTCCAGCGATCGACCGGATCCTTATCGACCATCGGATATTCGAGAATCATCTCCGACTTCTCGATCATGTCGGCGACATCGAGCCAGTCGAAGCGCCAATCCTTGTAGATATGTTTGAAATCGTCGAGATTGCCGGACTGGTTCCAGTCGTTCTTCTTACCGATTTCCGGCTGTTCGATCTCGGCCATCCAATTGATGAGCTGATTGCCCTGCCCGTCGACATTATCGATGATCGGATAGATTACCATCTTGCCGGTCTTGATCGAACCCACCCGCATATAGCTGCGCCCGGACAGGATCGGCTTGTGCTTGGTGACGCCGCGCCAGGTGTTGATGCCGCCAAAGGCAACCTTGTCGTCGGGATAGAGCTGTTTGCGGATCACCGAATTGATGCCGTCGCACGCAATCAGCGCATCGGCGCGGATCGATGGACGCGCCTCGCCACCGAATGTCTTGAAATGGACGGTGACGCCCTTTTCGTCCTGTTCGAAACCGGCGCAGGACCAGTCAGTGATCACCTTGTCGGCACCCAGACGCTCCTTGGCTGCCTTGAACAGAGTGAGATGCAGCTTGCCGCGATGAATGCCGACTTCCGGCTGCGGATAGCCGGCGAACTTGCCGCGCGGCTCCTTGTAGATGAGTTGGCCGAAACGGTTGAAGAAACAGCTATCGATATTGGTGATGCCCTGGTTCTGCAGTTCGTCGGCCACACCAAGCGCCGCGAATTCGCGCATGGCGTGGGGCAGCAAAGTGATGCCGACGCCCAATTCCTTCACATCGGGCACGCGCTCGTAAACCGTGCAATCGATGCCGCGGTTCTTCAGGTTCAGCGCCAGACACAGACCGGCGATGCCGCCGCCCGCAATCGCGATATGCATGTTTGCCTCCGTCGTTTCCTCAATCAGGCTTCTTATAGGGACCGAGTTCCGCCTGCACTTGCTTGACGAAACTCATATCGATCACATCGGCGGCCCTGATGCTCTTGTCCTGGATCAGACCTTCGGTCTTGAAGAAGGCAAGATCGTCATCGAGGCTGGCGATATTGACATTGCCATCGGGATCGCACGCGCTGGGCGTCGTATCCCGATGCAGATTGGCGTCCTTGACCTCGGTATATTGCACGAGGGTGGCGATGACGTCTTCGGCGCCCTTGCCGGCGATGCGGCCGCCTTTCAAGGAATCGTTGTAGTCGCGGGCGCCGCGAATATAGGCGCGCATGAATTTCAGCGCGTCGGCCGCCCGCTCCTTGCGGAATTTGTCGGCATAGAGCAGCACGGCCGTCTGATGATCGGGATAGACCTGCTCGTTCTTGTCGACGCGCACGGCGAGGCCTGCGCGCTCGATCAGGGTCAGCGTCGGCTCATTGGTGATGCTGGCGTCGATCACCTTGTTGGCATAGGCGGGATAATGCTGCGGGAAACCCAGCTCCACCACATCGGCGTCCTTGAACGCGATGCCGCCAAGTTTCAGCGCGAAGTTGAGCGTCGCCGCATTGCCGGTGCCCTTGGCAACGGTGGCCAGTTTCAGGCCCTTGAGATCGGCGAAGGTCTTGTAGCGACCGCTGTCGACGAGATCCTTGCGCACCATCAACTGCGAGAAGTTATAGCTGGGCTTGCTCGAGCCTTTATCAGCCACGATGGCAATGCCGATCTTGCGCGAGAAGGCATTGTAGAGCCCGGCCGAAACGGTGCCGCCGCCGACGTCGAGTTCCCCCGTGCCTAGGGGCGCGATCATCCGGGCTGCCGAGGAGAAGCCGACGAATTCGATGTCGAGCCCCTCGGCTTTGAAATAGCCTTTCTTGTCCGCGATATAGATGGAAATGTCGCTGACCGTGTTGACGTTGCCGACTTTAACCTTGCTCTGCGCCTGTGCCGGCAAAGCCGAAACCGCGAGCCAAACAGCCATAAGCGGCAGTCCAAGCCGTTGAATCATTCGTTCCTCCCCAGCGACGATCTTTTTCCGCCGTCGCAAATTTTTGTCGCAAATTTTTGCAGTCGTCCCGCCCTCGTTTTAGAGGATGAAGCCACCACGTGTCGACAGGCATTGCGAAATGACAATTGCCAGTATGGCAAGGCAGCCCTAGATTTCACCGCGGGGTGCAAGACATCCCAAGGGAGGACTGCATGTCGAAATTCAGCGCAAGCGCCGTCGGCGCCGACGATTCTGTTCTATGCACTGGTCCCTGTTGCGGCGTCTCGCGTCGTGGTTTCCTGGCGAGTTTCGCGGCGGCGGGCGCCGCCACGGCGCTTCCCACATCGAGCTTTGCCCAGACGACTCCCGCCACCAAGCGGCGCGTCATCGACGTACATCACCACTATTTCCCCGATGTCTTCAAACAATCCTCGGCACGCGAAGGACCGTTGCCGCCGTTCGTGCGCGATTGGTCGCCGCAGCGCATGATCGAGGAGATGGACAAGAACAATATCGAGAAGAGCGTATTGTCGCTCGCCTCGGTGCCGGTCGGCTGGTTCCGCATGACGACGGACGAGCTGCGGCCGATCATCCGCACCTGCAACGAATATGCGGCCAAACTGGTGCAGGACAACAAGGGCCGCCATGGCCTGTTCGCCTATGTCTCGTGCAAGGACGTCGATGGCTCGTTGCAAGAGATCGCCTATGCCTTCGACACGTTGAAAGCCGACGGCATCGAGATGTCGACAAGCTTCGGCGATAAATGGCCAGGTGATCCAGCCTTTACGCCTGTCTTCGAGGAATTGAACCGGCGCAAGGCGATCGTCTATTTCCATCCGCTGGCGCCGTTCTGCTGCGGCAATCTCGTCAGCGGCGTGCAGGATTCGTGGATCGAATATCCTTACGATTCCGGCCGCGCCATCCTGAGCCTTTTGTTCAACGGCGCGCTGGCGAAGTTCCGCGACATCCGCTGGATATTCTCGCACAGCGGCGGCGCCCTGCCCTATCTGTCGCATCGCGTCGACTATCAGAGCCGGCCGCTAAAGAACCTCAAGGAAATCGCACCCGACGGTGTGCTCAACGAATTCCGCAAACTGTATTACGAAACGGCGAATGCCGCCTCGGGGCCGGCCATCGCCGGACTGCTGAAACTCGTGCCGACCTCGCAAGTGATGTACGGCTCCGACTTCCCTTATGTGACGTCGGAGTACAATCTCGCCAATCTGCGCGGCAATGGCTTGAGCGACGCGGATATGACCGCCATCGAATACGGCAATGCGGAAAAGCTGATCCCGGCGCTCAAGAGCTGATCGGGACGACGGACTGAACGACAATGGCCGGGCGATGCCCGGCCATTTTTGCTTGTCATTTTACTTGCCGTGTTACTTGGATGATCAGTGCGCCGTGCCCCAGGCTTTCTCGGCGACGGCCACCACCTGTTCGAGCTTGCGGCGCTCGACGTCCTCGCCCAAGGCATTGCCACGGAAGCTCGACGCAAAGCCGCATTGCGGCGAGACGCAGAGCTGATCGAAGGGCATGAATTTCGCCGCTTCGTCGATGCGCTTGGCGATGACATCGGTCGCTTCCATGTCGGCGACCTTCGAGGAGATCAGGCCAAGCACGACACGCTTCTTCCCGTCCTTCGGCACGAAGCGCAGCGGCTCGAAACCGCCGGCCCGTTCGCTGTCATATTCCAAGAAGTAACCATCGACGTTGAGTTCGCCGAACAGCTTATCGGCCACCGGCTCGTAGCCGCCTGATGCCGCCCAGGCGGACTGGAAATTGCCACGGCAGATATGGGTGCAGAAGGTCATGCCCGCGGGCTTCTGCGCCAGCACCATGTTGAACAGCTTGATATAGCGGTTGAGCACATCGGCCGGCTCGTCGCCCTTGGCCTTCATGTCGGCGCGCATACCTTCATCGCAGAGATAAGCGAAATTGGTGTCGTCGAACTGCACATAGGTGCAGCCGGCATCAGCGAGCTGCTTGAGTTCGGCGCCATAGGCCTTGGCCACGTCTTCGAGATAAAGATCGAGATCGGGATAGGCCTCCTGGCTGATCGCGGCACGGCCACCGCGCAGGCACATGGTCGGCGAGGGCATGGTGATCTTCGGCGTGCGCTTGGTCGCCGATTTCAGGAATTTGAATCCTTCAAGCTCGATCGGCTTGGCATGGCGCACCTTGCCGGTGATGGCGAGCTGCGGCGGTCGAAACACTTTCGGCGCATTGGGGTCTTGTGGCCGGTCGGCGATCTTGGCTTCGACGCCATCGAGCTTGCCAAGGAAGTCGAAATGAAACGAGGTGCGGCGGAATTCGCCGTCGGTAATCGCATGGAGGCCAGCCTCCTCCTGCAGCTTCACCGCCTTGCGGATGTTCTCGTCCTCAAGATCGCGCAGGCTCTCATAGGTGCGCTGGCCGACGATCGCCAGTTCGCGCGCGGCGCGCAGTTCGGCGGGACGTAGCAGGCTGCCAACATGATCGGCGCGGAAGGGCGCGCGAGCTTCGCTCATCTTTGTTCATCTCCCTAGACATTGGCGCCGCAAGCGCCCGTTCGCTTCAGTTCATTGCACAGAAAGCATCAGCTTCAGCAACAGGTAGAAGCACGGATCGGCGCTTCTGCCAACACTTGGGATACGGCCCCTCATCAGCGGCGTGTGGGCACAAGCGATCGCCGCCCTCCCCGCATGCGAGGAAGACGGCGTCTGAGCGAAATTGTTCAGCGTGTCGCTTAGCGCTTCTTGCCGGCGTTCAGCAGGCGCAGCACGATCCAGACCGGAATGACGATGGCGGCACCGGCGATCACATAGGTGATGACTTCGCGCACCGCATCGAAACCAAGGTTCCATAGCCGGGTGAGGAAGCGCTGCAAGCCGTAGAAAACGTCTATCGGCCTGATGTCGAGCCACATCAGCAGCGCGCCGACAATGAGCGAGACCACCAGCAGGCGCACCGCCACGGCGGCAGGCGAGCCGCCGATGAACTGTTCCAGCGTGTTGCTGGGGGTCGCGTCTGTCACCCCGCCAGTGCCCTCTTGGCGCGAGCCGGACCAGCTTGCGCCGCCCCAGCCGGTCGAACCCTGGGATTGGGATTTCGGCGGATCAAGGCGATCGGTCATGGTCTACCCTCTCGGATGACGGCAGGAGGCGCCGACGCGGGCCATTATGCGGCAACAAAGGCCAAGTTTCCAGCCGACCCACGGCCACAGTTAACACCGGACGAGACCACGCAACTTCGAGCACCTAAATCCTGTCGCCTGCCGGCTCCTCGCGGAACACGCGCATCATCCGGCGCATGAATTTCTCCATCACGTCGAGGGCACTGTTCATCTCGGTTTCGGTCGGCAAGGCATTGCGCAACCGCGCCGAGGGGGCCTGGTCGGTTGCCTCGGCGAGCTTGCGGCGCAAGTCCGCATTGTCGCGGGTCAGCCGGTCGATCTCCTCGTTAAGCGCACCGCGCTCGTCGGCACCGGCACGGCATTGCACGCCATCGCCCTTCAAGGTGCAGCGCGAAACGATGCCCGTGCGCGTATCGAGACGCAGGAAGCCATCGGGCGCCGGCGTCATCGTATAGCGGCCGTTCTGCGTATCGGTCTCGAGCGACTGCGCCAGAGCCGGCGAAACTCCGGCCGAGATGGTAGCCAAGCCCGTGACAATGACGAAGCAGAGAGAGGATGCGTGCATGGCTCACTCCAATCGCGACACCCTTGTGCGACCCGTCACTATGGCGCGCTCAAGCGGCAAGAATGAGACGATCGCGCGAAGCTGGGGAAAAGCCCTATCCCGTCAGTCTATTCCGTTATTTTAGCGCCGTGCCAATTGCCCTCGATCTTCGAGGCGGCGATGACGGCTTGCGTGCGGCTGTCGACGTCAAGCTTCTGCAAAATCGCCGAGACATGAGCCTTCACCGTCGCTTCCGACACGGAAAGCTCATAGGCGATCTGCTTGTTCAGCAGTCCTTCCGACAACATCATCAGCACGCGCACCTGCTGCGGCGTCAGTGTGGCGAGGCGGCGCATGATGTCGGTCGTGTCCTTGTCGGCGGGCGTCGACAGATCGACATCCGGCGGCGTCCAGGTCTTGCCGTCGAGAATATCGCGGAAGGCCTGGCGCATGCCGACGATATCGGTGGTCTTGGGCACATAGCCCGACGCACCGAAATCGATGCAGCGGCGAATCACGTCGCGATCCTCATTGCCCGAGACCACGACCACCGGCACGTCCGGATGCTGGGCGCGCAGATAGAGCAGGCCGGAGAAGCCGCGCACGCCGGGCATGGCGAGATCGAGCAGCACCAGATCGGCCTCGCCCGATTCGTCCAGCGCCGTCGTCAACTGATTGAGATCACCGCATTCGACGATTTCGGCGCCGGCCACCGCGCCGCTCACTGCTTCGCGCAGGGCCCCACGGACCAACGGATGATCGTCGGCAATCACTATTCTGGCGTTCTGCAACACGTGTCCCCTCTGCCACGACCCCTTCCCGGCTCGTCCCCCACCGGTCTTGCTTTTCTTCCGGCAATTCTATTGTTGGACCCAGCGGGCAGGCGGCGCAAGCCGCTCGCTTGAGATAGTTATTAGATAGCCGTTTGCGGCCCGGAGCGCGACACGTGCGGAAGCCTCTGACCGACGAAGATCTGCTGGAACGCGCCAGCATCGATGGGCGTGTCGCCTTTGCCGTGACCGCCTTCGTCCTGGCGGTCGGCCTGGTGGCCCTGCTCGACCGGGTCGGCGTGCCGGAGCGAATCGTCGGCGTGCTGGCGCCGGTCGTTCTGCTGGCCGGCCTTGCCATCGTCGGCTTGTTGCTGCGCAGCATGCGCATTTCCCGTTTCCACGCGGGCGGGCGGGCGGTGCCCGCGCCCTATGCCGGCCTCGCCTTCATGGCCCTGAGCGCCGGCCTGTTCCTGCCCTTCCTGCCGCCGGTGCCGGGCGGTGCGTCGCTGACCGGGCTGCTGATCGGCTTTGGCCTCGGCCTCCTGCTGGCCGCCCTGGTGACGGGACCGCTGTTGCGCAAAACCGGCGCCTTCTCCCTGCCCGACCTTTTATCAGGGCGTTTTCCGCAGCTCGGATTGCGGCTCGGTGTCGTCACCGTGGTCGGCGCGGTGGCCCTGCTGATCGCCGCCGCCGGGTTTGAGATGGCCGTGCGCGGCTTGATCCTGATCATCGACATGCCGCGCCCCTTCGCCAGTCCGCTCGTCGGGCTGATCCTGGTGTTCATCGTGGCGCCGGGCGGCATTGCCGGCGTGGTCTGGGCGGCCACTGGAGCGGCCGGCATTCTCCTCGCCAGCCTGGTGTTGCCGCTAGCCATTCTGCTGGTGCAGGGCGCGTCCCTGCCCTTCCCCGTCGTCGGCGATCGGGCGCTATGGCAACAGGCTTCCGACATGATGGCGGCCTGGCACGGCGCCACGCCCGGCGTTTTCGACAATGGCGGCCTCATGACCATCGTCGCCATTGCGCTGGGCATCGCGGCACTCGGGCCGCTGCTGCAACCGGCGATGACCTGCAACGACGTCTCCGCGGCCCGCCGCGCCGGTTTCGCGGCACTTGGCTGGTCTGGCGCACTGATCATCATCGTGGCGATCGGCATGGCGAGTTCCGCGCTCGCCGTCGACATGATGGCCGCCGGCCAAGCCGCCGATGCGCTGCCGAGCTATTTCTACATCGCCTCGGGCAAGGGACTTTTGACGATCTGCGGGCAGGTTGCGGCCACGCCCGACGCGGCGCTTGCCGCCTGCAAGGCCCAGTCCGGCTTTGCCGGCACATTGCGGCCGCAGGACATCGCCGTATCCGGTGCCGGCCTCGTCGCCGGCCTGCCGCGCCTGCAAGGTTTCGGTGCCGCTTTCGCCGGCCTGGTCGGCGCCGGTTTGACCGCCGTCGCCATTACGCTGGCGAGCAGCGGCGTGCATGCCTTCGGCACGGCGATCGGCCATGATCTGTTTTTCCGCGTGCAGGACATCGGCGCGCTCGGCAGCCGCCGGCTGGCGGTGAGCCGCCTGGCAATGGCCGGCGCCATCGTCTTCATCGGCGTGGTCGCGGCGCGCACACCCCTCAACCCCATCGCGATGATCAGCTTAGCGCTCGTCTTTTCCGCCGCCGTGGTGGCGCCACTGACGGCGCTGTCGCTGTGGCCGCGTGCAGCGGCGCCGGATGCGGCAATCGCGCTCCTAGTCGGCCTGCTGGTGGCCGGTGTCGTGATCGGCTTGGGCGACGGCAATCCCTCGCCGGAGCGGCTGGCGGCCAGCGCGCTGGCGGCTTTCGCCGCCGCGCTCGCCACCGGCCTCGCCACCAGCCTGCGGCGCAACGAAGAGCAATCGCGCAGCGGCCGCATCTTCGTCGAAGGCGTGCTGCATGGCGACAGCGATCTGCTCAACACCGATCGCGGCTAAAGCGTTTCACAGCTCGACGGAATCGTCGAGCGCCATGAAGATGCGTTCAAATAAGAGAATCTAGGCAAAATCACGTTTCTATCGAAACGCGACTTGCTCTAGAGCGCCTGTAAGGCAGCGCAAAATGCAGCGGTATCGGTGACGATCGTCTCGCCGATGAAGTCCAAGGTCGCCAACGAACGATCATGCGCCTCCCGGTTGCCGAAGCCGCAAGCGTCCGAGAGCAGAACCGCCGCAAAACCGTTGTCGGTCGCCTGACGGACCGTTGGTTCGATGCCGATTTCCATCGCGATGCCGGCGACAACGACGGTGCGAATGCCGCAATCGTGCAAGGCGAAACCCAAGGACGTCGAATCGAAAGCCGACATGGTCAGCTTGTCGAACACCGCCTCGTCGGCGCGTGGCGCCAGTTCCGGGACGATCGCGGTGGCCGGCGCATCGGGGAGGAACCACGGCTCGACGGCGTCTGGATCGTCCTTGCGCTGCCATGCCATGGCAGTGCGCAATTGCGTCGTGCCCATCCAGGCGCGCGGCAGCGACAGATGGCGCGTGAAGGCGACGCGCATGCCATGGCTGCGCGCCGCATCGAGCGCTGCCGCCGCGCGTTCGATGATCGCGTCGGCACCTTTCACCTGGCTGCAAATGCCAATTTGCATGTCATAGATGAGCAGCGCGGCACGGCTGGGATCGCACCACTCGGCCAATGTCGTCGGCACCTCGATACCGTGTTCCGACCGGATCATGCGGCCACCGTCCGATCCCAGGGCGTGTTGACGTCAACGGTCGGATCGAACAGGAATTCGAGCGGCAAAGGCGCATCGAACGCGAGGAAATGCCATTCCAGCAATCCGGCCTTCGACAACGGGAAATCGTCGGTGTAACGCTTCGCTTCATCGACACTGTCGAGTTCGAACACGATGATCACGCCGCCGACATCGGCGCGGGCGTAGTTTTCACGCACGATTCCGGCCTTCCAGAGCCGCCAAACGTTCGACACTTCGTCGCGCAGGTAAGGCTTTAGGTCGTCGAGCGACACCCCTGCCTTGAAATTGTCATAGGCGATGATCTTCATGAACGCGCTCCGGTAAGACTGCGCGGGTTAGACAATCGGCTTTGATATCGAAATTCAACGCACCGATTGGTAAGTGGATTGCGCTGTAATTGGGAGGTCGTCCGATGGTGGTGCCAGAAGGCCGTTTATATGGATGTCCCATCGAGCTCGCGTTGGATGTGATCGGCGGGAAGTGGAAAACCGTCATCCTGGCGCGACTGAAGGATGCACCTCTGCGCTATGGGGAACTGCGTCGCGCCATCCCGACGCTCGCCGACAAAGTGCTCACGCAGCGGCTGCGGGAGCTTGAGGACAGCGGCCTGGTCGAGCGCACCGATCGTGATGGAGTTTCCGTCTATGCGCTGACGGCGCGCGGCTTGACGCTGGGCCCGGCGCTTGAAGCGCTCTACGCCTGGGGACAGACGCAAGGCAACGCGGCGAGAGCCCGCTTTCGCGACGAACACAGTTTGCCTGAGAGATCCAAGGCCTAAACGGGAATCAATTTTTCCAGCGTCTCGAGCCGGTCGGCATCGCGCGATGGCTTGTCCCAGCGGATGCGCGAGATGCGTGGGAAGCGCATGGCCACGCCGGACCTGTGCCGGGTCGAGCGTTGCACGCCTTCGAACGCCACTTCCAGCACGAGCCCTTCCTTCGCAGTGGCGGTGACTTCGCGCACCGGACCGAAACGATTGATCGTGTGATCGCGAACATAACGATCGAGCTGTTTTAGCTCTTCGTCGGTAAAGCCAAAATAGGCTTTGCCGACCGGAACGAGTTCATCGCCGCTTTGGCCATCCCGCCACAGACCGAAAGTGTAGTCGGAATAATAGGACGAGCGCTTGCCATGGCCGCGCTGTGCATACATCAGCACCGCATCGAGCACGAACGGATCGCGTTTCCATTTCCACCACAGACCTTTCGGGCGTCCCGGCACATAGGCACTGTCACACCGCTTCAGCATGACGCCTTCGACAGCAAGAGCATCGTCACCCGCATTGGCTGCGGCCGGATCGGCGCGCGCGGCGGCCAAAGCCGGCCAATCGGCGAAGGCGATCTGCGGCGAGAGGTCGAGCCAGGGGGCTGCGGCCTGCCTCACGCAGACTTCCAGGCGGGCGCGCCTTTGCGAGAACGGCAGCGGACGCAGATCCTCGCCGTTCTCGTAGAGCAAATCGTAGGCGCGCACATGCGGCGGATAATCGGCCATCAATTTGGCCGACACGGTTTTGCGATTGAGCCGCTGCTGCAAAACGCCGAACGGCTGTACCTTGCCATCGAGCACGATCAGCAATTCGCCGTCAAAACACACATCGCTCAAGCGCGACAGATGGATCGCCTCGACGAGATCGGGAAAGGCCGCCGAAATATCCTCGCCGGTGCGCGAATAAAGCCGCACGAGATTACGGCCGTCTTTCCCCGCACCGCAGGCGACCTGAACGCGAATGCCGTCCCATTTCCATTCGGCGCTGTAATCGCCGGGATCGAGCGTTTCGAAATCCTTGTCCTCGATGGCATGGGCGAGCATGGGGGTACGAAACTGCACCGCATTGTCGGCGGCAGGCTTCGTGCCATGGCCATCGAGCCAGGCAAAGAGCGGCAGATAGGGCGGCGACAGGCCCGGCCAGACATCCTCGATCTCGTTGACGTCGCTACCATTGAGCGCCGCAAGCGCAGTCTTCGCCAGCCGTGCCGAGACACCAATGCGCAGACCGCCGGTGATCAGTTTGAGCAGCGCCCAACGGCCTTTCTCGTCCAGTTGGTCGAGCCAGGCGACGATGAGACGCGGCAATTCGGAGCGGCCGGCACTGTTGAGCGTTTCGACGATCGTCGCAAGGGCCCCCGCATCGGAATTTCGGGCGAGGTCAGCCGGTCGCGGCGATGCCGGCCAGAGCAGTGCCACCGTCTCGGAGAGATCGCCGACATAGTCATAGCTCAAGGCGAACAACACGGGATCGACCCGCTCGGCGATGAGGCCGCGAATAAGCGCCGGCTTGGCATTGGAAAAACTCAAGGCGCCTGTCAGCGCCGCCAGCGCATAGCCGCGATCGGGATCGCCGGTGTGGCGGAAATAGTCGGTCAGCAGGCGCAGCTTACCGTGGCGCGATGGCTCGAAGGCGAGACGATCGAGAAGTTCGGCGAAACGATTCATGTCTCGGCCGCCGGTTCGGTTTGATCGCCGCCCTCTTCCTCATCGCCATAGCCCAGCATATGCAGCGGCATGGCTTTCAAGCCTTGAGTTTGCGCCCAATGCACCAGCGCATCGCCCTCGCCATGGGTGACCCAGACTTCGCGGCAGCCGGTCTCCATGATGGTGCGGGTCAGCTCCGGCCAATCGGCATGATCGGAAATGACCAGAGGCAGTTCGACGCCGCGTTGGCGGGCCCGCGCCCGTGTGCGCATCCAACCGGAGGCGAAACAGGACACCGGATCGGCAAAACGACGCGACCAGGCATCGGCCAAGGATGTGGGCGGGCAAATGACGATTTCGCCCGGCAGCTTGGTCTTACCCGCATCGGCGACTTTGCGGATCTCGCCGAGATCGATGCCGTGCGCGATATAGAAATCGGTGATCTTCTCGGCGGCGCCGTGAATATAGACCGGCCGATCCCAGCCAGCCTGGCGGATGAGCGCCATCAGCCGCTGCGCTTTGCCCAGCGTATAGGCGCCGACCATGTGGGTGCGCTCGGGAAACAGCCGCAGCGAAGCGATGAGCTTGCCGACTTCCTCGCCCGCATCGGGATGATGGAAGATCGGCAGGCCGAAGGTCGCCTCGGTGATGAAAATATCGCAGGGCACCACTTCGAACGGCGGACAGGTCGGATCGGCGGCGCGTTTGTAATCGCCGGAGACGACGATGCGCTCGCGGGTGTTGCCGATGGCGACCTGGGCTGAGCCCAAGACATGGCCGGCGGGATGAAAGGACACCTCGGCTTCGCCGATGCGCAAAACCTCGCCCAGGCGCACCGGCTGCTGCGTGCCGGCAAACTGAGCACCGTAGCGCAAGGCCATGATGCCCAAAGTTTCAGCGGTGGCGAGCACGGCGCCATGGCCGGCGCGGGCGTGATCGGAATGGCCGTGGGTGATCAGCGCCCGCCGCACGGGCCGCACCGGATCGACGAAGAAATCGCCCGTTGGGCAATAGAGCCCTTCGGGCGCGGAAACGAGGAGGGACGAAGCCATCACCATTCAGATAAGCGTGAGCGACTGCAAAGCAAAACCGCCGTCCGCGGGGGCTCGGACGGCGGTCATGGGCTGATCCGGGAGGAGGCGACCCGGAGCAGAAAACTATTCGCGACAGATCATGCCCTCGGAAATACCGGAGCGAGCCGTGTTCCAGCAGCGGGTATCGCTCTGGATGGTGCGTTCAAAACGGAGGCCCGCGCCGCCGCCAAGCGCCGGAAGGGCGATTTTTTGCGACGTCAGACCCGCCACTTGAATGGGGGAAACGACGTTTGGAAACAATCCGTTGGCGAGGGAAACCGCGCCGAGCCCGATGCCGAAAGCCATGCCGAGAGCGACGGGCAAAACCATCCGAAGAGTAGGGTTTTTGACTGTGCTAGCCATGATTTCATCTCCGCTTTGCGGATTTGGTAATTAAACGCAGGAGGGACCATGGCGGTTCCCTTCACATTTTGATGTGCGCTGACGCACCCCGCTCACTTTCCCGTGTCCCCTCTGGGCGGGGTCCCCGGGCCCGTGTCATTTTCCTTGCCTAGAGGCCCACCCCTATGGCTTAACCGCCGCCCCTGCAGGCGGAGCGCCAAGCCACGTGAACGGAACGGCCAATCAGAGTTCGGGCAATCTCGTGCTCGACCGGCGGTTCGCCTGGGCGCAGGCCGCGGCGCATGAGGGCGCCCACGAGGCGGCGGCCGAAATTCTCGAACAGATCCTCGCCGAAGCACCGCGCTGGGCGGCTGCCTGGTTCGCCTTGGGCGAGGCGCGCGAAAAGGCGGGCGACCATCCCGGCGCGATCCTCGCCTTTCAGCACCTCGCCGCGGCCGACCCCTCCGGGCTCCTGGGCGCCGACCTGCATCTCGCCCGGCTCGGTGCCGGCGCGGCGCCCGAGCGCGCGCCGGATGCTTATGTGCGGGGCCTGTTCGACACCTATGCCGCCCGGTTCGACGCGCATCTGACCGGCGATCTCGCCTATCGCGCGCCGCAACTGCTGACGCAGGCCCTACGAGCGGCTTGCGAGCGGAGACGCCAGATCTTCCATTTCCCGCGCGTCATTGATCTGGGCTGCGGCACCGGATTGATGGCGCGATCGCTCTCCCCACACTTCGACGAAATGCATGGGGTCGACCTCTCCCCCCTGATGATCGAGGAAGCCCGCCACACCCATCTCTATGCCAGCCTGCATGTCGGCGAACTCGTCGCCTTTTTGCAGGAGCGCCCGGCGCAATCGGCGGAACTCGTGATCGCCGCCGACGTTCTGGTTTATCTCGGCGCGCTTGAGGCGACATTTGCAGAAGCCGCGCGGGTGCTGACTTCGGGCGGCCTGTTTGGCTTCAGCGTGCAACAGGGCGATGCGCAGGGCTGGGTGCTGGGCCAGGACATGCGTTATTTCCATTCCCGCGCCTATCTTGCGCGCCTGGGCGCCACGGCCGGCTTCGAGGTGATTTCGCTCGATGCGGCGTCTTCGCGCAAGGATGCCGGCCATGACGTGCCGGGGCTGGTCGCGATCCTGAGGCGCGCGTAACCTCGCGTGGTGAAGAAGCCGAAACCGCCGCCCGCCCTCCTCTCTCGCGCCCTTTTGCCGCCACGCTTCGCCGCTTGGTTCGCCCAGCGCGGCTGGGAACCGCGCACCCATCAGATGGCGCTGCTGGAGAAGGCACAACAGGGCGAGAGCGCCTTGCTGATCGCCCCGACCGGGGCCGGCAAAACGCTCGCCGGCTTCCTGCCTTCGCTGATCGACCTGGAACAGCCGCGTAACCGCAGCGGCCTGCACACACTCTATATCTCCCCCTTGAAGGCGCTGGCGGTGGATGTCGCCCGCAATCTCGAAACGCCGGTGCAGGAGATGGGCCTGCCGGTGAAGATCGAAACGCGCACCGGCGACACCTCAGCCGCCAAGCGCATGCGCCAGCGCCGTCATCCACCCGACATTCTGCTGACGACGCCGGAGCAATTGGCGCTGCTGCTCGCTACCGCCGACGCGCAACCTTTGTTCTCGACCTTGCGTCGCATCGTGCTTGACGAATTGCATGCCATGGTAACCTCGAAGCGCGGCGATCTGTTGGCGCTGGGTCTGGCGCGGCTACGCGCCATCGCTCCGGCGATGACGGCCGTGGGCCTCTCTGCCACGGTGCGCGATCCCGACGAACTGCGGCGCTATCTCGTCGATCAGAACGGTGCCAATCCGCTGGCAGGCCTGGTGACGACACCGGCCGGTGCGCAAGCCGATATCCAGATGCTCGACACGCGCGAGCGCCTGCCCTGGTCGGGCCACAGCGCTTTGCATGCGATGCGCGAAATCTACGCCGCCATCAAGGCATCGCGAATGACTCTCGTCTTCGTCAACACACGCGCCCAGGCCGAGGCGATCTTCCAGCAATTGTGGACGATCAACGACGACAATCTCGCCATCGCTTTGCATCACGGCTCGCTCGATGCGGGCCAGCGCCGCAAGGTCGAGGCGGCGATGTCGGCGGGGCAGCTCAAAGCCGTGGTCTGCACGTCGACGCTCGATCTTGGCATCGACTGGGGCGATGTCGACCTCGTCATCAATGTTGGCGCGCCGAAGGGCGCGAGCCGCATCGCGCAACGCATCGGCCGCGCCAATCATCGCCTCGACGAGCCGTCGCGCGCGCTGCTGGTGCCAGCCAATCGCTTCGAAGTGCTCGAATGCCGCGCCGCCATCGATGCCGCCAAGGCCGGCGAACAGGATACGCCACCTCGGCGCATCGGCAGTTTGGATGTGTTGTGCCAACATATTCTCGGCATGGCCTGTTCCGAACCGTTTCAGGCCGATGCCCTCTATCAGGAAGTCCGTTCGGCCGAGCCTTATTCCGATCTGCCGCGCAAGGATTTCGACGACGCGCTCGATTTCGTCGCCACTGGCGGCTATGCGCTGAAGACCTACGATCGCTTCGCCAAGATCAAACAGACCAAGGATGGCCTGTGGCGCGTCGCCAATCCGAAGGTGGCGCAATCCTATCGCATGAATGTCGGCACGATCGTCGAATCCGACATGCTGAAAGTGCGGCTGGTGCGCGGGCGGGCGCAACAACGCGCCGTGCCGGCGGCGTCAGCGCCCTCGGGTTCCGGCGGCCTTTGGTATCCGACACGCCTGCAGGGTGAACAGACGCGCGCGGCCTATACCGGCCCCTTGATGCGCGGTGGACGTGTGCTTGGCGAGATCGAGGAATATTTCCTCGAGACGCTGGCGCCGGGCGACACCTTTCTCTTCGGCGGCGAAATCCTCGCCTTGCAGGGCATCGTCGAGAACGAGGCTCTGGTGGCGCGGGCACGCTCGGACACGCCGAAAGTGCCCTCCTATGCCGGCGGCAAGTTTCCGCTCTCCACCTGGCTGGCGCAGCGCGTGCGGCAGATGCTGTCCAATCCGCGTTCCTGGAAAACCCTGCCGTCGCAGGTCGGCGAATGGCTGAAGCTGCAACAGCATTTCTCCATGCTGCCGCCCGCAAGCGACCTCCTGGTCGAGACCTTTCCGCGCGGCGAGCGCTATTTCATGGTCGCCTATCCGTTCGAAGGACGATTGGCGCATCAGACGCTCGGCATGTTGCTGACCCGGCGCATGGAGCGGCTGTCGCTGCGGCCGATGGGTTTCGTCGCCAATGATTATGCCATCGCCATCTGGTCGCTCGGCGATGTCGGCGAGCAGCTTGCTTCGGGCAAACTCGCCCTCAGCACCCTCTTCAACGAGGATATGCTGGGCGACGATCTCGAGGAATGGTTGCAGGAATCGGCACTGATGAAGCGCACCTTCCGCAATTGCGCCGTGGTTGCCGGCCTGATCGAACGCCGGGCACCGGGCCGGGAGAAAACCGGCCGGCAGGTGACGATTTCGACCGATCTCGTCTATGACGTGCTGCGCCGGCACCAGCCGGACCATATTTTGCTGCGCGCGGCGCGCGAGGACGCCCTGACCGGCCTCCTCGATCTCAGCCGTCTCGCCGGAATGCTCTCGCGCATCCAGGGGCGAATCGTCCATAAGAGGCTGGATCACGTCTCGCCGCTCGCGGTGCCGGTGATGCTGGAAATTGGCCGCGAGCCGATTTACGGAGAGGCGCAGGAGCAGGTTTTGAAGGAAGCGGCGGACGATCTGATCCGCGAAGCCATGAGTTGAGGTATGAGGCCGATGAATATGCAGGCGCGAATCAGAACGGAGACCACGGCTCACATCGCCGTCGCCGACGTGCGCCTGCTGGCCGACCCGGGCGGCGTGCTGGTGCATGAAACCGAGCGCCTGCTTGTCGTCGCCGATCTGCATTTCGAAAAAGGCTCGGCCTTCGCCAGCCGCCGGCAATTGCTGCCACCCTATGACACGGCCGCCACCTTGGCACGGCTGACCCGGCTGATCATGCGCCATGACCCCAAGACCGTCATCGCGCTCGGCGATTCCTTCCATGACGTGCGTGCCGGCGAGCGTATCAGTTCTGCCGATCGCGAGGCGCTGAAGGCCTTGATGCAACGCCGGCAGTGGATCTGGATCGCCGGCAACCACGATCCGGCTTTGCCCCAGGATATCGGCGGCGAAATGCTGGAGACCTTGCGCGTCGGCGCGCTGACCTTCCGCCATGAGCCGCAGGCTGGCGCGGCGCTCGGCGAGATCGCCGGCCATCTGCATCCCGCCGCGCGCGTCACTTCACCTTCGGGCAGCGTGCGCCGGCGCTGTTTCGTCGGCGATGGCACGCGCTGCGTGATGCCGGCCTTCGGCGCCTATGCGGGCGGACTCAACATTCGCGACCGCGCTTTCGCGCCGCTGTTCGGTGACGCGGCGCCGACGGCCCATGTGCTTGGCCAATCACGCGTCTATGCGGTGGGGTGGAGCGCCTGCGGCCACGACTAATTTAGTCGCGGCGGAAAATCACGCTCGCCAACCAGCCGACCAAGAGCGCCAGGATCGACGTGCCCATGCCGAACCAGACACCGTGTTCGGCGGCGATCGTCGCCAACGTCTGCTCGGCAGCGGTCTTGGCGACACGGAACTTGGTGTTGCCGCGCGCGATCATGGCGCCGTTGGCGAAGACCATGACGTCGACATCATAATCACCCAGCGGCGCGGTGCCCGGCAGATCGACAAATGCCTGGAAGACGTTCGGGGCAATGAAGCGCACGGCCTCGGGATTTTCGCGGAACAGGCCTTGCGCGATGCGCAGCCGCTGCAAAGCCTCGCGGAAACGTGGGTCATTGGCGCCGCGCGCGACGATCTGCTGGGGCACTTGGGCGTTGATGCCGATCCGCAAATCCTCGCGCACCGAGGCGGAGGCGATCGACGTCAGCGAACGGTTCGACTGCACCGCCAGGAAGGCGGGAATAGCGATATATTTGCGCTCGTCGAGATTGAGCCACATCGGCCCATATTGTTCCTTGCGACGCACGGTGACGGCGCCGCGCGGGCCGCGCACCGTGACGACCGCATCATAGGCGGCCGATGCACCCTTCTCGTCGCCCTCGCGCTGGATGACGCCGAACAGCGACAGACGCTCGCCGGTGAAATTCGACTGGATGAGAATGTTGTCACGCGACAGCGAGACGATCAGCGTTTCGGCGCGCGCGCCGCCCGCCGTGCCGATCAGCGCCAGCACCAGGAGCGCTGTTGCGATCAGCCGCGCGCTCATCGGACCGTTTCCGTCAATGTGGTCGAGAAGGGTTCCTTCGGCTGGGTGAAGACATCGCCGGCGAAGCGGATCGCGACCGAGAGGATGAGCAGGCCCAAGAGAACGCGGAAGTAGTCGCCACGGATTTGCGCGCCGGCCCGCGCGCCAAACTGCGCGCCGAACACACCGCCGACCATCAGCAGCAAGGCCAGGAAGAGATCGACCGAATGGTTGGTCGCCGCATGCAGCACCGTGGCGCCCAGCATGGTGAAGAGAATCTGGAACAGGCTGGTGCCGACGACCACCTGCGCCGGTACACGAAAGATGTAGATCAGCGCCGGCACGAGAATGAAACCACCACCGATGCCGAGCACGGCACCGGCAAAACCGATGAGGATGGCGATGAAGACGATCGGGATGACGCTGATATAGAGGCCCGAGCGATGAAAGCGCAGTTTGAAAGGCAGGCCTTCATACCAGTTGTGGCGGCCGGCGGTGCGACGACGCGGCGGCACCTTGCCGGCCTTGATCACGGCGGCCAGGCTTTCCCAGGAGACCAAGGTGCCGACGCTGCCGAGCAGCACCACATAGGACAAAGTGATGACCGTTTCGAGCTGGCCGATGCGGCGCATCTGGTTGAAGAACAGAACGCCTAGAATCGTGCCGATGAAGCCGCCGACCAGCAAGACGCCGCCGAGTTTGAAATCGATCGACTTGCGTCGCCAATAGCTGAGCGCGCCGGTGGTCGAGGAGGCGGCGATCTGCGGGCCTTGGGTGGCGACGGCGACCGCCGGCGGAATGCCGACGAAGATCAAGAGCGGCGTCAGCAAAAAGCCGCCGCCGACCCCGAACATGCCCGATATGAACCCCACCGCGACGCCCATTCCGAGAATGAGAAACACATCGACAGGCATTTCGGCGATAGGCAGATAGATTTGCACGCGCTGTTCCGCGATCTTTGATTTTGACGCTGAGAATTGGGCGTCACAAAGCACGATCGCCTATCGCCATCAATTGCAAACAACGCTGCAAGCGACGGGAGAGGCGACACGGTGTTCACTTTGCTTTGCGTAACTTAAAAACGCATAAACTGATCGATCCGATCAAGTTATTGTGCCTTGAGCACATCCCATCGCATGCATCCGAGAAAGACGGATCGCGTTTCTGTCGAAACGCTTTGGATCAGAGCGTGCTCACTTTCGGCCGCGCCATGGAGGGCAGACGCCGTTCCGGCTTCGCCGCATTGGTCTCCGGCTTGGGCGTGGGCGCGGCAGCGGCCGGCGTCGCCAGTTCCCAGCCGCCCGCCGGGGCGGCCACTTCATTGGCGGCCTTGTCGTTCGCCTTCGGCTGGAAGCCGTCGACAATCGCCTTGGCGGCCGCCAATTGCTGCGCATTGAGCCGCGCGGCGACATCGTTGCGCTTCTTGCCGGCATCCTCATCACCCTGCACGGCCGCGAGCGAGAACCAAACCCAGGACTGGGTGAGATCCTGGCCGATGCCAAGGCCACGGGCATAGAGAATGGCAAGGTTGTACTGGCTGTCGCGCACGCCATGTTCCGAGGCCTTGCGGAACCACTGGGCCGCCGCCCCATAGTCCGGCTTGCCGCCGGAACCTTCGGCGTAGAGCACCGCGAGATTATGCATGGCGCGGATGTTGCCGCGATCGGCGGCGCGTTGATAGAGCGTCTTGGCCCGCGCGGTATCGCGCGCGACGCCGACGCCCTTTTCATAGAGCGAACCGAGCCGGTATTGCGCCGGCGCCAGTTCCTGCAAGGCCGCTTTCTCGAACCAGAGCGCCGACTGACCGAGGTCGCGCGTCATGGTGCGGCCTTCGAACAGGCGCGTGGCCAGTTCGTATTGCGCGGCCGCATCGCCCGCATTGGCGGCGGCGCGCAGGTCGACGGCTTTGGCCGGCGGGGCAGCGGGCGGCGTGATCGAGCCGACCGGCGCCGCGTCCGTATTGCCGAGCACCTGTTGCAATGGTGCGGCGGGTTTGCTCTCGGGCGTCGCCGGCCCCTGAATGGGCTTATCCGGTCCGAGCTTGTCGCCCAGCGCCGCCAATTCGCTGGCGGTGACCGGCGACGTGGTGCCGACGTTCGGACGCGCCGCCTTATCGACCGCCTGCGCCTGCATCTGGATCTTCGATGGCTCGCGCGTCGGCGGTTGCAGGGCGCCGACCTGCTGACGGCCTTGCGGCGCCTGTTCGTTCATCGAGCGCACCACCGTCAGCGCGCCGAGCGCCAGGACGATGCCGGCGAGGCTGAGCAGGATCGGCCGCTTACGCTGGGAGATGAATGCGCGGGCGCGGCTGAGGGCACCGGGGCCCTTCTCGTCGGACTTATCGCTATCGGCGGCCAAAGCGGCGGCCGCCGCCTTGGCGCGGGCGCGCGCTTCCGCCAGTGCGTCGTCGCCGGAACCGCGCGGCGTGCGCGCCGGGGCGTCGCCGACGGCGGTTTCGCGGGCGCGGCGGGCCGCGGCAATGAAGCTTTGCTGCGCCGAACCCGGTTCCTCCTGGGGATCGAGTTCGACCATGACGGACGACGAGGCGGCCCGACGTTGCGCCGAGCCCTTGCGCGGTGCCGAACCCGTGCCCGGCTCGAGCAGAACGTCTTCTTCGGGAACGACGGGTTCCGGCGCCGGGCGCGGCGCAGCCGCCCGCGTGCCGCTGGCCCGCATGATGTCATCGGCGGAAACCTGCCGCTTCAATCCTTCGGCCGTTGGCTCGCCGGTCTGCAATTGCGGCGCGCCGGAACGCACGAAGGACGGCGCCGGACCGGAGGCCAGCAGTTCTTCGTCTGGCGTCGCCTGCGGCAGACGCGGCGCGGACCGTTCCGGCGCAGCCGGTGCGGGTGCGGCGGGTACGGGCGCGGCCGTATGGCCGCTCTCGATCATGGCGAGGCGATCGACGACCTTTTCGAGCGTCTCGTGAACAGCCGTCAGCGTGGCGCGGGTGCGCCGATCCATGGCCTCCTGACCATCGCGCAGGCCGGCGATCTCGTTGACGATCTGGCCACGCGCCGGTTCGGCGGCACTGGTCAACGCGCCAATCTGGCTCATCGCCTCGCGAGCGGCGGTGCGGGCGGCCTGTTCGGCGGCTTCGATCGCCTGCGAGCGGCTCTGTTCGATCAGCCCGACGATCTCGCCGAGCGAACGTTGCACGTCGGGCAGACGGCCCAGGCTCGCGTCCGACTGATCGAGACGGGAGGCGAGACGGGCGATCTGTTCCTCAAGCGCGTTGAAGGCGGCCGACGGCGCGCCGGGACGGCCGGCGGTGTCGACACGCTGCGCCAGTTCGCGCACCGATTCCTCAAGCTGCGAGAAATCGGCGACCGTGGACACCTGTGGCCGGTCGAGACGCGCGGCGATGTCGCGCATCATGTCTTCGAGCGCACGTGTTTCGACAGGCGGCAGCTCTTGCTGCACGGCTTCGTCGATCTTGCGACCGAGACCTTCGATGCGCTGTTCGAGCGTGTGCAGCAGCGACGCCGGCAACGCGTTCTCGACGGTCTGGCGGATCGCCTGAACGCTTTCGGCGACCGCATCGCCGCCGAGCTTGGTCGACCCACGTTGAGCGATGAGATCGACGCGCCGGCCGAGATCGGCGATCTGGCGTTCGATGTTTTCCACCGGCATCGGCCGCGCCGCCGCCGCCTGAAGCATTTCGCGGATTTCGCGCGTCTGCTCGTTGAGGCGCGTCAATGTCGCCGTATCGACGCCCTTACCGACCGAGCCGACGCTCTCGGCGATCGTGCCGATTTCGCGCTTGATCGCGTCGATGGTGGCGCGCGGCGAGAACTCCGTGAGGATGCGCTGGATATGTTCGACCAGAGCCTCGATCGGCTGCAGGATGTTTTCGCGCACGCCTTCCTGGCGCGACGTCTCGACGCGGCTGATGAGGTCACGTGTCGCGGTTTCGAGCGCGGTGAAGGATTCGCGCTGCGGCAGCGTCGCGACCACCGTTTTCATCTCGGCGATCTGCTGGCGCAATTGCTCGACCGCGCCCGCTTCGACCGGCGGTACGGCGGCAGCGGCGGCGGCGATCTGGGCACTCTGGGCGCTCTCGCGCTCCTTCATGTCGCCGCGCAGGGCTTCGAGGCTGGCGGAGAGCGCAGCAATGTCGTTGCGCAAGGCCGAGGCTTCACGCTCTTGCGCCGCCACCACGGCGGCCGCAGCCACCGCATCGGGGCGCGGCTCGCTGAAGCGCATCGGCTGGATCGTCGCCGGCGCCTCGGCCTGCTGATCGAGGTCGCGCTGACGGCGCGTGATCTGCGACAGTGCGTCCGACATCTGCAAGCGCGGCGGGCGCGCATAGCGCGGACCGGCGGCCACAGGCGGTTCGGGTGTCGGAACGGGCCGGTTCAAGAGCGCGTTCAGCTTCTCCTCGATCCGCTGCATGTTCGGATCAGGTTCGATCGCCTTGGCGGTGGGGCCGCCCCCTTCCATACGTTCAACGAGCTGCGACAGCTTGCGATCGATTTCGGCGAAATAGCCGCTGCGTTCGCTTTCGTCCGTACGAACTTCGGGACGCGCGGCAGGTGGCGTAATGACCGGCGCGGCGGGTGGCGTGGCGCGGCGTTCGATGCGCTGTTCGTCCCGCGTGGCGGCGGCCCGTTCAGCGCGCTCGTTCAGATGCGCTTCGAGTTCGGCGAGGCGGCGCGAGAATTTGTCGAGCGTCGCATTGGTCTGGACTTGGTAGCGGCGCGAACCGCGCTCGAGGCCACGGATGGCATCGTCGAGCAAAGCCTCCGCCTCGCGCGGCGATCCAAGATCGCCGCGGGAATTCACCACATACAGGCCTTCGTAGCGCGGCGGCTCCTGACGCACGGGCTCTTGGCGCGGCGGCTCTTGAAGAACGGGCTCCTGGCGAACCGGCTCCTGGCGAGCCGGCTGTTGGCGAACGGGTTCTTGGCGCGAAGCTTCTTGACGATCGAAGTCTTGCCGGCCGGAGTCTTCACGGCCGAAATCCTGACGCTCTTGGCGCGGCTGTTCCTGGCGCGATGGCTCCTGGCGATAGGCTTCAGCGCGATACGCGTCCGGCCGAGCAGGTTCGCGATAAGCTTCCTGGCGGCTGGTGTCTTCGCGACGAGGTTCTTCGCGACGCGCCTCTTGGCGATAGCCGTCCTGATTGTAGCCGTCTTGGTAATGCGCTTCTTGGCGCGCCATGTCCTGCCGATAAGCGTCTTGGCGGTAGGTTTCTTGGCTGAAGGTTTCCTGGCGATAGGTTTCCGGACGCGCGGCGCGGGCGTAGCGCGGCTCTTCCCGCTCTTCACGCCGCTCGTCGCGTTCGAAATCCTGGTCGTCGAACTGGCGCCGGCGCGGCTGGCGGCGATCACCCCAGCGCGCTTCCTGCGCCTCGTCCTCGCGGACGAAGCGCGGTTCACGCGCGCGATCGGCCCGGTCCTGGCGACGCTCTTGCCGCTCCGGCCGGTCCTGCCGCTCGACACGGTCCTGACGGTAGCCCCCGTCCGGGGCCATGCGGGCGAGGCGGCGACTGACGGCCTCGACCTTCTGGGTGTCATCGACCTCGTCGGGATCGATGCCGAGTTCTTCGGCTTGGTCAGCGATGACGCTGTTCAGCCATTCGCCCAGGGTCATTCCAGACCGGCGCGCCGCTTCCTTGGCGGCTTCACGCGCGTTGAAATCGACCCCTTTGATGCTCCAGGGAACCGCTTTGTTCATTACCGCCCGCCGAGGGTTGCCCCGTTGAAATTTTCTGCGCAGACGGCGGAACAGACTGGTGAATCATTCGCCCGCCATCTAACCCCCAATTTCGCGGAACTATGGTAAAGAAGTCGTTAAGGCTGATCGATTTTGAGACAGAGAGTTAAGACTCCGGCAAGATAGATTTAAAAAGGCTATCGACCGGACCGGCTATTGCGCCGGGCGGCTGACTGTCGCGGCCTTCCGAATCACCTCCGGCGGCATGGCGTAGAGGTGGTCGATCATCGCCTTGATCTCCTTGCCCGGCATCGGATTATGCATTTCCAGGCGCATTTTCTCGACCTCGGCACGCACCTCGCCGTCGGTGACGAAGGCGTCGAAGGCGGCGCGCAGGGCGGCCAGCCGCTCGGGCGGCATGCCCGGCGGCCCGTAAACCGGGCGTCCCATGTCTTGCTGGGCGAAAATCAGCTCCAAAACGGCGCGCTGTTCGTCGGTTTTCGCCACTTCGATCACCGTCGGCACATCGGGAACGGCGGGATGGCGCTTCAGCGCCAGTTGCAGCAGGACGGTGAGAAAGCCACCCGGGGCGATCCAGTCCGGTTTGGCCGTCATGATCGAGGAGACATGCCAGCTCGCCGTGCCCTGCACCTCGCCGCGCTCGATGGCGATGGCGACATTGCTGGTGCCACCATAGCCCGGAATAATCTTGAATTTGGTGCCGAGCACGGCATTCATCGTCGTGGGATAGATGACATTGCTGTCAGTGGCGAAGGAGGCGCCGACGATCAGCTCGTGGTCGAGCAGGTCGGCGAAACGCTTCACCGGCACGTCCTTGCGCGCCACTACCAGGCCGACCTCGCTGTTGAGACTGCCGATCCAGCCGAGTTCCCGCGCGTCGTAGCGGGCACCCGGCGCGCCAAATAGCGCGGCGGTGCCGATTTGGCCGGAAGCCGCGCCGATGACCGTGCCGTCGCGCGGCTGGATGGCGACCAGGGAATTGGTCATGGCCATGCCGGCGGCGCCCGGCATGTTCTGCGGAATGACGATGGGATTGCCGGGCATCAGCCGGCCGAGATGACGGGCGAACAGGCGGGCGAAGGTGTCGTAGCCGCCGCCCGGCGGCTGGCCGATGATGAGCCGGATCTCCTTGCCCTTGTAGAAATCCGCCACCGGGTCCGCTTGGGCGGCGGGCGTCACCAGGCCGCAGAGGACCGCCATCGACAACAGTCGCGTGCACGCCCACATCAGAGATCCTCCCCAACATGCAGGCTTTTGCCCGCGTTGGGAAAATCTTGCCTTCCGGCCTGGGCTCCGTCCAGCCCCACGGCCCGCCCTTGACGAAAACGGAGATAGTTTATATGTAAACCATCGTCCGTCGTACGGACGCCGCAGACAGGCGGAATGATCCACCTATATAAGTCACAGACGCGGCCGCACGAGCCGCGAAACGAGGAACATCATGCCCAGCTATCAGGCCCCCGTCGCCGACGCCCTGTTCCTTCTCAACGACGTGCTGCATTGGGACCGCTACAACAACCTGCCCGGCTTTGCCGATGCCTCCCCTGATGTGGTTGAGGCGGTGTTGCAGGAAGCGGCGAAGATTTCCGAGGAAATTCTGCAACCGATCAATCTGTCCGGCGACCGCGAAGGCTGCGTGCGCCACGACGACGGCTCGGTGACGACGCCCAAAGGTTTCAAGGAGGCCTTCAAGGCTTATGCGGAGGGCGGCTGGATCGGCCTTGCCACCAATCCCGATTTCGGCGGCCAGGGCCTGCCCTATACCTTGGCGACACTGGTCAACGAGTTCAGCGCCAGCGCCAATATGGCCTTCACCATGTATCCAGGCCTGACCCAGAGCGCGATCGCGGCCATCGACAAGCATGCCACCCCTGAGCTGAAACAGGCCTATCTGCCGAAAATGATCGCCGGCACCTGGTCGGGCACGATGAACCTGACGGAACCGCACTGCGGCACGGATCTCGGCCTGCTGAAGACCAAGGCCGTGCCCAATGCCGATGGCTCCTATGCCATCACCGGCCAGAAGATTTTCATCTCGGCCGGCGAACAGGACATGACCGAGAACATCGTCCATCTGGTGCTGGCGCGCATCGAGGGCGCACCGGCTGGCACGCGCGGCATTTCGCTGTTCATCGTGCCGAAATTCATCCCCGATGCGTCGGGCAATCCGGGCGAGCGTAATGGTGTCTCCTGCGGCTCGATCGAGCACAAGATGGGCATTCACGCCAATTCCACCTGCGTGATGAACCACGACGGCGCCAAGGGCTGGCTGGTCGGCGAAGCCAACCGCGGCCTCAACGCCATGTTCGTGATGATGAACGAAGCCCGTCTCGGCGTTGCCAACCAGGGCTTGAGCCAGTCGGAAGTCGCCTATCAGAACGCCGTCGCCTATGCGAAGGAGCGCCTGCAGGGCCGTTCGCTCACCGGCCCGAAATCGCCCGACAAGCCGGCCGATTCGATCATGGTGCATCCGGACGTACGCCGCATGCTCTTGGAAATCCGCGCCTTCAACGAAGCGGCCCGCGCCCTGATCCTGTGGGCCTCGCTGCACGCCGACGTGTCGCAGAAGAGCCCCGACGAAAAGCAGCGCCAGGCGTCCGAAGACATTTTGGGCCTGTTGACGCCAGTGCTGAAAGGCGTGTTCACCGATCGCGGCTTCGACAATGCGGTCAAGGCGCAGCAGGTGTTCGGCGGCCACGGCTATATCGGCGAATGGGGCATGGAACAATTCGTGCGCGATGCGCGTATTGCCATGATCTATGAAGGCGCCAACGGCATTCAGGCGCTCGACCTCGTCGGCCGCAAGCTGCCGAAGGATGGTGGCCGCGCCCTGACCGCCTTCCTCAACGAAGTCGGCGGCTATCTGAAGCAGGAAGAATCCGATCCGGCGATGCAGCCCTATCTTGCAGGTCTGAAGAGCGGCGTCGGCCATTTGCAGCAGGCGACCATGTGGCTGATGCAGAACGCGATGGCCAAGCCCGACAATGCCGGCGCCGGCTCCTACGACTACATGCATCTCTTCGGCCTGGTCGCCATGGGCTACATGTGGTGCAAGATCGCCAAGGCGGCGCAGGAAAAGAAAGCCGCCGATGCCAGCCAAGCGGCGGCGATGGATGCCAAGCTGATCGCCGGCAAATTCTATATGGAGCGCCTGATGCCGGAAACGGCGGCTCATCTGGCGCGGCTTTCGACCGGCGCCGACACGATGATGGCGCTGCCGGCCGACGCGTTTTGACCGACACGACTGAACGCGGCAGCATCGCGTTCAGATCAGAACTACGGCCTTCCGCTCAAGCGGAAGGCGTGCCGTAACGAATGGAGGATGCAATGCCTGAAGCTTATATCTATGACGCCGTGCGCACGCCGCGCGGCCGCGGCAAGGCTGACGGCGCGCTGCACGAGGTCTCAACCCTCGGCCTGGCGACGACCGCGCTCAAGACGCTGCGTGAACGCAACAAGATCGATACCAAACTGGTCGATGACGTGGTGCTCGGCTGCGTCGATCCGGTCGGCGAAGCCGGCAGCGACATCGCCCGCATGGCGGCTTTGACCGCCGGCTATGGCGATCACGTGCCGGGCGTGCAGATCAATCGCTTCTGCGCCTCGGGCCTCGATGCTGTGAATTTCGCCGCCGCGCAGGTGATGGCCGGCCAGCATGACCTCACCGTCGGTGGCGGCGTCGAAGCGATGAGCCGCGTCGGCATCGGCGCCTCGGGCGGCGCTTGGCCGGTCGATCCGACCATCGCCATTCCCGCCTATTACATGCCGCAGGGCATTTCGGCCGATCTGATCGCCACCAAATACGGTTTCACCCGCGACGATTGCGATGCCTATGCGGTGGAAAGCCAGAAGCGCGCCGCCATCGCCTGGAATGAAGGCCGGTTCGCCAAGTCGATCGTGCCGGTGATGGACGTCAACGGCCTGACCATTCTCGCCAAGGACGAGCATATGCGGCCTTCGACCGACATGCAGTCGCTGGCATCGCTGAAACCGTCCTTCGCCATGATGGCGCAACAGGGCGGCTTCGACGCGGTGGCGATCCAGGCGCATCCGGAAGTGGAAGCCATCAACCACGTGCATCACGCCGGCAATTCGTCGGGTATCGTCGATGGCGCGGCCGCCGTTCTCGTCGGCAATGCGGAAGCCGGCAAGGCGGCGGGCCTGAAGCCGCGCGTGCGCATTCGCGCCTTCGCCAATATCGGTTCCGATCCGGCTCTGATGCTGACCGGCCCGGTCGACGTGACCAAGAAAGTATTGAAGCGCGCCGGCATGAAATTGTCGGATATCGACCTCATCGAGATCAACGAGGCCTTCTCCTCGGTGGTGTTGCGCTTCATGCAGGCGTTTGAAGTTGATCACGCCAAGGTCAACGTCAACGGCGGCGCCATCGCGCTCGGCCATCCGCTCGGCGCGACCGGCGCGATGATCCTCGGCACGGCGATCGACGAACTCGAACGCTCGGGCAAATCGACGGCACTGATCACCTTGTGCATCGGCGCCGGCATGGGTACCGCCACGATCATCGAACGCGTTTAAGCGAAACGGGGAGCCAAGATCATGAACCTCAAGAATTTCCGTTTCGATGTCGATGGTGACGGCATTGCCGTTCTGACCTGGGACATGGCCGATCGTTCGATGAACGTGATCACCCAGGACGTGATCGCCGAACTCAGCGAAGTGATCGAAAAAGTGGCCAGCGACGCCGGCATCAAGGGCTGCGTCATCACCTCAGGCAAGAGCAATTTCTCGGGCGGCGCTGATCTCACCATGCTGGAAGGCTTCGGCAGCCAGCTCGCGGCGAAGATCAACGAAGAAGGCTACGAGAAGGCGATGCTGTTCTTCTTCGACGCCACGCGTTCGTTGTCGCTGCTCTATCGCCGGCTTGAGACCTGCGGCAAACCGTTCGTCGCCGCCATCGATGGCGTGGCGCTGGGCGGCGCCTTCGAACTGGCGCTCGCCTGTCATTATCGCGTGCTCTCCGACAATCCGAAGACCCGCGTCGGCCTGCCGGAAGTGAAGGTCGGCCTGTTCCCCGGCGCCGGCGGCACGCAGCGCATCGCGCGCCTGATGCAGACGGGCGATGCCCTGCAGATGCTGTTCAAGGGCGATCAATTGCGCGCGCCCGCCGCCAAGAGCATGGGCCTCGTCCATGAAGTGGCGCCGGCCGCCGAAATCGTCGCCAAGGCGAAGGCCTGGATATCAGGCGGCGGCAAGGGCGTGGCGCCATGGGACGATCCGAAGTTCAAGCCGCCGTCGGGCCGCGTGTTCTCGGCGCAGGGCATGATGGTGTGGGCAGCCGCCAACGCCATCTATCGCCGCGAGACGCAGGACAATTATCCGGCGATCAAGGCCATCCTGCATACGGTCTATGAAGGCCTGCAGCTGCCGATGGACCTGGCGCTGAAGGTCGAAAGCCGCTGGTTCGCGAAAATCCTGCGCTCGCCGGAAGCCCGCGCCATGATCCGCACCCTGTTCGTCTCCATGGGCGAATTGAACAAGGGCGCGCGCCGCCCGGCCAATCAACCGCCGATGGCGCCCAAGAAAATCGCCGTCGTCGGCGCCGGCTTCATGGGCGCTTCGATCGCCTATGTCAGCGCGCGCGCCGGGATCGACGTGGTGCTGATCGACAAGGATCAGGAATCAGCCGACAAAGGCAAGCAGCTCTCGCACAAGCTGATGACGGACCTGATCACCAAGGGCCGCGCCAAGACCGCCGAACGCGACGCGCTGCTCGCCCATATCGAGGCGACGCCCGATTACGCCAAGGTGGCCGATTGCCAGCTGGTGATCGAAGCGGTGTTCGAGGATCGCGCCGTCAAGGCGGAGGTGACCAAGAAGATCGAGCAGTACCTTAAGCCCGATGCCATCTTCGCCTCCAATACATCGACCCTGCCGATTACGTCGCTCGCGGAGAACTTCTCGCGCCAGAACGATTTCATCGGCATTCACTTCTTCTCGCCGGTCGAGAAGATGATGCTGGTCGAAGTGATCCTCGGCAAGAAGACGGGCGACAAGGCGCTGGCGATGGCGCTCGACTTCGTGCGCGCCATCAACAAGACGCCGATCGTGGTCAACGATTCACGCGGCTTCTTCGCCAACCGCTGCGTGCTCAACTACATCCTCGAAGGCCATTTGATGCTGATGGAGGGTGTGCCGGCGGCGATGATCGAAAATCTCGGCCGCAAGGCGGGCATGCCAGTGGGGCCGCTCTCACTCAACGACGAAGTGGCGCTCGATCTGGGCTGGAAAATCCTGCAGGCGGCCAAGAAGGATCTCGGTCCGCAGGCGGTCGATCCGAACCAGGAAAAGCTGCTCGAGGAAATGGTGGTCAAGCAGAACCGCCTCGGCCGCAAGAACGGCAAGGGCTTTTACGATTATCCAGCCGACAAGGGACCGAAGAAGCTGTGGCCGGGCCTCGCCGCCCTGCAACCGAAACATCTCGACCCCGACAGCTTGGACAAGGAGGAGCTGAAACAGCGCCTGCTCGTCACCCAGGCGCTGGAAGCGGCGCGCACCGTCGAGGATCATGTGATCGTTGATCCGCGCGAGGCCGATGTCGGCTCGATCCTCGGTTTCGGCTTCGCGCCCTTCACCGGCGGCGTACTGAGCCTGATCGACGGCATGGGCACGCGCGCTTTCGTGGCACTGTGCCAGAAGCTCGAGAGCAAATACGGGCCGCGCTTCAAGCCGAACCCGCTGCTCCTCGACATGGCGGCGAAGGGCGACACCTTCTACGGCCGCTTCGGCGCCCAAAAGAAGGCCGCGGCCTGACGATTGATATCCGGCTGGCGGGCGCCGCCAGCCGGTTCCCTGCGGGGAATGCGCCTCGGAATATCATTGGCGAGGCGCAGGGGGCTGTGCGATAGAGCCGGCCATGTCACTTTTGGTCAAAATCTGCGGGCTTTCCACCGCGCCAACTCTGGAGGCCGCCCTGGATGGGGGCGCCGACATGGTCGGTTTTGTGTTTTTTCCCAAGAGCCCGCGCCATCTGTCATTTGAACAGGCTGCCGCGCTGGCACCGCTGGTGGCCGGGCGGGCCGGCAAGGTGGCGCTGTCGGTCGACGCCGACGATGCGCTGATCGACGGAATTATCACCGCCCTCCACCCCGACATGCTGCAACTGCACGGCCGCGAAACGCCGCAGCGGGTACGCGACCTGAAGGCCCGCACCGGCCTGCCGGTGATGAAGGCGATCCCGGTTTCGACCCGCGACGACCTCGCCGCGGCCGCCGCCTATGAAAATGTCGCCGACCGGCTGCTGTTCGACGCCAAACCGCCCAAGGACGCGGTTTTGCCCGGCGGCAACGGCATGGCCTTCGATTGGGCGATCTTGAAAGACGTGAACACGCGCCTGCCCTGGATGCTGTCGGGCGGGCTCAACGGCGAGAATGTGGTGGCGGCGGTGGAAGCCGGAGCGCCGGGTCTCGACGTCTCCTCCGGTGTCGAAAGCGCGCCGGGGGTCAAGGATATCGGCCTGATCCGGGATTTCATCGCCAAGGCGCGCGCGGCGGCACGGGAACGGCTGGCGAATCCGGTTTCGCTTGGTTCTCCCGCCAAGACTGTCTAAGACAGCCGCAACTTCACGAGGCATTGGTCTTGCAGCACACGAATCCCAACTCCTTCAGAACAGGCCCGGACGACACCGGCCATTTCGGCAATTTCGGTGGTCGTTTCGTAGCCGAAACACTTATGCCGCTCATTCTTGAGCTGGAGAAGGCCTACAAGGACGCGCGCGCCGACCCGGCCTATCAGGCCGAACTCGACCATCTCGCCACCCATTATGTCGGCCGGCCAAGCCCGCTCTATTTCGCCGAACGCCTGACCGAGCATTTCGGCGGCGCCAAGATTTATCTGAAGCGCGAAGAGCTGAACCACACCGGCTCGCACAAGATCAACAATGTGCTGGGCCAGATCCTGCTCGCCCGCCGCATGGGCAAGTCGCGCATCATCGCCGAGACGGGCGCCGGCCAGCATGGCGTCGCCACCGCGACCGCCTGCGCCAAATACGGCCTCGAATGCGTCGTCTATATGGGCGCGGTCGACGTCGAACGGCAGAAGCCCAACGTGTTCCGCATGGAAATGCTCGGCGCCAAGGTCGTCGCCGTGCAGTCGGGCGCGCGCACGCTGAAGGACGCCATGAACGATGCGCTGCGCGATTGGGTGACCAACGTGCACAACACTTTTTACTGCATCGGCACCGCCGCCGGCCCGCATCCCTATCCGGCCATGGTGCGCGATTTCCAAAGCGTCATCGGCAATGAAGTGCGGGTGCAGATGCAGGCCGTCGAAGGGCGGCTGCCGGATTCGCTGATCGCCTGCGTCGGTGGTGGCTCCAATGCCATCGGCCTGTTTCACCCCTTCCTCGACGATCCGTCGGTTGAAATCTATGGCGTCGAAGCGGCCGGCTATGGCCTCGACGTGAAGGACGGCCATTGCGCCTCGCTCGCGGGCGGACGCGCCGGCGTGCTGCATGGCAATCGCACCTATCTCCTGATGGATGATGACGGCCAGATTCTCGAAGGTCATTCGATCTCCGCCGGCCTCGATTATCCCGGCATCGGCCCGGAACATGCTTGGCTGAAGGAATCGGGCCGCGTCACCTATCTTTCGGCGACCGACAAGGAAGCGCTTGCCGCCTTCCAACTGCTCAGCAAGCAGGAAGGCATCATTCCGGCGCTCGAATCCTCGCACGCCCTCGCCAAGCTCGCTGATCTCGCGCCGAACAAGCCGCGCGATCACCTGATGGTGGTCAACCTGTCAGGCCGTGGCGACAAGGACATCTTCTCTGTCGCCGATTATCTCGGCGGCATGTGATCTGAAATTTTGGCGAGACCTTCGTGTCATCCCGGACACGCGAAGCGTGATCCGGGAACCAGGGGCAACGGCTTTAGACTGACGGATTGTGTGCGTCGTCGCGCAGGGCAATCATTCTACCACACGCCCCTGGCCCCCGGATCGCTGGCGCGTCCGGGGTGACACGGAGGCTGCGGCATATGCTTCAGCGCCGCGCTTCGGTCGCCATACGCACCGCGAGCGCGGCGAGCACCGTGCCCATCAGCCAGCGCTGAATGAGGGCGACGCGCGGGTTGCGCGTCAGAAATAAAGCGATCGACCCGGCCGCCAGCGCGATCAAAGCATTGACCGCGACGCTGATGGCGATCTGCACCGAACCCAGCAGCAGTGATTGCATCAGCACCGGCCCCGTCGGATCGATAAACTGCGGCAACAGCGCCAGATAAAGCACGGCGACCTTCGGGTTGAGCAGATTGGTGAGAAAGCCCATGGCGAACAGGCGGCGTGGACTGTCGGGCGGCAAGGCTTCAACGCGAAACGGCGACCCACCGCCGGGACGCACGGCCTTCCAAGCCAGATATAGAAGATAGAGCGCACCAGCACCGCGCAGTACGTCATAAGCAAACGGTATGGCGAAGATCAAAGCGGTTATGCCGAAGGCCGCGCAGAACATGTAGACAATAAAACCCAGCGCCACGCCGCCAACTGAGATCAAGCCAGCCGCAGGCCCCTGCGAGACCGAGCGCGAAACGACATAGATCATGTTGGGGCCGGGCGTCAGCACCATGCTCAAAGCGATGGCGGCGAAGGCGAAGAGATGGCCAGCATCGATCATGGGGCGACGGCCCTTGCGTCAGTTCAGGTGCTCCCCTATACGAAAAAGAGCCGCAAAAACCTAGGCTTTTTGCAAGCCCAGCCCGCAGCGGCGTAAGCAATAAATTTCATAGGTAGGAATCGATGGGCCAGTACGGCATTGGACAGCCTGTCCGACGCAAAGAAGATGTACGGCTGCTGACCGGCAAGGGTCAGTATACCGACGACATCAACATCGACGGCCAGGCGTGGGCGGCTTTCGTGCGTTCGTCGCACGCCAACGCAAAGATCAACGGCATCGATGCGACAGATGCTCTGGCGCTGCCTGGCGTTGTCGCCGTCTACACCGGTTTCGATCTCGATGCGGCGGGCATTGGCACGCTGCCGAGCGAAGCCGACTATAAAAATCGCGACGGCTCATCGATGCATAAGCCGGACCGCAAGATCATGCCGACGGAGCAGACACGGTTCGTCGGCGAAGTGCTGGCCATCGTCATCGCCGAGACGGGTGCCTTGGCGCGCGAAGCCGCCGATCTCGTGCAGATCGATTTCGATCCGCTGCCGGCCATCGCTTCGACAGCGCATGCGCTTGACGACGATGCGCCGAAGGTCTGGCCGGAGTTCGGCACCAATCTCATCGTCCATTGGGAATATGGCGATGAAGCTGAGGTCGAAGCAAAACTAAAAGCCGCGAAAACCCGTGTCACGGTCGATCTCATCAACAATCGCGTGGCGCCGAGCCCGATGGAGCCGCGCTGCGTCGTCGCTACCTATGAGGCGCCGGACGATCAACTGACCATCTATTCGCCAACGCAGGGCGGACGCCGGCTGCAGGCCAAACTGGCGACCGATCTCTTCCATATGCCCGTCGACCATGTGCGCTTCATTTCGCGCGACACCGGCGGCGGCTTTGGCGTGCGCAGCAAGATGTATCCGGAAACGGTAGCGATCGCCTTCGCCGCCAAGGCCCTCAACCGTCCTGTCAAATGGCGCGGCGACCGCGTAGAGACCTTCATGTCCGACTATCACGGCCGCGACCAGATCAACCACGCCGAAATGGGCCTTGATGCCGACGGTAAGATCGTCGCGCTGAAAGTCGAGACCCTCCTCAACGTCGGCGCCTATCTGTCGGAGAACGGCATTCGCCTGCCGATGGAAGGCGGCGGCCGCATCATCCCTTGCGGCTACCACGTGCCCGACTTCTACTTTTCCGTGAAGCCGATGTTCACCAATACGGTGTGCACCGATACCTATCGCGGCGCTGGGCGGCCGGAGGCCAATTACATCACCGAACGATTGATGGACGCGGCCGCTGACGCCACCGGCCTCAGCAGCGACGAAATCCGCCGCCGCAATTTCATCACGCCGCAGCAGATGCCCTATCGCACCCATCTCGGCTTCACCATCGATTCCGGCGACTTCGCCGGCACGATGGATATGGCGATCAAGGCGGCCCATTGGGACAGCTTCGCTGATCGCCGCAAGCAATCGGAAGCCCAGGGCAAATTGCGCGGCATCGGCCTCGCCGTCTTCATCGAAGGCGCCGGCAGCCGGCCGATGGAAGGCATGCGTCTGCGCTTCGAGGAGAATGGCGACGTCAGCGTCATCGCCGGCACCTATTCGCACGGTCAGGGCCACGAGACGGTCTATTCGCAACTCGTGACGGAATGGCTCGGCGTCGACTACGACAAGGTGAAGCTGATCAACGGCGACACCGATACGGCGCCGAAAACCTCGATCGGTACATTTGGTTCGCGCTCATCGATGGTGGGTGGTGGCGGCATTCGCCGCGCCGCCAATCTGATCATCGCCAAAGGCCGGAAGATCGCCGGCCATCTGCTGCAGGCCGATGCGGAAGCGGTGAGTTTCGCCGATGGCGTGTTCAGCGCCGGCGCCAGCAGCATGACGATCGAAGAAGTGGCAGCGGCCGCGCGCGATCCGAGCAAGCTGCCGGAAGGTCTCAAGCCCGGTCTCGACGAGGAAGTCACCTATAAGAACGAGGTGGAGAATTTCCCCAACGGCGCCCATGTGGTCGAAGTGGAAATCGATCCCGACACCGGCGTGATCCAGATTGTCGCTTATACAGCGGTTGATGATTGCGGCGTCGTGCTTAATCCATTCATCGTCCACGGGCAGGTCTATGGCGGCGTGGCGCAGGGCGTCGGCCAGGCGCTGACCGAAAGCGTCGTCTATGACGAGGACGGTCAATTGCTCACCGCGTCTTACATGGACTACGGCATGCCGCGCGCGCATACGATGGCGCATGTGGAAGCTCTATTCAACGTGGTGCCGGCGACGACCAACGAGCTGGGCGTCAAGGGTGCCGGCGAAGCGGGTGCCACCGGCGCACCGGCGGCCGTGGTCTCGGCTGTCTGCGACGCGCTGAAACCCTATGGCATCCGCCATCTCGACATGCCGCTGACGCCGGAAACCGTCTGGCGCGCCATTCGCGCGGCGCGCGCCGGCAAAGCCGCTTGATCCCTTCTCATCGGTCCATCCCTGGACGGAGGCACATTTGACCCTCGAAGTGAAACTGACCGTCAATGGCGTTGAACACAGCGCTCAGGTCGAAGCCCGTACCCTGCTCGCCGAACTCTTGCGCGATCATCTCAAACTCACCGGCACCCATGTCGGCTGCGACACGACGCAATGCGGCTGCTGCGTCGTCCATCTCGACGGCAAGGCGATCAAGTCCTGCACCATTCTCGCCGTGCAGGCGCGCGGCAAAGCGGTGACGACGATCGAAGGTCTCGCGCAGCCCGACGGCACCTTGCATCCGATGCAGGAGGCCTTTCGTGAACATCATGGCCTGCAATGCGGTTTCTGCACGCCGGGCATGGTGATGATGGGCGTCGACATCGCGCGGCGCAATCCAGGCGCCGACGAAGAGCTGATCCGCCATCAGCTCGAAGGCAATATCTGCCGCTGCACAGGCTATCAGGGCATTGTCGAAGCCATCCTGTCGGTCGCCAATCCGGGCGCGGTGAAGGGACATCACTGATGCGCGATTTCGATTATCACCTCGCCGCCGATGTCGAAGCAGCGCTCGAACAGCTTCGCGCCAGTGAAGACGGCAAGCTCATCGCCGGCGGCATGACCTTGCTGCCGACCTTGAAGCAAAATCTCGCCGCGCCGACCGATCTCATCGATCTTAACGGCATTGCCGCTCTGCGCGGCATCGCGCTCGACGGCAACGTGCTGACCATCAAGGCGATGACCATTCATGCCGATGTCGGCGCCTCCGACGTGGTGAGAAAGGCCATTCCGGCGCTCGCCACTCTGGCTGGCGGCATCGGCGATCCGGCCGTGCGCCATCGCGGCACGATCGGCGGTTCGATCGCCAATTCCGATCCGGCCGCCGATTATCCGGGCGCGGTCGTCGGGCTCGGCGCCACCATCGTCACGGACCGGCGCGAGATATCGGGCGACGATTTCTTCCTCGGCCTCTTCGAAACCGCCCTGGAACCGGATGAAATCATCACCGCCGTGCGGTTCCCGGTGCCCGACCAGGCCCATTACATCAAATTCCGCCACCCGGCCTCGGGCTATGCAGTGGCCGGCGTGATGGTGTCGCGAACGAAGGGCAAGGTCCGGGTCGGGGTGACGGGTGCCGGGCCCTGCGCCTTCCGGGCAAGCGACTTCGAGGCCGCTCTGGAGCAGGATTTCAGCCCGCAAGCCATTGCTTCTATTGAAATTTCTGCGGACGGGTTGAATTCCGACATCAGCAGCAGCGCCGAATATCGGGCGAATCTCGTCCAGGTTCTGGCCCGGCGCTGCGTGACAGCCCTGATCTAGCGGGGATCAGCGCGCGGCGGGACAGCGGAAACCTTCCGCTTTTCCCGCCGCCGTGCTACCGGCTGCCCCCATGACAACCCGTATCGACCAGCGTTTCGCCCTCTGCCGCGCCGAAGGCCGCGCCGCCCTCGTCACCTATCTGATGTGCGGCGATCCCGACCTCGCCACCTCGCTCGAGGTGATCAAGGCACTGCCCCGCGCCGGCGCCGATGTTCTCGAAGTCGGCATGCCGTTCACTGATCCGATGGCCGACGGTCCTTCGATCCAGGCGGCAGGCTTGCGCTCGCTGAAAGCCGGCACGACGGTCGGCAAAGTGCTTGGCGTGGTGGCGGAATTCCGCAAGCACGACCCGGACACGCCGGTCGTGCTGATGGGCTATTACAACCCGATCTATATCTATGGCGTCGACCGTTTCCTGGCCGATGCACGCGCCGCCGGGGTCGACGGCCTGATCATCGTTGATCTGCCGGCGGAAGAAGATGCCGAACTGTGCATCCCGGCGCTGAAGGCGGGCCTCAATTTCATCCGGCTGGCGACGCCGACCACCGACGACAAGCGGCTGCCGACGATCCTCGCGAACACGTCGGGCTTCGTCTATTATGTCTCGGTCACCGGCATCACCGGCTCGACCATTCCGGACTATTCGCGCGTCACCGAGGCCGTGACGCGGATCAAGCGGCATACGGCTTTGCCGGTAGCCGTCGGCTTTGGCGTGAAAAACGCCCAGTCGGCCGCCGCAATTGCGGCACATGCCGATGGTGTAGTGGTGGGCACGGCTCTGGTCGACGCGCTGAAAAGCTCGTTCGATGCCGAGGGCCGCGCGACGGCGGCCACCGTGGACACGGTGATGGCTTTCGTCGCCGATCTCGCGCAAGGCGTGCGTTCGGCACGCCAGGCCGCCGCCGAGTAGAAGGGATACCGATGAACTGGATTTCCAACGTCGTTCCGCCGCGTATCCGCTCGTTTCTGCGCCGCGAGACGCCCGAAAACCTCTGGGTCAAGGATCCGGAAAACGGCCAGCTTGTGTTCCACAAGGACATCGAGAACAATCTCTATGTCATTCCCGGTTCCGGCCATCACATGCGCATGCCCGTCAAAGCGCGATTGGAAAGCCTGTTCGACGGCGGCCTCTATGAACAGTTGCCGACGCCGGACGTGCCGCTCGATCCGCTGAAATTCCGCGACGTGAAGCGCTACACCGATCGCTTGAAGGACTATCGCACCAAGGCGGGCAAGCCCGACTGCGTGACGTTGGCGGCTGGCGAACTCGGCGGCCTGGCCGTGACGGTCGGCGTGCAGGATTTCGATTTCATCGGCGGCTCACTCGGCATGGCGGCGGGCGAAGCCATTATCGCCGGCATGGAAGCGGCGATCGCCCGGCGCACGCCCTTCATCATCTTCACCGCATCCGGCGGCGCGCGCATGCAGGAAGGCATGTTCTCGCTGATGCAGATGCCGCGCACCACGGTGGCCGTGCGCCGCCTGCGCGAGGCGAAACTGCCCTATATCGTCGTGCTCACCAATCCGACGACCGGCGGCGTCACCGCCTCCTATGCGATGCTGGGCGACGTGCAGATCTCCGAGCCCGGCGCTGTCATCGGCTTTGCCGGCGCGCGCGTCATCGAACAGACCATCCGCGAGAAACTCCCCGAGGGTTTCCAGCGCGCCGAATATCTGAAGGCGCATGGCATGGTCGACATGGTGGTGCCGCGTACGGAAATGCGCCAGACCCTGGCGCGGCTCTGCCGCCTGCTGACCAAGCAGCCGGCGCAACCGGCCCTGCCGCCACCGGCCGAGGCAGCCTAATCCTGCATGGCCACAGCGACGACCTCAGATGCCATCCTGACGCGCTTTCTCGATCTGCATCCGCGCAAGATCGATCTGTCGCTGGGACGGTTGGAAGCCCTGCTGGCCAAGCTCGATCATCCCGAGAAAAAACTGCCGCCGGTGATCCATGTCGCCGGCACCAATGGCAAGGGATCGACCGTCGCCTTCATGCGCGCCATGCTGGAAGCGGCGGGACAAAACGTCCACGTCTATACGTCACCGCATCTGGTCCATTTCCATGAGCGCATCCGGCTCGGCGCCAACGGCGGCGGCAAGCTGGTCGATGAAGAGGCGTTGATCGCGGCGCTCGAAGCGTGCGAGCGCGCCAATGACGGCGCAGCGATTACCGTGTTTGAAATCATCACGGCGACCGCTTTGCTTTTGTTCTCGCAACATCCAGCCGACGTGCTGTTGCTCGAAGTCGGCCTCGGCGGCCGCTACGACGCCACCAATGTCATCGATAAGCCGGCCGTCAGCGTCATCACGCCGGTGTCGATCGATCATGTCGAATTTCTCGGCAGCGCCATCGAGGGCATCGCGCTGGAGAAAGCCGGCATCCTGAAGCGCGGCGCGCCTGGCGTGATCGGTTGGCAGGAGATGGTGGTGCGCGATGTCATCGAGCGCGAAGCTGAGAAAGTCGGCGCGCCGCTCGTCATCGCTGGGCAGGATTTCAACTGCTACGAAGAGCGCGGCCGCCTCGTCTATGAAGACACGATCGGCCTCCTCGATCTGCCGCTGCCGCGCCTGCCGGGCCATCATCAGCTCGAAAACGCCGCCACGGCCATCGCGGCGCTGCGCCAATTCATGCCCAATTTGCCGGCGCAATGTTTCGAGGCTGGCGTGCGCACGGCCGTGTGGCCAGCACGCTTGCAGCGGCTGCGCAACGGCCCGCTGATCGCGCTTCTGCCTCAAGGCAGCGAGCTGTGGCTCGATGGCGGCCACAATGTCGCCGGCGGACGGGTGCTGGCGGAAGCCATGGCCGACTTCGAGGAGCAGGCGCCGCGGCCGCTGATTGTGATCTGCGGCACGCTCACCACCAAGGACACCGCCGGCTTCCTCGCCAATTTCCGCGACCTCGCCCGCGAAGTGATCGCCGTGCCGATCGGCGGCGAACATCAGGCGCGCAGCGCCGCCGATGTGGCGGCGGCGGCACAAACGGCGGGTCTCTCGACGACCTTGGCGGAGAGTTTCGAGGCGGCGCTGCAAACCATCGCCACCCGCTCCTGGCCGGTGGCGCCGCGCGTTTTGATCACGGGCTCGCTCTATCTCGCCGGTGAAGTGCTGAAAGCCAACGGAACGCCTCCCGATTAGGCAAAAGCCATTATTTTCAGATCGCTTTTACCAAGCCTCCGGGTTCCCACGACCGTCGCAAGGCTTGTTAACCTCCCCCCTTCCATAGTGCCGACGCCATAAGGCAAGGCCGATACCGCGCCATAAAACACCGACAATGACTGTTGGTCTCCAAGAGGGCTTTTATGAATCTCGAAGCGATTTCCATCGGTAAGAATGCGCCAAACGACGTCAACGTGATCATCGAAGTTCCTGTTGGCGGCGAGCCGATCAAATATGAAATGGACAAAGACTCCGGCGCGCTGTTCGTCGACCGCTTCCTCTACACGCCGATGCGCTATCCCGGGAATTACGGTTTCATTCCGCACACGCTGTCGGACGATGGCGATCCGTGCGACGTGATCGTCGCCAATTCGCGCGCCGTCGTACCCGGCGCGGTGATGAGCTGCCGCGTCATCGGCGTTCTCCTGATGGAAGACGAAGCGGGTGGCGATGAAAAGATTCTGGCCGTGCCGTCGACCAAGCTGACGCGCCGCTATGAGAATGTCACCAACTACACCGATCTGCCCGAGATCACGCTGCAGCAGATCGAGCACTTCTTCCAGCACTACAAGGATCTGGAACCGGGCAAATGGGTGAAGGTGCTGCGCTGGGGCGATGCCGCCGAAGCGCGTGCGATCATCTCCGCCGGCATCGAGCGCGCCCGCTCGAAAAAGATCAAACGCGTCGCTTAATACAAAAATGGCGCACCCAAAGGTGCGCCATTTGAATTCCGATTTTTCGCGCCGGCGCCAGCCGGCGTTTTCAATTACGCGATGGCGTCTTCGATCCACTTGACGAGCGCGCCCTTCGGCGAAGCGCCGACCTTCTGCGAGGCGAGCTTGCCGTCCTTGAACAGCATCAGGGTCGGGATCGAGCGGATGCCCATCTTGCCCGGGACGCCCGGGTTCTCGTCGACGTTCATCTTGACGATCTTGACCTTGCCGGCCATCTCGCCGGAAATCTCTTCGAGCGATGGGCCGATCATCTTACAGGGGCCGCACCATTCGGCCCAGAAATCGACAACGACCGGTTCGCTCGACTTCAAAACATCGCTTTCAAACGTGGCATCGGTGACTTTCGCGGTAGCCATCTGAAAATCCTCAACTTGGCTGGCGTCCTTGGCCAGCGCACTTAGCCGGGACCGAATCCCGTATTCGTCGTGGAAAGTATGAACCGGGCCGGGTCCGGTCAAGGACTAGGGCCGATCACGATTGCGCTTACCGGATAATCGCCCCTTCCAGGGCCGAAATGAGCCGTTCCGGCGGGATTTCGACCGCCTGGGCATTGGCCGTCCAGACGATGAACGGGCGGATGGCCTTGCCGGGATAAAGCGGGGCGATGGCGGCGGTATAGAGCGCCATTTGCGTGACATAGGCGGCCGGCAGGTCGGCCAGCAGGCGCGGCGCACCGGTCTTGAAATCGGCGATCAAGACGTCCTGCTCGCGCACCGCCAGCCTGTCGATCCGCCCGGCGATATCGACCAAGGCGCCCGAGCGGCGGGACACCTTGCCGGCGATGGCGACCTCGGCGCGGGATTGCGGCCCGAACAGGGCTTCCAGCGCCGGATTATTCAGAAGAGCTAAAGCTTGACCAATAAGGTGGTCCTGCTCTGCCTGTGGCAATGCCCGCCCCTTGGCCGCCAGGAACCGCCGGGCGGCCGCTGCCCGCAGAGACGGGGCGAGATCGGGCAGATATTGCAGCAACCCATGCATCAGCGTGCCGACGACCAAGGCGATCGAACCGCTCTCGTCGCGCACCAGGGGCTCGAGCTGGTCGGCGGCGGCCAGCGCCCGCGAGGGACTGATCGGCGGCAGCGGCGCCCGCTCCTGCGGCGCGGCCTGGCGCAGCCAGACCGGTTCCGTCCGCTCGCGCACCGTGTTCGCCTGCGCCGGGCGGCCACCCATGGCGGTGCCGCCAGCCCGCAAAACCTGCTCCTCGCCATTCCAAGGCGCCGGCACAGAACTCATGCCTTCTTCCAGGGCGGAGCGGGCGATCTGATACCAGCAATCCTCGCTCAGCTTCTGCATCCCGCGATAGCCGCAGATGTAGAGCCGTTCCTCGGCCCGCGTCATCGCCACATAGAGCAGGCGCAGATATTCGTTCTGCTGCTCCTGCCGCGACAGCCCCTTCGCCACTTCGACGGCGGGCGGATCCTCGTCCCGGTTGCGGCGCCAGACCGGCAGAGGAAGGCCATCCCCGCCTTCGATGAAGACGATGTCGGGATCGAAATGGGAGCCTGGCGCGCCGGTCGTATCGGGCAGAAAGACGATCTTGCCTTCGAGACCCTTGGCGGCGTGCACGGTCATGACGCGCACCACTTCGCCCGCCGCTTCCAGATCGCGCTTCACCGTGGCTTCCGTCGCCGCGAATGTGTGCAGGAAGGCCGACAGCGAGGGCGGCTGCGATTTCTCATGCGCCAGAGCGCGATTGAGGAATTCGTCGATGGCATCGTTGGCTTCTCCGCCGAGCCGGCGCAGCAGATCGCGCCGGCCGCCGTCGGCGCCGAGCAGATGGGCGTAGAAGCCATAGGGCGTCATTTCGGCGGCATTGATAATCCAGCGTTCGAGGCGCGCCATCACTTCACGATGTTTAGGATCGGGTGAGGCGCGCAGGGCGTCATAGAGATTGCCCGTGCGCTGCGGCGCGAACTGCAGCAGGTCGTCGTCATCAAGGCCGCCGAGCGGCGATGTCAGCACGCAGGCGAGCGACAGATCATCCTGCGGCAGCAGCGCGAAACGGCCGACCGCCATCAGATCCATGACGGCGATATGATCGGTGAGTTTCAACACGTCGGCACCGGCGACCGGCACGCCGACGGCTTTCAAGGCGCGTATCATCGCATCGAAGAAATTGTTGCGGCGACGCACGAGAATGATGACGTCGCCGGCATGGACCTGGCGTGGCGCGCCACTGGCATCGTGAACGAATTCGCCACTGCCCGGCCTGATCCAATCGCGGATCAGGCTCGCGATGCGCTGCGCCAGCCGCACTTCCGGCGCGTCCTCGCGCACCGCATCGACCGGCAACAGCCAGGAGGTCGGCGCTTCGACTTCCACCGGCTCGATGACATCCCAGATTTCGACCAGGCCCGGCAATTGCGTCTTATGAGCACCATGGCGCAGCCAGTCATCGCCGCTGGAGACAACGCTCCGCCAAGTCTCGCCAGACTGAAACGTGCGATCGACCTGATCGAGCACCAGGCTCGCCGAGCGATAGGAGACAGTGAGCGGCACAGTGCGTAGTTCACCGGGCCCGGCGCGGTCCTCGAAATGTCTACGCATACCGGCGAAGAGATCGGGCCGCGCGCCCTGAAACGAAAAGATCGACTGCTTTTCGTCGCCGACGGCAAAGAGCGTGCGCAGGCGCGGTGCGCCGCTGCCCGAACCGGCAAAAAACTCTTCCGTGAGGCGCTGGAGAATGTGCCACTGCTTGGGCGACGTATCCTGCGCCTCGTCGACCAAGACGTGATCGATGCCGTTGTCGAGCTTATAAAGCACCCAGGCGGCGCTGGAGCGATCGAGCAGCATCGTGGTGCGTTCGATCAGATCGGCGAAATCGAGCTTGCCTTGCGCCGTCTTGAGGTTGCGATAGCGCAACAGAATGGCGTTGAGCAGTTCCAGCAGCGCTTGCGAGCGCTCGACGCACCGCGCCGCCTTATACTTTTCCAGCAAAGGCGGCAGGCGATCGAGTTCCTCAACGATAACCGGATCGAGGCGGGCTTGCGCGCCCTTGGTGGCGAAGGCTTTGCGCGCACCGCCATCATGGCCGAGCACGATGCCGCGCAGGGTCGCGACTGAGGGTGCGGCAACGAAGGCACGGATGCGATGCGCCTGAGCGACGTCCATCTTGCCGGAGGTTTCCAGAAGCGCCGCCGCCTCCGACCAGCGATCGAAGCCTGGGCCGCCGTCGATCATCTCGGCTTCGAGCGCGGTGATCGTCTCGTCAGGACGCAGTCCCAATTCCTGCGCGAGCCGCGCTCGATAGCCGCCTTGCAGGCGGCCGAGGACGGCTTCGATTTCCGCATGTTTGGCGAGACCGCCCTTCAGCAGTTGATCGAATTTTGCTTCGGTGGTCAGGCCGGAGATGAGTTGCAGTGCCCGCCCCGTGACGCTGTCGGGCACATCGATCGCCAGGGCCAGCACATCCTCGCGAGCACGCTGCAACAGCTCTTCCTGCGCGTCGGCTTCGATCACCGAAAAGCCGGCCGCGATATTCGCCTCGAAGGGGAACATATGCAGCAGGCGTTCGCAGAAGGCGTGAATGGTCTGCACCTTGAGGCCACCCGGCGTCTCGATGGTGCGGGCGAACAGCGTGCGCGCGAATTCCAGATCGTGGCCACCACGGCCGGTCATGTCCTGCAAGGCCTGACGCAAGGTCGCGTCATCGAAGGATGTCCAGGCCGATAGAATGTCGAAGACGCGCCGCGACATGTTGGCGGCGGCGGCCTTAGTGAAGGTGAGACAGAGAATTTTGCCCGGCTCGACGCCGTTCAACAGAAGCCGAATGACGCGATGGGCGAGAACATGGGTCTTACCCGAGCCGGCATTGGCCGACACCCAGACGGAGACCGACGGATCGGACGCCGCCGCCTGGCTCGCCGAGGAACGGCTCGAAGCGCGCGCGCCGCTCATGGATTAATCTCCTCAGCGCTCCCAAACGACCATTCTCGCACCCGCGCCAAGTGATCAAAAGCGTTGAAGCGTAGCCGATACTGCGGATAAGGTCGCGACCGATAACCGGTTTCGTGTCGGCGGAAATCATTCATCATCGCTAACAAATTGACGTGATGCTCAACGATAAGCTCGGCCAAGGTTTTTGATCCGGTGCCAACCTCCACGGGCCTGTCAGGTTTAGCATTGAGACCGCGAAATTTGATGTAGGCAGCGCCGCTCACGGTTGAACCGACAGGGGCTTCTGAGAAGCCCCCCCGTTCCAACATCGCTGCCTCCAGTGTCACTTGCACGGAAAAACCTGCTTCGATTAGCTTATGCGTAGGCAGGGAGCCAGTCTTGAAATCGATGATGCGAAAACTCGTACCGCGTCGTTCGATGCGATCGGCTTCGGCTGTCAAAGTGAAGAGCGAGCCATCGGCAAGCGGCATGGCGAGCCGGCCGCGTTCCTCGATCAGAAGGCGCGTCACCTCGGCCCGCTCGTCGAGATCCCAGGCGAGAAAGGCGCGCAATTGCGCCTCGATGCGCGGCCATGTGAAGGCGACGAAATTGGCATCGTTCAGCAGAGGCGCGAATTCGGCTTGCGCAATGGCCATCAGCCGCGCCTCGGCATCGGGCGGCAGCACCGGATCGGGATTGGCCTGCTGGAAGCGCGCCAGCACATTGTGGGTCAACGTGCCGGTGAGCCGTGCGCCATCCTCCTCGCCGGCTTCATCGAGCGGCTGCACTTTCAAAATGCGCTCGGCATAGATGGAATAAGGATCGCGACGCAGGGTTTCGATGCGGGTGACGCTGAGCGATGTCGGGCGAAGCTCGATTGGGGGTTTTGGCTCAGGCTGGCGCACCGGCTGCGATTTGTCGGGCGCGCGATCGAGCGCCTGCGCATAATGCAACAGCTCCTCGCCGCGACCGCGACAGGCCTCCCAAGCTTCCGGCCCCGCGAGCGCTTCCATGCGCTGCAGAAAGCGCGACGCAATGGTTGGCGACCCGCCCCGCTTGGCGGCGCGCGATAGCCAGACCTCCTCGGCACCGAGCGCCATCACAAAGTCATGCGCCGTCTGGCCGATGCGCCGTTCCGGCGAATTCAAGCCCAGCGCCTTGCGCATTGGCCGATTGAGGAAGGCATCGGTGCGCGCTTGCGGTGGCCATACGCCTTCGTCGAGACCGGCGACGAAAACCGTGTCGGCCGGGATCAAACGCGCTTCGAGCAGACCGAGAATTTTGAGACGCGGATGGGCGCGGCGCGGCCCACGCACGATCGCCTCCTGCGCCAGTCGCTCGAACACGCCGGCATAGTCCGTATAGGTGAACGCCAGCCCGGCGGCGGTCGAGACCTGCATAGTCTCGAACAGGTTTTGCAATGTCTCGCCGTCGTCGCCGGGAAAGAGAATCGTATCGCCGGCGCGCAACGCTTCAAAAGCCTGGCGATGCGCCTGGGCCCAGGCGGCGAGATCGCCCGTGGGCACCTGCGCCAGCGGTCGCACGGCCTGCGCCAGGCGACGCAGCACGGTTTCGATGTCCTGCCAGTCGGTCTCGGTCAAGGCCTTCAAGGCCGGATGGGCATGGCGATCCATCGCCGCATGATGCGCCACACTCAGCGCCGCTTCGATTTCGTCGATATGGAAGCTGCGGCCGCGCAGCAAAGCGATCTCGGCGTGACGGGCGATCCGCGCCATGTCCTGCGCGGTGAATCCAAGCCGCAGATGTGGATGGCTGAGCAAAGCAATCCAATCGCTTGGCAGCGGATTGGCTTGCGCTGCGATCAGCAGCAGCCGCGCCAGGACACCTTGCGGCATGGCCGACAGCGGATCACCGCCGGAATCGTCAACCTCAATATTCCAGCGCGCCAGTTCCGCCCGCACGCGCTGCGCGATGGTACGATCGGGCGTCATCAAGGCCGCGGTACGACCCGGTGTTTCAAGAACGTGCCGCAGCCCGACCGCGATGGCGCGGGCTTCCTCGCCATCGTCGGCCGCCTCGATCAGGGATATGTTGTTCAACATAGCCATGATAGCGGCCGCATCGAATTTGGCGCGCCAATCCTGCCAGGCGCCGGTGACCTGCGCCGGCAAGAGTGCTTCGCCGAGAAACTTTTCGCGCGAAGCGGGCGAAGCGCTCTCGCCGGCTAGAATGGCAACGTCTTCGCGGGAAGCTTCAAGCCGCCCCAGCAGATGTTTCAGCGCTGTCTGCGGATGTCCCTCGGCCACGCCCTCGCCGACTTCGCTCCAGGCTTTCTCATCCATGGTCAGATCGAGGCCCGGCAGGATGACCGCGCCATTGGCGAGTTGCGCGATCGCATCGATCAAATCGGCTGTTGCCTTGTTGGTGCCGGTCGAACCCAGAACGATCTGCGGGCCGGGAGAGCCCGCCCGCTTCAGTTCGCCCACGCGCCGCTCGATCAAGCGCCCTTGCCGCTCGACACGATCGAGCAGGCCCTGCTCGTCGAGATAGGCCGGCCAATATTCGAAAGCAATCTTGAGGAAGTCGAGCGTGATCTTCCAATAACGATCGAAATCATCAGGAACGAGTTTTTGCAGATCGTCGAGCGCGATACCCTGAATGCGGAATTCATCGATCACACCGGCGAGTTCGCAAGCGAGCGCGAAGGCATGGCTCGGTGTCGCGGCGACCACGAAAGGCTCATCGCCATCCATCTGCGGTTCGCCTCCGTCACCCATGGTGACGATGGCATGGGTGATGCGCGCGCTCCACGCTTCGATCAGCCGCGTCAGCGCCAGACGGCGATCCAGCTCGCCGATCGCCTCGGGCAGATCGGGATCGTAGGCCTCGCTTTCGGCGGTAAAAATCTGGCCCGTTTCGAAATCATCGAGCGCGCCGAGCGGCAGGATGCGCGGCAGAAAGATCGCCGGCTCCGTCACGAGCCGCGTCAGCTCCGCCGTCAGGGCGCGGGCGGCACGGCGGGTCGGCACATAGATCGTCGCGCTGCTCAGCGCCAGCGGATCGCCCCGATCGGGAAACCCTGGAATGATGGTGCCGTCGAGCAGAGCGCGCGCGAATGTGGCGAGGAAGGGCGCGCTGGCCGGGATGGTGAAAAGCCGTCTGCGATGCGAGGCGGCTCGCTCACTCACAATGCCGACCTCGCGATCGCCTGTTCGGCGTCGTTGATCGCCTGCGGTGTGCCGACATGCAGCCACGTGCCTTCCAGCCGCGCCCCATAGAGGCGCCCGGCTTCAGCGGCGGCGAAGAAGATCGGTGCCAGGCGGAACACGTCGCGCGTCTCGCCGACGAAGAGTTCCGGCTTGAGGATGCCAAGGCCGGCATAGATGAAGGCGGAGACTTCGCGCTCGTCGCGTCGCACGAGACGGCCGTCGGGCAGCATGTGAAAATCGCCTGGCCAATCGACACCGATGCTGGAGGCCGTCGCCGCCACCAGCAGCAACACATCCATCTTCTGCGGATCCCAATGTTCCGCGAGTTTGTCGAGATTGGATTTGGCGCCCTCGATCCACAGCGAATCAGTGTTGGCGATGAAGAACGGTTCTTTGCCCAGTTCCGGCAAAGCCTTGACGATGCCGCCACCCTGATCGAGCAGTTTGGTGCGTTCGTCGGAAATGACGATCTGCGGCTTCGTGCGCTCTTTCAGATGGCGTTCGATGTCGTCGGCCATGTAGTGCACGTTGACCACGGCCTTCTCGACGCCGGCTTCGGCGAAGCGATCGAGCATGTGATCAATGAGCGGCTTGCCGCTCACCTCCACCAGAGGCTTGGGCAGTTTATCGGTGATCGGGCGCATACGCGTGCCAAGACCGGCGGCGAACACCATGGCGGTATGCGGCATCTGTGGTGAGGGCATCAAGAAACCAAGAAAGCTGGATCGAAACTAATCGCCGACGATATGCGGCAGGTGAGTTTTATACCAGCTTTTCAGGTCGGCAAGGGCCGGGTGCTTCAGGCCTTTGGATAGATAATGTTCGATGCGCGGAATATGGGCAAGATATTGCGATTTTCCGTCGCGCTTATCGAGACGCGCGAAAATGCCCAGAATCTTCGTGGCCCGCTGCGCCCCCATGATGGCATAGGCACGCACGAACGCGGTCATATCGACGGCAGGATCGGCCTCCTTGCGGGCGCGCGCATATTGGCCAAGCAGTTTCAGTTCCAGCTCGTCGGGCACCGTGATGCGCGCGTCTTGTAACAATGATGCGACATCATAAGCGGCGGGACCGATGACACAGTCCTGAAAATCGATGATCCCGACCCGCTCGATGCCGGCCCGCCCGTCAAGCCACAGCAGATTGGGCGAATGATAGTCGCGCAGGACCCAGGTGGTCGGCGATGTGACAATTTCGCGAAGGGTTCCCTTCCACAAATTGACGAACATCGCCTTGGCGCCGGAGGCGAGATTCACCTTGGCGACATGCGAGGCATACCATTCGGTCAGCAGTTCCACCTCGATCAACATGGCATCGAGATCGTAAGGCGGGATGCGATGCAGATGGCTGTCGTCGGCGGCGACTTCGCGCGGCGGGTCGCTGTGATGCAGGTGGGCGAGGGCGCGCACCGCCTCGGCATAGCGCTCCGGATCGGGACCATCGACACCGATCATCGGCTCGGTGCCGAGATCCTCGATGATGGCGAGACCGTTCTCGATATCGCTGGCATAGATGCGCGGCGCCGACAGGCCTTGTTCGGTGATCGCCTTGGCCATGGCGATGAAGGGAACGATATCCTCGGCCAGCCGGGCGATGGCGCTGTAGGATTTGCCGTAGCGCACCGGCGGCCCATCGGGACGCGGCGGCGAGATCATCAAAACGGCGCGGCTGCCATCGGGCTTGATCAGCCGTTCATAAGCACGCGTCGAGGCGTCGCCCTGCATGAAGGTGCGTCTGGCATCGGCCCAGTCGGCCACCTGCAAGAGATTGCGAATGGCATTGGCACGCTGCAACTTCTCGGCCCAGGCGCCGTGGCCGGTGACGATGGCACGGCGGAAATCGAGCGGTCGCGACGCGTCGATATAGAAAGCGACATCAAGCCGATCGGGGGTAAGAGCCGTTCCGGCGCGATCCGGCCATTCGACCAGGACCAAAGCGTTGTCGGCCGCTTCCTCCCAACCCAGCTCGACCAGCTCGTCGGGCGATTTGATGCGATAGAGATCGGCATGGACGATGGGAAATTTCGGCCCATCATAGATCTGCATCAAGGTGAAGGTCGGGCTCGGCACTTCGGCGCGCTCATCCTCGATGAGCTGGCGCACCAGCGAGCGCGCGAACGTGCTTTTGCCGGCGCCAAGATCGCCAGACAAGGTGACGACATCATTGGCCCCAACGAGTTCGGCGATATCGCTCGCCAGCGCGGCGGTTTCGCTCTCGCCGGCCAGATCAACATGCCAGACAACCGGTTCGATCGCCTCGGCCATTACGATGCCTTTGCGACGCGGCCACTGCTGTGCCGCGCAGGGAAGAAGCAGGTGACGACGGTGCCTTCGCCCGGCACCGATTCAATCTGAACACGGCCGCCGTGCAATTCGACGAAGGAGCGTACGATCGAGAGGCCAAGCCCGGCACCGCGATGACGGGCGCCGATACTGTTGGTCTCGAGCCGGTTGAAAATACGGTCGAGCACTTCCGGCGGCATGCCGCGGCCTTCGTCGGACACTTTGAAGACGATTTCGTCGCTGCGCCGGAAGGCGGCCAAGGTCACCGACTGACCAGGCGCAGAGAAGCCGATGGCATTCGACAGCAGGTTATAAAGCACCTGGCGCACACGCGCTTCGTCGGCTTCGAAACTGCCGATGTCGTCGAAGGCGACGACGTTGAGCTTGATCGATTCTTCCGCCAGCCGATCCTGCACGCCCTCGGACGCCGCCTTGATGGTCTTGGCGATATCGACCTCGCTGATCGACAGTTCCAGCGTATTGGCGTCGATGGTGGCGAGATCGAGGATATTGTCGGTGATGGCGATCAGGGCGGCAGAGGATTTCTGGATATAGCCGAGATATTCGCCCTGCTTGGCGTTGAGCGGACCGGTGCGGCCATCGGCCAGAAGCTCGACGAAGCCGCTCAGGCTGTTGAGCGGCGAACGCAGCTCATAGGAAACGTGGTGCACGAAATTGTCGCGCAGTTCCTGCGTGGCAACGAGCGCTTCGTTGCGCTCGGTAAGGGCGCGCGCCACTTTGATGCTGGCGGTGACATCGAGGAAGGTGATCAGCGTCGCGCCATCCGGCAGCGGCGCGGCGGCGCAATCGAGCACGCGGCCATCCTGACGCTGCACGCGATATTCGGAGCGCATGCGCGCATCGTGCAGGCCGGCGACGGCGGAGCGGAGCGTGGTCCACAGGCTTTCGTCGGGACAGAGATCGCGACAATGGGCGATGATGTCGTCTATATGCGGCGGGCGCGGTTGCGTGCCCGATGCATTCGGCGGCGACACATGCAGTTGCGCGCGGTCGTATTGCCACAGGTCGGCGAAGGCCTGGTTGGACAGTTTGAGGCGACCATCGCTGCCAAACACCGCCACGCCTTCTTTCAAAGCGTCGAGGGTTTCGGCCTGCACGCCGATGAGCGAATTGAATTGCGATTCGAGCTGATCGCGCTCGGTGACATCGTCGAACAGATAGGTGACGCCGCCTTGCGCATTGGGATTGACGACGACGCGCAGATTGCGCTCGCGCGGCAGATACCAGATGTGCTGCACCGTCTCGGTCGATTGATAGGTCGCGAGCAAAGCCGCTTTCCAACTGCGGAAATCGGCCTGTTCGGGCAGTTTGCGCTCGGCGCGCAGGCGATCGAGAATTTCCGAATCGGTCGGCTGCTGGTCGAGCCAGCCCGCATCGAGACCCCACAATTGGCGATAGGCCGAGTTGTAGAAGACCAAGCGCTTGGCACGATCGAAAACCGCGACCGCTGTCGCCAGTTGATCAAGCGTGCGGGCATTGGCCTCCATCTGGCGGCTGAGATCGGCACGCATGGCTTCGATCTCGGTGCGGTCGGCGGCAAAGCCGGCCGATCCGCCCCGCGTCGGCACGTCGGTGACATCGAGAACGTGACGCTGGCCGGCAACGACGGCCGGCACGCGCGAACGCCAGATGCTGCCGGCACCGCGTAACTGCCGCGCCGCTTCGCGCGCTTGCGTATCGAGCAGTTCGGCATTGCGGGCGATGGCTTCACGCGCATCGACCACGTCGACGGCGCGGGCATAAGCGGCATTGGTCCAGGCGAGCTGGCCCTGTTTGTCGCGCATCCAGGCCGGGCTCGGCAGCGCGTCGAGCATCGCCTGAAGGGAATCGAGTTCCATCATCGCCTGGATATGACGCTCGCGCAGGCGCGCCAGCTCAAGCCGATCGCCCGAGACATCGCGGATGCGCATGACGGCGCGGCCACCGACGGCGCGGCCTTCGATTTCAAGCTGGCGGCCGGTGAGGCTTGCCATCGACAGACGGAAACTTTCGCCCCGGGCACGCAGCCGCTCGACGCAGCCTTCGACATTGCGCGCCGCTTCCGGCGGCAGCCAGGAGCCGAACCCCAACACCCGGCGCGGCACCGGCACGTCCATGACGATCGACAGATCGCCTTCGATATCCGGTTCGCCGTTCGACATGCCCCAGGCGACGACGATCTGCGATTCCGCCGACAGGAAGACATTGGCGCGATCGAGCGCCGCCCGCGCCGAGGTGAGGTCGGCGACCAGCCGGCTCTCGCGCTGGCTCCAGGCACGACGCCCGGTCAGATGCAGAATGGCGGTGCTAGCGGAGAAGATGACCAGCGCCACGAAGGCCGAAAAGCCGATGACGCCCTGGGTCTCGTTGAACATGTCGCCGGCAAAGCCCGATTGGGCGAAAACAGCTTGGGTTCCCAACAGCAATGGCACGCTGCCACCCAGCAGCCCGGCGGGGCTGACGCTTGCCCGCAAGCGCGCGCGCAGGCGCGCAGGCGCTCCCCACAAAGCGCGTCCAAAGCCGTGCCGCGATTCCATGCTTTGGTTGATCTCCGTCCGCTTGATCGCGAATGGCAATTTGGCCCCTGCCACCCCGCGAATCATCTCAATGTAGCTTGAACAGGACTCCCTGAGAATGTGGTTAACCGAACGAAAACGCCCCCGAATCGTTACCGATCCGAGGGCGTGGAAAAGCTACCGCATGTAGTGGGTCGGCATTCGCCAACCCACAAGCTGAAAACTCAGTAGCGGTAATGTTCAGGCTTGTAGGGGCCCTGCTGCGGCAGACCGAGGTAATCCGCCTGCTGCTTGGAGAGCTTGGTGAGCTTCACGCCGATCTTGTCGAGGTGCAGCGCCGCGACCTTTTCGTCGAGGTGCTTGGGCAGCGTGTAGACTTCCTTCTTGTACTGACCCTGCTTGGTCCACAGTTCGATCTGCGCCAGGGTCTGGTTGGTGAAGGAGGCCGACATCACGAAGGACGGGTGACCGGTGGCATTGCCGAGGTTCACCAGGCGGCCTTCCGACAGCAGGATCATGCGGTTGCCGTTGGGGAACTCGATCTCGTCGACCTGCGGCTTGATGTTGTTCCACTTGAAGTTCTTCAGGCCGGCGACCTGAATTTCCGAATCGAAGTGGCCGATGTTGCAGACGATGGCCCGGTCCTTCATGGCGCGCATGTGGTCGACGGTGATGACGTCGACATTGCCCGTGGCGGTGACGAAAATGTCGGCACGCGGCGCGGCATCTTCCATCGTCGTCACTTCATAGCCTTCCATCGCCGCCTGCAGGGCGCAGATCGGATCGATTTCGGAGACGAGGACGCGGCAGCCGGCGTTCTTCAGCGAAGCGGCCGAACCCTTGCCGACGTCGCCGAAGCCGGCGACCATGGCGACCTTGCCGGCCATCATCACGTCCGTGCCACGGCGGATGCCGTCGACGAGCGATTCCTTACAGCCATAGAGGTTGTCGAATTTCGACTTGGTGACCGAGTCGTTGACGTTGATGGCCGGCCACAGCAGCGTGCCGTCCTTCTGCATGTTGTAGAGGCGGTGCACGCCCGTGGTCGTCTCTTCGGAGACGCCCTTGATGGCCTTGGCATTGGCCGTGTACCAGCCCGGCTTGCTTTTCAGGCGCGCCTTGATGGCGGCGAACAGCACTTCTTCTTCCTCATTGCCCGGCTTGTCGAGGAAAGCGGTGTCGCCGGCTTCGGCGCGGGCGCCCAGATGGATCAGCGCCGTGGCGTCGCCGCCGTCGTCGAGGATCATGTTCGGGGTGCCACCGTCGGCCCATTCGAAGATCTTGTGGGTGTATTCCCAGTAGTCCTTCAGGCTCTCGCCCTTGATGGCGAACACAGGCGTGCCGGCGGCGACGATCGCGGCGGCGGCATGGTCCTGGGTCGAATAGATGTTGCAGGAGGCCCAGCGGACGTCTGCGCCGAGCGCCTTGAGGGTCTCGATCAGCACGCCGGTCTGAATGGTCATGTGCAGCGAACCGGCGATGCGGGCGCCCTTCAGCGGCTGCGACTTGCCGAATTCGGCGCGGGTCGCCATCAGGCCCGGCATTTCGGTCTCGGCGATGTCCAGCTCCTTGCGGCCGAACTCGGCGAGCTTCATGTCGGCGACGGCGTAATCGTTGTCTTTCACGGCCATGGAATTTTTCCAGCTTCTGAGAAAAAGAAATCTGTGCGGACGCGCCTATAGCAGGGCCCGCCGGGAGATGCAACGGCGATATAAAGAATTCTTTATGTCTTTAAAGCAGACCTAGTCGGTACTGCCCTGGAAAATAGCCGCTTTCCCCGCACTCCACAGACGTGTGCGGGAGCGCACATCGGCTCCCCTGTCCTGTGACTAAGGTCATTTCATCGCCGGTTCGAACCCGCCGGCCACAGAAATCAGGAGAGCGTCATGATCAGCAAAAAGACCCTCGCTGCCACCGCCGGCGCCCTCGCCCTGGCCGCGACCTTCGCCGCTTCGACCCCGGCCTCGGCCGGCTGGAAGCATCACCACGGCTACGGCGGCGGTCTGGCTGTCGGCCTGCTCGGCGCGGCCATCGTCGGTGGCGCCATCGCCGCCTCCCAGCCCGCCTATGCGGCGCCGGCCTATGGCTACGGCGGCTGCGAAATCCGCCAGCGCCCGATCTACAACGCCTGGGGCGATGTGGTCGGCTACCGCCGCCCGGTCCGCGTCTGCTACTGAGAATTGGGGCGAGGTCGTCGATTTAAGGCACCGATAGGCCTCTTCCCAACAGCCCTCCGGCCCTGGCCGGAGGGCTTGTTTTTTGTGCGAGCTTCTTGTTCGACGCATTTTCTTCACGCGAACCGGCATCCACTTCGCTTGAAAAGCTTTATTCCGCCGGCTCGGGCAGTTCCCGCATGGCGGGCGCCGCCGGCGCCTGCTTGCGATGGCGGCGCGTCCAGCCAAAATTGCCGCCGAGACGATCGAGATAGAGATAGACGATCGGCGTGGTGAACAAGGTGAGCATCTGGCTCAAGATCAGACCGCCCACCATGGTGTAGCCCAGCGGCTGGCGCAGTTCCGAACCGGTGCCATTGCCGAGCATCAGCGGCACGGCGCCCAGCATCGCCGCCATCGTCGTCATCATGATCGGCCGGAAGCGCAGCAGACAGGCCTGACGAATCGACTCCACCGGCGTCAAACCTTGCTTTCGCTCGGCTTGAATGGCGAAGTCGACCATCATGATCCCGTTCTTCTTGACGATGCCGATGAGCAGGATGATGCCGATCATCGCGATCACCGACAGATCGAAATGGAAGGCCATCAGCATCAAAAGCGCACCGACACCGGCCGACGGCAGGGTCGAGAGAATGGTCAGCGGGTGGATATAGCTTTCATAGAGCACGCCCAGAATGATGTAGACGGTGATCAGGGCGGCCAGCACCAGATAGGGCTGGCTTGCCAGCGAGGCCTGGAAAGCCTGCGCCGTGCCCTGGAAGCCGCCAGTGATGGAAGCCGGCATGCCGATATCCGCCGCCGCCTTCTCGACCGCTATCGTAGCGTCACCCAATGCCACGCCGGGCGCCAGGTTGAACGACAAAGTGACCGCCGGGAACTGGCCCTGGTGATTGACCACCACATAATTGACGCCGCTCGTGTCGAACTTCGCCATCGCCGACAGCGGCACCTGCTGGCCGGTCGCCGGCGATTTGACGTAGATTTTGTCGAGCGCGTTCGGATCGCTCTGGATCTTCGGATCGACCTCAAGCACGACGTGATAGGCGTTGAGCTGGGTGAAATATTGCGTCACCTGGCGCTGGCCGAAGGCATCATAGAGCGTCTGGTCGATGAGCGAAGGTTGGATGCCGAAGCGCGCCGCCTGATCGCGGTCGATCTTCACTGAGATCATCGTCGCATTGGTCTGCTGGTCGGATGCGACGTCGCGCAGCTCCGGCAGCGTCTTCAGTTTCGCCAACAGACGCGGCGCCCATTGGTTGAGTTCGTCGAGGCTGACGTCGCTCAACGTATATTGGAATTGCGTGCGCGCCAGCCGGCCGCCGACATTGAGATCCTGCCGGGCCTGCAAGAAGAGCGCGGCGCCCTGCACTTTCGCCAGTTGCGGCCGCAGCCGCGCGATGACCTGATCGGCGGTGGACGTGCGTTCGTCGCGCGGCTTCAGGCTGATGAAGACGAAGCCGGCGTTGGTGCCGCGCGAACCGCCGGTCGAGGCGGACCAGCTCTCCACGTCGGGATCCTTGGCGATCACATCGGTCAAGGCATGGGTCAACCGCGACATCTCGGTCGCCGAAACGTCCTGGCCGCCTTCCGGAAGGCCGACGATGACGCCGGTATCCTGTTGCGGGAAGAAGCCTTTCGGAATGACGACATAGAGGCCGACGGTGGCCACGACCGTCGCGACAAAGACCGCCAGGGTCAGACGCTGATAGCGCAGCACGAGATCGAGGCCCGCCGCATAGCGCCCGAGCACCCAATCGAAGCCACGTTCCGTCATATTATAGAAGCGGCCGTGATGGGCCTCCTCGTCCGCATGGCTGCGCAGGAAGCGCGAACACATCATCGGCGTCAGCGTCAAGGCGACGATACCGGACACCAGGATCGTCATGGTGACGACGACGGCGAACTCGCGGAACAGGCGTCCGACGATACCGCCCATCAGCAGCAAAGGAATGAACACGGCCACCAGCGAAATGCTGATCGACAGAATGGTGAAGCCGATTTCGGCCGAGCCTTTGTAGGCCGCCTGCATCGGACTGAGGCCATCCTCGATATGGCGGTGGATATTCTCCAGCATGACGATGGCGTCGTCGACGACAAAGCCGACCGCGATGGAAAGTCCCATCAGCGAGAGATTGTCGAGGCTGTAGCCGAGAATATACATCAGGCCCGTCGTGCCGAGCAGGGCCAGAGGCACGGTCACCGCAGGAATGATCGTCGCCCAAAGCGTGCGCAGGAAGACGAAGATCACCATGACCACCAGAATGGTGGTCAACAGCAGGGTGAACTGCACATCCTTGACGGAAGCCTGAATGGTGCGCGTCAGATCGACAACCGTATCGACTTGCAAGGCTGCCGGCATGGCCGCCTTGATCTGCGGCATGGTGCTTTGCACGCGCTGAACCGTATCGACGACGTTGGCGCCGGGCTGTTTGTAAATCTGCAACTGGATGCCTGGCTTGCCATTTTGCCAGGCCGACAGCGTCACGTCCTCGGGGCCGTCGATGGCGGTGCCGATATCCTTGACGCGAACCGGACTGCCGTTGCGGTAGGCGATGATGACATCGTTCCAGGGCTTGGCCAGGAACAACTGGTCGTTGTCGTAAATGGTGAAATTGCGCGTGATGCCGTTCAGCGAACCCTTCGGCGCATTCACCGTGGCGCTGCTGATGGTGTTGGCGACATCTTCCAGACCGATGCCCAGCGCCGCCAGTTTGGCCGGATCGACCTGCACGCGCACGGACGGTTTGCGCTGACCGCCCAAGGTGACATAGCCGACGCCTGAAATTTGCGAGATGCGCTGCGCCAGCACGTTCTCGACATAATCGTCCACCTGCGTCAGCGGCATCGTGTCGGAATGGGCCGCCAGCACCAAAACGGGCGCGTCCGCTGGATTGAATTTGCGGACCGTCGGATTGCTCGGCAAGTTCTTCGGCAATTGCGCGCCGGCAGCGGAAATCGCCGTCTGCACGTCCAAGGCCGCGCCGTCGATGTTGCGGTTGAGATCGAACTGAATGGCGACCTGCGCCGTGCCGAGCGCACTGGTCGAGGTCATCTGCGTCACGCCGGCGATTTGCGCGAACTGACGTTCCAGCGGTGCCGCGACCGACGAAGCCATGGTCTCGGGACTGGCGCCGGGCAGAGACGCCGACACCAGCAGGGTCGGATAGTCGATCTGCGGCAGGGGCGCGACCGGCAGAAACGGATAGGCCGCGAGACCCGCCAGCAGCAGACCGGCCATCAGAAGCGAGGTGGCGATCGGCCGCGAAATGAACGGCGAGGAGATGCTCATGGCGTCGTCCCCTCGACGCTGGCGGCCGTGACGGGCTTAGGCGGATTGACCGCCACATGCGATCCTGGCTGCAGCCGGTATTGACCGCCTGTCACCACCTGTTCGCCGGGCACGAGCCCTTCCTCGACCACCGTGAGATTGTTGACGTCCTGGCCGATCTTGATGCCGCGCATGTCGACTGTCGCGTCAGGCTTGACCACATAGGCATAGAAGCCCTCAGGCCCCCGGTTCACCGCCGCCGAGGGAATGGTCAGGACATTCTGCTGCGTCTGCAACAGCAGCCGCACATTGATGAACTGGCCCGGCCACAGCTTTTCCTGCGCATTGGGGAATGTCGCCTTGAGCCGCACGGTGCCCGCGCCCTGATCGATCTCATTATCGATCAACAGCAGCGTGCCTTGGTCGAGCACGGTGGTGCCGTCGCGCGCCAAAGCCGTTACCTGCACCGACCCTGCCTTCATGGCATCGGCCACCTGCTGGCGCTGCTCTTCCGGCAGAGTGAAGATCACCGACAGCGGCTGCAACTGAGTGACGACGACGATCGCCGTACTGTCGGCTGCATGAACGATGTTGCCAATGTCGATCTGGCGGATACCGGCGACGCCGTCGATCGGCGAAACGATCTTGGTGTAATCGAGCTGCACTTTCGCCGCGTCGATGGCGCCGGCATCGGCGCGGATCGTCGCTTCAAGCTGCGCCACCAAAGCCGTTTGCGTGTCGAGCTGCTGGCGGGTGCTGAAATTCTTCTTGGCCAGTTCGGTATAGCGCCCGAGATCCAGCTTGGCATTGCCGAGCTGGGCTTCGTCCTGCGCCTTCTTGGCGATGGCTTGGTCGTAAGTCGCCTGATAGGGACGCGGATCGATCTGCACCAGCAGGTCGCCGCGCTTCACATGCTGTCCTTCCGTGAAGGCCACGGTCTGGATCTGGCCGTCGACGCGGGTTTTGACCGAAACCGTATTGAACGCCTGCACCGTGCCGAGTCCGCCGAAATAGACCGGGACATCGGTCTTCGCGGCCATGGCGGCATCGACCGGGACGGCGGTGACGGCGACCTTGGTCGCTTGCTGCGAAACATTGGGTTGCGACCACCACGTCCATCCCGCATAGCCGGCGGCGGCAACGAGCAGGAGCGCGATGGTCCGGCCTGTCGCGCTCGCCTTGCCCCGCGGCGCGGCGGGTTTCCGGGCTTTTTCCCGGCTGTCGAGAAAAGCCTTGGTCGATTCACCGGTCTTCTTGTGCGTCGGCAAGGGAATGAGGTCCGCGTCTGCCAGGACTTCTTTTTTCTGCGCATCATTCGGCGATTTCATGGAAACGGAGCCTCAGCTTATGAGCGGCGAAGGAAAGGCAAGGTTTTGGCCGGCCGAGCGGCGGGCGCGGGACACGCCCACGCGTTCTCTGTTGCCGCAACGGCCACACGCGTGAGACATGCCGACGGGCGCCGACCCGACGGGCTACAACTCGCTTGGTTCAAAAAGGGGTTCGATCGCATCGATGTCAGCCCTGACCCGCCCCGCACCGAACGTGCGGCGGTCAAAGCGCATTAAGGTCCACGCGACCTGTCAGAATGATGGCCCGAACCTTACGAAATGGACAGGATCGAACACATGTTCGAGAGGTCGAAGATTTTGTAAGTCGCCTTACGATCGTCCGCGATGAGAAAGAGCTGCAATCGCTGCCTTATCAGGCGCGTCCTGCCAGATATTTGATCAACCCGTCGCGCTCTTCAGCGTTCATGCGTAAACCGAGTTTCGAACGGCGCCACAGGATGTCGTCGGCACTCATCGCCCATTCGTGACGGACCAGCCAATCGACTTCGCGCGCGAAGAGGCCGGCGCCGAACGCCTCACCGAGATCTTCCATGCACGATGCATCATCGAGCAGAGCGCGCGTGTCGGCGCCATAGGCGCGGCACCAGCGCGCCAGCAATGCACGATCAAGCCAGGGATGACGCGCCGCCAGACCGGCTTCAAGCGCGGCGATGCCGCCATCACCGAGCCTGCCGCCCGGTAAAGGCTCATGCCCTGTCCAAGTGCCGCGCGCGGCAATAGCCGGGAAATGCGGCGCGAGCAGCGCCATCACCTTTTCGGCGAGTTGGCGATAGGCGGTGATCTTGCCGCCGAAGACATGCAGCAAGGGCGGATCGCCGACCTTCTCCAGACGATATTCGCGCGTCGCGCTGGCCGCCGATCCTTCGCCTTCGATCAAAGCGCGCACGCCGGCATAGGACCAGACCACATCGGCGCGCGCGATCGGCTTGGTGAAATAGAGATTGGCGGCGGCGATCAGATAATCGACCTCCGCCTCGCTCGCGGCGGCCTGCGTCGGATCACCCGAGAATTCATGGTCCGTCGTGCCGATCAAGGTGAATTCGCCTTGATAGGGAATGGCGAAGACGATGCGGCCATCGCCGTTCTGGAAGATGTAACTGCGGTCGCCATCAAACAGACGACGTACGACGATATGGCTACCCTGGTCCAAGCGCAGGCGGGTGCGCGTGGTGCGATCCGGCCCGCCCACTTTGTTGGCGATATCGCCGGCCCAGGGGCCAGCGGCATTGATCAATGCGCGACAGCGCATCTCCTCGCGCGCGCCATCCGGCCGCGCGACCTCGACACGCCACAGGCCCTCCTGCGGCACGGCCGACAGCAGTTTCGTGCGCGGACGCACGAGCGCCCCGCGTGCCGCCGCATCGCGCGCGTTGAGCACGACGAGGCGCGCATCGTCGACGGCGCAATCGGAATATTCGAAACCACGCGTCATGCCGGAACGCAGAGGCCGCCCCGCCGCATCGTTGCGCAGATCGAGCGTCGTAGTTCCCGGCAGAGTGCGATGGAAGTCGAGATGATCGTAGAGAAAAAGGCCGGTACGCAGCATCCAGGCCGGGCGCATGCCCGGCAGAACCGGCAGGACGAAGCGCATCGGCCAGACCAGATGCGGCGCGATGCGCAGCAGCACTTCGCGCTCGACCAGCGCCTCGCGCACCAGCGAGAACTGCCAATGTTCGAGGTAGCGCAGGCCGCCATGAATGAGCTTGGTCGAAGCCGACGACGTGCCGCTGGCCAGATCGTTCATCTCGACCAGGGCAACGCTCAAGCCCCGGCCGGCGGCATCCCGCGCGATGCCACAGCCATTGATGCCGCCGCCGACGATCAAAAGATCGAACACAGGATCGTTCGTCTCGCCCAGCGCCGGTCTCCTTCAATGGGCGAACGCCCCATTCGCGTTCCGATACCCACCTTAAGACTTGGGCAGAATCACACTGAGTCGCAAGCAGATTCGCCATTCGATGACAGTTGAGCCGTTATGCACAACCGTATAAAAGACCCGCGCGGTCCGCGCATGTGCGCGGATCCCAGTCAAAGGCTGACCGAAATGACCGCGCATTACGTGCTCACCCTCTCCTGTGCCGATAAACCCGGCATTGTCGCTGCCGTCTCGACCTATCTGTTCGACGGCGGTTGCAACATCCTCGACGCGCAGCAATTCGACGACCTGGCCACCGGCCTGTTCTTCATGCGCGTGGTGTTCGAGAGCGAGGGGGGCCAAAGCGGCGCGTTGGGCGACGGTTTCAAGCCGGTCGCCGAACGGTTCGGCATGACCTGGACGCTGCGCGATCGCTCAGACCGCAAGAAGGTGATGATCCTGGTGTCGAAGTTCGACCATTGCCTGGTCGACATTCTGTATCGCTGGCGTCTCGGCGAATTGCCGATGGACCTCACCGCCGTCGTCTCCAACTATCCGCGCGACACCTATGGCGCGCTCGATTTCGGCGGCGCGCCGTTCCACTATCTGCCGGTCACCAAACAGACCAAGATGGAGCAGGAGGCGCAGCTCTGGGAGCTGATCAAAGCCAATGGCACGGAACTGGTGGTGCTCGCCCGCTACATGCAGATTCTCTCCGACGGCCTGTCGGCGAAACTGTCAGGCCGCTGCATCAACATCCATCATTCCTTCCTGCCGGGCTTCAAGGGCGCGAGCCCCTATACGCAGGCGCATACACGCGGCGTGAAGCTGATCGGCGCGACGGCGCATTACGTCACTGCCGACCTCGACGAAGGTCCGATCATCGAACAGGACGTCGAGCGCATCAGCCATCGCGATACGCCAGACGATCTGGTGCGCAAGGGACGCGACATCGAGCGGCGCGTGCTGGCGCGCGCGCTGCGCTATCACCTTGAGGATCGTGTCCTCGTCAACGGACGCAAGACGGTCGTGTTCGGCGAATAGCCGAACACGAAAGCTTCAGACGCCTATCTCAGCGCCGGATTGCTCTGCCACGTCTTGATGGACGGCGCGCGGTGCACCGGTGCATAGGCCATCGGATGCGCATGGGTGCGCCGCTTGGCGACCATCATGTGCTTCTTCTTGCTCATCTTGGAAGCCAAATAGGTCTTCTTCTTGCCGTGCGACTTGGCGGCATAGCGAGTGTTGCCCGGAGGCGAGCCCGAAATCGAGATGGAGGCGCCTTCACGCTGCACCATGGCGAAGAGCTTTGCAGCATTGCCAGGCGCCAGACGGATGCAGCCGTGCGAAGCCGGACGACCGAGCTGGCTCACCGAGCCGGTGCCGTGAATGGCATAGCCGCCGAGGAAGAAGATCGAATGCGGCATCGGCGACATGTTGTATTTGCGCGAATAATGCATGCGCCGCAGGCTGTAGGGCCGGAACGTGCCGCGCGGCGTCACATAGCCCGACCGCGCCGTCGAGACCGCCCATGTCGCGCTTTCGCCGGCACTATTGGTGACGTGCATACGCTGGGTGGACAGATCAATGCTGATGCGCACTGCCGCTTCGGCAGAGCGATGGGCAGCGAAGAGACTGCCGACGAGGGCTAAAACAAATGCCAGAAAACGCATGACGCAAAACTCCCGCACACCAAAGCCGCCGCGTTTTTGACACGCGGTCGGCTGTTGAGGGCCGCAACAGCGACAGAATTGCGCCGAATCCGACCGCCGTAAAGTCGAATCCGTGTGATTGGTTGACGTAAGCAGTTAGCCAAAGAACCGATTCACGACGCTCTGGCTATTGACCGTTGGGGAGCGCCGATTGCAGCGCCTGCCACAGCGCGTCTTTCACCTGCACCGCCATCGGTGCATCCTGCGTCACCGGCGGCGCCGTGCGGCGCAAACCGTCTTTCACCAAAAGAACAAACCGTACCTCGCCATCGGTCTGATAGCGGCTGCCTTCGCCATTGCGGCCGAACAGGGTCGGGCCGACACCCGATACTTGATAGAGCCCCTCGGCCATTCCGGCCTCGATGAGGCTGCGGGTGAAGAAATCGCGCTCGGTATCGACATTAGGGTTAATCACATGGGTGACCTGCCCGGTGTAATGGCTCAACCCGACGCCCTGGTCGAAGGTGGCGGCGCCCAACCAGACCGGCCGCCCCTCGGCGCCGGCCGCGAGCACCTGCCAGAGCCGGACATGATGGCGCCGCCGCGCGCTGGCACCATCCTCGCGCTCGAAGGCCAGATCCTCCCGGCGCCCCTCGTAAAGCAGCGGGCTGACCGGCGCCTGCCGGTAGGGCCGGTCGAGCAGGACGCTGCCGACGATCTCGATACTGGTGCGCAGAGTGATTGGATCGGCGGGAAACCAGCCGGCGGTGTGCAGCGCCTTCACCACATCTTCGCGCGAGCCGACGAGACCGATGTTGATCGGATCGCCCGGAATGCCTGAAGCGGTCTGCGTCACCATCGGCCGATCGGCGATACCTGGCTGATGTTCATACTGTTTCCAGATCGAGGGCAGCACAAGATAGGCGATCAGAAAGTAAACCGCGCCAAGCACGGCCAGGGTGGCAAGCCAGCGCGCCGCCCGTGTCCGATCCACCAAAACCACGGCTTAGGGACCGGCCGGACGGGCCGGTCCGGCGAGTTCGCGCACCAGCCGGTCGAGGAAGGTCTTGCCGTCATACAGCGCCTGCACGCCAACCTGCTCGTTCAGGCCGTGGACGCCGCTCGTCGCCGGATCGTTGAAAATGCCGGAGACGCCATAGGCGGCAATACCGGCGCTGCGCGCCCAGCGGCTGTCGGTATAGCCGCCCGACATGGTCGGTATGACCGGTACGCCCGGCCACATCTTGCCGGCGATCCGCTCGACCGCGCCCATCACCTCCGGGTTCAGCGGCGACGGCGGACTGAGAACCGCCGTGCCAACCGGCGTCACCGAAATATTGGGGTCGTCGAGGACGCGGACGAGGGTTTTCTGCACGTCGGCGACATCGGCGTCGGGCAGGACGCGGCAATTGACGGTGGCCGCGGCCGTCTGCGGCAAAGCGTTCTCGGCATGGCCGGCCTCGAGCATGGTCGCCACGCAGGTGGTGCGGATAATGGCATTATAAGAGGGCAGCCCGGTCAAAACCGCGAGCGCGCTGGCATCGGCATTGCCGGCGAGCAGCGCGCGAATGGCTTCGGCGTTTTGAAAGCTTTCGTCCTTCAGGGCGTTTTCCAGAAAGGCTTTCGTCACCGGGTTGAGCCGGGCCGGAAAGTCGAAGCGGGCAAGCCGCACCAGACCATCGGCCAGGCGATAGATGGCGCTATCGCGGCGGCCGGAGGCGCTGTGCCCGCCACGATCCTTCACCTCCAGCCGATAGGTCTGATAGACTTTCTCGGCGAGCTGCACGGTCAGACGCCAGGGCTTGCCGTCGCGCAGAATGCCGCCGCCACCTTCGTTGATCGCCAGTTCCGCATCGACGAGATCGCGATGCTGGTTCAACAGCACCTTGGCGCCGTCATGGGGCGAATCCGACAATTCCTCATCGGTGGTCAGCGCGAGGACGATATCGCGCTCCGGCTTGTAGCCGCTTTTCACATATTCGATCAGGTTGGCGACGAAGATCGCCGCCATCGCTTTGTCGTCGGCGGCGCCGCGGGCGCGGAAATAGCCGTCGACCTCTTGCAGTTTGAACGGATCGAAAGCCCAGTCGGAGCGCTTGGCTTCGACGACATCGATATGGGCCATCAACAGAAGCGGCTTGCGCGCGCCCGTGCCGCGCAGACGCGCCACCAGATTGCCCTTGCGCGGCGCGGTGGAGATGATCTTGATGTCGTCTTCCGGGAATCCGCCAGCCTTCAGGCGCGCCGCCATGGCCTGCGCCGCCTGCAAGGTGTCGCCTTCGGACTCGGTCGTGTTGATCTCGACCAATTCACGGTAAATGTCGCGGAATGCCTGCAATTCAGGCGATAAGGACTGGGCTCGGGCTTGCTGTGCACAGCACAAAAGCAGAGAGGCCAGCGCCAGACGCGCTACACCAGAAAACACAGGCCGCATAGTCGTCGCTCCTTCGGCCCCATTATGCAGCGCGGTGCCCCGTCCCTGTCAAACGCACCGCATCGGCTTCATCGAATAGCGGCCATGCAAGATCGCGATTGCAATCCCTTGTTCCGCCACTAGTCTTGCCTGGGGGATCGTTCAAAGGAGCTGACACATGCGCCGCACCACTCGTTTGCTTGATACGCTGCTGATGACTTGCGCACTGACCTGCGCCGTCGCAGCTTTCACACCGGCATCCGCCGACGAGCGCAAGGAAGCGGCGTTCAAGATCATTGACAAGAACGCCAAGCAGATCGCCGACCTCGGCGACGCGGTCTATTTCTTCGCCGAACCCGGCATGCAGGAGTTCGAGAGCACCAAGCTCCTGAAAGGCACGCTGGAAGCGGCCGGCTTCACCGTGGAACTCGGCGGCGCCGACATGCCGACCAATCTCTGGGCGAAATGGGGCAGCGGCAAGCCGACCATTCTGATCGCCAGCGAGATCGACGCTCTGCCGGAAGGATCGCAGACGCCGGGCTCCATTCCGCGCAAGCCGCTCGTCGCCGGCGCGCCGGGCCATATGGAAGGGCACAACACCCATGCCGGCGTGACGCTTGGCGCGATGTACGCGCTCAAGAAGGTGATGGAGCAATATAAACTGCCGGGCACGATCATGCTGTCGCTTGGCCCCGCCGAGGAGCAGCTTGCGAGCCGCCCCTTCCTGGTGCGCGCCGGCTATCTGAAAGATGTCGATGCCGGGCTGATCGTCCATATCGGCGATAATTTCTCCACCGGCTGGGGACTGCAGAACTATGCGGCGATCAGCGCCATCTTCACCTTCCACGGCAAGACCGCGCATGGCGCGATGAATCCCTGGGACGGCAAGGATGCGGTCGATGCCGTCGAACTGATGGACATCGGTTTCGACAAACTGCGCGAACATCTGCGCCCGACCTATCGCGCCCACCGCACCATCATGAACGGCGGCATCCAGCCCAACATCATTCCCGACCTCGGCCGCATCTGGTGGTTCGTGCGCGACGCGTCGGCCAAGGCGGCCCAAGACAATTTCGACAAGCTGGTGAAGATCGGCGAAGGCGCGGCGCTGATGACCGGCACGACGATGGACCCGCCCAACGTCATCGCCTCGGCCTGGCCGTCGCTCGGCAACCGGCCGCTGAGCGAGGCGCTGCGCAAGAACATGGAGACGGTCGGCCTGCCGAAATGGAGCGAGGAGGAAGTCGCCTTCGCCAAGGAATTCCAAAAGGCCAACAACCAGCGCGAGGTCGGCCTCAACACCGAACTGCCGCCGTCCGGTCCGCGCCCCCAGGGCTTCGCCTCCAACGACATCGGCGACTACACCTGGAACGTGCCGTTCGGCCTGATGACCTTCCCCGGCAGCGTGCCCGGCATCGGCTATCACGCCTGGCCGGCGGCGGTGACGCCGACCAGCACGATGACCCACAAGGGCATGGTCGCCGCCGCCAAGGTGATGGCAGCGACGGCGCTCGACATGCTGACCTCGCCGGAACTCGTGCAAAAGGCCAAGGAAGGCCTGGCCCAGGACACCAAGGAAACGAAATATTTCTCGCTCCTGCCTGACACCGCCAAGCCGCAAACCGACCTCAACAAAGAGGTGATGGACCGGTTGCGGCCGGAAATGAGCAAATTTTACCTGAAGGTCACGCCGCGCTTCGAATAGCCGAAAAAAATTCTGTCACGCTGTCGGCATTCTCCTGCTTCAAACGTTCTTGCAACGAGGCAATCAGCAGGAGGATGCCATGTACGTTGATGGATTTATCGTCGCGGTCCCCAAGGACAAGATTGAAGCCTATAAGGAAATGTCGACCCAGGCCGGAAAAATCTGGATGGAGAACGGCGCCAAGCAATATGTCGAATGCGTCGGCGACGACGTGCCCTATGGCAAACTCACCTCCTTCCCCCGCGCCGTCCAGGCCACCGAGGAAGAAACGGTGGTATTTTCCTGGATCGTCTACGAGTCCCGTGAACAACGCGATGCCATCAACGCCAAGGTGATGGCCGATCCGCGCTTGGCGAGTGGGATGGAAAACCCGCCGTTCGATGCCAAGCGCATGATCTATGGCGGGTTCACGACCCTGTTGCAGTTTTAGGATGCGTTTCCCGGGTGCGCGTGCGTGAACGTCACGTTGAACGCATCGCGCCCGGCATAAACCGCGTTGCGGCCCAACTCGCGTTCGATCCGCATCAGCCGATTGTATTTGGCGGTGCGATCGGAGCGGGACAGCGAGCCTGTCTTGATCTGCCCGCAGTTGGTCGCGACGGCGAGGTCGGCGATGGTCGTATCTTCCGTCTCGCCCGAGCGATGCGACATCACCACTGTATAACCGTGTTTCTGCGCATATTCGACGGTGCGCAGGGTTTCGCTCAGCGTGCCGATCTGATTGACCTTGACGAGGATGGAATTGGCCAGGCCTTCGCGCATGCCGTCCTGAAGCAGATCGAGATTGGTGCAGAACACATCGTCGCCGGTGAGCTGGCAGGTCTTGCCCAGGGCCTGCGTGATCAGCTTCCATCCGCGCACGTCGCCCTCGGCCATCGGGTCTTCGATGGAGACGATCGGATAGGTGCGCGCCAGATCGACAAGGTATTGCGCGTGTTCGTCGACACTGCGCACCACGCCTTCGCCGCGATAATGATAGGCGCCATCCTCGAAGAATTCGGACGAGGCGGGATCGAGCACGATCGCCACGTCCCGGTCCGGTGCATAGCCTGATTTCACGATGGCTTCGGTGACCATGTCCAGCGCTTCCTTGGCGCATCGGACATTCGGCGCGAAGCCGCCTTCGTCGCCGACATTGGTCTGATGCCCGGCCCGCGACAGCCCGCCTTTCAAAGTGTGAAAGATTTCGCTGCCGATGCGCACCGCCTCGCGAAAGCTTGGCGCGCGCAAAGGCATGACCATGAATTCCTGGAAGTCGAGGGGATTATCGGCATGGGCGCCCCCATTGATGACGTTCATGCCGGGCGCGGGCAGCAGCCGGGCGTTGGCACCGCCAAGATAACGATAGAGCGGCAGGCGCGCCGAGGCAGCGGCGGCTTTGGCGACGGCCAGCGAGACGCCGAGCAGCGCATTGGCGCCCAGCCGGCTCTTGTTGGGCGTGCCGTCGAGATCGATCATGATCTGGTCGATCCCGCTCTGGCAAAAGGCATCGGCGCCGCGCAAGGCGTCAAAAATTTCGCCGTTCACCGCCGCCACAGCCTGCTGCACGCCCTTGCCGTGATAGCGGTTGCCGCCGTCGCGCCGTTCGTGCGCTTCGTGCAGGCCGGTGGACGCGCCGGAAGGCACGGCCGCCTGCCCCACCGAACCGTCGGCCAGCACCACATCCACCTCGACGGTCGGATTGCCGCGGCTGTCGAGAATTTCGTTCGCCTCAATCTGCGTAATCGCGGTCACTTCAGGTTTCTCCTTGCGAAAGGGCGCCGAAAGCCGCAACCATTCGTGATAAATTTGCACAAATGGTCACCCTGTTCCGTCGAACGATCGATGCCGCCCGTGTCGGAAGCTCTGAATTTCGGCCTTTATGCGATTTGATCTATGGCAATCGGGCGATTTTTGATAACGAGTTCGATTGTCAGATACGTGAGTTAAATTCACGGAGTTTGCCGTGTCGCGCCGCCTGCCACCACTGTTCTCCCTGCGCGCCTTCGAAGCCGCCGCGCGGCTCGGCTCGATCACCCGCGCCGCCGACGAACTTGGCCGCACCCACGGCGCGGTCAGCCGGCAGATTCGCGCCTTGCAGGATCACGCCGGCCTGGCGCTGTTCGACAAGGCGGGAACCGGCATCCGCCTGAACGCGCATGGCGAGAAATTGCGTGAGGTGGTGGCGGGCGCGCTCGCCTCCTTGGAGCAAGGCTGGGGGCGGGTGCTGGAGGAGGCGCAGGGCCAGAGCCTGCACGTGGCGTGCAGCGCCACCTTCGCCATGCGCTGGCTGGTGCCGCATCTCGCCGGCTTCTATCGCCAGCATCCCGACGTGCGCATTCGCCTGTCGATGACGTCAGCCCAGGAAATCCGTAACCAGGGCGCGGATCTCCTGCTGGCCTGGGATCGCCTGTCCTACCCGGCGCAAGATCAGGCGCAGGCGATCCGCATCGCCGATGTCGCCTTCGGCCCGGTTTGCGCGCCGGGCTATGGCTTCAAGGTCAAAGGCAATCATCTCACCTGCGCCACCTGGATCGTTCACGACTACACGCAGCGGGCGTGGACGGTGTGGCAGGAGAACAGCGGCTTCACCGCCTCGCACGAAACGGAACTGCGCTTTCCGCATACGCATTTGTGCATCGAAGCGGCCTTGTCCGGACTGGGCGTCGCCTTGGTGGAAAGCCGGATGGTGCGCGAAGACTTAGGTGCCGGCCGATTGATCGCGCCCTGCGGCTTCGTGGCGTTCGAGGACGGTCTGGCGATCGTGCCGACCTCCGATCGCGCCAGCTCACCGGCGGCAAAAGCCTTTATTGCGTGGATCACGCAGGAGTTGGGGAGCGACGAGCGCGCTCAATCGCCCTGATCGGGAATTTTCAGAATGTGACCGCAGGCCTTGCAATGAACGGCGTCGGGATCGTGCCGCTGCAATGCGCATTGCGGGCAAGGAAAATGAACCTTCGCCGGGCGGAAGATCGACTGCGCCAGCCGCACGAACAGGGAAATGCCGATGATCATCGTGGCGATCGATGTCAGCTTGCCCCAAACACCGGGCAGAACAATGTCGCCAAAACCTGTGGTCGTCACCGTGGCGACGGTGAAATAGAGCGCATCGATATAGCCGTTCAAACCACCGACGGCGCGAAAGAAGAACGTGTAAACGAAGCCGGTGATGATGAAGAGAAAGGTCAGGAGATTAATTACAGCCTGACCGGTCGCGCGCCATTCGCGCCAGCCGATTTCCTCGAACGGACGCCAGAGAAAACCGCTGCGCGACAGCGACCACAGCCGCAGAATGCGCAGAAAGCCGAGATTGGCGAATGTCGTCGGCAACAGCAGCGTCGCCAGGATGAAGATGTCGACCCAGACGGTCGGCTGGCGCAGCCAGCGCACGATATCCGTCGATGCCAGAATGCGGGCAATGATGTCGGCGGCCAGCAGTGCCGCGATGGAATAATCGAGCCAGAGAAAGGCCGGCTCATCCTGCAGAACGGGCGAGGCAATGAAGAAAGCGATGATCGCCAGATCGACAAGAATGACGGCGAGCTGAAAGCGCACCGCCGCCGGCGAGCGTCCGTGATAGAGCTTGCGCAAGAGATCGCGCAGGCGTTTCAGTCCGGTGTTGGGCTCGGATGCAGCATCGGCCATGGTTCATGACCTAGCGAGACCGATGCGCAGCGTAAAGCGTAAACTCAAAAGGTTCCCGCGATACCGGCCCGGCGGATGACCTCGCCCCAGCGCGCCGTCTCATCGGCGATATATTTACGCAGGTCTTCGACCGAGCGGTTCGGCACCGGCAACAGGCCGGCCTTCAGCAATTGATCCGCCGCGTCCGATGTCGCCAGCAGACGGGTCAGTTCGTCATGCAGCTTGTCGACGATCGGCCGTGGCGTCGCCGCCGGCGCCGCCATCATGAACCAGCCTGAGGCGTCGAAACCCGGAACCGTGTCGGCAAGCGGCGGCACGTCCTTCAGCACATCGATGCGTCGTGCCACGCTGACGGCGAGCGGGCGCACCAGATTGCCCTGAATAGCACCGAGCACCGGACCGAGATCGACCATCATCAACGGCACATGACCGGCGGCGACATCGTTCAAGGCCGGCAGGCTGCCTTTATAAGGCACCATCGTCATGTGGATGCCGGTCATGCCGCTCAACATCTCGATATAAAGATGATGCGGCACGCCGGGGCCCGACGAAGCATAGTTGATCTGGCCGGGGCGCGCTTTCACATAGTCGATCAGCTCCGCCACCGATTTGACCGGCAGCGACGGATTGACCACCAGAACGAACGGCGTTGCCGCGGCCAGCGCCAGCGGCACGAAATCCTTCGGATCGTAAGGCAGCTTTTTGTAGAGCGTCGGATTGGCGGAGAGGTTCGACACCGAGGCGAGGAATAAGGTGTGACCATCCGGCTCCGCACGCGCCGCCGCCTGGGCACCGACGACGCTGCCGGCGCCCGGCCTGTTCTCGACGATGAACGGCTTGCCCCAGGCCTGTTCCAGTTTCTGGGCGATGAGACGCGCCAGAATGTCGGTGCCGCCGCCCGGCGCGAAGGGCACGATCAAGGTGACCGGACGCTCCGGATAATGGGCGGCGGGATTCGACGGTGTTTGCGCTGTGACCGGCCCGGCAAACGCCATCAGGCCGATGGCGGCGAGCGCGCCATAGACGTTCATGCCCTTGAACATGGGCTCCTCCCTGTGCCGTCGTCATGCGCAACGGCTATGAGGAGGATGAAAGGCAGTTCCCTCGCCCGTCAAGCCGGGCGGTGGATGCTTAACGAAGTGTAAGCATCTAGGCTCGCAAGTTGTCCCTCTCCGGGACGCATGAGAATCAATGATGGCAAAGATGATCGACGGGTTGAAACGGAGCGGACAGGCGTGTGGGCTCATCGCCGCCGCGATCGCTGGCATTTTCGCCGCCGAGGCGCTGGGCCAGGATATTGGGTCGGTCAATCCGCAGCCGCTGCCGCCGCTGGCCAATCCGAACAGTCCTTCGACACCGGCCAAGGAACTTTTCGGCCGCAAGACCGATCCGGCCCACATGGCCGTCCGTTCGATCGGCTTCTATTCCAAAGGCTGCCTCGCCGGCGGCACCGCTTTGCCCGTCAACGGTGACGCCTGGCAGGTGATGCGCCTGTCACGCAACCGTAATTGGGGCCACCCGGCCCTGGTCACCCTGCTAGAACGAATCGCCCGGCAGGCGCAGCGCGAGGGCGTGTGGAACGGGCTGCTGGTCGGCGACATGTCGCAGCCACGCGGCGGCCCGATGCGCACCGGCCATGCCTCACACCAGATCGGCCTCGATGCCGACATCTGGCTGACCCCGATGCCGGACCGGACCTTGAGCCGCGCCGAGCGTGAACAGATGTCCGCCGTCGATATGGTGCGGCCGGACAAGCTCGACGTGAATGCCAGCTTTTCCCAACGACAGGTGGAACTCATCCGCATCGCCGCGCAGCAGCGCGAGGTCGAGCGGATTTTCGTCAACGCCGCCATTAAGAAAGCCATGTGTCGTATGACGATAGGAAATCGTTCCTGGCTAGCCAAGGTGCGCCCCTACTATCAGCACAATTACCATTTCCACGTCCGCATGACCTGCCCAGCCGGCGTCGAGGGCTGTACGCCGCAGGATCCGCCGCCGTCAGGGGATGGGTGCGACCAGCTCGACTGGTGGTTTTCCGATGCGGTTTTGCATCCCAAGCCCAATCCGAACTGGAAACCGCGCCCGCCGCTGACCATGGCCCAGCTCCCGGACGCCTGCCGGGCGGTGTTGAACGCAAAGTAACGACTTTTCTTGCATTGTTCTTCTTTGCATTGTCCTGGCGCCCATCCCGTGCCAAACCGCCCATTCATGAGCGGTTCAGCCCGTTGATCGCAAGCCAATGTGCGGCGTGGGGTGTTCGGCTGGGAAAGGACTATGGATATGGAAAATGCACCACGGCCGAGCGATGAGCTCGCCCTTGATGCAGAACGTGCGCCGCGACCTGACGGCGCGGTCTCCGCAGCCGAGCCGGCCCCCGCGGCCACGACGGCTGCGGTGTTTTCCGTGACCCGTGGTCCTGTCCGCCCCGATCTGCTGCACGACGAACTGCTCGGCGAATTGTTCGCCGCTTCGGCGCATCAACATCCGACCCGCACCTGCCTGATCGCCGACGGCGTCAAGCTGACCTATCGCGACGTCGACCGCGCCGCCGAACGGCTGGCGCGCGGCCTGTTGCACCATGGCGCGAAGCCCGGCGCGGTCATCGGCCTGTGGATGGGGCGCGGCGCCGATCTCCTGATCGCGCAGATCGCCATCACGCGCACGGGCGCGGCTTTCCTGCCCTTCGATGCGGACGTGCCGGCCGAGCGCGTCGCCGAATGTCTCGCCGACTGTAACGCCGTCGCTCTGTTCACCGATGCGGATCGCAAGGCGCGCCTCGCCGATCTCGCCGCCGGCGCCATCGCAAGCCCGGTTTCCTGCCCGGCCCTCACCTCGGCGCAAGTCGGCAGCGACGAGACGGCGGAAATCGTCAGTGCGCGGGCACTCGGCTGCACGCCGGATGATCCCGCCTATCTGATCTATACGTCGGGCTCGACCGGCAAGCCGAAAGGCATCGTCGTCACCCAGCGCAACATCTGCCATTACCTGCGCTCAGCCAACGAAATCTACGGCCTGACCGCCGACGACGTGGTCTTCCAGGGCGCTTCCGTCGCCTTCGACCTGTCGATGGAAGAAATCTGGATTCCCTATCTCGTCGGCGCGACCTTGTTCGTCGCCACGCCGCAGATCATGGGCGAGACCGAGCGGCTTCCCGATCTGATGGAAGTCAACGGCATCACCGTGCTCGATACGGTGCCGACCCTGCTCGCCATGCTACCGCGCGACATCAACACGCTGCGCATCATCATCCTGGGCGGCGAAGCCTGCCCGCCTATTATCGCCGAGCGCTGGTGCAAACCTGGCCGTCGCGTCTTCAATTCCTACGGCCCGACCGAAACCACGGTTGTCGCGACGATAGCCGAAGTGCAGGCCGGCACGCCCGTCACCATCGGCAAGCCGATCCCTAACTACACTTGCTATGTGGTCGACGACGAACTGCTTCTCGTGCCGCCCGGTGTCGAAGGCGAATTGCTGATCGGCGGTCCCGGCGTCGCGCGCGGCTATCTCAATCGCGACGAGCTGACGGCGGAAAAATTCATCGCCAATCCGTTCGACAGCGACGGCGCCGATCTGCGGCTCTATCGTTCAGGCGATGCCGTTCTGCTCGACGAGCAAGGCGAGATCGTCTTTCGCGGCCGCATCGACGATCAGGTGAAAATTCGCGGCTTCCGCGTCGAACTTGGCGAGATCGAAGCCAAGCTCGTCCATCGCGACGAGATCGCCCAGGCCGCCGTGGTGTTGCAGAACCATGACGGCGTCGATCAGCTCATCGCCTTCATCGTGCCGGAACGTGGCGCCGCGATCGAGGCGAAAGCGCTGCGTCAGGATCTCCAGCGGGTGCTGCCGGCCTATATGATCCCGTCGCGCTTCGAAGTGCTGACCGAACTGCCGCGCCTGCCCTCCGGCAAGGCCGACCGCAATCGCCTGAAGAAGATCGAGCTGGCGCCACTCGCCGTCGCGCCCAACGAACAAGAAGAGCCGACGACGCCGACCGAAGCGATCCTGCTCGATGCGGCGCGCGAAGTGCTGCCGCCGCAGCCGATCGGTTTCGAAGCCGATTTCTTCACCGATCTTGGCGGCCATTCGCTGCTCGCCGCGAAATTCATCTCGGTCGTGCGCCGCTCGCCGCAGCTTGCCTCGATTACCCTGCAAGACGTCTATGCGGCGCGCAGCCTGCGCGCCATGGGCCAGATCCTCGACGAGCGCGCCAGCACGGCGCCGCCGGCGAAAGATCTGGCGTTCGAGCCGACGCCGGTGCTGCGGCGCTTCTTCTGCGGCCTGGCGCAAGCCTGCGTCCTGCCCTTCATCCTGGCGGTGACCACGGCGCAATGGCTTGGCGTGTTTGTCAGCTACATGCTGCTGACCAGCGCCAGCGCCACCCTGTTCGAAGAAATCTTCTCGCTGCTGGCGGTCTATGCCTGCATCAACGTGGCGACGGTGTTTCTCGCCATCGCCATCAAATGGTTAGTGCTGGGGCGCACCAAACCGGGGCGCTATCCGCTCTGGGGCGCTTATTATTTCCGCTGGTGGGTGGCGCAGCGCTTCCTGGCGCTGACCCATATGAAATATTTCCAAAGCTCGCCGGTGATGCGCTTCTACCTGCGGGCGCTGGGCGCGCGCATCGGCGATGATGCGATCATCGCCGAAGTCGATATCGGCGCGCCGGATCTCATGACCATCGGTGACGGTTGCAGCATCGGCGGCAAGGTGAAGTTCGCCAATGCCCGCGTCGAGGGCAACGAACTGATCATTGGCACGATCGACATCGGCAAGGATGCCTATATCGGCACGTCCTGCGTCATCGAGGACAACGTCAAGATCGGCGCCCATGCGGAACTGCACGATCTCACCGCCATCGCGGCGGGCACTGAGATCGGCGAAGCGGAAATCTGGGACGGTTCGCCGGGCCGCCGTACGGGTTCGGTCAATGTTGCCGCCCTGGACAACCCGCCGGAAGCCAGCGCGCTGCGCCGCAACAGCTTTGGCGTTCTCTACGTCATCCTGCTGACCCTGATCCCGCCGCTCGGCCTGCTGCCGATCTTCCCGGCATTCTGGCTATTCGACCGGATCGACGAATGGGTGATGCCGGGTTCCGGCGACCGCCTCGCCTATCTGGCCTCGATCCCGATCATGGCCTGGCCGACGGCTTTCGTCATGGTGCTCGTCACCGTGGCGCTAATCGCGCTCTTCCGCTGGATCATCCTGCCGCGCGTGCGCGAAGGCAGCTATTCGGTGCATTCCGGCTTCTATTTCCGCAAATGGACCGTGGCGCTCGCCACCGAAGTGACGCTGGAAACCCTGTCGTCGCTCTACGCCACCATCTACATGCGCAATTGGTATCGCTTGATGGGCGCGAAGATCGGCAAGGACGCGGAAATCTCCACCAATCTGTCGGGCCGCTACGATCTCGTCGAGATCGGCGAGAAATGTTTCATCGCCGACGAAGTGGTGCTGGGCGACGAGGATACGAGGCGCGGCTGGATGACCTTGCGCAAGGTGCGCACCGGCGCGCGCGTCTTCGTCGGCAATGATGCGGTGGTGCCCGTCGGTGCCGACATCCCGACCGGCGCGCTGATCGGCATCAAATCGAAGCCGCCCAAGAACGAGGACATGGAGGCCGGCGGCACGTGGTTCGGCTCGCCGCCGATCCGCCTGCCCGTGCGCCAGCGTTTCGACACCGGCTCCAACTGGACCTACGAGCCGCCCAAGTGGAAGAAATTCGCCCGCGCCGTCTTCGAGGCCGTGCATATCTCGCTACCGACCATGCTGTTCATCACCTTCGGCACCTGGGCCGTGGAAGTGCTGGGCCCGGCGCTGGAAGCGCGCGACTGGTTCCTGATGGGCGTGCTGTTCATCGCCTGCTCGATCGCCATTTCCTGCGCCATGATGGGTGTGGTCATCGCCGTCAAATGGCTGACCATGGGCACCTATCGCCCCGCCACCATGCCGATGTGGTCGTGGTGGGCGATGCGCACGGAAGCGGTGGCGGTGATGTATTGGGGCCTCGGCGCGCGCGTGCTGCTCGACCATATGCGCGGCACGCCGTTCCTGCCCTGGACCTTGCGTCTGCTTGGCGCCAAGTTCGGCAAGGGCGTGTGGATGGATTCCACCGACATCACCGAATTCGACTGCGTCAAGGTTGGCGATCATTGCGCCATCAACGCGCTGTCGGCGCTGCAGACCCATCTCTACGAGGACCGAGTGATGAAAGTGGGCCGGGTGGAACTGGCCCCGGCCGTGACCGTCGGCGCCGGCTCGACCGTGCTCTACGACACCAAGGTCGACGCTTTCGCCCGGCTGGGGCCGCTCACCATCGTCATGAAGGGCGAGCAGATTCCGGGCAATTCGTCTTGGATGGGCGCTCCGGCGGTGCGGACGGCCTGAAAATTCGCTCGAAAACCCAGTGATACAGCCGGGGTTTGACCCCGGTTGCGTCCCTGCTACAACGCCCGCGTTCAGCCAGGCGCACCATGTCACACAATACGTTCGGTCATCTTTTCCGCTTCACGAGCTTTGGCGAAAGCCACGGGCCGCTGATCGGCTGCGTCGTCGACGGTTGCCCGCCGTTGATCGAACTGACCGAGGCCGACCTGCAGGGCTATCTCGATAAGCGCCGGCCCGGCCAATCGCGCTTCACCACCCAGCGGCAGGAGCCCGACCAGGTGCGCATCGTCTCGGGCGTGATGACCGAGGAGGCGACCGGCCGGCAGCTTACCACCGGCACGCCCATCGGCCTGATCATCGACAATGTCGACCAGCGCTCCAAGGACTATGGCGAAATCCGCCAGCAGTACCGGCCCGGCCATGCCGATTTTCCCTATGACGCCAAATACGGCATCCGCGACTATCGCGGTGGCGGCCGTTCCTCGGCGCGCGAAACAGCGATGCGCGTGGCCGCCGGCGGCATTGCCCGCAAGGTTCTGGACGGCGTGCGCATTCGCGGCGCTCTGGTGCAGATGGGTCCGCACAAGATCGATCGCCAGCGCTGGGACTGGGCCGTCGTCGACGACAACGCCTTCTTCTGCCCCGATCCGCAAGCTGCGCGCGAATGGGAGACCTATCTCGACGGCGTGCGCAAGGCGGGCTCCTCCTGCGGCGCGGTGATCGAGATCGTGGCCGAGGGCGTGCCGCCCGGCTGGGGCGCGCCGATCTACGGCAAGCTCGATGCGGAACTGGCCTCCGCCTTCATGTCGATCAATGCGGTGAAGGGTGTCGAGATCGGCGAGGGCATGGCGGCGGCAGCGCTTTCCGGCGAAGACAACGCCGATGAAATGCGCACCGGCAATACAGGCCTGCCGCATTTCGTCACCAACCATGCCGGCGGCATTCTCGGCGGCATCTCCACCGGCCAGCCGATTGTCGCGCGCTTCGCGGTGAAGCCGACGTCCTCGATCCTGACCGAACGTCGTTCGGTCGATCGCTTCGGCGCCGAAGTCGACATTCGCACCAAGGGCCGTCACGATCCCTGCGTCGGCATTCGTGCCGTGCCCGTCGGCGAAGCGATGATGGCCATCGTGCTGGCGGATGCCTTCCTGCGCCATCGCGGCCAGACGGGCGCGCCGTCCACGCGTTGGCCCTTCCCCCGTCCCGCGTGAGGGGAACCCATGTTCGAGAAATATCTCTATGCATTGGGGAAAGGCGTTCGCAGCGTCCGGCGCACGCTGGATGAAGAAGCGCGCAAGGAAGCCACCGCCGATCCGAATGCCCCGCGCGACGTGACGCCCAACGATACCGGTGTTACCGAACCCGCTGCGGGCGTTGACGTGTCGTCTGTCATTCCGGCCCGCACGCCGTTGCGGCTCGCCAATCGCGCTTTGGTGATGGGCATTGTCAATGTGACGCCGGATTCCTTCTCCGATGGCGGCCGCTATCTCGACCACGCCGCCGCCGTGGCGCATGGCGAACAGCTCGCAGCCGAAGGCTGCGACATCCTCGACATCGGCGGCGAATCAACGAGGCCCGGCGCCGCCACCGTGACGATCGACGAAGAGATCGCGCGGGTCGTGCCGGTCGTGCAGAGCCTGTCGGCGCGCACGCGGCTGCCGATTTCCATCGACACGATGAAGGCGAAGGTTGCCGCCGCGGCCATCGAGGCCGGCGCCACCATCGTCAATGACGTCTGGGGCTTTCAATTCGATCCCGATATCGCCAGGGTCAGCGCCGATGCTCATGTGCATTGCGTGCTGATGCACAACCGCCGGCAGGATGACGCCAGCGTCGATATGTTCGCCGAAGTGAAGGATTTTCTGTCGCGCTCGATCGACATCGCGCTGAAGGCCGGTGTCGACAGAGACAAGATCTTCATCGATCCGGGCATCGGCTTCGGCAAAACCCACGATCAGAGCTTCGAACTGGTGCGGCGGCTCGCCGAACTGAAACAGGCACTCGGCTTTCCGCTGCTGCTTGGCATCTCGCGCAAGCGTTTCATCGGTTTCGCCACAACGCGCACGATCGCGGCGGAACGAATGATCGGCAGTGTCGCCGCCGACGTCTATGGCGCGCTTCATGGCGCCGATATCGTGCGCGTGCACGATGTGGCGGCTCATGTGGAAGCCTTCGCCGTCTTGAACGCCATCCTGGGCAAAGGAACAGAACGCCGATGAGCTTGCCAGGCAAAGTGATTATCGAACAGCTCGAACTGCACGCCTATCATGGCTGGCACAAGCACGAGAAGGAGTTCGGCCAAGCCTTCGCGATCGACATCGAATTCGAAGTCGATATGGCGATCGAGGCCGCCAGCGATCAATTGCAGGACGCGCTGGACTATGACGCCATCGTCACCACCGTGCGCCGGCTGTTCGTCGAATCCCATTACAAGCTGGTGGAAGCTGCCGCCGCCGCCCTGGCGGCCGGTTTGCTCGATCAGTTTGCACGCGTCGATGCGGTGCATCTGCGCATCCGCAAGCTGAAGCCGCCGATCCCCGAGCGGATCGGCGCCGTCGGTGTCGATCTGCGTATGACGCGCGATCAATTGAAAAGCCGTTGAGTGCCGTGAGCGAACCGGTTCTCGCCGCGCTGTGCCTCGGCGGCAATACCGGCGATGTGGCGCATGCTTTCGCCGATGCCTTGCAGGCGTTGGACGCGGGCGGCGCTCAAGTCGAACAGCGTTCGTCGGTGTGGCGGACGCCGCCGTGGGGCAAGACCGATCAACCGGATTTCCGCAACATCGCGGTGATCGTGCGCACGCATCTGTCGCCGCGCGCCCTGCTCGATCTTTGCCTAGCGATCGAACGCCAGGCCGGGCGCGTGCGGCTGGAGCGCTGGGGGCCGCGCACGCTCGATATCGACATTCTCACCTATGACGACGTGGCGCTGCACGAGCCGGGCCTGACCATTCCGCATCCGCGCATGCTGGAGCGTGCCTTCGTTCTGGCGCCGCTCGCCGAGATCGCGCCGCAGATGGTGGTGGCGGGCGTTCAAGTGGCCGATGCGTTGCAAACGGTCGATACGACGGGCCTGACGATCGACGCGGAAGCCACCGCCATCGTCGCGAGCTAGCCCTTTTTCTTCTCGACCACGCCTACGATCGGGCCCATCGGCCGCCAGCGGTCGTGACGGCTGATCGAGGGCGCGTACATCGACGAGATCGAGCCGTCGAGGAACAAGGCATCGCTACAGCCAATCTTGTCACGGAAGAACGTGGCGAAGTCGTAGAAGGTCACCGGCTCGTTCGAAATGGCGAAGACGATGCGCCCGCCGGAACAGGCGCCGACGCCATTGCGGGTCTTTTTCGACGTGCCTTCTTCCTGGATGCGCGGATGCAGGCGCCCATTGATCACCAGCATCGGGCCAGACTGGGTGGCGTAGCGCACGTCGGCGCGGCGCGAGGCAAAGCGATCGCTGTCAACGACGCCGGCGCCGGTGCGCGTGACGTAGAAGACGCCGTTCGGCTTGAGATGAAAATTGCCGGGGCCGTTGCGCGTGTTGAGCCGCGCCTTCTCGACGCCGCTTTCGATGAACAGGCCGACGGGCCGATAATCGGGATGATACATGCCGGCATTCATCGCGAAGACGAGCTTCTCGCCGTCACGCTCCAGCGCATCCGACAAAGCGTTGAACGAGCCATAGACCGTGCCATCGGGATCATCGAGAAAAAGGCGGATGTCGGATTTGCCGGAGATGAACGTGCAGACCGAATAAGAAGCATTTTCCCAGGCGGTCGATTCACACTGCGCCATTGCCGACTGCGCGGCAAAGCTGAGTATGAAAACGGCGCCGATGGCGATCAGGCGAAGAGAGCGGATCAGTCGCATTGTTCCCCGTTAAACTCTTTCCATCAACGCGGACACATGCGCGGCCACCGACTTGCCGAGCGCGTCGAGATTATAGCCGCCTTCCAGCACGGAGACGAGGCGCCCCTTGCAGCGCCGCTCTGCGATGTCGAGCAATTGTCGGGTCGCCCAAGCAAAATCTTCCTCAATCAGACCGAGCTGTGCCAGCGGGTCCTTACGATGGGCATCAAAACCCGCCGAGATAATGACGAGATCGGGCGAAAAGGCGTCGATCCGCTGCAGCACCACGTCGATCATGGCTTCTCGGAAGCGTTCGCCGTCGTCGCCCGCCCGCAGCGGCGCGTTGACGATCGTGTCGTGGGCGCCGGTCTCGCTCTTGGCCCCGGTGCCGGGATAGAGCGGCATCTGATGGGTGGACGCGTAAAGCACGCTCGGATCGTTCCAGAAAATCTCCTGGGTGCCGTTGCCGTGGTGGACGTCGAAATCCATGATCGCCACCCGTTCGGCGCCATGGACGGCACGGGCGCGGCGGGCGGCGATGGCGACATTGTTGAAGAAGCAGAAGCCCATCGGCGTCGCCGTCTCGGCATGATGGCCGGGCGGGCGCATGGCGACGAAGGCATTGGCGATCTTGCCGGCCATCACCTCATCCACCGCCTGGCTGGCGGCCCCCACCGCATGCATGCAGGCTTCCCAGGTGCCAGGGCTCATCGCCGTATCGCCATCGAGCTGCACCAGACCATCGGTCGGCGCCGCCTCTTCGATGGCACGCAGATAGGCTTCCGGGTGAACACGCAGAATGTCGGCACTCGTGCCGCGGGGCGCTGCCTCGCGGATCAGGCTTTGAAATTTCTCCGCCGATAGCGCTTCTTCGATCGCCACCAGCCGCTTGGGCTGTTCGGGATGGCCATAGCCCATGTCATGGCCGATGCCCGAGGGATGCGTGAGATAAAGTGTGCTCAAGGTGAAGTACCGGATGCGGCTGGGGTGAAAAGCTTAGCTTAAAAAGGCGCAGGACTGTGTCCTAGATGCAACACAATCTGGACATTTGCGTCCGTATCTCACCTTAAGACAATGATATGGTAAGAAAAGACCTAATAAATTCGGGCCTGGCGGTGCCGAATCGGGGCTAATCTCATGAAACTGAAGGCTTTTGTGGTCGCGTTGGTGGGCGCGACTTTGCTTGCGGGTTGCAATTACAAGTCGGTGCCGGATCCGGCCCTTACCGCCAAGGACGCCGAATGGATGGCGATGGTGCCGCCGTTCGAGCTCGACCCGGAACATCAGCGTTACGAGATTCAGGATCCGACCGGCGAAGCGCCCGGCACGATCATCGTCGATACCAAACAGAACTTTCTCTATTTCGTGCTGCCCGGCAAACGCGCCATCCGCTATGGCGTCGCCACGGGCGCGGAAGCCTATGGTTGGACCGGCACGGCGCAGGTGAAGCGCAAGGCCGAGTGGCCGCGCTGGATGCCGCCCGCCGACATGGTCGAGCGCTGGCCGCACCTCAAGCCGACGGCGGCGGCCGGCGGTCTCAATGGCGGCCCGGACAATCCGCTCGGCGCACGCGCCCTCTATCTCTACGAAGGCGGCCGCGACACGCTCTATCGCATCCACGGCACCAACGAGCCCGATAAGATCGGCCGCAGCGTGTCGTCGGGCTGCATCCGCATGCGCAACATCGACATCGTCGATCTCTACAATCGCACGCCGATGAACGCGAAAGTGATCGTGCGCTGAAGCAGTCAGCGAGGACGAATTTAAAAAGGCCGGGGTGACCCGGCCTTTTGTTTGCGCGTTACGAAATCCGCCGCGGCGACCCAAGTACGATATCGACGATCTCAGGTGGGCGCATGAAGCGCACAGGCGCGAGCGACGTGCCCAAACCGGCGGAGACGATCATGTGTTTGTTGTCGACGGCGATATGGCCATAGGTTTGCGACCAACGCATGCGCGGGCTCATCAAGGGCTGCGCGAATTCCGGCAGGCGCACCTGACCGCCATGGGTGTGGCCCGATAGAGTGAGCGCCACGCGCTGCGGCACCTGCGGGAAAATATAGGGCTCGTGCGCCAGGAGGATGACCGGCGCATCGTCGGTGACCTGCGCGAGCGAACCCGGCAGATCGTCCAAGCCGATATACTCGCGGTGGCTGCGCCGCAGGGCCAATTGATCGGCGAGGCCGACGACCCAGAAAGCATGGCCATCCTTGACCACGCGCACCGCGTCGTTCTCCATCACCGTGACGCCGGCATCGCGCAAGGCCTTGCGCACCGGATCGCCGTTGAGCGCCGGCATGTTTGGCAGAGCGCCATGCCAGAGGTCGTGATTGCCGAGCACACCATAGACGCCATAGGGCGCGCGCAGCACGCTCATCGCTTCGCCCCAGGCTTCCGGCATCACTGGGCCGGTCACCATCATATGGCCGCCGGTGTAATCACCGAGCAGAACGACGATATCGGGATGAAGTGCGTTCACCTTGTTGCAGATGGCGCGCACGCGGCTTGCCGGCATCCAAGGTTCGCAGGCATGAACATCGGAAATGACGCCGATGCGCAGATGCAGATCCGCCGGCCAAGCCGGCGGCGTCATGTGATAGGTGGTGCGTGTGAGGATGAAACCGGGCTCGATGCCGAAAGCATAACCACCCACACTGAGAAGGCCCGCACCGCCCGCGGCGGCGCGGAGGAAACCGCGTCGTGTTACAAGTGCCATTTATAGTTCTTGTCCGTTCCCGCCTGCTCCCTCGTGCAGACGCTGGACAAGAAGCTATCACGCCGCCATGTCGTCGCCACGCAAAAATGCGGGAATGTCCTTCACCTGCGGGCGCGGACCACCCGGGCGTAAAGCTTCCTGCTTGTCGGAGCGAATCTGCAAGGCGGCTGCAACCGCCGCGATACCGATTTCACGGTAGAGGTGGGTCAGAAGATCGCGCGCGTCCTTAACTTTGCGCAGCGGAGCTTCGACGGGGGATTCTTGACGGCTGTCTTCGATCGATTGGGACGACATTGGGGCAACTCACTCTGGGCACGGCCGGCCCGAACCACTGGCGCCGGCTCGTTAAAAATGTGAGCCATCGGTTAAGACGGCTTTAATCTTGCTAACCGGAGATGTGGATAAAGGCTGTGCGCCGCAGCACGCACCGCGGCTACTTCGACGAACCCTGCCAGCGGCAGTAGTGCGATCCCGGCCGGCGCAACGCCAGGTCGATGTGCATATGGTCTTCGTGATAGCCATCGGACCCCGGCCCCAGCACCGTCGCGAAATGCCGGCAGGCGGATTCAAAGAGCGCCATCGGGATTGGCTTGGCTTTATCGCCGACCTGGGCTGTGGCGCCGCCGGCAAAGCGGACGCCGCGAATGTCGAGCGCATTACCCTTGCCGTGCTCGCTCAATTTGGCGCCCTTCACCCGATTGCGGCCGCGACAGTCATAGGAGGCCCCGGAGACGATGGTCTCGAGCCGGCGGCCATCCTGCTCCAGGACGGCAGCGAATTCGCCTTTGACCCAGGATGAAAAAGCCCGCGCCATGTCGCAACGCATGGCGCCGGCATCGGTCACGGCGACGCGCCGGCCATCGGCCAGCCTGATCGCCGTCAACAGCACCGGCTCGTCGATCCCGCATCCCGGCCCGGCGCGCGGCGCGGCCACACGCTTGGCCTCGACCTGACCGCTGTTGAGAAAATCACGGCAGGTGGTGGAGACCGTCGGCAGCACAGGTTCGACCGGCTCGGGCTTCGCCTCCGGCTTCGTGGCTTCTGGCTTCGTTGCCTCCGGCTTGGCCGCATCAGGGTGAGCGACTTCCGGCTTGGGCAGCGCTGCTTGTTTGGGTCCGGCCGTGTCAGGCTCGATGGCCCGCGACTGATCCTCCATAAGGGATTGCGGACGCGGCCACGGCAAGGGCGGGTCGCGCGGCAAGGCTGCGACTTCAGCGCCGATCATTCCGAAAAGACATAAAGAAAGCCAAAAACGAAAGGGACGACAGTTCATCAAAAGATAAACCCGCCGCCCCTCTTGTCGGTTCCCGTGTGCTTAAAGCCCGATGATCACCGATTTAACCTCGGTGAAGGTCTCAACGCCTTCCTTGGCATTCTCGCGACCCCAGCCAGACTGTTTGTAGCCGCCGAAGGGCAAAGCGTTGTCGAGGCCGCCACCGTTGATGCGGATGAAGCCGGACTTCAACCGCTTCGCCATCTTGTGGGCGACGCTGAGGTTCTGCGTCCACACATAGGCCGACAGACCGTAGGTCGTGTTGTTGGCCTCCGCGGCGATGGCATCAAGACTGTCGTCATCGAATGTCGCGGCGCAGAGAACCGGTCCAAAGATTTCCTCGCGCCGCACCGCCATATCGGCCGTGGTGTCGGCGAGAATTGTCGGCTCGACGAAATAGCCGGACTGGCCGAAACGCTTGCCGCCGGTGACGACCGAGGCGCCGGCTTCACGGCCCGATTGCAGAAAGCCGGTGACGCGATCAAGCTGTTCCTGCGAGACCAGAGGACCCATTTCGGTCGCCGCATCGACGCCAGGACCGACCTTCAGCTTCTGCGCCCGTTCGGCGACACCTTCGAGAATGCGGTCGAACACTTTTTTATGCGCATAGAGCCGCGAGCCCGCCGCGCAGACCTGACCGGCGTTGGTGAAGATGAAACGCGACACGCCTTCGATCGTCTGATCGATGTTCGCATCGGGAAAGACGATGACCGGCGACTTGCCGCCGAGTTCCAACGTCACGCGCTTCAGATTGCCGGTGGCCGCCTTGAGGATCAGCTTGCCGACTTCGGTCGAGCCGGTGAAGGAGACCTTGTCGACGCCGGGATGATCGACCAGCGCCGCGCCGGCCTCGCCAAAGCCGGTGACGATGTTGATGACGCCAGGCGGGAAGCCGGCTTCCTGCACCAGTTCACCAAGACGCAGCGCCGTCAGCGGTGTCTGTTCTGCCGGCTTGAGAATGACGGTGCAGCCGGCGGCGAGCGCCGGTGCGATCTTCGAGACCGCCATCATCAGCGGGAAGTTCCACGGCACGATCAAGGCGGCGACGCCGACCGGCTCGCGCAAGGTATAGGCGTGCCAATCGCCCGGCAGCGAGACATCGGCGGTGGTGCCGTAGAGTTTGGTGGCCCAGCCGGCGTAGTAGCGCAGCTTCTCGGCCGAGCTTGGAATGTCGATGGTGCGCGACGCCTTAAGCGGCTTGCCGTTGTCCAAGGTTTCGATCAGCGCAAGTTCATCGGCGTGCCGCTCGATCGCTTCGCCAAGTTTGTAGATGAGCTTGGCGCGTTCGGCCGGCGCCATGCGCACCCACGGGCCACCGTCGAAAGCCTTGCGTGCGGCCACGACCGCCAGATCGACATCGGCTTCTTCGCCGTGAGCGACCCGCGCGATCACCTGTTCGGTGGCCGGGTTGACCACCTCAAACGTTTTGCCCGACACGGCGGGCACTTCCTTGCCGTCGATCAGCAGTTTGCCGCAGCGCTTCAGAAAGGCCGACGCCAATTGATCGCCCGAAAACGCGATATCATCCATGGGTTTCTCCTCAGACAGACGTGGAAGATCGACGCGCTCAGGCGTCGATCGCAACCGTGTTTGGCCGCAGGGCAGGCCAAGCCTTGAGCAGGCGCAGAACGCCCGCCAGGCTGCTGCTCGGCAGCGGCACGAATGGTTTCTGCGCCTGCTTGCACAGGCGTTTCACCGTGAACATCGCATTGTGGCTGATGCAATCGACCGGAAAGGCCACCACATCGGCGCGGCCGATCAGGGACGGCAGCAGGCTCGTGGCTTCATCCAATCCGCCATCGTGATGCAGGAAGAGTGCGCCAGCGGCGCTGACCGCTTCCTTGATGGCGGCGAGCGTGTGCGCCCGGCCGCCGACATAGAGAAAGGTCTGGCCTGACAATAAAGGCTGCGTTGCAGGCGCCGACGCATCGGCCTGCATGTAATCTTCAAGCGCCGCCAGTTCTTCGGCCAGGCGATCCTTCGCATCGACGGCGGTGTCGCGCTCCTCGCGCGCCGTTTGCGTTTCCGCGCGCAGATTTGCTTGCTGCGTTTCGAGCTTGGTGCGCCTAGCGCTTTCGCGATCGAGTTTCGAACTCAGGCTCGCCACCAAGGCACGCAGCTCTTCCACCTCGCCATCGCGATCCGTCGGCGCTGGCGCGGCGGATGTCGTTTCCGCGAGCATCGCTTGCAGCCGCATGATCCGCGCGTCGCGCTCGGTCACCATGCTGCGCAGCCGGCTCTCCTGCCGCTCAACCTTCTCGCTGAGGCGGACGTTCTCCTGTTCGAGATCAGCGAGGCGGCGAATGTCGGCGCGATTGGCGGCGCCGACCAGATGCGACAGCATATGGATCTCGCCGAAGATCTGTTTCAGCAGCGTCGTGTCGGTGGCCGGATGGGTCAGTGCCGCCCAATAGCCGCCCGCGACGTCGCCCATGGCACGCGACTCGCGCCAGAGTGTGAGAATGTCCGCCGGCGTCGCGGCACTTTCGAAGCGCCGGATGGCCGCCGCATGTTCGGCCTCAAGCGCCTTCTGCAGCAGTTTGCCAGCTCCGCCCGCTGTCGATGCGAGCCGCACGCCTTCCTTATGGATTTCATGGTCGGACTGATTGGCGATCGCCGCCGGACCGATGGATTTGCCGACGACCTTGCGCAGCGCCGGCAGGGTCAGACAGGTGCCGACGATCGAGCAATGCAGCGACGTGCTGAAGTCCCACAGCTTGCGACGGCGCGGTTCGGCGACATTGACCAATGGCCCCCTGGCCGGAAAGGCGAAAGCGGCCGAGGCGTCAAGGCGCAAGACAGTCTTGGGCTGGGCGTGCGGGAACATAGCGTCACTCCATACGCTATATTCACACATATATATCGTTAGGAATCAAGCACAGAAATCGTCCGATATGGAACGATAATAATCCGAAAATGAGCGGTTTTAGCTACCGACAGACCGAATGCGGGCGCGGGGCGGCGAAGTGGTGCGGACCTTGTTCTGCATCGCCGTGCCGATCGCCGGCTCCTGCACATTGGCGGCGGCGCGCACCAGATCGCGCACCTCGATCACCAGTTTCTCGAAATCGGCCAGCCGATCGGCCGGCATTTTCGCGAAGGTCTCCTCGACGAAGCGCTTCTGGACGGCGATCGCCTCCATGGCCATGCGGCGGCCGTCCTCGGTGAGGAAGATGGCGTGCGAGCGGCGATCGCCGGGAATCGTCCGCCGTTCGACCAGCGCCGCCGCCACCAGGCGGTCGACGAGGCCGGAAATATTGCCTTTGGTGACATAGAGCCTGCGGGCGAGATCCTGCTGGCTCATGCCCTCCTGTTCGGTCAGGGTGGTGAGAATATCGCACTGGGGAACGGATAAACCGATCTCGCGCAAACGGTCGGCAATCACGCTGTTCATGCGTGTATTCACACGCAAAAGCCGAAACCACACCCGTTCTGCGTCAAGAAGTTCGTTCATCATTCGTCCTAAGCTGAGCCGTTTCCCGACTCCTTCCCGCAGTCTAGACAATTTTGCGCCCGCCGGCTGCCCGGTGCAAATATTTGCTCAGACCAGCTTGTCCCGCTCCTTCAACCCTGGAAACAGGCGCATCCAGGCCAGGGTGACGGCGACCGCCCCACCCCCGCCGATGACCACGGCCAGCACCGGGCCTGTCAAACTGGCAACGATGCCGGAATAAAACTGGCCAAGCTCGTTGGACGCGCCGATGAACAGGCTGTTCACGGCCGAGACGCGGCCGCGCATCTCATCGGGCGTTTCCAACTGCACCAGGGTACTGCGGACATAGACGCTCACCATGTCGGCCGCCCCCAAGATGACCAGACACACCAACGCCACGCCGATATGCGACGACAAGCCAAAGCCGATGGTGGCGAGGCCGAACAGACCGACCGCCTGGAACATGCGCAGCCCCACCCGACTGTTGAGCGGGAAGCGCGCCAGCACCACCGCCGTGCCGATGGCGCCGACCGAGGGCGCGCTGCGCAACAGGCCGAGCCCAACCGGGCCGGCATCGAAAATATCCTTGGCGAACATCGGCAGCAGCGCCGTGGCGCCACCCAACAGAACGGCAAAGAGATCGAGCGAGATCAGACCGAGCAAGGTCGAGTTCGACCAGATCGATTTGAGCCCCGCCGTCATATATTCCCACGACAATTGCGACGTGTTGTCGGCCGGCGGGCGACGCTTGAGCATGTAGAGCAGTGCGACGCAGGTCGCCGACAGAAACGTCGTGCAGAGGAACACGAAGGGCGCGCCGAACAGATAAGCGAAACCGCCCACCGCCGGGCCGATGATCGAAGCGGTCTTGGTGGCGGTCGAGCCGAGCGCCACCGCATTGGCCAATTGTTCCTTGCTCACCAGGTTCGGCAGAAGCGCCGAAGAGGCCGGGCTAAAAAAGGCTCGTGCGGCACCGGCCAGAAACACCAGAGCATAGATGAGAGGCAATCTCTCGATCTGCAGCACGGCACTCAAATAGAGGCCAAAGGAAGCCACGGCCGAGATGCTGTAGCACACCATCAACACCTGCCGGCGATCGTAACGATCGGCGACATGACCGGCGATCAACAGAAACAAAATGTTGGGCGCGAAGGCGGCGAGGCCAATCAGGCCCAAAGCCACCGCGCTGCCGGTCATCTCATAGACCATCCAGCCGACGGCGACATCGACCATGCTGATCGCCAACCCGGCGAAGAAACGCGAGAAGAAGAAACAGGAATATTCGCGCGACTGGAACGGCTCCAGGCCCTTGACCGAAAATGCCATCTAGCGCGCCAAAGTCCTATTTGATCAGCTCACCGACGCGTTCGACGATGGGCTTGGGGGTCGCATAGATCTTACGGATCAATGCTTCGAGCTGTTCACCCGTATGCGGTTCGAGATCAAGCCGCTGCTTCTTCACATCGGCGATGAATTCTTCGTCCTTCATCGTCGCGTTGAACGCATCACGCAACATTTTGACCCGCTCCGGCGGCATGTTGGGGGGCGCGACGAACGGCCGACCAATACCCTGTCCCGCATAAAGGAACTCGATCGCCTGTTTCTGCTCGGCAGTCTTGGCCATATCGAGAATGAACGGAGTGTCCTTTATCTCGGGGCTGGGCTCCGTGCCACCCTGAAAGATCAAGTTCACTTTCTTTTGAGAGATCCAATCCGGCCGCTTGCCGTCGACGCTGTCGAGACTTTCGCAAATGCCATCGACTTCGCCGCGTTCCATGGCGAGGAACACATCGGAAGACGCGGGGAAACCGGCCACCAGCTTGAACTTGGTGCCAAGGATGGCATTCAGCGCCCGGGGATAGGCGCGCGTGCCGGTGCCAGGCCCGGTATCGCCGACGATCAGCTCGGTCTTCAGGAGATCGTCGAAGGTCTTCACCTTGGCGTTCTGATTGGCGATGCAGACGTTGGTCTCTGTGGTCGGCGTGCCGATCCAGGTGATCTGCAACGGATCAAAGCGGGCACCGACCTGGCCGGTGAGGGGCCCAAGCGCGGCATCGCGCGCGATGATGCCCATGGTCGAACCATCCTTGGGCGCGATCGCATAAATATTGCTGGCGGCGGTGAAGCTGCCAGCGCCAGGCATGTTCTGCGGGATGGCATTGGGTTTGCCGGGCAGATGTTTGGTGATGTGGCGGGCCACCACGCGGCCCCACAGGTCATAACCGCCGCCGGGGCCAAAGCCGATGATCATGGTCAGCGGCTTACCGCTCGCGAACGGGCCGGCGTCTTGAGCCAGGCTTTGGGTCAGACTTGCCGCAGGCGCCTGCAGGGCCAAAACCCCTGCGACAATGGCGAAACTCCTCCTCATCCTTCCCTCCCGTTTTTGATCAGATGCGATTGGTGCCGCGCTTGCGTCCTTGGTTCACATCGAGAAACAATTCCTCGAGCCCCATCTTCCGCTTGATCAATCCTTGTTCGAAAGAATAGCCGATCAAGGTCTCCAGCGTATGCCGATTGCTGTCGGTCATGCCATATTGCCAGGGATCGCGGCCGAGCACGTCCTCCTGCTCCTCCCAGGCCTCACGATACCAGGCCAGTGGCACGATGCGCGGGTTTTCCATACGCTTCATGGCGACGGCCTTGGCCGCCTCGAACGCCTTCATCAGCTCGACCGGCACCCAAGGATATTTGTCGACGATCTCCTGCTTGATGCCCGTCACATGCATGATCGGGAAAATGCCGGTCTTGCGGAAATAAGCCAGTTCCTCCTGCTTATAGTCCGGCCACAGACGCTTGACCGCCGGATGGCGTTCCACCATCGGCCAGATCAGATCGGCGTGCAGCACCGCATCGAGCTCGCCGGCCACTAAAAGTTCTTCGCACGTCTGGTCGTGACGCATGCGCGACAAACGCAATCCTTCCGGCGGCGTGAACTCCACATCTTCATCGATCTCCGTCACCCATTCGATCGATCTGTGCGGCACGCCATATTCATGTTCGAGAATGCCGCGCAGCCACAGGATCGCCGACACCTGAAAGGATTTGACGCCGATCCTGCGGCCGATCAGATCCTTCGGCTCGTTGATATTTTTCGAGGTGTTGACGAAAGCGAAGCCGTGGCGAAAGCGGCGATGCAGGAAGACGGGGATGCCCGCAAACGGCTGGCCTTGATCGCGCGCCAGCAGATAGGACGAGCTCGAAACTTCAGCGACATCGAATTCGCGGTTGCGCAAGAAACGCCAGTGCCGCGTGCTCGAATCCATCGTCGTGATGATCGTCAGCTCGATGCCATCGGGCTGAACGGTGCCTTCTTTCAGGGCTCGAACGATTTCATAGTCACCGCAAGCCAGAGTCAGCGCCAGCTTCTTGGACATCGCGTCATAACCTCCCCACCCGGATCGTTGCCGGAATGGAATGTCCGGGATCAAGGCTTTATCTTGATGGGGTGGTAGCAGCCTTCATCCAAGCTGCCAAGCGCGCAGCGTTCACGAGCGATCAAAGATTTGCCTGGGAATAGGCCATAACATGCACTTTAGCGCATGTTACCTAGCGTGTGCACATCAGCGGCTGAATGGAGCGGCCGCGCTGAGCCGCGATATCGCCGGTGGTGCGATCGGGACGCGGCGCGGGCACACCGGTCGGCGGCACCACGGGCTTCGCACCAACATCATTCATCAATTTCAGCGCGACGGAAGCCGGAATGATTTTCCATGCGGCTTGCGGCACGATGCCGGCATAGCGTGCGGGCTCAGCGGCCGGTGCGGCCGCGATCGCCACCAATGCGCCCGAACGATCGAAAATCGCCGTACCGCCAATGCGCCCCTGCAACGGCGCGACAAGACGCGCCGCGCCTGTGCCGACAGGTGCAACATACTCACCTGTCGCCACGGTGATCTCGGCATCGCGACCGCCGAGCTGCGCGGCGAACAGAGCCACGAGGCTGTCCCCCGCATTGGGCGTGGAGGCCGTTGGCGCAACGGCCGCGATTTCCGCGCCACGCGCTTCGACCAAAGCGAGGCCGGTTTCCGCATCGCGCCGCGTGATGGTCGCCGCGCGCGCCGCGATCTTCGGATCGACGCAATCGCCGCTCAAGGCCGTGAGAAAGAGGCCGGGGCCGATGGCGATGGCGCTGGCCGCAAGCTGCACGCCCGAAGCCGACGGCGCTGGTCCCGCCGTGGCGGGAGACGTCGATGTGGACGGCGTGGAAGCGGCCGAAGGGAAAGGCTCAAAGGCATTGGCGATGGCGATCGACAGGACATCATAGGTCGGCCGCAGGCGCCGTGCGTAAGACAAGGTATAACCGCGCACCGTCGCCACGCCATTGGCCATGCCACGCGCCGCGCGCGTGTAAAAAACCCGTTCGCCTTCCTCGCCGGTGACGACCAGGAAGTCCGGCCGCAACACGCGATAGGTCACTTTCCGTCCTGGCGCATCGCCGCGCAGAATTTCGAACAGACGCGGCAGGTCACTGTCGGCTTCGGCATTCTGGAACGTGTCGATGGCGGCGGCACCATCGGTGGTGCTCCAGGTCGTACCCGTCTTGGTATCGGTTTTCCTGCTCATCGCCTTGGTCGGCAAACCGATGGCAATGCCGGAACGCGTGTCGACGACCTTGCGGAAAGCCTGGGCGTTGCGAGCCTTGTCGGCCGCGGCAACCAGCGCGGCCTTCGCCTTCTGATCGAGTGTGCCATCGGTCGGCAGTTTGCCGCGCCGCGCATAAGCGACGATGGCATCCCTCGTACCGCGACCAAAGCTGCCGTCGACGTTGCCTTTATAATCGCCGGTCCAGACCAGCGCATCCTGAATGGCGCGGCGGTCGGCTTCCGGCAGCGCCTCGAAGGCGCTCTTGGCCGCTTCAAAGGCTGGATCGGGCGCGGCGGCGGCAGGGGCCGGCTGTTGCGCCCAGGCGGGATGGGACAGCACGGTGCCGGCGAGCAACAGCGAAAGGACGCGCAGCGCGCTTGCCGTTGTGAATGCCATCCTTCGCCCCCGTGCAGAGTTGCAACCTACCGGTCACAATTGGAAAAAATTGAATAATCGCGATCCGCCCGCGTGATCATGGTCAAAAAACCGCCGCAACGGAAGTGCGGCATCGCACAGATGTTGCACTTATCTGGTGGTTCTTGCCATAGGTCCTGTGCCTGAAATGTGACATGCTGGCGGCGTCACGGCGCTCGGTGACTTTGGGCGAGCACGAATATGGAGGTTCTCATGCGCAAACTGCTCCGCGGTCTGGCGACGGCTCTAACCCTTCTCATCGCCACATCCGCTTTTGCGCAGCAAAAAGCCTATGTTCGCGACGATCTTGCCTCCAACGTCATTCGTCTCGAAGAACAGATCCGGAAAGACAGCGCGACGCTTGCCGGTCGATCCACGACTGATCTGCGTCGTGATGGCCTCGCGATGATCTCGCGCAATCCGCGCGCCGCGCTCCTGCCGCTTGGCGCCGTCATCACCGCAACACCGCGCGACAGCCAGGCCTGGCTCGATTATGCGCGTGCCGCGCGGGCCACGGCCACCTCCAATCCCAACGATGGCTGGCGCTTGAATCAAACCGCGATCTCCGCCGCTTACGCCGCTTATCAACGCGCTAACGACAAGGATCAGGAAGCCACGACGCTCGCCTTCCTCGGTTCGATCTACGACGCGCAGACGCTGTATCGGCTGTCGCTGAACGCCTATCGCGCCAGCCTCGATGCATCGGACAATCGCTCCGTGCGCGGCATTTACGAAAATCTGCGCGCCAAATATGGCTTCCGCATTCTCGACTATAAAGTCGATAACGATGCCGCCTCGCCGCGCATCTGCTTCCAATTCTCCGAGCCTTTGCAACGCGGCAAGGTCGACTTCTCGCCCTACATCGCCATCTCCGGTGCCGCCGCCAGCGCGGTGTCCTCGGAAGACCAGCAGCTCTGCGCCGAAGGCCTGAAGCATGGCGAGAAATATTCCATCGTCGTGCGCCAGGGCTTGCCCTCTTCGGTCGGCGAAAACCTCCTGAAATCCGCCGATTATGAAATCTACGTACGCGATCGTTCGCCGCAGGTGCGCTTCACCGGCAAGAATTACGTGCTGCCCCGCGTCGGCCAGGAAGGCGTTCCCGTCGTCTCCGTGAATACGCCGAAGATCGCCGTCGATATTCTGCGCATCGGCGATCGCAACCTCGTGCCGACGGTTCGCTCCGACGATTTCCTGTCGCAGCTCGGCAGCTATCGCGCCCGCCAGATCATCAACGACAAGGGCGTCAAGGTGTGGACCGGCACGCTCGATGCGCGCACCGACCTCAACAAGGATGTCGTCACCGCCTTTCCGGTGCTCGAAGCCGTCGGCAAGCTGGAACCCGGCGTCTATGTGATGCTGGCGCGCGCCGGCGAGAAGCCGATCTCGCAGTCGATCGGATCGGATGACGATGATGATTACTCCTCTGAGAACGCGGCGACGCAATGGTTCGTCGTATCCGACCTCGGCCTGACCAGTTTCTCCGGCGACGATGGCGTGCATGTTTTCGTGCGCTCGCTCGCCAGCGCCGCGCCGCTGAACTCCGTCGAAGTGCGCCTGCTGGCGCGCAACAACGAAGTGCTGGCGACGCAGACCACCGGCGCCGACGGTCACATCCGTTTCGATCCTGGTCTGGCGCGCGGCAATGGCGGCATGGCGCCCGGCTTGCTGATCGCCAGCGACCGCAACGGCGACTACGGCTTTCTCGATCTGGTGCAGGCGCCGTTCGATCTCACCGATCGCGGCGTGAAGGGCCGCACCGCCGTCAAGGCGCTCGATGCCTATGTCTATCCGGAACGCGGCGTCTATCGCTCGGGCGAAACGGTGAATGTCACCACCTTGCTGCGCGACGGGCGCGGCGGCGCCAGCGCCTTGCCGCTCACCCTCGTCGTCAAGCGGCCCGACGGCGTCGAATACAAGCGCGCTCTGGTCAACGATCAAGGGCTTGGCGGACGGGCCTGGTCGGTCGCGCTGCTGTCGGGTGTCGCCACCGGCACCTGGCGCGTGCAGGCCTATGCCGATCCGAAACTGCCGGCGATCGGCGAGGCCACCTTCCTCGTCGAAGACTATGTGCCGGAGCGGCTCGATCTGACGCTGACACCGAAAGATCAGGTCCTAGTGCAGGGCGAGGAAGCCAGCATCACTGCGGCGGCGCGCTATCTCTACGGCGCGCCTGGTTCCAACCTCGATATCAGCGGCGAGATTTCGATCTCCAAGGCTGGCTCGCTCAATCTTCCCGGCCTCAACGGTTATCAGGCCGGCTTGCAGGACGAAGAGTTCGAAACCGTCCGCAACGATATCGACAGCGACACGCAGACCGACGCCAAGGGCCAGGCGACTGTGACGTTCACGGTGCCGGAGGTGGAAGCCTCGCAGCCGGTCGAAGCACGCATCATCCTGCGCGCCGGCGAACCGGGCGGGCGCGCCGTGGAGCGCGTCGTCACCCTGCCGGTGCGCGCCAAGAACGGCATGATCGCGGTGAAGAAGAATTTCGACGATCTGTCGGAAGGCTCGACCGCGACCTTCGATGTCGTCGCGATTACCGCCGATGGCCAACGCGTGCCTGTGAAGGGCCTGCAATGGTCGCTCTATCGCGTCACCAACGACTATCAATGGTACAACAACGATGGCCGCTGGGGCTATGAACGGGTGAAGTCGTCGCGGCGCATCGCCGACGGTAAGATGGATGTCGCCGGCACCGAACCGGCACGCATCGCCGCCGGCGTGAGCTGGGGCGCCCATCGCCTCGATCTCGCCTCCGACGACGGTACGTTCACGCCGACCAGCATCACTTTCAACGTCGGCTGGTCTGGCGATGCCACGGCGGAAACGCCCGATCTGCTCGATCTCACCCTCGACAAGACCGACTACAAACCCGGCGAGCAGATGCGCGTGAAGATCGCCTCGCGCTTCGCCGGCAAGGCGACGCTCGCCATCGTCGGTGACAAGGTGCAGGACATCACCGTCCGCGATCTCGTTGTCGGCGACAATCAGATCACGTTGCCGGTGAAGGCCGAATGGGGCGCCGGTGCCTATGCGGTGGCGCTGGCGCATCGTCCGCTCGATCAGGCCGCCAAGCGCATGCCGGGCCGTGCGCTCGGCTTGTCGTGGTTCCAAGTCGATCCCGGCGCGCGCAAGCTCGATGTTGCTATCGACGCGCCCGAGAAGATCGAACCGCGCCGCGCGCTCACCCTGCCGATCAAGCTGGCGGGATTGAGCGCCGGCGAGGAAGCCTATGTGACGGTGGCCGCCGTCGACATCGGTATTCTCAATCTCACCCGCTATGAATCGCCCAATCCGACCGGCTACTTCTTTGGCCAGCGCCAGCTCTCCAATGAAGTGCGCGATCTCTACGGCCTGTTGATCGACGGCATGCAGGGTTCGCGCGGCGCCATCCGCTCCGGCGGTGACGCCGGCGGTCCTGGCCTTGAGGGCAATCGCCCAACGCAAGAGCCGCTGGCGCGCTATTCCGGCGTGGTGAAGGTCGATCAGGATGGCGTGGCGCGCGTCACCTTCGAGATTCCGCCGTTCAACGGCTCCATCCGCGTGATGGCCGTCGGCTGGAGCCGCGACAAGGTCGGCGCGGCTTCGAAGGACGTGATCATCCGCGATCCGGTCGTGGTGCAGGCGACGCTACCGCGCTTCCTGGCGCTGGGCGACCGCTCGCAGTTCCACATCCAGGTCGACAATGTCGAAGGTGCGGCCGGCGATTATGCGGTCGATCTCGACGTGCGTGGCCCGATCGCGCTGGCCGCTAATGCGGCGCGCCGCGCCTTCCGCCTGACGCAGGGCGGCAAGACGCAGTTCACCATTCCGGTGACGGGCGCTGGCATGGGCCGGGCGGAGATCGACCTGAAACTGTCGGGGCCGAACATCTCGGCCTCGCAGACCTTGGCGATCAACGTGCAGCCAGGTTCGACCGAACTCTATCAGCGCACGGTGCGGCCGCTGCCAGCGGGCAGCAGCATCACTTTGTCGAACGATCTCCTGGCCAATTTCCTGCCCGGGACCGGCGCGGTGTCAGTGGCGGTCACGCCTTACGGCGGCATCGATGTCGGCGCATTGTTGCAAGCGCTGGATCGTTACCCCTACGGCTGCTCGGAACAGATCGTCAGCCGCGCCATGCCACTGCTCTATGTCAATCGGCTCGCCTCATCGCAGATGCTGGCGCTCGATACGGATGCGGAGAAACGGGTGCGCGACGCCATCGAGCGCGTGCTGTCGCGGCAAGCCTCGTCCGGCGCCTTCGGTCTGTGGTCGGCCAACAATGCCGGCGACGACCTGTGGCTCGACGCTTTCATCACCGACTTCCTGACGCGGGCGCGCGAGGCCAAATACGATGTGCCGCAACGCTCCTTCGATCAGGCGCTCGACCGGCTGCGCAACCAAGTGGCCAATGCGGGTGACATCAAGACCAGCGAAGCGGCGGGCATCGCCTATGCGGTCTATGTGCTGGCGCGCAACGGCCGTCCGGTGATGGGCGACTTGCGGTATTTCGCCGACACCAAGCTGTCGTCCTTCGACACGGCGCTGTCGCGGGCGCAGATCGCCGCGGCACTTGCGATGCTGGGGGATCGCGGCCGGGCGCAGCAGGCCTTCGCCTCGGCGGCGCAGCGGCTGCGCGAACAGCAGCGCAACCGCTACTCGCGCTCCGACTACGGTACGCGCCTGCGCGACAGCGCCGGCCTCTTAACCTTGGCGGCAGAAACCGACGACAGCGACCGCAACCTGCTCGCTTTGGCCGGCGCCGCCGTGCAGGAGGAACGCGCCGCCACGAGCTACACCAGCACCCAGGAGAACACCTGGATGGTGCTGGCGGCGCAGGCCCTGTTCAAGGAAGCGCAGACGATGCAGCTCTCCGTCGCCGGCGTGCCGCAGACAGGGGCGCTCTATCGCACCTGGCGCGGCACGGCGCTGGAGCGCGGCGACATCGCCATCGGCAACACCGGCCAGGGCGCGACGCAAGTCGTAATCACCACGTCGGGCCATCCGGCGACGCCGGAACCGGCGGCGTCGCGCGGCTATCAGGTCGAGCGTCAATACTACAAGCTCGACGGCAAGCCGGCCGATCTCGCCCAGGTGAAACAGAACGACCGCCTCGTCGTGGTCCTCAAAGTCACCGAGCTGGAAGCGGCCTATGCGCGCCTGATGCTCGTCGACAAACTGCCGGCAGGCCTGGAGATCGATAATCCCAGACTGTTCGATGGCGGCTCGGTGTCGGATCTCGCCTTCGCCAAGGCGACGGTGGAACCGACGCACCAGGAATTCCGCGACGACCGTTTCGTCGCGGCCTTCGACCGCAGCGGCAGCGATCGGGCGACCTTCAACATCGCCTATATCGTGCGGGCAGTGACGCCGGGACGCTACGTGCTGCCGCCGGCAATCGTGGAAGACATGTACCGGCCCGAACGGTTCGGCCGCACGGGCACGGGCACGTTCGACATCGGCGAGGCGCAACGGTGACCAAGAGCCAGCCTCGGCGCGGACGTGGCTATCTCATCGCCATGGCGGTGGTGGCCACGCTCGGCCTTGGTGTGCCGGCGGTCTGGAAAAATTATGAAGCTTCGCTTCCGCCGCTCGATCTGAAAGCCGCGTTAAGAGGATCGACGGTCGCCGTCGATCGTCACGGCAAGCTGCTGCGCGCCTTCACCACCGAGGATGGGCGCTGGCGTTTGCCCGTGACGGTCGACGATGTCGATCCGCGCTTCATCGACATGCTGCTCGCTTACGAGGACCGCCGTTTCTATAGCCACCATGGTGTCGACTGGCAGGCGCTGGCGCGAGCCGCCGGCCAGATGCTGCGCCATGGCCGCATCGTCTCGGGCGGATCGACCATCACCATGCAGGTGGCCCGTCTGATCGACCCACCGCAGGATCAGCGCAGTCTCGCTGCCAAACTGCGACAGGTGGTGCGCGCGCTCGAACTGGAGCGCACACTCAAGAAGCGCGAAATTCTCGATCTCTATCTGGCGCTGGCGCCTTATGGCGGCAATCTGGAAGGCCTGCGCGCCGCCTCCCTCTCCTGGTTCGGCAAGGAACCGCGCCGCCTATCCTTCGCCGAACAGGCACTGCTCGTCGGCTTGCCGCAGGCGCCCGAAGCGCGGCGGCCGGACCGCGACCTCGCGGCGGCCTTGCGGGCTCGCGACCGCATTCTCGCGCGCTCGCAACAAGCCGGCCTCCTGAGCCGCGAAGAACAAATCGGCGCGTTGCGCGAAGCCTTCAAGGGCGAGCGCAAAGCTTTCCCCGCTTACGCGAGCCATGCGGCGGCTGCCGCGCATGCGGCCGAGCCGCAACGGCGCGTGCTGCAATTCACCATCGATCAGCGGCTGCAAGCCTCGCTCGAACAGCTCGTGCGCGAGAATGTCGATCGCCTGGGGCCGAAAGTTACCGGCGCGCTGCTTGCGATCGACAACGCCACCGGCGAAATCCTCGCCCATGTCGGCTCGGCCGATCACCTGTCGCAGGAACGCGCCGGCGCCATCGACATGACGCAGGCGCTGCGCTCGCCAGGTTCGACGCTGAAACCTTTCATCTATGCGCTGGCCTTCGAGGATGGTCTCGCCCATCCCGAAACGCTGATGGAAGACCGCCGCGCCCGCTACGGCATCTATGCGCCGGAAAATTTCGACATGACCTTCCAGGGTCAGATCACGGCCCGCAAGGCGCTGCAGAATTCGCTCAACGTGCCGGCGGTGGCGCTTCTCAACGATCTCGGCCCCGCCCGTCTGCTGGCACGGCTGCGCAATGCCGGCGCCACGGTGGTTCTGCCAGCTGAATCTCCGGCCGGCCTCGCCATCGCGCTAGGCGGCCTTGGTATCACCTTGCGCGATCTTGCCCGCCTCTATGCGGGTTTGGCGCGGCGCGGCGACGTGCCCGATCTGATCGACCGGCGCGACCGGCCACCGCCAGCACCAGCGCAACAGCATATCGCCGAGCCCGTCGCCGCCTGGTATGTCGCCGATATCCTGCGCGGCGCACCGCCGCCGACCAATGCGCTGTCCGGCGGCATTTCGTTCAAGACCGGCACGTCCTATGGCTATCGCGATGCCTTCGCCGTTGGCTTCGACCGCAGGCTGACGATCGCGGTCTGGTTTGGTCGCGCCGACAATGGCGCCGTACCCGGTCTAGTGGCACGCCAAGTGGCGGCGCCGGTGTTGTTCGATGCCTTCTCCCGCGCCGGAGCGACCTATGAGCCGATCCCGCAGCCGCCGGGCGCCATCATTTCGACGACCAGCAACCTGCCGCCGCCGCTGCGCCATCTGCGCAAGGACGCGCCCAAGACGGTCGCGGCCGCCGCAGGCGCACCGCTGAAGATCGCCTATCCGCCCGATGGCGCGCGGGTCGATCTCGGCCTGACCGGCGCTGGTCTTGGCAACGCGAGCGCTTTGGCGCTGAAAGCGCAAGGCGGCGTGGCGCCGTTTACCTGGATGGTCAACGGCGCGCCGGTCGGTGCAGCCGACATTCGCCGGCAAACCATGTGGCGGCCCGATGGCTCGGGCTTCGCACGCGTGTCGATCATCGATGCGAAGGGCGCCAGCGACAGTGTGCTGGTGCGGCTGGAATAGGTTTTCGCACCCTCGCAAACAAAAACGGCCGGGCAATGCCCGGCCGTTTCTTTTCGTGGCGTTGGATCAGACCGAGGGGATGAGCCCCTTCAGTGCCGGGAACCAGGCGCCGATATAGGTCGGCGGCCAGGGGATCGTCAGCAGTTGATCGAACAGGAAGTAGACGAAGATCGTCAGGCCGATCGCCTGCGGAATGACGAGCTTCCACGGTTCCGGCCCTTCAAGCCGCATATAGAGGATGACGAACAGCGGCACGGTGGGGATCAGACCGATCACCGCCATCGAGCCCATGAACGCCAACAGCCAGCCGAAGAAGATCAAACCACGTATGGCCAAGGTACGGGTCAGCACGTGATCGGTATCGGACTCCAGATCCATATGGATCTTCTGCTGCACATCGCTCTGCACGGCGGAGGCCAATCCGGTCGAGACCGCCTCGCCCGGCTGTCGGAACACCTCGTTCAAGAGGCTGAACAGACAGAAGGCGAAGGCCAGACCGCCGACGATCAACGGCACGATCTTGGCGCTGAAGTTCCAGGAGGACGCTTCCAGCAGAGCCCAGCCGATGACGCACAGCAAGAAGACATGGAAGAGCTGCTTGGGGTTGAGCTGCGGCGTGATGCCAAAGCCCGACAGCATGCCCTTGATGCCACCATGTCCCTTGATGTCCTGACGCAGCGGCCGCAGCAGTCCATACAACGCCATCGCGAACAGAACGATCACGATCGGACGCGAGAACCATTGCACGCCGTAGCGCTGGATGGAGATGAACAGATAACGTTCCACGACCTCGCCGAGCACGATACCGAGCACGAGCGGCGGACGCGGGAACTTCATCTGCTTCATCGTCCAGCCCAGGAGGCCGAAGATCAGCAGGGTCCAGAGGTCGCCCCAGTTACGAGCGCCCTGGAACGCACCGATGTAGATGATGCCAAGCACCGTCGGCATGATCAGCGTGTAACGCAGGGTCGCGAGCCGCGCGAACTGTTCGGAGAACAGATAGCAGAGGCCGGCGCCGAGGATGTTGGCCAAAGCCACCGACCAGACCATGGCGTAGGTGACGTTGAGATGTTTGGACAGCATGTCCGGTCCCGGCACGAGGCCGTGGATCATGAAGGCGCCCATCAGGATCGCCATGCCGGCTGAGCCCGGCACACCGAAAGCGACGGTCGGCACAAGCGCGCCACCTTCGCGCGAATTGTTCGCGCTCTCGGACGCGATGACGCCGCGCACGTCGCCCTTGCCGAACGATTGGCTCGCGCCCTTTTCAGTGCGCAACGCATGACCGTAGGCGAGCCAGTCAATCACGGCACCACCGATACCCGGCACCGCGCCCAGGGCCGCGCCAAGCCATGAACAACGCAACACCAGCCACCAATGGGTGAAGCAATCCTTGGCGCCCTGGAACATACCGCGCGCATCGGTCTTGGCCATATTGCCGGCGATCGCGGTGCGGCCGATGGCGAGGTCGGCGAGTTCGGGCAGAGCGAACAGGCCGAGTATGATCGGCACCAGCGGCGGACCTTCCCACAGATAGAGCGTGTCGAGCGTCCAGCGCAGGGTGCCGGTCTGCGGATCGGAACCGATCATCGAGATCAGAAGGCCGATGCCCGCCACGGTCAGACCACGCAATGGCGTATTGCCCGACAGCACCGCGACCATGGAGATGCCGAGCACCGCGAAGGCTAAGAGTTCTGGTGATCCTATATAAAGCATGATCGGCCGCAGGATCGGCAGAGAAATGCCCATCAGGATGGCACCGAAAATGCCGCCGAGCATGGACGACATGTATGCCGCCGACAAAGCGCGGCTGGCTTCGCCGCGCTTGGCCATCGGCAGACCGTCGAGCACTGTCGCAGCTGAGCCGGCACCTCCTGGCACACCAAAGAGAATGGCCGGTATGGGATCGCCTGTCGCCGTTGTCGAGGCGAGACCCAGCAGCAGCGCCATGGCCGCGTAAGGATCCATATTGAAGGTGAAGGGCAAGAGCAGCGCGGTGCCGGCGAGACCGCCGATGCCAGGCAGAATGCCCAGAACAAGACCCATGATGACGCCTGCCGAGAGCAGGAACAGACGCCAAGGGTCGAGGAGCGTGATGAGCGCAGTGCTCGCCGCATCCAACATATTTGCTTCCATAATCGTTCGCCTTTCGGAACGCTGGATATGTTCAGTTGCCGCCAGCGGCCTCTCGGCGCGTTGACGGTTCAGTCGAAGATCCGGGCGCGCCGTCTTTAAACGGCGCGGCTCGCCTTCGCAGGCGGACCGCGCGCGTCAAAATGACGAATGGTTTTGGAGATGGAATAGGTTTCGACGGTCGCGCGCACGGAACCGGTGCGATCGAGACCGACGGTGAGGATAAGATCGTTCTTCAAGCCGAAGACGATCTGCTCCGTATCGTGATGCGTGCGGCCAACGGTGATGACGGTCTTTTGCGTCTGTTCGCCGTGGTCGGCGTTTTCAAGCACCACATAGCCGCGCTGCGGCGCGACCGTTTCGGCGTTATAGGCAAGCGCCGCCAACAGCACGAGCAGATAGGAGCCGTGCCGTGCCGCAGAATAAACAAATCGGTCGAGAAGACTGAGTAGGCGCTCGGTCATTCGATCTGTCGCCGCCCGCGCGCTCTGAGTCCGTCAACGATCCTTTTTCGGATCGGTAACGCGAAACAGTTCCCTTGCGCCGGTTGGCTCTTCCCCCCTGTTGGATTTCCTGCCCAGCCAGCGTCGATGCGCCAGTCATTATTGAATGCGCCCACCATGCGCAGAAGCGGACAGAAGAATCAACCGCTGCGAATAGGAACAATAATGCCTATCGCCTGATGTAAGCGGTGCGCACGGCAAGCCCCGAAGCGGCGACGCTCAACCCGATGATGAACAGGATTCCGCCCGCGCCCGTGGAGGAAGCGACGACGCCAGCGCCAAAAGGCACGATGAATTGGCCGATCCGATTGCCCGTCAAACGCAAGGTCATCGCCATGCCGCGCGCATGAACAGGAGCAACATCAACGACATTCGACAGACAGAGCGTGACGGCCAGCCCCATGCCCATGCCAAGCATGACCATGCCGGCATACATCAGCTCGACTGGCACGGGCGCCGCCAGAATCCAAAACCCCAAAGCGCCGGCGAGCATGCTGACCAGCGTGGCGGAAGCACGCCCGAGCAGGCGCAAGGTCCGCGAATGAAAGATACGCGCGGCCATCGTCGCCACAGCGCGGATCGTCAGCAGAATCCCGACCTGGCCGGCGGTGATATTGCGTTCGACGGCCAGCAGCGGCAGGTAGGCGACCAGCAAATCGATGGCGGAGACAGTGACCACGCTCGCCAGAAGCACGACGGCCAGGCCCGGCACGCGTAGGATTTCCGCCACACCAGAAACCGGCGGCGGCGCGAAATCAGAGAGCGAGACGACTTCCGGCCGAATCGCGAAGGAGACCGCGAAAGCGACGACGGCAATGAGCAGAGCGAGGATGAACAACATGGAGGTTGGCGGCACGACCAGGCCTTGCGCCAGCCAACTGATCGTCAGCGAGCCGCACATCTGCCCCATGGCGAGCGCCACCATGTAATTGCCGAACACGGCTTCGCGGCCGATCGGCCCGGCGCAGCGCACCGAATAGATCTGATGTCCCGCCATGAGGAACAGATGGCCGATGCCGCTCAACACCGTCAGCAACAGGATCGGCACGGCGGCGGTGGCCACGAAGCAGAAGCCGAGCCCGGCCGCGACCAGCAAACCCGAGCCAATCCAGATGGCGCGGGCATCATTGCCACGATCGATATAGCGGCCGAGCGGAACCGCCAGAAAAATAGGCAGCAGCGCATAGCCGGACGAAATCAAGCCGTACCAGACCAGGGGCAGATCGAGCTCGATGACGCGATAGGACGTGGTGACGCGCGTCAGCGACAGAATGAATTGGATCAGCATCGCGTGGATGAGGAAAGGCGACAGCGACAGCCAGTCGACACGCTCTTCTGGCTCGCGTCCTTGTCGTGCGGACGCTGGATCGCTTGGCATTTCCCCCACCGAATGTCAGTCCCGTTCATCCGCAGTTTGAGCGACGGCCGTGCGCGGCGCAATCCGCCAGCACGCATTGCAGCCATGAAGACCGGCACGCGACCGGTTCCCCGACTTTGCCGGTCCCTCTTGCTTGCCTCTTGCTTGCCTCTTGCTTGCCTCTTGCCTGCCGCTCGGCAATCGCTCTAGTAGAGCAAATGGCCTGACGCATCTTCCGAGCGTTTGACGTTTCCGGCAAACGACAAAACGCTATGGAAGCCAGACAAAAAGACAGGGGGGAACATGAAAGCCGCGATCATTCGAGAGTTCGGGCCGCCGGACGTGCTGAAATATGAAGACGTGGCGGACCCGCAGCCGCGTGCTGGCGAAATCCGCATTCGCGTCGGCGGCGCCACGGTCAACCGCGTGCTCGACGTCTCGCTCCGCCGCGGCGAGGAAATGCAGCGCACGCCCGTGCTGCCGCTGATCCCCGGCGTCGATTGCGCCGGCACCGTCGATGCGGTCGGCGACGGCGTGACGCGCTGGAAGGTCGGCGACCGCGTCGCCGCCGCCGGCGGCATGCCGCTCGACATCGTCGACGAAGACGGCAGCAGCTATACGGGGCCGCGCGGCATGATGGGCATCAAGCGGCAAGGCGGCTTTGCCGATCTCGTCTGCGTGCCGGCGATGGCGGCGCATCGCCTGCCCGATGGCCTCGGCTTTCACGAAGCCGCCGTCGTCATGCGCCACTGCCCGACGGCCTGGAACCTGCTCGTCAACATCGCCAAATTGCAGAAGGACGAATGGGTGCTCATCCTCGGTGCCAGCGGCAATCTCGGCACGGTCGGCATTCAGATCGCCAAGAACGTGGTCGGCGCCAAGGTGATCTGCGCCGCCGGCCGCCAATCCAGCGTCGATGTCGGTCTTGTACTCGGCGCCGACCATGGCATCGATTCATCGCGGCAAGACGTGACCGCTGAGGTGATGAGGATCACCGGCGGCAAGGGCGTGAACGTTCTCTACGACAACATCGCCAATCCCGACGTGCTGCCGAAAGCCTTCATGGCGCTGGGCATGGAAGGGCGCATGGTGACGGCCGGCGCCCATGGCGGCCCCAATGCGACGATCAACTTCCATCATCTCTACGACAAGCGCATCATGATCAAAGGCTCGCCTGGCGCGCGCGACGGCGATCTGCCGAAATGTTTTCAGGCAGCGGCCGAGGGCAAGATTCAGGTGCGCATCGCCCATGTGCTGCCGCTGTCGCAGGCAGCGAAGGCGCATGCGATGATCGAAGCCGATCCCGGCATGGGCAAGATCGTGCTCGATCCGACGATGGGGTGAGCGAGAAAATCGCCCGATAAATTTCCCTTGCATGGGGTTGTTCCTCAGAATCTCGGAACACCCCCTCCCCGAACCGTTCTCGCCACGTCCGCCGCGATCACACCGAACGCACGTTAGCCCGGCAGGGCGGCGGAATTTTGTTCTGCGACACGCTTGGCAACGGCAAGCGCTTCGTCACGCGCCCCTGGATTGCCGCGTCGCTTCGCTCCTCGCAATGACGGTTTCAAACCTTGCGATAGCGCGCATTCAACGTCGCCGGCCCGTCGGCCGCGACAATGCCGCGTGCCGTCAGGTCTTCCAGATGCGCCAGCATGGACAGCGCCGCCGCCGGTTTCAGGCGCGGGTCGAGACCTTCGTAGATTTTCTCGACCAGCGGGCCGATCTCGCTCTCGCCTTCGGAGAGGCGATTGAGAATGGAGATTTCGCGCTGGCGGCGATGATGCAGGAGCGCGCGCAGATAACGCTGCGGCTCCGTCACCGGCCCACCGTGGCCCGGCCAGTAGATGCGATCGTCGCGGCCGCGCAGCTTTTCCAGCGAGGCCATGTAGTCGCTCATCACGCCATCGGGCGGCGCCACGATGCTGGTCGACCAGGCCATGACGTGATCGCCCGAGAGCAGAGCGTTTTCCTGCGCGAGACCAAAGCACAGATGGTTCGAGGCGTGGCCGGGCGTGTGGATAGCTTCCAATGTGAAGCCATCGCCTCGCAGCACGTCGCCGTCACGCATTTCCTGATCGGGCATGTGATCGAGATCGTGGCTGGCATCGAGCCGGCCCGAAGCATCGTCCTTGATCGGCACATGGCGGGCGCACCCGAAGATCGGCGCGCCGGTCGCCGCGCGCAAAGCCCGGGCACCCGGCGAATGATCGCGATGGGTGTGGGTGACGACGATGTGGCTCACGCTCTCGCCTTCGACCGCCTTCAAAAGCGCGGCGAGCTGTTCCTCGTTCTCCGGGCCTGGATCGACGATCGCCACGCGGCCTTGGCCGACGATGTAGGAACAGGTGCCGGTGAAGGTGAAAGGCGAGGGATTGGGCGCCACCAGCCGCCGCAGCAGCGGCGACACCTGTTCGACGACGCCAGCGGCGAGAGGAGAGCGATTGTGAACGAGATCGTTGTCAGCCATGCAGGAGCTTAACCGACAGAGCAGCCTCCGGTCTATTCCGGAGACTGTTCGGGCTCGACTTCCGCCGGTTCGAACGAGCGCCGGACACCGCAGAATTCGCAGGTGACGCTGATCAAGCCGTCGTCGGCCACCATGTCGCGGCGTTCCTGCGGCGTGAAGCTTTTCAGCATCGTGGCAATGGAGTCGCGCGAACAGCGGCAGGCGTGACGGATTTCCTGCGGCTCAAAGACAGTGACGCCGCGCTGATTGAACAGCCGGTAGAGCAACCGCTCGCTCGACAGCGCGGGATCGACCAGTTCGTGATCCTCGACCGAACCAGCGAGGGCCTTGGCTTCGAGCCAGGCATCGTCCTCCAGCGCTTCCGGCTTGGCGGCACCTTCCGGCGCATCGCCCGGATCGAGATCGGCCATGCGGCGACGTTCCGGCGAATCCGGCAGGAACTGCACGATGAGACCGCCGGCGCGCCAGGCGCTCGGCTCGTTCGCGCCATTGACCACTTCGCCGACCGCCAGACGTACCAGGGTCGGGATCTGTTCGGACTGCTGAAAATATTGATGGGCGGCGGCTTCCAGGCCCTGGCCATCGAGCGCCACGACGCCCTGATAGCGCTGCGTCGAGGGACCACGATCGACAGTGAAGGCCAGATGACCACGGCCCAGCAAGGCCGCCGGCGTCGCCTCGCCCGCCGCACGCGCCGCATCGAGGCGCGCGGCATCGAAGCGCGCGAAGGCACGGATGCGATCGGGCGAGTCGAAATCGACCACCAGCATGTCGATGATGCCGTCGGTGCGCGTCTGCAACTGGAACCGGCCCTCGAAGGTGAGAGCGGACCCCAGCAACACGTTCAGCGCCGCCGCCTCGCCGACGGCGCGCGCCACTTCCGGCGGATAGGCGTGATTGCGCAACAGATCGTCGAGCGCCGGGCCAAGCCGCACCAGCCGGCCGCGCGCATCGAGCGGCGCGACCGCATAGGGCAGAACCCGATCGTCATTGACGGTATCTGAAACCGGCCGGGAGGCCGGCTGGACCTCATTCATTGGGCCGGCTTGCATTGGGCCGCCTTGCATCGTCCCGCCGTGGATCGGCGAGCGCCCAGGCCAGAATGCCTTTTTGTGCGTGCATGCGATTCTCCGCCTCGTCGAAGACGACCGATTGCGGCCCGTCCATCACCTCGTCGGTGACTTCCTCGCCGCGATGGGCTGGCAGGCAGTGCATGAACACTGCGCCCTTGGCCGCCTGTGCCATCAGTTTGCCGTTGACCTGATAGGGCGAGAGCAATTTCTGGCGCAGCCGCGCCTCTTCCTCGTCGCCCATCGAGACCCAGCAGTCGGTGACGACGGCATCAACGCCGGTCACGGCCGCGAAGGGATCCTCGGTCAACTGCAGGCGTACATGGTGACGCTGGGCCCAATCGACAAGCGCCTTCGGCGGCGCCAATTCGGCCGGCGTCGCCACATTGATGGAAAAATCGAAGCTGTGCGCCGCATGGATCCAGCTCGCCAGCACATTGTTGCTGTCGCCGGTCCAGGCGATCGTGCGCCCTTTGATCGGCCCGCAATGTTCCTCGAAGGTCATGATATCGGCCATGATCTGGCACGGATGCGAGCGCTTGGTCAGGCCGTTGATGACCGGAACCGTGGCGTGCTGAGCGAGTTCCATCAGGTCGTCATGGTCGAGGATGCGTATCATGATGCCGTCGACATAGCGCGACAGGACGCGCGCCGTGTCGGCGATGGTCTCGCCGCGGCCGAGCTGCATTTCCGTGCCGGTGAGCATGATCGTCTCGCCGCCGAGTTCGCGCATGCCGACGTCGAAGGAGACTCGCGTGCGGGTCGACGGCTTGTCGAACACCATCGCCAGCACCTTGCCGGTGAGCGGACGGTCGGCCGCCAGCTGCCCCTTGCGGCGCGCCGCCTTGATGGCAGAACCGAGATCGAGGATGCGGCGCAGTTCCTGCGTATCGAACTCAGTCAGATCGAGGAAATGGCGGGGCTTGGTCACGGTGGTCAGCATCATGCGCTCTGCAATGCGGGCAGCTTGGCCTCGATACTCTTACACGCCGCTTCAAGCCGCGTGATGGCTTCGTTCATTTCGGTTTCGCCGATGGTGAGCGGAGGCAAGAGCCGCGCCACGTTCTCGGCCGCCGGCACCACCAGCATGTGCTGATCACGCACGGCGACGGTGAAATCACCGCTCGTGATGGCGTCGTCGAGCTGGATGCCCAGCATCAGGCCTTCGCCGCGAATGCCTTTGATGACGCGCGGATGCGCATCCTTCAGCGCGGCGAGCTTCTGTTTCATCAGAAGGCCCTTGCGGCCGACCTCTTCGAGGAAGCCCGGCGCCAACATGACATCGAGCACCGCATTGCCGACCGCCGTGGCGAGCGGATTGCCACCATAGGTGGTGCCATGGGTGCCAGCGACCATGCCCTTGCCGGCTTCCTTGGTGGTGAGGAAAGCGCCGAGCGGAAAACCGCAGCCGATGCCCTTGGCCACCGCCATGACATCCGGCTCAATGCCGGAAGACATGTAGGAGAACAGCTTGCCGGTGCGGCCCATGCCGCTCTGCACTTCGTCGAGCACCAGCAGCAGGCCGTGCTCGTCGCAAAGTTTGCGCAGATCGCGCAAGAACGACGCCGGCGGCACGCGGATGCCGCCTTCGCCTTGGATCGGTTCGACCATGATGGCGGCCGTGCGCGGGCCGATGGCGGCCTTCACCGCTTCGATGTCACCGAAACGGACCTTGCGGTGGAAGCCTTCGACCGGCGCGGCGAAGCCTTCGACATATTTGTCGTTGCCGCCGGCCGCGATGGTGGCGAGCGTGCGGCCATGGAAGGCGTTGTCGAAGGTGATGATCTCGACCCGCTCCGGGTGACCGCTGACGAATTGATATTTGCGCGCTGTCTTGATCGCCCCTTCCAGAGCCTCGGCGCCGGAATTGGTGAAGAAGACATAGTCGGCAAAGGTCGCGTCGGCGAGCCGATGGGCAAGCTTCTCGGCCTGCGGAATTTTGTACAGATTGGACACGTGCCAGAGCTTTTCGCCCTGCTCTTTCAGAGCGTTAAGCACATGCGGATGGGAATGGCCCAAGCCCGCCACGGCAATGCCGGCGCCAAAATCCAGCCATCGCGAGCCGTCGGTCGCCGTCAGCCAAGCGCCTTCGCCGCGCTCGAAGGCGACGTCGGCTCTAATGTAGGTCGGCAGAATGGCGGATTCTGCGTCGGACGAGACGTGTACTGGATCGGCCATGGATCACTATGTGGTTGGAAGGGCTGGAAAAACCAAAGCGCCGCCCCCTGGGGGACGGCCGCTCTGGAGGTTTTAATTTACGAAATTTGCCGGAAACGGTCAATGAAAAGGGGACGGTGGGAACCAATTGACCATGGTCACGCTTATGGTTTCGGGGCGACTTGCGGACCAAAGCGTTTTGCAGTTTGCCTTCGTCAAACTGCGCAAAGACGCGTCAAAACAGAGGCCTTAAGCAAAATTGCGTTTCTATCGAAACGCAATTTGCTCTGGGACCCTGCCGCGAAATCGTCAAAAGAGCGCCTGGGAGTTGACGCATCCCGGTCACCGGGTATGTTCGCCCCGCGTGTCTGAGTGTTCGTCCGAGTACGTTCGCCGGTTTTGTCGCGCTGCGTTTTTCGCGCCGAGTTCGCCCGTCACGAACAGCAGAGGTCAGGAATTGCGGATTTATTGTTGGTTTGCCGTAGCCGCTTCAGGTCTTTCACTCGCAGCCTGCTCTCCCTCCGGCCAACCCGAACTCCAAGCCAATCTCTCCGCAGATGGGACGCCGCAGGCCGGCGTCGCAGCCGGAGCTTCGGCCGGCACGGCTGCCAGAAATCAGCCCACCGGCGGTCTTTTCGGTGCGTTATTCCCGACCCAGCCCACCCAAGTGGCACAAGCCGAACCAGAACAAGTCATCGCCTCCACCTTCGTTGCCCCGAAAAAAGCGCCGCTCCCCGTTGCCCGCCCCGACTTTGGCGACCGGGTTGAAGTGGCCGCCGCTCCGGCAACAGCCGCACCCCACGCCTCGGCCGAGCCGGCGCAAGCCACCGCCAGCCAAGCCACCCCGAGCCAAGCGACGCCCAGCATCGTCACCGCTTTCGCCGCTCCTGAACAACCCGCCGCCATTCCCGCCGTGGCCGAACCTGCGGCCCAGGCCCGCTCCATCGCCGCTTATGAGCGCGAGGAAGCCGGCATCCCGGCCAACGATAAGGGCCCGGCGCAGCAGATCACCGTAGGCCCCACGCCCGCCTCGTTCGGCGCGCTGCCGACCGCCGGCACCAGCACCAACGGCGTGCCCTTCGCCAGCGGCAACCAGCGCTGGTACGCCGCCTATCCCACCGTCGAAACCGACTGTTTCCCTGCCGATTTGCGCAGCGCGCTCGACACGATCGCCCGGCATTACAACCGCCCGGTGGAAGTGACCTCGGGTATGCGTAATCGCGGACGGCGCTATTCCATGCACCGCTATTGCAAAGCCGCCGACATCCGCGTCGCTGGCGTTTCACCTTCGGCGCTGGCGAGCTTCGCCAAGACGGTTCCCGGCATCAACGGCGTCGGCACCTATCGCTGGGTCGCCGTTACCCATATCGATACGCGCGCCGAACGTTTCGCTTGGCGTTACTAAAAGCCTGGCGCTCCTAAAAGCCCGGCGCACCACAGACTCAAAGCTGTCCGATATCCGGATATGGGCAGAATCCCGTTGGGATTGGCCCGTATTCTTCGCCGCTGATCGCTGATGCGATCAACAGCGCCGCTTGCGCTTAAATTATTGGCCTTCTAATCTCCCGCCACGATCGGTCGCGACGGGAGGGTCAAGACATGAGCGACAAGGTGAATGCCCCGTTTCTGAGAAACGCCTGGTATCAAGCCGCGTGGAACGACGAGCTGAAAGACGGCATGCTCGCACGCACCATCATGAACGAAGCGCTGCTGTTCTTTCGCGATGCCAACGGCAAGGTTGGTTGCGTTGAAGATCGCTGCTGCCATCGCGGCGCGCCGCTCTCGCACGGCAAGGTCGTCGAGAATGGCCTGCAGTGCGGCTATCACGGCCTCGTCTTCGACGTGAACGGCAAGTGCGTCGAGATTCCCGGTCAAGACAACATTCCGCCGATGGCAAAAGTGAAGTCGCATCCGGTCGTCGAACGGCAGGAGTTCATCTGGGTATGGATGGGCGATCCGGCGCTCGCCGACGAAAGTAAGATCGTCGACTGGCACTACCACGACGATCCGAAGAAATATCCGCATCGCAAGGCAACGATGCCGATCAAGATCAATTATATGATGATGATCGACAATCTGATGGACCTGACTCATCTGGGCTACGTCCACACCAAGACGATCGGCGGCAATCCCAAGGCGCATGTCAACGCCAAGATGGAAACCGAGCGCACCGAACATGGTGCGCGCTATATCCGCTGGATGCTCGATGCACTGCCGCCGCCGACCTATGTGAAGGGCGCCGGTTTCACCGGCAAGATCGATCGCTGGCAGGAGTTCGAATATATCGTGCCCGGCAGCGTGCGGCAGTGGTCAGGCGCGTTGGAAGTGGGCCGTGGCGCCTATGAAAATCGCGACCAGGACGGCTTTCACCTGCTGCTCTATCACGGCATCACGCCGGAGACGGAAAACACCTCGTTCTATTTCTGGTCGGCCGCCAACGGCTACCGGCAAGACGATCCCACGGCCACCGACGAACTCTATACGGAAGTCTATCCGACCTTCGTGGAGGACGTGGTGATCATGGAAGGCCAGCAGCAGCGTCTCGATGCCGATCCGGATCGCCCGCTGCTCGCCATCAAGGCCGATAATGCGCTCACCCATGCGCGCCGCGCCTTCCAGAAGGCGCTCGACGAGGAACGGGCGTCCATGCCGCAAGCGGCGGAATGAGATGATCGAGTTTGAAAAGGAAAGGGCGCCGCGCGGCGCCCTTTTTTATTCCGCTCCGACGAGCTCGAGCCCCAAGGCCCGGCGCACACCGGCTGCATAATCGGGATGGACCTTCTCGAACTGGGAAAGCTGCCGCTCGATGATCTCCTTCGGCACGCCCCCCATGGAGGCAGCGATGTTGGAGAACAGGCGCTGCTTCTGCCCGGCATTGAACAGTTCGAACAGAGCACGCGGCTGGCGATAATCGTCGTTGCCGTCGCGATGATTCCAACGATCGGCATCGCCGGTGATGAGCAGCGGCGGTTCCTTCACCGAGGGATCTTCAACCGGGCCGCCGAAGGAATTGGGCTCGTAATAGGCGTCCGGATTGCCGCTGTCGTTCTTGAAGAAACGCATCGCGCCGTCCTTGTGATAGTTATGGACGGGCGTACGCGGCGCGTTGACCGGCAGCGATTCATAATGCGTGCCGAGGCGATAGCGATGCGCGTCGGCATAGGAGAAGACGCGCGCCTGCAGCATCTTGTCGGGCGAGAAGCTGATGCCCGGCACCACGTTGGAGGGCGAGAAGGCCGCCTGCTCGATCTCGGTGAAATAGTTCTCGGAATTGCGGTTCAACTCGATCACGCCGACATCGATCAGCGGATAGTCGCCATGCGGCCAGACCTTCGTCAGGTCGAAGGGATTGTACCAATGCCTGTCGATGTCGAGTTCCGGCATGACCTGGATCTTGACGTCCCAGGACGGGAATTCGCGCCGCTCGATCGTACCGAACAGATGTTCCTGATAGGTCTCGCGCGACTCGCCGATGATCTTGGCGGCTTCCGCATTGGTGTAATGGCGATGGCCTTGGCGGGTCTTGAAATGGAACTTCACCCAAAAACGCTCGCCCGCCTTGTTCCAGACGGAATAGGTGTGCGAGCCGTAGCCGTTCATGAACATCGGCGCGACGGGCAGGCCGCGATCCGAGAACAGGATCGTCACCTGATGCAGGCTTTCCGGCGACAGCGACCAGAAATCCCACATCGCCGTCGGAGAGCGCAGATTGGTGCGCGGATGGCGCTTCTGCGTGTGAATGAAGTCGGGAAATTTCAGCGGGTCGCGGACGAAGAACACCGGGGTGTTGTTGCCGACCAGATCCCAATTGCCTTCGTCGGTATAAAACTTCAGCGCGAAACCGCGCACGTCGCGTTCGGCATCGGCGGCACCTTGTTCGCCGGCAACCGTCGAGAAACGCGCCAGCATTTCCGTCGTCTTGCCGACCTCCGCGAAGATTTTGGCGCGGCTGTATTTGGAAATGTCGTTGGTGACCGTGAACGTGCCGAAAGCGCCCCAGCCCTTGGCGTGAACGACGCGCTCAGGAATACGCTCGCGGTTCTGATGGGCGAGCTTTTCCACCAATTGCCAGTCCTGCATGAGGACGGGACCCTGCGCGCCGGCGGTCAGCGAATTTTGATTGTCGGAGACGGGCGAACCGGCTGTGGTGGTTAGTTTTTTCTCGGACATTTCAGCGATCTGCTTGTTCAAAGATTGGGGCGAGAATGACCTAAAGATTGGAATATGTCTAATCGATCATTTGTCGCACTTTAATAGGCAAGACCGATTATTTGGCCGGTCAATTGGCGGTAATGCCTAAACTCTTGATGGCCGCCGGCACGGTCTCATATTCCTTGCGCCACTGAGCGGCAAATTCCTCAGGCGAATTGCCGACCCGCTCGAAAGCGATGGCGACCAGGAAATCCTGCACGTCCTTGCGCGCGAGCGAGACTTTCGCGGCAGCGACGAGTTTATCGATCGCGGCGCGCGGCGTGCCGGCGGGCGCCACCAGCCCCGACCAGAGCGGCGTGGTCAGCAGCACGTCGTTGAAACCCGATTCAGAGAAGGTCGGTACGTCGCTCAACAGGCCGCGGTCCTCGCCGAGCTGGGCGATCAGCTTGATCTTGCCTTCCTTGATATATTGCATGGCGGCGGCCGCACCGAAGGTGACGCCGATCTGGCCACTCAGCAATTCCTGAATGGCTTGCGGGCTGCCGCGATAATTGACGTTGACGAATTTCGCGCCGGTGCGCCGCCCGAGCGCTTCCATGATGATATGCGGAAACGAGCCGACGCCGAACGAACCATAGGCCATGCCCTGCGGCATGCTCTTCGCCTCGTCGATCAGCTCACGCAAGGTGCGCGCTTTGATGTGAGGACCCGCGATCATCGCCGCCTTGCTCTGGGTGAGCTTGGTGACGAAGGTGAAATCCTTCGCCGGATCGTAAGGCAAGGGATCCATCAGCGCGACGAGCGAGACCAGGGGATCGTTTAATGTCGCCAGAATGGTGTAGCCGTCGGGCTTGGCTTTCGCCACTTCGGTGGTGCCGATGGTAGCGGCGGCACCGGGACGGTTCATCACCACGATGGTGGCGCCTAAAGGCCCCGTCATGCCCTCAGCAATCTTACGAAAGGCGATGTCGGCGGGCGCGCCCGCCGCATAGGGCACGACCCAAGTGACGGGCCGCGACGGATAGGCATCCTGCGCCAGGGCACCTGTGGCGGTCGCCATGGCCAATGCAATGGCAGCAAAGAAAGCGCGGCGTTTCATTCTCTCCCCCCACAGATTGATGTCGCGCCGGTCGATCAGGCGATGGCCTTGATCGCCTTGCCGACCTTGTCGATGATTTCGTCGATGTTGTTTTCGTTGAGCATGAGTGGCGGTGACAGAACGATGGAATCACCCGCAATGCGGATCAGCACGTCCTGGCGATGGAAGGTTTCGTCCATCACCTCGAAGCCGCGCTTGCCCGGCGCATCGGGCTTGGGCGCCAGATCGATCGCGCCGACGATGCCGATGGTTCTGATATCGACGACGTTGGGCAGACCTTTCAGCGAATGCACCGCATCGGCCCAGCGGTTCTCGAGCCGCTTGGCATTGCCGAACAGATCTTCCTTTTCGTAGACGTCAAGCGTCGCAAGACCGGCCGCGCAGGCCAGCGGATGCGCCGAGTAGGTATAGCCGTGGAACAGTTCGACGGCATGTTCCGGGCCTTTCATGAAAGCCTCGTAGATGCCGCGCCGCACGATCACGCCGCCCATCGGCACGGTGCCTGATGTCACGCCCTTGGCGAAACAGATCATGTCCGGTACCACGCCATAACGCTCGGCGGCGAAGGGCGCGCTGAGACGGCCGAAGCCGGTGATGACTTCGTCGAAGATCAGCAGAATGCCGTATTTATCGCAGATCTGCCGCAGCTTCTGCAGATAGCCCTTAGGTGCCGGCAGCACGCCGGTGGAGCCAGCCATCGGTTCGACGATGACGGCGGCGATGGTCGAGGCATCGTGCAGACCGACGATGTTTTCGAGGTCGTCGGCGAGATGGCCGCCCCATTCCGGCTCGCCGCGCGAGAAAGCCTGTTCAGTGCGATTGTAAGTGGCCGGCAGATGATCGACCGCCGGCAGGGCCGAGCCGAACATCTTGCGGTTCGGCACCATGCCGCCCACAGCAATGCCGCCGAAGCCGACGCCGTGATAGCCGCGCACGCGGCCGATCAAACGTTGGCGCGCGCCCTGGCCGTTCACATTGTGAAAGGCGATGGCGATCTTGAGCGCGGTGTCGACCGCCTCCGAACCGGAATTGGCGAAGAAGACGTGATCAAGATCGCCGGGCGCCATGGCGGCGACACGCGTCGCCAGCTGAAAGGCTTTCGGATTGCCGAACTGGAACGGCGGCGAGAAATCCATCTCTGCCGCCTGATCCTGGATCGCCTTGACGATGGGGTCGCGCGAATGGCCGGCATTGACGCACCACAGGCCCGCCGCGCCATCGATCAGCTTGCGACCATCGCCCGACCAGTAGTGCATGTCCTTGGCGCGCACCAGCATGCGCGGCGCCTTCTTGAAGGATCGGTTGGCCGTGAACGGCATCCAGAAGGCTTCAAGATCATTCGGTACGGTTGTCGCTGTACTCGCCATGACGCGCTCCCTCGAACTGTCTACTCTTCGACCGGTGTAGCACAGAGCAGGCCCCGGCAGAACGAACATTGCCGCGGCGCTTCGTCCGCCGCGACATCAAGTCTTGATCAGGGTAAAGACCACAGCGAGGCTAGCCCTCGCTGATCGCCTCGCCCTCGATTTCGATCAGATATTTCGGATTGGCCAGGCGCGGCACGACGACGAACGTGCTCGCTGGCTCATGACCGTTGAGCCGGCGCTGACGCACTTCGCGAATGGCGCCGATCTCCTCTGGCACGGTCGTATAGGTGACGATCTTGACGAGATCGGTCGGCTTCATGCCGGCCGCTTCGATCAGGGCGTAGATATTGTCGAACACCTGTTCGGTCTGCGCCTTGATGCCTTCCAGCAGCGTGCCGTCGGCTTTCTGACCTACCTGCCCCGACAGGATCAGCCGGCGCGCATTGGCACCATGGATGACGCCTTGCGAAAAGCCGGCGGTCGGCTTCATGAGCGTCGGCGGATTGATGAATTTCGGCATGGTGTTTCCTAAAGAAAATTGAGAGCCCGCTATTTACCGTGGATCGCGTGTTTTGTCCGCGCGATAATTTGTGGCGGCGACGCATAGACCTTGCTCACCAGCGCCTGAACGTCGGCGCCCGGCACTGCATCGACATCGAGACGCGCTTTGGCTGCTTCACCCTTGAAATCCGCATCGGCCATCGTGTCGGCAAAAGCCTTGCGCATGGCTGCCGCGCGCGCCGCAGGCACCTCCGGCGCCAACACATATGGCCGGCCGAAACGCGACTGGCTGAAGAACAGGGAGAGAATGGCTTTCTGCTCGTCGGTTTTCGCGAAAGTGGCGGCGAGCGGCACGCCCTTGGCATTCAATTCGGGATAGCCCGTCGCATGGGTCTGGACGATCACCTTCATGCGGCCGCTGTCGAACCAGCCGGGCTGTGTCACCGAGATCGACGGCCAGGCGAGCCCGCAGGCGCCCTGCGCTTCGCCGCGCTCGATAGCGAGCGAGATTTCACGGCTGCCGGGATAACCCAGAACGATTTTGAATTTCGCGCCCAGCACGGCGTTCAGCACCGCCGGATAATCGGAAGTCGAACTCGAGCCACTCGCCGCGACGATCAAATCCTTCTTCAAGATGTCGTCGAAAGTCTGCACCGGCGAATCCGTGCGCGCGATGCAGATGTAAACATCGTCATTGGCGCTGCCGAGATAATGGAACTTGCTGGGATCATGTTTCACCGGCGTCAGGCCGAGAAGCGGTTCAAGAATGACGCCCGACTGGAAAGCGCCGATGACCGTGCCATCCTTGGGCGCGACATTGTAAACGTTGTTGGCGGCGACATTGCCGCCCGCGCCCGGCATGTTGGAAACGATGATGTTGGGATTGCCAGGCACATGCTTGCCCATATGGCGGGCGATCAGCCGCGCATAGGTGTCATAGCCGCCACCGGCCGAGGATCCGACAATGATCTGAACGGTTTTGCCGCGATAGAAGTTTTCGACATCTTGCGGCGTTTCCTGCGCGGTTGCTGCTCCGATCGCCGAAGCCAGGACAAAAGTCGTCAGAGCGCAGGCAAAAACAGTCGAGTCGTGCCGAATTGCTAGCAATCGAGCCTCCCTATCGTATTTTATTATGTCTGTTGTAACGCTGAACCGTGGACTGAGCCAAGCTGAGAATTCTTGACACCGTCACATCGGACCACTAGCGCCATGCCATGAATTCCCAGCCCACCACGCCCACGCCCCTCTCCCACCCGCGCGTTCTGACGAGCATTGCTCCAATCACGGCCTCCTATGACGTAATCCTCTCCGACATCTGGGGCGTGATCCACAATGGGCGGGAACATTTCGCGGCCGCGGTCGAGGCACTGGCGCGCTTTCGCGCCAACGGCGCGACGGTCATTCTGCTCACCAATGCACCGCGCCCCTCGCCGCCGGTGCTGCGGCAGCTCGACGGACTGAGGGTGCCGCACGACAGTTTCGATGGCATCGTCACCTCCGGCGACGTGACGTTGAACTTCATCGCCGAACATGGCTTGAAGCCGCTGCATCATATCGGGCCGCCACGCGATATCGCCCTTTTCGACATCCTCGAACGCGACACGGGCGTGCGGCCGCCGCTCGTGCCGCTCGATCAAGCCGACTATGTGGTCTGCACCGGATTGTTCGACGATGCCGAACAACCCTCCGACTATGACACGCGCCTCGACCTGATGCGCCAGCATAAGATGGACATGATCTGCGCCAACCCCGACATCGTCGTGCATGTCGGCGATCATGAAGTGTGGTGCTCGGGCGCGCTGGCGCAACGCTATGAACAGAACTACGGCGGCAAAGTATTGCAGGCGGGCAAGCCGTTCGCACCGATCTACGAGCGGGCACTGCAATTGGCGCAGGCGAAACGCGACACGCCGATCGATCGCCGCCGCGTCCTGGCGATCGGCGATGGCATCGGCACCGACATCAAGGGCGCACGCGCACAAGGGCTCGACGTGATCTTCGTCACATCCGGCATCCATCGCGAGGAACTGCACAACGGCCAGCGCGATCCGCGCGCCAATCCGCCCGATGAGGCGGCACTCGCAGCCTTGCTGCGCCAGCATGAAATCGAGCCTCTGGCTTCGATGAGCCAGTTGATCTGGTGAAATGAAGGCGGCTTAAGCCGCCTGTTTGCCGAACACCTGGTCGATCTTCGCCTTCAGAGTGGCGGCATTGAACGGCTTGACGAGATAGTTGCTGACGCCGGCCTTGCGCGCGGCGACGATGTTCTCGACCTTCGATTCCGCCGTCACCATGATGAAGGGCGTATCGGCATTGGCTTCGCTCTGGCGCATTTTGATGAGGAGGTCGTAGCCGGTCATCGGCTCCATGTTCCAATCGGAAATGACCAGCGCATATTGCTTCGTCGTCACCATTTCGAGCGCCGCGGCGCCATTGGGCGCATCGTCGACATTCTCGTAACCGAGCTGTCTGAGCAGGCTGCGGACAATTTTCAGCATCGTCGCGTAGTCGTCGACAATCAGGATCGGCTCGGAGGTGGCAAGCGTCATGAAGGGTCTCCGTCGCGGGCCGCGACCGGGTCAAGATTCCACGGCCGCCCAACATCCGGCGCGGCCACGACGCGAAACCTAACCGGCCAACCTTACCCGAAGGTTACCTCAACCGCGCAGTCAGGCAGAAAAAAGTATCGTATTACCAGTAAGATGACGAAAATTTTTGCAATTTGACGGGTGTCTCCCGAAGACGCCAAATGCAACCGTGACAACAGGGGCTTTCAGGGCGTGTCAGCCAGGATCGAATGGATTTTCGCCGACGGGATCGATCGTCTGATGCAACCGACGAAGGATGCCGCGGCGACTCGCGTTCTGGTTGTGGATTTGGACGATCCCCGCACGGCGGTGCTGCAACGGCTGGCGCCGCTGCCGAGCGATCTTGCCGACGAGGCGCGGCCCGGTGCCGCCGATCGGCGTTATTTCCGCGCCCGGCGCGCGGCCCTGCGCTCGTTGGTCGCCTGGCATGGGGGTGTCGCCGCCGAAACGGTTGAAATCGCCTATGACACGGCCGGCGCACCACGGGTTCGGAGCATCCCATCGCCATTCATTTCGGTCTCGGCACGCGGATCGCGCGCCCTGCTGGCGGTTTCCTCCGCGCCGGTCGGCGTCGATTTCGAGCCGGACACAAGTGCCGAGCCGATCCTCGACGTGTTGCATCCGCACGAGCGGGCCGCGCTTGCCGCCTTGGACGGCCCCGCCCGCGACCGGCATTTCCTGGAGATATGGACCGCCAAGGAAGCCTATCTGAAAGCCCTGGGCGACGGCTTGACCCGCAACCCCTCTCAGATTGCCATATCCCTCACCGCCACGGGCGTAACGATCAGCGACACTGACACGCCGGTCGCTCTTGCCGGTGGCGATCTCCGACACCTTGATCTCAACGGTGTCGCGGTCGTCGCATCGTGTATAGTCAGGGGCAACTGAGCGCGACGCGTTCGAACGGCGTCCGCCCCTATCGAGGAGGAAAAGGATGCCCGTTCTCACGGTCAATGGACGCCGGCATGATCTGGCCATTTCCGACGACGTGCCGCTGCTCTATGTGCTGCGCAACGATTTGCACTTGAACGGGCCGAAGTTCGGCTGCGGCCTGGCGCAATGCGGTGCCTGTACGGTGCTGATCGACGGCGAACCAACACGCTCCTGCATCACGCCTGCAGGTTCAGTGAACGATCGCGCCATCACCACGCTCGAGGGCCTCGGCACGCCGGAGAAGCCGCATCGCCTCCAGCAGGCTTTCATCGACGAACAGGCCGCGCAATGCGGCTATTGTTCCAACGGCATGATCATGCGCGCCAAGGCGCTGCTCGACAGCAAGCCCAATCCCAACGCCGCCGACGTCAAACAAGCGCTCGACGACAATCTCTGTCGCTGCGGCGCCCACCAACGCATCGTCCGCGCCGTACTGCGCGCCGCACAGGGGGCTTGAGCCATGAACGCTGTGTTCAAACCCTCGCGTCGCACTTTCCTCGTCGCCGGCGGCTCGCTCGCCATCGCGTTCACCGTTCCGGCTTTCGCGCAAGCGCCGGCGGGCACGCCGCGCCTGCCCGGCGATCTGCAGACCAATCGCAAACTGTCGATGTGGCTGCGCATCGAAGCCGGCGGCAAGGTGCGCCTGCTGGTCGGCAAGGTCGAAATCGGCCAAGGCGCATTGACCGCCGTGCAGCAAATCTGCGCCGACGAACTCTGCGTCGATTTCGATCGCATCGTCCTCACCTCGGGCGACACCGAACTGGTGCCCAACGAAGGCGCGACCGCCGGTTCGCTCTCCATGCCGGGCTGCGGCACCGCCGTGCGCCATGCAGCGGCCGACGCGCGACAAATCCTCGTCAAGCTCGCCGCCGAGAAATGGCAGGTCGATGCGAGCAAGCTCGATGTCGAGGACGGCACGATCAAGGGCAATGGCAAGGCCATCAGCTATTGGGATCTCGTCAGCGGCCAGGAACTGGAAGTTGAAGCCACCGGGCAAGGCCCGCTGCGGCCGCGAGATAAACGCCGCTACATCGGCAAAAGCCATCCGCGCATCGACCTGCCGGCGAAGATGACCGGCCAGGCGATTTTCGTGCAGGATCTGCGCCCGCAAGGCATGGTGCATGGGCGCGTCGTGCGGCTACCCGCCTATGGCGCCACCCTGCAATCGGTCGACACCGGCGCAATCGAGAAACTGCCCGGCGTGCTGAAAGTGGTGCGCGACGGCTCTTTCCTCGGTGTCATCGCCGAGCGGGAGGAACAGGCCATCGCCGCCGCCGATGCCTTGCGCGATGCGGCGCGCTGGACCCTGCTCAAGGGCCAGCCGACATCGGAGACCGTCTATGATTGGCTGCTGGCGCAGACACCGCAAGATATTCTGATCAAGGATCAACCGCGCAAGGATCGCAGCGCCGCTGTCGCCACGGTCGAAGCGGAATTTCGCCGGCCCTATCAGATGCACGGTTCGATCGGCCCCTCTTGCGCGCTCGCCGCGTTCGGCAATGACGGCGTGATGACGATCCAGACGCACAGCCAATCGGTGTTCGAAACGCGCAATGCCATCGCCATGTTGTTGGGGATCGCGCCGCAGAAAGTGCGTTGCCAGCATGTGCAGGGCTCAGGCTGCTACGGCCATAACGGCGCCGACGACGTGGCGGCCGACGCGGCGCTGCTGGCGCGCGCTTTTTCTGGCCGGCCGGTGCGTGTGCAATGGATGCGCCACGACGAGCACAAATGGGAGCCCTACGGCTCGGCCATGGTGACGCGCATCAAGGCCGGCCTTGATGGCGAGGGCAATGTGCTCGACTGGGATTATCAACTGTGGTCGACGTCGCATCTGACGCGGCCGAACAACAACGCCGGTAATCTGCTTGCAGGAGGCGTGCTGGCCAAGGCCTTTCCCCTGCCGACGCCGGTGAACATCGGCGGACCAAACTATGCGGCCGATCGCAACGCCATCCCGATGTATGAGTTTCCCGGCCAGAAAGTGACGACGCATTTCATCACGTCGTTCGCGGCCCGCGCCTCCTCGACGCGCGCGCTCGGCGCTTATGCCAATGTGTTCTCCATCGAAAGCTTCGTGGACGAACTGGCCCATCGCGCCAAAGCCGATCCGGTCGAATATCGTCTGCGCAGTTTGAAGAACGAGCGCGCCCGTGCCGTCCTGCAGAAGACCGCCGACATGTTCGGCTGGTCGACGTGGAAGAAACAGCCGAACCATGGCCGCGGCATCGCCTATGCCATGTATAAAAATCTCGCTACCTATTGCGCCGTCGCGCTCGAAGTCGAGGTCGATCGCGGCTCCGGCCAGATCAAAGTGCTGCGCGCGGTCTCAGCCAATGATGCCGGCGAGATCGTCTCGCCCGATGGCGTGAAGAACCAGATCGAGGGCGGCATCGTGCAATCGCTCTCCTGGTCGTTGAAGGAGGCGGTGCGCTTCGACGACAGCGGCGTGCTGAGCGAGGATTGGCTGAGCTATCCGATCCTCACCTTCAGCGAAGTGCCTGAGATCGAGGTGGAGCTGATCGACCGGCCGGGCCAGCCGTTCCTGGGCGCCGGCGAGGCGTCGCAGGGGCCGACGGGCGCGGCGCTCGCCAATGCGGTATTCGACGCCATCGGCGTGCGCTATCGTGAACTGCCGCTGACGCCGGAGCGGGTGAAACGGGCGTTGTAGGCTTGCAAGGAATGTCTGACAGTCATGGGCATGCTACCGATCTTCGAAACGAAACGGCTCCTCCTGAAAGCCGTCACGCTTGAAGACGAGCCCGCCTATACGCGTCACTTCGTGAACTACGAGGTGATCCGCCATCTGTCGGACAAAGTGCCCTGGCCCTATCCCGAACATGGCGTCCGTGACTATCTCACCGACGTCATCTTGCCCCATCAGGCAAGGACAAATGGGTCTGGGGCCTCTTTCTCAAGGACGCACCGCACGAAGTCGTCGGCGGCATAGCCTTGTGGGGACCCGGCACCCCAGAAAACCGAGGCTTTTGGCTGGCTCAACATTTGTGGGGACGCGGCCTGATGACGGAGGCCGTCATCCCCGTCATGGACTACGCGTTCGATGAATTGGGTTTTGACGAACTCATTTTCTCCAGCGCGGCCGGAAACGAACGATCGAGACGGGTCAAAGAGAAAACCGGCGCCACGTTCATCAAGCGCGAACCCTCAGGGTTCGTCGATCCGGCGTATATGGAAAGAGAGCTTTTCAAGCTCACGAAGTCGGAATGGCGCGCATTCAGGGCCGCTTCGATCCGTTAGATTCCAACCTGGGGCCATTCGCCCTTTTTAATACCCTGATAACGCAAGGGAAATTTCTCATTGGAGCAGTTTCGGGCTTTAAGTGGCTTTACCGCCCATGTTGAAACGCGTCGCCAGCGAAATCACGTTTCTATTGCAACGCGATTTGCTTTAAGACAGCGCCGAAATCCACTCTGACAGGTTCACCGTGCGCTATATTTCGACGCGGGGCGAAGCCCCCGCGCTTTCCTTCACCGATGCTCTGCTGGCCGGCCTTGCCCGTGACGGCGGGCTTTATGTTCCCGAGATGTTCCCGACCCTGCCGCGCGAGACCATCGCCGGCTTTGCCGGCCGGCCCTATGCGCAAGTCGCGGAAACGGTGATCGGCCCCTTCGTCGGCGACGAAATCGAACCGGCCGCCTTCCGCGCGATGCTCGACGACGCCTATGCGCAGTTCCGCCATCCAGCGGTGACGCCGCTGACGCAGATCGGCGACAATCTCTTCATCCTCGAACTGTTCCACGGCCCGACGCTCGCCTTCAAGGACGTGGCGATGCAGCTTCTGGGACGCATGATGGATCATGCGCTGAAAGAGCGCGGCCAGCGCGCCACCATCGTCGGCGCCACCTCGGGCGATACGGGTGCCGCCGCCATCGAGGCCTTCCGTGGGCTCGACCAGGTCGACGTCTTCATCATGTATCCGCACGGCCGCGTCTCGGACATCCAGCGCAAGCAGATGACCTCGGTGGATGCGCCTAATATCCACACCATCGCGCTCGAAGGCACGTTCGACGATTGCCAGTCGATCCTCAAGGGCCTGTTCAACAACCATCGGTTCCGCGACGACTTGAAGCTGTCGGGCGTCAATTCGATCAATTGGGCGCGCGTCGTCGCCCAGACCGTCTATTACTTCACCAGTGCCGTCGTGCTCGGCGGGCCGCATCGGCCGGTGTCCTTCACCGTGCCGACGGGCAATTTCGGCGACATTCTCGCCGGCTATATCGCCAAGCGCATGGGCCTGCCGGTGGACCGGCTGGTCGTCGCCACCAACGAGAACGACATTCTCGAGCGCACGCTCGCCAGCGGCACCTACGAAGTGCGCGGCGTGGTGCCGACGCAGTCGCCGTCGATGGACATTCAGGTGTCGTCGAATTTCGAACGGCTGATCTTCGATGCCTGCGGCCGCGACGCGGCGACCGTGCGCCGCCTGATGGCCTCGCTGCAGCAAGCGGGCGCCTTCACCCTGCCGTCGGACACGCTCGCCAAGATCCAGGCCGAATTCGATGCCTTGCGCACCGGCGAAACCGGGACCGCCAAGGAAATGAGCCGCGTCCACGCCGAATGTGGCCTTTTGATCGATCCGCACACCGCGGTCGGTGTCCATGCCGCCCGCAAGGCCCTGGAGAAAAATCCGTCCGTGCCGATGGTGGTGCTCGGCACCGCCCATCCGGCCAAATTCGGCGATGCAGTGAAGAAGGCGACCGGCCTGACAGCACCTTTGCCGCCACATCTTGCGAAACTCACCGAAGCGCGCGAACATTTCACCGTTCTGCCCAATGACCAGGGCGCCATCGAACGGTTTGTCCGCGAGCGAGCCCGCGCCGCCCGCTAAACCGGCCGAAGCGCGCAGGGGATAAGGATGGCGCTGTTTCGGCTTGGGCCGGCGAACGAGCCGGCCAATTTCATCCGTGGCGAGGGGGTCTATCTGCGACCGCCCCTGCCGCAGGATTTTGTTCCTTGGGCTGAATTGCGCGAGAAAAGCCGCACGTTCCTGGTGCCCTGGGAGCCGACCTGGCCGGTCGACGATCTCACCCGCAGCGCCTATCGCCGCCGGCTGCGCCGCCAGGCGGAGGAAATGGAGCGCGACGAGGCATTCCCGTTTTTCGTGTTCCGCTCAAGCGACCACACGCTGCTCGGTGGGCTGACGCTTGGCCAGATTCGTCGCGGCGTGTCGCAAACCGGCACATTGGGCTATTGGATGGGCGAGGCCTATGCCGGCCAGGGCTATATGTCGCGCGCCGTGCGCGCCACCCTGGTCTGGGCCTTCGCCACCTTGCGGCTGCACCGCATCGAGGCCGCCTGCCTGCCGCACAACGACCGCTCGATTCGACTGCTGGAGCGCTGCGGCTTCAAACGGGAGGGTTATGCCCGGGCGTATCTGCGAATCAACGGCGCCTGGCAGGACCATGTGCTGTTCGCCATTCTCGACAGCGACCCCCTGCCCGAAGGGCCTGAAACCACGATCGAGACAAATTCCACAGGCCGGACGGGAAAGCTTGCTCAGCTATTCGCCAAAGGCTACCAATCACATTAAAGACACCGTTCTGCGCCAAGGCCATTCAGCCCTGGCTAGGGCGAATTTCGGACCCCTCGGCTGCGGCCGCGTTAACCACGACGGGCTCACTTGCGCCGGTTTCTCGTCTTTTTGCTATTTGCGATTTCAAGCTTCGTCGCCGTTTCCGGCGCGGGAGCGGTTGAACCCATTCGCGTACCGCTCGACTCGAAGGCCATCGACCTTACCCAGCAGGTCGAGCACTATTCGGGCGAAGGCGACCGTCTGCAGGTGTCGACCGCGCCCGGTGCCGATGGCATCGTGCGGCGCATCGAAGTGAGCGCCGCGCAACAAGGCACGCAACCGGCCTGGATCGTCTTCGCGCTCACCAACGACACGACCGAGCAGATCGAACGCTTGATCGTGGCGCCGCATTTCCGGCTTGCCGGCTCGGGCGTCATCTGGCCTGATCTCGGCGCATCGCGCATTGCCGCCATCACCGCCAGCCAGGGCTTTCCGCCCGAGCGCGAGGACAGCGCCGACGCCGACGTGTTCCGTCTCACCCTCGATCCCGGCAGCACCGTCACTTACGTCGCCGAGCTGCGCACGCCGAACCTGCCGCAGATCTATCTGTGGGAACCGGATGCCTACAAAGACAAAGTGACGAGCCTGACGCTCTACAAAGGCATCGTCATCGGCATTGCCGGCCTCCTGGCGCTGTTCCTGACCATCGTCTTCGTCGTCAAGGGCGCGGTGATCTTCCCCGCCGCCGCCGCGCTGGCCTGGGCCGTGCTCGCCTATGTGTGCATCGACTTCGGCTTCTGGACCAAGCTTGTCGGCATCGTCGGCGATTCGGATCGCGTCTGGCGCGCCGGCGCCGAAACGGTTTTGGCCGCAACCCTGCTGGTCTTCCTCTTCGCCTATCTCAATCTGAGCCGCTGGCATGTGCGCGCCTCGCATGTGACGGCCGTCTGGCTGTTGTTCCTGGCAGCGCTCGTCGGCCTTGCCGTCTATGACGCGCCGGTCGCCGCCGGCGTGGCGCGCATCTCGCTCGCCGCCATCGCCGTCGCCGGCTTCATCCTGGTGATCTATCTGTCGACGCTCGGTTCCGACCGCGCCATCATGCTGATCCCGACGTGGTTCCTGCTGCTCGTGTGGATGGTCGCCGCCGGCTATACGGTGACGGGCTCGCTCGTCGGCGATCTCGTGTCGCCGGCTTTGATCGGCGGCCTGGTGCTGATCGTCATGCTGATCGGCTTCACCGTCATGCAGATCGCGTTCGCCGGTGGCGGCATCGGCCATGGCAGCGTCTCCGACAGCGAGCGCCGCGCTCTGGCCCTGACCGGCTCGGGCGACATCGTCTTCGACTGGGACGTGGTGTCGGATCGCATTTACGCCAGCCCGGAACTGGAAGTGCTGCTCGGCCTGAAACGCGGCGCCCTCGAAGGGCCGGCCACCGGCTGGTTCGACGTGCTGCATCCCTTCGACCGCGACAAATACACCGCCTGCCTCGACGCGGTGCTCGAACAGCGGCGCGGCCGCATCAGCCTCGACTTCCGCCTGCGCGCCGTCGACGGCCATTATTCCTGGTATCATCTGAAAGCCCGGCCGGTGGTCGGCGCCGACGGCGAGGTCATCCGTGTCATCGGCACGTTGAGCGATATCACCGAGCCCAAGACCGCCGAGGAACGGCTGCTGCACGATGCCGTCCACGACAATCTGACCGGCCTGCCCAATCGCGAAATCTTCTTCGACCGTCTCGACACCGCTTTGACCCAGGCGCATGTCGATCGCGAAATGCGCCCGACGGTGATCGCCATCGACATCGACCGTTTCCGCCAGGTCAACGAGGCCTTCGGCATTCCGGGCGGCGACTCGGTTCTGCTCACCATCGCCCGCCGCCTGACCCGCCTCGTCAAACCGCAGGACACGCTGGCACGCCTGTCGAGCGATGAGTTCGGCATCATCCTGACGTCCGAAAAGGACAGCAACGCCATCATCCAGATCGCCGACAACCTGCGGCGCAATCTGTTGACGCCGGTGACCATCAGCGACCGCGAATTCGCCCTCACCGGCTCGATCGGCATCGCGCTGTTCGATCCGCAACTGCATCGCCGCCATGAGGACATGCTGAAGGATGCGATGCTGGCCGCCGCCCATGCCAAGAAGTTCGGCGGCAACCGGGTCGAATTCTTCCGCCCCGGCATGCGCTCGCAACAGACCGACCGGCTGGCGCTCGAAACCGACCTGCGACGCGCCCTGGAACGCAGCGAAATCAAGATCGTCTTCCAACCGATCGTACGCCTGGAAGACCGCACCATCGCCGGTTTCGAAGCGCTGCTGCGCTGGGACCATCCGCGCTTCGGCCGCCTCAACCCGGCCGATTTCATCCCGATCGCCGAAGAAACCGGGCTGATCATCGACCTCGGCATCTTCGTGCTCGACCGGACGGCGCGGGAGCTTGCCGCCTGGCAACGCGCGCTCGACGTGACGCCGCCGATTTTCGCCAGTGTCAACGTATCGTCACGACAATTGCTCAGACACGACCTTCTCAACGATGTGAAAGCCGTGCTGACCCGTTCGGGCGTGCATCGCGGCACCTTGAAGCTCGAACTGACCGAAAGCCTCGTGATGGAAAATCCCGAATACGCGGCGCAAATGCTGCAGCGGATTCGCGAACTCGGCGCCGGCCTGGCGCTTGACGATTTCGGCACCGGCCATTCGTCGCTCGCTTATCTGCAGCGCTTCCCCTTCGACACGATCAAGATCGACAAGAGCTTCGTGCGACCCGACATGCGTGGCGCCCGCCCGGTGCTGCTGCGCTCGGTGATCGCCATGGCGCATGATCTGGGCATGGAAGTCGTCGCCGAAGGCGCCGAGACCGAAGGCGATACGATCGAACTCTACCAGCTCGGCTGCGAATATGCGCAGGGCTATGCCTTCGGCCAGCCGATCAGCGCGCTCGATGCCCGCAAGCTCGTCGGTGCCCCGCCGGATGAACCGCTGGTCCGCGCCAGCTAACGCTGCGCCCGCCGCGTCTCACCCTCAGACCACGTCCCTCGAAAGCATTCAGCGTATCGATGGCCAAAGACACGAACACGACCGACGCGGAAGCGGACAAGGGCGGCAACGGCAATCGCTGGCTCGGCATTGCCGGCATGGCGGTCAGCCTGGCGATTCTGGCTTTCTCGGTCTATGTGGTGGCGCAGGTCGTAGCCCATCTCGATTTCGGCCAGGTTGCCGCCGCCGTCGCCGCCACGCCGCTGAACCATATCGCCTGGGCCATCGCCTTCGGCTGCGGCTCCTATTTCGCGCTGACCTTCTATGACTTCATCGCGCTGAAGCAATTGCGCGAGCCCGTGCCCTATCGCACCGCCGCAGTCGCATCCTTCAGCGCCTATTCGATGTCGTTTACCCTCGGCTTCCCGCTGTTGACCGGCAGCGCCGCGCGTTACGCGATCTATTCGCGTGCCGGGGTCTCGGCCGGCAATATCGCGCGCCTCGTCATGCTGTGCAGCCTGCAATTCTGGCTTGGCATGAATGTCCTGGTTGGCGTGAGCCTCATTCTGCGCGCGCCGCAATTGGCGACGTTCGACAAGCTCGCCGTCTCGGTCAATCTGGCGCTCGGCATCGCCGTGCTCGCGGCCGTCGTGCTGTGGTGCCTCTATGTCGGCAGCCGCCCGCGCAAGCTGCGCATCAAGAAGGTCGCCCTGGAGCTGCCGGGACTGAAGTTGACGCTGGCGCAGATCCTGGTGAGCTGCTGCGATCTCTTGTGCGCCGGCTCGGCCCTCTACGTGCTGCTGCCGCAGGGCCATGGCCTGGATTTCCTCACCTATATCGCCGTCTACGTCTTCGCCGTGACGGCCGGCGCCGCCAGCAACGTGCCCGGCGGTATCGGGCCGTTCGAAGCGACGTTCCTGAAGGCGCTGCCGGGCGTTTCGGCGGAAGCCCTTTTGGCCGGCCTGCTGCTGTTCCGGCTCGTTTACTATCTTGGCCCCTTCGTCATTGGCCTCTTGGTCTTCCTCGGCCACGAATTGCGGGTCCGCCTGAGCCGCGCCGACAGCTCCCCGCACTGACGCAAACCCGTCACGTCGCTGACATACACCCGCAACGGCCGCGAAACGGCGCCAGGGTCTTGCGAAGCAGGGCGCTTGGCTCTACCCCTCACGCAGCGGCACGCAGCGACAGGACAGGCATGAACGACGCCAAACTGCAAACTTCCGCCGAAGCCGACCACAGCCAGATCGTCTCCGCTTTGATCGGAGCCCTGCCTGATCCGGTGCTCGTGGTGGATAGCAACCGCCGCATCATCGCCACCAACAGCGGCGCGCGGATCCTGTTCACCAATGCGACCGTCGGCGGCGCACTGACCTTGAGCGTGCGCGCGCCCGACATTCTCGACGCGGTGCTGCGTATCCTCGATGGCGGCGAACGCGAATGCGTGCTGTGGAGCGAGCCGGTGCCGGTGGAGCGCCTGTTCGAGGTTTATGTGTCGGCCTTCACCTATGAAGGTTATCGCGCTGCCGTCATTGAATTTCGCGATCTGACCGAGGCACGGCGGGTTGAGCGCATGCGCGTCGACTTCATCGCCAATGCCAGCCACGAATTGCGCACGCCGCTCGCCTCCCTGCTCGGCTTCATCGAAACCCTGCAGGGACCGGCCAAGGACGATACCGCGGCGCGCGAACAGTTTCTCGGCATCATGCGCGATCAGGCCCGGCGTATGACGCGCTTGGTCGACGACCTGTTGTCGCTGTCGCGCATCGAACAGAACGAGCATGTGCGACCGCAGACGCCGGTCGATCTGGTGGCCATCGTGCGCCATGTGGTCGACACGCTGGCGCCGGTGGCCAATGAAGGCGGCGTCGAATTGATGGTCTCGACGCCGAAGGCGGCGATGATCGCCGGCGATCGCGACGAGCTGATTCGCGTCGCCGAGAACCTGGTCGAGAATGCGATCAAATACGGCGCCGGTGGCGGCTCACCGCAACGGGTCACCGTCTCGGTGACCGAGAGCGGCGGCCTAACGACTTTGGAAGTGCGCGACAACGGCCCCGGCATCCCGCCGGAGCATCTGCCGCGGCTGACGGAACGGTTTTATCGGGTCGACGCGCCGACCAGTCGAGCTAAAGGTGGCACAGGCCTTGGCTTGGCTATTGTGAAGCATATCGTCTCACGACATCGCGGCCGGTTGTCGGTTGAGAGCACCCTCGGTTCGGGCAGCACGTTCCGCGTGACCCTCAAAAAATAGTCATTTTGATCAAAGACATACTATGTCATAATAGTGTCTTCTGTTTGTCGCAAAAAGCCTATGCGGGCGCGTTAAGGAACATTCAGGCCGGTGACGGAAACGCCATCTCGGCCCGCGAAATCCAAAACCAAACCCAAGAGGCGTTGCATGTACCTCAACAAGTTCCTCGGCCTTGCCCTGGTGGCTGGTCTGACCGGAGCGGCTTCCGTCGCTACGGCCGCCGACATCACCGGCGCCGGCGCCACTTTCCCCTTCCCGATCTATTCGAAGTGGGCGGACGCTTATAAAAAAGAAACCGGCAATGGCCTGAACTACCAGTCGATCGGCTCGGGCGCCGGCATCAAGCAGATCCAGGCGAAGACTGTGACCTTCGGCGCCACCGACGCGCCGCTGAAGAAGGAAGACCTCGACAAGTCCGGCCTCGTGCAATGGCCGATGGTGATGGGCGCGATCGTGCCGGTCGTGAACATCGACGGCATCAAGCCGGGCGAACTCGTTCTCGACGGCAAGACGCTGGCCGACATCTATCTCGGCAACGTCAAGAAGTGGGACGACGACGCGATCAAGAAGCTCAACCCGAAGGTGACCCTGCCGGGCACCGCGATCACCGTGGTCCGTCGTTCGGACGGTTCGGGCACGACCTTCAACTTCACCGACTATCTCGCCAAGGCGAGCTCGGATTGGCAGTCGAAGATCGGTTCCGGCCAGGCGGTCGAATGGCCGGTGGGCGTCGGCGCCCGTGGCAATGACGGCGTCGCCGGCAATGTCGCGCAGACGAAGAACTCGATCGGCTATGTCGAATACGCTTATGCCAAGCAGAACAAGCTGACCTACACCGGCATGGTCAACAAAGCTGGCAAGCACGTGCAGCCGACGATCGAAGCCTTCCAGGCCGCCGCTGCGAACGCCGATTGGGCGCATTCGCCGGGCTACTACCAGATCCTGACCGACCAGCCGGGCGACAAGTCCTGGCCGATCACCGCCGCCACCTTCATCCTGATGTACAAGGAACCGGCCGACAAAGCGGCTGCCACCGAAGCGCTGAAGTTCTTCGGCTGGTCCTATGACAAGGGCGGCAAGATGGCCGAGGAACTCGACTACATTCCGATGCCGACTTCGGTCGTCGGTCTGGTCAAGAAGACCTGGGCGGACGAGATCAAGTCCAAGTAATTTGACGCTGGCGAGGCGGGTTCACACCCGCCTCGTTCCTCATGGAGGGCCCGCATTGGCGGTGCGGCAAATGTAACAAGGGGCGTACATGACCGACATGGCGTTAGAACCAGCACGAGCAGCGGCCGAACCCGCATTCGATCGCGCCCGCGCGCTCAGTGCCTTCAAGTTGGGCGATAGGACTTTCTACTGGGTGACGCGCGTTTCCGCGCTGTTCGTCCTCATCATTCTCGGCGGCATCATCCTGTCGCTCATCATCGGGGCCTGGCCGGCGATCCGGACCTATGGTTTCGACTTTCTCTTCACGCAACGCTGGGCGCCGTCGCTGCAGCCGACGCCGATCCTCGGCGCACTGGGCCCGATCTACGGCACCATCGTCACCTCTCTGATCGCCATGGCCATCGCCATTCCGGTGGGCCTCGGCATCGCCATCTTCCTCACCGAACTTTGCCCGATGCCGCTGCGCCAGCCGATCGCCGTCGCGATCGAGCTGCTCGCCGGCATTCCTTCGATCATCTACGGCATGTGGGGCTTCTTCGTGCTCGGCCCCTTCCTGGCCGATCATTTCGAGCCGGCCATCGTCTCGGCCTTCGAGAACGTGCCGATCCTCAATACGATCTTCCAGGGACCGGCCTCCAACCTCAGCCTGTTCAACGCCTCGCTGGTGCTGTCGATCATGATCCTGCCGTTCATCACGGCGATCTCGCGCGACGTGTTCGCGACGGTGCCGCCAGTGTTGAAGGAAGCGGCTTATGGTGTCGGCTGCACGACCTGGGAAGTGGTGCGCAACGTGGTGCTGCCCTATACGCGGGTCGGCGTCATCGGCGGCGTCATGCTGGCGCTCGGTCGCGCGCTCGGCGAGACCATGGCGGTCACCTTCATCATCGGCAATTCCTTCAAGATCTCCGGCTCGCTGTTTGCGCCCGGCACGACGATCTCGGCCGCCATCGCCAGCGAATTCGCCGAAAGTGACGGCCTGCATCAGTCCGCGCTGATCCTGCTCGGCCTGTTGCTCTTCGTCCTGACCTTCTGCGTGCTGACGGCGGCCCGCCTGATGCTGCGCCGTCTCGAACGCAAAGCGGGAGCGTGATCGATGAACTCCATCTATGCTTCCCGTCGCCGCTCCGACAAGATCATCAAGGTTCTGTGCTATGCCGCCGCCATCTTCGGTGTCGGCTGGCTGTGCCTGATCCTCTACACGCTGCTGGTCAACGGTCTGGTCGGCCTGCATCCGCGCATCTTCACGCAGATGACCCCGCCGCCCGGTGTCCAGGACGGTGGTCTGCTCAACGCCATCGTCGGCTCATTGATCATGACCTCGATCGGTGTCGCCATCGGCACGCCGCTCGGCCTGTTCGCCGGCACCTGGCTCGCCGAATATGGCCGCTATTCGAAGCTTACCGGCGTGATCCGCTTCGTCAACGACATCCTGCTGAGCGCGCCGTCGATCATCATCGGCCTGTTCGTCTACGGCGCGATCGTCGTGCCTATGGGTGGCTTCTCGGGGATCGCCGGCTCCATCGCCCTGGCGGTGATCGTCATCCCCGTGGTGGTGCGCACCACCGAGGACATGCTGAACCTGGTGCCCAACCACCTGCGTGAAGCAGCCTCGGCGCTCGGCATGCCGCGCGCCTATGTCATCACCAAGGTGTCCTATTCGGCAGCGCGTGCCGGTCTCATCACCGGCGTCCTGCTCGCTACCGCCCGCGTGGCCGGCGAAACGGCGCCGCTCTTGTTCACCGCCCTGAGCAACCAGTTCTGGAGCGTGAACCTGACGTCGACCATGGCCAACCTGCCGGTCACTATCAACAATTTCGTCAACAACCCCGACCCGAACTGGAAGCAGCTCGCCTGGACCGGCGCCCTGCTGATCACCGTGACGGTTCTGAGCCTCAATATTATTGCCCGCACCCTGGGCGCCGAAAGGAAGCCGAAATGAGTGAGAGTGCCACCGTTCTCAAGCCCGTCGAGTCGCAGCCGGCCAATCGGCCTTCGCCTTCGGACATCAAATTGTCGATCCGTAACCTCAACTTCTATTACGGCACGACGAAAGCGCTGAAGAACATCAACCTCGAGCTGGAGACCAACAAGGTCACCGCCTTCATCGGACCGTCGGGCTGCGGCAAGTCCACGCTGCTGCGCATCCTCAACCGGATGTACGACCTTTATCCGAACCAGCGCGCCGAAGGCGAGGTTCTGCTCGACGGGCAGAACGTTCTCGACCCGAAGCTCGACATCAACCTGCTGCGCGCCCGCGTCGGCATGGTATTCCAGAAGCCGACGCCGTTCCCGATGACGATCTATGACAACATCGCCTTCGGCATCCGCCTCTACGAAAAGCTGCCGAAGAGCGAGATGGACGGCCGTGTCGAAGCGGCGTTGCGTGGCGCGGCGTTGTGGGAAGAAGTAAAGAACAAGCTCAATGCCAGCGGCCTCAGCCTTTCGGGCGGCCAGCAGCAGCGCTTGTGCATCGCCCGCACCGTGGCCATCCGCCCGGAAGTGATCCTGTTCGACGAGCCCTGTTCGGCGCTCGATCCGATCTCGACCGCCAAGATCGAAGAGCTGATCGACGAACTGAAGACGCGCTACACGATCGCGATCGTCACGCACAACATGCAGCAGGCAGCGCGCTGCTCCGACAAAACGGCATTCATGTATCTCGGCGATCTGATCGAATTCGACCAGACCTCGAAAATCTTCATGTCGCCGGAACAGAAGCAGACGCAGGATTACATCACCGGCCGGTTCGGCTGAGTAGGATTCCGGAGATGACCATGACCACCGACCAACATACCGTGAAAGCCTACGACGAGGAGCTGCACTTCATCGGCAGCCGCCTCGCCGAGATGGGCGGGATCGCGGAGAAGATGCTTTATGACGCTATCGACGCGCTGTCGCGCCTCGATGCGGACCTGGCTCGCCGCACCATCGAACGTGACCCCAAGCTCGACGCTTTGCAGCGCGAGATCGAGGAAAAGGCCGTGCTGACCATCGCCCGGCGCCAGCCCATGGCCGTCGATCTCAGAGAACTGGTCGCCGCCATCCATATCGCCAGCGATCTGGAACGCGTCGGCGATCTCTGCAAGAACATCGCCAAGCGGACGACGAAGATTTCCGGCGATATGCGCGTGCCGCGTACGCTCGTCGGCCTCAAGCACATGGCCGATATCGCGGCCATTCAGCTCAAGAACGTGCTCGACGCCTACGCTCAGAAGAACGTGGCGGCGGCCGACGAAGTGTGGCGGCGCGACGCTGACGTGGACGCGCTGGAAGACTCGGTCTTCCGCGATCTCCTCACCTTCATGATGGAAGATCCGCGCAACATTTCGTTCTGCACCCATCTGCTGTTCTGCTCGAAGAACATCGAACGGATCGGCGATCACGCGACCAACATCGCGGAAACCGTACATTATCTCGTCACCGGCGAACCGCTGCCGGTGGAACGACCCAAGGGTGGATCATCGGGTCTTGAGTCTCAAGCAGCGGCGGCAAAATAGAGGCTGATCCATGCAGACTTTCACGAATGAATCGAAACCCGTGTCTGTGAACGACAGGCGGCCCCGCAACGAGGCGACCGCACCGCGCATCCTCATCGTCGAGGATGAGCCGGCCATCGCGCTGCTGCTTGCCTACAATCTGGAAGCGGCTGGATTCACCGTGGAAAGGATCGAACGGGGCGACGAGGCGGAAATCCGCCTCGCCGAGGAGGTGCCCGATCTCCTGATCCTCGACTGGATGCTGCCGGGTGTCTCGGGCCTGGAAATCTGCCGCCGGCTGCGGGCGCGGGAAGCGACCAAAGGCCTGCCGGTGATCATGCTCACCGCGCGCGGCGAAGAACAGGAACGGGTGCGTGGCCTTTCGGTCGGCGCCGACGACTATGTGGTGAAACCGTTCTCGGTGCCGGAACTGATGGCCCGGGTGCATGCGCTGCTGCGCCGCTCGCGGCCGGAGCGCATCGCCACCAAACTGCAGCGTGGACCGATCGAACTCGATCGCGAAACGCGCCGCGTCCATCGCAACGGCCGCGAACTGCATCTGGGTCCGACCGAATTCCGGTTGCTCGAACATCTGATGGAAAAGCCCGGCCGCGTCTTCTCGCGCGCACAACTGCTCGACGCGGTGTGGGGCCTGTCGATCGACATCGACGAGCGCACGGTCGACGTGCACATCGGCCGCCTGCGCAAGGCGATCAGCCGTGGCCGCGAACGCGATCCGCTGCGCACGGTGCGCGGCGCCGGCTATTCCTTCGACGAGACTTTCGAGCGGGATTAGTCTGCGCGCAACTACGAAGATCAAAAGAAAAGGGCGTGTGATCGGATCACACGCCCTTTTCTTTGAGGATAGTCGTTCGTTCAGGTCAGCCGCGGAACCTGCATCTTCGAGCGGTTGCGGCGGTCCTGCGCCGGCTGATAGGCCATGCGCGAGTGATAGGGGCAGTAGGTGGCGCCGGCATCGGACTTGCCGCCGCAGTAGCGGAACTCGGAGGTCGCGGGATCGCCGAGCGGCCAGCGGCACATGGATTCCTTGAGCTCCATGATCGTCACCCGCTCCGACATCGGCAGCAGGACTTCCTCGATCGGCTTGAGCACCGGCGCTTCATAGGCACGCGGTGCGAAGGCGAGCGCGGTATTGCCGCGCACCATGCCACCGCCCATGGCGCTCGATCGCTGAACCGCGGCTGGTCGGTGGGCCCGGGGTTGCGACACGCGCGGACGCGGCGCTGCCGTCGACGGCGCCTTGACGCGGCCCGACAGACCGAGCCGGTGCACCTTGCCGATCACCGCGTTGCGCGTGATGCCGTTGCCGATCTCGGCTGCGATCTGGCTGGCGCTGTGACCCTCTGACCAGAGCTTACGGAGCGTCTCAACGCGCTCATCGGTCCAGGACATGCTGTTCTCCTAAGTCCGTTTTGCCGTGAATCCGTCTGGCCCGCTCCCCGGATGTGCCGGTGAGCGTTTGACGCATGTCACGCTTGCTGAAAGGTCCGCCGCACGAAATGTCGTAGTAGACAGCGTTGAATCTACACTAGCCGTAGAATCACGCGCAAGAGTCTCAGATCAATGTTCATGTGGGTGAAATCCGTTTTCCCCAAGCCCTTCGCTGCTTTTCGACGATCCCGGCGCCGGCTGTGGCGGTATCAACTCCATGCAAACATTGAGTTTGCCGACGCTGGGATGCAGAGCGTTGAGGCGAGCAAACAAGCCTCTACTTATCCACTGCCTTCACGCCGAAGGAACCGTAAACGGCAAGTGTGGCGGGTTTTTGTAGCGCCTTATTGCCCGCTGGCTTGCCTTTGATGGGCTCATCAAGTGCCAAGCCAGCGGCTTTACGATCAGAAATTCCGCGCTAAATCGCGTCAATGCCGGCCTGGAAATCCTCCAGGATGTCCTCGATGTCTTCGAGACCGATGGACAGACGCAGCATGCCCTCGCCAATTCCCATCGCTTCACGATCCGCCTGTGGCAGACGCTGATGGGTGGTCGTCGCCGGATGGGTGACGATGCTCTTGGCGTCGCCAAGATTGTTGGAAATCTTGATGATGGAGAAGGCGTTGGCCATGCGGAAGGCCGCCTGCTTGCCGCCCTTCACGTCGATCACCACCACGGTGCCGCCACCCGACATCTGGCGCATGGCCAGTTCGTGCTGCGGATGATCCTTGCGCGAAGGATAGAGCACGTAATTGATAGCGCTCTGCTCGGCCAGGAAATCCGCCACCCGCTCGGCATTGCGCATCTGCTGGGTGACGCGCAGCGGCAGGGTTTCGAGCGACTTCAGCATCACCCAGGCATTGAAGGGGGAGATGGCCGGGCCGGTCTGGCGCAGGAAATTGTGGATGTGCGCCTGGATGAAGGCTTCCGATGCCAGAATGCAACCGCCGAGCACGCGGCCCTGACCATCGACATGTTTGGTGGCCGAATAGACGACGCAGTCGGCGCCGAGCTGCAGCGGGCTCTGCAGAATGGGCGTGGCGAAGACATTGTCGACCACCAAGGTCGCGCCGGCATCATGGGCGATCTTCGCCACGGCCGCGATATCGATGATCTCGAGCTGCGGATTGGTTGGGCTTTCGAGGAAGAAGGTCTTTGTGTTGGGGCGGACGGCGGCACGCCATTGTTCCAGGTCGGTGCCATCCACCAGGGTACAGGCCACGCCGAAACGCGGCATCAGATCCTCGACGACATAGCGGCAGGAGCCGAACAGCGCCTTGGCGGCGACGATATGATCGCCCGCCTTGAGCTGGCCGACGATGGCGGCCGTCACCGCCGCCATGCCGGTGGCGGTGGCGCGAGCCGATTCAGCACCCTCCAGCAAGGCCATCCGCTGCTCGAACATGGCCACGGTCGGATTGGAAAAGCGCGAATACATGAAGCCGGGCTCGTCGCCCTTGAAGCGCCGCTCGGCGCTTTCCATGCTCTCATAGGCATAGCCCTGGGTCAGATACATGGCCTCGGACATTTCGCCGAACTGGGAGCGCAGGGTTCCGCCATGGACCAGGCGGGTGGCGGGACGCAGATTGCGCGGCGACTTGTTCTGACTCATGCTTTTTCTCCACCCGGGGCGGACCGCCGCCCAAAAGAAAACCCGGCTCCTTCGAGCCGGGCGCACGGGAATTATCGAGTGCGGACACGACCCCTTAGCCCCTTGTTTTACGTGGCGGCAAGCCGGTCGGCCCAAATGACCACGATAATTGTGGTCTAGCCCAGGCGCCGACTTGGCGTCAACCAAGCCATCAGTTACGCCAGTCCTATGAGCCAGAACCGCGGCATTTTGCCTGCCCACGAGATCGAGGCCCTGCATGGCGCGGGCGCGATCCGCATCGCTGCCCCCTTCGCGACCGGCCAGATCCAGCCGGCGAGCCTGGATTTGCGCCTGGGCGGCCGGGCGTGGCGCATGCGGGCCAGCTTCCTGCCGGGGCCTGAGCGGCCCGTCAGCGCGCGCATCGAGGCCCTGGCCCTGCATGAAATCGACCTGACCCAGGGCGCCGTGCTGGAAACGGGCTGCGTCTATATCGCCGAATTGATGGAAAGCCTGGCTCTGCCGGCCGAAATCGCCGCCTCGGCCAATCCGAAAAGCTCCACCGGCCGTATCGATGTGTTCACCCGCGTCATTGCCGACCGGGCCCATGAATTCGACCAGATCGAAGCCGGCTACGACGGCAAGCTCTATGCGGAAATTTCACCGCGCACCTTTCCGGTGCTGGTGCGCAGCGGCTCGCGCCTGTCGCAGGTGCGCTTCCGGCGCGGCCAGGCGCGGCTCGACGATCAAGGCCATCTCGACCTGCACAAGCGCGAGAAACTGGTGACCTCGGCCGAACCGTCGATTTCAGGCGGCGTGGCGGTCTCGGTCGATCTGGCGGGGTTCGATGGCTCGACCTTGATCGGCTATCGCGCCAAGCGGCACACCGGCCTGATCGATGTCGACAAGCCCGCCGCCCATGCGATGCTCGATTTCTGGGAACCCATTCACCGGCATGGCCGCGCCGATCTGGTGCTCGATCCCGGCGAATTCTACATCCTGGCCTCCAAGGAAGCCGTGCGCGTGCCGCCGGACCATGCGGCCGAGATGACGCCTTTCGATCCCTTGGTCGGCGAGTTCCGCGTCCATTACGCCGGCTTCTTCGACCCGGGCTTCGGCGCGGCGGAAGCGGGTGGCGCAGGCGCGCGCGCCGTGCTCGAAGTGCGCTCCCATGACGTGCCGTTTATTCTGGAAGACGGGCAGATTGTTGGACGCTTGGTCTATGAGAAAATGGCCGAGACACCGCGCACGCTTTATGGCGCCGACCTGAAATCAAACTATCAAGCGCAGGGCCTCAAACTGTCGAAACATTTCAGGGCGTAGCCGCGACTGTCCTGCGGCTCATCCAACGATCGAGGCCGTAGAACACATAGCCGCCGACCACAAAGCCCAACGCCATAACAGCGGCGTTGATGGCGGTTTGTGCCCAGCCGATCGTCGCCACATCCATGAACGGATAAGGATAGCGGCCATCGAGCGCGGCGCGGGCGATGGCATAGATGAAATAGACGAGCGGTAGCAGAGCCCAAAGCCAGGGATCGACGGACCGCAGACCGCCCTTGCGCGCGAAGACCAGCCAGAACAATGGCACCAGAACCGGCGTGACGTGATGCAGTAGCAGATCGGCCCATCTGGCGCCGCCGCTTAATTCGATGAGACCACGCAACAAGAGCGTGTAGATGACGCCGACGAACAGTATCGCCAAGGTGATGCAGCCGAGCAGGCTGGGCGCCACGCGGCCACTGAGGGCCAGGATGGTGAAGACGATCGCCACGAGCAGATTGGCAATGACGGTGAAGAAGCGCAGCATCGCCCAGATAGCGGAAGGCACCGTGCCGGCCAGCTCCGTCGAGGCCTGAAGCTGGACGGCCAATCCGATCCAGGTGACCAGAGCGACGACAATCGCCGCAATGCGCGCGGATGTGGACATCGTCTTCCTCGCCCCGCTACCGATTCAAAAAGCTCCAGCATCCTATCAGCGCAGATAGGCCTTCTCCAGCGCGCGCATATGCACATCGCCCTGCAAAGCGAAAACATCGGCGACGGAAGCGATGTCCGCCTCGACGCCGGCGATGCCGCCGTCGGCGAGAATGCGCCGGAAAGTGTCCTGCATCGCGGCGACGGCGGCGCGGATGGCATGATTGCCGCAGATGATCAGGCCGACTTTGCCCAGGGCCGCGACATCGGCGAAGGAGAGTTGCGGATAGCTCGTCGGCACGAGGACCAAGGGGGCGTGCCCGGGCCAGGCGCGACAGAAGGCGACGATTTCGTCAGGCGTTTTCTGCTTGCTGTGGATGAGAATGGCATCGGCGCCAGCCTCGACATAGGCGGTGCCCCGGCGCAGCGCTTCCGCCTCGCCAAGGCCGGCAATCAGCGCCTCGGTGCGTGCCACCACCAACGGCCCCGCGACCGCTCTGGCGGCCGCGATCTTGCCTTGAAACTCTTCCATCGGCACCAGCTCTTGGCGGCCGCCGGGACGCAAACTGCTGTCCTTGGGAAACGTCTTGTCTTCCATGACGACGGCGGCCACACCGGCCGCCGCATAACGCGGCACGACGTAAGAGACGTTGACCGCATTGCCGAAGCCGGTGTCGAGATCGGCGATCACCGGCGCGTCCTGCACCTCGCCCATCGCCCGCATCATGTCGAGATGGATGTCCATCGACAGGATGTTGGCATCGGGCACGGCGTAGGAAGCCGACAGTTCGAAGCCGCTGCCCCAGATCGCGTCGAAGCCGGCATTGGCGGCCAGTTTGGCGGACAAGGGATTGTGCGCGGCCATGGCAAGCGCCGGTCGATGGATGTTCAACTTGGCGCGCAAAGCCGCCGCTTTCGGATTGTCTTCCATCACAGGCCTCGTCCTTCGCCGTCCGCGGGACATCCTGAATAGGAAATGCCCACGCGGACCGCAACGTTCGCCTGTGTCGTCAATCGCCCAATTCAGGATTATGCGGACGGAAGCCACCTTTCACCATATGGCCGAAATGACCGACGGGCTCCTCCCACATCAGATTGCGCTCATAGGCACGCCCGACCATGTCCTGCACGACATATTGGATCGCCAGTTCGGTGCCGTCGTTGAAGTGCTCATGCATGGCCCAGGCGGGACAGACGAACGTGTCGCCGCGCTCCCAGGTGATGCGTTCGCCTTCGACGATCGAATAACCGGTGCCTTGCATGATGTGATAGATGGCGAAGGAATTATGCCGATGCGGTAAAATATGTTCACCCGACTTGAACGCCTGGATGCCGAGAAAGATGCCGGGCAAAGCGCCAGGATTGTCCTTGGGCGTATCGCCGTTGACGAGAGACAGAAAGCGGCGGTCGGCCCGCTTCAACGGATCGGCGATGAGCATGTCGATCTTGGGCTGCATCGCTTTGAAACGCCAGATCGACGGACGAATGTTTTTCGGCAGGATGTGCGGATAATATTCATCGTCGGTCATCATCAAAGCTTCGGCGAGTTTGCTTTCGCCGTTTGAATCGGCTTGCGCTTGCGCGGTCTTGGGATCGATGCGTTCGGGTGCGTTCATGACAGAGCCCTCCTCTCACGGACTGTCGTTTGAGCCTTGGCCTCTTCAACGTCTTCGCCAGGCTCTTGCACTGCCGATTGTCTGATTTTACTATTTGGCAAGCAATTTTTTTATCCTGCAATAAATAGCCATGGCGAGAAACAGCAAAAGTCCCTCTGCGACAGGCACAAGTGCTACTGCGGCCGCGACGCGCCGTGGCGGCGCTTTGCATTCCGCGCAATTTCAGAGCCGTGCCAGCGCCGGCATTCAGTCGCTCGATCAAGGGCTCGACGTGATGCGCATTCTGGCGCATGGCGGTTCGATCAAGCTCAAGGATGTGGCGGCGCGGGCCGGCATGTCGGCGTCGAAAGCGCATCGCTATCTGGCCAGCCTGACGCGCGCCGGCTGGGCGGTGCAAACGGACACGGCTTATCGCTTGGGGCCTGAAGCCATCGCCATGGCCGCCGCCTGTCTCGCCGGCGTGTCGGTGATGAAACAGGCGATGCCGATGCTGGAAGATCTCTGCCGAGCGAGCGGACGCTCGGCGGGGCTTGCGGTGTGGGGCAGCCACGGGCCGACCATTGTCGCGATCGAGGAGACCGCCGATCCGGTGTCGATGAACATCAGGCCCGGCACGGTGGCGCCGGTGCTGTCCTCCGCCTCCGGCCTCGTCTTCGCGGCTTATGCGCCGCGCGGACTGACCAATACCGCCATCGCCATGGAACTCAAGGAGCGGCCGCGCCGCCATGGCTTTCGCAGCGAAGCGGCTTTGGACCGAGAACTGGAGATCATACGCGCGCAAGGCTGGGCTTCGATCCATTCCGGCTGGGTGGCGGGGATCGATGCGATCGCCGTGCCGGTGTTCGATCATCGCGGCCGGCTCGAAGCGGCATTGCTGACCATTGGCCGCGATCGCCTCGCATCCGGCGCGAAAACCGACGATACGCATCTCAAACCGGTAATCGACATTCTGCGCCAGACCGGGGCGCAATTGTCGGAAAAGCTCGGCTATCAGTTGGACGCGCATAAATCCACGCGTTAGCCTGCCCGTTCGATGTCGGATATCTAGGAACGTCTATCGACGTGCGATTTACCTGAAGCATCGGCCATGAAGATCAGCCCGAAAGACGATCCCAGGCGGACATCGCCACCGGAAGACGCAAGGATTGAGGTGGAGTCCGACGGCTTCGCACTCACCTGCGCGGGCGAAATCGTCTTTCGCATGCCCTGGGATCAGGTGCAGCAGATTGCCGGCTATACACGCTTTGAAAAGCTCACCCCCAAACTCTGCCTCGCCTTCTCCGCCTCGAACCGTAAAAAAGATCAGGTCGTGGTTCACAGCGGCCTGCGGGGATGGGAGGCATTGTGCACGGCCTTGCCGACGTTCTTTCCGAACTGCGATCGCGACTGGCAGAAGAAAGCCGCCCATGACAGCACGTCTCTCGACGCCTATGCGCCAGTGGCGGCCGTGAAGCCGGTCTTTACCGTCAACCCCACCATCGTCTGGTCGAAATAAACAGACGCAGCCGCTATTTCGCTAAAGCGCGGCGCTCTTCCACGATGGCACGCGCGGCGGCAAAGGCGCCTTCGATATCGAGATCGCTGGTGTCGAGCAGAACCGCATCGGCAGCCTGCTTCAAAGGCGCGGTCGAGCGGTGGGAATCGCGCTCGTCGCGACGGCGAATGTCAGCCAAAACGTCTTCGTAAGCGGTCCTCTCGCCACGCCCGTGCAATTCCAGCGCCCGGCGCTGGGCCCGCACTTCCGGACTGGCGGTGACGAAAATCTTCACGTCGGCCTGCGGGCAGACCACGGTGCCGATATCGCGCCCGTCGAGCACGGCGCCGCCGGGACGGGCGGCGAAACGCTTCTGCAGATCGATCAGTTCGGCGCGCACCTGTGGCATGGCGGCGACCACCGAGGCGGCCTCGCCCATCTGCGCGCCGCGCAACCGTTCTTCATCGAAATCGGTCAAAGCCAATCCGCGCGCGGCAGCCACGGCGCGCTGGATATCGTCGAGCCGGTCGCCCCAATCCAGCACGGTGCGCGCCGTCGCCCGGTAAATCAAGCCGGTGTCGAGGTGCGGCAGGCCGAAGTGAGCGGCCAGCCGTCGCGCAATGGTGCCCTTCCCGGACGCGGCCGGGCCATCGATAGCAATGATCATGTCGGCTTTCTGCGGAGGTCTCGGGGCCGGGTCAAGCAGAGGGCGTGCCAGATCACAGGAAGTGCCGCAAAGATATTCCTATATCTGTATACATGAATACACTGGCTACCCAGAAGCCCGTGCTCGCTGGTCGGATTTTGTCAATTGATTTCTAGTTATAGACTTAGAACACGTGTGTTATTGCCAAGTTTTCTTAATCTGTTGCCATTCTAAAACACATTATGTATACAGAAGGCATTCAGGGAGGTTTTGATGACGAAAGCGCCGGCTTTTCCCCTCAACGCTTGGTATGTCGCGGCCTGGGATTACGAGATCAAGAACGAGCTTCTCGCCCGCACGGTCTGCAACAAGAAGATCGTCTTTTTCCGCAAATCCGATAAATCGATCGCCGCTCTGGAAGATGCCTGCTGGCACCGCCTGCTGCCGCTCTCCATGGGCGTGTTGAAAAACGACGAAGTGACCTGCCGCTATCACGGCCTGCGCTTCAATGGCTCCGGCCGCTGCACGCACATGCCCTCGCAGGACCAGCTCAACCCCTCCGCCCAGGTGCGCTCCTATCCGACCGTCGAGCGCCATCGCTTCGTCTGGGTGTGGCCGGGCGATCCGGCTCTGGCCGATCCGTCGCTGGTGCCCGACCTGCACTGGAACCAGGATCCGGACTGGGCTGGCGACGGCAAGACCATTTTCGCCAAATGCGACTACCGCCTGGTCGTCGACAATCTGATGGACCTGACCCACGAAACCTTCGTCCACGCGTCGAGCATCGGCAATGACGCCGTGGCGGAATCGCCTTTCGTCGCCACCCACGGTGACCGTTTCGCCACGGTGACGCGCTGGATGAAGGACATCGACGCGCCGCCGTTCTGGCGCGGCCAGCTCGGCAAGCCGGGCAATGTCGATCGCTGGCAGATCATCCGTTTCGAGGCGCCCTGCACGGTGGCCATCGACGTCGGCGTCGCGCCGACGGGCACCGGCGCGCCGGAAGGCGATCGCTCGCAAGGGGTGAACAATTTCATCCTCAACACGATCACGCCGTCGACCGACAACACCTGCATGTATTTCTGGGCCAACGCCCGTAACTATCGCAAGGACGACCAGACCCTGACGACACAGTTGCGCGAAGGCGTCTCCTCGATCTTCCGCGAAGACGAGATCGTGCTGGAACGCCAGCAGCAAGCGATGGAAGAACATCCCGACCGGATTTTCTACAACCTCAATATCGATGCCGGTTCGATGTGGGCCCGTCGCCTTATCGACCAGATGATTGCCAAGGAACAACGCCCCAAACTGCAGGCGGCGGAATAGGAGGAAGCATATGTCGCTCGCCGAACCCAGTGATCGCTCCAGTGAACGGAGCCCATCGCAAACGGTCACAGCGCTTTTGTCATTGCGTGAATTGATCGTCTCAGGTGCTTTGAAGTCCGGCGAGCGCATTTCCGAGCTGGCCATGGTCGATCGCATCGGCGTGTCCCGCACGCCGCTGCGCACCGCCCTGGTCAAACTCGAACAGGAAGGGCTGATCGAGGAAATTCCCTCCGGCGGCTATGCGGTGAAAGCCTTCAGCGAAGCCGACGTGTTCGATGCCATCGAAATTCGCGGCACCTTGGAAGGCCTCGCCGCGCGCTATGCGGCCGAGCGTGGCGTTGCCACCATGCGGCTTGCCGAATTGCGCGAATGCGTCGCCGAAATCGATACGGTGATCACCGCCGGCAGCCTGAGCGAAGAAGATTTCGAGGCTTATCTGCGCGCCAACGAACGCTTCCATACCCTGCTCATGGAATTGTCGGGCAGCCCGACCTTGCGGCGCGAGCTCGAACGGGTCAGCAGCCTGCCCTTTGCCTCGGCCAGCGCTTTCGTCAAAGCCGAAGCGGCCTTGCCGGAATCGCGCAGCATTCTGCCGATCGCCAACGAACATCACCGTGCCGTCGTCGATGCCATCGAAAACCGTGAAGGCGCGCGCGCCGAAGCGATCATGCGCGAACATGCACGGCTGTCCTATCGCAATCTGATGATGGCGCTGCGCAATCAGAAGGTTCTCGACCTCGTGCCGGGCGCCGCGCTGATCCGCCGCCGCAGCTAGTCTTAACGCGTTTTCTTCATGCGAGCCGGCATCCGCTTCGCTTGAAAACGCTGTCGTACCGAATTCCTGGAGGGAGCATGCGTTTTTCTGTCCACTATGTTCCGGCACGCATCGTCGCGGCCCGCGATATCTCGCCGACCGTCCGTATGATCGAGATCGCGCCGGAAGGCGGCGCCCAGTCCTGGACGCCGGGCGCCCATATCAATCTGTCGCTACCGATCGGCGACAGCGGCGAAACCCGTTCCTATTCGCTGATCGGCGAAGCTCATCCGCAGGTCTATCGCATCGCCGTGAAGCGCGATGACAACGGCCGTGGTGGCTCGCGCTACATGCATGGCTGCGAGGTCGGCGCTCGGCTCAATGTCAGCGAGCCGCACAATAATTTCGATCTATCCTGGCAGGGCACCCATTATGTGCTCGTTGCCGGCGGCATCGGCGTGACGCCGATCCACAGCATGGCGCTGGCGCTCGCCAAGCGCGGCGCCAAGGTCACCGTGCTACAGGCGGCGCGCAGCCGCGCCGAACTCGCGTTCGCCGACGACCTGTCGGCGGCGCTTGGCGACAACATCCGCTTCTTCGTCTCCGACGAGGGCAAGCGCATCGATGCCACAGCCGAAGTCGCCGCCCTCCCCGCCGACGCGGAAATCTATCTCTGCGGCCCGCTGTCGCTGGTCGATGCTTTCCGCAAGGCCTGGCGCGACGGCGGCCGGCCGATGTCACGCTTGCGCAGCGAAACCTTCGGCTCCTCCGGCGCCTTCGCCGCCGAGCCGTTCAAGGTGCGGGTGCCGGCGCTGGGCATCGAAGTGGACGTGCCCGCCGACCGTTCCATGGCCGACGCCCTGGAAGATGCCGGCGTTGCCGTGATGACCGATTGCAAGCGCGGCGAATGCGGCCTCTGCGCCGTCGATATCGTCAGCTGCGAAGGCGAGATCGATCATCGCGACGTGTTCCTCTCGGACCACGAGCGGCACGAGAACACGCGCATCTGCGCCTGCGTGTCGCGCGTCGCCGGCGGCGCCATCTCGATCGACACCGGCTTCCGCACCGACGCGCAGCAAGGCGTCGGCTTCTAAAAAATCGGGCGAAGCGTCGCCGCTTCGCCCGCTCTAAAAACTGAAAACCCGGCTCTGATGAGCCGGGTTTTGTTTTAGCCGCCGATGTTGAAGGCCGAGAAGGCCGCCATGTTGACGATCTCGCTGTCCTTGGCGCTCATCGAAATGAACTGTACCGGCTTGTCGAGACCGACGATCAGCGGGCCGATGACCGTGCCGCCGCCCAGCTCCTGCAGCATTTTCGTGCTGATCGAAGCGGAGTGGAAGGCCGGCATGACCAATACATTGGCCGTGTCCTTCAAGCGACAGAACGGATAGGCGCGCATCAGATCGGGATTGAGCGCGACATCGGCCGCCATTTCGCCGTCATATTCGAAATCGAGCCGCATGCCGTCGAGGATTTTCACCGCTTCCTGCACGCGGGCGGAACGTTCGCCCGGCGGATGGCCGAAGGTGGCGAAGGCGAGCAGCGCGACGCGCGGCTCCATGCCAAGACGGCGCGCCACACCCGCCGCTTCGATGGCGATCTCGGCGATCTCCTGGGCGGTCGGCATTTCGGTGATCGCCGTGTCGGCGACCAAAACGGTGCGCTCGCGCGCCAGAACCAGCGAGGCGCCCATCAGCCGATGGCCGGGCTTGGGATCGATGACGCGGCGCACTTCCTCGAGCGCGGTCGAAAAATTGCGCGTCATGCCGGTGACCATGGCATCCGCATCGCCCAAGGCCACCATGGTGGCGGCGAAGTGATTGCGATCCTGATTAATCAGGCGCATGCAATCGCGGAACAGATAGCCCTTGCGCTGCATCCGCTCATAGAGGAATTCGGCATAGGCCTCGTTGCGCTTCGACAGCGCCGCATTGTGGATCTCGATCGACTTGTCGGAGAGATCGACGCCGATGCGCTCGGCCGCCTCCTTCACGCGGTCCTCACGACCCACCAGAATGGCAGTACCCATTTCCTGCGCGACGAAAGACAGCGCGCCCCGGATCACCTGCTCCTCCTCGCCTTCAGCGAAGACGACACGCTTGGGGAAACGGCGCACGCGCTGGACCACGCGCTGCAAGGCGCCCGCCACCGGATCGCGCCGGGCCGACAACTGGCTCTGATAAGCCGCCATGTCGGTGATCTGCTTGCGCGCCACGCCGGTTTCCATCGCCGCCTTGGCGACGGCCGCCGGCACGACGCTGATCAGGCGCGGATCGAACGGCACGGGGATGATGTAATCGCGGCCAAAGCGCGGACGCGCGCCCTGATAGGCAGCGGCGACATCGTCGGGCACGTCTTCCTGCGCCAGCTTGGCCAAAGCCATGGTGGCGGCGATCTTCATTTCCATGTTGATCGTCGTCGCCCGCACGTCGAGCGCGCCGCGGAACAGATAGGGGAAGCCGAGGACGTTGTTGACCTGATTGGGATAGTCGGACCGGCCGGTGGCGACGATGCAATCCTCGCGCACGGCATGGGCCTCTTCCGGCGTGATTTCCGGATCGGGATTGGCCATGGCGAAGATGATCGGGTCCTTGGCCATGGAACGCACCATGTCGGGCGTCAGCGCCCCCTTGACCGACAGGCCGAAGAAGATGTCGGCATCGACCATCGCCTCTTCGAGCGTGCGCGCATTGGTGACGACCGCATGGGCCGATTTCCACTGGTTCATGCCTTCGGTGCGGCCGCGATAGACCACGCCCTTGGTGTCGCACAGGATAATGTTTTCCGGCGCGAAGCCCATGGCCTTGATCAGATCGAGGCAAGCGATGCCGGCTGCACCGGCACCGTTGCACACCAGCCTGGTCTTCTTGATGTCGCGGCCGGTGAGCTGCATGGCATTGAGAATGCCGGCAGCGGCGATGATCGCGGTGCCGTGCTGATCGTCATGGAACACCGGGATGTCCATGAGCTCGCGCAGCTTCTCCTCGATGATGAAGCACTCCGGCGCTTTGATGTCTTCCAGATTGATGCCGCCGAACGAGGGCCCGAGATAGCGCACCGCATTGATGAACTGTTCGGGATCTTCCGTATCGACTTCCAGATCGATGGAATCGATGTCGGCGAAGCGCTTGAAGAGGACGGACTTGCCTTCCATCACCGGCTTCGACGCCAAGGCACCGAGATTGCCGAGGCCGAGAATGGCCGTGCCGTTGGTGATGACGGCGACCATGTTGCCGCGCGTCGTGTAATCGAAGGCGGTCGCCGGATTGTCGGCGATGGCAAGCACGGGAATGGCGACGCCCGGCGAATAGGCCAGCGACAGATCGCGCTGGGTCGCCATCGGCTTGGTTGGAACGATTTCGAGCTTGCCCGGCTTGCCCACGGCGTGAAAATCAAGCGCTTCCTGCTCGGTGATCCTAGGCCGTTTGTGGTGTTGCGGTCGGTTGGCGGTATCGTCGGCCATGGGCTCGTTCCAAATCCCTTATTTTTCAGGTGAGAACGACCACTTTACGCCGATGAGGCACGTATCCACAAGCACGCAAGCATGCGGCGGTGCAACGCGGGCCGGCCTTTGATAGCGTCGGTTAATGTCAGCCCCCGCCGCCACCCGATCCAGCGCCCGCGACGCCGAAACGCGCGTCACGCCCATGATGGCGCAATATATGGACATCAAAGCCGCCAATCCGGACTGCCTGCTGTTCTACCGGATGGGCGACTTCTACGAATTGTTCTTCGCAGATGCGGAAATCGCCAGCCGTTCGCTTGGCATCGTATTGACGAAGCGCGGGAAACATCTGGGCGATGACATTCCCATGTGCGGCGTGCCGGTGGAGCGCGCCGACGATTATCTGCAACGGCTGATCGGGCTCGGCCATCGCGTGGCGGTGTGCGAGCAGACGGAGGACCCGGCCGAAGCGCGCAAACGCGGCGGCAAGAGCGTGGTGCAGCGCGGTGTGGTGCGACTGGTCACGCCCGGCACGATCACCGAGGATCGGCTGCTGGAGCCCGGCCGCGCCAACGCTTTTCTGACCATCGCGCGGGTGCGCGCCTCCGACGAGAGCTGGGGCTACGGCCTGGCGGCGGTGGATATTTCGACCGGCGCCTTCATTCTCGGCGAAACCACCGATGGCGGCCTGGCCGCCGAAATCGCCCGGATCGAACCCTCTGAAATCGTTGTCGGCGAGGCGATTTGGAACGACGACCGGTTGCGCCGCATCATCGAGGACACACGCATCGCCGTCGCACCCGTCGGCCGCGATGTGGCCGACGGCTCGGCCGAGCGGCGGCTGACCTCCTGGTTTGGCGTCGCCACGCTCGATGGTTTCGGCGCCCTGAGCCGGGCGGAGATCGCGGCCGCTTCCATGGCGCTCATCTATGTGGAGCGCACGCAGATCGGCGCCAAACCGGCGCTGGCTTTCCCCACGCGTTTCAAGCGTGGAACGACCATGGAGATCGACGCGGCGACGCGCGCCAATCTGGAATTGACGCGCACGCTCTCAGGCCATCGCGACGGTTCGCTGATCGCCGCCATCGACATGACGGTGACGCCTTCCGGCGGGCGCCTGCTCGCCGAACGCCTCGCCGGGCCGCTGACAGATCCCGCAGCCATTGCCGAACGGGCCGAAGCCGTGGCCTTTCTCTTGGCGCAGACTGATCTGCGCGACAGCCTGCGCATGCAATTGCGGCAGGCGCCGGATTTTGCCCGGTCGTTTTCGCGCCTGGCGCTGGGACGTGGTGGCCCGCGCGATCTCGCTGCGCTACGCGACGGATTGAACGCCGCCGCCGCCGTCTCGGCGCAATTGCAAAACGTCAGCGATCTGCCTGAACATCTCGGCGCGGCCGCGCGGATTGGCGGCGAGATCGATCCGAGCGTTGCTGGAGAACTGCAACAGGCGTTGGCCGAAGACCTGCCGCTGAACAAGCGCGACGGAGGCTTCATCGCCAAGGGTTTCGAACCCGCGCTCGACGAGACGCGCGCGCTGCGCGACGAGAGCCGGCGCGTCATCGCCGGTCTGCAAGCGCGCTACAGCGAGATCGCCGGCACCAAACAGCTCAAGATCAAACACAACAATTTTCTCGGCTTCTTCATCGAAGTGCAGCAGGCGCAGGGCGAGAAAATGCTGCGGCCGCCCTTCGATACCGAGTTCATCCATCGCCAGACCATGGCCGATGCGATGCGCTTCTCGACGCGCGAACTGGGCGAGCTGGAAGCCAAGATCGCCTCCGCCGCCGATCGCGCGCTGGCCTTGGAGCTGGAGATTTTCGACCGGCTGGCGCAACGCCTTCTCGATGCCGGCGAGCCGATCAAGGCCGCGGCGCAAGCGCTGGCGACGATCGATGTTGCCGCCGCGCTCGCCGAACTCGCCGAAAAACAGAGTTGGTCGCGGCCTACAGTCGACGACAGTCTGGCTTTCGTCATCGAAGGCGCGCGTCATCCCGTCGTTGAAATCTCGCTGCGCCAACGCGGCGAAAGTTTTGTCGCCAATGATTGCACCTTGGCGCAGGCGGAAGACGCCAATGGGCTGATCGCCATCATCACCGGCCCGAACATGGCCGGTAAATCGACCTATCTGCGCCAGAACGCCTTGATCGCCATTCTCGCGCAGATCGGTTCGTTCGTGCCGGCGCGCTCGGCCCATATCGGCATTGTCGACCGGCTGTTCTCGCGCGTCGGTGCAGCCGACGATCTGGCGCGCGGGCGTTCGACCTTCATGGTCGAAATGGTCGAGACTGCCGCTATCTTGAACCAGGCGGGCGAGCGCTCCTTCGTCATCCTCGACGAGATCGGGCGCGGCACCGCTACGTTCGACGGTCTGTCGATTGCCTGGGCCGCCGTCGAATTCCTGCATGCGCGCAATCGCGCCCGCACGCTCTTCGCCACCCATTTCCACGAGCTGACGCAGCTCACCAAGAAACTGCCGCGCCTGATCAATCTCACCATGCGCGTCACCGATTGGAATGGCGAAGTGGTGTTCCTGCACGAAGTGGTGAAAGGCGCGGCCGATCGCTCCTATGGCATTCAGGTGGCGCGCCTCGCCGGCCTGCCGCAGGATGTCGTCGATCGGGCGCAAGCGATCCTCGCGGAACTCGAAGCCGACGAGCGGCGCGCGCCGGTGGAGCGGATGATCGACGACCTGCCGCTGTTCGCCATCTCCAAGCCGGCGCCGGCACCCGTCAAGCCGAAGACCGACGATCTGCGCAAGGCGCTCGACGCGCTCAACCCGGACGATCTGAGCCCGCGTGAAGCCCTCGATGCGCTTTATGCCTTGAAGAAACAGCGTATTGCCGAGGACAAGTAGCGGTTAAGAATCCTCTAACCTTGCATCGAGACATCGGCGGCCCGTTAACCGCCACGCCGGGATGGCCATGGTAGAAGCACGGCTTCACCGGCAAACCGATCATGTTCAACGGTCCTCTTAAACTTGCCGCCATCTCGGCCATCATCGCCGTGATCGTCGCGACTTATCTCGGCTCCTCACGCGAGCCGGGTCATGGCCCCCTTGCGGGCCTCGCCGATCGCTTTTTCTCAAGTGGTCCATCGCGCAGCACGGCCAAACCTGAAGTCGCGGTGGCGAAGGCGCCAGCGGCACCAGCCTTCGGCTTTGGCCCGGTGCGCCTGCCAGCCGACAAGAGCGGTCATTATCTCGCCGTGGTCGAGATCGAAGGGCGTAGCCTGCGCATGCTCGTCGACACCGGCGCCACCTATATCTCGCTGTCGCACCGCGACGCGACGACATTGGGCCTGCAGCCGCTGCCTTCCGATTTCAAGAACCGCGTCGTCACGGCGAACGGCGAGATCATGGTCGCCCGGACGCAGTTGCGCGAAGTGCGCCTCAGCAACATTCTGGTGCGCGACGTGCCCGCCGCGATCCTGCCGCCGGGGATCGAGACCGCCAGCTTGCTCGGCATGAGCTTTCTGAGCAAGTTGCGGAGTTTCGAAGTGGCGGACGGCAGCATGGTGCTGAACCCGTGACTGTGCCATTAACCCACCGTTCAGACTGAACCTTGCAGACAGAAGCGTGTTATCAACGTGTTACGTTGATTTCGCACGATTTCGACTTTTCGACCCGCCTGTCAGACGATCAAAAAAGGATTGCCATGTATCCGAAGCCATCGCCGAGCCTCACGCCCAATACCTATGCGTTCGAATCGAGCCCCATGGTCAAGGCGACCGGCTTTCGCGAATATGACGCGCGTTGGCTTTTCGGCAAGGAAATCAACCTGATGGGCATTCAGGCCCTGGGCCTGGGCCTGGGCACCCTGCTGCACGAAATGGGCGTGAAACCGGAACTCGCCACCGGCCACGACTACCGCTCCTATTCGGCCTCCATCAAATATGCCCTCGTCACCGGCTTGATGGCGGCCGGCGTGCGGGTGAAGGATATCGGCCTTGCCCTCTCGCCGATGGCCTATTTCGCCCAGTTCGAACTCGATTGCGCGGCTGTTGCCATGGTCACCGCCTCGCACAACGACAATGGCTGGACCGGCGTGAAAATGGGTGCGCAGCGCCCGGTGACTTTCGGCCCGGATGAAATGGGCCGCCTGCGCGACATCGTGCTGGAAGGCCGCTTCCAATATCGCGACGGCGGCAGCTACCAGTTCATCGAGAATTTCCCCGCCCGCTATATCGCCGACCTCACCAACCGGCCGAAGATCAAGCGCAAGCTCAAAGTGGTCGCCGCCTGCGGCAATGGCACGGCCGGCGCTTTCGCACCGCAAGTGCTGGAAAAGCTCGGCTGCGAGGTCGTGCCGCTCGACGTGGATCTCGACTACACGTTCCCGCGCTACAACCCCAATCCCGAAGACATGGAAATGCTGCACGCGATGGCCGCGAAGGTGCGCGAAGTCGGCGCCGATGTCGGCCTGGGCTTTGACGGCGACGGCGACCGCTGCGGCGTCGTCGACAACAATGGCGACGAAATCTTCGCCGACAAGATCGGCGTGATGCTGGCGCGCGATCTCGCCAAGCTGCACAAGAACCCGACCTTTGTCGTCGACGTGAAATCGACCGGCCTGTTCGCCACCGATCCGGTGCTGCGCGAACTGGGCGTCACCGCCGACTATTGGAAAACCGGCCATTCCTACATCAAGCGCCGCGTCACCGATTTGAAGGCGCTGGCCGGCTTCGAAAAGTCGGGCCACTTCTTCTTCAACGCGCCGGTGGGTCGCGGCTATGACGACGGCATTCTCACCGCCATCCATGTCATCGACATGCTCGACCGCAACCCGACCAAGACCATGGCCGATCTTTACGCCGCGCTGCCGAAGACCTGGGGCTCGCCGACCATGTCGCCGCACTGCGCCGACGAAGTGAAATACGGCATCGTCGACAAGGTGACGGCGCATTTCACCGACATGCACAAGAAGGGCGAGAAGCTGCTGGGACAGAAGATCACCGACGTGATCACCGTCAACGGCGTGCGCGTCATGGTCGAGGACGGCACCTGGGGTCTGGTGCGGGCGTCCTCGAACAAGCCGGAACTGGTGGTCGTGGTGGAAAGCCCGGCGGCGGAAGCGCGCATGCGCGAGATGTTCAAGGCCGTCGACGGCGTGCTGCGGCAATATCCGGAAGTCGGCGAATATAACCAGACGATCTAAGGCTGTTGAAGAACCCTGGTGTCATCCCGGACGCGCTGAAAGCGCGATCCGGGATCCAGGGGCAACCGGTAGAGCCAGCAATCCTGGCGATGAAGCGGTGTTCGAAATCAGCCAAGATTTCGTCACGCGCCCCTGGATCCCGGATCACTTGCTGCGCAAGTGTCCGGGATGACACCGAGGTTTCCTACTTCCCCGCGAAGCTCGCCGCCGTCGGGCAGGTGCGCTGCGTGTAAGGCACCAGCCATTCGGCATGATTGGCCTTGGTGATAATGGCGCCGGGAATCAGGATCTGCTTCGGCACGCTCTCGCCACGTATCGCCTTCAGCGCAATCTCGGTGGCGACGCAGCCGATCTTGAAGCCGTTGAATTCGGCTATGGCCAGCAGGCTGCCGTTCTTCACCGCTTCCACCGCTTCCGGCACGCCGTTGATCGACACCACCGCGACCTTGTCGCGACCGGCCGATTTCAGGGCCTCCGCCGCGCCCAGCGCCGACGCGTCGGCGGCAGCGATGACGCCGTCGATGTTGTTGAACTGCTGCATCAGGTTTTCCATCACCTGCTGCCCGAGCAGGCGCTGAAAATTCGCCGGCTGCGACGCCAGCAGTTTGATGTTGGGATATTCCTTCAGCGCGGCGTCGAACCCGCGCTTGCGCTCGTCGCCGGTGTTGGAACCTCTGATGCCCTCGAGGATCACCACATTGCCCTTGCCGCCGAGGTGATCGAACAACGCCTTGGCGATGTCGTGACCGAGCTTGAAATCGTCCTGGCCGACGAAGGCGAGATAGGGTGCATCGCCCGCGCGGTCGTTGTAGTTGACGATGGGCGTGCCCGCCTCGATGAGCCGTTTGATCGTCGGCAGTTGTGCCTTCGGATCGATCGGCATGAACAAGATGACATTAGGCTTGGTGACGCCCACATCTTCGAGCTGCGCCATGCCTTCCGTGATGTTGTTGGGCTTGGTCGGCATATAGTTGCGGACCTTGGCGTCCATTTTCTTGGCCATCTGTTCGACTCCGGCCCGCACGCCATCGAAATGCGGATCGACCTGGTTCTTGGTGAAGGCAGCCACCACTTCGCCGGCGGCGTGGGCTTGGCTCCACGTCAACGGCATGGCGACCGCAGAAGCCGCGATAATCGAAGTCACGATGCGCTTGTTCAACATGTCACACCCCTTCCGTTCCTATTTCCGTCCACCACGATTAAGAGCGGCATCGGCGAGCAGCGCCAGCAACAGGGTCACGCCCGTGACCACCGGATGCCAGGCCGCATCGACGTTCAAGGCGTTGAGAGCCTTGACGATGAGGGTGAGGATCAAAGCACCGAGAAACGTGCCGACGATCGTGCCGCGCCCGCCAAAGAGCGATGTGCCACCGACCAGAACGGCGGCGATGGCCGGCAGCAGAAGCGGTTCACCGATGCCGGGCTCGGCCGCATTGAGGCGCGCGATATAGACGAGCGCCGACAGGCCGGCCATGGCGCCGCTCAGCGCATAGAGCAGAGTGCGGCGCCGCCCGACCGGAATGCCAGACAGCACCGCCGCCGTCTCATTGGCGCCCATGAAATAGACTTCGCGGCCAAGGGTCGTGCGCGCCAGAAACACGAGGCCGCAGAGGCCGACCGCCAGGGCGATCCAGATCGGCACCGGCACACCGAGGAAAAAGCCGATGCCCCATGTGCGGAAACCCGGCGGGAAGCCGTAGATGGTCTGGCCGGCCATGAAGCGATAGGCGAGCCCCTGCGCCACCCACAGCATGCCGAAGGTGGCGAGGAACGCCGGCAGCTTAAGACGATTGATCAGCACGCCATTGGTGAGACCGACCAAAGTGCCGCAGCCGAGCGCCACGACGACACCGGCCATCGGCTGGCCCGTGGCTTTGATCGTTGCGGCGGCGAGACAGGCGCAGAGCGTGAGATTGGCGCCGATCGACAGATCGAGCCCGCCGCCGATGATGACCAAGGTCAGGCCCGAGGCGATGAGAAACAGCAGGCTCGCTTGGCGCAGAATGTTAAGGAGATTGTCCGTGGTCGCGAAGCCTTCGCTCACGAAAGTGAGAAAGATGCAGATTGCAGCGATCAATCCGAGGCGCACCAGGAGACCGATGCTATCGGAACTGAGAGAGCGGCTCACGGTTGTGGCGGGCGCGTGATGGGTCACGATGGTCATCCGGCCGCTCCCGCCATTTCGCCCTTGCGGCCGCGATCGATCAGCAAAGCGACGATCAGCATCAGGCCGACGCAGAGCACCTGCAGCGATGGCTCGACCGAGAGCACGTTGAGGCCATTGCGCAGCACGGTGATGGCGAGCACGCCGAGAACGGTGCCGAGCAGCCAACCCTGCCCCTTCTCGAACGACGTTCCACCCAGCACGACGGCAGCGATCGCCTCGAATTCCATGCCGACCGCCACCGAGGGATGGGCGGAATTGGTGCGGCCGAGCAGCAGCAGGGCCGAGAGCGCCACCGACAGGCTGCACAGGACATAGACGGCCATATGCACCAAATTGGCCTTCACGCCGGCCAGATGCAGCGCTTCCTTATTGCCACCGAGGGCGAAAATGTAATTGCCGAAGCGCGTCCGATAGAGCACGAGCCAGAGCAGGCCGCAGAATAGGGCGGCGGCTATGACCGGCGTCGGCACTCCCCAAGCGGTCGAACGATAGAAAGCTTCGATCGACGGCGTGAACCCGCCGATCGGATCGCCATGGCTGATGGCGAGCGCCAATCCCTCGCTGATGCCCAGCGTGCCCAGTGTCACGACGAAGGCCGGCAGCGACAGATAGCTGACGAGATAGCCGTTGATCAGACCAATGATGAGCCCGACCGCCAGCGCCGCGCCGACCGCGACGATCAGGCTCCAGCCGGCGACGAGCAGTGCCGCAATGACGACGCCGCAGAGACCGAGCAGCGCGCCAACCGACAGATCGAGGCCGGCGGTGAGGATGATTAATGTCATCGGCAGGGCCAACATCAGCAGCAGCGAGGCCTGCAAGCCGAGATTGGCGAGATTGTCGCCCGACAGGAAGCGCGGGTTGCCGATGGCGAACCAAGCGACCATGGCGATGAGGATCAAGACAACGCCGGGAATGCGGCGCCAGATGGCTTCGTGCCGTAAAACGCTGTCGGCGGTATGGTCGGTCATGGGTGCACCGCCAGATCGAGAATGGCCTTTTCCGACAGATCGCCGTGATCGAGATGGCCGACGATGGCATAATCGCGCATCACATAGGCGCGGTCGCAAAGATGAACGAGTTCCGGAAATTCGGAACTGATCACCAGAACGGCGGCGCCGTCTTTCGCCAATCCATCGATGAGACGATAAATCTCCGCCTTGGCGCCGACATCGACACCGCGCGTCGGCTCGTCGAGCAGGAAGAGACGCGCGCCGGCCGCCAGCCATTTGCCGAGCACGATCTTTTGCTGATTGCCGCCGCTGAGATCATGCACCTGCTGACCCGGCCCGCGCGTCGCGATGTTCAGCCTTGCGATCAGGTCGTCGCAAACCTGCCGCGCGGTCGTCGGGATGAAGCGGAAATAGCGAAACAGGCGCCAAAGCGAGGCGGCAACCGTATTGTCACCGACCGTCAACGGCAGCGCGAGGCCCTGGCGCTTGCGGTCTTCCGGCAGAAGCGCAATGCCGGCGCGGATGCTTGCGTCGGGACGCAAGGTGAAAGGCGCGCCGTTCAGATGGATATGGCCGCCAGCCAGCGGATCGACGCCGAAAATCGCCCGCACCACTTCCGTGCGGCCGGAGCCGACCAATCCCGCGAGACCGACGACCTCGCCGGCGCGAACATCAAGCGAAATATCCTGGAGTTTCGCCGTTCGTAGATTGTCGGCGGACAAGACACAGGCGCCAGCATTCGCCGGGGCACGCCGTGTCATACCGTCCAGCGAACGGCCGATCATCAGGCGAACCAGTTCGCCGCTCGTGGCTTCGCCGCGCAGGAAACTGCCGACCACGGCGCCGTCACGCATCACGGTGATGCGATCGCCCAGCGCCATGATTTCCTTCATGCGATGGGAGATATAGACGATCGCCACGCCGCGCTGTTTCAACCGGGCGATGACCTCGAACAGACGGTCGGATTCGCGCTCGGAAATGGCCGCCGTCGGCTCGTCCATCACGAGAATACGCGCGTTCTGCGACAGCGCCTTGGCGATTTCGACCATCTGCTGATGGGCAACGCCGAGATCGTGGACATAGGTGTTTGTGTCGTAGGCGAGACCCAGTTGCTGCAACACCTCGCGCGCCGCCGCGTGCATCGCCGCCTTGTCGATGAATCCAGCCTTCGAGAAAGCACCCTCGCGGCCGAGAAAAATGTTCTGGGCGATATCGAGATAAGGAACGAGCGAGAATTCCTGATAGATGACGGCAATGCCCAAGGCATTGGCATCGGCTGGGCCGCGGATCGCAACGGGCCGTCCTTCCACCTCCATCTCGCCGCCATCGGCGAGATAGGCGCCGCACAACACTTTGATGAGCGAGGATTTGCCGGCGCCGTTTTGGCCGAGAATGACGTGAACCTCCTCCGCCCTGATTTCGAACGACACGCTTTTCAACGCATCGACGCCCGGGAAGGATTTCTTGATATTGCTCAGCCGCAGCAAAGGTGCTGCCTGCCGACCATCGATGGCCGGTGCCGGGCCCATGGTCATTTGCCGACGGGGAAGGCGGCGATCATATCGAGTTCGATTCGCGCCCCTTGCGTAGAAAGCTGATTGACGCAGACGGTGGTGCTGGCCGGCGTCCAGTCGCCGAAATATTCCTTCAGCACGCTCACCATGCCGTCCTGGTCGCGAATGTCGGTGAGATATTTCGTGACCTTGACGATGTCGGTCCAGGTCAGTCCTTCATGCTCAAGGATGGATTTGATCGTTTCCATTGCGCGGCGCGTCTGATCCTCGATCGCATTGGGATGGACGTGTTCGGAAATGTCGTGCGGATGCTTGTGATAGAGCGGTGACGGCGTGGCACCGGAAATGAACAAGAGACCGCAGGGACTTTCGATGCGCATGGCCGGCGCATAGGGCATGTCGGGCTTGCGCTTCGGCTCCGTCTGAATCTCCTTGAGCGCCGGATTGGATGGCGAAACGGCAAACGCAGGCTTGCGTGTCATCGTAATGCTCCCTGTTCGCGCGCCAAGTCTTCAAGCGACTAAGTCAGACGCCCAGAATCCCATGAGCGAAGCTGACGTTGCAGCGCCCGCCTCCCGGACGCGCTCCCTCACCAACGCTTGGCCATCCGCTCTTTTCTCGCAGCAGATTTAGCCCTGGTAGAGAGGATCATCTCGATTTATCTTTGTGTCAAGATAAATGCTCGATGAAAATTTTTGCACTTCCTGCCTCGCGAAGTGCCAGGAATAAGCTTATGAATAGGCATATGACCGACGTGAAGACTGACCTGAGAGATTCCATCGACGAGATCGTCGCCGGCTGGGACGTATGCCGGCCCGATCTCGATGCCCATCATCTGGAAACGGTCGGACGCATCGTCCGACTGTCGCTGCTGATGCGCGATCGCATCGAGAAAGCCCTGGCGGAACATGGCCTCGCCTGGGACATGTTCGATCTCCTGCTCACCGTCTATCGCTGGGAAGGCACGGGCTCACCCGGCGTGCGGCCGACCGATCTTTACAGCGAATGCCTGTTGTCATCAGGCGGCCTGACGGCACGCCTGCGCCGCGCCGAAGAGGAAGGCTATATTTTGCGTCGCCGCGATCCCAGCGACGGACGCGGCGCGCGCATCACCTTGACCGCCAAGGGCCGCAATACGGTGAAGAAAGTGGTGCCGGGCCATTTCGCCATGTCGCATCAACTGGTCGGCGTTCTGGGCCAAGGTGACAAGGATCGATTGGCCGATCTGCTGCAACGGCTCGTCATCTCGCTCGAAGGCCCGCGCGCGGATTAGTCGGGTTCCGCCAAGCCGCGCAAGCTTGCCCGTGCATTAGCACCTATCCTTTCAGCGCATAACCGATCCGCTTGAGAAACCCGCCTTTCCGGCGTTGCGGCCTCTGCCCATCTGCTGCATCCTGCAAGCGTGGGCATGGCACGCGAGGGAAGGCAGGCCAAAGCAAATTGCGTTTCTATAGAAACGCAATTTTGCCTAGGATCTTTGTTTTGACGCGTCTTTGTGGCGTTTGGCTAAGCCAAACTGCAAAACGCTATGGGCCACGCACGCGCCAGGGAGGGCTTTTGAGTTGAGCACGACTGTTTTGACTCTGCTGCAAGCAGCGCCAGATGCCGCGACCGCACTGACAGCGCCGGGACGTCCGCCGATGACCTATGGCGCCTTGCGCGCCTTCATCAGGCAAATTCATCGGCAATTGGCGGCGAAAGGCATCGGCCCGGGCGACCGCGTCGCCATCGTGCTGCCCAACGGCCCGGAAATGGCCTCGTCCTTCCTGGCCGTGGCCTCCGGCCTCTCGGCCGCGCCGCTCAACCCGGCTTATAAGCAGGCCGAGTATGAATTCTATCTCTCCGACCTGACGCCGAAACTGGTTCTGGTGGAACCGGGTTCCGACAATCCGGTGCGCGCCGCGGCGGCCGGTCTCAATATTCCCGTGGCTGAACTACAGATCGCTCCCGACGCGCCGGCCGGCGCTTTCACGCTGTGGGCCGACGAAGCCGACAGCACGCCGCCAGCAGCGAGCGATGAAGCGCTGGTCCTTCATACATCCGGCACCACGTCGCGCCCCAAGGTCGTGCCGCTGTCGCAGGCCAATCTGTTCGCCTCGGCCAACAACATCGCCTCAACCCTGCGGCTGTCATCGCAGGATCACTGCCTCAACGTCATGCCGCTCTTTCACATCCACGGATTGATGGCCGTGGTGCTGGCGTCGATGACCTCTGGCGCTTCGGTCTGTTGCACGCCGGGCTTCAATGCTCTGCGCTTCTTCGGCTGGGCAACGGAAGAAAAGCCGACCTGGTATTCGGCCGTGCCCACCATGCATCAGGCCATCCTGCAACGGGCCGAGCGCAATAGCGAAGCGGTGAATGCGATGAAGCTGCGCTTCGTGCGCTCGTCCTCCGCCTCGCTGCCGCCGCCCGTGTTCAAGGAATTGCAGGAGACTTTCCGCTGCCCGGTCATCGAAGCCTATGGCATGACGGAAGCGGCGCACCAGATGGCCTCCAATCCGCTGCCACCGGGCGAACAGAAGCCGGGCTTCGTCGGCAAGGCGGCTGGCCCGGAAATCTGCATTCTCGATGTGGGCGGCGCCACCCAGCCGGCCGGCACCGAAGGCGAGGTCTGCATTCGCGGCGCCAATGTGACGCTTGGTTACGAGAACAATCCGTCGGCCAATGCATCGAGCTTCACCAACGGCTGGTTCCGCACCGGCGACCAGGGTTATCTCGATGCCTCCGGCTATCTCAAGATCACCGGACGCATCAAGGAAATCATCAATCGCGGCGGCGAGAAAGTGTCGCCGTTGGAAGTGGACGACGTGCTGCTCGAACATCCAGCCGTCGGCCAATGCGTCACCTTCGGCATGCCGCACAAGGCGCTGGGCGAAGAGGTGGCGGTTGCCATCGTTCTCGTCGAGGGCGCGAGCCTGACGCCATCGGAACTCCAGGCCTTTGCCGGGCAGACATTGGCGCCCTACAAAGTGCCAAAGAAAATCGTCATCCTCGACGAAGTGCCAAAGGGCGCCACCGGCAAGGTGCAGCGCATCGGCCTGGCGAAACTGCTGGGCTTGGGAGACGCATGAAATGGTGAAAATCTGCGTATTCGGCGCCGGCGCCATCGGTGGCTATATGGCGGCGGCGCTGGCCGAGGCGGGCGCGGAGATTTCGCTCGTCGCGCGGGGTCCGCATCTTAACGCCATCAAGGCCTCGGGCCTCAAGCTGCGCAAGGATGGCGAGGAGAAAACCTATCGCATCAAAGCCTCCGACGACCCCAGAGATCTCGGCGAACAGGATTATGTGATCGTCGGCATGAAGGCGCATTCGGTGCCGCCGGTGGTCGAACGTTTCGCGCCCCTGCTTGGCGCCAAGACGGCGATCGTGCCGGCCGTCAACGGCCTGCCCTGGTGGTATTTCCATGGCCTCAAAACTGGCACGGCGCTCGACAACACCTGGCTTGAAAGCGTCGATCCCGGCGGCGCGCAATGGAAATTCTTCGGGCCGGAACGGGCCATCGGCTGCGTCGTCTATCCGGCCTGCGACGTGCCCGAGCCCGGCGTGATCCATCATACGAGCGGCGATCGTTTCACCCTCGGCGAACCGGATGGTTCCGACAGCGAACGCCTGCGCGTCCTATCGGAACTGCTGATCGCCGGCGGCCTGCGCGCGCCGCGCAAGGCGCGATTGCGCGACGAGATCTGGATCAAGCTCTGGGGCAATTGCTCGTTCAATCCGGTCTCCGCCTTGACCGGCGCGAGCCTCGACGTGATCGGCGACGATCAAGCCAGCTATCGGCTGATCCACGCCATGATGGCCGAATGCAAGACGGTGGGCGAAACCATCGGCGCGCGTTTCTCGGTGAGCATCGAACAACGCATCAAGGGCGGCACCGATATCGTCGGCCACAAGCCCTCGACCCGGCACGATGTCGAACTCGGCCGGCCGATGGAAATCGATCCCCTGGTGTCTTCTGTGCTGGAACTGGCGCGGCGCTTGAACATCGCCACGCCGACGCTCGACGCCGTGGCGACGCTGGTGCGCTTGCAGGGCCAGGTGCTGGGTCTCTACGAGCGCCGGCCGGCGCTCGAAGCCGCGATCCTGCCGACGATCAAGCAGAGCGAGGCAGCCGCTTAAGCGGCAACCCCCGTGCCGATCTGGCAGGCGACGCCCGTGCCGCCGAGGCCGCAATAGCCGCCGGGATTCTTCGCCAGATACTGCTGGTGATAATCCTCGGCATAATAGAACGGTCCGGCGTCTAATATCTCGGTGGTGATCGCCCCATAGCCACCTCCGGCGAGCGCCTTGGCATAGGCCTCCTTGCTCGCCTGCGCCGCCGCGCGCTGCGACGGATCGGTGAGATAGATGCCGGAGCGGTATTGCGTGCCGATATCATTGCCCTGGCGCATGCCCTGGGTCGGGTCATGGTTCTCCCAGAACGCCTTGAGCAGCGCATCGTAGGAAATCTTCGCCGGATCATAGGCGACCAGAACCACTTCGTTATGGCCGGTCATGCCGGAGCAGACCTCTTCATAGGTCGGGTTGGGCGTCGGGCCGCCGAGATAGCCGACCGCCGTGGCGTAGACGCCATCGCCCAACTGCCAGAACTTGCGCTCGGCACCCCAGAAACAGCCCATGCCGAAAATCGCCGTCTTGATGCCCTCCGGCCACGGCCCCTTCAGCGGATGGCCGTTGACGAAATGCGTCGTGGCGGTCGGGAGCGGCGTCGGCCGGCCGGGCAGCGCCTCGTCCTTGGTGGGGATGGTGAGAGGCTTGCGGGAAAAGAGCATCGGCGACCTCCTTTGCATGGCGCTTCGCAGTTTGGCGAAATCACCAAACGTCCCGAAGACGCGTCAAAAATATTGGTTCGAAGCTTATATAGTTACGGCCGGCTCGAAAACCCAATGGCTTCGGCGCGACGGCGCGCCACCCAGAAGAACAGCAGGCCGAACAGGCTCAGCGCCAGCCAGGTCGGCATCAGGAAAAAGCCCAAAAGGAACGGATCCCAGACCAGGGGATGGATATTGCGCTCCACCGCCGGCTGCAGCAGCGGAAAAACGGTCGGAAACAGCTTGAAGCAGGTTTCGCCCAAGGGCGTCATCTTGAGCTGCGAGGCGGCGATCGATTGGGTGCCGTCGATGATGAGCATGGCGCAGCCGCCGGCCAGCAACAGGACGCCGATCGTGCGCAGGAAGAAGCGAAACATGGCCGGACCAATGGTTTTCGTTGATACCGTGATTAACTACGCCGGCCGGGCTTGTCCATGAGAGGACCTGCGACGGAAAGCCCCCAGGTGACAGCGCCCTGATTTCGGGAAGAAAAAGCCGCCATCGGGAGCCGCTCCGGCAGCTTTTCCCGGCAGGTTGGGCAAAGCCCAGGAATTTTTGTCATTTGGGGTTGTCCCGCCGCCCGACTGGCCATATGCAGGCGCCACAGTTCCGGAGGGGTGGCCGAGTGGTTGAAGGCGCACGCCTGGAAAGTGTGTATACGGGAAACCGTATCGCGGGTTCGAATCCCGCTCCCTCCGCCAGACCGTTTCAGTATCGTTTTATACCGGCCCGGCTGACCGAAAATCCGTGGCCGTCGTCCCGCCGGCATGTGAGCCCCGTTCTCTCCGACGTGCAGGAGAAGGGTGCCAGCCGCCAGGTTTCTCCATAGTTCAGGACAGGCCCGACGCTGCAGCAAGGCTGGTCGCCGGGATTGGAGATTTGCTGCACGGTGCCCCGCGCACTCATCTGGATGCGCACATAGCTTGGCGCTGCACGATCACAGGACAGCTCGGCCATATTGCCCGGCGGTTTGTAAACCGGCGATCCTCCCGCCGGAACATAAATGCACTCGATATTGTTCGAGGGCGTCGTGAACTGAACGACACCGTTTTGGTCAGCCTTGACGGCAGCGGTCTGCGCTTGGGCACCTGCCGAAACAGACGTGTCAATGGCGAGATTCAAAACGAGGAGGATTACGCCATATCGGGTGCGCGGAAGCTTTGGCAGGAGCGTCATCATTCGTCGTCCGATGTAATTGCGACGGTGATCATCGCCACGAGCCTACAATGTCGCACCGCGCGCAGGGAAGCGCGCATGTGGGCATCGACCTTCGATCTTTCATGAACATCGTTCTGTGCGACGTGGCACAGTCGGCGAGCGATTTGCGAGGCAAAAGTCTTCTATCGTCTGGAGGCTAAGATGCAGATCGCAACGCTGACAAAGCTCTCGCTTTTGACATTCGTTTTTTCAACCGCGCTCGCGGAGGCGGCGCCCGCCGGTCTTTGCCAAAAATATTCCAACGACGCGGCCTATCAGTACCACAAGATGATGGCGACCCCATCCTGCAAACGTCCGCCGAGCAACCTGTGGCACAACGACAAAGGCTTGCACTACTCGTGGTGCCTGGGCGCATCGATAGGCGCGGTTAAATCGCAAGTGACCTTAAGAGATCATCTGCTCGCGAAATGTGATCCAAGCTACGGCGATTGAGCCACCACTCCGGCAACATCCGACACACAATCAAGCCGGCACGTAGGTCAGCCTGATCACATCCTCGACGATCAAATCGCTGCTCACAAGACGAAGCCGTGGTCGTGGGCCGGTAAAGAAGGGCTTGCCGCGGCCGAGCACGACGGGGTGCAGGTAGATTTGATATTCATCGATCAGGCCAAGATCGGTTAGGCTTCCTGCCAGAGCCGGTCCGCAAACGGCCACCTCGCCCGCGAGCCGCGCCTTCAACTCACGCATCGCCATCTCGACATCATCTGCGACAAGCGTGGCATTGGGGCCGACCGACTTCAACGAACGCGATACAACCCACTTCGGCTGCGCTCGCCACGCCGCCGCGAAGTCGCGTTCCGCCGCGCTCCATTCCGGATGGTCTTCGTCCCAATAGCGCATGAGCTCGTAGATGCGGCGACCGTACACGCTGCCGCTCAAGCCGCGCACCTGCTCGATCCAGTGACGAAAAAGCACGGGACCGGGTGCAAAGGCATCGTGGTCGACGTAACCGTCCAAGGACTGGTTCATTCCGAATACGAATTTCGCCATGCTGCAAAACCTCCCCTTGCAGGTTTTGCAGAGTAGCTTGAACCACCGTTACGCGTAAGTGAGAGGAGCCCGCCGCTTACAACCCCTTCACTCAGCCACGCTCGCCCCTGATATCCTGACGACTTCGGCCCATTTCTCCGCTTCCTTTTTCACGAAACTCGCGAAGGCCGCATCGGTGAGCGCGCCCACCTGTTCGCCCATGTCCTCGAGCGTCTTGCGGACATCGGGACGCGCCAATGTCTTTTGCACGTCAGCCGTGACTTTCGCGACGATATTGGCCGGCGTGCCAGAAGGCGCGAAAAGGCCGAACCAGGACGAGGCTTCGAAATCCGCCATGCCGGCTTCGGCGAAGGTGGGGATTGCGGGAAGGGATGGCAGTCGCTGCGGACTGGCGACGGCGATGGCGCGTGCCGTTCCAGATTGCACGTGAGGGATGACGGTCGGCAGATTGTCGAACAGGATCGGCACGTGGCCGGCGATCAGATCGTTCATGGCGGGCGCTGCACCGCGATAGGGCACGTGCTGAAGGCGGATGTTGGCCATCTTGCTGAACAGCACCGCCGCCAGATGATGGGTCGATCCGACGCCGGACGATGCGAAATTCATCGCACCCTCCTGCTCTTTCGCCAACGCCACCAACTCGCGCAGGTTCGACGCCGGCACCTTGGGATTGATGATCAACACGATCGGCACCGTCGCCAGCAACGCTATCGGCACAAAATCCTTCTGCGGATCGAAAGGCAGTTTCTTATGCAGGGACGGATTGATGGTCATCGGCCCCGGCGGCGTGAGAAGATAGGTATAGCCATCCGGTGTCGCTGTGGCCGCTGCCTGCGTGCCGATGTTGCCCCCGGCCCCGGCGCGATTGTCGATGACGATGCCGTGTGCCCAGATTTCCGAGAGCGCCTGCGCCAAGGCACGCGCGGTGGCGTCGTTGGAGCCGCCGGGCGGATTGGGAACGATGAACCGGACCGGCCGTTCCGGAAACGTCTGCGCCGCCACAGGCCCCACAGCCGGTGCGCAGGCAAGCATGCACCCTATCAAAATCGTCTTGATCATCGTCCCCTCCCTCGTCTCGTTACGTCTTATCGTTGAGCGGGCTAAGGCTGCCTCCAAGGCAGCCCCGCAAACTTCCAGCCTTCGCGCGCTCCCCGATGTCCCTGATCGTTAGCAGGCCCCTCGAACCCGCCCGCCACCGAATAGGCATAAGCGAAGCCGATCGACGCGGCGGCGCGGGCGGCTTCCAAACTGCGGCCGCCGCTCCGGCAGAGAAAGAAGAGGCTATCTTCGCGGGAAACCTGCGCGCGCAAGTGATCGAGAAAATTTTCGCTGATCGCCATCGCTGGAAACAGACGCCACGACAGCTTGAGAAGCGGTTGAGCGGCGCGGGCGAGATCCGGCTCGCCGACATAGAGCCATTCGGGCTCCGTGCGGACATCCACCAGCCTCGCCATCGGCTGCGCGAGCAAAGCCTGCCAGGCCTGCAAGGGCGTTACTTCCATGATTTGCATAGTGCCGCTCCGGCTAAATCGGCATCACCACCAGGATATCCACCTGCCGCGAATTCAAGACGACGATGCGTTCCTGAAACCGGGCAACGCCGCTCTCGACGACCATGCTGTCAAGATATTTGCCCGTCGCGAACAATTCCGCCCTGCCGTCCTGCATGGTGCGAACGACCTGAAAATTGCTGCGCGCGACATAGCTATCCCGCTGCGGGCCGAGCGCGATCAGAGGCCGGCTCACCATGTGGCTATAGCTGTGCGGCTCAAAGATATTGGCGGTGTGAAAAGCCTTCACACGATCCGACATCATGCCACGGCCGATGCAACGGATGATGCCGATGGGAAGACCGGCGTCATGATTCTCCTTCGTGGTCAGGACATAGACGCCCGACTCGGTGAAGAATTGCGGCCAGCGGTCGATATCCTCGTCGTCGAGCGCGAAAGCATAGGCGCTGATGAGGTCTTCCAGCAGGGTCCGGACGCTCGGGTCCAGGCGCTCGTCGCTGCGCTGCGCGATCTCATTCATATGCCACCCCATCAAAAGCCCATGATCTCGCGATAGCCGTGCCAGAATCCGCGAACGGCGGTTTCGGTGGCGCGCGACTGTTTTTCCGAAGCCACCTGACGGCCGCCCATTTCCATGAACGAGGCCTGCAACGGGCTGGTGCGGGTGCCGCGCTGGACGAATTCGTTGATGCAGCCGTCTTCGAGCGAAACGAGACCGGCGGCGCCTGTGAGATTGCTCTGCATGACGCGCATGTCGGTTTGTTCCGGCGTGTCGCGTTCGTAACCGAGATAGATCCAGAACAGTTCGGTCTTATCGACACCACGCGGCGCGAAGAAACGAATGGCCAGCGAATTGAGCGTGAATTGCACACAGAGATTCGGAAAGACGGTCTGAATGCTGTGCGTGATGCCGTCGTCGAACTCGTCCCAGGCTTCCAACAGACCCGGCCCCGCCAGGGCCGAATCGTAATTCGCCGAATGAACGTTCGATGTCGTGTATTCCTCCGCCTCGGTCATCTTGGCGCGGCGCGCGAAGCTGATGTGGTGCCACTTGCGGTCCGACAGAATGATGCCACCATCCATGTCGAGACGGTTGACCTTGAACGTAGTGTAAAAAGTATGCAGCAAAGTCGCGTGATAGGAATCGCGCAGATTTTCCGCGTAGAGCTTCCAGTTGTTGTGAATGATCTGGCTGTGCGTGCCGAGAATGCGCAATGGACGGCCGAGATTGCGCTTGAGAAACGTCGACATGTCCTCGCCGAGATAGGTCTCGACGCTGTCGATCTCGTCGGCGAAGGTGCCAAACACCATGCCGCAGAAGCTTTCCACCTTCAGCGGTTGCAGGCGATGGTCTTCGGTCTTGAAATCGGCGGGCATGCCGCCGTGGCCGCGAATGCCGTTGCGGAAGGCGACGCCCTTCAGACGACCGTCGAGTTCATAGTTCCAGGCATGATAGACGCAGGTCAGACTGGCGACGTTGTCTTTCTTCTTCAGACAGACCAAGGCGCCCTTGTGCGCGCAGCGGTTAACCAGAGCATGGATCGCGCCCTCCCGGTCCCGGGTCACGACGACAGGTGTCTCGCCCACTGTCGTGGTGCGGTAATCGCCGGGCTTGGGAATCTCGACCTCGAGACAGAGAAAGCTCCAGACCGGGCCGCGAAAAATCCGGCTCTGCTCCGCAGCGTAAATATCGGGATCGGAAAACAGCCGATAGGGCGCACGCGTCACCCCTTCGGACGGCCATTGGAACGGCTGGGATCCAGGGTTTTCCAGAACATCGGATGGCATTGAGGCGCCAGTCATAGCGTTTCCTTCCCGTGAGCGGCGATGAGTGCTCGCTCATTCGCCGGGAACGCTAACAACGGCGAAACGATCGCGCCAATAATGGCTTAGAGCAAATAAATAAGTAAAACTTATTACAATTCAGCGGCTGCGCAGCGTACGCCGGACTTTCTCGATGAAGAAAGCGACGGCCGGCGCCGGCTCGGACTTGCGGAACACCAGCGCAAGACTGGAAATCTCCCGCACATTCGTCAGCGGGCGATAGACGACGCCCGCGATTTGCAGCTTGACGAGCGACTTCGGCACGAAGGCAACGCCGAGCCCGGCACCGACGAGGCTCGCGAGCGCCGCCAATTGCTGCGCATGCTGGGTGATGCGGGGCACGAATTGATGCGCACGGCAGATATCTGCGATCTGCGCATGGAAGCCGACGCCCTCCATATAACGCATGGCGATAAACGATTCATCGGCTAGGGCTTCTATGGGGATGGCACGCCGGCTAGCCAAAGGATGCCCGGTCGGCAATGCGATGATGATCGGCTCGCTCAGCAGCGTCAGCGACGTCAAGCCAACAGGCCAATATCTGACGGGCAATCGCAGGAAGGCGACATCGAGATGGCCATTCTGCAAATCGTCGAGCTGCTGGCGAATACCCAGCTCGTGCAGGTTCAGCTCAACATCGGGGTAGGTCTTGCGATAGGCAGAGATCATCCGGCTCAAAATGCCGGAGAAAGCCGCCGAACCGACATAGCCGATTTCGATCAATCCCTTTTCGCCCCGGCCCGCCTGGCGCGCCACCAAGGCGGTGCGTTCGGCCTGCTGCAGGGTGCGCAAGGCCTGTTCCAAGGTCAGGCCGCCGGCGACCGTGAGTTCGACGGAACGCTTGGTGCGATGGAACAGTTTGACGCCGAGCTCACGCTCCAGGGTTTGGATGTGCTGCGTCAAGGCCGGCTGGGCAATGCCAAGGCGTTCAGCAGCACGGCCGAAATGCAGTTCTTCGGCCAGAACGGCCAGGCATTTGAGATGACGCAGTTCCACGATGGCGACCGGAAGAAGAGAAGGGTGGCCGCATCATGACAGCAACGCCATGTCGATGAGAAGCCCCAGGCCGCTTGCCTAGGCGCCCGCCGCTTCGCCCAAGAACGCCTCGATCCGCGTCGCGAGATACACCGGGATTTCGTCCATCGGATAGTGGCCGCTGTTGGCGAGCACTTCGACGGTCAGCGCGGCTTTCGGAAAGATCTGCGGGAATACCGCCTGCACCACTTCGGCGCGCACACCATTGTCGTGCTCGCCGGCTAGAGCCAGGATCGGGATCGTGACCTTGTCGGCGCCGGCTGAGAGATCGTCGCGGATGAAGGATTGCATGTAGCCGCGAAAGGCCTCCGGCTTCGCCGTCGCGCGGGCGCCGGCCAGAAGACGTTTCATCCAGACCTTAGACAAGCGATCGCCGACCGAGCCGCCGATCAGCGCCAGTCCCGTCTCATCGCTGTCGCAGACGCCCGAGAAGAAACCGAAGGTGGCATCGTCGACCGGCATGGCGGGTGCTGGAACCGGCGTGATCGCGATCAGGGATTTGACACGCGAGCCACCGTCGATCGCGACTTTCTGCGCTGCCTTGCCGCCCATCGAATGACCGATGACGTGGAACCTGTTCCAACCCAGGGACTCGGCCAGCGCCAGCGCGTCCTGCGCGACCTGGCCGATCGTGTAGGGGCCGGCGAGATCGCGCGCATGGCCATAGCCGCGATAGTCGACGAAGGCGTAAGTGAAGCGCTCCGTATCCAGCATGTCGAAGAGGCCGGCATAGGCGCGATGATCGCCGAACCAGCCATGCAGAGCGATCACCCGTTCGGGCCCCTCACCGATCGTCTTGTGCCAGAGCATGGATGCCTGTTTCCCCGTTATTGTTTTGGGCTCGCGGCGAGAATGGCCCGCCACTTCTCGATGTCGGCCACGATGAACGCGCTGAACTCGCTGGGCGAAGCTCCGATCGGATCGATGCCTTGCGTCTTGAGCGCGGTCTCCACGGCTTCCGTCTTCAAGGCGCCATTGGCACCCTGCGCCAGTCTATCGACAATCGCCGCCGGCGTCCCGGCCGGCGCGAGCAGGCCGATCCAGATGCCGACATCGAAGCCGGGAATACCCTGCTCTTCCATGGTCGGCACATCGGGCAGGATGGTCGCGCGCTTCGGCTGCCCAACGGCCAGAGCCACCAACGCACCGGAGGCGACATGCGGCGCCAGCGCGACACCGACGTTGAACATGGCGTTGATGCGGCCGGTGAGCAGATCTGACATGCCCTGGTTGGCGCCGCCCTGATAGGGAACCGACACCACGTTCGAGCCGGCTTTGATGTTGAACAAGCGCGTCGCCAGATCGCTGGCCGTGCCGGCGCCTGACGTGCCGAAGGTGAGCGTATCGGGCTTGCTCTTGGCGATGGCCATCAGATCCTTGACCGTACGGGCCTGGACCGAGGGATGCACGACGAGCACATTGGGGCTGATGCCGAGCAGAGCCACCGGCGCCATGTCGCGCCCCAGGTTGAACGGCGAGCCGGCCTGCACTGGGTTTAGCGTGTTGGCGACCGTCGCCATGAACAGGGTCTGCCCATCCTTGGGCGCGCGGGCCACCGCTTCGGCGGCGACCATGCTGCTATTGCCCGGGCGATTTTCGACGATGACCGGCTGGCCCAGTTCCGTTTCCATATGGCGGCCGACCAGCCGCGCCAGAATGTCGGCGGTCGAACCGGCGCCAAAGCCGACGATGATGCGAACCGGGCCGGAGGGAAAGGTTTGCGCGAGAAGCGGCGCGCTCGAGACGAACAAGGCGCAGGCGGCCAGAAGCGCACGAACCTTAGGCACGGCAATGATCATGGCGCTGGCTCCCTCTCTCAGCTTATCGCCTGTGGATGTTGCCCGTTCGACGGACATTTTTTACCGATCCATGGGATGTCCCTGGACAGGCTCTGGGCCTGGGTTAAGCGATCGCACGGGAAAGCACAGTCACATGAAGAGGTGACAGCCTTCCCGCCTTGCGCGTCGTAAAGGCCAAGGGCATGTCAACGAAATGTATCGAGAAATCAGTCCGGCCTGAAGGTCGGCCAACAAGAAGAGGGAGAGAAGCCTATGGCCATTTGCAAGGGCGTGCGGGAAGTCGGGCATCTGGACTGTTCCGGCGGCGGCCAGATCGTCGTCGACGGCAACTATGGCTATATCGGTCACATGGCCGCCCCCAGCGGCACGTCGATCGTTGATCTAAGTGATCCCAGCCGGCCGAAGGTGGTCGCGCATCTCACCGTGCCGTGGGGCGTGCATTCCCACAAAGTGCAAGTGGCCAATGGGCTCATGCTGGTCAATCACGAGATCGTTTCGCCGGACATCGCCGCGCGCGACGGCATCAAGGGCGGCCTCGGCATTTACGACGTGAGCAATCCGCATGCGCCGCGCGAGATCACCCGCTGGACCTGCGGCGGTACGGGCGTGCACCGCTTCACCTTCGACGGACGCTACGCCTATATTTCTCCGGAGCTCGATGGCTATATCGGCAATATCGTCATGATCCTCGATCTGGCCGATCCCACGCGGCCGCGCGAAGTGGGACGCTGGTGGATGCCTGGACAATGGGCGGCCGGCGGCGAGGTGCCGTCCTGGCCGGGGCGCCAGCATCGCTGCCACCATGCGATCCGTCGCGACGACAGATTATACGTCAGCTATTGGCATGGCGGCGGCGTGCTGCTCGATATCAGCGACATGAGCCAGCCCAAGCAGATCTCCGGCTTCGACTGGAGCCCGCCCTTTCCTTGGCCAACCCATTCGCTGGTCCCGGTGCCGTTCGCGATCCATGGCCGCCGCTATCTTATCGTCGCCGATGAGGATGTGAACCCACTCGATCCGGCCATGGCGCCCGAGCTCTCTGCCTTCATCTGGGTGGTCGATGCCACCGATGAAACGCGGCCGGTGCCCGTCGCGACGTTTCAGGTGGAAGGCATCCACGGCCAGCAAAACCCCTCGATGACCGGCTGCCATCAGCCGGTCGAACATATTCGCGGCACCGAAATTCCCGTCGCCTGGTTCGCGCAGGGGTTGCGTTTCCTCGACATTTCAAACCCGATGCAACCGCGCGAAACCGCCCATTACATTCCCGACGCACCGGGACGGCGCGTTTCCAGCAATGACGTGTTCATGGATGATCGCGGTTTGGTTTACCTGCTCGACCGCGTCTCGGGCCTGTCCATCGTCGAACGGGTGTGATCAGCGTATCAGATCCTTGGACCAATCAGCGACGCGATCGCCCATGGTGCGCAGATGATCAGCCGCGCTAAAGCCGGAGACGGCTTTGCGCGGCTTCAGATCGTGGTCGCCGTCTTCGAGCCAGAGAATCTCGATTGTCTTTGAAAGCTCATAAGTCGCGACCTCTTCGCGGGTGCCAAAGGGATCGCGCGTGCCCTGAACGATGAGGGTGGGCGTTTTGAGATCGGCAAGATGGGCGGTTCGCACCTGCTGCGGCTTGCCGGTTGGATGAAACGGATAGCCCAGGCACAGCAGTCCCACAATCCGTCGCGATGCATGCAGCGGATCGGCGATCATGCTGGCGACGCGGCCGCCCATCGATTTACCGCCGATGATCAACGGCCCACGTGCCGCAAGCGCATCGATGGCCGCGATATATTCGGGCATCAGGGTTTCGGCGCGTGGCGGCGGGCGCCGTTCGCCCGAAGTCCGGCGGGCGGCCATATAACCGAACTCGAAACGCGCCACGCGCAGGCCCGCCGTTGCCAGCACGGTCGCGATCGCGTTGAGGGCGGCCGAATCCATCGGCGCCCCGGCGCCATGGGCGAGAAGAAGCGTCACCGGCGCATTTTCGGGACCATCGAACAGGAAATGCGTCATCGCTTGATCCTTCGGGCCGCGCCCTTCAACGGGCGTGAGCCGGGAACGTTCAATATCCCAGCTTATGGCGCGAGACGGATTTCAGCGCAATTGCGCAGCAAAGGCGAAAAGGCCAGCGATCAGGCGGAAACTTAAGCCGTTGCCGGAACTTGCCCGCTGAGGCAGGCGCAAGCGGTGGCGACGACATGGCCTTCCGTTGCGCAGTCTTTCGTCAACCATTCGGCGAAGGGTTCGAGATATTCGCCAAGGGAGCGATCTTCGATCCCCGCTTCCAGTTCGTCCGCTGCCTTCTGAACGAAGCGGGCATAATGTTTTTCGTAAGTTCCGCCGCCCATCAATGCGAGTGACAACTCACGCAGCTCAGTAACAAGGAGGGGCATCGACGTCCTCTTCTGGAGCATGATCCGTGCTCCTACCGGGCTATTGTGTCAGTTTTGTTGCGCCTCTCGGCTTCTGGCCAAACGCTTTGCAAAACAGTTGGCCAAACATTTGGACAAGCGTTCTGAAATTGACCGAGGAAGCGGAAAGCAAACGATCTGCACACAGCCAACCGACCCTGGAAAGCCCGTCAGCCTGTGAAACAAACTGACGGGAAAAGTTGGAACGGGAAGACTTTCCTGGGGTGTGATGAAAGCTTCCACCGTGAGAATGCCGCGACCCGACATTGGTTCCGTCTCGTCGCGATATTTTTTGACGATCCGCAGTGAGCGGTCGTTCATCTCATTGACGGAGCAATGGCATGGACGCATTCGAATGCGATCACACGCCTCAACCTTATGCAAAGCAGGGATATAAATTGTTACTTTCGCAGCACGCTGAACGATCTTTGGCCAATGTGCGAAAGAAGCGAGCGAGCGATCACAAGCTCAATGGTTCGCTCAATTGCCGAGAGAAATATTGGCGGCTTTCACAACGGGCGCCCATTTTTCAATTTCGGCACGAACCCGTTCCTTCAACATGGCCGGTGTACCACTCACAGCGCGCAAGGTCTGTACTTCCAAAGCCTTCTTGGCGCCCTCGGTTTGAAGCCAGGCATCCGCTGCCGCGTTCAGTTTCCTGACGATATCGTCGGGCAGATTGGCTGGCCCCATCAAGGCGATGAAGGAAGAAGCCTCATAGCCAGCGATCCCTTGCTCTTCGACCGTGGGAACATCGGGAAGCTCGGGCATCCGGCGCGAGGTCGTCACCGCAATGGCGCGCAGAGTACCTTGCTGAATAAACGGCATATAAGTGGGCGCCAGATCGACAGCCACATCGACCACACCCGCAACGATGTCATTGGTGACGGGGGTCGAGCCCTGATAGGCCACATTGGTGAACTTGCGGCCTGCCGTCATCGCCAGCAGTTCGCTCGCCATATGTCCCATGCCACCTGTTCCCGCATGGCCGAAATTCAATTTCCCTGGATGGGCCTTGTCGTAGTCGAGAAGCTCTCGCAGGGACCGGATGGGCAGTTTGGCATTGACCACGATGATCAGCGGCACTTCGGCCAGAATGGCGATGGGCGTCAGATCGGTCAGCGGATTGACCGGAAGCTTCTTGAACAAAAGAACATTGGTGGCGATCGGCCCCGATGTGGAGAGCAATAAGGTATGGCCATCCGGCTCGGCTTTGGCCGCGGCCGCAACGCCGATATTGCCGGTGGCGCCGGGCCGGTTCTCTACGACGAACGAGCCCTTGAACGTGATGCGGAGTTGCTCGGCGAGCAGGCGAGCGACGATGTCCGTGCTACCGCCAGCGGCAAACGGCACGACAATCGTGACGGTTCGCGATGGCCACTCGCTGGCCTGCGCGGGCACCAGCCCAAAGATCGTCATCAAAGCTACGCCAAGCGCCGCATAGAAGGGGCGAGACATGCTGTTTCCTCCGCGCTTGCGCTCTCGATGTTGCGCTATCACTCGTCACGCAGCTTAATCAGCGGCCCGACCGTCTTCGAGACATGTGTTCCGAAATTTCGTCGGGTGAAAAATTACGGATGCGGCGATTAGGATTGGAATCCGAAAAGACGCGCCGGATTGCTCCAGAGGATGCGCCGTTGATCGGCGGCATTCGGCACCAATCTGCGGAAATAGGCGAGCAGCGGCCCATAATCGACGCGATATTTCGGCCTGACGAAGGGCCAATCCGAGCCCCAGATGCAGCGGTCCAGACCGAAAGCTTCGATCAATGCGTGCATATACGGATCGCAGTCCTCGAAGGGCCAGCCGGTTTTGGACATGCGGGATGCCCCCGACAGTTTGATCACCCCATGTCCTTCCCGGCCGAAGGCGAGAAGGGCGCGGAAGCTCGGCTGATCCAACCCGGCCGCGATCGACGGCCGGCCGGAATGATCGATGATCACGGGGCAGCCGCTCCGGCGCAGCACGGGCAGAGCTTCGAGAATCGTGTCGCCTTCATAATGGACCAGTACAACCCAGCCACTTTCGCGGGCAATCGCCAAAGCGCGTTCACCGACGGGGCCGTACAAAGACGGGCTCGACGGAAAATTCAGGTTGAAGCGCAGGCCGACGATCCCGCCATCGACCATGGCTTTCACCTGCGCGCCCGTCGCATCCTCGGGCAGAAGTACAACCCCCTTGAACCGCCCCTGACTGCCGGCGATCGCTTCAAGCAGATAGCGATTGTCCGTTCCGTAACCGCCGAGGGGATTGATGAGCACGGCGTGGCTGACGCCGTGCGCGTCGAGAACGCCCTGATATTGGCGGGAACTGCCGATGGCGTTCGGTTCCAGCGCAAAGCCCGAGGTCTCGCTAAAATTATAGCGGTCCAAATCGTAGCAATGGGCATGACAATCGATCACACCGGAGAATGGCTCTGCTTGATTCATGGAGTGGTCTCGATTTTCAATACCAGAGGGCCTTGTTCACCACATTGGACAAGGGTCGGCCGTCGAGGAAACGGCGGCAGTTCTCCTCCAATATCCCGTAGCGACGTTCGTTATAGTATGGGCCCCAGAGCGCCACGTGCGGCGTGATGAAGACGCCCGGCTGCGTCCATAGGGGATGCTCGGGCGGAAGCGGCTCCTGCTCGAAGACATCTAGTCCGGCGCCGCCCAACTGGCCGGCTTGAAGCGCGGCGAGAAGATCATCCAAGCTCGTGGTGGCGCCCCGGCCGATATTGATGAAAAAGGCGCCGCGCTTCATGCGCGCGAAACGGTCCCGATTGAACATGCGTTCGGTTTCCGGCGTATGGGGAACGGTGACGATGACGAAATCAGCGACGGGCAACAGGTCATCGAGCGCGGCCACCGGATGGATTTTTCGCATGCCTTCGGGCGGCGCCGTGCGTTGCGGATCGACGCCGATACAGTCCACGCCAAAGGCGCTGAGCAGTCGCGCCGTTTCCGCGCCAATACCGCCGACGCCAACGATCAGCGCCACCGCCTCGGGCAGATGCACCGTGCCTTCGTAACGGGGAAGCTGTTGCCACACCCGCTGTTGTTGCTGAGGGACATAGTGGTGCAGGGCGCGCGCGAAGGCGAGAACGAACGACAGAATATGCGCGCTGATGTGATCGTTAAAGATGCCGCGCACATTCGTCACCGTAACCGGGTGCTGCACCAGTTCCGTCGAGAAATAGCCGGCTGGCGGCGCCGCCATGGGCGAATGCAGCCACCGCAACCGATCCGCCCGCGCCAACAGCTCGGGTGTCACGGTGCCGCAAGCCGCGTCGGCGCCACCGATGAGAGCGTCCGCATCCTGATCGGATTCGATCTCGACGACGTCCAGCTCGTCCTGGAATTTTTCGCGCAGACGCTGCGCCCATTCGCGATGGATCGGCAGCAACGGCGCCATCATCAACAGGCGCTGCGGACTGGATGGCTGAGTCATGAACTTCAATCCAGTTTGATGCCGGCCTGTTGAATGACCTTGTCCCACTTGGCCGTTTCGACCTGGAGAAATTTGGCGTAGTCGTCGACCGAACCGCCTTGCGGGGTTGCGCCACCCAAGGCGAACTTCTCGCGAAGGTCCTTGCTTTGCAGGGCTGTGTTCATGGCCGCATTGATCGTCTCGATGCGATCTCTCGGCGTTCCCTTGGATGCATGCAGGCCGATTTGCGTCGTCGCATCGAAGCCCGGATAGCCCGACTCGGCGATGGTGGGAATGCTGGCATTGTTGGGCCAGCGGCTGGGGCCGGTCAGCGCAAGAACCTGCAGCTCGCCGGCGCGCGAATAGGGCTCGGCGAAAGACATGGATGCCACCATATAGTCGAGCTGGCCGCTGAGCAGATCAAGCACGGCCGCCGACTCGCCGCGATAATGCACCGCGCGGACATCGATCTTCGCCGCGATCTTCAACAATTCGCCGGCCAGGTGATTGGAGGTGCCAAGGCCCGGCGTGGCATAAAACATCGCGCCAGGATTTGCTCTCGCCTTGGCGACCAGTCCCGCCAGATCGTTCGGACCCTTTTTCGTATTGACGATGATGGTCTGCTCGATGCGGAGCACGTGGCCCACGGGCGGCAAATCCTCAGGAATCTTATAGGAGACCTTCGAATCCATCAGGGGCAGCAACATGGTGCTGCCGGAGGCACAAAAGCAGAGCGAATAGCCATCAGGCGCCGCACGCGACACATTGGTGGTGCCGATCACGCCGCCGGCACCTGGAATATTTTCCACGACGACGCTTTGACCGAGGGACTTACCCATCTCTAGGGCGACCAGGCGGGCGAACAGATCGACAGTGCCGCCAGCGGCGAACGGCACCACGAGGCGAATGTTCCTGGACGGAAATGTTTCCGCCCGCGCGGCAAAGCCCGTGGACGCCAAGGCCGCCAATACGGCAAAGCTTCGGAGGCCGGACTTCGTCCATTGCAGAAGAGAACCCTGCGGCTGTCGTGGCGCTTTCGCGAAAATATTCATGTCTGTCTCCCCCATACCTTCATGACGATGGTAACGGCAGGGAAATGCCGCGTGGGTCAACGGCGCTGCCCCGCCATTCCACCCTTCGGAATTTCGGCTGACGGAATGAACAGGGAGGGTCGTTGCACGGGCGCCAATGTCCAGGCGAAATGGCGCATCGGATTCTGGCCCCAAGCGCCACCTCGATCACCATGTTATTGGACTGAAACCTCTTTTAGAAACCATGAACGATCCGTATCCTTCAAAGCCGATCGCCGTTCTCTGGGAGCGCGTGGTCGCCGGCGATACGTCGGCCGCTTTCCTGCAGGCACAGGGCATCGAGGTACGGCTTGGCCGTCCCAATCTCGATCCTGCCTATCGCACCCATCGCGCCCAGGACTTTATCGAGGATCTGCAAGGCGCGCAGGGCGTGCTGATATCGGGCGGGATCAGAGTGAATGCCGATGTTATCCGCGCCCTGCCCGACCTGCGGGTGATCAGCAAGATCGGCATTGGCGTCGATACGGTTGACGTCGAGGCGGCCACGGCGGCGGGCATTGCCGTCTGCAATACGCCGCATGGCAACGACACCGTCTACGTGGCGGAGCATGCGATGGCGCTCCTGCTCGCCCTGATGAAACAGCTCCATGTCTGGACGCGTCCGTATATGATCGGCGGCGGATGGCGAAGCCCCGCCACTTTCGCTGGCACTCTGGACGGGCGCACGGTCGGCATCATCGGCTTTGGTAGAATTGGGCGCGAGTTCGCCCGGCGCCTGTCGGGATGGAACGTTCGGATTCTCGTGCACGACCCCTACGCCGGGGACTTGCCGGCAGGCATCGAGCGCGTGAGCTTGGACGAGCTGCTGGCCGCAAGCGATGCCATAAGTCTGCATTGCCCGCCGCCACCGGACGGCAAACCCTTGCTGGATGCAGCCGCCCTCAAGGGCCTGCGGAAAGGCGCGGTGTTGGTCAATACGGCGCGCGCCGCCCTCATCGACCGCCATGCGCTTCTCGCCGCGCTGGATGCAGGTGAGATCGCAGGGGCGGCGATCGATGTCTTCGATCCGGAACCACCGGCGTCCGACGATCCGCTGCTGACCCATCCCCGAATTCTCTGCACGCCCCATGTCGCTTCCTGGACCGACGAGGCCTTCTTCGGTCGCAGGCGACAAGCGGCGGAAAATCTGGCGCATGCGCTGCTGGGACGTGCCGGCGCCTCCATAGTCAACGCCGCTCAACTGAGTGCGCGTGCTCGAAGAGTGTAAGCCGATAAGCTGAGCGTTGCGGCAGGCCGGATTAATGCCGCAAGCCGCTCGCGGATTGGGCCTGCGCCAAGCCGGCTGAAGCGGCACCTTCGGTGATCTGTTTCAATCGGTCCGATATTTCATCGCCGATTTCCTTGACCTGACCGAGATAGTCCTTCACCGCCTGTTCGGGCCGCAGCGCCGAGGAAATGAAGGTCAAACCGACACTCGCGACGACGCGGCCATTCTCATAAACCGGGACGGCGATCGTGTTGGACACGGGACGCACCCTGGGATCGCGCATGGCAAAGCCGCAGGCGCGAATGTCCGACAGCAAACGGCGTATATCCGAAACATTTTTCGCCGACGCATCTTCCGGCTCCGTGGAAACACTGAGAGCCTGCAAAATATGGTCTTGCTCGTCCGCCTCGCAAAAAGCCAGGACCGCGCGGCCAAGCGCGCGCGTCACGAGGCTCAATCTCATATTGATCGACGAATGCAGCAGCGCCAGCGGCGAATTCGGCACCGTACTATAGCGAATGATCGCCGCGTTATTCTCCGGAACGGCGATCGCCAGCGGCCACTTCACCCGGCTCGTCATGGCATCGAGCAAGGGCGCCGCAGCCTCGACGATCTTGGGCACGCTGTGATAGCCGACCGACAACGACTGTACCTGGGACGTCAGATAATAGGCGCCGTGCTTGGGGGCGTGACAAACGAGACCTTTCGCCGCAAGCGTCCGCAGAAGCCGCACGATGGTGGGCTTGGGAATGCCCGTCTGGCCATGCAGCATGTCCACCGTCGAGATCGGCTGCCGGTTCAGCGCCTGCAATAAATCGATGGCCCGGCTCACCGCTCGAATGGATGATGCTTCCGCTGCCGTTTCAGATGACGTTCCCATGGCCCCTCGCAGGAGCGCCCTGCTTACCGTCCCGCGCTCCTCGTCCGCAAATTAGCCTGGAATAGCCGCCAAGGCCAGCAGCTCGGCCATTACGCTAGCATTCGGCGATCTTCAGGGGGCTGGAGGTGCCTCGTATTCAGCCGAATTCGCGACCCAGTTCTTGGCGATGAAATCAGCCCGAGGCGGCGAGAAAATGTCGATGAGAAGATGGCGCTCGTCGTTGACGCCTTCGGTCGTGTGGATGATCTGCGGCGGAATGACAAGCAAGGACGGCGATGGTGCCACCACATGCCGATCCTCCTGCCACAGCTCGGCGTTCTTGCCCCATTCGACGCGCAGGTGATGCCTAAATTCTCCGGCCAGCGCCAACGATCCCTGTTCGAAGCTCTTGTGCGCATGCGGGCTCAGCGCCGTGCGATCGCGCGGGCCGGCATATTCGACCCAATTGATGCTCAGCGTCGCGCTCTGGAACATTTTCAGGCGCGGATTGTCCTGCGGCGCATCGATCGCGTCGATCTCGAGAACACGGATCGCATCAGGCGCGGATCGCCGTTGATAGGTGCCGAAAGCGACGACGCGCTCGTCACGGGTGGCATAGGTCGCGGCGTTCTCGACGGTGCCGCTCACCGGCTCGCCCGCATTGGACGTCAATATGCAGCAGGTTCCAGCACCGGCCAATTGAACGGATGCTTTCCCCGCCGGCAGAATGACGAGTGAGCGGGCTTTGACGGCGACCGTTTCGTTCGCACCGACGATCTGCGCGGCGACATCCGGCAACAGCACCATGGCCTCGTAGGCGCTTTCAATCGTAAACGCGGCGGAAGCGGCATCCGCTTTGATGAACTCGACGATGAAGTTCTGGCCACGTGCCTGGCTGCGGTGCGGTCCGTCCTTGGCCACCGTCTCGACGGTTCGAAAATCGATCAATTCGCCGTTGCGGATCATGAAGCCTCCCGTTTCGTTTCGGCAGCGCGCTTGAACGGCTGCGGCATTTCCACAATCGGGCCCGGCGGCGCATATTGGATGCCGCCCAGGCGGGTAAGCGGCTGCGCCTTCACCGTATCGAAGCGACCGGCGCCATCGAAGAACTGATCTTGAATGTGCAGGCCAACGACCCGACCAAACACGACATTGCTCGGCGTATCACCTTTCGCCACCGGAGCGATCTCGACGATCTGCAACAGACGGCATTCGAGATTGGCGGGCGAGGCGGCGACGCGGGGCGGACACACCTTGACGCAAGCGGCTTTCTCGAGTTTCGCCAATTCGAACTCATCGACGCCATGAGGCGCCGCCGTCGAGGTCACGTTCATCGCTTCGCGCAGATCGTAGCTGACGAGATTGAAGACGAATTCACCAGTGGCTTTGACATTGACCAGCGTATCTTTCTCGGGCCGATCCTCAGGTGAATTGCAGGAGAAGATGAGCACCGGCGGCGACGTCGAGACGATGTTGAAATGCGAGAACGGCGCCAGGTTCACCTGGCCGGCGGCACTCATCGTGCTGATCCACCCGATCGGCCGCGGCGCGACGATCGCATTGAAGATCGAGCGCTTGAGATCGACGGATGTTTCTGGATCTATGAACATGAAAGGCTTTCAAGAACGAGGGTCGAAGGATCAGCCGGTTGTCGGCGTATCGTCGCGGAAGAGCGGCGTGATCGTGCGGGAGCGATATTTCCAGGCGCCGTCGCTTTCGCGCACGAGTTCGTCGACGACATCGGCGATCATGATGGCGGGCTTAGAGGGCAACACCGGCACACCATCGGCCGCGAACAGGCTCAAGATCCAGATCGCGGTTGCGGTGTTGGCGTCGTGCACGGTGACATGGAGATTGTTGACGAGATGCCGCGCCACGCGCTCACCGCGATCCTGCCGATCGGCGTAAAACGCTTTGATCGCCTCGATGCCGGTGCGCTTGCGCAGGCTCGTCGCATAAGAACCGTCCGGGGTATAATCCAGATGCGCGTTGCGGCCCCAGTTGCGGTCGACGTCATGCCAATGACGCGCCAACATCTGGGTGATGTCCTGGATGATGAATTGTTGTTCGTCCGCCGTCATTGCCGCGTCTGCCCACCGTCATGTGGCAGCACACTACAATTGCGACCGGCAAACCCGGACAGCCGGTTTCAGAGATTTCGCGGTACGAAATTTTTGCGCCTGGTCAGGCCGGCATCCTTTCCAGCTTATTGTTTTTCTTGAGCAATAGGCCTGCAGCGGGCTTTCTGATCCCCGCCGCAGGCCCTCAGGCTATTTGGCGTAGGTGAAGAAGCCGCGGCCGGTCTTGCGGCCGAGATAGCCGGCATCGCACATCTGCTTCAACAACGGGCTCGCGCGGAATTTCGGATCGTCGAAGCCGTTGTACAATGTGTCCATGATGTTGCGCACAACATCGAGCCCGATGAGATCGGCAAGCGCCAGCGGCCCCATCGGCTGGTTGGTGCCAAGTTTCATCATCACGTCCACGTCCTCGGGCGAGGCCACACCTTCATGCACGCAATTGATGGCTTCGTTGATCATCGGCACGAGCACACGATTGACCACGAAACCATAGCTGTCCTTGGAGACACGGGCGGTTTTGCCGAGCGACTCGGTGAGGCTGACAATGGCCTGGCTGGTTTCATCGCTGGTCTGCAAGGCGCGGATGATCTCGACCAGTTGCATCAGCGGCACCGGATTGAAGAAATGCATGCCGATGACGCGGCCCGGATTTTTCGAGGCCGCAGCCAGCCGCGTTACCGAGATGGAGGAGGTATTGGTGGCGAAAATCGTCTCCTCGCTGCAGATCGCGTCGAGTTCGCGGATCAGGCCGGCCTTGATGTCATAGTTTTCGACGACGGCTTCGACCACGACGGCGCAGCCGGCGAGCTCAGCCGCGTCGGTGGTCGGTTTGATCCGGGCCAAAACGGCGTCACGATCCGCAGCGCTCATCTTCTCTTTCGCCACCAGGCGGCCGAGGCTATCGCCGACAGCGGCCAGGCCGCGATCGAGGAATTCCGGCTTCAGGTCCCGCAAGGTGACCGGATGGCCCGCGGCGGCGAAAAGTTGCGCAATGCCATTGCCCATGGTGCCGGCGCCGACGACGCCGATGCGAGATTTGCCTGTCGACATGAAAATCCTCTTTGAAAAGCGGCTCAACGCCCTGCACGCGGCGCGATGCCTATCTCAATGATCCATTTTTCATGCCGATGACAGGCGGTCGCGACAACCGCCCACAGCTCACCCTGCGGACAACCGCCTTCATCGCCCTGTCATTTGGCCCTTCGATATTGCGCCGCAGTGCAGGGCCACCCAGGCATCACCCCTCCCAAGCCGGTGGCCGACCAGCCGCGACAACGCCTGGGCTGAACCATGATTGGAAAGCCGATGAACTTCAAAGTCGTGAACGACGCCATCGCCATCAATCTCGAAAACGCCAATATTCTCTCGCGCCTGTGGCTCGGCCACGGACAGCGGATCGCCCAGGAACAGATCAAACTGTTTCAAGCGCGCGCCGACAAAGCCGCCGAACTGTTCAAGCCGGCTCAGAACCTCAATCCCTGGACGGCCTGGAGCAGCTATGCGACCGACGCGATGCAGCGCTCCATCCTGGTGCTCGACACCTTGCGCCAGCGTGGCAATGCCTTCAACGCGCACAGCGACGGCAATATTCCGCCGGTCCTCGATTTCGACTACGAACTGGTGATCGACGGGCGCTCGCTGCCGCGCCCGGTCAATTATTCGCTGGTGGTGATCACGCCACCGGCCGGCGTCACCATCGATCCGAAGCGCCGGCCCTTCATGATCGTCGATCCGCGTGCCGGCCATGGCGCCGGCATCGGTGGCTTCAAGCCGGAAAGCCAGGTGGGCGACGCCTTCGCCGACGGCCATGCGGTCTATTTCGTCATCTTCCGGCAATGGCCGGAACCCGGCCAGACCCTGGCTGACGTGCGCGAAGCGGAAGCCGCCTTCCTCGACGAAATCCATCGCCGCCATCCCGATGTCGAAAAGCCGGTGGTCATCGGCAATTGCCAGGGCGGCTGGGGCTGCATGCTATTGGCCGCCGCGCATCCCGATAAAGTCGGCCCGATCGCCATCAACGGCGCGCCGATGGCCTATTGGGGCGGCACGGCCGGCAAGAATCCGATGCGCTACACGGGCGGCCGTGTCGGCGGCGTCTGGCCGGCGATGCTGATGGCCGATCTCGGCAATGGCGTGTTCGACGGTTCGCTGCTGGTGCAGAATTTCGAAGAGCTCAACCCGGCCAACAGCTATTGGAAGAAGCTCTATAATCTCTACGCCAAGGTCGACACCGAGGCCGAACGTTTCCTGGAGTTCGAACGTTGGTGGGGCGGCTTCTTCATGATGAATGAGGAAGAAATCCGCTGGATCGTCGAAAACCTCTTCGTCGGCAATCGGTTGGCCTTCGGCCAAGCCTATTTTGGCGACGAACGGATCGATCTGAAAAGCATCCGCTCGCCGATCATCGTCTTCGCCTCGCATGGCGACAACATAACGCCGCCGCAACAGGCGCTGAACTGGATCGCTGATACGTTCCACAACGTCAATGAGATCAAGGCGCGCGGCCAGCGCATCGTCTATCTGCTGCACGATTCGATCGGCCATCTCGGCATTTTCGTCTCGGCGAAAGTGGCTGGGCGCGAACATGAAGCGATCACCGATACGATGCGGGCGATCGAGGCCCTGCCGCCCGGTCTCTATGAAATGGAACTGGAACAGGGCAAAGACAGACTGCACATCAAATTCGCGCCACGTTCCGTCGACGACATTTTGAAACTCGACGACGGCCGCAAGGACGAAGAAATGTTCGCCGCCGTGGCCCGCGTCTCCGAAACCGGCGCCACCGTTTACGAAAACCTCGTGCGTCCGTTCGTGCGCGCCATGGTCAATGAAGACACGGCGAAGCAGTTCTTCCGCACGCGCCCGCTGCGGCTTGAGCGTTCGCTTCTCTCCGATCGCAACGCGTTGCTGGCGCCGGTCGGCGCACTGGCCGAACAAGTGCGCGCTCATCGCCAGCCTGTCGAGGCCAACAATCCGTTCCTGGCGGCTGAACATCTGATGTCGGACCTGATCGAGCAGAACCTGGATCTCTATCGCGACATCCGCGACGCTTTCCATGAACTGTCATTCCATGCGCTTTACGGTTCGGCGCCGATGCAATGGGTCGGCCGACAGGAAATGGCCGGTCGCGAACAGACGAGCGATGAAAACCTGCTGATGCTGCCGGATGTGCGCAACGCGCTCGCCAATATCGAAACCGGCGGCGAGGCCGAAGGCACGGTGCGCATGCTCGAACTGCTGTCGGAAGCGCGCGGCTATGTCCGCCGCTCGCGGCTCGAACGCGAATTGCAGCTCTTCGCCACGGAACAGCCTTTCGCCACGATGGGCGAGGATCGGCGCGCCAAGCTCATCTATGAGCAATCCCTGATCGTCCGCTTCGCGACCGAGCGCGCCAAGGCCAGCCTGCCGAAACTGCTCGATACGCCAGCGGAACGGCACCGGGCGCTCGATCTGGTGATGCGCGTCGCCGGACCGGTAGAAACCATGCATCCGCAAGCCCTGGCGCTTTATCGCGAATTCGAAGCGATGCTCGGCCGCCGCCCGACGAATGCCGGTGACGCCGAACAGGCCGCGTAAGCATCAACTTTGAACCGTCAAGGAGCACGGATGATGAGCGCCCTCTCGCACCGGAACACCACTTTCGATGAACTCGTCGTCGGACAGACGGCGAGCATCGAGCGGCCCGTCACGGCCAACGACCTCTATGTCTTCGCCCATGCCTCGGGCAATACCAATCCGCTGCATATGCCCGGCGCCGACATCAATCATGACGGCACGAGCGACACGGTCGCGCCGTCGCTGTGGGTCGGCTCGCTGGTGTCCTCGGTGCTCGGCACGGTCCTGCCGGGTTCGGGCACGCTCTACAACAGCCAGACCTTTCGCTTTCCCGGACGCGCCCATCTGGGCGACCGACTGAAAATCTCGGTGCGCTGCCTGGAAAAGCGCGAGAAGCCGCACGCTATCTTCGAAACCCGTGTCGAGAAGACCGACGGCACGCTCATTCTGGAAGGCGTTGCCGAAGTCGAAGCGCCGACCGTCACGATCATCGAGGAAAAGCGCAATCTGCCGCTGCTCCTCCTCGACCAGCACGATCATTTCAGCGCCCTGGTGGAACGCTGCAAACGGCTGCCGGCCATGCCGACCGCCATCGTCGTTCCCGACGATGCCAATTCGCTGGGCGGCGCCCTGCTCTCCATGCGCGAAGGCCTGATCGAGCCGATCCTGATCGGTTCGCGTTCGCGCATCCTGCGCGCCGCCGACAGTCTCGAAGCCGATATTTCGGCGCTGCAACTGATCGACATCGAGGATCACGCGGCGGCGGCGAAACAAGCGGTCGCCATGGTCAATGCGCGCGAGGCCCGCGCCGTGATGAAAGGCAATGTCCATTCGGATGAATTGCTCGGCCAGGTGGTCAAGAAGGACGGCGGCCTGCGTGGATCGCGGCGCATCAGCCACGTTTTCGTGATGGATGCGCCGACCCGAAACAATCTGTTCTTCATCTCCGACGCTGCCATCAATATCGCGCCGGATCTCGTCACCAAGATCGACATCGTGCAGAACGCCATCGATCTGGCGCTGGCCTGCGGGCTGAAGACGCCGAAGGTCGGCATTCTCGCCGCCGTCGAAACCGTCAATGTCAACATGCCCTCGACGCTGGAAGCGGCGGCGCTCGCCAAAATGGCCGACCGTGGGCAGATCACCGGCGCCTTGGTCGATGGCCCGCTCGCCATGGACAATGCGGTCGATACGGAAGCAGCGCGCACCAAGGGCATCGTGTCGTCGGTCGCCGGCCATGCCGATGTGCTGATCGTGCCCAATCTCGAAGCCGGCAATATGCTGGCCAAACAATTGACCTTCGTCGCGCGGGCGGAGGCGGCCGGCCTCGTCGTCGGCGCGAAGGCTCCCGTCATTCTCACCTCGCGCGCCGACAACGACAAAGCTCGCCTCGCCTCCTGCGCGGTGGCGCAGCTTTACGACTATTGGCGGCAGCATGGCGAAGCGCTGGGCGATGAAGCCCTGGCGCAGGCAGCGGAATAGGTGGCGCATGGGCGAACATATTCTGACCATTAACGCCGGCTCGTCGTCGCTTAAATTCGCGCTTTTCAGCGACGTCGCGCTCGATTGCGTCGCCGTCGGCATGATCGACGGGCTCGGCACCAATCCACATTTCGTGCTGAAGGACGGCAGCGGTCAGAAGATCGTATCCGATCCGCTGGAGGGTGAACGCGCGATCGACGATCATGCGGGCGCCATGCGCCTCGTACTCGATACGATTGCCATGCATTATCCGCAGGCGGAGATCGCCGCCGTCGGCCATCGCATCGTCCATGGCGGCATGGTGCATTCAGCGCCGGTGCTGGTCGACGAACCGATCCTGTCGCAATTGAGCGAACTCGTGCCACTGGCGCCGCTGCATCAGCCGCACAATCTGTCGGGCATCCGCGCCGCGCAAACGGCTTTTCCCGGTGTCCCTCAAGTCGCCTGTTTCGACACGGCCTTCCATCGCGCCCATCCCTTCGTCAACGACACGTTCGCTCTGCCGCGCTCCTTCTATGAGGAAGGCGTGCGGCGCTATGGCTTTCACGGCCTCTCCTACGAATATGTCACCGGCAAGCTCGCCGAGATCGCGCCGTTCCACGCCAAGGGACGGGTGATCATCTGCCATCTCGGCTCCGGCGCTTCGATGTGCGCCATCCGCAACGGTTATTCGGTGGCCTCGACCATGGGCTTTTCGGCGCTCGATGGCCTACCGATGGGAACGCGGCCGGGACAGATCGATCCCGGCGTTCTGCTTTATCTGATGGATCAGAAGGGCATGAACGCGCAGGCGATTTCCGATCTGCTCTATAAATCCTCCGGCCTCAAAGGCTTGTCCGGCATTTCCAACGACATGCGCGATCTGGAGGCCTCGGACCATCCGCATGCCAAACAGGCGATCGATTATTTCGTCTTTCGCGTGCGCCGCGAAATCGGCGCGATGGCCGCCGTGCTCGGCGGTCTCGATGCGGTGGTCTTTTGTGGCGGGATCGGGGAGAATTCGCGGCTCATCCGTGAATGCGCGCTCGAAGCGATGGAATGGATCGGAATCGAGTTGGATCTTGATCGCAACCGTGAAAATACTGAGGTTATTTCCTCCGATCGCTCCCGCGTGCGGGCCTTTATCATCCGCACCAATGAAGAACTGATGATCGCGCGACACACGGCCTGGCAGCTTCGGGCTCAGCAAGCCTCGACACGCCGCAGCGACGTTTACGCCTGATCCGCCTTTTCAACTCACCGCATAGGACGACGTTATGAGCATCGATGACCTGGACCGTATCAAAGCCGAGATCGCCGACAGTTTCGACGAAGAGCTGGAGATGCAGCTCGACGAAGACCGGCTGGACGAACTGGTCGCGCAAGGCGTGTCGGGCTCCGATGCCGATACGCTCGACCGGAAAGTCTATTTCCGTGAACTTTTCCGCCTCCAGCACGAACTGGTGCGGTTGCAGGACTGGATTCAGTACAAGAAGCTGAAAGTGGTCGTGCTGTTCGAGGGTCGCGATTCCGCCGGCAAGGGCGGCGCGATCAAGCGCGTCACGCAGCGTCTCAACCCGCGCATCTGCCGCGTCGTGGCGCTGCCGGCGCCGACCGAGCGTGAACGCCATCAATGGTATTTCCAGCGCTATATCCAGCACCTGCCGACGGCGGGCGAAATGGTTCTGTTCGACCGCAGCTGGTACAACCGCGCCGGCGTCGAGCGCGTCATGGGCTTCTGCACACCGGAAGAATTGGAAGAATTCTTCCGTTCCGTGCCGGAATTCGAGCATATGCTGGTGCGCTCGGGCATCATCCTGCTCAAATACTGGTTCTCGATCACCGACGAAGAGCAGGAATTCCGCTTCCGCATGCGCATCGAGGATCCGCTGAAACAGTGGAAGCTTTCGCCAATGGATTTGGAAAGCCGTGTCCACTGGGAAGACTACACCCACGCCAAGGAAGACATGCTCGAACGCACCCATACGCCGCATGCGCCTTGGTGGGTCGTGCAGGCCATCGACAAGAAAAGAGCCCGGCTCAACTGCATCTCGCACCTGCTGGCCCAGGTTCCCTACGAAGATGTGCCGAAAGCGGATATCGAACTGCCCGGCCGCGTTCGCCATGCGGATTATCACCGCAAGCCGGTGCCGCCGGAGCTTTACGTGCCCGAACTCTATTGAGTGCGATCGCCGTTACAGCAGCGGCCTGACGACCATTTCGACGCCCAGGACCAGCAGGCAAAGCAGGAACCAGCGTCGAAAGGTCGTCGGGCTGATGCGATTGCGCGCGATCTGCCCGACCCACATGCCCACGAGCGCCGGCGCGATCGCCAGTGTTGACAGAATGAGATTGTCGAGCTGAAGCGCGCCGCGCGAGGCCAGCCCCGCGCCTAAAGCGATCGTCGACACTGTGAAGGACAGACCGAGCGCCTGGACCAGATCGTCCTTTTCAAGACCGAGCGACTGCAGATAAGGCACCGCCGGAATGACGAAGACACCGGTGCCGCCGGTGACAAGACCGGTGATCCCGCCGATCAACGGCGACAGCCATAGCTCCATTCTTTCGGGAACCCGGAGCTGACGCGCCAGGAGCGTATAGGCGGCATAGATGACGAGCGCGGCGCCCAACGCGGCCGTCGTCAGTTGCGTATTGCCGCTGGTCAGCAACGAGGCGCCGGCGACCGTGCCGACGATGATCGCCAGCATCATCGGCCAGAGGCGCGAAACAAGTTGGTAAACGCTTGGCCCGGCGAAAAGCTGCCAGACATTGGTGACGAAGGACGGGACGATCAACAGCCCGGCGGCCGCCAGCGGCGAAATCAGCGCACCGAGCACGCCCATGGCGACCGTCGGCAAACCCATGCCGGTGACACCCTTGACGATGCCGGCGACAAAGAATGTCACGGCAGCCACGACGAGGAGTTCGATCGACATATTCATCATGCGATCGGGATTACGGCATCGGCCGAAATCGACAATGCGGATGATCCGCAGGCAGGCTTCGGCTGGCCCGAAGGCTCTCCGTCGGATAATCTCGCTTTCATGCGTTTTGACCTGACCGACCTGCGCCTGTTTCTCGCCGTAGTGGATGCCGGCAGTATCACCCATGGTGCGGAGCGCGTTGGCCTGTCCTTGCCGGCGGCAAGCGAACGGCTGCGCGACATGGAGGCGAGCGGCGCGGTCAAGCTGCTGGAACGCGGCCGCCGAGGCGTCGTGCCGACGGAGGCCGGCGAAGCGCTGGCGCATCATGCGCGCCGGATCGAACGGCAAATGGCCGATATGCGCGGCGAGCTTGGTGCCCATGCCAAGGGGCTGCGCACGACCATCAGGCTTGCCGCCAATACGGCCGCGATGACCGAATTCCTGCCGGAACGGCTCGGCGCCTGGATGGCGGCGCATGCGCAGGTCAATCTTGAGATCAAGGAACGCCAGAGCATCGAGATCGCCAAGGCCGTCGCGGCGGGACTGGTGGAGATTGGCATTCTGTCCGACGCGGTCGATACCAGCGGCCTGATGCTCCGGCCCTTCGCGATCGATCAGTTATTGGTGGTCGTGCCGCGCGACCACGACATCGCGGCACGTAAGCAAATCGCTTTCGCCGATATTCTACACGAACACTTCGTCGGACTGGCGGGTGGCGCCTTGCAGGATCATATCGAGGCCCACGCGGCGCGCACGGGCGCCCGGCTGAAGATGCGGGTGCGGCTGCGGACCTTCGAAGGCATCTGCCGCCTGGTCGCCGACAAGGTCGGGCTCGGCATCGTGCCGGAGACGGTGGCACGACGGTGTGCGCAATCCCTGCCGATCACCGCCGTACGCCTGACCGATCCATGGGCCAAGCGGCAGTTGTCGGTGTGCGTGCGCGATGAAAAGGCGCTGACCGCGCCGGCGCGCGATCTGTTCACGCATCTGGTGACGAACGCGTAGATGGCCTCGCCGTCATTGGATCGAGCGAAACAATGTCGGCCAGTCACCAGGCGAGAGACCACCGCAAGCCGTCTGCAGCGACAGCGACGCCATGCGAAACGCCTGACCATCCCAGATCCAGCTCGCCGACATGCCGCAATCGGCCAGTCCGCGACCACGCGCCGCCATGGCGAGCGTGCCTGTGTCGGGATCGAAATCGGATTCGGTGAACATCGTGACGCCGCTGCGATCAGGCTTGTTGCCGGCATAGGCCAGAGGCGCGATCAATTGCGTGGCCGTTCCGCCATCGCGCGGCGCCAGAAAGGCCAGCGAAGAGCCTTGATAGGCGCCCATGATGCAAGGCAGTAGCACCAAAGCCAGCTTGTCATCCAGCGCATAGGCCTCGGGTTTCATCACCGAGACCTCCGCTTCGCAATCTTCCTTCTCGAAGACCGCCTTTTGCGCGGTGCGAACGTTGGTGATCAGCTTCTGCGCTTCACCCGAAGCGAGTTTCGCCGCGATGGGATGCGCGGGAATGCGCGGCAGAGCCGGCGCTGACGGCACTTGGGAAGCTGGTGTCGCTCCCGGCTTGGCCAGCGCGGTGACAGTCTCCAAACGACCCTGGCGTTCGTCGACCCGCAACATCGCGGCGGCGAAACCATCCAATGGCACCTGGGCGCCATCGGCCAGAGTGAGTTTCGATCCATTGCGCAGGCGCGCGACCAACGCCTGAATGGCCGGCAGACGATCGGAGGACAACGAAAACTCGCCATCGCCGCCATCAAGCGTCCAATCCTGCGGATTGAGTTCGACGGATTTGCCATCGAGCCGCACGTCCGCGAGCGTAAATTTGTTTTCGGCGCTGATTGTGGCGGTGATCGTGCCCGCTGGTCCGGCGGTGCGCTCAATCGTCATCTGCGCGCGCTTGGCATCTTCGGCAAAGCCTTTCGCTATGCAGGTCAAGCCATTGTCGCAGGCGACGAGCCACGACTTATAGCTGTCGTAGGATTGAATTGGTTCCGCCGATGCAGCGGCCACCGGCACCAGCAGAGCCATAATCTTCATCCAACGCATCGCATGTCCTCATTCTCGACAGGCTATATGGTAACGCGCACGGCCCGGTGAGGCCAGCGTTCGCCGTTTCACCTGTCAGGGAATGGGCACGGCCGATGTGAAGAACGGCACTTCATAACCGCGTTGCACCTGCGGGCGTGCAGCAAGTGCCAGATACCAGCGCTTCACAGCGGGGAAGTCGCTAAGATTGATCTTATGCCGCTCAAAGCGCGACACCCATGGCCAGGCGGCCATGTCGGCAATCGAATAATCATCGACGATATAGTTCCGCCCAGCGAGACGTTCGTTCAACGTTTGATAAAGACGGTGTGTGTCGTCGGCAAAAATACGCTCGGCGAATGGCGCTTTGCCGGCGTTATAGGTGAGAAATTGGTGTGCATAGCCCAGCGTCGGGCCAAGGCCGCCGGTCTGCCACATCAGCCATTCGAGCGTGCGCAAGCGCGCCAGGCCATCGCACGGCAAAAAGCGACCGGTCTTCTCGGCGAGATAGATGAGGATGGCGCCGGATTCGGTAAGAGTAATGCCGGTGTCGTGGTCGACGATGGCTGGAATTTTCGAGGCCGGATTGATCTTTATATAATCCGGCGCGAATTGTTCGCCTTTGGTGATGTCGATCGCATGGGCTTTGTAGGGCAGCCCGAACTCCTCCAAAGCGATCGAAATCTTGAGGCCGTTCGGCGTGATCCAAGTGTAGAAATCAATCATAGCAATCGATCATCTAGTCGAACATCATCTCATCGACCGGCACTTTGCGCATCGCACTGGTGTTGGTCACATCGTCGAGGCCGGCGAAGAAGCCGCGCAACAGGTGAACGATCTCCTCCACTCTTGGATCGCCGACCTGATAGACTGTGGTCTTGCCTTCGCGGCGGCCGATGATCACGCCGGCTTCGCGCAGCTCGGCGAGCTGCTGGGACAGGGTCGGCTGAACGATGCCGAGCTGGGCTTCCAAGGTGGCGACCGAGGCTTCCGTTTCCATCAGAAAGCAGACGATCGCCAGACGGTTGGCATTGGCGATGAGTTTGAGCAGGTCGCTCGCCTCGCCGACGCTGTGACAGATGCGATTGGAGATGGGCTTCGTCACGGGCGTCCTCTCATCCGATCTACAAAAAAGTAAATTGTAGGCTCTTCCTATTTTTAAAACCCCACAGACTCAAGGGCTTCGTCGGGCGCGACCGGCCCTTTGCCTCGAAGTCATTCAAATTGCCGCATTTTTCCTCTCGTTGCATCGCACAATATATTCTATAAAAATATAGATTGACACGATAAATAATGTATATAGAAAAAATAGACTAATGGCAAAGGCAAGGCCCAAGCATGAAAATCGGGGTTCATTCGAACAATCTTCATCTCAGGCTGGCCCGCCTCTGGCCCGGAGCCTTCGTCGACTTCGCGCCGGAATTCGTCTTCTATGGCGAGGGGCGCGATACGGGCGCCCTGCTCGACAAGGGCGCCATCCACTTCGGCGGCACCGGCTCGACACCGCCGATCGAAGCCGACGCCCAGGGCCTTGGCGTCGTCTATATCGCGGGCTCCGCCCCGCGCCCGGCGAACGGCGCCATCCTCGTGCGCAAGAACAGCCCGATCCGTTCCGTCGCCGATCTCGCCGGCCAGCGCGTCGCTTTGATCGACGGCTCGTTCCATACCTATCTGCTCGCCCGCAGCCTGGAGACCGAAGGCCTCGGCCTCGGCGATGTCACCCGTATCGAAAGCGCCACCCGCGATGCCCAGCAGGATCTGCTCGATGGCGAGGTCGATGCCTGGGTGACCATGTCGCCGCGCCTGGAGAAGGCGCTCGATCGCGACGATCTGCATCTGCTCGTGCGATGTGGATCGACCATCCCCAATCGCTCGCTGTTCTGGACGCTGGAGCGTTACGCATTGTCGCCCGACACCCGTCTCGCCATCGCGCACGAGCTTGATCGCATCGGCCGCGCCGTGATGGCCGACATCGACAAGGCGGCGGCGCTGCTTGCCGCCCAGCCCGGCAGCGAAGGCGATGCCGGCTCCTGGGCACGCGTCTTGCGCTCGCGCGATTTCACCGTCGTCCCCGCCGATCAGGAGATCCTCGCGGAACAGCAGGACGAAGCCGACACGCTGTTCCGGCACGGCCATTTTTCGGCGCCGGTTGCGACCGGCCAGGCCGGTATCGCCGCCTAGACGAGAGAGCTGGCGCGAAAGACTTGTAAGGAGCCTCTGGCATGAACGTTCTCTGGTATATGTGCGCGCCCGACGGCGCCTATCCCTGGCAGCCGGAAGGCTCGCGCAAGGTCGATCTCGGCTACTACAAGCAATTGGCGCTGGCCTATGATCAGCTCGGCTACACAGGCGCATTGTTCGCCACCGGCGCCCACGATGTGTGGGTGCTGGCCGGCGCCCTGCTCTCTTACACCGAACGGCTGAAATTCCTCGTCGCCATTCATCCGGGCCTGGTCGCGCCGACGCTTCTGGCAAAAATGGCGGCGACCTTGCAGGACTTCTCGCGCGGACGCCTGCTCATCAACGTCGTCTCGGGCGACGCCAAAATGCTCGGCGCTTATGGCATGACCATGCCGCACGACGATCGCTATGCCATGGCGGACGAATATCTGCAGATCTGGCATCGGCTGTTCGCCGGCGAGACCGTGAACTTCAAGGGCCAATATTTCAACACGGACGGCGCCAAACTGGCGCTACCCGTCGGCGACAGCATCGCCGCACCGCCGCTGTGGTTTGGCGGTTCTTCCGACAAAGCGCTCGATGTCGCGGCCAAGCACGTACAGACCTATCTCTCCTGGGGCGAAACGCCGGAGCAGATCGGCGAGAAAGTCAAAGCGGTGAAGGCGCGCGCCGAGCACTACGGCCGCGAACTCGAATATGGCATCCGTCTCTATGTCATCGTCCGCGATACCGATGCGCAGGCCTGGGATGCGGCCGCCGACCTTTACGCACGCATGGATGATACGGCCATCGCTGCCAATCAGCGTTTTGTCGGCAAGAGCGATTCCGTTGGCCAGCAGCGCATGACCGCGATGCATGGCGGACACAAGCCGGAGAATCTGCGCGATCTCGAAATCGCGCCGGATCTGTGGGCCGGCATCGGCCTCGTCCGTCCCGGCCCTGGCACCGCCATCGTCGGCTCGCCCGATACGGTGATCCGCACCTTGGAGGCCTATCGCAAGGCCGGTGTCGAGACCTTCATTCTGTCGGGCATGCCGCTGCTCGAAGAAGCCTGGCGCTTCGGCGAGAAAGTGCTGCCGCGCCTCGATGTCTCGCGTCAGGTTTCACAGGCACGTCACTTCACCTGGTCGACGCTCTTCGATCGCGATCTGTCGACGGTGATGGCGACGGACGCCCCGCCGAAAGTCTTGGCACGTTAAATATCTGCCACAAGGATCAAGCGGTGACCGTCACTTCCTCTCCCACTCTCGCGCAACCGGCGGTCTCGGTCCGTGGCCTTGCGACACGGGCGCTCAAAATCATCGAGGCCGGTCTCGGCTACGCGGCCGCGGCGCTGTTGGCCGTGCTGCTCGCCGTCGTTCTGACCAATGTCACGCTGCGTTATGTCTTCGCCACCGGCTTCATCGGCGCCGAAGATCTCGGTATCTGGCTGCACGTCGCCTTGATCGCCGTTGGCGCGCCGCTCAGCCTGAAGAGCGCGCTCGCCATGCGGCTCGATGTCTTCGTGCGGCTGCTGCCGGAGCGGCTGCATCCCACCGCCGAAGGGCTTGCCGATGTTTTCTCGGTGCTCGCCGCTTTCATTCTGCTTTTCGGCGGCAGCGAGATCATCAGCCTGCTCGGCGGCATTTCACCGACACTCGGCCTGCCGGAATGGGTGCGCTTCGCCTTTCTCGGCATCGGCGGCGGATTGATCCTTTTGGTTCTGTCCTTGCAGCGGATCGCGGAAGGCAAAGCGATCGCAATCCTCCTGTCGATCGGCGTGGGTGCGGCGCTTTACTTCGGCCTGCCGCAGCTCTTCATCGACACCCGCCTACCGCCGAGCCTGTTCCTGGCGCTGATCGCCGGCCTCGGTCTGGTGCTCGCCGCGCCTTTGGCCCATGCCTTTCTGGCGGCCGCCTATGTCGCCATTGCTTTCGGCAGCACGTTGCCAGAGCCGGCCATCGTCTCGTCGACCGTCACCGGCATGTCGAAATTCCTGCTGCTCGCCATTCCGTTCTTTCTTTTGGCGGGTGGACTGCTCACCACGTCGGGCGTTGCCAACCAGCTCGTGCGCTTCGCTGCCGCCATGGTCGGCCATCGCCGCGCCGGCCTCGCCCAGACGACGCTGCTGACCAGCGTGCTGTTTTCCGGCGCCTCCGGCTCCTCCGTTGCCAATGCCGCCTTCGGCGCTTCGACGTTTCAGCCTGAACTGGTGAAGCACGGTTATCCGCCGGCACAGGCCGGCGCGATCATTGCCGCCACCTCCGTGCTCGATAACATCATCCCGCCGTCGATCGCCTTTCTCATTCTGGCGACCGCCACCAATCTTTCCGTCGGCTCTTTGCTGGTCGGTGGGTTCTTTGCCGGCGGCTTGATGGCGATCTGTCTGGCGGTGGCGATCCATTACACCGTGCGCGATGTGGAAACGCGGCCGCGCGCCCCGGCGCGCGAGCGTTGGCAGGCAGCGGTCGCGGCCATCCCGGCCTTCGGCCTCGGCGTGATCGTCGTCGTCGGCATCCGCATCGGCATCGTCACCACGACGGAAGCGGCGGCACTCGCCGCGCTCTATACGCTGCTGCTCGCTTTCGGCATGCGGCTTGGCGGCGGCCGCATCCTGGCGAGCTTCACCCAGGCGGCGACGGAGGCAGCGGCCATCGGCCTGTTGATCGGCACAGCCGGCCCGTTCGCCTTCCTGCTCGCCGTTGACAACGTCTCGGGCCTCGTCTCCAATTTCGTCACTGTGCTCGGCGGCAGCGCCTTTGCCGTCATCATGCTGGCGAACGTCATTCTCTTCGCCGTCGGCCTGGTGCTCGATATCGGCGCGGCGATCCTGTTGTTCGGGCCGATCCTGCTGCCGGCTGCCGTCGCCGCCGGCATCGATCCGATCCATTTCGGCGTCATCCTCGTGGTCAATCTGATGATCCACGGGCTGACGCCGCCGCTTGGCATGCTGATCTTCGTGGTCAGCGGCGTCACCCGCGTGCCGGCCACCGCTTTGTTCCGCGCGGTCGTGCCCTATCTGCTGTCTCTGCTCGTTTCCTTAGGCGTCCTGTGCGCCTGGGCCATCATTTTCTAATCAAGGACCAAGGATCATGAATCTCAATCGCCGTACGCTCCTCAAACTCTCCGCCGCCAGCGCCACGCTGGCTGCGCCCGGTTTCGTCAACACAGCCAGCGCTCGCACGCGTAACGTCACCGTCGCGTCGCTGTTCGGCGACGACAAGCCCGAGACGAAGATCTGGGTGAAGATCGGCGAACTGGTCGAGGCGAAACTGCCCGGCCGCTTCAAGTTCAACATCGTCAAGAGCGGTGCACTCGGCGGCGAGAAGGAAGTGGCCGAAGGCGTGCGCCTGGGCTCCGTCCAGGCCAGCCTCTCGACTGTCTCCTCCCTGACCGGTTGGGTGCCGGAATTGCAAATTCTCGATCTGCCTTTCCTGTTCCGCGACGCCGACCACGTGCGCAAAGTGGTGAGCGGCGATACCGGTGCCGGCTTGAAGGATAAACTCGCCGCCCAGCAGTTCGTCGTCGGCGATTTCATCAATTACGGCGCGCGCCATCTCCTGACCAAGGAACCCGTCACCCGGCCGGATCAACTCAAGGGCAAGAAGATCCGCGTCATCCAGAGCCCGCTGCACACCAAATTGTGGAGCGCCTTCGGGACGATCCCGGTCGGCATTCCGATCACCGAAACCTATAACGCGCTGGCGACCGGCGTCGCCGATGCGATGGATCTGACGAAATCCGCCTATGCCGGTTTTAAGCTTTATGAAGTCGTGCCCAACATGACGGAAACCGGCCATATCTGGGCCTCCGGCGTGATCTATTATGCGCGTGGCTTCTGGAACCAGCTCGATGCCGACGAAAAGGCAGCGCTGACCGAAGCCTCCCGCGAAGGCGCGCTCTATTTCAATCAGCTCATCGTCGAAGACGAGACGACCTCCGTGCAAACGGCGCTCGCCAAGGGCGGCAAACTGCTGAAGCCGGAGGCCTTCGAAGACTGGCAGAAAGGCGCCCAGGGCGTGTGGCAGGATTTCGCCGGAATTGTCGGCGGCGCCGACAAGATCAACGCCGTGCGCAACGTCGCCTGATCAATCGCCGGCCGCCGGATGGAACCGGCGGTCGGTTCACTTTCGAGAACGAGTTATTCCGCGGCGATCGGCAGGGCGCCGGCATTCCGCTCCAGCAGCATGCAGACCTCGTCGGTCTCCATCACGTCGCCGAAGATGGAATAGAACGCCGCCAGGGTCGCCGTGTGTTCATGATCGCTGAAGGCGGAGTTGCCGTCGCTGACCATGATCGTCTTGAAATTCATCATCATCGCGTCGCGCGCCGAGGATTCGCAGCAGACGTTGGTGACGGTGCCGACGATCAGCACCGTATCGTAGCCCTGTGCACGCAGACGCTCGGCGATGTCGGAAGATTCCGGCAGGAAGGCGCTGAAGCGGAATTTCTTGACGATCTCGTCTTCCGGTTTCACCTCCAGATCCGCATAGATGTCATGGCCCGGCGCGCCATCCTTGAAGGTTTCGACGCGCTGCGCCTTCATCGCCGGCTTGCCCATGGCGAACCAGTTCGACCAGCTTTCCAGATTGCTTTCGTCGATAGTGTTCTTGATCCAGAATACCTTGCCGCCGGTCTTGCGGAGCGTCGCCGCCAGTTGATTGACTTTCGGAACCGTGCCGATCGCCGTCGCCACGGGCATCGGCGTGTGTTCGGGAACCATGAAACCGTTTTGCAGATCGACGACGACGAGCGCCGTCCGGCTTGGCACCATGTCGTCGAAGACGTGTATTTTCTCGCGGCGTTGCTTGACGCGATCAATGGCCCATTGCGGCATCGTGAATTCATGCATCACGTGGTCTCCTTGGTTTGATAACCCCTGTCGCGGCCGGGATTTCAGCTATTCGGCATGGAAACAGGCCGCATATTGTCCATTGCCGAAGCTCTTTGTGGGTGGAGAATGGGTCTGGCAGACGGCCGACACCACCTTGCAGCGCGGCGCGAAACTGCAGCCAACAATCGGTTTTCTGAGATCGGGTGGGCTGCCGGGAATGGCATCGATGTCATGTCCGCGCATATGGCCATGCACGGTGGAGGCCAGCATGCCGACGGTGTAGGGATGGCGCGGTTTCATCATCACATCGGCCACCGCGCCATATTCGACGATGCGACCGGCATACATCACCGCCACTTTGTCGGCGATCTGTGCCGCGACACCAAGATCGTGGGTGACGAAGATGACAGCCATGCCCAGTTCCTGCTGCAGGCGACGCAGCAGGACGAGAACCTGAATCTGAACCGTGGCATCGAGCGCCGTCGTCGGCTCGTCGGCCAAGAGAAGCTGTGGATTGCACGACAGCGCCACCGCGATCATGGCGCGCTGGCGCAGACCGCCGGAGAGTTCATGCGGATAGGCCTTCAGCCGCCGCTCGGGCGAAGGCACACGCACCAATTTCAAAAGTTCGAGCGCCCGCTCCATCGCCGCGCCGCGACCGATCTTCTGGTGTCGCATCACGGTTTCGGCGATCTGGTCGCCAATGGTGTAGACCGGATCGAGCGCCGTCATCGGCTCCTGAAAGATCATCGATATGGCGGAGCCGCGCACCGCCCGCATATCCGCTTCGCGCATCTTAACGATGTCATGGGGGCCGACGCGCATGCCGCCTTCAATGACGGTGCGCTTGGGCGGCAGCAGTTTCATCAGCGCCCGCATAGTGACGGATTTGCCGGAGCCCGATTCACCGATGATGCAGAGCACTTCGCTTGGCGCCAGGGAAAAGCTGACGCCATTGACCGCTCTGTTCACCGCCTCGCGGCTGACGAATTTCACCGAGAGGTCGCGCACCTCGACCAGAGGTTCTGATACCTCCGCAAACGTGACTGGCTTTCGGTCTTCCACGGCAAGATCGAGTTGCATCGGCATCTCCATCAGCTCAACAGCCGGCTATGGCCGGAACCCCGGCGCACCATGTGACAGGCGACGAAATGATCGGGACCAGCCTGCGACAGCGATGGCGCCTCCGCGGCACAGACCGTCTCGGCGAAAGCGCAGCGGGTACGGAACCGGCATCCTGACGGTGGATTCACCGGATTAGGAGGATCGCCGCTGATCGGCGGCTCGGTCATCCGATCATCCGGATCCATCGACAGACGCGAGTCGAGCAAAGCTCTGGAATAGGGATGCAAAGGCGTATCGTAGATCGCATCGACCGAGCCGATTTCGACGACCTGGCCGAGGTACATCACCAGCACGCGATCGGAGATGTATTGGACGACGTTGAGATCGTGCGAGATGAATACGTAAGTCAGATTGAATTCGCGCTTGAGATGGCCGAGCAGATTGAGCACCTGTGCTTCGACCGATTTGTCCAGCGCCGACACTGCTTCATCGAGAATGATCATGCGCGGGTTGAGCGCCAAGGCGCGCGCGATATTGACGCGCTGCTTTTGGCCGCCCGACAGTTCATGGGGATAGCGGGCGCCGAACATGGCGGCGCGCAGGCCCACTTTATCGAGCAGATCGCAGGCCAGATCCATGGCATCGGTGCGGCTCATGCCATGAACGCGCGGGCCGTAAGCCACCGAATCCTGGACCGGCAGGCGCGGGTTAAGAGAAGAATAGCTGTCCTGAAAGACCATCTGCATGTTACGGCGCAGATCGCGCAAGGACAGGCCGCGCATGCCGCCGACCGGATCGCCGTCGAAAATCATCTCGCCGCTGTCGCTTGGAATAAGATGCATCAGTAGACGCGCGAGGGTCGACTTGCCGCAGCCGGACTCGCCGACAATCCCTAAGGTCTCGCCTTTCAACACGGAGAAGGAGACATCGTCGACGGCTTTCACGTCACCGACATGGCGTTGCAGAATGCCGCTGCGGATCGGGAAATATTTGCGCAGGCCGTTGACGATCAGCATCGGCTGCTGCTTGCCGCCGCGATCGCGTTCGTCCAGGCTTGCGGCCTGAGGCTCCTCCTGGGAGATCAAATCGGCACCGATGAAATCGAAAGCGCTCATGCTTTGACATCCATGGCCTGACGTAGCCCGTCGCTGACCAGGTTGAACGACAGCGACGTGATGAAGATGGCGACGCCGGGCAGCGCGCAGACCAGGGGCTGCACATAGATGCCGGCTCGCAGGGTGGAGAGCATCAGGCCCCAATCCGGTGTCGGCGGTTCGACACCAAGCCCAAGGAAGGACAGACCGGAACCAAGCAGGATGGAAACGGAGATCATGCTCGACGCGAAGATGAAGACCGGCCCCAGCACATTGCCGAGAATGTGATGCCAGATGATCGACAAGGTGGAGGCGCCGCTGGCGCGCGCGGCTTCGACGAAATCGAGGCTGCGCACCTGGGTGGTGGCGGATTCGGCGATGCGGCAGATCGAGGGGATGAACACCAGGGTCAGGGCGATCATGCCGTTCTTGCTGCCGCCGCCCAAAGTGCCCGAGATCGCCACCGCCAGTAGAACGGACGGAAAGGCGTAGAAGACATCCATCGTGCGCATGATGGCGCTGTTGACCCAGCCGCCGCGAAAGCCGGCGATGACACCAAGCAGACCACCAATGACGGTTGCTGCCGCCACCGGCACGAGCCCCATCATCAGTGACGTGCGCCCGCCCCAAAGCAGGCGCGAAAGCATGTCGCGGCCTAATTCGTCGGTGCCGAGGATGAAATTGCGAAAGCCCATCGGTTTCATCCGATAGGCCATGCTGGTTTTCGTGGGATCGAATGGTGCCAGCAGCGGCGCAAAGATCGACAGCAGAACGATGGTCAGGATGATGGCGAGAAAGAACAGCGTGACATAGTCGTAGCGCAGACGGTTGGCGACCGAAGCCCAGTAGCCACGCACTTCCCGCGCTTCACGTTTTCGCCGGAAGAGAGGAAGGCGGAAAGCACTGACGTCCGTCATTCTACGTCCTTGTCATGTTCCGCCTGAGGCTCAGGCGCGTTTGATGCGCGGATCGACCGCCGTCTGCAGCAAATCGACCATGAGATTGATGGAGACGAAGGTGAGCGAGAGAACCAGGATAGCACCCTGCAACACCGGCACGTCGCGGGTGAGGATGGCCTTGCTCATCAGGAAGCCGGTGCCCGGCCAGGTGAAAATCGTTTCAATCAGGATGGAGCCGCCGACGAGATAGCCGAGCTGCAAGCCCATCACCGTCAACACCTGCGGCAAGGCATTCCAGATCGCATGCCGGAGCACGGCGAGCGGCCCCAAACCTTTGGCGCGCAGCATCTGCACGAAATCATTGTTGAGCACTTCGGCCACGGCCGAGCGCGTCGTGCGCATGATGATGCCGAGCGGCACCAGCGACATGGTCAGGATCGGCAGGACCGCATATTTGGCCTGGTTCCAGTCGAAAATGCTGAAACTCGACGAGCCGGCCGATCCCATGCCGGTCGCGGGCAGCACACCGAGCTTCACCGCGAAGACGATGACAAGAACGATGCCGAGCCAATAGTTCGGCACGCTGACACCGACAACGGCGACGCCGGTGGCGATGCGATCCGCCGGCTTGCCGATGTGATAGGCGGCGATTGTGCCAAGGATGAAGGCCAGCGAGAAGGCGAGTAGCACCGCGCCGACGGAAATGACGAAAGTGTTGGACAGCGCGTTCAGCACTTCCAGCATGACCGGGCGGTTGGTCTGCAATGAGATGCCAAGATCGCCCGACAGAGCGCGCTGCAACCACAGGAGATATTGCACTGGGATCGGCTTATCGAAGCCGTAGACCTTGCGGAGATAGGCGATCTCCTCGGGCGAGGCATCGGGCGGCAGCAGCGACTGGATCGGATCGCCCGGCGCCAGGAGGACGAGGGCGTAGCAGACGACCGTCACGCCAAGCGCGATCGGAATGCTCATCAGGATGCGTCGGGCGGCGTAGTACCACATGACTTCTCCGGCGGCGGACCACAGGTCAGCGCGCCAGGAGTGCAATGCAACATGAGTGCCAATTCAGGCTGCCCGAGCCCGCGATAATACAATCGTCAGCGAGGCGGTCGCAGAGGTAGAGATTTCAGCTTCGTTTGATGCTAAACTCCCTGGAAATCCGCCGCAGAGCTGAACGACCAGAATGGGTCTCGCGATCGTGTATACATTACACTGCTCGCGGGACGATCATTTGTCATTTCTGGTGGCACTTCGCCCGGCGAGAGAGCAGGTTTGCAGCGATGGCGACACGGGAAAGACCGGCGGCGCCAAAGTGAAAAGGACGAGAAGGCGATGTCGACGCGCGCGGAACGAGTTTGCACGCAATTACGCGACAGCATCATTCGGGGCGATCATATCGCCGGCAGCCGATTGAACGAAGTCGATCTGGCGGCGGAGTTCGGCGTGTCGCGCACGCCGATCCGCGCGGCCCTGTCGGAACTCGCCTCCGAAGGCTTGCTCGATTACATGCCGAACGCCGGCTATTCGGTGCGCACCTATTCGGCGCAACAGATGCTGGGCATTTTCGAGGCGCGCGCGGCGCTGGAAGGGCTCGCGACACGCCAAGCCGTCGAAAACGGCGTCACCGAGGCACAACGCGCCCTGATGCAGCGCGCCATCGACGAGACCGAGGCGGTGTTGAGCCGGCGGCGCTGGGAAGCCGATGTCACCGTCTTCTGGAGCCATATCAACACGTGGTTTCACGGCGCCATTCTCGAAGCCGCGCATAACGACCATCTGGCGTGGCTGTTGCGCAAGTCACGCAGCATTCCGCTGGTCTATTCCTCCATGTTCCGGCGCTTCGATCTCAATCGCATCGCCAAGGCGCATGAAGAACACGTGACCATTCTGGAGGCGATCACCCAGCGGCAGGCGGTGCGCGCGGAATCCTTGGCGCGTGAGCACATCTACAAGGCTGGTCTGTTCGTCGTCGAACGCATGCGCGAACATGAAATGCAGGCGGCCCATGCGGCTGCGATGGCACGTGCCGACGGCAGCGCGCCACCGCAACCGGTGGCGCCGTAAATTACTGCGCCGCCTCCGACAGCGGCGCTGGATCTTGCGGCCGGCGTTGACGCCATTGCGTGGCCTGTTCGAAGGCATAGCCAGCGCGCAAGACGAGATGATCCTCGAACGGGCGGCCGACAATCTGCATGGCGAGCGGCAGGCCGGCGGCGCTAAAGCCGCTGCAGACGGAGAGCGCCGGCGATCCGGTGACATTGAACGGACGCATGAACGAGGGCCGCGTCCGCGACATCGGCGCGCCTTTTCCAAGCGGATGCGCCGCCGACACCCAGCTTGGCGTGACGATCAGATCCACGCTCTTCATCACATCGGCAATCCCGGCGATCAAACGCGTGCGCTCGCGCATGGCGTTGACGTAATCGCAGGCCCGGATGAAGGCGCCGGGCACGATGCGCTGGCGAAAACTCTGGCCGAATTTTTCTGGTGTATGCGTCAGCGCATGTTCATGGATGGCATAGCCTTCGGAACGCGAAATCGTCGTGCCGACGTCGGCATATTCCAGCGAAGACGCCAAGGAGACATCGACGACTTCGGCACCGAGATCGCCGAACACTTTCAGGGCGTCATCGAGCGCGGCGCGCACGTCAGGTTCGACGCCGGCTTCCTCGGTCATGCCCCTGGCGAAGCCGATCTTGAGGCCGTGCACCGGCGTCGCAATGCCGGAGAAATCGGGCTTCGCCACATCGGCACTGGCATTATCAAGTGGATCGTGGCCTGCCAGGACATCGAGCATCAAGGCGCAATCCTCGGCGGTCCAGCACATCGGGCCGGCATGATCGAGGCTGAAAGAGAGCGGGAAGATGCCGCGCCGGCTGACGAGACCGTAAGTCGGCTTGATGCCGGCGATGCCGCATAGAGCGGCCGGGCCGCGGATCGACCCGCCCGTATCCGTGCCCATGGCCGCCATCGCAAGGCCCGATGCGACGGCCGCTGCCGATCCCGACGACGAACCGCCGGGGTCATGGGCAATGTTCCAGGGATTGCGCGCCGGCGGCCAAGGCAGATCGAAACTGGTGCCACCGATGGCGAATTCCCATGTCGCTGTCTTGCCGAGCAGGATCGCGCCGGCCTGCACCAATACCGCGGCGGTGAACGCATCCTCGTCCGGCACATGGTCTTTCAGCAAAGCGGAATGGCCGGTCGTGCGGATGCCTTTGGTGGCGTAGATATCCTTCAGCGCGATGGGGATGCCGTGCAGCGGTCCCTTGTAGCGGCCGGCGGCGATTTCGGCTTCCGCCGCACGCGCGCGCGCCAAGGCTTCATCGCGCAACACCAGAAGATAAGCATTGATCTGCGGATCGAGCCGCTCGATGCGATCGAGAAAGGCGCTCGTCAATTCGACGGGGGAGAGCTTGCGCTGGGCGATCAACTTCGAAGCTTCAGCGATCGTCAGATGGCAGAGATCGCTCATGCGTTTTTCTCCGCCTTGGCGAGACGCAGCGCGAAAGCCGGCTCCAGCGAGAAGGGACGATCGCGCCGCAGCGCCACCGATCCGGCTTCGATCTCGAGGATGGCCGCCTTCAATCCTTCGAGATCACCCGCCGGCAGATGCAGGCCCTGGTTTGCCAGCCGCTCTTTCAGTTCCGCGATCGCATCCTTGTCGTCCTGCATAGTGCCGCCTCCACCGGTTCGATTATTTTGGATCGACTGTAATCGGTGTGATGTCCTGAAACCAGCTCTGGGCCTGGACGAAGCCCTTCACCCGGGGTGACATGGCGCGCGGATTGAGATCGCTGACGATGAACAGATTGCGCGCTTCATTGACCAGGATTTCGTGGATTTGGGTGACGATCGGCTCCCACACGGCCGGATCGAAACTGTTCAGTGCCGTTTCCGCCAGTTCGTCCACTTTCGGATTGCTGTACCAGCCCCAGTTGGTGCCGACGGGCCCCTTATATTTGGTCATCGAGCCTTTCAGGAAGTTCAGCGGATCGGTCGCGCCGCTGCTGAAATTGACCCCGTCATAGGGAAACTTCTCCTGCCCTTTGAAATAGACATCGAGCAAGGTGTTCCAATCGACCGTGTCGAATTTCACCTTGAAGCCGACCGCTTCGAGCTGTTCCTTGATGAGTTCGTTCATCGGCAATGGCTGCATCTGGCCAGAGCCCGACGTGGAAATGCCGATCATGATTTCGCATGGATAACAGCCGGCTTCCTTCAAAAGCGCCGTCGCCTTCTTCTGATCGAAGCCATATTCCACCGGTTTGCCGTAGTATTTCTGCTGCGGCACGTAGATGCCGGAACTGGGCTGCGCCAAACCGGAAAGCAGATCGACCATCTCCTGCCGATTGACCGCCCAATTGGCGGCCTGGCGGACGCGGATATCCTTGAACGGTCCGCGCGCCACGTTGAGGATGTAAGGCCAGGTGTGCGGATAGATATTGGTGACGATCTGCATTTTTGCCGCTTTCAACGCCGGGATGGCATCGGGCGGCGGGGCTTCGATGAAATCGACCTGGCCCGACAATAAAGCGGCGACCCGGGTCGTCGCCTCCGGCATCGGCAGAAGCACGAGCCGATCATGTTTGGGAATGCGGCTCTTGTCCCAATAGTCCTCGTTCTTGGCAAGTTCGAGCCGTTCGCGCGGCACGGCGCTGACGAATTTGTAAGGCCCCGTGCCGGCCGGCGCCTTGGCAAAGACATCGAGATTGTTGCCGGCCTTCTCCACCGCGCAGGGCGACAGCATGAAGAGGAAGGGCATGTTGAAGTGAAAAAGCGACTCCGGCGTCTTGGTGTAGAAAGCAACCTGATAATCGCCGGTCTTCTCGATGCGATCGATATTGTTGGTGCGCGAGCGCGCGCGGCCAAAATTATAAGGCGTGAAGGCCGGATGCTTGTCGGAGATCAGCCGCTCGAAATTCCAGACGGCGGCGGCGGCATTCCAATCGCAACCGTCATGAAACTTGACGCCTTCGCGGAGATTGAAAATCCATTTCTTGTGATCGGCGGGATCAATCGACCAGGTGGTCGCCAGCCCTGCACGCAACCCGACTTCCTTGTCACGGCTCGACAGATCCCATTCGATCAAGGTGTCGTAGAGAGAGAAGCCGACGAAACGATTGCCTTCAAAGCCTTGATCGGGCTGGCCGCGCCAATCGGGAATGTCGGCGGCGGTCATGGCAACGCGCAGGACGCTTGGCGCCGCAACAGCGCCATGGCCCGCTGTCATCGCAGCCAAGCCAAACGTCACGCCGAGCAGCGCAGATCTGAAGCGGATCGATCGGAGAACAGACATGCCCGAACGGTTCATGCACCACCTCTCATCATGTCCAAGTCATCGTGCCAAAGCGTCAGCGAGACTGAGGGGCATGAGTGCAAGGCAGGTGCCATGCGCGGTGGTGGACGATTATTCGTTAGGAAAGCAACGAAATCAGGGAGATGAGGGCTTTATAATACAATCCTGCCCATATGACGCTTTAAACGGCCGATGCCCGCATGAGAGGCAAACTGATTTATTGCAGTGCATATAAACATAAATGCTTATATTACATATAAATAAGCACACACCTTCTGCTTGACAGCAATTTCCTACGATTGTTAGCTTGTGGCTAGATTGTATACATTCAAGCCTCGTTAGGGCTGCTTTTGCGGGGGAAGTCGATGGCCGAACATCGCGTCAAAGCTGGTCCGTCCACCTGTCAGTGGGGTTATTTCGACCCGCTGTCGAAGCCCGTCGCGACCATCAAAAGCGGCGACCGCGTCACCATCGACACCATGTCCGGCAACAAGGCGCATCTGCCGCCGGCCGATCGATTTTTCATTCCCCCCGAACTGACCGCCATCCATGCGGAAGTCGCGCAGGGTCCGGGGCCACATATTCTCACCGGTCCGGTCTATGTCGAGGGTGCCAAGCCCGGCTCCGTTCTCGAAGTGAAGATCGAAGCGGTAAACCTGCTGCAGGACTGGGGGATCAACATGATCCGCCCGCTGGCCGGCACGCTGCCTTATGACTTCGAGGAGACGCGCGCCACGCTCATTCCGCTCGATCACAAGAAGATGGTCGGCGTGATGCCGTGGGGGCTGGAGCTGGCGCTCAACCCGTTCTTCGGCATCATGTCGGTGGCGCCGCCGCTCAACTGGGGCAGGGTCACCTCGATCATTCCGCGCGCTTTCGGCGGCAATCTCGACAACAAAGAGCTTGTGGCCGGCGCGACGCTCTATCTGCCGATTTTCGTCGAAGGCGCGCTGTTCACCTGCGGCGACGGCCATGGGGCGCAAGGCGATGGCGAGGTCAACGTGACCGCCATCGAAACCTCCTTGCAAGGGACATTCACGCTCACCGTGCGCGACGATCTAAAATTTACCTATCCGCGTGCCGAAACGCCGACCCATTACATCACCATGGGCATGGATCCGGATCTCGACCAATGCGCCGTGATGGCGCTGCGCGACATGATTGTTCTCCTCGGCGAAAAGGCCAATCTGTCGCGCGAGGACGCCTATATGCTGTGCAGCCTCGCCTGTGATCTGAGAGTGACGCAGACGGTCAACGGCTCGAAAGGCATTCACGCCATGATCGCCAAGACGATCGTACATCCCACGCTGACGCAGATGGCCTGATGCCCAAGGAGACCGCATGACCAAAGCCAGGATCGCCCATCTCGCCGGCCCGACGGCGACCATTCAAAACACGCCGCCTTTGGTCACCTCCAACAAAGCGCGCGCCAAATATGGCCTGCCACTGCTGCCCAATCCCGATGGCAGTGCGATGAAATACGATGCCTTGCGGGCGCAACGTCTTGCGGCGCCCGTGAAGATCTATGTGGAGCAATTCTCCGCTCATCCGCTTGAAGCCGATGTCGCCGAACTTTACGGACCGCCCGATGGCTATATGGGACCCGACGGCGTGTTCAAGACGACGAAGTCTGGTGACGACGACAAGCCTGTCTATGAGATCGAACTGAAGCCGGAGGACGGTCTCTATCCCCTGCCTTATATGGCGCGCCAGGCAAACGGCACCGCCTGGGAGGAAGAATGCGTGGCACCCGGCGCGCCGGACGGACGGCAAGGCTTCTTCCCCGACGGCTCGCGCAGTTTCGAAGAGATCGATCGACTCTCCATCGGCACCGAAGGCGTGGCCAGCCAATTGTCCTCCATCGCCGAGATCGATTTCTATCGCGGCGCGCCGCCGGGCGGCTTCACCAAGGGCAAGCCGGCGCATCTGCGCGCCGACAAAGGCGAGGGCGACATCGCGCCGGAGCGGCGCGGGCATAATTTCTTCGGCTACAAGCCCTATCATCTGGCGACCGCCCCGCCGCGCCCAATGCTGGCGAAGGTCACCAACGACATGCAAGCCCTGGTCGACAGCCCCGACTATGACGGCGTGATCTGGACGCAAGGCAGTCCGCAAGTAGAAGAGTCAGCCTATTGGTTCAATCTGCTGATCGACACGGCAAAACCGATCTGCGGCAACGCGGCACAACGCCCGCAAGGCCAGATCAGCAATGACGGGCCAAAGAATATCGTCGACAGCGCCAGCTATATCCAATCGAAAATCTGGGCCGACGATCAGGGACGGGATCGTTGCGGTGTCGTCGTCATCCAGGAGCAGCAGATTTTCGCGGCCCGCGAAGTCGCCAAAGTGGATGCCCGCCCTGGCGGCTATGTGGCGACTGGCGGCCATGGCGGCATCATCGGTCAGATCAGCCACACCGGCCGGCTGGCGCTGACCTACTTGCCGGTGTTCAAACATACGTTTCAGTCGGAGCTGCGTCTCAGCCAATTGCCTCATAGCGTCAGCGCGGTGAAACGTGGTGCCGCCGGATTGGAACAGGTGAACGTCGCCGTGAAGGACGCCGCCGGCAAACTGCTGGCAAGCGCTATTCCGGTGGTCTCCATCATCAAGGACGGCAGCTATTCAACATTGGAATTTGGCGACGACCCGGCGCTCGAAGCCGATCTCATCGCCTCCATCGAACATAAACTATCGCTTGGCATGTTGACCGGCATCGTCATCGAAGGGCTCGTGCCTTACGGCTCCCTGCCCTCGACCGCGCGGCATAAGCTCATGTTGAAAGCGGCGTTCAGCGGCCTTCCCGTCGCCAAGGTCGGTCGCAATGCACCGGAAGGTTTCGCGGATCCGCATGATTTCCAGATCGCCGCCACCAATCTGACGGCGACGAAGGCGCGGCTGCTGCTCATGGCGTGCCTGCTGAAATTCGGCAGCCTGCCCGCGGCCAAGGACCCCGACAAGCCGACTTCGACTGAGCTAGACGCGATCCGCAAAGCCGTGGCGCGTTATCAGGACGTCTTCTCGACTCATTGAGAAGACGGGCGCCGCGATTATGCGACGCGCGGCTGCTCCGCTTCGAAAGCGGTTTCGAGCGTCTTCTGAGCGCCCGTCAGTTTGGTGCCGTCCTCATCGGCGAGCGCGGCGGTGGTGAGGCGGCGTAGCCAGCCGGCACTGTCGGGCTTGCCGATCAGTTGCGGCACGCTCTGCAAGACGCGCTCGAAACGGGAATTGCCGCGCGCCGCCGTATCCGAATAGCCTTTGACCAAACGGCGACATTTCAAGATTTCCACGGCGAGAGGATAATCCTTCGGCGCCGTCTCGGTGACGAGCTTCAGCCAGCCGTTGAGATGCGCCAACTCTTTCTCATGACGCAACAGGCCACGACGAAAGCGCCGCATGCCGCCGACCATGTAGAGCGAGAAAAACCAGAAGACCGTGCGGGTCTGCACGCGCCGGCCGCGGTTGACCAGTTTGTCGAGCCGATTGAACACGGCCGGATGATTTTCGAGCCAGCGGCCGAGGCCGGCCGGCATGGTGCCCGCCACTTCCTCCATACGCGGATGCATGAACTCGGTCATGTAAAGCAGTTGGTCCTGCTTTTTGCCGACTTCCGCATCGACCCGCGCGAAACGGCTGGCGCGCGTCTTCAGATCGGCGACGCGGATGACATCGTCATAGGCCATGGCGATGGCGACATATTTAGCCGCTTCGCGGGTTAGCGCGAAATTGTGCCTCTCGCCCGACAGGCTCGTGTCGAGGCGATGGATCGCCGCGATGCGATCGAGATAGTCCTGCGCGTAGGCCGGATCCTGGTAATCGACCAGACGGGTGATGGCGGTATAGAGCAGCGGCGTCAAAGCCGCCGGATAGTTCTGCCGGATTTGCTGCAACAGCTTGTCGAGGCGCGGATCCTTCAGAGATTGCGGCGGCTCCAGAAATTCCTTGCCGCTCCTTGGCTCCGCCACTTCGGCAACCGGACTGACGGTGCGATCGAAGCCGGCACCGAAGGCTTTCAAGCTTTGGGTGACACCCTTGCCGCCAGCGCGGATCGCGCCCTCGAAAGCCTCCCGATCGAACGGCAGCACTTTGGCGCCGGCCAGAGCGCCGAACATAACCGCGGAAATGACGCTGCCATTCTTCTCGGCCATCGTCTGCATGTCGAAGACGACGGAGCGCTTGGCCGCCACCGGCGTGGCCTCGACCACAACACCGGAATCGGCAATGCCGTCGCCGGCCTGTTCCTTTTCGCTGACCGCCAAGGAGCGATGGCTCGAAGCGATCAACGTCGTGCGTTCGGGCGTGACGAGCCCACGCATCATCGAACGGCCAGCTTCCATATATTCGGCCGCCATCACCACATCGACATCGCCCGGGGTCGGCATGAGCGACAGCACCGGCATGCGATCGCCCTGGGGCGGCATCATTTCGACATAGTAGATGGTGGCGCCGGTGCGTTGCGCGACGCCCGGCACGGAGGTGGACTGGGCGGCCCAGTTCTGGCTTTCCGCCAGCGCGACGATCCAGTCGCTGAGCACACCGCCGCCCTGACCACCCATGGCGAGGATGGCAAGAGCGATCGGTTTATCAGGATGTGTCCGGTCCACAGTCGTATCTTTCGTTTTCGTCGTTGGTTACGACTGATCAGATGAACACAGGCCGGCGGGCCTCGCGCCGGCGCTGCAGGAAGCCGATGACGGCCTCGCGCACCCGAGCCACGCCGCGATCCCACCGCGTCGGGTTGTTGATGACATCGGCGCGATAGAAGGAGGGGCACAGCACGGCGGCCTCGGCGACCTCGCCGCAATTGCCGCAGCCGACGCAGGTCTGATCGATCGCAGCGACCGGATCATCCTTCAACGGATCGTTGGTATGTTTCACCGACAGCGAGGGACAGCCGGACAGGCGCATGCAGGCGTGATCGCCGGTGCAGACATCCTCATCGACGCCGAAACGCTGCTTGATCGCGCGCTCGCCGTTCTTGACGGCTTTGTCGAACAGCGGCTTCACGCGACGCTGCTTGTTCAGCATGCATTCCGACGAAGCGACGATGATCTTCGGGCCGGGTTCGTTGCTGGTAAGCGCTTCCTTTAGCGTGTCGCGCATCTTGCCGACATCATAGGTGCGATCGATCTGCCGCACCCATTTGGCGCCGATGCCCTTCACCGCCGTGACGATGGAATTGTTGGTCGACCGGCGCTCGTTCTCGGCACGCGAGGAGAGAATGTCCTGACCGCCGGTTGCCGAGGAATAGTAGTTGTCGACGACGACGATCACCTGGTCCTGCTTGTTGAAGACCGCGTTGCCGACACTGGACGACAGGCCGTTATGCCAGAAGCCGCCGTCACCCAGGAAGGACACCGCTTTCTTCTTCGAAGCGACGTTGAAGGCCGAGGCCGAGGCCGGGCCCAGCCCGTAACCCATGGTCGTGCCGCCGAGATTGAAGGGCGGCAGAATGGAGAAGAGATGACAGCCAATATCGGAGGAGATCTGATGCGGCCCCAGCTCCTGCTCGACCAGTTTCATCGCCGCGAAGATCGGCCGCTCCGGACAGCCGGTGCAGAAGCCGGCCGGGCGCTGCGGCACCACATCGGCAAGCGCCTTGACCTTCGGATTGCTCAGCACGCCGGCAGCGGTCGGCATCGGCGAGCGGTTGCCGAGCAGCGGCTTGGCATGGGCTTCGAGGAAGGTTTCGACACCCTTGGTCAGAACGTCGGCCGTATAGTCGCCGCCGAGCGGCAGCATGCCTTTGCCCTCGAGCCGCGCATTGATGTCGCGACGGCGCAGGATCGTGTTGACAGCCTGTTCGAGATATTCGGGATGGCCTTCCTCGACCATCAGAACGGCGCGCTTGCCGGCACAGAACTTCGCCACCTCATCGTCGATCAGAGGATAGGTGACGTTCATCACATAGAGCGGGATTTTCGAATCGCCATAGACATCGGCGAGACCGAGATATTGCAAAGCGCGGATCAGCGAATTGTACATTCCGCCTTGCAGAATGATGCCGACCTCGCCCTCGTCCGGCCCGAACCATTCGTTCAGGCGGCGCTCCTTGACGAATTTGACGGCGGCAGGCCAACGCTCGTTGAGCTTCTGCTTGTCCTGCATGTAGGAGGCCGGCGGCAGGACGATGCGATTAAGATCGCGCTGCGGATTCTGCAGCGCTTCCTGCATCGTATAGCGCGGCGCGCGATTGGCCTTGGTCGTGAACTGGCCGTGCACGTGACAAGCACGAATACGCACCTGCAGGATCACCGGCGTGTTGGAGGCTTCCGACAGTTCGAAGCCGGTCTCCACCGCATCGACCATGGACGGCAGGTTGGGGCGCGGATCGAGCATCCACATCTGCGACTTCATCGCAAAGGCATGGGTGCGTTCCTGCGGGATCGAAGACCCCTCGCCGAAATCCTCCCCGACGATGATCAGCGCGCCGCCGTTGACGCCGCTCGACGACAGATTGGTCAGCGCATCGGAGGCGACATTGGTGCCGGCGGTGGATTTCCACGTCACCGCGCCGCGCAGCGGATACATGACCGAGGCCGACAGCATGGCGGCGGCAGCGGCTTCCGATGCGGAAGATTCGAAGTGGACGCCCAGCTCATCGAGCACGTCCTTGGCGTCGGCCAACACGTCCATCAGATGCGAGATCGGCGAGCCTTGATAGCCGCCGACATAGGCGACGCCCGATTGCAGCAAGGCTTTGGTGATGGCGAGAATGCCCTCGCCGCGAAAGACCTCGCCTTCACCCAGACGGAGATCCTCGACTTCACTGGCGAATGAACGCTCTGCCATGTTCCGCTCCTTCGCGGCCCTGCGCCATCTTACTGTGGCGCGCTGTTTCGTACCGATTGCAATAGGATGCACCGACGAAGTGAAACTATTTTATGTCTAAAATAGTTTGCGTCAAGGCGCTTTCACCCCGCCGCCGCATCCTCTTCTTCATGCCTATTGAAGCGTCATTTCAGACGCTTCAGCTGCTTAGGGCGTAGCCGCCGGCAACAGTTTCCAGGCACCATTGTCGATTTTCACCAAGGTCACCGAACGTTCGTCGACGCCATAGGTGCTGGCTGGCGTAAAATTATAAACGCCATAGGCGCCGGCGAGTTCTTTCGTCGAATAAAGCGCCGCACGGATCGCGGCCCGGAATTCCGGCGTCCCCGACTTCGCGCCGGTTGCTTTGGCGCGCTTGATCGCGTCGGTCAAGATCACCCAGCCGTCGAAGGCATAGGGCGAGAACCCATCGATCGCCGGCGCATTATTAGCCTTCTGATAGGTCTCACGATAGGCAATCGAAACTTTCTTGGTCGGGTTGGAATCGGGCAGCTGTTCGGCGACGATGACCGGCCCCGTCGGGCAGATGATGCCATTGGCGGCCTTGCCGGCGACGCGCAGGAAATCGGCGCTGATCATGCCGTTGTTGCCATAGACCAATCCCTTGTAGCCACGCTCGGCGAGAGCGAGGGCGGGCAGCGCGGCTGGCGTGGCCGTGCCGCCGATAACGATGGCATCCGGCCGCTGCGACACGATTTTCAAGATCTGGCCGGTGACGGAGGTTTCGGTGCGCGCATAACGCTCGTTGGCGACGATGTTGATGCCGGCTTCCTTAGCGCTCTCGACCAGCGAGCTGTACATCAGATCGCCCAGCGCATCGTTGAAGCCGATGAACGCCACCGTCTTCACCTTGTTCGCCTTCATGTGGCCGACAATGCCTTGGAACAACAGCAACTGCGGTTGCAAGGACTGCACCACCCACGGGCCGCCTTCGCCTGTCGGCGGCGGCGTGATGGGGGAGACCGCGACCATCGGCACCTTCAGTTCAACCGCAATCGTCGCCATGGCCACGGTTTGCGGCGCGCCCGACGTGCCGATCAGGGCGTCGACCTTTTCCTGCTCGACGAGTTTGCGGGTGTTGCGCGCCGCCATGGATGGATCGGACGCATCGTCGAGTTCAATGACGCGAATGGGCTCGCCGTCGATCTCACCGCGATAGACCTGGCCGGCGGCAATGCCTTTGCCAATGGGAATGCCGATGGAAGAGACGGCGCCGCTCAGGCCCGTGACGAAACCAACAACGATTTCGGCGGAGGCGGCGCCCGGCCATATCAGACCGATCGCGAGGGCGGATACCAGCATGCGTTTCATCGAAGCACCTCCATTGGGACACTCTCGCGAAAATCTCGCAGAAAATCTTGATCGCGTATTCGCTATTGCACCACGCTCTCTGAAAGCTCCGGCACATTACAGCCCTGCCGATAGGTTTCGAAGGCCTGACGCAGATCGTCGGGAATTGCGATCACCGAATGATCGCGCAAGGATGTGGTCACAGTCACGAAATTGGCCCGTACACATTCGACGCCGGCCTTGAAGGCATGCACGGACAGGGCCACCGAAGACCGGCCGATGCTCTTGACGATGATTGCGGCCTCAAGCACTTCGCCCATGGAGCTGGGCTGGGAGAAGTCGGCGGAGACATGGGCATAGCCCAGACCCATGCGCCGCTGGCCAATCAGCATGGGATAGGGCAGCCCTAGGCATTGGCCATACCAATCCTCGATTACCCCATTGAAAATATTGAAATATTCCGGCGTATAAACGATGCCGGCGGGATCGCAGTCGCCAAACCGGATCAGAAAGCTTCTGCGCCAGACGCTGCCAGGCAAAGAGGAGAGCGACAGGGGAGCAAAGCGCGGCATCGGGGCCTTCAATTTAGTTTGTGCATGAAGTTATTTAATACGTACCTGAGCATTTGGCGCAAGTCTACCGGGATGATCGACCCGCGAAGGCGGATAGGCAGGAGGTGAGCGAGATGCCGAAAAATGCGGCTGAATGCTGCTTTCCCGTGTGGAGAACTGCCTGCCGAACGTCCAAACTCGACATCCCCATCGCGCCCCGGTAATGATTGAGATATAAAAGAGTTGGCGGCTTGCTGAAATCCGGGAGCGGCTGGATGGCCGCGCCAATCCGATTTCAGGGCTGGACAACGCCGCATTGCATCTGAGATCAGAGGGAAATTCCAGGAGACTATTTTGGCGAGCAACGTGGAAAGCGATGATCTGTCTCTGGCCTCAAAGCCGGAAGAGGCAAGCGAATATCGCGCCGAGATCCGGCTCTGGCTGCGGCTGCTCGCCTGCACCACCCTGATCAGCGGCAAACTGCGTCGCAATTTCCGCGAGCAATTCGATTTCACCCTGCCGCGTTTCGAACTGCTGGCGCAGCTCGACTTCGAGCCGGGCGGCCTCGTGCTGGGCGAATTGTCCAAGCGGCTGATGGTCTCGGCCGGCAATATCACGCCCATTCTCACGCGCCTGATCGAGGAAGGCTACATCACGCGCGCCCCGTCGAATCTCGATCGGCGGGTGCAGATCGTTTGCCTCACGGTGGAAGGCCGCAAGAAATTTCGCCGCATGGCGAAAAAGCACGGCCAATGGCTGAACGACATGTTCCAGGACGTCGATATCGAGGATATCGAGGCGATGGTTCAGCAGCTCTCACGGCTGAAGAAAGTGCTGAAAGACAGCGAGCCGGACGGCGCGGGAAAATAGGCGTCCCTCTTATTTGGACGCGTTTTCTTCACGCGAACCGGCATCCACTTCGCTTGAAAACGCTCTATCGGCGCAGTTTATAGCCCGACTTCTCGCGATCCCACATGTCGGCGGTGATGCCGGCTTCGCGCAGGCTCACCTTCTTGATCTTGCCGTTCTCCGTCAAAGGCATGGCATCGACGAAGCGAACGAAGCGCGGCACGGCGAAATAGGCCATCCGCCCTTCGCAATATTTGATGAGATCGAGCGGCGGCAGATCCACGCCATCCTTGCGCTGGATGGCAACCGCCACTTCATCCTCGCCCAGTTCGGAGGGCACCGGATAAACCGCGCAGGCGGCGACGGCGGGATGGGCCTGGATGACGTCTTCAACCTCCCAGGACGAGACATTTTCGCCGCGCCGGCGGATCGCGTCCTTCATCCGGTCGATGAAATAATAATGGCCGCTTGCATGTTTGAAGACACGATCGCCTGAGTGAAACCAGAGATTGCGCCAGGCTTCGACCGTTTTCTCGGGCATGCCGAAATAGCCGGAGGCAAAGGCGAAAGGCTCGCGGGCGCGCAGGATCAATTCGCCCGCCTCGCCATCGGCAACCGGCGCATCGTCGGCATCGACAATGCGGGCTTCAACGCCATCGGCCAGATAGCCCATGGAGCCCGGCCGATCGGAGGGAATGGGGCTCGCGAAAACGAAATTGGTTTCCGTCGATCCATAGCCATCGACCAAAGGCACGCCGAAACGTTCGCGGAAAAGATCGTGAAACCGCCCTGGTACGCCGCCGCCCAAAGCGACGCGGACGGAATGGTCCTTATCGTCAGCGCTCTCCGGCTGTGCCAGCAGGATCGCCGCCATGGCACCAAGGAGATAAGTGACGGTTGCTTTGTATTTGCGCACCGTCGGCCAGAATCCGGATGCTGAGAATTTCGGTTCCAGCACATAAGTGCAGCCATTGAGCAGCGCCTGATAGAAGGCATTCAGCGCATTGGTGTGAAAGATCGGCAGCGTCGTCAGCAGGACGTCGCCCTCGCGGATGCCGAGTGCGCGGGCCGAATAGATGCCCCACCAGAACATCTGCGCCTGCGGACAGCAGACGCCTTTTGCGGGACCCGTCGTGCCTGACGTGTAGAGAACCGCCACCGTGTCGCCAGGGCGCGGCAGGGGCAGGTCTTCATCCTGCGCCGCCTGAGATGCCGCGCCGCGCGTGATGCCAGAGGCGTCGATGGTCCACAGCCGAGGCGGCAACAGACCGGCTTCGGTGACGGCCTCAAGATTGGATCGATAGATCTCTTCCACGACCAGGAGTTTCGGGCCGGAATTGCGGAAAATATGCTGCAATTGCGGGCCGCGCAGCGCCGGATTGACTGGCACGGCGATGGCGCCGAGCCAGGCGCAACCGAGATAAATCTCGAGGAATTCCGCGCGGTTCGAGGCCAGAATGGCGACCCGGTCACCGGGCTTGATGCCGGCTGCCGCAAGAGCGCGCGCCGATGCGGCGGCGACAGACGCCGCTTGCTTATAGGTCCAGCTCACATCCCCGGCGATCAGCAGCGTGCGGTCGCTATAGCGCGCCGCTTGGCGCTGCAAAATGGTCGGCAGAACGCGGTCGGAGGAGGCGAAGGTCGCGGCGATCTCCTGAAAGCGATCGTTTGCCACGCCAGCCTCGGCGGCTTGCCGCACATCCGCTGTCACTTGCGATCTCCCTGGAACCGTGCTCGCCAAAACTATGGCATAGAGGACTATGGATTACGAGATATTTTATGCCTAAAGTGATTTTGACCGCCCCGTCTTTCTGGTGAACTCATGTCGCATCTCGATGTCCTGATGCAGTACCGCTCTCCATACGAAGCTTTCGCAAAAGCGGCGGCGCGGCGGCCGGATGCGCCGTTTCTGATCGCGCCGGCCAGCGCCGAATTGTCCTATGCGCGCGACGGCTTTCGCATCAGCTATGGCGACATGCTGAAACAGGTCGAGGCTTTGAAGGCGGAATTTTCAGCCGCCGGCTATGGCTGCGGCGCGCGCGTGGCGCTGCTGCTCGACAATCGTCCAGAATTCTTCGTGCATTGGCTGGCGCTCAATGCGCTCGGCGTTTCGATCGCGCCGATCAATCCGGATCTGCGACCGGACGAGCTGACCTATCAGTTGCGCAAATCGAAAGCCGATCTCCTGATCGCCGCCTACGAACGGATGGCACTGGCGCGGCAGGCGGACCTGGGACCGACGCGCCTCATCGAACCGGGCGCGGCCATTCCCGCCTGCCAAAGCGTGGTGAGCGGGCAGAACGATGCGTCCGGCAATGAATGCGCTCTGCTTTTCACATCGGGCAGCACGGCCTTGCCGAAAGGCTGCGTGCTGTCGAACCGCTATTTCACCGGCGTCGCCGACTGGTACGTCAACCAGGGCGGCACGGCGGCGGTGAAGAGCGAGGGCGAAATCAATCTGACGCCGCTGCCGATGTTCCATATGAATGCGCTCGGCGCCAGCGCCGTCGGCATGATGGCGATCGGCGGCGCCGTCGTGCCGCTCGACCGTTTCAGCGCGACGCGCTGGTGGGCCTGCGTCGCCGACAGCGAGGCGACCATCGTGCATTGCCTGGGCGTCATTCCCGCCATTCTGCTGCAACTGCCGGTGAGCGAAGCGGAGCGGCGGCACAAAGCGCGGTTCGCCTTCGCTCCGGCCGTGGACGTGCGCCATCGCGCGACCTTCGAGGAGCGCTACGGCCTTCCCATCGTCGATGCCTGGGCGATGACGGAGACCGGCGGCGCGGCCGCGACGACGACGGCGCAGGAGCCAAGCGGTTTCCCATCGCGCTGCATCGGCCGCCCGGCGCAAAGCATGGATTATCGGCTGGTCAATGAAGAAGGCGAGGACGTGAAGACGGGCGAGCCCGGCGAATTGCTGGTGCGCGCCAAAGGCGATGATCCGAAAGCCGGTTTCTTCACTGCTTATCTCGACGATCCGCAGAGCACGGCGGAAGCCTGGGCCGGCGGCTGGTTCCACACCGGCGATTATGTTTCCGCCGGCGCTGACGGCCTGCTGACGTTCTTCGATCGTAAGAAGAGCATCGTGCGGCGCAGTGGCGAGAATATCGCGGTGCTGGAAGTCGAATCGGCTTTGCACAAACTGCCTGAGGTGGAGGCGACGGCGGTGACGCCGGTGCAAGACGATATCAGAGGTGAGGAAGTGTTCGCCTTCGTGGTCAAGGCCGACCCCGCAGCCAAGGCGGATGCAGCGCTGGCCGAAGCGATCGTTCAAGGCGCGGCGGCGTCATTGGCCTATCATAAAGTGCCGGCCTATATCGCTTTCGTCGATGCGCTGCCGCTTTCGTCAACCAAGAAGATCGCGCGTGGCGAGGTCAAGACGCTGGCGAACAATGCATTGCGCGATCAAGCCGTTTTCGACTTCAGGGCCTTGAAGGCGCAGTTGCGCAAGGCACCGGCCGGCAAGGCCTGAGGGCCTTGTAATGGCCCTTGCATGGGGTTGTTCCTCAGAATTGCGCGACACCCCCTCCCCTCGTCACCGCGACGCGGTGAAATGAGGGTTCAGAATACGAAGGGAGAGCGGCGGAATTATGCTCCGCACTCTCCCAAGCCTAACCGTTTGCCCTGGATTGCTGCGCTACGCTCGCAATGACGTAAGAACTAATTCGACACCAGCGCCAGCACGCGCAGCGGGCTGCCCGAGCCGTTTTCGATCTTCAGCGGCGCCGAGACGATCATCGCGCCGGTGGGCGGCAGTTGATCGAGATTGCACAAGCATTGCAGGCCGTAGCGGCCCGCGCCATGCAGATAATGATGCGCCGGCAGCGGCGGATCGAGATGGAAGGCCTGGCCCCAGTCGGTGCCGATGGTCTCGGTGCCAAAGCCGATGATGCCACGCTCGTGAACGAGCCAGCGCATGACTTCGGCATTCGGCCCCGGCGTGTGAGCGCCATCTTCCTTCAGATTGGCGTAGTCGCGGAAATTCTTCTTCGACCAATCGGTACGCAGCAGCACCCAGTGGCGCTCGGGGATACGGCCGTGCTTGGCCTCCCAGGCTTCGACCATCGGAACGGTGAGCAGAAAATCCGCATCCTTCGCCGCTTCGGCCGAGCAATCGATGACGCAAGCCGGCGCGATCATGTCCTGCGGCGGCAAAGTGTCGACCGCATTGTTAGGCAGATCCTTGCCAGTGTGCCAATGGATCGGCGCGTCGAAATGCGTACCGGTGTGTTCGCAGAGCGTGATGTTGTTCCAATACCAACCCGGGCCGGCATCGTCATAACGCGAGATGCGCTGAATGCGCATCGGCATCGCCTGCCCGACTTCCGGCGGCAGAACGATGACCGGGAAATCCGGGCTCAGGGTGAAGGTCAGATCGACGATCCTGACTTTGCCGGATGCAATCGCCGCGGCGAAATCCTGAAGGGGCGATTTATCCATTCCCGTCTCCAACTGTGTTTCTTGAAAATTACTGGCCGAGTTCGCGTTCGAGCGCCTTCGGATTGGCGGCGAAGCGTTGGCGCACTTCCTCGGCGACATCGCCGATGAAAGCATCCTCAAGCCCGTTCTTCAGACCGCGCACGAGGCCGGTGGCGAGCACGCGCGGCGCCAGTTTCGGCGGCGGCACGGTCTGAAACCATTCGGTATCGAGCGGGCCAGTGAACACGTTCATGACGCGTACGCCGCCTGGCCTAAGTTCCGCGCGCAGGCATTGCGACAGCGACAGGCAGGCGGCCTGAACGGCGGAATACTGGCCGAACTGCGGCCAGTTGGCGAAGGCATAGACCGACAGAATATTCACCCAGGCGACGGCGCTGTTGACGCCATCAGCGCCGCGCATGCGCATCACCGGGCCAAAAGCCTGGGCCAGATGCAGGAAGGCCATATAGCTCTGCTCGATCTCGTCGACCGACGTGCTGGTGCCATGACGATCAAGCAGCCCGCCGCCGCGAATATGTTCGGAGGTGTTGACGAGTATATCGATCTTGGCGCCGATATCGGCGGCGAGATCGAAGGTCGATTTCTCATCCGCCGTGTTCAGCGGCACGATGGTGACGCCTTCCATGGCACGCAATGCCGCTTCACCCGGGAAAGGCTTCCAGGCATCGGCGATGCCGACGAAGATGATGGAGGCACCCGCCTCCTTCATCGCGCGCACCACCTCCTGGCCGATCACCGTGCGGCCATTGGTGACGAGCACGCGGCGGAATTTCGGATCGGCGGTCATTTCCCGCCATTGCTTGTCATCGCTCATGTGCGGCGTCTCTGTCTGAGGTTGGGCGAAAGCCACCGGCTGGCCGGCCTTGTCGATCTGCAAGCTCATGCGAACGGTATCGCCTTCCTTGCTGTCGCCATGCAGGTGCGCGACCATGGTCGGGCCGGCGTCGAGTTTGACGAGACCGATGCGCCAGGGTGCCCGTTCGCGGAAATAGACATCGGCTGGAATGTGCAACGTGGTCTCGGACAGAACGGTGCCGCCGTGCGGCGCATCCTTGAACACCAATTCATCCGACAGGCACACTGGGCAGGCATCGCGCGCCGGATAGGTGAAGTGGCCGCAGGCCGCGCAGCATTGCAGAGCGAAGCGTCCTTCGGCAGCCGCGCGCGTGAGTTCATGGGAGGTGCGGCTGCGCCATTGCGGCGGCAGGGTCGGCAGACGGGTGCGAGCGAGCGGATTTTTGCGGCGCGGGCGGACAAGCGGCTCGGTCATGACGCAGCTCCCGCGAGAATCGCCGCGCCGGAGGAGAGGCCGCGATCATAGTTGATCATGCCGAAGCCCGACGCGAGGCCGATCTTGGCGTTCTTGACCTGGGTGGGGCCGGCGGTGCCCAGAACCTGCCGCAGCGCTTCGGTGACACCGATATAGGCGCCCGCCGCGCCGGCCTGACCAGCCGAAAGCTGGCCGCCGCTGGTGTTATGCGGAAAATCGCCGTCGATGGTCAGGTCGTGCCCGCGCACGAAGTCCGCGCCCTCGCCTTTCTTGCAAAAGCCGAGGTCCTCGAACTGCATCATGGAGATCACCGGATAGTCGTCATAGGTCTGGACGAAATCCATGTCGTCCGGCTTCACCCCGGCCATGCCATAGAGATCGTCGATATCCATGGCCCAGCCGCCGCGCACCTGCATCGGATCGTTGCCGAACGCATTGTGGCGTTCGATGGTGCCGAGCAGTTTCGCGCCGGTGATGCCGAGCGCTTTCGCCGTTTCCTCGCGCATCACCAGAAAGGCTTCGGCGCCGGCGCAAGGCATGACGCAATCGAACAAATGGATCGGATCAGCGATCGGCCGGGCCGCCATATATTGCTCCAAGGTAAGCGGCGTCTTCATCAGCGCATGCGGATTGCGCAAGGCATTCGCGCGCTGTGACACGGCGATGCGGCCCAAATCTTCGCGCTTGACGCCATAGGTGCGCATGTAGTTGCGGGCGATCAAGGCGAAACTGCCGTTGGCGCCGCCGGCGCCATGAGGATAGACCGCATCGGACGAGAAGCGCGAGAAATTCTCGAGCGTCCGGCGGAAGGAATCGGTGTGATTGGTGTCGCCGGCGACGCAGGCGATGATGTCGGCATCATGCGCCTCCACGGCGCGGGCAGCGCGGCGCAGCGCCGCGATGGCGCTGGCGCCGCCCAGCGGGATGTGATCGAGCCAGCGCACGCACAGGCCAAAATGCTGGGTGAGGCCGATGCCCGTATCCATGCCGAGCGTGAAGCTCGACACGCAGAAGCCGTCGATATCCCGGACGGTGATACCGGCCGCCTCGGTCAGCGCTTTTAGCGCGCGGCCGATCCACCAATGGGCACTTTTGATCGAATAACGCGCATAAGGAATCGTGACGGGCGCGGCTACGACGATCCGATCATAGGGCCTGCGCAAGGAACCGGGCATGAGAGACTTTCAGAACGAATAGAATTTTAGATTGGGGAGACGCCGACACTGGCGCCGCCACACACATAAAGCACCTGGCCTGTCACGAAGCTGGATTGCGGCTGCGCGAAGAACACGACCGCATTGGCAACATCTTCGGGTGCGCCGAGGCGGCCAACGGGAATGGATTTTGCGATGGCGCCTTCCACGTCGCTGCCGACAGGCACGAGCTCCTGAAACATCTGCGTCGTCCCGATCGGCCCCGGCGCGATCATATTAACGGTGATGCCGTGCTGCGCCAGTTCCAGCGCCCAGGTGCGGCCCATGCCGATGATGCCGGCCTTGGTGGCCGAATAAGCCGTGCGGGTGACGACGCCGAGAGCCGCGCGCGACGAAATGAGGATCACGCGGCCCGCGCGCCGCGCCTTGAAGCCGGGCAGGAAGGCTTTCAGGAGAACGAGCGGGGCGGCCAGATGCAATCGCGTCAAGGCGACGAGATCGTCGGGCTGCGCCTTCTCGACGAGGTTTGGCAGGATGATGCCGGCATTGTGAACGAAATGGCTGACCGGCGCAGTCTTCGCCAGTTCGGTGGCTGCCTGCTCGGTGGCGGCCGCGTCCATCAAATCGACATCGACGCTTTTCAAGCGCGCATGCGACCAGGTGGGTTTTTGCCGATCGAGCGAGGCCACATCATAATCGGCGGCGAGAAGCGCCTGGCAGATGGCGGCGCCAATGCCCGCGCTGCCGCCCGTCACCACCGCGAATTTGCGTTCCGTCATCACCGCAACCTTACATGAAGAGCTGAATATTGCCGAAGGCGGCGTCGCAATTGACGATATCCACCCGCTTCATCTTGATGCGCAGGGCCCCGTCGGCCCAGGCCAGCGTATGCGTTGCCCAGGCCGCATAGAGCTTCTGCTCATCGAGGCGCGTTTCGACATAATGCATCGGTGTCCACAGCACGTAAGTGCCCGTGGCATCGTCGCGCTGATCGACCTGTGGCACTTGCAGCACATGATGGCAGCGGCTCTTCGGCTTCTGGCTGAAGGTGCGTGCGCCCTTGAGCCGCTCGACGCGGATTTTCAGCAACAGCTTGTCTTCATACATCAAGGATGTGGTCAGGCGCGGATCGGTCTGGCCCCATTCGAGCGGCATCCAATAGATGCCGTCCTCGGCGAAGAGGTCGAGCCATTCCTCGAAACGATGCTGGTCGATCAGCCGCGCTTCGCGCACGACAAAGTCGATGAGATCCTGATTGGACGGCACTGTCATCTGTTCCGCTGCCCCACTCACATCGACAAGGTCATGAACTTGTTCCAGGCGCGGAACTGATTGCGCATCTGCCATTCGCTCGTGCCGTTGGTCACCGCTTCGTCGCCCTGCTCTTCTCCCGGCACATAGAGCCGCTGCAGGTTGACCCATTGATTGCCGTCGACATGCAGCCCTTCCTGGGCGCGCTCGTACATTTCCAGATCGTCATGACCGACGATCGAGGTCGGCGCATTGATCAGGCGGTTGTACATCACCGTACGTTGCAGAAGCATGTCCGGCGCCTCGACGAGACGGAACGTCCAGGATTCGACCAAGGTGCGATCAGCCGCCAAAGGCTTGAACACGCGCAGGAGCTGGATCGGCCCCTTCATCATCACATTGGGAAAATAGACCGTGTTGTGACGGTTCTCGTTGAGAATGGCATGGGCGCGCTCGGCGCCATAAGCCTTCTCCATCATTTCCGTATAGCCGGGCACGCTGGAATAATCGGAATGGATCGACTTGGTCACGCCGGTGTGGCCGTGGCCGTTCGGCCAGACACGAATGCCCATACCTTCATAGAATTCATAAGGCGACATGAACGGCGCGTAGATTTCGACCGCCATCGGCTTGGGCGTGCCGGGAGGTGCCGTCTTCCACACTTCGACCGTGGTGCCGGCGGAGGATTCATGCGCCACCATGGGATGGCAGGTGTCGGTCTGATTTTCGACCAGCATCTTCCAATTGCAATTGTGCATGTAGCGCAGCACGCCGCCGGCCACTTCGAGCCGGCCGACGGGCGAGCGATCGACCATATTGTCGATGCTCGACAGGCTGCCGCCGAAGAATTCCTCGAAATCGGGGCCGTGGTCGCTGATCTTGGCGAAGACGAAGCCGCGATAATTGCGCACATGCTTGACCTGGCTCAGGCCCTGCTTGGCTACGCTGGTGTCGAAGCCCGCATGTTCGTAGCCCTTGCGCAGCGGCACGCCAAGCAGCGAGCCATCGGTGCGGAAGCTCCAGGCGTGATAAGGGCACCGGAACATTTTGCCGGTATTGCCGCAGGTTTCCGTGGTGATGCGCGTGCCTTTGTGCGGGCAGCGGTTGTGCAGCACATAGACCTGGCCATCGCTGTGGCGGACCATCAGCACCGGCTGCGTGCCGATGCTCGTGCCGAAATAATCGCCGGCATTCGGCACCTGGCTGTCGTGGCCGACATAAACCCAGGTGTTTCGGAACAGATGTTCCATCTCAAGCTGAAAGATTTCGTCGTCGATATAGACGTCGCGATGCACTTCGGCGTCACGAACCAGCGCGCGGACGGCATCGATATTGTTTCGATAGGTGTCCATGGCTTCCTCGCTGCTTTCGGCTGTTGGAAATCAAGAATGAACGGATGCTGATGCACTGCCCGGATCATAATCCGCGTGCTCACGCTGCCGATAGGCTTTCAAATATGTGAGAAAGGTAAGGCCCTTAAGCCACTCGCCCATCAGCGGAAAGAATCCGCCAGGGCGGCGCCAAGGATGACGCATTGCACGAAGGCCTGTCTCGATCCATCCACTCATGATTGAATGAAGACCCTCCCGTCGGTCGCGAAACCGGGGCGGCGCGTGTGTCGGATCGAGATCCGACGGACCGCGAAGAGCACGCTCCGAATTCAATGAACTTCAATCATAAAGTAGTTTTGCCGTCAATCGTTCGGAGCGACGATCGATGCGCGAGGAGCCGCGGTGCAAGGCCCGCATGCACAGAGCTTGATCAAAACGCATCGCAAAACATCAATATTCATCGCTTTTTTCATCAATCGCGATGGGCGTAATCAAACAAGCGGATCGTTCGAGCGCGAAACACGCGCGATAATTTTGCGACGACAACCGCCGGAAAGGAGATCGGCATGTTGACGATCGGTGATTTATCATTTTATGTATAAAGGAATTACCGTCGGGATATCGGCAATGGAAGGGGACCGATATGACGCCTTGGAGCAGACTGTCGTGAGGCAGTCGGTAGGGGGCTTCTTGGGCTTGGCATTGCTCACTCTCTGGCGCCGCGCTGGAGACGCCTGAGCATGGACTGCCGTGTCGCTTCCGGTTCAGGTTCCCACCCGCTGCGCGATGAAATCGCGCACGAGAGCGGCGAAAGTCTCGGGCATCTGATCGGGAAACGGCACCATTGCTCCTTCAACCTCCCGCAAAACGCTGCCGGCAATGGCCTGCGCGACACGCGCCGCCGCCGGATAAGCGTGGGGATCCGCGCGGGGCGCCAGCACCAAGGTCGGGCAACGCAGCAAACCGATCCGTTCTTCCATCACATAGCGATTGACGGCACGATGGCCCTCCGCGGCGAGCGGGCCGGCGCGCAGCGCGTCGATCATGAAGCGGGTCAGAAGCTCTGTATCGCCAACGGGATAGAGCGGCTGACGACGCTGCCAAAGCTCCGCCAGATGGCCGCCATCAACGCTGACTTCGACATCGTCGACGACTTGAGCCTTGCCATGCTTTTCGCGCCGCGCCGCATCGACATAAGGACAGGCGGAGAGGACCAAGGCGCTGACGCGCTGCGGGGCCGCGGCCGCCACTTCCACGGCAATGGCGGCGCCGGTGTGATGACCGACGACCGCCGCCTCGGCGATGCCAAGCGCATCGAGGACGGCAAGCGCCGTGCGCGCCCAGGCCTCGATCGAGACCTGTCCGTCGGGCAAACCATCGGAGGCGCCGAAGCCCGGCGTATCCATCGCGATGGCGCGGAAGGAGTGCCCCAGGATCGGCAGGACGTCGCGGTATTCATCCCACGAACGCGGCGTTTGGTGCAGCAGAAGAACGGGGTAACCTTCCCCCGCGCAGGCCACGTGAATGCGCCCAGACGTTGTTTCAACGAAGGAGGTCTGAGCTCGAGGCACTTTCTTTTGGCTCGGCACTTGCTTGCCTTTCCGATGGCGAAACATGTCTTGAACGGAAGCTAGAACACTCGATGCTGAACCGGCAAACTCTAAAGATAGAATGCGAAGCGAAAAGCTTCAGGCGAGGGAGATAAATATGCGCGCGTTCAAACTTCTGCTTTTATCGACGGCCTTGGCGATGACGACAGCCGCGTCCGCCGAAATTCGCGTTGGCTTCGTCACATCGCTCAGCGGCGCGGGCTCATCGATCGGCATTCCTTATGGCCGCGGCGCCGCGGCCGCTTATGAATATCGCAGCGAAGTCGGTGGCGAGAAAATTCGCCTGATCCAACTTGATGACGGCTCGGATCCCTCGTCGGCGACACGCAACACGCGCAAGCTTGTCGAAGAAGAAAAGGTCGATATTCTGATCGGCACGGCGACAGCGCCCTCGACCATCGCCATGGCCGCCGTCGCCGGCGAACTGAAAACGCCGATGATCGCGGTATCGCCGATCAATCTGACCGCCAGCGGCGAGCAATGGGCCATTGCCGTGCCGCAGCCCGCGACGCTGCTCGTCAAGGTCGTCGCCGACCGCATGGTGCGCGATGGCGTCAAAAACGTCGGTTTCATTGGCTTTTCCGATGCCTGGGGCGATCTCGTCTACACCGGCGCGAAGGCCGCCGAACAGGCAGGCCTCATCAAAGTGTTGACCAACGAGCGCTATGCACGCGCCGACACGTCGGTGACGGGCCAGATCCTCAAGGTGATGGCGGCGCGGCCGGACGGCGTGCTCAACGGCGGTTCGGGCACGCAAGGCGCTCTGCCTTTGCTGTCGCTTGCCGAGCGCGGCTACAAGGGCAGGAACTACGGCACGGTGGCTTTGATCAATCCCGACTTCGTGCGCGTCGGCGGCAAGGCGGCGGAAGGCATTCAGGTGTCGGCCGGCCCGGTGATCGTCGCCGAACAGCTTCCCGACAATCACTTCTCCAAGAAAATTTCGCTCGCCTTCCGCGAGGCATATCAAAAAGCCAACAACATGCCGACGACCGACGTGTTCTCGGCTTATGCTTTCGATGGCTGGCTGATCTTCCTGGGCGCGGCCGAGCGTGCGCTGAAAGTGGCCAAGCCCGGCACGCCGGAGTTCCGCACCGCCTTGAAGGATGAAATCTTCAAGACGAAGGAACTGGCGGGCACCCACGCGGTCTATAATTTCAAGCCGGGCGAAACTTATGGCGTCGATGATCGGGCGCTCGTGATCGTCAAGCTCGAAAACGGTACCTGGAAGTACGCGCCTTAATCGGCGAACGGCCCGCGAGGGAGAAGGTTTCTCACACATGACGCCTGATATTGCGGCGATCCTAGGCGTAGATGGCATTGCGACTGGTGCCATCTACGTTCTGGTTGCGATCGGTACGGTTCTCATCTTCACGGTTACGCGCGTCATCTTCATTCCCTTTGGAGATATCGCCGCTTTCACCGCTTTGACATTGGCCGCTTTGGACACCGGACAGGTTCCCGGCACAATCGGCCTTCTGGTGGCGCTCGCCTGCCTTGCGACCCTGGTCGAGGTGACTTCGCTGGTGCGCAAACAGGCGTATCGCGAGATCCCTTACGCCTTCCTCTATTATCTCGTCATTCCGGCAGCAATTGCGCTGGTCGTGTGGCTGCTCATTCCGCTGAAGCCGCCGCTTCCCGTACGCCTCGCCATGGCGCTGCTGTTGATATTGCCGATCGCGCCGCTGCTCGATCGCATCGTCTTCCGGCCCATCGCCGACGGCACGGTGCTGCTGCTGCTGATCGTTTCCGTGGCACTCCACTTTGCTCTGGTCGGCCTGGGTCTCTTGTTCTTCGGGCCGGAAGGCGTGCGAACGGAGCCCCTGTCCTCCTTCCATATGGAGATCGCCGGTATCATGTTGTCTGGCCAGACGATCCTGATCGTCGTGGCGGCCATCGTGTTCAGCGCGCTGCTCTATCTCTTTTTCGACTTCACTCTCGTCGGCAAATCCCTGCGCGCCACCGCGATCAATCGCACCGGCGCGCGGCTGATGGGCATCCGGCCGGCGCGCGCCGGCACGGTCGCCTATCTCCTGGGATCGCTGATGGCCGGCGTGTCGGGCATTCTGATCGCGCCGGTCAACACCATCTTCTATGACTCGGGCTTCCTCATCGGCCTCAAGGCCTTCGTGGGTGCCATCATCGGCGGATTGGCCAGCTATCCGGGAACCGCCATCGGCGCGATCTTCGTCGGCATCCTGGAAAGTTTCGCTTCGTTCCAAAGCAGCGCCTTCAAGGACGTGATCGTTTTCTCGATGCTCATTCCCATCCTCATCTGGCGGTCGCTCGCCGCGCTCCACTCCGAAGAGGAAGTCGACGAATGAGACGCTCTCAGATCCATCTCATCGGCGCCCTCGCCGTTATCTGTCTCGCCGTCGCGCCCTATGTTCTCGGCTCGTTTAGCATCACGCTGCTCAATTACATCGGCATCTATGCGCTGGTGGCGATCGGCCTGGCGCTGCTCACCGGCGTCGGTGGCATCGTCTCCTTCGGCCAGGCGGCCTTTGTCGGCGTTTCCGCTTATGCGTCCGCCTGGCTGTCGACCACCGGCGGCGCATCGCCCTGGTTCGGTCTCCTCCTGGGCGCGGTGCTGACGTGCAGCATCGCGGCTTTCCTGGGGTTCGTCACCCTGCGCCTCAAGGGCCACTTTCTCTCGCTGAGCACCATCGCCTGGGGCCTGGCGATCGCCTACATGTTCGGCAATATCGAAGGGCTCGGCAATTACAACGGCATCGCCTCGATCCCGCCGATTTCATTCGGTTCCATCGAACTGATCCGCAGCACGCAGATCTATTATCTGATCTGGGCCATCGTCATCATCGCCGTACTTCTCGCCTACAATCTGCTCAACTCCCGCGTCGGGCGTGCCATGCGCACCTTGCGCGGCGGCGACACCCTGGTCGAGAGCCTCGGCATCAACGCCTTCTGGATCAAGCTGGCGAGCTTCATCATCGCGGCGCTGCTCGCCGCCGTCTCCGGTTGGCTCTATGCACATATGAGCCGTTTCGTCAGCCCGACGCCGTTCGAAGCCGGCATGGGCATCGAATATCTGATGATGGCGATGATCGGCGGCGCCGGCAGCATCATCGGCGGCATCGTCGGCGCGGCCATCGTCACGGTCTTGAAGAACAGCATTCAGGACTATCTGCCTTTGATCGCCAAAGGCGCCTCCGGCCAGTTGGAAATCGTCGCCTTCTCGGCGCTGTTCATCCTGTTTCTGCAACGCGCCCGGCAAGGCATCGTGCCCTATGTCGCCAAGTTCCTGCCGGAACCGGCGCATGAGCCGCCGCCACCGGCAGCGCCCTTGCCGCGCCGGACGCAGCCGCCGCCCGGCCAAACGATCCTCAAGGTCGATTCCGCCCTGCGCCGCTTCGGCGGCCTGATCGCGGTGAACGAGGTCAGTTTCGAAGTGCGCTCCGGCGAAATTCTCGGCCTCATCGGCCCCAACGGCGCCGGTAAGAGCACGATGTTCAACCTCATCACTGGCGCGCTGAAACTGAGCGGTGGCGCTGTTGCCTTCGAAGGCGCATCGGTGGCCGACAAGCGGCAATATCAGATCGCCCGTGCCGGCGTCGCCCGCACCTTCCAGCATGTGAAGCTGCGGCCGCGCATGACCCTGATCGACAATGTCCTGCTCGGCACCTACCCACGCACCAAGACCGGGTTCTGGCGCGGCGCGTTGCGGCTGAACCGGGAAGAGGAGGCGAGCGCCTATCAGGAAGCGCTCGCGCAGCTGAAGCGCGTCGGCCTCGGCGACAAGCCCTATGAGCTGGCCGGTAATCTGCCGCTCGGCAGCCAGCGCGTGCTCGAAATCGCCCGCGCGCTCGCTGCCGACCCGTTGCTGCTAGTGCTCGACGAGCCGGCCGCGGGCCTGCGCCGACAGGAGAAACTGCAACTCGCCGAACTGTTACGATCCCTGCGCTCCGATCATCTGACCATTCTGCTGGTCGAGCACGACATGGATTTCGTCATGGGTTTGGTCGACCGCATCGTCGTGATGGATTTCGGCTCGAAGCTTTGCGAAGGCGAGCCGAAGGAAATCCGCAGCGACGCGCGCGTTCAGGAAGCTTATCTCGGGGCTGTCGCATAATGGCTTTGCTGTCGATCGAAAACGTCTGCGTGTCCTACGACAAGGTCGAGGCGGTTCATAACGTCTCGCTGTCCATCGAGGCTGGCCAGATCGTCACCGTCATCGGCCCCAACGGCGCCGGCAAGACAACTCTGATGATGGCGATCATCGGACTGCTGAAATCGAAAGGCCGGATGGAATATCTCGGCCAGGATCTGGCGCGGCTCGATGTCGAAAGCCGTGTCGGCCAAGGCCTGTGCCTGGTGCCGGAAAAGCGCGAGCTGTTCCACGACATGTCCGTCTACGACAACCTGATCCTCGGCTCCTACAGCCGGGAGGATCGCTCGCAGGTGCCGCAGGATCTCGAAGGCGTGTTCGAACGCTTTCCGCGTTTGAAAGAGCGACGCAGCCAGATGGCCGGCACCCTATCGGGCGGCGAGCGGCAGATGCTGGCGCTCGGTCGCGCGCTGATGAGCCGGCCGAAACTGCTGATGCTGGACGAGCCGAGCCTCGGTCTCGCGCCGCTGATCGTGCGCGAAATTTTCCGTACCATCGCCTCGCTGCGCGAAACCGGCGTGTCGATCCTGCTGGTGGAACAGAATGCCCGCGCCGCTCTGGAAACGGCCGACTACGGCTATGTCATCGAGACGGGCGAGATCGTGCAATCGGGACCGGCCAACACGCTGATCCACGACGAGAAGCTGATTGCCGCCTATCTCGGCGGGCATTGAGGCCTCAAAGACTATTTGCCGTTCTTGGCCCGATGATAGGCCACCAGGGCATTGGCGTGCCCATGGCCCAGCCCGTGATCGGTCTTGAGCGCGGATACCATCTCGCCGTGTTTCTTGTCCTTCAGCTTGTCGAGGACTGAGAACCAGTGGCTCACCGGCTTGCCATAGGTCTTCTCGATGGACGGAAAATAGGAAGCAGGCCCTTTCACCTTCTCGGCGGGCATATGTGTTCTCTCCTGCAGCACATCGAGCGAGACACTGGATACGCGAAGAGTTGTACGGCTGGCAACTCAACCCGCCGCAGGCACGGGCGTCGCGCCGCGCGTACCGGTGCGCAGGGCTTGCTCGCGCCCGCCAAAGCGCGCGACGAGCGCCGCCTGGTCGGCCTTGGCGCGGCGATCCACCGCCGCCGGATCGATGAGCGCGCGCAGGCGCTGGCTGAAACGCGCCACGGTGTCGCGATGTTCGGGCCTTGCCGCGAGATTGGCCGTCTCGCCGCGATCACTCGCAAGATCGAAGAGTTCCGGCTCGAACTCTTCGTAGTGATGGAATTTGTAGCGGCCATCGGCCAGCATGAAGGCGGCACCGGCGGAGCCAATCGCATGATATTCGCTGAACGCCAGACGCGCGCCATCGTCGGGCTGGCTGGCCAGATCGCGCAGCGAGCCGCGCGGCAACAATCCCGGCATTTCGTCACTGGCAACACCTGCGGCTTGCAGGATCGTCGGATAGAGATCGATCAACGAGGCATTGGTGTTGCATATTTGATTTCGCGGTACGCCCGGGCCCGCCAGGATCATCGGAATGGCGGCGGCCTCGCGGTAGAGCGTGCTCTTGTTCCACATGCCGCGCACGCCGAGATTATCGCCGTGATCGCTGGCATAGATCACCGTGGTGGAGCGATCGAGATTCAGGCGCTGCAAGGATGTCAGCACGCGGCCGACCTGCTCGTCCATGAAACGGGTGAGGCCGAGATAGCTCGCCAGGGCGAGACGGCGGCGCGTATCGGTGCCGATCTCTTCGTCGTGGCCGCCAAAACGCGCCTGGATGTCCGCCCAGGGGTGACGCCGATAGCCGTTCTGCGGATGCAGCCGCGGCAACGGCATGGCATCGACCGGAAACTGGTCGAGATAGGCTGATGGTACGACCAGCGGGAAATGCGGCGCGACGAAGCCGACGAACAGAACCCAAGGCTCTTTCGCCTCGACATGATCTTTCAGCCATTGCACGGCCAGCGTCGCGACATCGCGATCGAAGCGATTGTAGTCGGTCTCGCCGGCGCCCAGTTTTGCAAACATGCCGCCGGCGGGCGCCTGATCGGGCAAGGGATCGCGCACCGATCCCCACACCTGGCCGATGCCGCCGTGAATATGCATCGGCACGTGCTGCGCATCAAAACCCGTATCCTTGGCGGCATCGACATAATGCAGCTTGCCGATGGATTCGACGCGAATGCCGGCTTCTTGCAAGCGATGGCCCCAACTCTTGTCACGGCCTTCGTAAGCGATGGCATTATCCCAGCAGCGATGCTGATGGACCGGAAGCCCGGTCGCCAGACTGGCACGCGCCGACACGCAGATTGGCGAGGGCGTATAGGCATTGGTGAAACGCGTGCCGCGCGCTGCCAAGGCATCGAGATGCGGCGTGCGCGCCAGCGGATGGCCGGCGACACCCATCAGATCGGCGCAATGTTCATCCGACAGGAGAACGAGAACGTTTGACGATCTTTCAGTCATTGGAGGTGAAGCCTGATGATTTGACGATGTCGGCCCAGCGGTCGGAGTCGGCCTTCAAGGTGACCGCGAGTGCGGGACCAGGTTGTGGCGTCGCCTTGAAGCCCAGATAAGCGAAACGCTGGCGCACCTGTTCGTCAGCCAGAGCCTGTCGCAACGCCGCATCGATAGTCTCGGCCATAGACTTCGGTAAGCCGGGCGGCGCGAAGATCCCGCACCATTCCTCCATCACTAGATTGCCGAAACCCAGTTCGGCGAAGGTCGGCACATCGGGCAGAGCGCTGTCGCGCTGCGCATCGGAGATGGCGAGGATGCGCAACTGTCCCCGTTCATGCAGAGCCGTCAGGGATGGCGTCGTCGAGATCACCGCCGGAATTTGTCCCGATACCGCATCCTCGATCGCGGGCGCGGCGCCCCTATAGGGAACATGCACGAGGTTGATGCCGACGCCGCGCGCAAAAATCAGCCCCAGGAAATGTGTCGTCAGCCGCGCCCCAGCCGTGCCGAACGAGGCCATGGCCGGCTCACGTTTCACCAAGGCCACATATTCGGCGAGCGTACGCGCCGGCGTCTTGGCGGCGACCGCAAGCGCATAGGTGAACGTCGCCACGCGGCCGATGGGCATGAGATCGAGCGAGGGATCGAAGCCGATATTGTTCGTCGTGTGCGGCGAGAGCACCAAGGGCGACGAGGGCGTCAGCAAAAGCGTGCGGCCATCGGCGGCCGCGGCTTTGACCGCGCGAATGGCGATCACGCCGCCCGCGCCAGCCTGATTTTCGACGATCACCGTGTCGAGCGCCGAGCGCAACCGTTCAGCCAGAACGCGCGCCAGACTGTCCATGCCAGCGCCAGCCTGGAAGCCGACGATCAGCCGTGTCGTTTGCGCCTGGCTCTGAGCGCGGACCGGTGCGCTTGTCGCGCCGGCCGCAAGGGCGAGCGTTGCTTTCAATACGGCTCTGCGATCCATCGTCCCCTCCGGCGATCCCTCCAGAGCCTCACCCTAGACCATCGTGGCATCACCCAATATTGACTTTTTGGGTTTGAATATTACTCAGAGGTAATGCCAGGGAGGCGGCCGATGACAGCAAGCCCGCAATCCATCGCCGTCGAACGCTTCTTTCGCTTGGGGCTGCGCCTCAATCATCTGCGCCTGCTCGTCAGCCTGGCGCGGCTCGGCCAAGTCAAGAAAGTCGCGGCGGCGTTGAACGTGACGCAGCCAGCCGTTTCGAAACAGATCGCCGAAATGGAAGCGGCCTTGCAGATGCCGCTCGTCGTGCGCAACGGCCGCCAGCTTGCCTTCACCGAGGCGGGAGAAATCCTCGTCAAGCGCGGCATGGAAATTCTCCTGCAAATCGAACATGGACGCGCCGAACTGGACGGCCTTGTCACGGGCGCCGCCGGGCGCGTGGCGATCGGCGCGGTGCCCACCGTCACGCATTCGTTGCCGAAGGCGATCGCCTTGTTTCAAGCGCAAACGCCTGATGTCACCATCACGCTCGTCGAGGGCACGACCGACAAATTGTTTCCGCTCCTGGCGGATGGCACGTTCGATCTCGTCATCAGCCGCACACCGCCTGCGCTCGACGCATCAATGTTTCGCGAAATGCTGCTCGGCAGCGATCCCTACGTGGTCGTCTGCGGCCGCCAGCATCCGTTGGCGCAGCGGCAACGCGTGCGCTGGCGCGATCTCGCTGGTTTCAAATGGGTGCTGCCCCCGGCTTTCTCCGCCATCCATGGCACTTTGATGGATATGCTCTCGGCCCACGCGATCACACTGCCGCCGGGCTGTATGATCTGGTCGGCCTTGCATGCGCTGCCGGAATTCCTGCCGCGCACGCAGACCCTGGCGCTGATGCCGGGCTCGATCGCCCGCAATCCGATCTACGGCGGCACGTTGACGGTGCTGCCGCTCGAACTGCCCGGCCCTGGTGCCACGGTCCGCGCCGTCTCGCGACAAGCCGATCCGCCGGAAGCGACGGCGCTGATGCTGAACTGCCTGAAACAGGCCTTTGCCGGCTAAGCCGACACCTGTCTGCAGAAAATCTGCACAAAACACCTGACGGCCTGCGCAACCGCGCCGCCTGACGTGCACAGGGGTGCTCTAAACCGTGGCGCATGACGAAATCCGCCGCCCCACCGCCTCTCTCTCCGCGCCGCCACCCTCAGCGCAAACCTGACAAGCGGTTGCCCGCCAGCCTGCTGAACGACGGCTGGTGGTTGGCTGAGCCGCCGGCTCGCGAAGACACGCCGCGCACCTCAGCCCGCATTCTGCCCTTCATGAAAGCGCTTCACCGATGACCGATCTTGCCATGTCCTCCCAACCTTCGTTTCGCCTGTCGCGACTGCAACGTGCGGCCCTTGCCTGCCTGATCCTCGTTGCTCTTGGCGACTGGCTGTTCTTCCAACGGCCTCTCGGCATTTCCGTCGCGCTCTTTCTTGCCGCCACCGCGCTCTTGAGTGCCGTGACGCAAAGACGTGCCAACGAGCGGACCAATGGACGGATGCGGATGGGCCCTGTACTCCTGCTGATCGCCGCGCTTCTGCCCCTGGTCAATGACAAGAATCTGCTGGCGCTCGGCTTCGGCCTTGCCGGGCTCGGCGCCTTCGTGCTCATTGTCACGCGACACTGGCACGGCGTGCGGCTGGCGACGGCGTTGCAGATCGCCGGGCTCTATGTCGGGCCATGGCGGCTGGCAGCCCGCACGATGCAGGCCATGAAGATCGCGCGGCGGCGCGATCCGCGCCGTCCTTATACGGCCCTGTTCTTCACCTGGTGCGTGCCACTCATCCTCGGCGCGATCTTCCTGCTGCTGTTTGCGTCGGCCAATCCGCTCATTCGCCAAGTGTTCGACAATTTTGACATTCGCACCTGGCTCGACCCGCTGTTTTCCTCACGCTCGCTGCTGTGGATTCTGCTCGCAATCTTCACACTGCCGCTACTCTGTGTCACGGCAAAGATCAAAGGCCGTCACCGTAAGCCGATTATTGCCACACCACACACACTCCCGGCCAGCCTCGGCAACACATCGCTGTTTCTGACGACAGGCACCATTCTGCGTGCGCTCATCCTGTTCAATCTGCTGTTCGCGTTGCAGAGCGTGATGGACATCATCTATCTGTGGGGCGGCGTTCGCCTGCCCAATGGTATGACCTATGCCACCTATGCCCATCAGGGCGCCTATCCCCTGATGATGACGGCGCTGCTGGCCGCTGCCTTCGTTCTGGTGGCGTTGCGGCCGGGCTCGGAAGCCGAACGTTCGCCGCCGATCCGCTGGCTCGTCACGCTCTGGGTCGGGCAGAACGTGTTGCTCGTCATCTCCTCGATCCTGCGGCTCGATCTCTATGTCGCGGTCTATTCGCTGACGACCCTGCGTCTCTCCGCCTTCATCTGGATGGGGCTCGTTGCCTTCGGCCTGATCTTGATTCTGTTGCGCATCTTGCGGCGGCGTTCGAACCATTGGCTGATCAAGATCAATCTCGCCGCTGCGGTCGCCGTGCTTTACGGCTGCTGCTTCATCAATTTCGAGGCGATGGTGGCTGACTATAACGTCGATCATGCCCGCGAATTCACCGGCCGCGGCGTCGCGCTCGATATGCGCTACATGGCAGAGCTCGGACCGCACGCATTGCCGGCTCTCGACCGCTATCTGGCCCGGCAAGCCGGGATGACCAGCCCGCCGGATGCGCGAACGCTGGCCTACGCCAAACAGCTGCGGACAAACTTCGCCTGGTGCATCGCCCAGCCAGGCAAGCATCGTGACTGGCGCGCCTGGACCTTGCAGAAAGCCCGGCTGTGGCATTATCTCGACACGGCGCGGCCGCAAACGGCCTCGATCAGCGAACCTGCTGCCATAAAGGCTCCAGAGAACGGGGTTACAGACGCAACGGTTCCTCCTCGGGGAGCCCCTGACACAACCGCCCCAGGCGACGGAAACTGATCATGGCGCATCGCATTCTCGTCGCCGACGATGACCCACACATCCGCGATGTCATCTGCTTTGCCCTGGAACAGGCCGGCATGACGATCGACGTCGCCCGCGACGGTCTGGAAGCGCTGAAGCAAGTGGAACGGCGACCGCCGGATCTCATCGTTCTCGACATCGGCATGCCCGAGCTCGACGGATTGGAGGTGTCGCGTCGGCTGCGCAAAATTTCCGACGTGCCGATCCTGTTTCTTTCGGCCCGTTCCGATGAAATCGACCGTGTGCTGGGTTTGGAGCTTGGCGGCGACGACTATGTCACCAAGCCGTTCAGTCCGCGCGAACTGATCGCGCGCATCAATGTCATCTTGCGACGCGCGCGACCGGCGCCGCCGGACGACGTGCAACTGCTCCTGCACGGCACGCTCAGCCTCGACCCACAGCGCCATGCCGCCGCCCTCGCCGGCCACGACCTCGATCTGACGCCGTTGGAATTCGCCATCTTGCAAACGCTGGCGCGACGCCCCCGTATCGTCTTCGATCGCGAACAGCTGATGCAGGCCGCCTATGACGGCAAGGTGCATGTTTCGGACCGCACCATCGACAGCCATATCCGCAACATTCGCGCCAAATGCGCGGCGCTGGGCGCGACCACGATCGTCGAAACGGTGCATGGCGTCGGCTTTCGCCTGGGCCCCTGCACGATGCCGCCGCAATGACCGCATCCCTGCCGCGCAAATGGCGGCCCAGCCTGAGCATGATCGTCTTTGCCGTCCTGGCGACGGTGGCCGCTCTTCCCTTGCTCGGCCTGTTCTTCTTCCGTCTTTATGAGAACCAGTTCATTCGCCAGACCGAAGCGGAGCTGATCGGACAGACCACGGTGCTGGCCGCCACCTTCGCGACCTTCGTCAAGGACAACCCGGCCCTGCAAGCGCAAGTACGTCCGATAGAGTTGCGTCCGACAGAGCCGCGCCCACTGACGCCGGACAAGACACCAGACATGCCGCCCGCCGTCGGGCCCTATCATCCCATCGAACCACGTCTTGATCTGGCTAGCGATGACATCCTGCCGCGCCGGCCCGAGGCCCAGGCAGCGACAGTGCCCGTCGATCCGGCCTTTCTGGCTTTAGGGGCGAAACTCTCCGATATCGCCGCAGCGACCCAGGATCGGACGCTTGCCGGCTTCCGCCTGCTCGATCCCAACGGCATCGTCATCGGCGGCAGCCGCGACGAGCAGGGACGCTCACTGGCCAACGTGCAGGAAGTCACTATCGCGCTGCGCGGACATTATGCCAGCGTTTTGCGCACTCGCTTGTCGCGTTCGCCGAAACCGCCGATCTATTCGGTGAGCCGGGGCACGGCCTTGCGCATTTTCGTCGCCATGCCGGTGATCGTCGACCAGGGCGTTGCCGGTGTGGTCTATGCGTCGCGCACGCCCAACAATGTCGTACGACACCTTTACGGCGAGCGTCGCAAACTGATCCTGGCCGGTCTCGCATTGGTCGTCGTCGTTTCTCTGATCGGCTTTCTGTTCTCGCGCACCATCACCCGGCCGATCCACGGATTGATCGCGCAGACCGCCGTCGTCGGGCGCGACGGACGTGGCGCCGAAGCCCCGCTGTCGCACTACGGCACGCGCGAGGTGGCGGCGCTCGCCGACAGTTTTCAGGCCATGGCGCAGCGTCTCTCGGAGCGCTCGGCCTATCTCAGCACGTTCGCCGCCCATGTTTCGCACGAATTGAAATCGCCTCTGACCGCGATCCAGGGGGCGGCCGAGCTGATGCGCGACGCGGCCAACAGCAGGCGGCCGATGGAGCCAGCGCAGCAGCGGCGTTTCCTCGACAATATGATCGCCGACACCACCCGCCTCGCCCACCTGCTCGAGCGGCTGCGCGAACTGGCGCGCGCCGACAATCCGCAGAACGCCGGCACGACGAGGCTCGACCCGGTTCTCGCCGACGTGCGCGCCGCTTATCCGGCCCTGTCGATTGTTTTAACCGGGCCGCACGAGGGCATGGCTGCCGACATCCGGCTTGGGCTGTCGGCGGAAGATGCCGGTATCGTCTTCGGCCATCTCGCCGACAATGCCTTGCGCCATGGGGCACAACGCCTGACGATTGGTTTGGAAGCGACGGCACCCAACCTCGTCCTCACCGTGACCGACGATGGCGAAGGCATTTCGCTTAACAATCGCGACAAAGTGTTCGACACGTTTTTCACCACCCGGCGCGAAAGCGGCGGCACCGGCATGGGTCTCGGCATCGTCCGCTCCATGCTGGCCTCCCATGGCGGCACGATCAGCCTCGATCCTTCGGGGCCCGGCGCTAGCTTCCGTTTGACCCTGCCGGCCTGATTGGGTGCGGGCGGCCTGTTACGAAGAGCGCTTGACTTTTTGTTCTTCTTTTGTTCTCATGCAAACAGCCCGCTTCGGCGGGCTTGCCGATCCTGTTCTGCGCGTTCGTTGCATGAACGGCGCGCGGGAGGTGTGTGATGAGCGATGTGACCTATTACGTGGCTTTGCCCTTCGTCGCCAATGAAGAGGGCGACCTGGTGGCGGGCGAGGCCCGCGACTATCAAAACAGCCAGGCGGCCCTGCGCGGCGCCCGGTCGATGGCGGCGGTCAGTGCCGGTGCCATTGCTTTCTCGCGCACGGGCGATCCTTCCGCCGGCGATTTCGCCCCGGCGGTGATCCTCGCCCGCTTTGGCGAAACCCCCAACGAGGTTGAGTGACCATGCGTGCCATAGCCCAACAGATTGCCCGTCCCTTCACCCGGCAGGAAGCCGTTCGACAGGCCGTGCGCCGCGAACTCGTCGCCAATGTCAGGCGCGAGCTCATCCGCATGCCAAGCCGTCATCGCGAGGTCTCCATCGAAAGCGACGACGGCCAGGTGGCGCTGACGCTGCATGGCGGTGCGCCCGAGCGCGTGCTGTTCTCGCCGAGCGAAGCGCGCAAGCTCATCGCCGAGATCGAGCAGGCGCTGAACCGTGGCTTTGGGCGGGACATGAATGCGATCAGGCGTGGCAGCGTGGCGTAACGTTTATTGATCCTGATAGAACCGCCGGTGAGCTAAGTATCAAGGAACGCTATAGCTCGTTTCGGGTGGAATATTGGACCTCTTGGTAGCGCTGGGCTCTCGGCGCCACCACTGACAATTCATTCCCCATTTTGATGGCGCCAGAATTCGAGCGCGATTTGTTTGCAGTTCGAAAAATGTCATCTCCCGATAGCTCCAGCTATAAACCTTGCAGTTCTTAAGAACCAAGGCATGAACAAAAAACATGTCTACCCAAACCAATTGCCCAGCGGATTCCGCGAATGAATGAGAGATAGCGGCCTCGGGCTCGAGTTGCGCGATGGCCCGTTCTTTCACTTTGTCGAGAACAAACATACTGAGAGGCGCGATCACCAACCCAAAGATCGCGGCAGAAATAAATGCTGACCAACGCGATTTTATCCATCTCGAAACCATAACGGTCGCGATCACAGCTATCAGTATCGGTATGAGGACATACCAGTTTGGCAAAGCGAAGATGCTAAACAGAGTTATCGGAGAGCCGAAGTAGACAAGGCTGCAAGCAATCAACGTCGGTAGCGCAATAGCAAAGCGCCAAGCGCAGCCGCTAAAGGGCTCGCAACCTCTGTCGGCAAAGGCCAAAGGTTCGTCATCCCTTTGCGATGACGCATCCTGGTCAGGTACGTCAGAAGACATAGGCAACGACCAAGGACGGCAACATCCCGACTCGCTATTTCTTCTGATTGCCGGCGAACGCCGCCGTGACGCCGAGGCCGATGAAGAGCGCGCCGGTGACATAGCGTTCGCTCTTCAGAAACGTGGCGTTGTTTTTCAGCCAGTGGCGGGCGCTGCCGGCGGCGAGCGCGTAGCAACTATCGGTGATCAGGCCAAGCAGGGCGAAGATGAAGCCGAGGATGGCCATCTGCATGGCGACATGGCCGCGTTCCGGTTCGACGAATTGCGGCAGGAAGGCGAGGAAGAACAGCGCCGTCTTCGGATTCAAAAGATTGACGATGAAGCCGTCGCGCAGCAGGCGCTTGTGCCCGTGCGAGGGCATGTCGCCCAAGGCCATGGGCTCGGCCGGCCCAAAAATCTTGCGCAGGCCGAGCCAGATCAGATAGGCGGCGCCTGCATATTTGACGATGCCGAAGGCCAGCGCCGAAGCGGCCAGGACGGCCGACAGGCCGAGCGCGGCCGCGGCGATGTGCACGAGCGTCGCCGTGTGAATGCCGATGATGGACACCAGGCCCGCACCACGGCCCTGCGCCAGTGAACGGCCGACGACATAGAGAACGGCGGGCCCCGGGATGAGCAACAGCGCCAGAGCGGCGCTGGCGAAGAGACCGAGATTGGTGGCGCCGGGGGTGACGATATCCATGATAGGTCCGCGTTCTGATAGCCGAAGAAGGCCGGCATCAAGCCCGATCCGGCTCCGGTGCGTCAACAGTCCTATTTGGCCATGGTCACATTGTTTTCGACATCGGCTGGCGTCACATCGAAGACGATGAGGCGCACGGGCTCGTCGCCCTTATTGCGGCCGAGATGGCGCTGCCCAATCATTTCCACCACCACTTCGCCCGGCTTGTAGTGATAGATCTGATTGGTGTCGCGGTTCTCGACCTCGAGCTCGCCCTGCAGCACATAGGCGAAGCGCGGATAGGGATGCTGGTGCAGCGGCAGAACGGCGCCCGGCGCGATGATATATTCGCCGGCGATCACCCGCCCCGGCTCCTTCGGAAAGAGCAGCACCTGACCTGACGCGGTGATCGTCGTCGAGATGATCGGTTTGACGCGCACGGGCGCCGGCACGAAGGGTGGCTGTGTCGCCTGCGGTGCCTGCAACGTCACCGGACCTTCGGCGAAAGCGCCGCCACACAGCAGAACCGCAAGACAGATCAGACCGACACGCCGCATGACATCCTCCCCATCGGAAAGGCGACACCATAGCGCCGATCCTTTCAGAAAAGATCAATGCGGCAAAATATTTAGCAGGTTGTTGAAAGCCTTGGTGTCATCCCCGACAGCCGCATAGCGGCCGGGCGGGGATCCACAGCGCGTGGTAGATTTTTTGCCGCTCGACAGAAGCCGTTGGCTTGGATTCCCGCTCGCGCCTCCGGCGCATCGGGAACGACACGGAGAGCTGGTTCAGTGCCGCAGGCCCGGCGCTTCCTGGCCGGTGCGGGCGACGTAATCCGTATAGCCGCCACCATATTGATGGACACCCTCGGGCGTCAATTCCAGCACGCGGTTCGACAGCGCGGCCAGGAAATGGCGATCATGCGAGACGAACAGCATGGTGCCTTCATAATTGGCGAGCGCCTGGATCAGCATCTCCTTGGTCGCCATGTCGAGATGGTTGGTCGGCTCGTCGAGCACCAGGAAATTCGGCGGATCGTAAAGCATTTTCGCCATCACGAGACGCGCCTTCTCGCCGCCCGAAAGCACGCGGCATTTCTTCTCGACATCGTCGCCCGAGAAGCCGAAACAACCGGCGAGCGCGCGCAGCGAGCCCTGCCCGGCCTGCGGGAAGGAATCTTCGAGCGATTGAAACACCGTGCGATCGCCATCGAGCAGATCCATGGCGTGCTGAGCGAAATAGCCCATTTTCACGCTGCCCCCGAGCGCCACCGTGCCATCGTCAGGCTCGGTCGAGCCGGCGATAAGCTTCAGCAAGGTCGATTTGCCGGCGCCATTGATGCCCATGACGCACCAGCGCTCCTTGCGGCGCACGGTGAAATCGAAAGCTTCGTAGATGGCGCGACTGCCATAGCGTTTGTGCACGTTCTTCAACGCCACCACGTCGTCGCCGGAACGCGGCGCTGGCGGGAATTCGAACATCACGCTCTGGCGACGGCGCGGCGGCTCGACGCGATCGATCTTCTCCAGCTTCTTGACGCGGCTCTGCACCTGCGCCGCATGGGAGGCCCGTGCCTTGAAACGCTCGATGAACTTGATTTCCTTGGCGAGCATGGCCTGCTGGCGCTCAAACTGCGCCTGCTGCTGCTTCTCGTTCATCGCACGTTGCTGTTCGTAGAATTCGTAGTCGCCGGAAAAAGTGGTGAGCGTGCCGCCGTCGATCTCGATGATCTTGCCGACGATGCGATTCATGAAAGCGCGATCGTGCGAGGTCATCAGCAGCGCGCCGTCATAGCCTTTCAGAAACTCTTCGAGCCAGATCAGGCTTTCGAGATCGAGATGGTTGCTCGGTTCGTCGAGCAGCATGGCGTCGGGACGCATCAGGAGGATGCGCGCCAAAGCGACGCGCATTTTCCAGCCGCCCGAAAGCGCGCCGACATCGCCGTCCATCATCTCCTGGGTGAAGCTGAGGCCGGCCAGCACTTCGCGGGCGCGCCCGTCGAGCGCATAGCCGTCGAGCTCCTCGAAGCGGGCCTGCACCTCGCCGTAGCGCTCGATCAGGCTTTCCATCTCATCGGCCCGGTCGGGATCGACCATGGCGGTTTCCAGTTCCTTCAGCTCCGCGGCGACGACGGAGACCGGGCCGGCGCCGTCCATCACTTCGGCGACGGCGCTGCGGCCGGACATTTCGCCGACATCCTGGCTGAAATAGCCGATGGTGGTGCCGCGATCGACGCCGACCTGGCCTTCGTCGGGCAGCTCCTGGCCGGTTATCATCCGGAACAAAGTGGTCTTGCCGGCGCCGTTCGGCCCGACGAGGCCGACTTTTTCGCCCTTCAACAGCACGGCCGAAGCCTCGATGAAGAGAATCTGGTGGCCGTTCTGTTTGCTGATGTTGTCGAGGCGGATCATGGAACCAAAGGCAGTTTTACGAGGAATTGGCGCGCTCTATGGCACGGGCGGGTGACAGCCAGAATGTGACGAAGGGTCCATCGGCCGGTTTAGGGCCATTCCATGCCCTGTCTGGACAGCAAAAAGCCAGAGATAAGCCTGGACTTTATCGAAGATTAACCAAACGGGCGCTGAATGAGCTGCGATTAAAGTTTGTGTCTCTGTTGAGTCAAATCCTATGCAGTCCAGCCCAGTCTCAGGCGGCCCGGTTCCGCACCGCCATCGCCTGACCCGTCGCGGCACGTTTCTCTCAGCAGTGGGCTTTTCCGCGCTTCTGGCCGCCTCGATCGGGATCGGCGGCCATCTGGCGACCCAGAACGGTGTTTTTGGCCTGACCGTCGCCAGCACGCCCGCCCCCGGCGTCTCCTATGAAGTGACCGGCAGCATTCCGCCGGACCAGCCGATCGATCCGACCCTGACGGCTGCGCCCGCCCGCCGGGCGATCGCGGCGACCGCCGAGGACTATGCCTTGATGATGCAGCCGGCGCCGACCCTGCCGGCTGGCATCATGGCCTTCCGCCAGGATGCACCACCGGCGCCTGGCTTCCGCATCGCGCGCGCCATCCCCGAAGCGCCGGTCGAGCTGTCGACCGACTTGCCAACCGACCTGCAAACCGTTGAAGTCGCGCCGGCCGAACCGGCACCGCAGGCCGTGGCCGCCCTGGAGCCGGCGACGCTCGATCCGGAACCGCTGCCGAACGTACCCATGCCGGTGCCGCGGCCGCCGGAATTGCGTTTCCCCGAACCGCAGACCCGCGCCGGCAGACAGACGCAACGGGCGCAGACGACGGTCGTGCCGGCGACGGCGCCGACACAGGCCGCCGACAATCGCTCCTTCTTCGAAAAGCTGTTCAATCCGCAGCCTGCGACGGCGCCGGGCCCGGCGCTCGCCTATGCTTCACCGGAAGCCGACATCAATCTGCGCCCCAGCGTGCGCGTCAATCCAGCGCCTAATCCGACGGTCGCCGCCGGCACCGCCGTCTACAACATCGTCGCGCGCACGGTGACGATGCCGAACGGCGACGTGCTCGAGGCCCATTCCGGCCTTGGCGACAAGATGGACGATCCGCGCTTCGTGCATGTGCGCATGCAAGGCCCGACGCCGGTCGGCACCTACAATCTCGTCGAACGCGAAGCGCTGTTCCACGGCGTGCGCGCCATCCGCATGAACCCGGTCGGCGGCAGCGGCGCCATTCACGGCCGCGCCGGCATTCTGGCGCACACCTATATGCTGGGACCGCGCGGCGATTCCAACGGCTGCATCTCCTTCAAGGACTACAACCGTTTCCTGCAGGCCTTCCTGCGCGGCGAGGTGAACCGCATCGTCGTCGTCAGCGGCCTCGCGCAGGATCCGGTGCCAAGCTATGCCTCGCGCCGCAACGGCCGCCGTGTGGCGACCAACGACGGCGTGTAATTAGCCAAAGATCAATGCGTGGTGCACGCCAGCGCCGGCCATTACGCCATCGGCTGAGGCGAAGGTGGCGTTGTGCATCGGCCTGGCGATATCACCCGCCGCATAGACGCCCGGCACGCTCGTCTGTTTCGTCGCATCGGTCTGGATGACGCGGCCCAAGGGCCCATCATCGAGCACGCAGCCCAATTGCTCGGCGATCGGACATTGAAATGACGTGCGCGGCGCAACGAAAAGCGAGGCCAGCTCGACAAAGCGGCCGTCGGCAAGACGCACGCCCGTCAGATCAGGACTTTCGCCTTCGAGCGCGACGACTTTCTCCGGTTCGATCGTGACATTGCGGGCGGCCAGACGCGCCGATGTCTCGTCATCGGGCCTGGCACCGCCATTGAGAAAGAATGTCGTCGGTCCCCAATCGGCGATGAGCTGCGCCTGAAAGGCGGAATGCGCATGCAGGTTGAGCACGCCGAGCGGGCGATGCAGAAACTCATAGCCGTGACAATAGGGGCAATGATTGACGGTGGCGCCCCACCGTTCGCGCAAGCCCGGCAGATCGGGCAGATCATCCTTGAGACCGAAAGCCAGCACCAGCTTGCGGCTGATCAGGGACGGCCCGCCATCGACTTTGATGGCGAAGCCATCGCCTTCCACTGTCGCTTCACGCGCCAGTCCGTCGACGAAGCGGACGCTCGGATAAGCGGCGAGCTTGCCGCGCGCCTGCGCCAACATCTCACCTGGCGGCATGCCATCCTGGCCGAAGAAGCCGTGCGAGGCCGCCGCGAAGCGATTGCGCGGTTCGCCGCCGTCGACGACGCAAACGGCGCGATTGGCGCGGGCGAGCTGCATGGCGGCGGACAGGCCGGCGAAACTGCCGCCGATGATCAACGCATCATAGCGCATGGGTCTGGCTTTCCTTGGTGAGGCCGCGCGCCGCGAGGCGGCGATTGAAGTCCTTCGACAGATCGGCCAGCGTCACCGTCTTCAAATGTTTGGCGAAGACGTCTTCGACTTCGCGAAAAGCATCATCGAGCGCGCGATTGACCGCCTGTTCGACGAGGCATTCCGGCGTTTCGCTGCGATGGCCCATGGCGATGACCGAGGGTTCGCCGACGGCGGCGTAAATATCCGCCAACGTGACCGTTGCCGGATCGCAGGCGATGAGCCAGCCGCCGCCGTGGCCCTTGGCCGACGTCACGAACCCCTGTTCGCGCAACCCAGCCATGACACGACGAACGACCACCGGATTGGTGCCCATCATCAGGGCCAGATGTTCCGATGTCGCCGGCGTCTTGCTGCCGAGCATGTGCAGGAGGACGTGCAGGACGCCCGAGAGTTTACTGTCTCGTTTCATGCAACTTTATATGTTACATGATGAGCCGAAAGTCAAGCACCCGCCGAAGCGGGTGCTGAAAACGATAGATGTGAGCCTATTCGGGCAAAGTCGCTTCGCGATTTGCTCTAACGCAGCGAGATCGACAGCCCACTTAGATCGACATTGGCCATCAGGCCGACCTGCCGCCCTTCCAGACGCAGGACCGCGCCCTTGTTGTTCTGCAGCACGATAGCGCCCGCACCGACGCCTACGGCACCGCCAGCGCCCACGGCGCCATAGACGCCCGACACATCGGAGGCGCGACGAATGTTGGTCACCCGTCCGCGCAGATGGGCTTGCGAGGCACCGAAAACCAGCCCAGCGCTGAGACCGCCGACCGACAAGGGATAATTGCGGCCACGGAAGCGCAGCACGCCATCGCCGCCCGAAGCGCCGACGAAGAAGCCGCCCTTGACGACCGTGATGCGAACAGAACCGCTATCGGCCAGGGCGCTCGAAGTGCCTGCGACGGAAGCGACGGCGACGGCGGTGCTGAAAGCGACCGCACCAACAAAAGCTGAAATCCGCATGGTGTGCTCCGTTCAAATTTGACCGATGGGTCCTGATTGGACCGGGTGAGAAGGCAATCATTATCGCCCGATAAAGGTTCCATCCGGGCCAACGGCCGGGCAAGGGCGGAAAGTCACGTTTTATCCAAGCGGTCCGGATATTATCACTTTTCAATTTTGTGTTTTCGCCCCCGTTTTTCGTTTGCCAGACTGACGTGCTACAGCACTGACATCATGACCGGCTGCGCCGGCAGCCCAAAAACATAGGCAAAATATGGGAAAGACGATGCAGGCGACTTCGGGATTGCCGGAACAATTGCGCGGCACAAACATTGTTGTTGCGCCAGGCATCTACGATGCCTTTACGGCTTTCGTCGCCGAGCGCGCCGGCTTCTCCTGCCTTTATCTCTCCGGCGCCAACGTCGCCTATACGCGGCTTGGCCGGCCGGATATTGGCCTCGTCACCGCGACGGAAATGGCCGAAACCCTGTCGCTGATCACGGCGCGCGTCGCCTGCCCAATTATCGTCGACGGAGATACAGGCTATGGCAATGCGCTCAACACGCAGCGCACCGTGCGCCTGTTCGAACGCGCCGGCGCGGCGGCGATCCAGATCGAGGATCAGACCTTTCCCAAGCGCTGCGGCCATCTGCGCAACAAGAGCGTCATCACGTCAGGCGAAATGGTCGGCAAGATCAAGGCGGCCGTCGACGCCCGCGCGTCCGAGCGCATGCTGGTGATCGCGCGCACCGATGCGGTGGCGGTGGAAGGCCTGGAGCCGGCGCTCGAACGTGCCGCGCTCTATGCGCAGGCTGGCGCCGATATCCTGTTCGTCGAAGCACCGCCATCGCGCGACGATCTCGCCGCCATCCGCACGCGCTTTGGCGACCAGCGGCCGCTGATGGCCAATATGGTGGAGGGCGGACGCACACCGACCTTGAGCGCCGACGAACTCGCCAAGATCGGCTTCAAACTGGTGATCTTCCCCGGCGGCATCGTGCGCGCGTTGGGTCGCCTGACGCAGGACTATTACGGCAATCTGCGCCAGCAAGGCAGCAATGCGGCGATGAAAGACCGTATGCTCGATTTCGACGGCCTCAACGACCTGCTCGGCACCGACGCCTTGCTCGCCGACGCGGCGCAATACGAAGGCTGACCCATCCCGGCTGCCGGCGCGCCTCGCCCGCAGCCGGCTCCGACCGGGCAAATGTGCTAGCCAGCTATCACAATAGGCCCGAAAGAACACCGTTCGAGCTCCTTCTGACACATCAAAAACTTCCGACTTTCCGCTGAACCGCAGCACTTTCAATCGTTTCGCTCGCCGCAAAGGGATAATCTTATAGTCTTTTGTAAATTTAGGTTGCCAAGCCGCCCGGCTTCCCCTACGACGGTCGCCTCAGAAATGATGCCTGCAACGACGCGGAGGATGCGATGGGCAAGGGAGGCACAGGCGGCGGACTGCGTTCGCGCTGGGTAAAAGTGAACGGCGTCAAGACGCATTACATGGAGGCCGGCGGCGACGGCCCGGTGATCGTCATGCTGCATGGCGGCGGCCATGGCTCCTCCGGCCAATCGGGCATGGGTGCGCTGATGGAAGCCCTCTCTCCGCATTTCCGCGTTGTCGCGCCGGATTCCATTGGCGGTTACGGTGAAACCGACGTCTCGGCGCCGACGCCGCACGGTCTGCTCAACCGCATCGATCAGGCCCGCGATTTCGTCGACACGCTGTGCCTCGACCGGTTCACCATTCTCGGCAACTCGCAGGGCGCCTTTGCCGCCGCGCGCTATGCGCTGGAAAATCCCGAGCGGGTCGAGAAAATGGTGCTGATCTCCTCGCTCACCATCGGCCAGTGCATGGGCATCGAACAGGCGCCGACCGACGCGATGCGCGCCCTGATGGGCTATGACGGCACGCCGCAAGCGATGCGCAAAATGCTCGAAGGTCTCGTCGTCGACCGCTCCAAGATCACCGACGAGCTGATCGACCGGCGACAGGCGAGCGCGACGCGGCCGGGCGCCATGGAAGCCATGGATCGCTTCCTGAAAGCCACCGGCGGCCTCAACAAGCATCCGATTCTGTCGATGCACATGAACCTGCGCGACAGCCTGCCGAAACTGACGAAAGTGCTGCCGACGATCTTCGTGTGGGGCAACGAAGACCCGTTCGCTTTGCCGGAAACCGGCCGTAAGCTCGAGCCGCTGCTGCCGGACGTGAAATTCCATTGGATCGCCGACGCCGGCCATCAGGTGCAGACCGACAAGCCTGACGTCGTCGGCGACATCATCCGCCAGTTCGTTCTCGGAAAATAACAAGCGCGGGAGGGACGCATGGGGGCAAAACTCGACCGCCAATCCATGGCGCAATCGCCGCAAGCACCCGAACGCATGACCGGCATGGTGCCGGGCGTGCGGGCGGGCGGCTTCCTGTTTCTATCGGCCATTCGCGGCCGCGAGCCGCAAAGTGGCGACAAAGCCGGCGGCATGAGCGACGATCCGCTGACCCAGGCGCGCCAGGCGTTGAAAAATCTCGAAGCGGTGCTCGCCGCTTCGGGCGCAACCTTGGCGCATGTGGTGAAAGTGACGCTCTACCTGCACGATCTGGAAAAGCGCGCACCCTTTCACCAGGCGTGGATGGAGTTCTTCCCCACCGATCCGCCGGCGCGCATCGCCATCTGCGTCGCCGATGCCAATGCCGCGCCCGGCGGCAAAGCTCATTTCGCCCTTGATGTGATCGCGCTGGCGCCGTGAGCGCCGCCGAAGGGCATGAATTGCGACCGCAAGGTCGGACATTTGTAACACTGCAACATTGGTTCTGGCTGTCGTCAGGCCATGAGAGGGAAACGCAATGGCGTATTACGTAGGTACGGATATTGGCGGCACGTTCACCGATCTGGTGATGCTGGATGACACGGGCGATGTCACCATCGTCAAGGCGCCGACGACACCCGATGATCGCACGCGCGGCGTGCTCGATGCCTTCACATTGGCGGCGGAGGCCAAGGGCCTCACGCGCGACAAGCTGATTTCGGAACTCGCCTATTTCGCCCATGGCACGACTGCGGCGACCAATGCCTTCATCGAGCGCAAGGGCGTCAAGACCGGGCTTCTGACGACGCGCGGCTTCCGCGACACGCTACGCATCCAGCGTTGCATGGCGAGCTGGGCTGGCCTGTCGGACCATGAAATCGCGCATTTTTCCGAACGATCGACGCCGCAGCCGCTGGTCGACATCGATCTGATCGAGCCGATCATCGAACGTGTCGACTATAAGGGCGCTGTCGTTGTGCCCTTGGACGAGGAAGCGGCGCGCGCCAGCATCAAGCGGCTGGTCGAAGCTGGCGTCGAAGCCATCGCCATCACCCTGCTGTGGTCGTTCCGCAATCCCGCGCACGAACAGCGCCTCGCCGAACTGGTGCGTGAGATCGCGCCCAATGTCTTCGTCACCATTTCCTCGTCGCTCATTCCCGTGCTCGGCGAATATGAGCGGACGTCGACGACCTGCATCAATTCCTATCTCGGCCCAGTCATCAACCGCTATATCAACGGGCTCGAAAACTCGATCCGCACCGCCGGTTTCGACGGGCCGATCTCGATCATGGAATCGGGCGGCGGCGTGCTGCCGGCGAGCGAAGCGGCCTTCCAGGCCGCCAACCTACTAACGTCAGGCCCGGCCGGCGGCGTGCTCGCCTCGCTGAAGCTCGGCGAACAGCTCGGCTACGATAACATTCTCACCACCGACATGGGCGGCACCAGCTTCGATGTCGGCGTCATCGTCAATGGCCGGCCGCTGTTGGAGAACATCCGCGAGGTCGGTCGCTTTCACGTTGCCCTGCCCTCGATCAAGGTGACGGCCATCGGCGCCGGCGGCGGCTCGATCGCACGCATCCATGCTGGCCATCTGATGGTTGGCCCGGAAAGTGCCGGCGCCGTGCCCGGCCCCGCCTGCTATCGCCGCGGCGGTACTGAGCCGACGATCACCGATGCCGACGTCGTGCTCGGCATGATCGATCCGGCCTATTTTCTGGGCGGCAAGATGGATCTCGATATCGCCGCTTCCGAGCGGGCGATCAACGATCACATCGCCAAGCCGCTTGGCCTCTCCCTGCATGAAGCGGCCGCCGGCATTCGCGAGGTCGCCAACAATCAAATGGCCGATCTCTTGCGGCGCGTCACTACGCGCTCGGGCTACGATCCCAGAAACTTCGTCGTCTTCGCCTATGGCGGCGCCGGCCCCACCCACGCCTATCACTACAGTTCGGTGGCCGGCATTTCGACCGTCGTGGTGCCCAAGACCGCCTCGGGCCATTCTGCCTTCGGCACGGTGACGGCCGACCGGCATCGCTCCTTCTCGCTTGCTTTCGGTCAGCATGCCCCGGCCCGGTTCAAGCGGGCGTCCGATCATATCGATGCCGGCAAGCTCAACGCCGGTTTCGATCAGCTCGTCGCCCAATGCCGCAAGGCGCTTGGCGACAAGACGCAGATCAAGCGGCTCATCGGCATGCGCTTCCGCCAGCAGGTGCATCAGATCGAAGTCGACGTGCCATCAACCCCGCTCGATGCGGCGGCGATCGATCAGCTCGTCGACAGCTTCGAACAGCGCTACGAGCAGATCTACGGCAAGGGCACGGCGCTGCGCATGTCGGGCGTCGAGTTCATCACCCAACGCGTCGAAGGCTTGACGCCGGTGCAGCGGCCCGATCCGCGCGCCCGCGAAGGCGGCGGCGCCGCGCCGAAGATCGCCGGCACGCGCAAGGTCTATTTCTACGGCGAGGGTTTCAAGGAAACGCCGGTTTATCGCTGGGAGGATCTGAGCCCCGGCCATCCCGTTAAAGGCCCCGCCATCGTCGAGCGCCCCGACACGACCATCGTCGTTGGCGTCGGCCACCGCGCCGAAATCGAACCGTTTGGCAATCTGCTCATTCATTTGAAGGGTTGAGACAATGAGCACCGATACTTTGATTCCGCCCCGCTCCGCCGTTTACGACTATGATCGCGTGAAGGTCGATCCGATCACCTTCCAAGTGATCCATCATCGCCTAACCTCGATCACCGACGAACAGGGCGCCACTTTACAGGCGATTTCCGGCTCGCCCCTCGTCAACGAAGCGACCGATTTCAACACCGGTATTTTCCGCGCTCATGGCGAAATCGTCACCATGGGCAAGACGGTGCTGCTGCACGCCGCCTCCGTGGCGGAAATGGTGAAGAGCATCATCGCCGATTGTGCGGTGAAGCCCGGCATTCGCGCCGGCGACATGTTCCTCGTCAACCATCCCTATAAGGGCTCGCTGCATGCGCCCGACTTCGGCCTGGTGGCGCCGGTGTTCCACGGCGACCAGCGCATCGGCTGGATCGGCGTGTGCTGCCATCAGCTCGATGTCGGCGGCATGGCGCCGGGCGGCTCCTTTCCAGAAGCCACCGACGTGCTCCAGGAAGGCATGCTGATCCCGCCGCTTCGCATCGTCGAGAACGGCGAGTTCCGCGAAGACATTCTGGCGATGATCACCGGCATGTCGCGCCTGTCGACCAATATGAGCCTCGACTTCCGCGGCATGATGGCGGCCAACAAAGTGGCACTGCGCCGCCTGCAGGAAACCATCGACCAATATGGCATCGACACCGTGCTCTCGGTGATGGACGAAGCCATCGACATGTCGGAACGGGCCGTGCGCGAGCGCCTGGCGAAACTGCCCGATGGCGTCTACCGCGCCCAGACCTTCCTCGACCACGACGGCAAGGAAAACAAGCTCTATCGCATTCACGTGGAGCTGACGAAGGCCGGCGACGAGATCACGCTCGACTTTTCCAAATCGGCCGATCAGGCGCCGCGCTTCATGAATTGCACGGAAGGCGGCCTGCTGGCCGGCGTGCGTGCCGCCATGCTGCCGATCCTGGCTTACGATCTGCCATGGAATGAAGGCGTGTTCCGCCCGATGAAGCTGGTAAGCCGTCCGGGCTCGATCGTGTCGGCCCGCTTTCCCGCGCCCGTCAGCCAGGGGCCGTTGGGCGCCATGTGGCTGGTCGAGACCGTGGCGACGGCGGCGCTGTCGCGCCTCGCCGCCACCGACAAGGACTATATCCACGAGGCGCAGGCTTCGCCGAACGGCGGCCCCGATCTCTATGCCTTCTTCGGCCACAACCAATATGGCGAGCATTTCCACGGCGCGTTGCTCGACATGATCTATGTCGGCGGCGGCGCCTATTCGCATCGCGATGGCCTGACGCCCCAGGGCCATCGCCATATTCCGGCGCTGCGCCTGCAAAACGTCGAAGCCAACGAACAGATCGGGCCTATCCTCTATCTCTATCGCAAGTTCACCGCCGATTCCGCCGGCCCCGGCCGCAATCGCGGCGGTGCCAGCGTCGGCGTCGGCTATGTGCTGCATGACATCGACCATATGGATCTGCGGCTCGCCTGCCACTGCTATGAATCGCCGACCTCCTTTGGTCTGTTCGGCGGCTATCCGAGCGGCTGCAATCGTCGCCGCTTCCTGAAGGATGCCCATGCGGACGAGATGATCGCCGCCGGGCAACTGCCCTTCGATACGTCGGGCATTCCTGGCGAAGTGCTGACCCTGCCGGCGAAAGTGACTGGCTCGATCCCGATCAACGCCAGCGACATCTATGAATGCGGGCCGAGCGCCGGCGCCGGCTGGGGCGATCCGATCGAACGCACCGCCAAAATGGTCGCCGAGGACGTGCATTACGGCTTCGTCTCGCCCGATATGGCACGCGTCATCTATGGCGTGGTGCTGCAAGACAGCGGCGCGGTGAATGAGACCGAAACGCAAAAGCTGCGTGACGCCATGCGCGCAGAGCGCCGTGCCTGGCCGGCGCCCAAGACGCTGGCCAGTAAGCCGGCGCTTGATGCGGCGGGCGATCTCATCGGCCGGTTCGGCGATGCCGCTTCATTCCAGCGCATCAAGGGCCAGAGCTACTTCCGCTGCGATTGCGGCGAAGCGATCGCGCCCGCTGGCGAGAACTGGAAGGACTATGCCCGTCAATCCAGCACGAGCGAAGCCGAGCTTGGTCCACGCATCACCCTGCACCATCAAATCGAGGCCATGCGGTTTGCCTGCCCGCATTGCGCGCGCTTGCTCGATGTCGAAATCAAGTTGAAGGGCGAAGCGCCGCTCCTCGACGTGGAAATCAAGAACTGAGAGGACGCAATGGCACCGATATTTCCCTTGCCCCCGCGGTGGGACCGCAAGGTCGACTGCGGCTGGGTGGAGTTCAAAAGCGGCAACGACGATATTCGCGGCTTTTTCGCGAAGCCCAAGGGTGACGCCAAGGGGCTGCCGGCCATCGTCATGGTGCATGAAAACCTGGGCGTGATCGAACACCGTCAGGACGTGACGAAGCGGCTGGCTGATCTCGGCTATGTCACCCTCACAGTCGACCTGTTCAGCCGCGTCGGCGGGCGTCCGCCGCAGGATTTCGTCGATGTGGAGGATCGGCGCCGCAAGGCGTTCGTGGCCGCGCGCGACGAACAGGCCGTGCCCGATCTCGAAGCCGGCTGCGATTATCTCGCTTCGCTCGGCTGCGTCGACATGAAACGTGTCGGCGCGCTCGGCTATTGCATGGGCGGCGGCACGATGCTCGACTGGATCTGCGGCCAGACCGATCGCGTGAAGGCAGCCGTGGCCTTTTATCCAACGGCGATCGTGCCACCACAATGGCGGCTCGACAATCAGGCGCGCTCACGCATCGCCGTGGCGCCCAATCTCTCCTGCCCGCTCGACGTGCATTTTGGCGAAAAGGACAATGCGGTGCCGCCGCAGGAACAGGTGGAGCTGGAACTGGCGCTCGCCCAGGCGAAACAGCCGGTCAATTTCTACCGCCATGCCGGCGCCAACCACGCCTATCATGACGACACCCATCCGAACTATCACGCCGAGGCGTCGAAGGTGAGCTGGGCGCAGACATTGGCCTTCTTCGAGAAACACCTCGGTAAGCCAATGCCGGCTTGAGATCCAACAGACATTGCCAAACGAGAAGGCCGGGCATAACGCCCGGCCTTTTTGTTTGTCGCTCATCGTCTGACCGTCATTGCGAGAAGCGAAGCGACGAAGCAATCCATCGACGTGCAGCGAGACGCCGACAAATGACATTGACGTCTACGAATTCGCTCTTGGCTCCTGGATTGCTTCGCTTCGCTCGCAATGACGATATTAACTGTGACAAGCCCTAATGATGCCCGAACTGGCGCGGCAGCCAGAGCGTGATGTCGGGGAAGACGATCATCAGGCCGACGATCACCACTTCGGCGGCCAGGAACCAGAGCAGGCCGCGGAAGATCGTCATCAACGGCACGGTATCGCCGACCACGCTTTTGACGACGAAGGCCTGCAAGCCTATCGGCGGGTGCAACAGGCCGACCATGATGAGCTTGATCACCAGCATGCCGATCCACACCAGATCGATGTTGAGCTGTTTGCAGATCGGCAGAATGATCGGCACGACGATCAGCAGAATGCCGATACCCTCCAGGAACATGCCGAGCAAGATGATGATGGCGCTGATGATCAGCACGAAGGCCATCGGCGAGGGTGAATATTCCGTGACGATGTTGCCGAGATAGGACGGTACGCCCGACATCGACATGAAACGAGCAAACAGCGCCGCGCCGATGAAGATGAAGAAGATCGAGGCGGAAGCCGAGGCCGATTCGACGAGGCTGCGCCACAGCACCGGCAGGGTCATCTGCCGGCGCACCATGGCGATGATGAAGGCCAGCGCGGCGCTGGCGGCACCGGCTTCCGTTGGCGTCATCACACCGCTGTAGATGCCGATGAAAATACCGGCGAACAGAACCGGCAGCGGCCAGGAATCGCGCGTCGCCTCGCGCCGCTCCGCCACGGTGAAATCGCGTTCGCCGACCGGAGCCAACTCCGGATTGAGCTTGCAGCGCACGATGATCATGATGCTGTAGATCAGCGCGGTCAGCAGGCCCGGAATAATGCCAGCCAAAAACAGCGCCGTGATCGAGGCTTCCGTCTCGATGCCATAGATAATGATGATGATACTGGGCGGAATCAGCGCATCGATCGTGCCCGAAGCGGCGACCACGGCGGTGGCCAACGCCTTGTCATAGCGCCGTTGCAGCATTTCCGGGATCGCGATCTTCGCCATGACGGCGGTGACCGCGACGCTGGAGCCGGAAATCACGCCAAATGCCGTGCCGGCCATGTTGGTGGCGATGGCGAGGCCGCCCGGCACCCACCAGAACCACATGCGCAGCACGCGGTAGACCGAGATCGTCATGCCTGAATTGAACGCGAAGGCACCCATCAGGAAGAACATCGGCACGGCCGACAACGTCCAGCTCGCCGACAGGTCGAACGGCATGCTGCCGATGGAGCCGAAAGCCGCGTCCCAGCCGCGAATGAAGAAGATGCCGCCGACGGAAACGACGAACAGCGCCACGGCGATGGGCATGCCAAGACCGATGAAGGTCAGGAGCACCGCGATGCCGGCGAGACCGATCTGATAATTTGTCACGAGGAATTCCGATTCAATGATGAGCGGATGCGGCGGCGCGGCGACCGCCCGAGCACAGGCGCAGAAGCACGGTCAGGAACATGCCGGCGCTGCCGATGGGCACGAACCAGCGGCTGAGCCAGACAGGAATGAGGAATTCGCCGGAGCGCCACATCTCGCCGTCGAGCGTGCGCAGATAGGCTTCGCGGGCGCTGAACCAGACGAGCGCGGCCATGCAGATGAGGATGATGACGTCGACAAACATCAGCGACAGCCAACGCACGCGCGTCGACATCAGATTCGTGAACACGTCAGCGGAGATATGGCCGGTACTGCGATCGATGGCGGCGAGCGGAAAGAAGACCAGGCTCACCATGTAATAGGCCGAGACGATCTCGATCGTCCCCTCGATCTGCGTGCCGAGGATAAAACGGCTGGCCAGATCGGTGCTGACATGGAGCATCATCAACAGCGAAGAAATAGCTGCAATAGCAATAAGATAACTGCTGATGCGGGCGACTTGAACGTCCAGCCACGGCTTCACTTGGGACCCTCCCGTTCCAAGATTATTAAAACAATAGTATAGCCATATATCACAATTTGTCGGCGCCGCTAGCCGCCTCGCAAGATTTGCTCTTCAACATTTGCAGGACGCGGATGATTGGGCGATAAGCAACACAGGACTTCTGGGACTTCTCCGTAATGTCAAAAGCAGCCATCAAGCGTCGTGCGAAGTCAGCCGCTCCTTCGCGTCAGATCGAAGCGCTGACGCGTATCGCAACGCCGATCTATATTCAGCTCGTCACGCTGTTCCGTCGTCGCATCGAAACCGGCGAATGGGCGTTGAATCAACAGATACCGACCTTGGATGAGCTTGCCGAGGAACTCGGCGTCGCGCGCGCCACCGTGCGCCATGCGGTCGGCTTTCTCGAGAACGAGGGTTTGATTGGCCGCTATCGTGGCCGTGGCACGTTCGTTCTGCGCAAGCCCGAATCAGAAGTGTGGCTGGATATTCCCACCGAATGGGAAGAACTGACGGAATCGCGACCGGGCATTGCCATGGAATGGCTCGATTGCATCGTGGCGAAGGCACCGCCCGCCCCTTCGCACAGCGGCGGCCATGTCGCCGACGAATATCAATTCCTGCGACGCATTCACCGACGCGGCAACGTGCCCTATCTCATCGCCAACAGTTATGTCGAACGCAGCATTTTCAAGACGGTGGGCAAGAAGGGTTTTACGACGACGACACCGCTGCGCATCCTCAACGATCATCTCGGCAATCGATTGGGACGTGCCGAACAGACCGTCACGGTCGGTTCCGCCGATGTGGAGGTGGCCGATCTTCTGAATGTGTCGATCAACTCGCCGATCGTGATCCTGAAGCGTTCGATTTTCGATCAGGACGAATGCCTGGTCTATGAATCGGAAGGCCTGCATCGCGGCGATTTCGTCCGCATGCGCGTACGGCTACGCTAAAACAAACAATCCGCTTTTTATTTAAATCGCTATTTTTCAATATCTTGCGATCATAATCGCATACCTTCATCTCGCCCATAAGAGATAAAAGTATAGTCTTCTATAATTTTGTTGCATTGAGGATCGGCAACGCTACACTGCGCGCCCATCACGATGACAACGATGGGTGGGAGGGGTCCATGAGGTTTCGCGGGTTGATGGCGCTGGCTTTCGCCGCGCTCTGCGCGACAGGCGCAAATGGCACGGCGAAGGAACTGGTGTTCGGCTCTTGGGCACCGACAAATCACGGCAGCAATTATGCGCTGGAGCCGTTGTTCAAGACCATTCAAGAGAAGACGAACGGCGCGCTGACATGGAAATTCGTGTCGGGGGGACAGATCGTCAATCCGCGCAGCACGGGCCAGGCCCTGCGCGACAATCTCATCGATGCCGGCATCATTCTGCCGACGGTCTACACCAAGGAACTCGCGGCCAATAACGCTATCTACAATCTGCTTGGCTTCGGCACCGACACGGCGGCTATCGCCGGCGCGACCGTTGAGACCATCATGCTCAACTGCCCGCAATGTCTCGACGAATATCGTCGCATGGGCGCGACCTACCTCGCGGGCTATGGCCCGACGCCTTATCGCCTGCTGTGCTCGAAGCCGGTGAAGGGACCGGAGGACGTGAAGGGCGAAAAAGTACAATCGCTCGGTACGGCTGCGCGCATCATCAAGGCGATGGGCGCGACGCCCGTTACTTTGTCGCCCTCCGACAGCATTCCCGGCCTGCAACGCGGGGCACTGGGCTGCGTACACGGCCCCTATGTCTGGGTGCGTATTTACGGGCTCGACGTCATCAAATCGATCATCGAAGCGCCGCTCGGCACGCCGCGCGCCTTCGGTCTCTTCGTCATGAGCGGCGCCTCCTGGAAGAATCTGAGCGCCGATCAGAAGAAGCTTTTGTGGTCGGAAATGCCAAAGGCAACGGCGGCGGCGACCATTCGCGGCCATATCGTCGAGGATCAGCATGCCATCGAGGAAGCCAAGAAGCATGGCATCAGCTTCGTGCCCGGCGCTTCTCTTAAGGGCGTGATGGATACCTTCAACGCCGAAGAGATCGGCATTGTCGCGGCGGAAGCCAAATCGCTTGGCGTGAAGGATCCGGAAGCGCTCATCGCCAAACACATCGAACTCATCCGCAAATGGGAAGCGCTCACCAAGGACATCGGGCAGGACGAAGCGAAATTCGCCGCGCTCCTGCAATCGGAAGTCTATTCCAAGATCGATCCGTTGAAGTGGTAGGGCGATGACAGCGACTGGTGCGGTGCGGCGGCGAGGACTCGAGCGTTTTTTGCATCGCTACGACAAGGATGCAAACCTGCAACGGCGGCTGGATGACGATCCGGCTTCCGTGGCACGTGAGTTCGCGCTCGCGACCGAGGAAATCAGCGCCGTGGTGCGACGCGACGTGGCGCAACTGCTGACCTGGCAAGTGCACCCCCTGCTGATCCGCAATTTCGCCGGCTTCCAGAAGATCGACTACGTCGCCGAATACCGCAAGGCGGGGTTCGGCATCGACGGCCAATCGTAAGCCGTTCGACAGGAGAACATGATGGCAGACATCGTCTGGAAAAGCTGCGTCTCTCACACGGCCGCCATGCTGCGCATGCCGCAGGGAACCGACGAAGCACAGGCCAACCGCGTCTTTCAGGCCTTCACGCATTTAAGGGAGACGTTGAAAGCCAGCCGGCCCGACGTCCTGGTCATCATCGCCACCGACCATATGATGACCTTTTCCTACGAGGCCGTGCCGGTCTTCGCTATAGGCACCGGCGCGGCTTTCCCGTCCTGGGGCGAGGCCGGCACGCCGGATCGTACCTTCAAAGGAATCGATGCTTTTGGCGACGACGTCGTCAAACGGCTGATCGATAGCGAATTCGATGTCGTATCCGTCGCGGAGATGAAGCTCGATCACGCCTTTGGCTGTCCATTGAGCTTCCTGATGAAGGACATCGATATTCCCCTCCTGCCGATTTACGTGAATTGCACGGTGCCGCCGCTGCCCAGCCACGCGCGCTGCCGCGCCTTCGGAAAAGCATTGGGCCAGGCTCTGCGGGCGCAATCGGTGGCTTCGCGTATCGCCATCGTCGGCACCGGGGGCATCAGCCATTGGGTCGGCCTGCCGCAAACCGGCCTGATCAACGAGACTTTCGATCAGGACTTCCTGCGCCTGTTCGAAGCCGGCGAGCTCGATGCCATCGTCGATTTCGATTCCGACAAAGTGATCGCCGAGGCGGGCAATGGTGCGGCGGAAATCCGCAATTGGCTGATCGCCGCCGCAGCCGCGCAGGCCAGCAAAGGCACGCGCCTCGCCTATGAGCCCGTCAGCGCCTGGAAGACCGGCATCGGTCTCGTCGAACTTTCATCTTAGAGGCCCAACATGTCGGTTATCGAAAACACCGCGCGCGATCTCATCGCCGCTTACGATCAAGCCCCGATCGCGCCGGTGCGCGAACAGCTCAACGGCGTCGCTGAGGCCTATGCGGTGCAGCAGAAAACCGTGCGCGACTGGCTAGCCGGGGGACGGCGCATCGCTGGACGCAAGATCGGCCTCACCGCCAAAGCCGTGCAGCAGCAGCTTGGTGTCGACGAGCCGGATTTCGGCACGATCTTCGCCGACATGGTGGTGCCGCATGGCGGCGAAGTGGCGAAGGGCACGGTGCAGCAACCACGCATCGAAGCGGAGATCGCCTTCGTGCTGAAACGCGACCTCTCCGGCGCACAGGTCACGGCGGAAGATGTCATCGCCGCCACCGACTATGTCTGCCCGGCACTGGAGATCTGCGGCAGCCGCATCGCCGACTGGAACATCAAGATCGAGGATACGGTGGCTGACAACGCTTCCGCCGGCCTGATCGTGCTGGGCGAACAACGCTCGGCCGCCGATCTCGCGCAATTGCCTCAAGTGGCGATGCAGCTCGCGCACAATGGCACGGTGGCCGTGGAAGGGCGCGGCGAAGCCTGCCTCGGCAATCCGGCCATTGCCGTTGCCTGGCTGGCGCAGGCCCTGGCGCGTTATGGCGAAGGCCTCAAGGCCGGCGACATCGTCATGAGCGGCGCGCTGGCGCGCATGCTGCCGGCGAGCCCCGGCGATGTGTTCGAGGGCGATTTCGGCGCCTTTGGCTCCGTCAAAGTTTCCTTCGCCGGGTGAACTCAATGGCAAAAGTGAAAGCGGCGATCATCGGCTCCGGCAATATCGGCACGGACCTGATGATCAAGATCATGCGTCATGGCGATCCGCTGGAAATGGCGATGCTGGTCGGCATCGATCCGAATTCGGAAGGCCTGGCGCGGGCGAAGCGCCTCGGCATCGGCCATACAGCCGATGGTATCGAGGGGCTGCTGAACAGCCCCGATTTCAAGGATATTCGCATCGTCTTCGATGCCACCTCGGCTAGCGCGCATCAGCGCCATGCCGATCTGTTACGCCCGCATGGCAAGATCCTGATCGATCTGACGCCGGCAGCGCTCGGCCCCTTCGTCGTGCCGGTGGTCAATCTCGAAGCGCATGCGCAAAGCGACAATATCAACATGGTGACCTGCGGCGGCCAGGCGACGATCCCGATCGTCGCGGCAGTCAATGCGCAGTCGCCCGTCGTCTATGCTGAGATTGTCGCCTCCATCGCCTCCAAATCCGCCGGCCCCGGCACACGCGCCAATATCGACGAGTTCACCGAAACGACGGCGCGGGCCATCGAGCAATTGGGCGGCGCGCAGCGCGGCAAGGCTATCATCATTCTCAATCCGGCCGAACCGCCCGTGTTGATGCGTGACACCGTCTATTGCCTGACGCGCGATGGCGAGCCGGACAAGATCGCCCGCGCGGTCGAAGAGATGGTCGCTAAGGTCGCCGCCTATGTGCCGGGCTATCGGCTGAAACAGAGCGTGCAGTTCGAGCGCATCAGCAACAACAATCCCATGCGCATTCCCGGCATCGGCGATGTCAGCGGGTTGAAGACCACAGTATTTCTGGAGGTGGAGGGCGCCGCCCATTATCTCCCCGCCTATGCCGGCAATCTCGACATCATGACCAGCGCCGCCATGACGACGGCGCGCAATCTGGCTCTACGTTTGGAGACGAGCCATGCCTGATTTCAATCCGTCACGATCGGTCTATGTGCAGGATGTGACCCTGCGCGACGGCATGCATGCCATCCGCCACCGCTATACGATCGACCAAGTGAGGCAGATCGCCGGTGCGCTCGACCGTGCTGGCGTCTCCGCCATCGAGATCGCCCATGGCGATGGCCTGTCGGGCAGCAGTTTCAACTACGGTTTCGGCGAACGCACCGATCTTGAATGGATCGAGGCCTCCGCCTCGGTGGTGAAACAGGCTGTTGTCACCACTTTGCTCATTCCGGGCATCGGCACCATTCACGATCTCAAAGATGCCTATGCCGCCGGCGCCCGCTCCGTGCGCGTCGCCACCCATTGCAGCGAGGCGGATGTCGCCGCGCAGCATATCGAGGCGGCGCGCAAGCTCGGCATGGATGTGTCGGGCTTCCTGATGATGTCGCATATGCTCGAGCCGCAGGCGCTTGCGGGCCAAGCCAAGCTGATGGAGAGCTATGGCGCCCAGTGCGTCTATGTGGTCGATTCCGGCGGCGCCCTCACCATGGCCGGCGTCGCGGAACGCTTCCAGCGGTTCAACGACAGTCTGAAACCGGAAACGCAGACCGGCATGCACGCCCATCAAAACCTGTCGCTTGGCGTCGCCAATACGATCGCGGCGCTGGAACTGGGTGCGAGCCGTGTCGATGCCAGCCTCGCGGGCATGGGTGCGGGCGCCGGCAATGCGCCGCTCGAAGCGCTTATCGCGGTGATGGAGCGATATGGCTTCGCCAATGGCTGCGATCTCTTCGCGCTGATGGACGCGGCCGAAGACCTGGTGCGCCCGTTGCAAGATCGTGCCGTGCGCGTTGACCGCGAAACCCTCAGCCTCGGCTATGCCGGCGTCTATTCGAGCTTCCTGCGCCACGCGGAAAATGCCGCCGCCAGCCATGGGCTCGACGTGCGCTCGATCCTGGTCGAGCTCGGCCGCCGGCGCATGGTCGGCGGTCAGGAGGACATGATCGTCGACGTGGCGCTGGATTTGGCGAAAGCACAGAAAAAATAGGGCGCTTCACTGAGCGCCTGCCGTCATTGCGAGGAGCACAGCGACGAAGCAATCCAGGAGCAAACCTGGATTGCTTCGCTTCGCTCGCAATGACGGTGATCCCTCAGTGCTGTCCCACGACTTTTGCAAGCACGGCAGCCGCATCCTCGTTCAGCACATCGGCATGCCAAACCACATATTGATCGGGACGCACGAGGATCAGCCGGGCCGCATAGTCGGCGCGATTTGATTGCTGGTCGTCCCTGACGATCTTCAGCGGAACGTGCAGATTTTCGGCTGCCGCCGTAAAGGCAGCGACCGTGTTTTCCGGCGCGTCAAACGCGAGAAGCGTGAAGTCGTTCCCCAGCGCCTCGAAACTGCTCGCCCCCGAGGACATCGCGACGGGTGCGAGATGATGCCCGGCGCGGGCGCGTACGGCATGGGTCCCGTGCGCGGAATTGACGCCGCCTTCCGGGCCGAACATCACAGTGGAGCCTTCATAGTTTGGCTCATATTGCTGGAAGCGCGATCCGATATCCGTCTCGCGCGCATGCCATGCGGTTTCGAATTCGGCCTTATCGACGGTCGGATTGTAGCGATCGAGAAAGGCCGCATCGCGCTTGATGCGGGCGGTGATGAAATCATCAGCCGTTTCCCAGAACACGGGGCGGCGCTCGATGCTATAGCTTTCAAGAAGGCGATCCGTGCCCCAGCCGTTGAGGCGCGCGGCGAGCTTCCAGCCGAGATTTCTGACGTCTTCTAAGCCGTTGTTCAATCCAAAGCCACCATAGGGCGGATGGCTGTGCGCCGCATCGCCAGCGATAAAGACGCGGCCCTTTTGATAGTGTTCAGCGACCGCGACGCGCATCTTCCAGAACGACAGATGTTCGAAGTCGCAGTGGCATTCGAATCCAGCGGCTTGGCGAATGAGCCCAAGGGCATCGAAACTCTCAAGGTTCGCTTCCATCGGCACGGGCGCATGAAAGAACCATTCATCCGGTTCTGAAATGCGGCCGAAGAACTGCCAATAGCCTTTTAGCTCCGGCTTGAGCACACGATAGGTCGACCGTTGCGGGAAGCGTTCAAGCCTTTGGCTCAGATCTGACGAGCGGAAGACCGCAAGCAGCATGTTCTGCTCGTAGTCCTGCTTGCTGCGCTCGATCCCAAGCTGCGTGCGGACGGTCGAATGGGCACCGTCGCAACCGACAAGATAATCGCAACTCACCGTGGCTTGTTCGTCGGTCTCGACCGAGCGCAGTTCGACCCGCACCTGGGATTCATCTTGCGACAGGCGGCCAGCTTCCCAACCGAAAAGCGTATCCACCGACGGCAGTGTCGCCGCCTTGTTTCGCAGGACTTCTTCCATGCGATATTGGGGCAGACGCTCATTGTCTTGCGAATAGAACGGACGGACGATTTCGCGGCCGGCCGGCGCATGCCAATAATCACTCATCAGATCGCCATAGGCGGTCAGTTCGCCGATGGGATAGCCTGTCGGCATCAGACGTGCCGCGCGCAGCTCCTTCTCCAAACCCCATGTGGCGAAATGTTCGAGTGTGCGCTGGGTGAGGTTTTGCCCCTTGGGCACCTTGCTCAGGGTTTTTCGTGGCTCGACCAGGAGACAGGAAATGCCTCTGAGCCCCAGCTCGATCGCAAGGCCAACGCCAACAGGACCACCGCCGACGATAATTGTCTGATAGTGATTTTTCACGATGTCTTCTCTGAGGATCTAGAGCGGTTCATGATTGGCGAATTGACCACCGTCATTGCGAGGAGCGTAGCGACGAAGCAATCCAGGATGATTAGCAGGGGCATGGATTGCTTCGCTGCGCTCGCAATGACGGCGCGCTTTCTTCAAGGGTTGAAGAGCTAACGGGCCGCTTCGGAAATCTGACGCGCGCGTTCGAGAACCGCCGGAGGCGTGGCATAGACCTTCGCCAGGATGCTGGCGATCTCGTCGCCGAACACCGGCGATACGTCGATCGATTGGCGTTCGGCCTCGGCAATGAAATCGGCATCCTTCGTCATTTTTTCGAACGCCGTGCGCAGCATCTCGACGCGATCGGCCGGCACGTTCGGCGGTGCCGCCAACGGCCAGGCGATGGCGAGCCGGGCCAGGAAGAACGACAGCAACTGGCGGTCATCCTCATCGGTGACAAGGTCCAAAGCGGACGGCACATTTTCCAAATCGGGGGCTTTGGTGAGACCGAGCTGCATCAAGATGCGGATTTGCTGCTGCTTGATCCACGCCGGACGGCTCGCCTTGAGATAACCCCACGAAAGCCCGGCCATGCCGTCGGCCTCGCCGCGATCGACGGCGAGCAGCGTTTCCGTGGCGCCGGGATAGCCGGTGACGATTTTCAGCTTGGTCTTGAAGATCGTATTGATGATCCGCGGGAAGGTCGCGGTGTCGGCACCCCCGCCGGTGGTCGCGATCACGACTTCCTCGGTCTTCAGATCGTCGATGCTTTTGGCGCGCGAGGCTTGACGCACGAACATCACATTGGTCTCGCGGCTGGGGCTGCCGATCCAGCTCAGCTTGCGCGGATCAAACTGCGCGCTCTTGTTGCCGACAAGCGGCTCGAACGGGATGCCGCGCGAGAAGGTGCCAAGATAGGTGCCGTCCTTCGGCGCGATGTTGGCGAGGTAATTGATGGCGGAGAGGCTGCCGGCGCCGGGCATGTTCTGCACCACGACCGTCGGGTTGCCGTCGATATATTTGCCGATGAAACGGCTGATCGTGCGGGCGCTGAGATCATAGCCGCCGCCGGGCGAGAAGCCGACGACGATGGTGATCGTCTTGCCCTTGTAAAAGCCCGGCTGCTGCGCCCAGGCGGCCGAAGCCAATGGCATGCACAACGGCAAAACGGCGAAGCAACGGAACGCCAGCTTCCTCAAGCTCATGTGACCTCCCAGAAAATAGAACATCATTCTAATTTGCCGGCTATTTACAGAATGGCGCCCCTTCATGCAAGAAAATAGAACAATGTTCTGAAATGGATGTGCCGGGAGGGTATCCAAATGACCCAGGTCGATGATGCCGAGGCCAAGCACGTGGCCTCCGTCGAGCGCGCTTTGAGTGTTTTGCAGGCCTTCACGACCGAGCGCCCACGCATGACGCTGGTCGACCTCGCGGCGGCGACGGGCCTCTACAAAAGCACCATCCTTCGCCTGTGCCAGACGCTTGAAGTGGCAGGCTTTTTGGCTCGCAGCGGCAGCGGGCACTATTATGTCGGCGCGGCCACGCTGCAGTTGGCGCGGCTGCATCAGGAAGCCGTCGAGCCCGCCGAACTGATCCTGCCGGCGCTGCGCGAACTCGTCGAGGAAACCGGCGAAAGCGCCTGTTTCAACATCCGCAATGGCGACAATCGCGTGTGCCTCTATCGCATCGAATCGCACCACCGGCTGCGCGACCATGTGATGGTCGGGGACGTCATTCCGCTGAAATTCGGCGCCGCGGGGCATGTGCTGGAGGCGTTCTCGGGCGGCAAAAGCCCGCGGCACGCGCAAATTCGCAAGGCGGGCTATTCGATCAGCCTGGCGGAGGTGAGCAACGGGGTGGCGGCGATCGCGGCGCCTGTGTTCAAGGGCGGCGGCGAACTGGCGGGCGCCATCGTTCTCAGTGGACCGAGAAGCCGCATCGATGACATGACCCTGAAACGGTTGGAGGGCGTCATCATCAAGGCGGCGCAAGCGCTCTCGAAGCGCTTCGGCAGCACCTATTTGACCTATAGCTGATCGCTCGCAGCCAATAAAAAACCGCCGCGCATGACGCGGCGGTTTCGCAAATGCGTGGCTTCTTGCTATTTCGCGTCGAGGAATTTGTTGGTGTAGAGCGTCTCGGCCTCGCCGGGATTGCCGATCTTGTTCTCGCGCAAGGCGCTGACGCCAGCCTGCCAAAGCTTCGGCACGTTGCGCATCAGGTTCTCGCGCCCTTCCGACAGCCAGAGCTGGTCGATGGTCGCTTTTTCCTGGGCGACCACGCTGTCGATATCGCGCAGGCCGGGGATTTCGAAATCCTTGGCGGCGCGCTCGAAGATCGGCTTCAACGGCTGCGCCACCATTTCCTCGGCCGAGGCGCGCAAAGCGCGCACGGCGCGGGTCAAGACATCCGGCTTCTTCTCCGCCGTCTGCTGAGTGACCACATAAGTCTGGCCCGGCATCGGCGCGTAGCGGTCGATCGACCAGGCGACGATATCTTCCTTCATGTTCTGCAGTGCGATGACGACCAGCAGCGAGCCGAAGAAGCAATCGACGCGGCCCTGCTTGACGAATTGCATCGCACCCGGGCTGTTGCCGGTGGCTTCGCGCTTCACGTCATCGGGCTTGAGGCCGGCCTTGGCCAACACCAGGTCGAGCAGAATGTCGCTGGTGCCGCCGCGCGTCACGAGACCCACGGTCTTGCCCTTCAAGTCCTCGGCCTTTTCGATCGGCTTCGACTTCGGACTGATCATGTGGAACGTGCCGCCTTGATAGATGGTGGCGATCGCCACCAGCGGCACATTTGTCTGGCCCTTGGCGAGCATCACGTCGAGGCTGGCGGCGCGCAGAATGTCGACCTGGCCAACGACGAGCTGTTGCATCGCCTGGGCGCCGCCCTGCCCGCCGATGATCTTGGCATCGAGATTCTGCTTGGCGAAATGGCCGCCCGAGACCGCATTCATCATTTCGATGAAATCGGGAATGAAACCGAAGGGCGTCATTAGAGAAACTTGATCGCGCGCCTGCGCCCGCAGAATGGCCGGGAAGCCAAACGGCGCGGCCGCCGCAGCAGCTGCGGATGTTTTGATCAGTTTACGCCTATCCATCATCTCTTGCTCCCCTCGCTTGTAGACGGCTTCTGCCGCTTATTTGAGATTGACCGACTGATGCCACGGAATGAGGAAGCGCCTGAGCGCGCCGGTGGCGAAATAGAAGAAGAAGCCCAGCAGGGTCATCTGAATGATGACGGCGAACAGACCGTCGGTCTCATAGCCGTTCATTTTCGAAACCAGCATGAAGCCGAGGCCGGCGTTGCCGCCGAGATATTCGCCGACGATGGCGCCGATGATCGCCAGCACGATGCCGACTTCCATGCCGGTGATGATGTAGGGCAAGGACGAGGGCAATTCGAGACGGCGGAAAATCTGCCAGTTCGTCGCGTTGAGGCTGGTCATGACGTCCTTATGGCCGGCATCGACCGACTTCACGCCCAGCACCGTATTGGTGAGGATGGGGAAGAAGGCGAGCACGGCGGCGACGATGACTTTCGGCGTGTTGCCGAAGCCGAACCAAACGATGAAGAGCGGCAACAGCGCCACTTTCGGAATGACCTGGGTGGCGACGATGAAGGGATTGAGCGTCAGCTCCAGCCAGCGGGCGCGGCCGAGGAGCACGCCGAGACCGACGCCGATGACCAAGGCCCAGAGAAAGCCGATCACCGTGACATAGACGGTGAGGAAGGTGTGGCCCCAGGCGCGGCGCGACATCAACATGTCGATCCAGGCATCCCAGACTTTCGCCGGCGCCGGCAAAATGAACGGCGACAGATTGGTGGCCGCCACATAGAAATGCCAGATACCGATCAGCACGACCAGCAACAGCGGCGTGGTGACCCACGGCAAAACGCTTTCGCGCATGGGCTTGCGACGCGCGGCAGCGGGCGGGGCCGAGACGATGTCGTTATTGCTCACGGCGCTCATCACGAAATCTCCGCCAGACGATGGCGCAACATTTTGGCGATCTCCTGAAAGTCCTCGCCCGCCTGCACGTCGAGCGAGCGGGGCCGCGGCATGGGCACGTCGATGATCGTGTCGATGCGGCCGGGGCGCGGCGACAGAAGTACGATGCGATCGGCGAGGAAGACGGCCTCCGAGATCGA